>Ga0116231_10000015_pt1 | contig 147771 bp, 135 predicted proteins | sample S1TSphgellanicum_2_FD_89695 | JGI IMG/M metagenome (GOLD analysis project Ga0116231, IMG submission 89695) | Host-associated microbial communities from peat moss isolated from Minnesota, USA - S1T2_Fd - Sphagnum magellanicum MG | ecosystem: Host-associated > Plants > Peat moss > Unclassified...
CGCGGCGCGGCGCCCTTGCGCGGACCGCTGCTCTTGCGCGGCGCGCCGCTCTTGCGTGCCGGCTGCCCTTTGACCGGCGTGATCGCGTCGAGTACCGCGACCAATTCGGGCGGCAGCGGTGTGCTCACATGGAAGGGTACGCCGGACCCAGGCCATTCAAACGCGACGGATTGGGCATGCAGGAAGGTGCGCTTCAAGCCGAGTTGCTTGAGTTCGGCATTACGATCGTGATCGCCGTATTTGTCGTCGCCGAGCAGTGGGTGGCCCGCATAATCGGCGTGCACGCGAATTTGGTGAGTTCGACCGGTCGGAATGTCGACCTCCATCAAGGTCGCGAGTTGTCCGAAGAACTGCACGGGCTTGAAGATGCTGACCGAGGCCTTGCCCGCCGGTGTAACGCGCACGTGCCGCTCGCCGCGTTCACGACTGTCGGTGGATAGCGGCGCGTCGATGCGCTTGGTGCCGAGCTGCCAGCTGCCCGCGACCAAGGCCATGTAGGTCTTGTGCAGTCCACCGGCACGGATCAAGGCATGCAGGGCCGTCAGGGTCTGTCGATCGCGGGCGACCAAGAGGCAACCACTGGTGTCGCGGTCGAGGCGATGCACGAGTTCCAGCGTCTCGCGCGGCCGGGAAGCGCGGAGCGCCTCGATGACGCCGAAGCTCATCCCGCTGCCACCATGCACCGCGACACCGCTCGGCTTGTCGATGACCAACAAATGCCGATCCTGAAAGATCACGGCCCCCTCGATCAGCTCGAGCAGGCTCTGTGAGGGCCGGCCCGCCTGCTCCTCGGTGTCGATGCGCACCGGCGGCAGGCGAACCTCGTCGCCGGCCGCGAGGCGGTATTCGGCGTCGACGCGCTTGCGGTTGACCCGCACTTCGCCCTTACGGAGCAGCCGGTACACGCGGCTGCGCGGCACGGTCTTGAAATGCCGCATCAGGAAATTATCGATGCGCTGACCGGACTCGTCCTCGCTGACCTTGTGCAGGACGATCGGACTCTTCGGTCCGTGATAATGGATCGGCGGTTCAGGCGCATTCATGGTCATTTTGAGCATTCTTCTAAGGTATTGATTACATTGACCCTGATGGGTGGTCGTGATAATGTCCTAAAACCGTGTCAGGCGCCGAACCATTTCTGGGCTCGGCCCAATTAAAGTAGAGCGCCGATAGGCACCGGTTTCGGTGGCCCCCCATCCGTTGGGGAGCCGCATATTAGTTGGTTCTGGAATTCCAGACCATCGCTCGGCCGATGAGAAAGACGCTAGTGAGAGCCTCCTGTGGCTTCGGTGTCTTATAAGCGGTTAACCGAGAACAAGGCCCCGGGCTTGCAGCAAACGTTTTGGCAGAATTGGTGGGTTTCAATGCCGGTCGCGTGGTACGCGATCTGCAGCTTACTATTCGTCGCCGCGTCAATCATCGCGGTCCCGGCTTCTATTCTCCAGCTCTCCTCGGCCCCTACCACTCTAGTTGGGGCAAATGAAAAGAATGCTCGTCAACGCAATTCAAGAAGAAGAATTGCGAGTCGCACTCGTCGATGGTCAGAAACTTTACGACTTATCGATTGAGATCCCCTCACGGGAACAGAAAAAATCCAATATCTACAAAGGTCGGATCACTCGCGTAGAGCCTAGCCTCGAGGCCGCGTTCGTCGAGTATGGCGCGCAGCGTCATGGCTTCCTGCCGTTGAAGGAGGTCTCCAAGGAGTACTTCCGCCAACAGCCTGGGAACGGCGGCCGTCTCAACATAAAAGACCTGCTGCAAGAAGGCCAGGAACTGATCGTTCAGGTCGAAAAGGAAGAGCGCGGCAACAAGGGTGCGGCGCTCACCACCTTCATCAGCTTGGCGGGTCGCTTCCTGGTCCTGATGCCGAACAATCCGCGCGCCGGCGGCGTCTCGCGACGCATCGAGGGCGAGGATCGCGATCAGATGCGCGAAGCCATGAACGGCCTGCAGATTCCCGATGGCATGGGCGCGATCGTGCGCACGGCCGGCGTCGGCCGCACGACCGAAGAGCTGCAATGGGATCTCAATAATCTCAAGACCGCCTGGGACGCCATCGTCGCAGCCAACGACGGTAGGCCTGCGCCGTTCTTGATCTTCCAGGAAAGCGACGCCGTAACCCGCGGTCTGCGCGATTACTTCTCCGACGATGTCGGCGAGTGTTTGATCGACCAACCGGAAGCCTTCGAGAAGGCGCAGGAATACATGCAGCGCTTCATGCCGCCGGATGCGCAGCGCAAACTCAAGCTATATCAAGATCCGGTGCCCTTGTTCACGCGCTATCAGATCGAGAGCCAGATCGAATCGGCGTATTCGCACAAGGTGACGCTGCCGTCGGGCGGCAGCCTCGTGATCGACCATACCGAGGCCTTGGTCTCGATCGACATCAATTCCGCGCGCAGCACGCGCGGCGGTGATATCGAGGCGACCGCGCGCAACACGAATCTCGAGGCGGCCGAGGAAATAGCCCGGCAGCTGCGCTTGCGCGATATCGGCGGCTTGATCGTCATCGACTTCATCGACATGGAGTCCCAGGCGAACCAGCGGGCCGTCGAGGACATGTTGCGTGACGCTGTCAAGATGGATCGCGCTCGGATTCAACTCGGGCGCTTGTCGCGCTTCGGCTTGCTGGAACTGTCGCGTCAGCGGCTGCGTCCCGCCTTGAGCGAGACCACGCACATCAATTGCCCGCGCTGTAGCGGCATGGGCACGATCCGTGGCGTCGAGTCCATGTCTCTCGCGCTGCTGCGCTTGATCGGCGAAGAGGCGCGCAAGGAGCGCACGGGCCGCGTCATTGCGCAGGTCCCCGTCGATGTCGCGACCTATTTGATCAACGAAAAACGCGATTGGCTCAATCAAATCGAGTCGCGCGACAAGGTGTCGCTGATCATCGTACCGAATCCCAACCTGCAAACCCCCGCCTATACGCTGCGGCGTATTCGCGATGACGAAAAAGAACTGCCGGAGAATACGACCGTCAGTTATCAATTGGCGGATCAACCGCACTTGGATGATTCCAACATCGGTAACCGGGACAAGAAGCCGCAGACCGAAGCGCCGCTCGTGCCGAGCATCATGCCAACGTCGGCCTCGCCGATTGTGCCACTGCCGGTGCCCGAACCCGCAGCACCGGCGCCGGTTGCCGTCGCCGCAGTTCCTGCCGGACCGACGCGTGGCATTTTTGCGCGTCTGTGGATCTGGTTATTCGGCAGCAAAGCACCGGAACCGGTGACGCCGCCACCGACACCGGCGCCTACCAGCCGACCCACTGGCGATCGGCCGGCACGTCAGGACGCCCGCGGCGATCGGTTCCGAAATCGCGATCGCGATCGCGATCGCGGGGATCGTGGCGACCGGGATCGGCCGCGCGATGCGCGCCGGGACGGGCCGCGCGACGCGGGGCGCGACGGTGGACGGGATGGCCAACGCGATGGACGCCGCGACGAGGGCCGCCGCGACGGACGCCCACGCACCGAAGGTGCGCCCCGCCGCCCCGAGGGAGGTCAGGGACAGCCTGAACGGCAGCCGAACCAAGCGCGTGCTGAGCAGGCCCCGCGTTCCGATCAAGCCGCCCGCAGCGAACAGGTGACGCGTTCCGATCAGCCCCCGCGCGATGATCAGTCGCCGCGCAATGATCAAGGTCAACGCGGCGATCAGCCTGCGCGTGGCGAGCAGGGCCCACGTAATGCCGAACGTGAACCGGGAGCCGAACGCGGGCCGGGCGAGCGCAGCGGCCGCGGCCGACGGCGCCGAGGACGCGGACGTGGGCGCAGCGGCGACAATGGCGAGAACCAAGCCAATAACGGCTCGGCAAACTCCAGCGACGCTGGCGGCGAGCCCGGTGGCGCGGCGCAGAACAATGGCAATTTGGCCAACGGCGGGAATGGCGTGTCGCGCCCTGCCGCCGATCTGCCGGCCGCGAATGACCAGCCGCGCAATGTCGAGCCACGCGACAGTGGGCCGCGCGCTGACGAGCAGCGCAGCTTCGAGACGCAGCGTGAGCGTGCGGCAACGCCCGTCGCCACGCCCTCGTTGCCGGCAGCCGCAGCCCCGTCGCAAGCTGAGGCCGCGGCACCGCGCGAGGCTTCGGCCGCTCCGGTCGCGGCGGACGCAAAGTACGTGGTCTGGTCGACGCCGCCAGCTGCGCCCAGTGCACCGCTGGTCGCGCCTGCTGCCGCGGTAGCGTCGGCGCCGGCGCCTCTGCCGATAGCGCCGGCTGCTGCGACCACGAGTCCGGTCGAGGTGCCTCGAGTCGGCAGTTCGGAATGACTCTAGCGACCTGCGCGCAAGCGCAGGTCGACGCAGAGACTGACGAGCACGACGGCCGCCCCTAGCCCGCGAACCGTCGCGATCGCGGTATGACCTAGGGACCAGATTCCCAAACCGTAGGGTTCGCTCGAAGTAATCAGGAATAGATCTACAGCGCTGACCGCCGCGGCGGTCAGCGCATAGGCAGACAGCCAGAGGCGGCGCTCTCGGGACTGCAAACGACGGCCTTCGACCACCTGCCGCTGCCTCTTGGGCGTCCACAACGCCCGCCAGATCACCACAACGACGATGAGCAGCCCGACCAGCGAACTCAGGTCCTGCAACAAACGCGTGCCTTGGAACTGCCGCCCGGCGACCGTGAAGAGCCACTCGTCGATGGCCGGTATCATGCGGACGCCGCGGGCGCCTTCGTGTGTAAACCCGTCCCAAACCAGATGTGTCACCGCTCCTCCCAGCACGCCCACCGCGGCCACAAACCATTGGCCGAGGTTCCAAAAGTCGGCAACCGGGGCAAATACCTGGGATCGCAAGTACGCGCCGTCCGGCAAGACCTCGCGCACAGCCGTCTTGATAAAACGCTGGAAAAACCAGTACGTGGCGAGGCCAACCGGAAGGCTGAAAGTCAGCAGGGCCGAGGCACTGTGGGTCTCGACCCGCGACAGCCGCCAGGGCAGGAAAAACCCGAAATCCGGCACCATGCTGCCGATCACGAGCGCCGACAGCAAATTGCCGCGCTGCAACCAGCGCGCGAAGGGTAAGACCGTCGCCGCGTGGGAAATCGTAAATGGCATGGGTGGGCTTAGACGTTCATCAAACCGTCATATTACCTGCATATAAGTTTGGGGCTGCGCCCCAGCGTCTCATTCGAGGATCTCCGGATATGAATCAAACCGCGGCCAGTAACGATGCTATCGGCATTGCTCCGGTAAGTTCACCATTAGGGAACAATAAGTCAAACCGCTGGTTCAACGTCCTAGCCGGCGCGGTGCTCATCATCGGGGTCATCTACGCGGGCTACCATCTGGCCGAGGACCTCTCCGGTGTGCGCGATACGCGCGCCTATCCGTATATCCTGTTGGGGATCGCACTGTTCATCGCGTTGGCGTTCGAGTTCGTCAACGGGTTTCACGATACGGCTAACGCGGTCGCGACGGTCATCTACACGCATTCGATGAGCCCGAATCTCGCGGTGGTTTGGTCGGGTACGTTCAATTTCCTCGGGGTTTTGGTCTCGAGCGGCGCGGTCGCCTATGGCATCGTCTCGCTGCTGCCCGTCGAGTTGATCCTGCAGGTGGGCAGCGGCGCGGGCTTCGCGATGGTCTTCGCGCTCTTGATCGCGGCGATCCTCTGGAATCTCGGCACCTGGTATTTCGGCCTGCCCTCCTCCAGTTCGCATACCCTGATCGGCTCCATCATCGGCGTCGGTCTCATGAATCAGCTCATGTCGACGCAAGCGAACGGCGCGAGCGGCGTGGACTGGGGACAGGCGACCAAAATCGGCGAGACCCTATTGTTTTCCCCCTTGATCGGTTTCAGCCTGGCGGCGCTATTGATGGTGATCCTCAAGGCCACCGTCAAGATTCCCGCGCTCTATGAGGCGCCCAAGGGCGACCAGCCACCGCCGCTGTGGATCCGTGCCCTCTTGATTTTGACCTGCACCGGCGTGAGCTTCTTCCATGGCGGCAACGACGGCCAGAAAGGCATGGGCCTGATCATGCTGATCTTGATCGGCACCGTGCCGACAGCCTACGCCTTGAACCACGCCGTGCGCGAACAGGACGTCAACAAGTTCGTGATCGTCTCGACGCAGGCCCAGACGGCTTTCTCGCATTACGAGCGCGGTACGGCGTCGGGCGATGCCCATGCTGCCGTGTTCGCGATCGTGCAAAAGCGCACGGTCACGCCCGAGGATGTGCCCGCCATCGCGGCGCTCGCACAGTCGGTCGAAATCCAGGTCAAAGGGTTCGGCTCGCTTGCCAAAGTACCGGCCAACGACATGGTCAACATTCGCAACAACATGTATCTGCTCAGCGAGAGTCTGCGTCTCCTGGGCAAGTCCACCGCGATCACGCTTAGCGACGCCGACAAGGCAATCTTCGCCAGCTATAAGAAGCAGTTGGACAATGCCACGCGCTTCATTCCGACCTGGGTCAAGGTGGCGGTCGCGATCGCCCTCGGGCTTGGCACCATGATCGGTTGGAAGCGCATCGTCGTGACGGTCGGCGAACGGATCGGCAAGACGCATTTGACCTATGCGCAAGGCGCGTCGGCGGAAATCGTCGCCATGGCCACGATTGGCGCCGCAGAGATGTACGGCTTGCCGGTCAGTACGACGCACGTGCTCTCGTCCGGTGTCGCCGGCACGATGGTCGCCAATCACTCCGGGCTGCAATGGGCGACGGTTCGCAATCTGCTGATGGCCTGGGTCCTCACCCTGCCGGTGTCGATCGCGTTGGCGGGTGGACTCTACTGGCTATTCCGCACGTTCTTGTAAGGCCGACAAGAGGCCGCGCGAAGCGGCCGTCGTGAGGTCGAGTACCGCCTCGAAGTCGCTGTCGCCGCCGTAATACGGATCCGGCACATCGAGCCGCCCGGCCTCCGGGGCATAGGACATGAACAGGCCCAATTTCGCTCGCGCATTGCGCGGGCAGAGGGCTTTCAGCTCGCGCAAGTTGTCGTGATCCATCGCGAGCACAAAATCGAAGCCGTGGAAATCCTCGCGGCTCACCTGACGCGCGCGCAAACCGCTGAGGTCGATCCCGCGGCGCAGAGCCGCGCGCCGGCTGCGCGGGTCCGGTGGGCTGCCGATATGGTAGTCGGCCGTTCCTGCCGAATCGACGTCGATCGCGAGGAGTGGCGCCTCACGCGCGACCAGGTCCCGCAAAACTCCCTCGGCGGTCGGGCTGCGGCAGATATTGCCGAGACACACGAACAGAACTCGGGTCGGCGCGACCGGCAAGCGGGTCACGATCGGCCTGCGTCGAAAAGCATGCGTACGCGCTCGAGATCCGCCGGCGTGTCGACGCCCGCGGGCGGCGATACCGCGAGCGTGAGGAGGTGGATGGACATGCCATGTTCCAGAGCGCGCAGTTGCTCGAGTTTCTCCTGCAGCTCCAATTGGCTGGGCTGCCAGGCCGCGAAGCGCAGCAGACTGCCGGCGCGGTAGCCGTAGATGCCGATGTGCCGCCAGGCCCCCTCATAGCGCGTCGGTTGACCACCTACGACCGCATCGCGCGGCCAGGGCACGGGGGCACGGCTAAAGTAGAGCGCCCGGCCATCGGCGGCGCGCACTGCCTTGACGCAGTTCGGGTCGAGAAACTCCGCCAAGCTCGCGACGGGCGCGACCGCGCTGGCAATGTCGATCGCAGGATGCGCGCGCAGCGCGCCCGCGAGTTCAGCAATCAAAGCTGGATCGATGCTCGGCTCGTCCCCCTGCACGTTGACGACGATTTCGTCATCGGTCCAGCGGCGCTGCCGCACGACTTCAGCGATGCGATCCGTGCCGGATAAGTGCGTCGCCGCCGTCAGCACCGCGTCCGCGCCGAAGTCGCGCGCCACCTGCAGGATGCGTTCATCGTCGGTCGCGATGACCACCGAGACGGCGCCGCTCGTCACCGCTCGCGACCAGACGCGTTGAATCAGCGGCTGGCCGCCAATCTCGGCAAGCGGCTTGCCCGGCAGCCGGGACGCCGCATAGCGCGCCGGAATGACCACATGAAACCTCACCCTCGCGTCCCGCCCGCTTCAGCGTGCCAACAAGGGATCGTCCCCGGCCAGGACGCGTGCCTCCTCCGGCAACATCATCGGAATGCCGTCACGAACGGCATAGGCGAGCCGATCGGCCCGGCAGATGAGCTCGAGCGACGAGCCAGTCCCCGCCACGCGCAGCGGTGCCTTACACACGGGACAAACCAATAATTCCAAGAGTCGCTTATCCACGCTGTACCTCGTCTACCGCTGATTGATGAACGCCGATGCGTCTGAACACGATCGCCATGAGGGCGGTCGAGTCGGCCGCTTCGATGCCCGCATCGACCGGCACGAACCAATGCCGCTCGCCGGCGAGCCTCGCACATTTTACGGCATCTTTTTCAGTCATCAGCACGGGATGCGCGTCCGCGAACGAAATATCGGCGACCGCGATGCGCGCGTGATCGGCGAGCGCGTGCTCGATGACCACGATTCCGACCGACCGCAGCAGATCGAAAAATCGCTGCGGGTTGCCGATGCCGGCCACGGCATGCACGGTCGTGCCGGCAAACGCGGCGAGCGGTCGACGGCTGCCGCCGGCGAGGGCGACGGCCACCTGGGCATGCAGATGCATGCCAAACCCCTTGCGACCCTGGAACGGTGGATCGGTCGCAGCGCCGCCGTTGACGACCAACACGTCGACCGAATCAAGTCGCTCGGGCGACTCTCGCAAGGGCCCCGCCGGCAACAAGCGGCCGTTCCCGAAGCGGCGCGCGGCATCGACGACGACGATCTCGCAGTCCCGCGCCAGCGCATCGTGTTGCAGACCGTCGTCGCTGACGATCACATCGCAACCCGCTGCGAGTAACAACTCGGCCGCCGCAGGACGATTGCGCCCCACGGCAACCGGCACGCCGCTACGGCGCGCGAGCAACAAGGGCTCGTCGCCGACCATCGCCGGATCATCGGCAGCGCCAATCACACGGGGAATGCGTTGTGCACCCCCATAGCCGCGCGTAACGATGCCGGGGCGCCGCCCCGCCTCGCCGAGTCTCGCCACCAGCCACAGCACGAGGGGCGTCTTACCCGTGCCACCCACGGTCAGATTGCCGACCACGATCACCGGCCCGGCAACACGGACACGGGCGTAGATGCCACCGCGGAACAGTCCGCGTCGCGCAGCGAAGATCAATCGATAAGCGGTCGACCAGGGGCGCAGCCACCAGGGAGGTTCACCGCCCCCATACCAGATGCGATTCAGCCACGTGTGTAAGGACATGGGGGCGTAGTGTCACCACTACTCGTTGAACTGCGTCCCGTGCAGCGATGCGTACAAGCCGCCGAGGTCCAGCAGCTCGCGATGCGTTCCCATCTCGGCGATTCGCCCGCGGTCGAGCACCATGATGCGATCAGCACTCTCGACCGTGGACAGGCGATGCGCGATCACGAGCGTCGTGCGGCCCTTCATGAGCAAGGTCAGTTCCTGCTGCACGCGCCGTTCCGCCTCATTGTCGAGCGAGCCCGTTGCCTCGTCGAGAATCAGAATTGGCGAGTCCTTGAGCAAGGCCCGTGCGATCGAAATACGCTGCCGCTGCCCTCCGGACAGGTTCTGGCCGCGATCGATCAGGGGCGTCTCGAAGCCCTGCGGCTGCTCCATGACGAACTCCATGACGTTCGCCGCGCGCGCGGCGCTCTCGATCTCGGCGTCCGTCTTGCCCAAGGCATTGAAGGCGATGTTGTTGCGGATCGTATCGTTGAACAGCACCACATCCTGACTCACCAAGCTGATCTGCGAACGCAAATCCGCCAATCGATAATCGCGCACGTCGACGCCGTCCAGGAGCACGGCGCCCCTTTGCACATCATAGAAGCGCGGCACGAGACTGACGAGCGTCGTCTTTCCGCTGCCCGAACGGCCGACGATCGCAACCGTTTCACCCGCCTTCACGTGGAAACTCACGTCATGCAACACGCCGCCCTTCTCGCCGGCGTACTCGAACGAGACGTTGCGAAATTCGATGTCGCCGCGGGCATGCGTCAGCGGCTGCGGGCCGCCGCGACCCTCGATGGGTTGATCCATGAGACCGAACACGCTTTCGCCGGCCGTGATGCCCTGCTGCAGGGGTCCGGTAATGTTCACGAGCCGACGCAAGGGTGCCGGTATCCCGAGCGCCGCAACCAGGAACGACAGGAAGTTCGCAAACAGAAGCTGATGTCCCAGGATCTGCCGGATGGCCACGAACAGCACACCCGCGAGCGCGAGCGAGGCGATGAACTGCACGACCGGATTGCTGATCGACTGCGCACGCGCAAGCTTCATGTTCGAGGCGCGATTCTGCTCGTTCGCCTGTTCGAAGCGCAGCGTCTGGTGATCCTCGGCGTTGAATATCTTGATGAGTCGATGCGCGTCGATCGCCTCCTTCGCCACGCGCGTGATGTCGCCCATCGAGTTCTGTATACGTCCGCTGTAACGGCGAAAGCTGCGATTGATCACCTGCATGAGCAAGCCGATCAAAGGACCGGCCGCAAGGCAGAACAAAGCGAGCTTCCAGTTCAGGTAGAACAAGAGGCCGACCATGAACACGATGGTCATCGGCTCCTTGATCAACGCAATGGACGCGGTGGTCGCCGCATTCGCCATGAGTTCGACGTTGAATGTGAGCTTCGAGAGCAAGTGCCCCGATTGCTCGCCGTCCAGGTAGGCGGTCGGCAGACGTAGATAGTGCGAAAACACGTCGCGGCGCAAACCCTTGATGACTTGTCGGCCCACGTAGCTCGGAAAATAGTTGCCGACGAAATCTCCGACACCGCGCAGCGCGAACAACAGGACCACGCTGAGCGGGATGAACCACTCGCTGGCCGGGTGACCCAGTATGAATTCCTCGTTGAAGATGTATTTGACGAACAAGGCGAGCGAGGCTTCGGTCGCCGAGAATAGAATCATGCCGAGCACGCCGATCAGATAGACACCCAGATAGGGCCGCGCGTATCGCACCAATCGCTTATAGACGGTCCAGGACTTGCTGCCCTCGCTCAATGCGCCGCCTCGTCATGCACCGTCGCGATGTTCAGCTGAACGAAGCCGAGCTTGCCGGCGACATCCATCGCGGTCACGACGGATTGATGGGTCGCACGCCCGTCGGCGCGTATCGTCACGGGACCCCGTTCGCCGCCGGCCTCCTTGAGCAGAGCCGCACGCAAGGTCTCCGGGTTCGAATTGATCAAGGTCTGTTCGTTGACGCGATAGCTGCCGTCAGCCGTGACCGTGATGACCAAGGGGTCGTGGGGCGGATTCGGCAGGGGTGTGTCGGTGGACTGCGGCAGTTGGACTCGGACGCGTCCCTCCTGATTGACCGTCATCGACACCATGAAGAAAATCAACAGCACGAGCAGCACGTCGATCAAGGAGATTAGATTGATCTCCGGATCTTCGCGGCGACGCGATTGCAGATTCATGGTTCAGGTGTTCGCAAGCAGCTGGCTGCGCTCATCGAGCGCATCGACGAGGCGCATCGCCTCTTTTTCCATGCGCACCACGAGTCGTTCGACCTTGCCGCGCAGAAAGCGGTACGCGATCAGGGAAGGAATTGCGACGCACAAGCCGGCCGCCGTCGTGACCAGTGCTTCACCGATGCCGCCCGACAGGATGCGTGGGTCGCCCACACCATTGGGCGTGATCGCGTTGAAGGCGCGAATGATGCCCGCCACGGTCCCCAGCAGGCCGAGCAACGGCGAGACCGCCGCGATCGTGCCCAGCGTGTTGAGAAATCGTTCCAATTCGTGGACCACATGACGACCACCGTCTTGCAGGCGCTCGACCATCAGCGCGCGCGGCTTGTTTCGATTCGCAATTCCAATCGCGAGCAGCTCGCCGAGCGGCGAATTCTGCTGTAACGCCGTGATGAGCTTATCGCTGAGCTGATCCGCTTGGATCCAGTTCCAAACCTTTTCGCTCAAGTCCCGCGGTATGACGCGATTGCTCTGCAAGGCCCACAAACGCTCCAGGATAATCGCGACCGCCACGACCGAGCACAGGATGATGGGCCACATGAACCCACCGCCCGCGCGGATGATCTCCCACATTTAGGACCCTCATACTTGAATTTCCACGTATTCGGCCATGATACTTGAGCGCCCCCGTTAGCGCACTCCTTGAGGCCTATCCCAATTCCATCGGCGTGGGCTGACCATACCCCTGGAAAGGCATAACATACGCCCAGAAAGTCATGCAACGCTGGCTAAAACGCATCACGCCCGACCGCGACGCGCTCGAGAAACTTTGGTTTCTCAGGCCGTTCTCTGCGGTCGTCCTGCACCCGGGATGCTGGACATTTAATCGCTGTAGTGTGACGCGTGCATTTGCATTGGGGCTGTTTATAGCTTTCATCCCGCCGACCCCGCTTCTGCCCCTGCATTTGATTCTTTGCTCGATCTTCGGCGTCATGTTGGGTTTGAATCTGCCGGTGCTGTTTGCAACGGTCTTCATCAGCAATCCATTCACCTGGTTGCCGCAGGTGATGGGATCGATTTGGGTCGGGGCCTTGCTCATGGGCAAAGACGTATTGCCGGTCATCGAGCACGTCAATCACCGCAACATCGGCCACATCCTGCACGAGCTGTGGCCGCCCTTGTTACTGGGCGCCTTGTGCCTGGGGGCCGCATCCGCTGCAATCGGCTATGTGCTTGCGCGTCTGCTCTGGCGCGCCAGAGTCGTGTACCTGCTACGGCGCAAGCGCGCGCGCTGCGGGGCCCGACAAACCGCGCTCCACCAAAACCCCGTCGATTAGGGTCAGCGTTCGATCGAGCCTCGCGGCCAGGCGCTCGTCATGCGTCACGATCACGAGACTCGTGCCGAGTTCGCGATTGAGTTCAAGCATCAGCTCGAAAACCTGGGCCGCGTTCGCCCCGTCGAGATTGCCGGTCGGCTCGTCGGCCAGGACCAACTGCGGTCGAGTCACGAGCGCACGCGCCACGGCCGCACGCTGCCGCTCGCCACCGGAGAGTTGCGCCGGCCGATGCTCCAAGCGCGCGCCGAGACCGACTCGGGTCAGGATCGCTGCGGCCTGCTCTTTGGCCAGACGAGGCGACATACGCCGGACCAACAAGGGCATCGCCACGTTTTCGAGCGCGCTGAACTCCGGCAACAGGTGGTGAAACTGGTAGACGAAACCCACGGCACGATTGCGCAGATCGCCACGCTCGGCATCGCTGAGCTGATTCATTGCGGCGCCGGCAATTCTCACGGTACCGCGGGTCGGCAAATCCAAACCACCGAGCACCTGCAGCAAGGTGGTCTTGCCGGAACCCGAGGCGCCGACGATCGCGATGCGCTCTCCCGCGTGAACCCGGATCGACGCGTCGGCAAGCACGCGCAGCGATGTGGCTCCTTGCACGAACTCCTTGACCAGACCGACGCCTTCGAGCACTGGATCAGTTGGATTAGACATACCTGGCAACATCCTTCATCGTCAAACGGTTCATTCGGTACGCAAAGACTCCGCGGGGAGCAGACGCGCCGCCCGCCAGGCCGGATACAGCGTCGATACACAGGCGAGCAAGAATGCGATGCCACAGATCTGCAGCACATCGGCAAGGTGGACGTGCGCGGGCAAATCGCTCATGAAATAAACGCGGGCGTCGAGAAACTTGAAGCCCACGACGCGCTCCAGCGCATGCACGAGCCACTGCAGATTGATGGACAGCAGCACGCCGAGGAACACGCCCACGGCGATGCCGAGTATCCCGATCAAGCTGCCCTGGACGATGAAGATCGACAAAATACTGCGCGGCGCGGCGCCCAAGGTACGCAAGATCGCGATATCACGGCGTTTGTCTTTGACGACCATGACCATCGTCGAGACGATATTGAACGCGGCCACGGCAACCACCAAGGAGAGAATCACGAATAGAATTCGCTTGGTGATCTCGATCGAGCGAAAGAAATTGACGTGCTGCTCGGTCCAATCGTCGACATAGAAACCGCCGCCAAGCGTGGTCGCGGCGCTGCGCACGATGCGGGGCGCGGCATACATGTCGGCCAGGTTCAAACGGATGCCCGTCACGTCCGTGCCCATTTGCAGCAACTTTGCCGCGTCCTGCATCGACACCAGCGCGATGCGCCGATCGTACTCGTACATGCCGACCGACAGGATCCCATCCACTTGAAAAGCACGCATTCGCGGCATGATACCGACCGGAGTCACATTTCCCTCCGCGACCACCAGAATCACCCGATCACCGACGCGTGCGCCCAATTCTTCGGCCAAGGCACTCCCGAGGATGATGCGATAGCGGCCGGCCTCGAGATCGGCGAGATGACCGCTCTCGAGATGTGGACTCAAGTCGGCGACTCGTTTCTCATCGGCCGGCACGATGCCGCGCAGCAGAATGCCCGCGGATTTCTCGCCATGTACGAGCATGGCTTGCGCCTCGATGTAAGGTGCCGCAGCGACGATCCCGGGGAAATTCGCCAGGCTGTCGAGGTCGGCCTGATAATTCGGGATCCTGCCCTCCAAACCCGAGATGGTGGCATGCGCGGTCAGGCTGAGGATGCGCGTGCGCAGCTCCTCCTCGAAGCCGTTCATGACGGACAGAACGACGATCAGCACGGCGACGCCGAGACTGAGTCCCAGGATCGCGATCGTTGCGATCATCGAAACGAAACCGCGTGTTTGCGAAGCACGCAAATAGCGCAGCCCGATGAATCCCTCGTACCATTTACCCATCATTCATACCGCAGCGCCTCGGCTGGCGCCGTCCGGCAGGCGCGCAAGGACGGATAGATCGTCGCGAGAAACGTCAAAACCAAAGCCGCGACCGCAATCAAGATCACGTCATGGGAATGCGTTTCACTGGGTATACCCGCACTGTAATAAACGTCCGGGTCCATGATGTGAAATCCGAAGGTGTTCTCGATAAACGGCACGATCACGTCGACGTTGAGTGCGAGTGCGAGGCCGAGGCCGACCCCGAGCGCCGTGCCGATCCAGCCGATCAGCAGACCCTGCGTCATGAAAACACCGAGGATGCCCCTCGGGCTCATGCCGAGCGTGCGCAGTATCGCGATGTCGGTGCGTTTGTCGTTGACGACCATGACGAGCGTCGCAACGATATTGAACACGGCGACCGCGACGATCAACATCAGGATCAATCCCATCATGGTCTTCTCGATGCGGATCGCGTGGAAATAGGCGGCATTCTCCTGGGTCCAATCGCGCACCTGGAGTCCCGGGCCCAAACGCAGAGCCGCCTCGCGCGCGAGCGTGGGTGCGTTCAGGATGTCATCGAACTTCAGGCGGATTCCCGTGGGGCCCGCCAAACCGCGGAGCGCCTCCGCATCGTTCAAATTGATCAGCGCCAAGACGCCGTCGTGGTCTTGAAGGCCGACCTCGAAAATCCCGGCAACCTGGAACTCGCGCAGGCGCGGCACCAATTCCGAGGAACCGCCCGCCGTCGTTGCACCGCCGCTCGGGATCATGACGGTGACCGAATCGCCGACACCGACCTGCAGCTGGTAGGCGAGCATACGCCCGAGAATGATGCGATTCTGGCCCGGCACGAGATCCGACAGCTTGCCTTCGCGCATCGAATCGGCAACCGCCGAGACCGTCGCCTCCATCGCCGGGTCGATCCCGCGCAGGATGGCCCCGCTCATCGACGGCGCGCGGCTGAGCATCGCGTCGGTGTCCAGGAACGGGGCGGCACCGACGAGACCGGGCGCGCCCTGCAGCTGCTTGAGGCGCAGCTGCCAATCCGGGATCGCGGCACCGTCCGCGGTGAGAACGGCATGGGCAGATACGCTCAGCAAGCGAGTGCGCAGCTCGGTCTCGAAACCGTTCATCACCGACAACACCGTGATCAGCGCGGCCACACCGAGAGCGACACCGAGCAGCGACACCCAGGTGATGAAAGAGACGAAAAAGCTATGTTCGCGGGCCAGCGAGTAGCGCAGGCCCACGAATAAGGGTGTGGGCTGAAACATGCGGCGCGATTAAACCATAACCCTCAAGCTGTGAGGAAAAATCAATGCAATCAGACTGTTAATTGAGTCAAACAACGCCCCCCGGGAGGGATGATATAGTCGGCCGTCCTTAGGTGAAGCGAATGAGGTGTGCAATGCGTCAGCAAGCCCTGATGATCGCCTTTTTATTGACTGCGCCCGTGTTCGGCTCCGTGCGGGCGGAAACCGTGGCCGTCGACAATGGCATTGCCGTTAAAGACTCCGGCTTGGCGACGCCGACCCGTGGCATGACGATGACCCAAGTCGCCGCGCAGTTCGGTGCCCCGGAAACCAAGATCCCGCCTGTGGGCAAGCCGCCCATTTCCCGCTGGGAGTACCCGGGTTTCGTCGTGTACTTCGAAAACGACCACGTCATTCACAGCGTGGTTGCAGGTTAAAGCGCCGATCACGTAACATCCGCGGCGGCGAATACCAGCCCACCGCAGCCTCCGGGTTGCGGTGGGCGATTTTTTTCTATCATGCCCCTACTCGCACCGCGACTACCTGCTCTCGATCAACGCCTCGTCAAATGGGGCAAACTCCATGGAGCGGCGCCGGCCCTCGCGATTGCGGAGGCGGCGGCAAGCGCTGCCGGCCCGCTGATCGTGATCGCCCCGACATCGCGCGAAGCCGAGTCGCTGCTCGCCGAGATCGCATTCTTCGCAGAGGAAAACACCCGGGTCAGCGTCTTTCCGGATCTCGAGACGCTGCCTTACGACAGCTTCTCGGCGCATCCGGACATCACCTCGGCACGCCTCAGGGCCTTGGCGGAACTGCCGCGGGCGCGCTCCGGTATTTGGATCATCGCAATCGACACCTTGTTGCAGCGGCTGCCGCCGCGCAGCTACATCGAGGCCTATTCGCTCAAGGTGCATGTGGGCGAGGCGCTCGATCTGGACGCGCTGCGCGGCCAATTGACCGCCGCCGGCTACGCGGCGGTCACCCAAGTCGTTGCCCACGGCGAATTCGCGGTGCGCGGCTCACTGCTGGATGTGTTCCCCATGGGATCGGAGCACCCGTACCGCATCGACATGCTGGATCGCGACGTCGACAGCATCCGCAGGTTCGATCCGGACACGCAACGATCGGGCGATCAACTGCCGCGCATCGAATTGCTGCCCGCGCGCGAAACACCCCTGAATCCCGACGCCGTGCGTGAGTTTCGACGCCGCTACCGCCTGCGCTTCACGGGGGACCTTGCCGAACAGATCGTTTATCGGGAAGTTAGCCAGGGAATTGCCTCTGCCGGCATCGAGTATTTTCTGCCCCTGTTTTTCGAGCGCAGCTCGCAGCTGTTCGAATATCTGCCGCCCGGCAGCATTCTGATCGACGTCAACGAAGCGAGCGCCTCGGTGCCGGGACTGTGGCATGGCATCACCGAACGTCATGAACAACTGCGTCATGATCGCCATCGACCGATCCTGGATCCGGCCGAGATCTACCTGCCGCCGGCTGAATTCCAGGAGCAATTCTCGGCGTGGCGCCGGGTCGAACTGCATCAGTTCGAGTGGCCGCCGGAGACCTCCGGCGACGTGCAGAACTTCGCCAGCACTGCCCCGCCCATGGTCCGCATCGATGCGCGAGCCGAGCAGCCCGCGGCCGCCCTGGTCGCGCACCTCGAGTCGAACGGCGCTCGGGTGCTGCTCGCCGCAGAGTCCGCGGGCCGGCGCGAGTTGTTGCTGGACTTGCTGCGCATGCGCGGCATACAGCCCAAACTGTTCGACGGGTTCGCGCCGTTCATGGCGAGCACCGCCGCGCTCGGCATCACCGTCTCACCGATCGCGACCGGCCTGAGACTCGAATCCCCTGCGCTCGAGGTGTTGACCGAAGCGCAGCTATTCGGCGATCGCGCGCGCCAGGAACGACGCCGGCGCCGCGCGGACCGCGATCCGGCCAAGATCCTCAAGGAACTGACCGACTTGCGCATCGGCGCGCCGGTCGTCCACGAGACCTACGGCGTGGGACGCTATGTTGGACTGCAGACCATGGACGTCGCCGGTCAAACCAGCGAATTCCTGGTCCTCGAATACGCCGACGGCGACAAGCTTTATGTGCCCGTTCAGGCGCTGCATCTGGTCTCCCGCTACACAGGTGCGCCGGCCGAAACCGCGCCGCTGCACAAACTCGGCGGCGACCAGTGGCAAAAGGCGCGTCGCAAAGCGGCGCAACGAATTCGCGACGTGGCCGCCGAACTCCTGGATCTGTACTCGCGCCGCGCCGCGCGCCAAGGCACGCAAATCTTCGCGGGCGAGGCAGAGTATCGGGCGTTCCAAAGCGGCTTTCCCTTCGAGGAGACCGCCGATCAGGCCGCCGCGATCGAACAGGTCATCGCGGACCTCAAGTCGGACAAGCCGATGGACCGGGTGATCTGCGGCGATGTCGGTTTCGGCAAGACCGAGGTGGCGCTGCGCGCCGCGTTCGTTGCCGTGCAAGCCGGGAAACAAGTTGCAGTGCTCGTGCCGACCACCTTGCTCGCGCAACAGCACTACACGACCTTCGTCGACCGCTTTGCCGACTGGCCGATCCGCATCGAGAGCCTGTCGAGATTTCGGACCAACAAAGAAGCCGCCGGCGTGCTCGCGGGGGTCGCTGCCGGCTCGATCGATGTGGTCATCGCGACCCAGCGCCTGCTGCAGGGCAAGGTTCGTTTCAAGGACCTCGGACTCGTCGTGATCGACGAGGAACACCGCTTCGGCGTACGTGACAAGGAGCGGCTCAAAGCGCTGCGCTCCGAGGTCGACGTCCTGACCCTGACCGCAACCCCCATTCCGCGCACGCTTAACATGGCCATGGGCGGCTTGCGAGACCTGTCCTTGATCACGACTCCGCCCGCCGAACGCGTCGCCGTCAAGACCTTCGTCCTGGAATGGAACGAGACCGTGGTGCGCGAAGCAGCGTTACGAGAGATACGGCGCGGCGGTCAGATCTACTTCGTCCACAATTCGATTGAAACGATTGAAAAGACGGCGCAGGCGATTCGCGAGTTGGTTCCGGAAGCAAACGTCGCAGTCGGCCACGGTCAGATGCGGGAGCGCGAACTGGAACAGCTCATGCTGGATTTCTACCATCGCCGCTTCAACGTGCTCGTCTGCACGACGATCATCGAGAGCGGCATCGACGTGCCGACCGCGAACACGATCATCATCGACCGGGCCGATCGCTTCGGACTCGCGCAGATCCACCAGCTGCGCGGTCGCGTCGGCCGATCGCATCACCGCGCCTACGCCTATCTCATCACACCGCCGCGCAAGGCGATGACTGCGGATGCGGTCAAGCGGCTGGAGGCACTCGAGTCTCTCGAAGAGCTCGGCGCCGGCTTCACCTTGGCCACCCACGATCTCGAGATTCGCGGCGCCGGTGAACTGCTCGGCGACGAACAAAGCGGGCAGATCCAGGAGATTGGCTTCAATCTCTATATGGAACTGCTGGAGCGCGCGGTGACGGCGCTCAAGTCAGGCAAGCAGCCCGATCTCGAACGCCCCTTGAATGCAGGTCCCGAGGTCGAACTGCACGTGCCGGCGCTGATTCCGGAGGACTATGTGCCCGACGTGCACCTGCGACTCGTGCTGTACAAGCGCATCGCCGGCATGCAAAGCCGCGAGGAGCTGGACGAACTCAAGGCCGAAATGATCGACCGTTTTGGACCCATGCCGCTGTACGCACAGACTTTGTTCAAAGTGACCCAGCTAAAACTGCGCGCTGCGAAGCTCGGCATCCGCAAGATCGACGTGGGTGCGAACAACGGTTATCTGGTGTTCGATGCGGACAACACGATCGATCCGAAGCGCATACTGAAGCTCATCCAGGGCCGTCCCAAGGAATTTCGACTGGAGGGATCGTTCAAACTGCGTTTTGCGCACGACGCGCGCACGGAGGATAAACTGTTCCTGCGGGTCGAACAGTTATTGGAACAACTGGGTTGAAATCACCTCGGGGAGTGCAGCATGACCAAGGGTTTATTGGCCGGTAGTGAACGCACAGCGCTCGCCGGATCTCGCGTCTTGGGGCCGGCCGATGCGACGCAGCGATTCGAGGTCAGCGTCATCGTACGCGGTAGCGGCCCGAATGCTTGGGCGACGCGGATCAGCGCCCTCGAGTCGGGAATTTCCCGCGAGACCCTGAGCCGCACGGATTTTGCGCGGCAGCACGGTGCCGCGCCCGCGGACCTCGCGGCGGTCAAGGCATTCGCCGCGCGCGCAGGCCTGCAAGTGGTCGCAGAACAGGCAGCCCGGCGAACCCTGCGGCTGGCGGGCACGGTGGCGCAATTCGAGGCGGCGTTCGCTGTGCAATTGATGCGCTATGCCCATCCCGAGGGCGATTACCGCGGCCGCACCGGGAGCATTACGCTGCCCGCCGAACTCGACGGCATCGTTCTGGCGGTCCTGGGACTCGACGATCGTCCCCAAGCGAGAACTCATTTCCGCATTCGACCGGCCGCAGCCTCGGCGGCAACATCCTATACACCGGAACACGTGGCGTCCTTATACGGATTTCCGAGCGGCACTGGTCAGGGCGAGTGTGTGGCCTTGATCGAACTCGGCGGCGGTTACGAGCCTGCGGACCTGCAGACTTATTTCGCAGCCCAGGGTGCGGGTGGTGTTCAGGTGTCCGCGGTCTCGGTGGACGGCGCATCGAACGCGCCCACCGGCAGCCCGAACGGTCCCGACGGCGAGGTCATGCTCGACATCGAAGTCGTCGGGTCGATCGCCCCGCAAGCAAAGCTCGTCGTGTATTTCGCGCCCAATACGGACGCAGGCTTTCTCGATGCGGTCACGACCGCAATCCATGACACGACGAATACGCCCTCCGTGCTGTCGATCAGCTGGGGAGGGCCGGAATCGACCTGGACGTCACAGGCCAAGACGGCGATGGACTCGGCCTTGCAAGTGGCGGCCATGATGGGTATTACCGTATGCGTGGCTTCCGGCGACAATGGCTCGAGCGATGGCCTGAGCGACGGGGCCAATCATGTAGATTTCCCGGCGTCGAGTCCTTACGCCCTCGCCTGCGGCGGGACCAGTCTGCGTGCGGGCGCGAGCGGGATACAGAGCGAGGCTGTTTGGAACGATGGTGCCAGTGGGGGCGCGAGCGGCGGCGGCGTCAGCACGTTCTTCGCGCTGCCGACATGGCAGGCGGGGCTGCAGCTGCGCGCGACCGCAGGCAGCGTCTCGGCCTTGAGCAAACGAGGGGTCCCGGATGTCGCGGGAGATGCGGATCCGGAGACCGGCTACAGCGTGCGTATCGACGGCACGGACACGGTCATCGGCGGCACGAGTGCGGTCGCCCCGCTATGGGCGGCGCTGATCGCGCGCCTCAACCAGATCAACGGCCGGCCGGCCGGCTTCCTGCAGCCACGCTTATATCAAAGCCCGCAGAGCCTGCGCGATATCACGCAGGGTAACAACGGCAGCTTCGCAGCCGCAACCGGGTGGGACGCCTGCACGGGGCTTGGCAGTCCGAACGGCAGTGCCCTCGCCGGCTTGCTCTAGGCCGTAGTAGGCCTGCCTTAGGCGCGGCGCTTTGCGGCCAGGGCGCCGAGTGCGAACAAGGCCAGCATCGACACGGCGGCGGTTACCGATAGGTAGTAGCCGACGAAGCTAAGGCCGTAATTCTTCGCAAGCCATGTGGCGATCGACGGCGCAAAGGCGGCGCCCAAGATGCCCGCCAGATTGAACGTCAGGGACGCGCCCGTATAACGCACGGCGGTAGGGAAAAACGAGCCCAGCGCCGTGCCCAAGGGTCCGTAAGTCACGCCGGTCAGGGCAAGACCGAGTGCCAGGAACGCGAGCACCGAGGCTGTCGTGCCGCCGCCGAACAAGGGTTGGAACGTAAAGCCCAGAAGGATCAAGCCGAGGCTCGCAACGATCAACATGACTCGCGAGCCGATGCGATCGGCAATGACCGCAGAAATCGGGATGGTCAGGCCGAAAAATACGACGCCGATCATGAGCATAATCAGGAATTCCTGGCGCGAGAAACCGAGCTTGCTGGTCGCCCAACTCAGCGTGAACAGCGTCATGAGATAAAACACGAGAAAGGTCGCCGTCGCGGCGAGGCTCCCCAGAATCAGCGTGAGGCCGTGGCGGGACAAGACGTTCAACAACGGCACGCGCACTCGCGCTCCCTGGGAGAGAACCTGCTTGAATTGCGGCGTCTCGACGAGCCGCAAGCGGATGTACAGACCGATCAGGACCAGTGCCGCGCTGGCGATGAACGGTACGCGCCAGCCCCAGTCGAGAAACTGGGAATCGCTCAACCAATGCGTCAGCAGGAGGAACACACCGGTCGAACACAAGAACCCCAGCGGTGCACCGAGCTGCGGAAAACTTCCGTACCAGGCCTCCTTACCGGGCGGTGCATTCTCGGTCGCTAGCAGCACGGCTCCGCCCCACTCGCCGCCGAGCCCGATGCCCTGCCCCAAACGGCACAGGGCGAGCAGCACGGGAGCGACCACGCCGACCGCGGCGTAGGTGGGCAAGAGGCCGATCAGCACGGTCGAGATGCCCATGGTCAGCAAGGCTGTGACGAGCGTTGCCTTACGCCCGATGCGATCGCCGAAATGTCCGAACAAGGCGGAGCCGATCGGTCGGGCGAGAAAGGCCAGAGCGAAGGTCGCGAACGACTGCAGCGTCGCAGTCGCCGGATCATGATCGGGGAAAAATAGCTTCGGAAACACCAGGGCGGCCGCCGTGGCGTAAATGTAAAAATCGAAGAACTCAATCGTCGTGCCGATCAGGCTCGCGAACAGAATACGGCTCGCCGGTGTTCCGCCGGCGGATAGCTTGTCATCTACCAATCGATGTCAACCCGGATGGTTCAGCCTATGATAGTGCGCAATCTGGCGGTGCGCGTTCCTGTGGAAGTCTCCGCCGCCCGACATAATAGTCTGTGCGCATCGGCCGGTGGAAGTGCCCGGCTGAACAAAAATCCCTGGGCCTCCTGACACTCGTGTTCCTGCAGGAACATCAGCTGCGGGAAATTCTCGACGCCCTCGGCCGTCACGTTGATCCGCAGCGAACGCGACATCGCGATGATCGCGGCCGCAATCGCGCGATCGTCGCTGCACTCGAGCAAACTGGTCACGAAGGAGCGGTCAATCTTGAGCCGGTCGACGGCAAACCGACGCAGCCGGCCGAAGCTCGAGTATCCGGTGCCAAAGTCGTCGATGGCCAGAGACACGCCGAGTTCCTTCAATTCCGCCATCGCCTGTTCCGCCCAGGCTTCGTCCTTCATGACCACGGACTCCGTGATTTCGAGCTCGAGAAATCTTGGCTCGATCCCGGTCTGCGCGATGATCCGCGCCACCAGCCGCGGAAAGTCTTTGAGGGCGAATTGCTGCCCCGACACGTTGACCGCCATGCGGATGGGCGGCAGGCCTTCGTCCGCCCAGGCCTTGGCCTGCGCACAGGCGGTGCGTAGGACCCATTCACCGATTTCGAGGATCAAGCCGCTCTCCTCGGCTACCGGGATGAACTCGGCGGGTGGTATCGCGCCGAGCTCATCGTTGGTCCAGCGTAGCAAAGCTTCCATACCGGCGACCGCGCCTGAACCAACGTCGAACTGCGGCTGGTAATGCAGCGCGAATTCGCCACGCGCGAGCCCATCGCGCAATTTCGCCTCGATCGTGAAGCGTTGCAATGCCTTGGCATTCATCGCGGCGTCGAAGTAGGCAAACGTGCCGGGGCTGTTGCGCTTCGCAAAGTACATCGCCAGATCCGCGTTGCGCATCAGCGTCTCGACGTCCTTGCCGTCGTCCGGATAGACCGCAATGCCTATACTCGGCGTCACGACGAGCGTATGCATCGACAGCTGCACAGGCTCCTGCAGCTCGGAAATCAGCCTGCTGGCGACCACTCCGGCATCGCCGGCGCTCGCGATCAGCGGCAGAATCACGATGAATTCGTCACCACCCAAACGCGCGATATGGTTGATTCCGCCGCCGGCCTCATAATCGGCAACCAGCATGTCGCTCGGGCGCAGGGAGTTACGCAGGCGGCCCGCAATCAGGCACAACAGCTCGTCGCCGACCGCGTGCCCGAGCGTGTCGTTGACGCGTTTGAAGTTGTCGAGATCGAGATACAAGAGCGCAAGATTCCGGTGCTCCCGCTCAGCGTTCGCGATCGCGGTCTGCAAGCGTGTGCGCGATTGCTCGCGGTTAGGCAAGCCCGTCAGCGTGTCGAAATAGGCGAGCTTGACGATGCGATGTTCGGCGCGCCATTTGCTGCCCAGCGAGATCGTCATCTGCCGTATTTCATGGGGATGAAACGGCTTCTGCAGATAGGAAAGCTTTTCCTCCGGGGGTACGAGCCCACCGATATGACCGGGATCAGCATCGGAATAGGCGGTGCAGATCACGATCTCGACCGCCGGATCCATTTCGCGAATGCGCGCCGCGGCCCACACACCGTCCGGCCCGGGCGGCATGCGCATATCCAGGAACACGACCGCAAACGGCTCACCTGCCGCCAGCGCCTCGCGTACGGCCGCCACCGCCGATTCGGCACCGTCGCAGAAGACCGGTTCAAAACTGGGGCCTCGCACGACGGGCAGCGTGGCCGTATCTGCGGGCGACTTGTTGAACAGGCGTGCGCGCAGGTTTCTGAATGCCGCGAGATCCTTGCTGACGTCGGCCTCGAGCAAGATCTGACGGTAGGCGTCGCGGACGACGGCCTCATCATCGGCGACGAGTACTTTGATCGGCATTCGGCTATGGTCCATCGCAATACTCCTCCGACATCATTAGCGGCAGCAAGACGTGCAAAGATGCGCCGCGACCGGGTCCCTCGCTCGCGGCCCAAATGCGGCCGCCAAGCGATGCGATAGAATTCGCACACCAGTGCAAACCGATGCCGTGGTTGGTGGTTTTCGATTTGGTCGAAAAGCCCTTCTCGAAAACACGCTCCAGATCCTTCTGGGCGATGCCGACGCCATCGTCTTCACACCGCAAATACAGCTGCTCGGTGTCGTCTTTGCGGACGATCTCGGCGGCCAGTCGCAACACACCCTTGTCCCGACCCGCATCGCGCACGGCGTCCGCCGCATTGATGATCAGGTTCTGCAGCACCAGACGCAAAACGGTGCGCGCGACACGAACGACACCGACTTTTTGCAGCGACTCGTCCTCGTCGAGCTGTAGACGCTGGCGGCAGGCGTCCGGCACGATTTCCAGAGACTGGGCGATCAGTTCGGGCAGGCGCACGGATTCGACCACGTGTTCATTGCGTGCCGCCCCCAGCTGCTCGTTGAGCGTCACCTGGATCACGCGAGTCTGTCGCTGCATGACCGCAACATCCGCTTCCGCGCCCGCGAGCGTCGCGTTCAATTCCAGGCATCCCAGACGGATGAATTCCTGGAGATCCGCACGCCGCGCAGTCCCGGCCTTCTCGGTGGCGAGTTCCGCGACGGCAATTTGGATGTCCGGCAAGGGATTGACCCGCAGGCGATCCGCCAGCGCCGACAGGCGCACGCCCAAGGGCGTCATCGCATTGCCGAGGTTGTGCAGCACACCTTTCGCGAGTTCGGCAAATCCGGCCTGAAACGACTGATCCACGATCTGGCGCCGCGATTCGGCGACGCGCTCGACCATGCGATCGAACTCCCGCGCGAGTTGCGCCAGTTCATCCGAGCCCGCGAAGTTGAGCCTCGCGGTCAGGTCGGTCCCCTCGCCGATCGCAACCGCATGTCGGGTCACGCGCGCAATCGGTTCGAGCACGACACGATTCAAAATGTACAGCAGCAGGAACAGCGCGACGACGACCGCGACGACCATGTACACCGAGGCGTAGAGAACCGCCTGCTTGCCGCGGCGCGTGATTTCTCGCGGCACATCGACTCGCAGCTTCATCACGGGCACGCCGTGGATGTCGTTGAAGGTCCGGTCGACCCGCGTCAGGTTGTCGGTCGCCTGCACGGATTCCGTCGGTGCGGCGGCGCGGCCGGATGGCGAGCCGCTCTCCTCGGTCATCGACAAGGTGGTTTGCGCCTGCACGCCGATGGCCTGCAGCTGCGAGGCCGTCAACAAGCGTCCCATGACGACCGTACCGGCGGATCGACCGCCGCCGCTGCCGTCGAGAATCGGCGCAGTGGCGATCATCATCACACCAAGATTGGTGTGCACGAGTCCATGTATCGGCTGGGCAAATTCCGCAGGCAAGGAATCTTTCCTGGCGAGGTCGATATTCAGGGGCTTGCCGGTGGACAAGTCATGCGCATAACTGGTCACAACCTTGCGATCCGGATCCAGGATCAACAGCATGTCGACCTTGAGCGGTGTCATCGCCACGGGCGTCGTGTAGGTGTCGAGAAAGTTGCGGTTCCGATTTTGTACGAACTGGTAGAGCTCGCCCCAATCCGACCAATCGGCAGCAGTCAACTCGAGACCCTCGAGACTGCGGTCGAGCGCGTATTGAATCCGCTTCATGGACGTCTGTGCGTCGCTACGCTCCAGCTCGGCGAAACTCGGCAGTATCACGAATTCCTGGACCACGATCTCGACCGCGATCAATACCGCAATCAGCGACGCGAGCGACAGCAGGACCTTGAGACGGATCTTCATACGGCATACTTATCAGAAATGCCGTGCAGCGATGCGGATCGCGTTCGCTTTTCAAGATGCACACGGAATCGTTTTTCCTGGGACCAGTGAAGCGCGTCACAAAATTGTGCTGCGATTCCGGCTGCCCGGCGTCAGGCGGCGAATCCGGCGCCCAACGGCCGCCCGTCAGGCGGCGTGATTGCGGCCGGATTTTTTTGCCAGCTCGAGCTGTTGACGAGCGCGCTGAAGCAGAACGGTGGGACTGTCGGCGGGCTCTGGCGTCGCGGCCGCGACACCGACACTGATGCTCACATACCGTAGCACGCTCGAGCGCGGGTGATGGATACGCAGATCACGCACGCGCTCGGTCATGGTCTGACCAAGACGCAGCGCCTGCTCGACGTTCAGTCCCGGTGCAAAAGCGATCATCGTGCCACCGTCGACGCGCGCCGTGGCGTCGCTGGCGCGACGCAGGCAACCGGAGATGCAGTGCGCGAGGCGGCGAATGATCGAGTCGCCGGCGGCGCGACCGAAAGTCGCGTTATACATTTCGAGTGCGTCGATATCGATCGCGAAGATGGCGATCGACAGGTGCTCACGCTGCGCAATCGCCCAATCGCGTCGTAGCAGTTCCTCGAGATACGAATAGGACAGCAGTCCGGTCAATCGATCCTCGCGCGTCACGGGCGCCTGTGCGGCGCGCGGTTCGGGGCGGGCTCGCTCGGCCGCCTCGCGATGGTATCCGGCGTAGTGCGTGATCTGGCCGCTTGCGTCGCGCACGGGCACGATCGAGAACTCGTTCAAGAAGGCCGAGCCATCCTTGCGATAGTTGCGCAGGACCAGATGGCAGGACTCGCCCCGCGACAATTGCTCACGCAGGCGCCGTCGCGCCTCCGGGTCGGGGTCATCGCCCTGAAGCATGCGCAAATTTTTTCCCAGCAACTCCTCGAGGCAATAGCCCGTCATGGCGAGAAAGCCGGGGTTCGCATAGACGAGCGGCCACTCGGGGTTCCGGGCGTCCACCAGCACGACACCGACCGGCGCGACGTCGAGCAGAAGCCGAAAGTGATCGTCGTTCATAGTGGCCCCTCCCTCAACACCAGCTCCGGCGTCGCGGTCAGCGACGCCAGCCGCGCCACGGCCGCACGCCAGCGACCGGTCGAAGCGACGTCGATCGGCGCCTCCCCTCGCCCGCGCATGCGCACGAGCCGCGCCTGCGACGCCGGATTCAGGCTCGCGGGCGTGAAATGCTCGAGTACCGTCAGTACGGCGCCACGGTCATTGCAGATCGGCAATACGTCGCAGCCCGCCGCCAGCCCCAAGTGTACGCGCGCGAGGATATCGCCGAAACCAGCGGCACCGCCCATCGTCAGATCGTCGGCAAACACGCAACCGTGAAACCCGAGTTCCTCGCGCAGTATCTCCGTAATCCATCGAACCGAGAGGCTCGCCGGCAGTCGGTCGACCGCCGGGAAGACTACATGCGCCGCCATGATCGCCGCGAGATGATTGTCGATCAGCAGTCGGTAGGGACGCAGATCGGCGTCCAATTCGACCAATTCGCGCCGATCGACCGGCAGGCTGACATGCGAATCCGCGACCACGGCGCCATGACCCGGGAAGTGTTTCGCGGTGGCCGCCATGCCCGCCTCGCGCATGCCGCCTGCATAGGCCACCGCGAGAGCCCCGACCGCATCCGCATCGGTGTGAAATGCGCGATCCCCGATCACCTCGCTTACGCCATAGTCGAGATCGACACACGGCGCAAAGCTGAAATCGACGCCGACCGCACGCAGCTCGACCGCCATCAGCCAGCCCGCGACGTGGGCAAGGTCGAGACTCGCGCGCCGATCCTCGGTGAAGCCGCGGCCCAGGGATCTGGCCGGTGGGAGCCGCGTAAAGCTCTCGCGAAAACGTTGCACGCGACCACCTTCATGATCGACGGAGATCAGCAGATGGGGCGACCGCAAGGCGCGGATATCGGCGGTCAGCGCCGCGAGTTGTTCGGGATCCCGATAGTTGCGCGTAAACAGGATGACACTGCCCACCAAGGGGTGCCGGAGGACTTCCCGATCCTCGGGCGTCAGGCTGGGGCCCGCGATATCGACCATGAGCGGCCCAAGACTCATAGCAACACACTCATTCCCGTGGCGCGAAAACGGCGATCGATTCGACGTGCGTCGTATGCGGAAACATATCCATCACCCCTGCCGCGACTAATTTGAAGCCCTGTGTTTCTACGAGTATCCCGGCGTCCCGTGCCAAACTCCCCGGATGACAGGAAATATACACGACTCGGCGCGGCCGCCAAGACGCCATCCGCATCGCGACTTCCCGTGCACCCGCGCGCGGTGGGTCCAGCAGCACCCGGTCGTAACGCTCTGTTGCCCAGGCACCGAAGCTCGGCGGATCGAACAGATTTTCCGTGAAGAACCGCGCATTACCGAGACCGTTGGCGGTCGCGTTGGCACGCGCCTTCGCAACGAGGCCGGCATCCCCTTCGACGCCCGTGACCGCAGCGGCCCGCGATGCGAGCGGCAAGGTGAAATTGCCGAGACCGCAAAACAGATCTAGCACGCGGTCGCCCGCTTGCGCATCGAGCTCGCCGAGCGCCAAATCGACCATGGACGCATTGATACTGGCGTTGACCTGAACGAAGTCGACCGGTCCAAATTCGACCACGACGCCGGCGGCCTCGATGGCGTAGTTCAGCGGCGGCAGCCCCGCCTGCAGCGGGCGGATCGTATCCACGCCGCCGGTCTGCAGATAAATCTGCACGCGACGCTCGCCTCCCCATGCAGCGAGCTTGACGAGGTCCGCGGCAGCCGGCGACTGCATGACGCGAAAGACGAGAGCCGTCGCCTGATCGCCGGCGGCCACCTCAACCTGGGACACGTGCTCTCGTATGCTCAAGCTCTCGACCAGTGCGGCCAGATCCCGGGGCAAGCTGCGCAGGGCGGGTATCAAGACCTCGCAATGCTGCAAATCGGCCAGATACGGCTTGTCGCGTTCGCGGAAACCGGCGAGCACGCGCGCCTTCTTGTAGACGAATTTGACACCCAGTCTCGCCCGGCGCCGATAGCCCCAGACCGGGCCGCGCAGCGGCGGCAAAACTTTTTCCGGCGTCACGCGGCCGATACGCGTCAGGTCCTCGAGCAGTTGCGACTGCTTCTCGGCGAGCTGTGCGGCCGGCGCGAGATGCTGTAGTGAGCAGCCGCCGCAAACACCAAAATGCACGCACAGAGGCGCGACCCGATCCGGCGAGGCGGCGAGTATCTCGCCGAGCATCGCCTCATCCATCTGACGCCGCCGCTTCACCACACGCAGCGTGACTTTCTCTCCGGGCAACGCGCCCGCAACGAACACCGCCTTGCCGCCGATGCGCGCGATGCCGCGACCATCGTGCGAGAGCGCAACGATGTCGGCCTCGAGAACCGGTCCCGGCTTCAAGACACAGGCCACGCCGCGGAGAATTCCCGCCAATGCTCGGCGGGCGAATCGGCCAGAAACTTGCGCACGCGCTCGACCTCGTGTGCATGCTCGGCGGCACCCAAATTGCCGCGAACCAATTCGAAGCGCAGATAAACCAGGTAGGTGTTCAGAACATCGGTCTCGCAGTAGGCGCGGATGCGCGCCAGACCGCCGGCGAGGTAAGCACCCCATACATCGGCGCCGTTCATGCCGACTTTGCCGGGAAAGCCGAGCAGGCTGGCAACGTCGTCAAGGCTCGCCCGACCGCGGCCCTGGAAGCCGGACAGGATATCCATGAGGTCCATGTGACGCCAATGGAACCGGCTGAGGTAGTTGCTGTAGCGGAAACTCGCGTCGTTCTCGCCGGTCTCCCAGTAGCGTGAGGCCGTCACGCCGTGCAGGAGGCTGCGGTAATGAAGCACCGGCAAATCGAAGCCGGCGCCGTTCCAGGACACGAGATCCGGCGTGTATTTGTCGAGACCGTCGTAAAACCGTTCGATCAGTTCTTTCTCGCTCGCCGCCTCGTCGCCGAGACTCCAAACGCGCAGGCTGTCGCGCGAGCGCATGACCACCGAAATCGCAATGATCCGATGCTGCTCGTGGGATAGAAATTCCGAACCGGTTTCCTGAAGTCGTTTCGTGAACATGATCTGTCCGACTTGCTCATCGGTCAGATCGCGCAAGTCATAGAGCCGGCGCGCGAGCGCGACATCGGGCACGGTCTCGATGTCGAACACCAGAACGTTCACGATTCTTGACGCCTCATCAGCACGGCAACCGCGACGACGAGACCGGCCTCATCGGTCAGCGTGACATGACCTTCTCCGACACCGAGACCGTCGCGCACTTTGGCGCCGCGCTCGGAATAAATGATCTCCGGCTTGCCCCAGCTGTTTTGCACGATACCGACATCGCGTATCCAGACGCCATGCGCGAAACCGGTTCCCATACCCTTGACGATCGCCTCCTTGGCGGCGAAGCGCATCGCCAGAAAGCGCACGGGACGCGCGGTACGCGCAAGTTGCGCACGTTCCTCGGGCATCAGCAGATGCGCGACGAAGCGCTCGCCGTGCCGCTCGTACACCCCTGCTATGCGCTCGACTTTGAGCACGTCGATACCGATGCCGTAGATCATGAGTGAGCTCTATCGACGGGCGGCGAGCATCAAATCTTTCATGTCGCGAACGGCCTGTCGCAACCCGTCGAACACGGCGCGGGCGACGATCGCGTGACCGATGTTGAGTTCGACGATTTCCGGAATCGCCGCGATCGGCTGCACGTTGTGGTAGTTCAGCCCATGGCCCGCGTTGACGACCAATCCCAGAGACGTCGCGATCCGCGCACCCGCGCGCAGCCGCTCGAATTCGCGGGCGCGATCGGCGCCGGCCGATTCGCCGTAGGCCCCGGTGTGCAGCTCGATCACCGGCGCGCCGGCACGGTGCGCCGCCTCGATTTGCCGCGGGTCGGGGTCGATGAACAGCGAAACACGAATCTTGGCGGCGCCGAGTTCGGCGCACGCGGCAGCCACCCGAGATTGCTGGCCGTGGACATCGAGCCCGCCCTCCGTCGTCACTTCCGCGCGCCTCTCGGGCACGAGACAGCAATCCTGCGGCAGGGCCCGCTTGGCGATCCCGATCATCTCCTCGGTCACCGCCATTTCGAGGTTCATGCGGGTCTGCAGCGCTTCGCGCAAGGTCGCGAGATCGCGATCCTGCATATGGCGTCGATCCTCGCGCAGATGCAGCGTGATGCTGTCGGCGCCGGACTGCTCGGCGAGCAAGGCGGCCAGCAGCGGATCGGGATCGCGACCGCGTCGGGCCTGGCGCAAGGTCGCCACATGGTCGATGTTCACGCCAAGCGCTATCCCCGTGTGCTCGGCGGCCGCCGCGCTCATGCCGGCTCCTTGCGCCGCAGGGCGATCATGACTTCACGCGATTTCAAAGACTTACCCTCCAGACAGGCATCGATGGCGACGCGCAATACGCGCTTCGCATCGCGCAAGGAACGCGAATCGGCAAAGTTCTCAGCGTCCAGATCGGCCAGCGAGCGGCCGTAGATCGCGCCCGGCGTTTCCGCCACGCAGAGTTGCGGACCACTTTGCGGCTTGAATCGATAGTAGCTCTCGCTTTGCACGGGCAGACCATCGCTGGTTTGAGTCAGCTCGAGGCCATAGCCGAGATCGTCGAGCAGGCGTTTCTCGAAACGGCGTAGCGCAGATTCCTCGTCGGCCGCGACACCGAGTTCCGCAATCGCGTCGCCGTAGGCGGCAAAAATCTGCGGGTGCGGATCTGCGCGGACGGTCAACTTCAGCAGCAATTCGTTCAGATAAAATCCGCTCATCAGACGTTCGGACGGCAGTGCGGTCGCCGTGCCGTCCAGTTCGGCGGTCACCATCTGACACGCCTCGGACCGGCCCGACCAGGACACCAGCAGTCGCTGGAAAGGTCGCAACACGGCGCGCAGCGTCGACTTGGGTCCGTTGGCACCGCGTGCGAACAAGGACAAACGCCCATGTTCGGCGGCGAAGACCTCGACGATACGGCTCGTATCGCGGTACGCGTATTGATGCAGCACATACGCGGGCGTCAGCCACACGCGTCGCGCATTCCTCACAGCGAATCGAACCCGAATTGGCGCAGTGCCATTTCGCTATCCGCCCAATTCTCCTTGACCTTCACCCATAGCTCGAGATGCACCGAGCGTTGCCACAAATCGTTGAGTTCGATACGCGCGAGCCGCCCTATTTCCTTGAGACGTTCGCCACCCTGACCGATCACGATCGCCTTCTGCCCGGCGCGTTCGACCCAGATAACGGCATTGATCATGATGCGGCCGCCTTCCTCGGCAAATCGTTCGATTTGCACGTTGATACCGTAAGGCAACTCCTCACGCAACTTCAAGGTGAGCTTCTCGCGCACGATCTCTGCGGCGTGGAACGGTTCGTCCCGGTCCGTGACCACATCGAGCGCGAACAAAGGCGGCGACACGGGCAGACGGGATCCGACCAGGTCCACGAGACGGTCGAGATTGTCGCCCGATTGGGCCGAAATCGGCACGACGGCCGAGGCCGGGATTCGTTGCGTGATCTCCTCGAGAAACGGCAGCAGCTGCTCCTTGGGAAACACGCGGTCGACTTTGTTGATGACCACGAACAGCGGCTGTTTCAAACCGCGCACGCGATCCCAAACCCACTCGTCCTCCTCGGTGAAGCGCATCGCCTCGATCACGAACAAGATCACATCGGCGTCCTGCGACGAGGAGATGGCGACGCGGTTCATGTATTGATTCATGACCCGCTTGGCGGACTCGTGGAGGCCCGGCGTATCGACGAGCACCAACTGCGCATCGGGACGATTGACGAGACCCAAAATGCGGTGCCGCGTGGTTTGCGGCTTGGGCGCGACGATCGTGACCTTGCGACCCACGAGCGCATTGACCAGCGTTGATTTGCCTACATTCGGCCTGCCCACGATGGCGACATGGCCGGCACGAAAAGGCGCCCCGCTCACGCCTTGCTCCGCAGTTCGGCGGGTAGTGCCGCCAAGACGCGATCCGCGGCGAGTTGCTCCGCACGGCGTCGCGAGCCGCCGTCTGCGGTTGCGCTGAGCCCCAAGGGCGCGACGACGCAACTCACGGAAAAGGTTTGCGCATGCGCCTCGCCCTCGACGCGGTCGAGCGTATAGACCGGTAAACCGAGGCCTCGCGCCTGCAAGGTCTCCTGCAGGCGTGTCTTTGGGTCTTTCAAGGCGCTGACCGCGGGCAAGTCGGACAGACGGGGCGCGATCAGCCGACGCACGACGGTCGCCGCGGCATCGAAGCCGGAATCCAGAAAGATAGCGCCCAAAATCGCCTCCAAGGCATTCGCCAAAATCGATGCCCGGCGGAAGCCGCCCGACTTTAGCTCGCCGCTACCGAGACGCAGATACTGGCCGACCCCGAGTTCCGCGGAAATCTGCGCCAAGGTCTCGCCGCTCACCAGCGAGGCGCGTTGCCGCGACAAGGCGCCCTCGTCGGCCTCGCGGTTGGCGTCGAAGAGGATGTGCGCGACGACGCAGTTGAGCACTGCGTCACCGAGGAATTCGAGCCGTTCGTTGTTCGATCCGGTGGCGCTGCGATGGGTTAGTGCAGCGCAACACAGCGCGGGATCTTGAAAGACATAGCCGAAGGAGCGCTGCATCCAGACCGATAATTCCTCGGCTGAGGCCAGCGGAATCACTCGACTTTCACGGTCTTGTCGAAACTCACCGAAAGCGACACGTTCGAGATGTAAGGCACGACGTCGTCATAGTCGACATGCATGATGAGCCCGTTATCGCTCTTCTTGATTTCGATGTCCTTGTAACTCACCGTACTGATGTCCTCGATGCCCCAATGCTTCTCGAGCGAGCGCCTGAGGCTGAGCTCGTCGGCGCCGCCGCCCTTGAACTCCGAAGCGACCGACTGCATCGTGCTGCTGACTTTCATGAAATTGATATAAACCGGAACCAAACGAATGCCGGCGTAAACGACGACGCCCACCAGAGCCATAACACAGAGTAACCCCAGGAACGTCATACCCCGTTGTCGATGCCGCATTTGAACCTCCGCAATTTCCAGGTGCGCATTCTTACGCAATTATTGAATCGCCTTGCCGATCCGGCCCCAAAATGGCCCATCCCGAGTGTCGAGATTAAGCCAAATGCGCACGGCTTTGCCGACTAAGTTCTGTTCCGGCACGAAGCCAGGCGCATCGGAATCGTACAGCCAGCGGCTGTCCTTGCTGTTGTTGCGGTTATCACCCATGAAAAAATAATGGCCGGCGGGTACGGTCCACTCCCCGTCCCTGACGGGCTGTTTGGCGAACATGATGGCGTGGCGCTTGTCCCCCAATTGCTCCGTGGCGGTCGGCGCGCCGGCGTAGATTTCCAAGTCCTCCTTCGGCCCGTGATAGAGGGGTCCGGGGGTCTGTTTCATCGGCACGCCGTTGACGTAAAGCTGGTCGTTGGCGTCGACCCGAATCCGATCTCCAGGCAGGCCGACCAGGCGTTTGATGTAGTTGATCTTGGGGTTGGGCGGCAGCCGAAAAACGATGACATCGCCGCGCTGCGGCTTGCCGGTCGGCACGATCAAGGTGTTCGTGACCGGCAGGCGCAGGCCATAGGAATACTTGCTCACGAAGATGAAATCCCCGTCAAACAAGGTTGGCATCATGGAGTCGGAGGGAATTCGGAACGGCTCGAACACGAACGAACGGATCACGAGCACCAGCAGAATGACCGGGAAGAAGGACCGGGCATATTCGACGGCGACCGGTTCGCGAACATTCTGTGCAGGAGTGCCCGCGGCCTTGGCTGCCGCCAGCCGGGAGCGTGCAAAGAACAGACTGTCCAGGGCCCAAACGATACCGGCCACGGCACCGATGATGACGAGCATGAGACTGAAGTCGACAGCCTCGTAGCGGAACAAGCGCCAGAGCAGGGCCAAGGACAGCACGACCAGCCCGTAACCGGCCGCCTTGGCCGGCCAAGGCTCCTCGAGGCTCGTCGCCGACGGATCGCGTCTCGGCCGCAGGATCCAGGCATCGACCAAAATAACCAGGACACAAACCCCAGCCGCACACAACAAAACAAGGAAAAGACTATCGCCGTCGTTCACGCACAACTCCCAAAAGATTCAACAGTTCGAGACCAGACTGGCGGACTCAAGTCGCTTTCTTACCCACGCGCAGCACGGCCAGGAACGCCTCCTGCGGGATTTCGACCTGTCCGACCTGCTTCATGCGTTTCTTGCCGGCCTTCTGCTTTTCCAAGAGTTTGCGCTTGCGCGAGATATCGCCGCCGTAACACTTGGCCAGCACGTTCTTGCGCATCGCCTTGACGCTCGCGCGCGCAATGATGTGGCTGCCGATTGCCGCCTGTACGGCGACATCGAACATCTGCCGGGGAATCAGCTCCTGCATCTTGTCGACCAACTCGCGGCCCCGCGTATAGGCATTGTCACGATGCACGATCAGCGACAAGGCATCGACCGTGTCGCCGTTGATCAGCACATCGAGTTTGACCAGGGGCGCCGCTTGAAAATGACTGAACTCATAGTCGAAGGACGCGTAACCGCGCGTCGCAGACTTCAAACGATCGAAGAAGTCGAGCACGATCTCGGCGAGCGGCAGCTCGTATTGCAGCGACACCTGGCTGCCGAGGAACAACATCTTTTTCTGGACGCCGCGCTTTTCACTGCAGAGCGTCAGCACGGCGCCGACATGATCTGGCGGGACCAGAATGTTGGCGATGATGATCGGTTCGCGCAGCTCGGAGACGCGATCTGTGGGCGGCAGTTTGGACGGGTTGTCGACGCTGACGACGGTGCCGTCGGTCAACAGAACCTCATAGATGACGGTCGGCGCGCTCGTGATCAGATCGAGGTCGTACTCCCGCTCGAGACGCTCCTGAACGATGTCCATGTGCAGCAGCCCGAGGAATCCACAGCGAAACCCGAAACCCAGCGCGGTCGACACCTCGGGCTCGAAATTCAGCGCCGAATCGTTCAATTTGAGTTTCTTGAGCGCCTCGCGAAACTGCTCGTAGTCGTCCGAACTGACTGGGAAGAGGCCCGCGAAGACTCGCGGCTGAACTTGTTTGAAGCCCTCGAGGGGCGCGGCAGCGGGCGCCGCGTCGAGCGTAATGGTGTCACCCACGGGCGCGCCGTCGATCTCCTTGATCCCGGCGATCACGAAGCCTACCTCACCCGTGCCCAAGGATTCGCGCGTCACGGGCTTCGGCGTAAACCGGCCGAGCTTGTCGATGACATGACTGCGCCCCGTCGACATCACGCGGATCTTCGCGCCGGTGTGCAGCGCGCCGTTCATGACCCGCACGAGCGACACGACACCGACGTAATTATCGAACCAGGAATCGATGATCAGAGCCTGCAGCGGCGCATCCGGATCGCCGCTCGGGGCCGGTATGCGCTTGACCAACTGTTCCAGCAGATCGGCGACCCCCAATCCGGTTTTGGCGCTCACCAAAGCGGCGTCCTCGGCCGGGATACCGATGATTTCCTCGATCTCGCGAATCACTTTCGCGGGATCGGCGGACGGCAGATCGATCTTGTTGATCACGGGCAACACTTCCAGCCCCTGGTCGAGCGCCGTATAACAGTTCGCGACGCTCTGCGCCTCCACGCCCTGCGCGGCATCGACCACCAATAGAGCGCCTTCGCAGGCGGCGAGCGAACGGGACACCTCGTAGGAGAAGTCCACGTGGCCCGGCGTATCGATGAAATTGAGCTGATAGACCTCGCCCGAGACCGACCGAAATGCGAGCGTCACGCTCTGTGCCTTGATCGTGATGCCGCGCTCGCGCTCCAAATCCATGGAGTCGAGGACTTGCGCCTGCATTTCCCGCGCATCCAGACCGCCGCATTCCTGGATGAACCGATCCGCGAGCGTCGACTTGCCATGATCGACGTGCGCGATGATCGAAAAGTTGCGGATATTCTTCATCTAGGACCGGGGTTGGATAAACGGGCGATTATACCGGTCAACGCAGAGCCGCGAGCGCCTTATGCACTTCCTCGGCGTCCAAGCGCCCGTGACAGACGAGTTCGCCCGCCAACATCAAGACTGGAATTTTGTGACCGTAGCGCTCGCGCGCCGCGGGTTCAGCATCGACGTCGACGACATCGACCGCGACTGCGCGCGCCCCGGGAATGGCCTGCAACTCGCGCAGCATCTGTTCGCATAAGTGGCAATCGGGACGCGAGTAGAGCAAAAAGCGCGGTTTCAGCGTCGCGTCGACTCGTTGCCGGGGGAGGGTTTGACCGAATGGGCGATGAACTCGACGGTTTGGGCCGGCACTTCGCCGACCGCCGTGACTTGGTGCCCCTGTACGACCGTCGAAAAAACGAAGCCGGAGCCGACGCGCGCGAGACCCTGCATGGGCGCCTGAGTGGCATCCGCCTTGTCGTCGGGGCCTTTGGCATCCGGACCCGCCTCGACGAACACCGAAACCGTTGCCAAGCCATCGGAATAAACCAAATGCGTTGCGGGCAGGCTCGCACCGCCCAGCATCTGTGCGCCAGTCACGGTCAAACGGAACCCAGGCGGTAATTCACTGGCCCGAAAATCGGCCGAATCCACCGGGGGCGCCTCGCGTGGGCTAAGCCGTACCCAGCGCATACCCTCGGTATGGACTGAAGGGGCCAATTCGGCATCCGGTATCGTGTCCGGTGTTTCGAGGCGCGCAAACACGATTTGCTCCAGAACATTGCCACGGGCATCGCACAACTGCGTCTTGAGAGGCATTGCAGTCTTTTCATCGAGCCACAAACGGTAACCGAATCGGAATTGATCCTTGGGCGTCACCGAAATCACGCGCACCGGTCTACCCAAGACGCGCGTGGTCGGCAAGGACTCGACCTGATAGAACTCATTAACGCCCGTACCGAATTGCGGCAAAGTGCCGAGGAAGGGCCCTCGCTCCTGAGTTTGTTCGACCAGGACCGTCTTTTTGTCCGGCAGGTAACAGGTCAGCTCATCGTTGCTGCGAATGAACTCGCGCCCGGAGCCGTCCATTGAAGTCAGACGCTCGGTAACGCGGCCTGCTTGCACGCGATGCACAATGCGCATCGTCTCGATGCGCCCATCGCTGACATGCATGAACATGCCATCGTAATTTCGCGTCGCGAGCGCCTGATTCATGCGCTGCAGCCAGACGCGCGGATCGTCGTCGGCGGCAGTTGCCGGGTGTGGCATTGCCAACATTAGTGCGCCGACAACGGCGCCGGGAAGCAGCCAAGCGCTGCGCCGTACGACCGCTGGGATCATGGGGACTTATCGGTTGCTACCGGTACCGTCTGGTCCTCGCTGCCGACCATCAAATCAGTCAACACGTCGCGTTGACCGAGCAGGGACGGATACCTGCTGTGCGCAAACACGTAGTTGGTCAGGCGCGCCGCCGGCATTGCCAAAGGCGCCTCGGCCAAGGTCGCAGGCGTGGTGTACGACACCGGTTCATTCGCATTCAGATTCGGCCCAACCACATTGGCATTCGCCAAGGTCGGCGCCGGAACGAAGTTGACCGCGGAGACCGCAGGCACGGGATTTTGGGACGCAGCCAGCGAGGGCACCACCGCTACATGTTGCCGGAGCGCAACAACGGCAACAACCGCGACGCCCGCCGCGACCGCCGCGCCCGCCATTGGCCGCCACCAGCGCGCCGGCCGTGCGGTGGCTGCGATTTGCGGGATGACCGCCGGCGACTCGCCGTCGATGGCTCGATTGATACGCACATACAGATCCCGCGTCAGCACGGAGCCGCGCGTGCCCCGACAGGCCTCGCCAATCAAGGCGTAGCGCCCAAAGCTCTCGCGCAGCTCGGCATCCCGGGTCAGGCGCTTGAGCAGTAATTCAGTTTCCGAATCGGGCAGTTCGCCGTCGAGGAACGCGGAAATCTGTTCACGAATTGGGTCGCTCATGTGTCCTCGGGACGGCCTAGACCGCCGTCAAAAATGGGTCTCAGCTTCTTGTCTATCGCTTCGCGCGCGCGAAAAATTCTCGACCGAACCGTACCGACCGGGCAATCCATGGTTGCCGCGATATCCTCGTAACTCAGGCCTTCCAATTCTCTCAAGACGATAGCCGTACGCAAGTCCTCCGGCAAATTCTCGATCGCGCGATTCACGGTATCGCGAATCTCATCGGTGAGCAGCAAGGCCTCAGGCGTCTCGGCCTCGGCAAGTCGACCGTGCAATTCATATTGCTCGGGGTCTTGGAGATCCAAGTCATAATCCATGGGACGGCGCTTGGAGGCGACCAAGGCGTTCTTGGCCGTATTGATCGCGATCCGATAGAGCCAAGTATAGAAGGCGCTATCGCCGCGGAAGGACGGCAAGGCGCGGAATGCCTTGACGAAGGCCTCCTGGGCGATGTCCTCGGCTTCAGATGCATCGTGAACGTACCGCATGATCAGCTTCAGCACCTTGTGCTGGTAACGCAGGACCAATAAATCGAACGCTTCTCGCTCGCCTCGCTGGACCCTCTCGACGAGTTTCAAATCGCTGTCGTCGACGGTCATTCTACCCAGCCTGTCGCGATAGACCGAGCGAGCCGGAAAAAGTTCGCACCAAACATCCGAAGAATTGCTGCAACCGTGACACTGTGCACATCCGGCCATTCTAGCAGCCGGACATGAAATAGCTCACCGGCCCGCTGCGGCGCCGGAGGTGATGCGGCCGATCAGCGCGCGCAGTTCGGCCGTGGGCGGGGTCTCTTGGCCCAGGCAATAGGCATAGATGGCGGCGTTCTGCGTCTCGAGAAGCTGCCGAAACGCCGCCTGATCGGCGGGCGAGGCGCCCGCATACTGTTCGTCCACATAGCGCGTCAGAAGGACGTCCAGCTCGCGAATCCCGCGCCGGCAGGACCAGCGGAGTCGTCCGACCGATTGCGCATCATTGCCCGCCGGCCGCGCTGGATCCATCAGTGGCCGCGCTGGGCCATCAGTTGCTTGATCTCGCCGATGGCCTTGGCCGGATTGAGATCCTTCGGGCAAGCTTCCGTGCAATTCATGATCGTATGACAGCGATACAGGCGGAATGGGTCCTCGAGCTGATCGAGACGCTCGCCGGCGGCCTCGTCGCGGCTGTCGACGATCCAGCGGTAAGCGGCGAGCAGGGTCGCGGGACCCAAATAACGATCGCTATTCCACCAATAGCTCGGGCAGCTCGTGGAACAACAGGCGCACAGAATGCACGCCGAGGGCCTGTCGACCAATTCCTGATCCTCCTTGGACTGCAGGCGCTCCCGGTCGGGCGGCGGCGCAGTCGTGGTCTGCAACCAGGGCTTGATGGAGGCGTACTGGGCATAGAAATGGGTCAGGTCCGGCACCAGGTCCTTGATGACCGGCATATGCGGCAAGGGATAGATTTTCGTCTCCTTGTTCGACCCGTCACAGGCATTGATGCAAGCCAGGCCGTTCTTGCCGTCGATATTCATCGCGCAGGATCCGCAGATGCCTTCGCGGCAGGAACGACGGAAAGTCAGTGTCGAATCGATCTCGTTCTTGATTTTGATCAGGGCATCGAGAACCATCGGCCCGCAGGCATCCATGTCGATCTCGTAGGTGTCGATCCGAGGGTTCTCGGTCGATTCGGGATCGTAGCGGTAGATCTTGAAGACGCGCACGTTGGTCGCGCCCTCCGGAGCCTTGAATACGCGCCCATCCTTGCGGATCTTGGAATTGGCGGGAAGCGAGAACTCTGCCACGGATCGATCTCCTCAGTAAGTCCGCGCCTTGGGCGGAATCGTTGCGACGTCGTCCGTCAAGGTATTCAGGTGCACGCCGCGATAGTCGATGCGGGTCCGACCGTCGGATCCCACCCAGCACAACGAATGCTTCATCCAGTTCGCGTCGTCCCGGTGCGGGAAATCCTCGCGGGCATGCGCTCCGCGGCTCTCCCGGCGATTCTCAGCCGAGTGCATGGTCGCGACCGCCTGCCCCAGCAAATTATCGAGTTCCAGAGACTCGATCAGATCGCTGTTCCAGATCAGCGATCGATCGGCAACGCGGATCGCCTTGAATTTCTCCAATACCTCGACCAACTTGAGCTTGCCGGCAGCGAGCGTCTCGCCGGTCCGAAACACGGCCGCGTCCGCCTGCATGGTCCGCTGCAACTCCAAACGCACTTCCGCGGTGCTCAGGGACCCAGCAGCATTGCGGAAGCGATCCAGCCGCGCCACGGATTCCTGGCCCGCATCCGCGGCAAATGCGCGCTGCGGGGCGCCGGGCGTCACCGAGCGTGCGCATTGGCGCGCCGCCTCGCGTCCGAAGACGACCAGATCGAGCAGCGAGTTGGAGCCGAGGCGATTCGCGCCGTGCACCGATACGCAAGCGGCCTCCCCGACCGCCATCAATCCCGGTACGACTGCATCCTGCCCAGCATGCGTGACGACGACTTCGCCGTGGACATTGCAGGGGATGCCACCCATGTTGTAGTGCACCGTCGGCAATACCGGGATCGGGTCTTTGTTCACGTCGATACCGGCAAACACGCGAGCGGTCTCCGCGATCCCGGGCAACCGCTCCTTGATGACCGCGGGTCCCAGATGCTCGAGATGCAGATGGATATGGTCCTTGAGCTTGCCGACCCCCCGGCCCTCGCGAATCTCGATCGTCATCGAGCGGCTCACGACATCCCGCGAGGCCAGGTCCTTCGCGTTGGGCGCATAGCGCTCCATGAAGCGCTCACCCGCCGAATTGGTCAGGTAGCCGCCCTCGCCGCGCACGCCCTCCGTGATCAGACAACCGGCTCCATAGATTCCGGTCGGATGAAATTGCACGAATTCCATGTCCTGCAAAGGCAGTCCGGCGCGCAACACCATGCCGCCGCCATCGCCGGTGCAGGTATGCGCGGACGTACAAGAGAACCAGGCCCGCCCGTAGCCGCCGGTCGCCAGGATCACCTTGTGCGCACGAAACCGATGCAGGCTTCCGTCCGACATGTCGAGCGCGACGACACCGCGGCATTCACCGTTCTCCATGATCAGGTCGAGCACGAAGTACTCGATGAAGAACGTGGCTTCATGTTTCAGCGATTGCTGATACAAAGTGTGCAACATGGCGTGGCCCGTGCGGTCGGCCGCTGCGCAGGTTCGCTGCGCGACGCCCTGGCCGTAATGAGTCGTCATGCCGCCGAAGGGTCGCTGATAGATGAGGCCATCCGCAGTACGCGAAAACGGCACGCCGTAGTGTTCGAGTTCGATGACCGCGGACGGCGCCTCTTTGCACATGAATTCGATCGCATCCTGATCGCCGAGCCAATCCGAGCCTTTGACCGTGTCGTACATGTGCCAGCGCCAGTCGTCCGCGCCCATGTTTCCGAGCGCCGCGGAAATACCGCCCTGTGCAGCGACCGTATGACTGCGGGTCGGAAAAACCTTGGTCAGACAGGCGGTGCTCAGACCGGCCTCCGCCAAGCCGAACGTCGCCCGCAGTCCCGCGCCGCCGGCACCCACGACGACGACATCATAGGTATGGTCAGTGAATTGGTACTCGCTCATGAATCTTCAGTTCCCGAATGCGATGCGCAAGATCGCGAAAATGGCGGCGCCCGCCACCAGCACGTGCAAAAATTTCAGCGACAATAAACCCAGCAGCTTGTAGCCCTCGTCATGAACGTAGTCCTCGACGATCACAGACGTCCCGAGGTAGGAATGATGCGCGACAACGGCGACCAGCAAGATCGCGAGAAACCCGCTCACCGGCCAATGCAGCCAGGCCCGCGCCGTGTCGTACTCGAGATTCGGCAACAACAGCAGCGAGAACACGAACCAGAGGCAAAGCGGGATCAGGGCGATCGCGCTGACGCGTTGTCCCCACCAATGCGCGGTGCCGGCCTTCGCCGATCCAAGACCGCGGGCTCGCCCCAGAGGACTGCGCAAACTCATGAACGAGGACTCACAGCCGTCCGAAGTGCCATAGCAACCCCCAGACGCCCAACGTCAACAGGAACGCGCCGGCAACCGCCAACCAGGCGCTCGTGCGACGTGCATCGCGTTCGAAGCCGTAGCCCGCATCCCAGAACAAATGTCGTATGCCGTTCAACAGGTGATAGAAAAATGCGAAGGTCCACGCCAGCAAGGCGAGCCAACCCACAGGACTCGCGAACAGACGCGCTGCGGTCGCATAGGCCGGCGAGTCGCCCGCGAGCGCAACCAGCCAGTAGCAGAGCGCAACGAAACCGAGCGCGAGGAAGATGCCGGTGAACCGATGCAGAATCGACAGCGTATTGCCGATTTGCCAACGATAGATCCCGACATGTGGAGACAGCGGACGAGCGCGAACGGGCATGAAGATCCTTAGAAATCGATACAGCGCCCGCGCAGTTCCCAGTCGCCGTAGCGGGTCGGATCCGGACCGTCGCGCCCGCCCCGTTCGGGCATGGACATCGCGGCGACCGGCTCCGGCGTCTCTGATCGAGGCTCGGGTGCGGCAGCGGCGTTCGCGGGGATCGATCCCAGCGATGCACCGTCATTGTTAATCTGAGTGTTCGGCATCACAGGCTAAAGTTTGCCAGAAAAACGCATCGCTGGCCCGCCCGCCCGCTCGGCTTCGCGGCCAAAGCGCTGAAGAAAGAGATCCGGGACCGGAGTGCGGACGGGGGCTTGACAGGCAGTCCTTCCTCGCGACTTGATGCGCGCTATGAGTACGCAAGCCGGACGATTGGGTCATTTGGGCATCCTGCAATTTGCCGGCGCCGATGCCGTGCAATTCCTACAAGGCCAGATCTCCAACGATAGTCGGCGCCTTGCGGCGGGTAAACCGCTGCTGGCGGCCTATTCCAGTCCCCAGGGTCGCGTACTTGCCGTCCTGCATCTCGTGCCGCATGCCACCGGCGTACTCGCGATCCTGCCACGCGAATTGCTGCTACCGATCCAGGAGCGCCTGCGCAAATTCGTATTGCGCGCCAAGGTCAGCATCACGGATCAGAGCGAGGCACTCGTCGTTGTCGGCCAAACCGGCGATCAAGGCATCCGCGGGGCCGGCCTCGCTCTGCCGGATCCGGCTCTGGGTTACGCGGAAACAGAGGGTATCGGTGTCGCGCGCGTGGGCCCGGATGCCGCGCGTTATTGGGTGCTTGGCGCCGGCGAACGCCTTGCGGCGCTTGGACTGCTGGGGGACGATCCGGCGTCGATCGAAAACGCCTGGCGGCTTGCGGATATCCGCGCGGGCATTCCGCAGATCTATACGGCCACGAGCGAACACTTTGTCGCGCAAATGCTGAACCTCGATTTGATCGACGGCATCAGCTTCACCAAGGGCTGTTTCACGGGTCAGGAAATCATCGCGCGGACCCAACACCTGGGACGCATCAAGCGGCGCCTGATTCGCCTGCAATTGCCACCCGGCGATTGGCAGATCGGACAGAGCCTGCGGCTGCCCGATGGTCGCAGCGGTCGCCTGACCGAGTTGGCGAGCAGCGGCGCCGGTTGCGAGGCCCTCGCGGTCGTGACTCTCGAAGTTGCCGACGCCGATACGGAAGCTCCCGCAAACGCGGTCGCGGCAACGCAGCTCGCGCTGCCCTATTCGTTGAGCACGCGGGCCTAAAGGTCGACGATTTCTATTACGTCGGCGACCAGCGGCTCGCCGAGGAAAATCGTGCCCACACGTGCAAACCTTGCGGCGCCATCGGTGGCGAGCCAACTGACGGCGCCGCGTGCCGACGCCGCAGTCGACTCCGATGCCGAGGTCGAACCCGGCGCGCGCGCTGCGCACCGCTCACTGGCGCGCAATTGCGCGACGACGGCCGCAGCCGTCGTCGCGGCCGAATCGACCACCTTGACGCCCGGCGGCAGCACGGCACGAATGGCTCCCCCGAGCACCGGGAAGTGCGTGCAGCCCAAGACCAGGGTATCGGGCGGCTCTGCAACCTTGAACAAAGGATCCAGGTAGCGGCGCGCCACGGCTTCAGCGATCAGGCCCTCGGTCCATCCCTCCTCGGCCAGCGCGACGAACAGCGAACAAGCGCGCGCAGTCACGAGGGCTGAAGGACTCAGCCGCTGCAGCGCAAGCTGGTAGGCGCCACCGGTGATCGTGCCTTCGGTCGCGATCACCGCTATACGCTGGCTCGCCGAGGCCGCCACCGCAGCCTGTGCGCCGGGTTGCACGACACCGATGATCGGTAAGGACGGGTACTGCTCCTGCAGCGCCGTCAGCGCGGATGCCGAGGCGGTATTGCAGGCGACGACCAAACACCGGATTTTGCGCCGGACCAAAGCGGCCGCGCACTGCAGCGAATAGCGAACCACGGTGCTCGCACTCTTGGTGCCGTAAGGCAGCCGTGCGGTATCGCCGAGGTAGACGAAATTCTCCGCCGGCAGCGCGCGCCGCAGCGCACGCAAGACCGTCAAGCCCCCGACGCCGGAGTCGAAGACGCCGATCGGGCCTGTCGACGTCTCGGTCAAACTTCCGGACGCATATGCGGAAACAGCAGCACGTCGCGAATCGAGGCCGAGTCCGTGAAGAACATCACGAGTCGATCTATGCCGACACCGAGGCCGCCCGTGGGCGGCATGCCGTACTCGAGCGCGCGCACGTAGTCGGCGTCGTAGTACATGGCCTCCTCGTCACCCGCGGTCTTGCGCTCCGCCTGTTCCTTGAACCGCTGCGCTTGATCCTCCGAGTCGTTGAGTTCCGAAAATCCGTTCGCATACTCGCGGCCGCCGATGAAGAACTCAAAGCGATCCGTGATGAACGGATCCTGATCGTTGCGGCGTGACAGAGGCGAGACCTCGGCCGGATAGGCGTACGCGAAGGTCGGTTGAAGCAAGGTGTGTTCGCCGGTTTTTTCGAACAGCTCGATTTGCAGCTTGCCGGCTCCGTCGCCGCTCTTGAAAGGGATTTTCATCTGTTCGCAGACGCGGCGTAGGTAGGCCACGTCACGCAAGGACATGGGATCGAGATCGGGATTGTTGGCGAGCAGGATCTCCTCGATCGTCAATTTCGCGAAGCTGCCGCTGAGGTCGTATTCCCGACCCTGGTAGTTCACTTTGCGGCTGCCCAACACCGTATCCGCAATGCCCTGGAAGATATCCTCGACGATGCGCATCACATCGCGGTAATCGGCATAAGCCTGATAGAGCTCGAGCATCGTGAACTCAGGGTTATGCTGAGTGGACAAGCCCTCGTTGCGGAAATTCCGGTTGATCTCATAGACGCGCTCGAAGCCGCCCACCGTCAGGCGCTTCAAATACAGCTCCGGAGCGATGCGCAGATACATGTCCATGTCGAGCGCGTTGTGATGCGTGCGGAACGGCCGCGCCGCCGCGCCGCCCGGGATCGTTTGCAGCATCGGCGTTTCGACCTCGAGAAAACCGCGCGTATCGAGGAACTGGCGCAGATAGCGCACGATGCGCGAGCGCGTCTCGAATACCCGTCGACTCGCGTCGTTGACGATCAGATCGACGTAGCGGCGTCGATAGCGGGTTTCCGTATCGGCGATGCCGTGCCATTTGTCCGGCAGCGGCCTGAGCGACTTGGTCAGGAGAACGATTCGCAGCGCACGCACCGACAACTCGCCCGTCTTGGTGCGAAACAGGCTGCCCTCCGCTCCCACCATGTCACCTACGTCCCAGCTCTTGAAATCGTCGTAAGCATCACCGAGCGCCTGTTGCTGCAGGAACACCTGGATTGCGCCGCTGCCGTCCTCGATCTTGATGAAGCTCGCCTTGCCCATGATACGTTTGGCGCGCAGCCGACCGGCGACCGACACGGGAATCGCCTCTGCATCGAGCGACTCGGCAGACCGGCTGGCATAGGCCGTCGTGAGATCCGCCGCGAGGGCATTGCGGCGAAAATCGTTGGGGTAGGCGTTGCCGCGTTCGCGCAGTTTCGCGAGCTTGGCGCGCCGCTCGGCGATCAGATGATTCTCGTCTTCTTGGTCGCTCATAATCCCTGCTTCAAACTGGCCTGCATGAATACATCGAGCGCGCCGTCGAGCACCGACGTGGTGTTGCCGATCTCGACCCCGGTACGCAAATCCTTGATGCGCGATTGATCGAGGACGTAGCTGCGAATTTGGTTGCCCCAGCTCACGTCCGATTTGGAATCCTCGAGGACCTTGGCCGCCGCGTTGCGCTTGTTGTATTCGAGCTCGTAGAGCTTGGCCTTCAGCATCTTCATGGCCGTCGAGCGATTCTTGTGCTGACTGCGCTCGCTCTGACACGCGACGACGATGCCGGTCGGATTGTGGGTGATGCGCACTGCGGACTCCGTCTTGTTGACGTGCTGACCGCCGGCGCCGCTCGAGCGATAGACGTCGACGCGCAGGTCGGCCGGATTGATCTCGATATCGATGTCATCGTCGACCTCGGGAGAGACGAACACGGACGCAAAAGATGTGTGGCGTCGATTGCCGGAATCGAACGGCGATTTTCTGACCAGCCGGTGCACGCCGGTCTCGGTGCGCAGCCAACCGTAGGCGTAGTCTCCCGTCATGCTGATGGTCGCGCCCTTGATACCGGCGACTTCGCCGTCGCTTTGATCGATGATCTCGGTCTTGATACCGTGGCTATCGGCCCATTTCAAGTACATGCGCAACAACATGGCCGCCCAGTCCTGGGCCTCCGTGCCGCCGGCACCCGCCTGAATATCGAGAAACGCGCTATGGGAGTCCATCTTCCCGGGAAACATGCGCTGGAACTCGAGCTGCTCGACCTCGAGCCGCAGTCGGTCCACGTCCGCCTCGATTCCCTGCACGGCGCTGTCGTCACCCTCGGCGACCGCAAGATCGAGCAGTTCTGCCGCGTCCGTCAAGCCGCGCGTCAATCGGTCCAAGCCGCCGACCACCTGTTCCAGCTTGGCGCGTTCCTTGCCGAGATCCTGCGCGCGCTCGGGAGTGTTCCAAACGCCGGGCTGTTCTAGCTCGCGCGCAACTTCCTGAAGACGTTCCTGCTTGTTGGCGTAATCAAAGATACCCCCTCAAGGAATCCGTTCGCTCCTCGAGTTCTTTGATGAACCGTTTGATTTGATTTATTTCCATAACGCGAAATTTTACCACAGCTAGAATCAGCGCATGCCGCCCGCTTTTCGCACGATGCTCTCCGCGCTGCTCATGGCCGCGATGTTCAGCGCCGCCGCCGCCGACTCCGTCGACACGGCCGACACCGCGTCGCAGTTCCGCGCGGCCTGGCGCCGTGTTCAGATGGGCTTGCCCGATCTGCCCGACTCGGCCGCATTGCGCGGCTATGTCATTTACGACTACCTGATCGCCGCGCGCCTGCGCCGCGACCTCAGTGCGCGGCCGAACGAGGAGCTGGATACGACGATCGAACCATTCCTAAACGCGCACGAAGGCGAGCCGGCGGCGCGGACGCTGCGCCGCGAATGGCTGCTGAGTCTGGCCGCAAGGGAGCGCTGGGATTGGTTCCTGCCACGCAGCGTCGATGCGACCGAAGCGCAGCTGGCCTGCGAGCGTCTGCGTGGCCTGCTCGCCACCGGCGAGACACAGGGTCTCGCCAATGCGGCGCTCGCGCGCTGGAGTCTGCCGCAAAGACAGCCGGCCGCCTGCACGCCGGTGTTCAACTGGCTCGAGCAACAAAAACTCCTGACGCCCGAACTTGCCGAAGCCCGCACGCGCGCCGCGCTCGCGGCCGACAATCCGCGCTTGGCGCGCGAGGACGCCGAGGACTTGCCCGCGCGACGGGCCGCGCCCTTGCTGCAATGGGCGCAACTGCTCGAGACACCGGGGCCGACGCTCGAGGCCCTTGCCAATAGTCCGGATATCACGGTCGAACCGGATGCACTGGTCGCCGCGTTCGGCCGATTGTCACGGCTCAACTTTCGACAAGCGGCGATCATCTTGCCGCGGCTGCTCGCTCGGCCGCAGACGTCGCCGGCATTGCAAACACGACTACGGCGAAACGCGGCGCTCGGCGCCGCCTATGACCACGACGCGGCTGCGCTCACGCTGTTCAACGCCATCACCGTCGAGCCCAACGACGAGTCGGCACAGGAGTGGCGTGCCCGCGCAGCCCTTTGGGCCGGCGACTACGCGCAGGCGGCCACTTGGATTGCTACGATGGCACCCTCCCTCGCGACGCAGCCGCGCTGGCGCTACTGGCATGCGCGCGCCGTGGAGGCAATCTCGGGCAGCGCGGCGGCCGAGCCGCTGTTCGGCGAAATCGCCGGGCTGCGGGATTACTACGGGTATTTGGCGGCAGACCGGCTGCACCGCAGCTACAGCTTGAACGCGAAAGCGTCGCCCGAAGATCCAAAGATGACGGCCGCGCTCGCCGCCGAGCCCGGCGTGCTGCGTGCGCGCGCCTTGCTCGATTGTGACTTGGTGGATGACGCCTCAGTCGAATGGAACCTGGTGTTCGCGCATGCCGAGTCCGCGGTCAAAGTGCAGGCGGCGCGCCTCGCCAATAGTTGGGGCTGGTACTCGCAAGCCATCGCGACGCTTGCACAGAGCGGCCAGTTCGACGACGTGCGCTTGCGCTACCCTCGGCCCTTCACCGCAGCCATCGACAAGGCGAGCCGGCTTACTGGAGTTCCCGGCGACCTGATCCTCGCCGTTATGCGCCAAGAGAGCCTGTTTCGAACCGATGCGGTATCGCGCGCCAATGCACGTGGCCTCATGCAGATCCTGCCGACCACGGCCGCGGGCGTCGCGCGACGCTGGCACCAACCGGTGCCGACCTCGGACGGTTTGTTCGATCCGGAGGTTGCCGCCAAACTCGGCGCCGCCAACTTGCGGGAATTATTGGATCATTACAACGGCCAGCTCGATCTGACTCTGGCCGCCTATAACGCCGGTATCGCCGCCGTTGCGCGCTGGCAACCGGATAAACCGATCGACGCCGACGTTTGGATCGAGAACATTCCGTTCAACGAAACCCGCGGCTATGTTCAGCATATTCTCGAGCATCTGGTGGCGTTTGCATGGGTACGCGATGCGGAACCGCCGCGATTGAGCGCGCTTCTGGCACCGTGCGCGCCGTCGGCGCCGACTGCCAATCCGGTTTGCGCGACAACAGAGCGTCGATGAGCGATGCAATTTCGAACACGGCGCGGTTGTCGAAGGCGGCGACCCGGCTCCGATAATCGCCGAGACGATCGATGATCTCGGTGACGCCGGTCCGCACCATCCGAAATGAATCCAATACGACGCCGACGCGGTTCTCGCGCACCCATTCCGCGTTATAGCGTTCCTGGGGCATCGTCAAAGCGTTTTTCACGACGATAACCGGCAGACGCAGATGAATGGCCTCGCTGATGCTGCCCGGTCCCGGTTTGCCGATGAAGAAATCGCTGAGCTGCATGTAATAGCGGATCTCGGCGGTAAAGCCGAGCACAAGCCGCGGCGCGTTTGCGGGGATCGCCCGCAGCTGCTCGGCCAAGGCCGCGTTGTGTCCGCAAACGAAGATCAGCTGCGTGTCGGCAAGCCGGCGGGCAATGCCGCGCATGACGCGCGATCCGTGGCCGCCGAATAGCACGATGCCGGTCGGCCGCGCGGGATCGAGACCGAGACGCCGCATTTCCGCACACCGATCGAGTCGCTCAGCCCGATAGAAATCGGGGCGGATGATCATGCCCGAGGTTGCGTGGATGCGGTCCGGCGCGCAACCCTGCGCACGCGCTTGGGCAACCGCCTTCGGCGTGCCGCAAACGAAATGCTGCAATTGCCGCGGTTCGATCCAGAAATGGGGCGGATAGTCGGCGAAATCGGTAAGCACAGTCACGAAGTCGACACCGGGTCGGGCACTCGTCAGGGCCTCGTACATCGTGCGGTTGAAATTGGGGACGAGCGAGACGACGAGATCGGGCTTCGTCTTGCGCCAATGCTGGCGCAGGCGCTTCGTCAAGGTTCGGTGGCTCAAGCGAATGAGCGCCTGAAGCAGCTTGAGCTCTTGCGCCAACCCCAGGGTCCAGCCGCGCGCGAGCCGCTTGTTGTAATAATCCTCGGGATTCATGCCGGTCGTTCTGCGAAAAACACCGGTCGGATCGAGCACCTCGAAGAGGTTGACGAGCCGGACATGAAAGGGACGCCCCTGCTCGCGCAGCACCGCCTCGAGGGCTGTCGCCGCCGAGCGATGGCCGCCGCCCGCATTGAAGTAGACCAAGTCGATCGTTTGCAAGGCAGTCGCTACGGACAAATCGCGCTCCCGTGGCTGGGCGACGGGCAGCTTGCGTCACGAATGTGACCGTAAGATGAACCTTACACGGCCCGGATTTTGTGACGCAGTTGGTGGGGACGGTCATTACCCGCGCGTAGCATCAGTTGCATACCGTTTGATCCGCACTGACGCGCACGCCGCAAGGAGCCTCATCGATGAGCAATCCCTACAACACGTTGAAAGAGCGGATTTCGGTGTTGGGACCGACGATCAGATTCAAAGGTGAGCTATCCTGCGAAGAGGATCTCGTCATCAACGGCAAAATCGAAGGGACTATCACCCGCACACAACGCCTGACCATCGGCCGTGAGGGCTCGGTGCATGCGAACGTCGAGGCCGCCATGGTCATCGTCGAGGGCACGATCGAGGGCGACGTGCGCGCCGACAAGTCCGTCTCGGTCGCCGAGACCGCCAATATGCTCGGCAACATCACGGCACCCTCGGTGACCATTCAACAGGGCGCAAAATTCAACGGCAGTGTCGACATGAGCGACGGCAAAGCCGCGAAGGCCGCGGTGCCGACGCCGCAACGCGCCCACAACGCAGCCTGATCACGACCGGAGCGCAACATGAGTTGGTTCAAGAACGCCGCAGGGGAAAACACATCCATGAGCAATATGAGCTTCGACAAGCGTCCGACACGCGAGAGCTTTTCGGATCCGCGCCTCGCGGAGTTCGATCTGAAATCCCCCCTCCCCGCCACACCGCCGCGCACCGAACTCAAGGCGACGGCAGAGGCCAAGGCTGCGGGCGACGTCAAAGCGGCGGCCGAGCCCAAGGCGGCCCCGGACGCGAAGGCGCCCGAGTCCAAACCGGTTGCCGAGATCAAACCCCAAGGTTCGATTTTCGGTTCGACGCTGCGCTTCAAAGGTGAGTTGCGCGCCGACGAGGATTTCGTGCTGCAAGGCCGTCTCGAGGGCTCGATCCATCACACCCAGAACTTGACCATCGGTACGGATGGCGTCGTCAAAGGCGACTCACGCGCGCGTAACATCATCGTCGACGGGACGATCGACGGCGATCTTTACGCGCTCGAATCGATCAGCATTCGGCCGACGGCAAAGGTGCAGGGTAATTTGATGGCCCCCCGGGTATCGATCGCCGACGGCGCCAGCTTCAACGGCAAAGTGGATATGGCGACCGCGGCGCGCGCCGCGCGCAGCATTGCCGACCGACAAGCGAGTGTGCCGGCCGATTCGGCCACGCTCGATGAGAGCCAGGTGGAACAAGTGCTGATGACCGGGACGAGCGGCGAGTAATACCGCTCAGCGCGGCGACGCGCGCGAGCTACCTCGCGCTCGCCCGGCTCTCAGCGCGGGCTTGCCGGCGCAGGTGCCGGCGCCACCGGAATTTTCTTGATCGCAGCCGGGCCCAGACAGCCACGGGATTCGCTGCAAACCTGATTGACGGGGCAAACCACCGGCGTACCGCGCACACAGCCGCGCGCATCCGCACCCGGGGTCCGCGGCGCGCATCGCTCGACGCCGTTGCAGGTCCGATGGTCGTCGCAATCGGCATCGGTGACGCACAATAGGGATCCGGCGCTGCGTTCCGGTGTCGATAGTTCTCCCTGACGTGCGATCACGCCGGACAAGCTGGTGTCCAGCAAGCGCTGCGGCGAATCACCGTTGTGCGAAATTTCCACGTCCGCGGCGACGATCTCCCAGGGGGCCGACTCGGGCTGAGCGGCCCGGTAGTAAATCCCAAAACGACTCACGGATCTCGGATCGAGCGAATCGTTCAAGGTGACGGGAATCACGCGCGTCGAATCGCGCAGCCATGACTCACCATGCGCGAGCGGAATACGCCGAACTTTGCCGCCGACCTCGTAAATGCGCAGCTCCACATCGCTGCCGGCGAGCAGCGGCTCGGGGCCGGTGAGTATGCGCACCGTGAGGTGGCCGACCGCCAAGGCCGGAGCGTTCAAAGCACACAGAGCCAGTGCCGCGAGGATCGGCAGTAGCGCGCGACTGATGAGTGGGGTTGTCACGGGCACGATCATAGCCCAACGGTGCGCGATGACCAGTCATCCGACATTATGTCACCACGAGCGCCGCCTCGATATCCGCCGCGAGGCTCTCCGGCTTGTCCGCCGGCGCATAGCGCTTGATGGGCTCACCATTCTTGCCGACCAGAAATTTCGTGAAATTCCATTTGATCGCCTCCAGACCCAGAAGACCGGGGCGGGCATCTTTGAGGTAACGATACAAAGGATCGGCATCGCCACCGTTGACCTTGATTTTGGCGAACATCGGAAAGCTGACGCCATAGGTCAACGAGCAAAACTTCTTGATCTCGGCTTCATCACCCGGCTCTTGGTGACCAAACTGATCACAGGGAAAGCCTAGGACCTCGAAACCGCGGCCGGAAAATTGCCGATACAGCGCTTCGAGTCCGGTGTACTGCGGTGTAAATCCGCATTTGCTCGCCACGTTGACGACCAACAGCACTTTGCCGCGGTACACAGCGAGCGAACGCGACTCACCGTCGATGCTGGTTACGGAGAAATCATAAATGTTCATGGGTGAAGACTGCCTGCGAACGGGTTCTGCCCGGGGCCCGATATCGTACACCCTTGGCGCATTCGAATAGCCGCGCGCTAGACTGCTCCCGGGTGCACGACTGCCAGGTAAACGAGGGCTCACGATGAAACACGACGACCACAATGATTCACAGGATCCGAACAGTCCGCTCGATGCATCGCGGCGCGATTTTCTGGCGCTGGCGGTCGGCGTCGGCCTCGGTGCCGCCGGCGGTGCGGCGTCGGCAGCGGGCACGCCCGTGATTGCGCGCGATGTCGTGGTCAAGACGCCCGACGGCAACTGCGACGCAGCGTTTTTCCATCCCGCGGCCGGCGCCCATCCCGGCGTGCTCATCTGGACCGACGTGTTCGGCCTGCGGCCGGTATTTCGCGAATTCGGCCGACGACTCGCCGCCGAGGGCTATGCGGTACTCGTGCCGAATCCGTTCTATCGGACCGCGCCGGCCCCGGTGTTCGACGACGTCTCCAAGTTCGAATTCGATAATCCGGCGGATCGCGCCAAACTGCAGCAATTTACGGCGCCGCTCAACGCGCCCGGTGCCGCGCAATCGGATGCCAAAGCTTATGTCGCCTACCTCGACGCGCAATCCCAGGTGAACGCTGCGAAGAAAATCGGCACCCAGGGCTATTGCATGGGTGGCCCACTGGTCGTCAAGACCGCCGCCGCGGCGCCCGAACGAGTCGGCGCCGGCGCATCGTTTCACGGCGGCGGCCTCGTGACCGACAAGCCGGACAGCCCCCACCTCCTCGCCCCGCGCATCAAGGCGAAAATGTATTTTGCGATCGCGGCCAGCGACGATCAACACCAACCGACCGCCAAGACCACGCTGCGCGATGCGTTCATCGCAGCCGGCAATCCCGCCGAAGTCGAGGTCTACGCAGACACGCAACATGGTTGGTGTGTGCCGGACATGCCGGTCCAAAACGGCAAGCCGATCTATGATCCGGCCGATGCGGCGCGCGCTTGGACGAAACTCCTGGCGTTCTACGGAACCACGTTGACATGAGACCCGAGCACCTGCGGGCGACGACCGTGGCGACGCTGCTGGTCTTTGGGGCGGGGCCTACTGCGCTCGCCGCGGGGCATCGCAACGAGCGCGTCTACGCGGCGGTGGAAGCCAATCGCGCCGGAGCGCTCGAGCTGCTCAAGGAAATAGTCAACATCGATTCAGGAACCGGAGATGTCGCGGGCGGAACGCAGGTCGAGGCGGTGCTCGCTGCTCGACTGCGCGACTTGGGCGCCGAGGTTCACTCCGAGCCTGCGGAAGCTCCCGGACTGCCCGACAATCTCGTCGCCGTGGTGCGTGGCACGGGCACGGCGAAGATACTGATCGTCGCGCACATCGATACGGTGTTCGGGCCCGGAACGGCCGCGGCGCGCCCGTTCAGCATCGACGGCGACCGCGCCCATGGCCCGGGGGTGGGTGACGAGAAGGCGGGGGTCGTCAATGCGATCACGGCACTGAAGATTCTGCGCGACATCGGCTTCAAGAACTTTGCATCGGTCACACTGCTGCTCGACGACAGCGAAGAGCGGGGCTCACCCGGATCGACGCAGCTCATCAAGACGCTCGCCAGGCAGAACGACGTTGAACTCAACATGGAACCGGGCGATCCGCCCGACGCCATCACGGTCTGGCGCAAGGGGTCTGCGAGTATCGTTATTCAGGTCAAGGGTCGTGCCGCGCATGCGGGCATGGCGCCCCAAGATGGCCGCAATGCTGCGGTCGAACTCGTGCATCAATTGTCGGCGATTGAAGGGCGTTTTCCCCACTCAGGCGACGGGATCACGGTCAATTTGACGCTGCTCAAAGCCGGCACGCGCAGCAATATCATTCCCGATGCGGCCGAGGCGACGCTCAATGTGCGCTACCGGGCGGTGCCACAGTTGGACACGGTCGTAGCGGCAGTCGAAGCGGGTGCCGCGCAAACCCTCGTGCCCGATACGACGGTCAGCGTCTCGCATGACCCTGCGTTCCCACCGCTCACTGAAAATGCGGCCATCGACGCACTCGCCGCGCGCGCACGCGCGATCTATGCCGAGATCGGCAAACAGGTGAGCTCGTCGGGCAACGGCGGCGCCTCGGAGTCGGCCTTGGCCCTGTCGGTCGGCACTCCGGCTTTGGATGGACTCGGCTTTGTCGGCGGCGATTTCCACACAGACCATGAATGGATCGACCTGAACAGTGTCACGCCGCGCATGTATTTGTTTGCGCGGCTCTTGATGGACGTGAGCACGGCGCCGCCGGGGAAGCTCGTCCCATGAGCGGCCGCGCGTCGACACCGCTGATCTCGCGGCGGTCCTTGCTTGCAGCGGCCGGGGCCGTGCCCTTGCTCGCGGCGGCGCAAGGCGTCGCGGAGCCGGCAAGCGAAACAACACCTGGAACCACACCTGGATCGGCGGCTGCGGCTGTGCCGGCGCCCGAATCCTTGACCAGCAACGCGCAGGCAATTGGCGCCGAGGAACGCCGCACGAGACTGCGCACGCTGCAAGCCGGTCTCGCGCAACAAAACATCGGCGCCATGCTGGTCGAATCGGGGTCTACCCTCGAATACTTCACGGGCATTCGCTGGCATCGGTCAGAACGCACGACGGCGGCCGTGATTCCCGCGCACGGCGAGGTCATGATCGTCACGCCGGCCTTCGAAGAACCCTCGGTCCGTGAGACGCTGCAGGTCGCGGGCGACGTGCTGCCCTGGAATGAAGCCGACAATCCGTTTGCAAGAATCGTCGCCGGCTTGCGATCGCGGGGCGTCCTGCGCGGACCGCTCGCCGTGGAACCCACGATTCGCTTCTTCATTGTCGATGGCGTGCGTCACGTCTCGGGCAATTACGAGATCGTCTCGGGAGATGCGCTGGTGCGCGCCTGTCGAATGTTCAAGTCACCCGCGGAACTCGCGCTGATGCAGGCCGCGAATGCCGTGACCATCGAGGCACTGCGGCGCGTTCACGCGCGCATCGAGCGCGGCATGAGCTCCGCCGACATCGCTGCACTCATGGATCAGACCACGAGCGCGCTCGGCGGCGCACCGGAATTTTCGCTGGTGCTCCTGAACGAGGCATCCGCCTACCCGCACGGATCGCATCAGATCCAAACGGTGCGCGACGGCTCGACCATCCTCATGGACTGCGGCTGCACCGTGCACGGCTATCAATCCGATATCTCGCGTACCTGGGTGTTCGGCGCGCCGAGTGTCCGGCAACGGAGCGTGTGGAATACGGTCAAGCGTGGCCAGGAAATCGCGCTCGAAACCGCGAAGCTCGGCGTGCCGGCGGGCAGCTTGGACGACGCCGTGCGCCGATACTATGAAAGTCAGGGTTGGGGACCTGGTTATCGGCTGCCGGGTCTGCCGCATCGCACCGGCCACGGAATTGGTTTGGACGGCCATGAGTCGCCGTATCTCGTACATAGCGACGCGACCCCCCTGCAGCCGGGAATGTGCTTTTCAGACGAGCCGGGGATTTATGTTCCGGGCGAATTCGGCGTGCGTTTGGAGGATTGCTGGCACATGACGGCGGCCGGGCCTGTGACCTTCACAGCGCTCGCGAAATCGCTGGATCAGCCGATCTAAACGGCAATAGCAATAGTTGGCGACGCCCTGGCGACTGCGTATTGTGTGCCCTGTAGCGGCCTGCTACGCGAGCATTGGGGGACTGACAGCATGTTCGAGAAGCTCTCCGCACTGCCGCTGACGAGCAATATTGCCTATCTGGCGCTGATATTCGGGCTCATCGTGATCCCGCGCGCCATGCAACGGTTTCGTCTGCCGGCACCCTTGTCGAGCTTCGGTCTCGGCATGGTGGCAACCTGGCTCCTGGGCGCCGGCTACCACGACGCGACCTTGATCCTGCTGGCGACCTTGGGGATCTCGTCGCTGTTCCTGTTCGCCGGCCTCGAGGTCGACGCGGCGAGCCTGCGGCGCGGGCGTTGGCCCCTGCTCGCGCATCTGCTGTTGAGCGCTGCAGTCCTTGCGGGCGCGACCTGGGCCGAGATGCGTTACCTGGGCTATGAATGGAATACCGCCGTGCTGCTCGCACTCGCCGTGCTCACCCCGTCGACGGGATTCATTCTCGAGTCCTTGAGCCGCCTGGGGTTGAACGAGGACGAGCGCTATTGGGTGACGATCAAGGCGATCGGCAGCGAGATTCTCGCACTCGTCGTGGTCTTTGTGGTGTTGCAATCCGATTCCATGGACAAGCTCGGCATCTCGACGCTCACGATCGTCGGCATGATCATCGGCATACCCATCCTGTTCGGACTCTTGTGTCGATTCCTGGTGCCTTATGCGCCGGGCTCGGAATTCTCGCTGCTCGTGATGGTGGGCCTGATGGCCGCGTACCTCACGGACGAACTCGGCGTGCATTACCTCGTCGGTGCATTTCTTGCGGGATTCATCGCGCGGCTGCTGCGCAGCCGGATACCGGGCCTCGCCTCCAACGAGAACCTGCACGCGATCCAACTGTTCGCCTCGTTTTTCATCCCATTTTATTTCTTCTACGCGGGCATGGGCGTACCGGCGGCCGCCCTGCAGTGGGATGCGCTGCGCTGGGGCTTGGGCCTGAGCGCAGTCGCGTTGCCGCTGCGCGTGGCGCAAGTCTGGTGTCAACGGCGTTTCATCCGGGGCGAAACCGCGGGCGGCAGCCTGCGGGTCGCGACCGCCTTGACTCCCACGCTGATTTTCACGCTGGTCCTGGCGACGATCTTGCGCGACCGTTTTCACATCAGCGATACCTTGTACGGGGCGCTGCTCGTGTATGGCGCCGTGTCGACGCTGTTGCCATCGTTCGTGCTCGCCAAGCAGCCGGACTTTTCGCCCGCGGCGCCGGGCGACGCACCTGCGGCGCCGGAAGTGGCCGCGACAGCGGCGGCAGGCTCGGTCGTGGCCGCGGCCGCGGCGGCCGGCGTCGAAGAGCGAGTCTGAGGCGAGCTAGAGTCTTTGCACCTGCTGACAGTTTAGCTGCACACGTTCGCGGCCCTGGTAGTCGTTGACCTCGAGGCGGTAGGCAAGCCGCACGCGCGTGCCCGTGCCGAGAGCGGCGTCCTCGTGCTCGCCGCCCAGAAAACCGAACGCGATCGCCTCGAGCAGTTCGTTCTGCCCCTCGGCGCGCAATTGCAGCTTGAGATGCCGGCCACCCACGACGCGCGTACTCGCCACATCGAACACGCCGTCGAACAGCGGTTCGGGAAACGACTGTCCCCAGGGCCCTGCGCTGCGCAAGACGCTGGCGGTCTCGAGGCAAAGCTCGCCCGCCTGCAGTTCGCCGTCGGAATCGACGACGCCGGTCAGCGCATCGCGGTCGACGCGGCTCGCGATTTCGGATTCGAACGCGGCGCGGAAGGCGGCGAGGTTCTCGGGCAGGATACTCAGCCCCGCCGCCATGGCATGGCCGCCGAACTTCTGAATCAAACCCGGATGCATGACCGCGATGCTGTCCAAGGCGTCACGCACATGCACGCCCGGAATCGACCGAGCCGAACCGCGCAGGCTGCCGTCCTCGGCGGGCGCGAAGGCGATGACCGGCCGATGCAGGCGGTCCTTGATGCGACCGGCGACCAGGCCGATCACGCCCTGATGCCAGGTCGCCTCGTACAGGCACAGACCGGGCGATTGCGCACCATCGGGCGCGAGCCGCAACGCCGCTGCAAGTTCGACGGCCTCGCCTTGCATGCGCTGCTCGATTTCGCGCCGTTCCTCGTTGAGCGTTGACAGCTGGGCCGCGAGCTGCGCCGCCTCGCGCGGATCGTCCGAGAGTAGGCAAGCGATGCCGAGACGCATGTCCGTCAATCTGCCGGCGGCGTTGAGCCGCGGTGCCAAGGCGAACCCTAAGTCCGCGGCCATGAGACGCTCGAGCCGCCTACCGGCAACTTCCGCGAGCGCGCGTATGCCGGGCACGCACTGCCCGGCGCGGATTCGCCGCAGACCCTGGGCGACGAGAATGCGATTATTGCGATCGAGCGGCACGACGTCGGCCACGGTTCCGAGCGCAACCAAATCGAGCAGGTCGGCCGGCTTGAAGTCCGGCTCGTTCAACAGCCGCGCGAGCGCGACGATCACGTAGAAGGCCACACCGACGCCGGCGAGGTTGCGACTCGCGAAAGTCGCGCCGGCAAGATTCGGGTTGACGATCGCGGCCGCGCGCGGCAGCACCGCACCCGGAAGATGATGATCGGTGATGAGCAAGGGGATGCCGAGCGCCGCGGCGGCCTCGGCGCCCGCGAGGCTGGAGACGCCATTGTCGACGGTCACCAGCAGGCTGGGGTTACGCGTCGCCGCCAAGGCCACGATTTCCGGGGTCAGGCCATAGCCGAAGCGAAACCGATTGGGCACCAGAAAATCCACATGCGCGAACTTGAGCGCCCGCAGGGCGCGTACGACCAGCGCACTGCTGGTTGCACCATCTGCGTCGAAATCGCCGATGACGACCACCCTGCCGCAACGGTGCTGCGCCAGAAGCTGCGCAGCGCCATCGACGCCCGCGAGCGACCCGACCGGCAGCAAGCGCTGCAGCGATAGATCGAGATCCGTATCCTTGGCGATGCCGCGCGATACATAGACGCGGCGCAAGACGGGATGCAGATCGCGGCCGAAGCCCGGTGCGTCGGCGAGAACTCGACGCCGAATCTGCGCTACCGTCATGCAAAACTCTCCCACCATGGACGCGAACGACGCCACCAGCGCCACTGCCAGCGGGCCGTGAGACTATAGCGCCACGCACCGGCTGACAACTCGAGCGAGGCGATGCGTCCCTCGGCCAAGGCGCCGAGTGCGGGCGCAAGCCAGCGAGCCTCGGCGTCCGACCAGGCCTCGCCGCCCGGCGTGGCCGCGAGCACGGCGATTCCCGAACCCGCCTCGGGCGCCGATACCCGGCGTGTCGACCACGCGGAAAATAGCGGGTCTCGCCCGGCCAGCCAGGCCGGCAAGGGCGCAAGCTCAGCCAGCGTCGCGCCCCCACCCCAGAGCCACAACCCGCTGATCGGCAATTCGCCGCGCGCGCTGCGCTGCGCATTCAAAGCATGCTCATAGAGCCACATCTCGATCTCGCTCATGAGCCCGCGCAGACGCGCGCCGTCCGGTCCCGCGGGCAGCGCGTTTCCGATCTCGGCGCCCAGGATCGTGACCGGATCCCGTGTGGCGACGTTGAGCCGCGCATCGAAACTGCAGAACAGCGAGCCGTCCTCGGCCGCGAGCAAGCGCTGGCCGCCGGCAACGAACACTTTGTTGAAATCGGCGGCGAGCTCGTGGGCTTCGGCGCCGCTCAGGCGCAGACATCCGTCCGGCGCCAAGCGCACGGTGGTCATCCCAGCCACATAGCTCACGGGGGTCGCCACGGACACCCACGGCGCCGCGACGCGCCCGGCATGGGCGAAGAGCGCGGCAGCGCCGGGCGCGGGCGGCACATCGGCCGCGCCGGTCACGCAACGCGTGGCATCCAGACGCCAGTCGACGACCGCCGATCGCGAATCGGCACGCGCGAGCAGCCGTTCGAGCAGGGCTGCGCGCTGCCGTCCTTGCCCATTCTCGCCGTCATGCCCGTCGCCATGCAGCCCGGCGAGCGAAAATCGAACATAGACCATGGACAAGCGGCGGTTCTCCGAGAGATTGGGTATCTTAAGCGCATGCGGCTCACCCAGGACTCGACTTCCGGACTCAACGTGATCCGCGCTTATGCCGCCGGCGACATTCGCGTCAACGAGCAAGCTTACGCTGAGGCCTTGCTCATCAGTGCGCAAGCACTTCAGTCGGTACCCGAACTGCGCACAATGGCGGACCTGAGCCCGAGCCTTGCCCAGCGTGTGCTCGGCATGCAGGCGGAAATTGTCTTATTGGGTACGGGACTCAAGCAGGTGTTTCCGGACGCCTCGTTCGGGGCGCATTTCTTGCGCGCCGGCATCGGCTTTGAAGTCATGAACACGGGCGCCGCTTGTCGCACCTTCAACGTGCTCGTGGCGGAGCAGCGCAACGTCGTGGCGATTTTGCTGCCCTAAAATGGCGAGGCGCTTACTACAGGACACAGAAATCGAAGATCGGATCTCAGCCACTCTTTGTAAGGCGAATACAATTAAAAGTGGATTTGAGAATTATTGTTTTACTTATTGATATTGTTAGACTTTTAATCCCCCATCAGTTCCCGTGTCGTGGTTCTGCGCCCCGCAAATGACCTCCCTGTGGACGTTGCGCAGTTAAGCACAGGCGTACCCCATGAGCAAGTGAAGAAATTCTCTAAGAAAATTCATATTTTTGTCTATATATCAAAAGTTTAAACAATTATTATCGAATCTACTTTTGACCCATCAGGAACGGCAGCGGGTCAATCGGCTTACCCTCGACGCGAATTTCAAAATACAGGCTCGGTACTTGATTCGCGCCCTCGCCCATCCGCGCAATGGCCTGACCCGCGGTGACCTCTTGGCCCTCGTGGACCAAGATCTCGCGGTTGTAGGCATAGGCGGAAAGCATGACGTCGCCGTGCTTGATGATCACGAGCTGGCCGTAGCCGCGAATGCCGTTACCGGTGTAGACGACCCGACCGGCCGCAGCGGCGCGCACGTCCTGCCCGAGTGTACCCGTGAATAGGATGCCGCCGCTTTGTACGGGCCGCGGTGCCAACTTGCGGTCGGTCGGCCAGACCCAGGCCAGATGTGGTATCGCGATCCCGGCGAGTGCCTGACGGTTGGCGGAGGCTCGCGGCGCACCCGAGCGCGGCACTTCGCGCGCCCCCTGTGGCGGACTCGCCCGCGCCGATGTCCCGTTCGGCGCGCCTGCCCCGTGCGGCGGACCGAGCAGCAAGTGCTGACCTACCGAAATACGAAAGTCGGCCCCGAGCTGATTCCAGCGCGCCAGATCGTGATAGTCGAGGTTGTGCCGCCACGCGATGCTATAGAGCGTGTCCTGGGGCCGTACGACGTAGACCTCAGGTTCCTCAGGTCGCGTGCTCGCGCAGCTGCATAACAGCGCGACGCACAGGGCAGCTGCCCAGACGACGGCCAAGCCGCGCACTGCGCTAGCGCTGCAGTCCCGATAGCAAGGGCACGAAGCTCACCGCTCCGAGGGAGTCACGCGTGAGACCTTTGTCGGTCTTCGTATAGCGGATCAGTTCCTGCCGCCCCTCGGGACCCACCGGAGCGATCAGCCGGCCACCAGGACCCAGTTGCTCGAACAGCGCGCTCGGCACGGCATGGGGGGCCGCCGTCAGCAGAATTCCGTCGAACGGTGCACGTGCCGCCCAGCCAATGTTGCCGTCCGCATGACGAAAATTGGCATTGCGAATCTTCAACTCACGCAAGGTACGCCGCGCACGGCCCAACAGAGGCGAAATGCGCTCGACGCTGTAGATCTCGGCAACGAGGGGGGCGAGGACGGCGGTCTGGTAGCCGCAGCCGGTGCCGATCTCGAGTACTTTGCGCGTCACCCCCGAGGCCAGCAGTTGCTCAGTCATGCGCGCCACGATGTAAGGCTGGGAGATGGTCTGGCCGAATCCGATCGGCAAGGCCGTGTCTTCATAGGCGCGGCTCGCAAGCGCCTCATCGACAAACAAATGGCGGGGAACGCTGCGGATGCGGTCGAGCACGCGCTCGTCCGCGATGCCCTGCTCCTGCAAGCGCTGCACGAGACGTTCGCGCGTGCGCGCCGACGTCATGCCGATGCCGCTCAGGCGTGAGCCGTCGATGTAGCTACTCAAGGCGCAGCCAGCGTTCGAGCTCAGGAAGCGCGGCATGCCGCGTCAAATCGATTTGCAGCGGCGTGATCGAAGCGAAGCCGGATGCCACGGCATGGAAGTCCGTACCGGGGCCCGCGTCCTGCCCGGCGCCCGCCGAGCCCACCCAATAGACCGGGCGGCCGCGCGGATCTTGGGCGCGCACGATCGGTTTGCTGCGTTGCCGATTGCCCAGCCGCGTGACCTGTACACCGCGTAGCTCACCCGGCGGCAGATCGGGTACATTGACGTTTAGAATCGTTGCCGCCTGCAAGGGAACCCGGCGCAGGCGTTCGACCAAATTGGCGGCGACGCCCGCGGCACTCGCGAAATTTCTCGGACTGCCGTCCTCGACGCACAAGGAAACGGCGATTGCCGTCAGGCCGAGGAAACGACCTTCCACCGCGGCCGCGACCGTTCCCGAATAGAGCGTGTCATCGCCGAGATTAGCGCCATCGTTGACACCGGACACGACCATATCGTGGTCCGCGTCGAACAGACCGGAGACCGCCATATGCACGCAATCGGTGGGTGTTCCGTTCACATAGTAGGCGTCCATATCGTAAGCGTGCGCGCGTAGCGGCACATCGAGAGTCAAGGAGTTGCTGGCGCCGCTGCGATTGCGGTCGGGCGCTACGACTGTCACGGATCCCAGCGGCTGCATGGCCAGTCGTAGCGCAGCCAAACCTTCGGCACGATAACCATCGTCATTCGATACAAGTATTTTCACGCGATCTAACTATACTGGAAGGCCTGATCACCCGATAGCCGATCGAGTTCTCGAAACCATGACGAAACGCCGCGACCCGAGCGCAAACCCGGACACCGCCCAGGATGTGTCCTTGTTTCGCGCGGCCATGCGCGATGTGAAACCACTTCCGGTCGTCGTGCGCCCTGCACCGGTGCGCAAACGCCCGGCACGCAAACGCCAAGCTGTGCCGATGGTCGATCTCGACGAGCAGATGCCGTTCGTTGCGGCGAACGTGAGCGGTGAAGAGGCGTTGAGCTTTAGACGGCCCGGCGTGCGCGATCAGGTCCTGAGAAAATTGCGGCGCGGGCTGATTCCAGTCGAACTAGAACTCGATCTGCACGGACTCGACCAAGCGCGAGCGCGCGTGCTGCTTGCCGATTGCATCGAAGCGAGTCGCGCGCAAGGCCTGCGCTGCATCCGCATCGTTCACGGCAAGGGCATGCGCTCGGGCGACCGTGGCGCCGTCTTGAAATCAGCCGTCAACGATTGGCTGCGGCGGCACTTCGATGTGCTCGCCTTCGTGTCGGCCAAGGCGATCGACGGGGGAACCGGCGCGGTCTACGTGCTCTTGCGCGTGTGACTAGGCGTCCAGGAGGACGACGGCCATGGCCGCCAAGCCCTCGCCGCGTCCGATGCTGCCGAGTTTCTCGGTCGTCGTTGCCTTGATGTTCACACGCGCTGCGGCGACGCCGAGATCGGCGGCGAGATTGGCGGCGATCGCGAGACGGTGCTTGGCGATCCGCGGGCCCTCGGCGAGCACCGTGACATCGGCGTTCACGAGCCGCAGTCCGACCTCCTGCATCAGTCGCGCCACCTCGCGCAAGAATACGCGGCTATCCGCGCCGCGATAGCGCGGATCGGTATCCGGGAAATGCTGGCCGATGTCGCCCTGCCCCAGGGCGCCGAGAACCGCATCGCAGAGTGCATGAATGATGACATCGCCGTCGGAATGCGCCAGAACACCGCGCGGATACGGGATGCGTACGCCACCGAGCACGACATGCTCCCCGGGGCCGAAGGCGTGAACGTCGAAACCCTGACCAATTCGCATGCTACCCGCCCCCGCCGTCTGTAAAATTCTCGCGGCCCAGTTGAGATCTTCGGCGCGCGTGACCTTGATGTTGAATACGGATCCCGGCACGAGCGTCGGCGAGTGGCCGAGGCGCTCCATCGCCTGCGCTTCGTCGGTCGCCGTGATTCCCGCCGCCTCGGCATTCAGAAGGGCGCGGCGCAGCTCAGCATAGCGAAACACTTGCGGAGTGAGCGCACGCCACAGCCCCTCGCGATCGACGGTTTGCCCGATGGCGCCGTCACGCTCACGTTTGATGGTATCGACCAGCGGCGCTGCAAGCACCGCCCCGGAGGCCCCGGCGTCCAAGACCGCCAGCAGCGCCCGTATTTCGAGGGCGGTCAGACAGGGACGCGCGGCATCGTGCACCATGACCCAATCGTCGGCGGACGCCTGAGCCTCGAGAGCGGCAAGGCCATTGAGCACGGACTGTTGCCGCGTCGCACCGCCGATCGTGGACTGTAATCGGTCTTGGACGAGTTTCGCGGCCAAGGGCGGCCAGTAGCCGTCGTCGCCGGCCACCACCGCAAGCACCGCGTGCACGCGCGGCTCCGCGAGCAAACGCTGCAGGGACCACTCGAACAAGCTCTTGCCCAAGAGCTGCGCATACTGTTTGGGAGGTGCCGCGGGATCCGCCGAAAATCGCGAGCCACGACCGGCTGCGGGTACGATTGCCCAAATGCGCGGCGGCGCGGCGCGCGAACTCATCGAACGCGAGCGGTCACCGTCGCCGGCGGCGCGGCCGGTTCAGAGATTGCCGGTGTCACGATTTGATAGAAGGTTTCATTGCTGCCGACCATGCCCAATTCGCTGCGGGCACGTTCTTCGAGTGCGGTCAGGCCGACTTTGAGGTTGCTGACCTCGGCGCCCAGTTGGCGATTGCGGTCCGCCTGTCGATGGTTTGCGATGTCTTGGGCGTCGATCGCGGCCTGCAGCCGGTCAACCTCGCGGACCCCCTGCTCGGAAATCCACAGACGGTACTGGAGCAGGACCAGGCAGACAGCCAAAATGACAGCGAAAACTCTCATTGGTACAGGAGCTTAGCACGAACTCTTGAGAAGTTGCCATCAGCGCGAAGCGGCGGCGCCTCAGGAGACCGCAACCGCCAAGGCACGCGCGCCTGCATAACTGCCCTGCGCGCCGAGTTCGGCCTCGATCCGCAGCAATTGGTTGTACTTGGCCATGCGGTCGGACCGCGACAGCGAGCCGGTCTTGATTTGTGTCGCCGTAGTTGCGACCGCGATGTCGGCGATGGTCGCATCCTCGGTCTCGCCGGAGCGATGCGAGACGACCGCGGCATAGTGCGCGGCATCCGCCATGCGAATCGCAGCCAATGTTTCGCTGAGCGTACCGATTTGATTTGGCTTGATGAGGATCGCATTGGCGATTTGCTTCGCGATACCCTCGGCAAAAATCTTCGTGTTCGTGACGAACAAATCGTCGCCCACGAGTTGGATCTTCTTGCCCAATTTCTCGCTCAAGATGGCCCAGCCCGCCCAGTCGTCCTCGCTCATGCCATCTTCGATCGTAACGATTGGATACTTGGCGACGAGGCCGGCGAGATAGTCGGCGAATTCGCCGGGCGTGAACTTGCGTCCCTCGGATGCCAAATCGTAGACGCCACCCTGGTAGAATTCCGTGCTCGCGACATCGAGGCCCAAATAAATATCTTTGCCGGCACGATAGCCGGCCTTGTCGATCGCTTCCAAGATCGTCGTGAGCGCCGCTTCGTTGGAAGGCAGATCGGGTGCGAAGCCGCCCTCATCGCCCACGGCCGTGTTCAAACCCTTGTCGTGCAGTACTTTCTTCAGGGCGTGAAACACTTCGGCGCCATAGCGCAGCGCTTCCGAGAAGGACGGTGCACCGATCGGCAAAATCATGAACTCTTGGATATCGACGCTGTTGTTGGCATGCGCGCCGCCGTTGATGATGTTCATCATGGGCACGGGCAAGGTCAAATCACCCGGACCGCCGAGATGCCGATAGAGCGGCAGCCGGCGCTCGGCCGCAGCGGCGTGGGCTGCGCCAAGAGAGGCCGCGAGGATCGCATTGGCACCGAGCTTGGACTTCGTCTCCGTGCCGTCGGCGGCAATCAATTTCGCATCGAGCCCAGTTTGATCGAGCGCGTCGTGTCCATGCAGCAGGTCCCGGATCGGGCCATTGAGATGGGCAACCGCTTTCAGCACACCCTTGCCGCCGTAGCGCTTCGGATCGCCGTCGCGCAACTCGACGGCCTCGCGTGAGCCGGTCGACGCGCCGGAGGGCACGGCTGCGCGTCCGCGTGCGCCGGAATCGAGCACCACGTCGGCCTCGACGGTGGGATTGCCGCGCGAATCAATGATCTCGCGCCCACGAATGTCAGCAATGCGACTCATAACAAGGATTCCTCGAAGGGTTTATTCTTGACCGCACGGTCCAATTCGACCAGGGTCCCGAGCAAGGACGCCATGCGCTGCAGGGGCCACGCATTCGGTCCGTCGGAGAGCGCCTTGGCGGGATCCGGGTGGGTTTCCATAAAGACACCCGCGACGCCGGCGGCCACGGCCGCACGTGCGAGCACCGGCACGAACTCGCGTTGACCGCCCGAGGAATCGCCCTTACCGCCCGGCAACTGCACCGAATGCGTGGCGTCGAAGACAACGGGGCAACCGGTCGAGCGCATGATTGCGAGCGAGCGCATATCGGAGACCAGATTGTTGTAGCCAAACGAGAAGCCGCGTTCGCAGACCATGATTTGCGAGTTGCCGGTGGAGCGCGCCTTGTCGACGACGTTGCCCATTTCCCATGGCGAGAGGAACTGACCCTTCTTGATGTTGACCGGTTTGCCCTGCGAGGCGACTGCGACGATGAAATTCGTCTGCCGGCAGAGGAATGCGGGTGTCTGCAAGACGTCGACGACGCTCGCGACTTCCGCAAGCGGCGTGTCCTCGTGCACGTCCGTGAGCACGGGCACGCCGATCTGATCACGAACTCGCGCGAGTGCCTTGAGTCCCGCGTCGATGCCCGGACCGCGGAAACTCGCGCGCGAGGATCGATTCGCCTTGTCGAACGAGGCTTTGAAAATGAACGGTACGCCGAGCGCGGTCGTGATCTCGCGCAGTCGCCCGGCCACATCGATGACGAGAGCCTCGCTCTCGATGACGCAAGGACCCGCGATCAGAAACAGCGGTCGATCGTTACCGACCTCGAAGGACGCAAGATGCATGAAACTTCCGTCCGGATCAGGCGGTCGCCCGACCGGGTTGGAGGGAGGCGCGATATTCGCGCGCGGCGCGGATGAAGCCCGTGAACAGCGGATGCCCGTCGCGCGGCGTCGAGGTGAACTCCGGATGGAACTGGCTCGCCATGAACCATGGATGCGAGGGCAGCTCGATGAACTCAACGAGCCCATCGGCGGAGAACCCGGTGAAGCGCAAGCCGGCCGCGGTCAGTTCATCGAGATAATGATTGTTGAATTCATAGCGGTGCCGGTGCCGCTCGAAAATCGACTCCTTACCGTACACGGCATGCGCGCCGGAACCCGGCGTGAGCCGCGACTCCTGCGCGCCCAGGCGCATGCTGCCGCCCAAATTGGAGTTGTCGTCGCGCACTTGCTGGCCGCGCGCAAGGTCCTGCCACTCGGTGATCAGCGCGATGACCGGGTGATTCGTCGCGCGATCGAACTCTGTGCTGTTGGCGCCCTGCAGAGCCAGCACATTGCGTGCGTACTCGATGATCGCCAATTGCATTCCTAAGCAGATGCCGAGATAGGGAATGCGGTTTTCGCGGGCGTAGCGAATCGCTTGAATCTTGCCTTCGATGCCGCGATCACCAAACCCGCCGGGGACCAGGATCGCGTCCATGTTACGCAAGGCGCCGGGGCCCATGCGCTCGATATCCTGGGACTCGAAATAATGAATGTTCACGCGCGTGCGGGTCTTGATGCCACCGTGCATCAGCGATTCGTTCAAGGAAATATACGAGTCGCGGCTCTGCACGTATTTTCCGACCATGCCGATGTCGACGGCTGCTTCCGGATTTTGCTTCGCGGTGACGACTGCGCGCCAATCGGACAGATCCGTGGGCGGCACCTGCAGGCGCAGCTTGTCGACGACGATATCGTCGAGATCCTGCTCGTGCAGCAACATCGGGATCTTGTAGATATCGTCGGCATCGACGGCCGAGATGACCGCGCGCTCTTCGACGTTCGTGAACAAGGCGATCTTACGGCGCTGTTCGTCGGGCAGGGCTTCGACGCAGCGACACAGCAGAATGTCGGGCTGAATACCGATGCCGCGCAGCTCCTTCACGGAATGCTGCGTCGGTTTGGTCTTGATTTCGCCCGATCCGCCGACGATGGGTACGAGCGTCAAATGCATGTACAGCACATGATCGCGGCCGAGCTCGACACCCATTTGACGGATGGCTTCCAGGAACGGCAGCGACTCGATGTCGCCGACCGTGCCGCCGATCTCGACCATGCAGACATCGGCGTTGCCGGCTCCCAGCCGAATGCGGTACTTGATCTCGTCGGTGATGTGCGGGATGACCTGCACGGTCGCGCCCAGATAATCGCCGCGACGCTCCTTCGCGATCACGCGCTCGTAGATTCGCCCGGTCGTAAAATTGCTGTTGCGTCCCGTGGTCGTGCGCACGAAACGTTCGTAATGGCCGAGATCCAGATCGGTCTCCGTGCCGTCCGCGGTGACGAACACTTCGCCATGCTGGAACGGACTCATCGTGCCCGGGTCGACGTTGATATACGGGTCAAGCTTGACCATGCTCACTTTGAGGCCGCGGGCCTCGAGGATCGCGCCCAGAGATGCCGACGCAATTCCCTTGCCGAGCGAGGAAACGACACCGCCAGTGACGAATACAAATCGAGTCATGATGGTCACCGCCGATTATAAAATGCACACGCCCCAAACCACGGGTGGGCCTGGCGCGGGACTTGAGCCTCAAAGGGAAATTCGAGAATACGACGGGAATTTAGCTTAGCAGAATGGGGGCGCTGCGACAATCGACTCAGACGATATTTGGCGCCCTCAGCCACCGAAAGGCGATTCCTTGCTCGTCGGCCGCGACACACCAGCGTGCATCGAGCCACAAGTCGCCGATTCCGATCAATTCCGGACCCGCGTAAATGAACGGGAGCGCATCGCGCATCCATGGCAGTACGCCCAGGGCTTGACAGAGATGTTGCACGGTTTGGGTTGCGGCTTTGCCGGCGGGGCGCAGCGTCTCGCCGCCGCTGCGGGGCGCGACGAGCAGCGTCGCGGGAAGTCGGCTGCGGTCGAGGGCGCCGAGCTGGGTGTGCAACTCGAGGGCGCCGAGCCCCGCACCGAGTTCGAGTGTATTCCCGGGTTCCTGCCCCGGTCCGATGTGCAAGTGTCGGGGGCGCAAGCGCGGCGGCTCGGCGGCCGTGACGAACAAGCGATCGCGATAGCGGCGCAGCGCGTACCGGTCCCAGACTACGGCCGGCAGATGATCGTCGTCTGCCGCCAACGCTTGTCGTAGCGCTTCCTGCAGACGTGCCGTTGGCGGCAGCAGAACCGCCCTTGCATGCAACCAGCGTCGCAGCGCATTGCTGCGACGTGCTGGGCCGAGCCCGCGCAGGCGCGGGACCGACAGAGCCTCACCGTCGCGCAAGTTGCACAGATCCGCATCGGCGATTGCATCCAGCAGAGCCTGCGCCTCGGCGGCGTGCGCGGCCGTACGCGCCAGAGCCTGTGCCGCCCCGGGCCAACGCGCGTCGATGCGCGGCCACAGCTCCGAGCGCAGGTAGGCTCGGTCAAAGCGCGGGTCGGTGTTCATGGGATCCTGCGCGCTCACAATTCCCTGACCGGCCGCAAACGCGACCAAATCGGCATGCGTCACGCCAAGCAAGGGCCGCAGATGCCAACCCGGACCCCAAGGCCGACATCCGGGCATGGCGGCGAGCCCTTTGACTCCGGCGCCGCGCAAGGCCTGCAAAAGAAAGGTTTCGGCCTGGTCGTCGCGATGATGTGCCGTCAACAGGCATTCGCCGGGGCGCATGGCCGAAGCCAGCGCGCGATAGCGTGCCTCGCGTGCGGCCGCTTCGATCGAGACGCCGCTGGGACAATCGACCGTCATCGTCACGAGCGTGAGCTCAACGCCGAGATCATGGCAAAGACGCGCGCACACCTCACGAAACGCGTGCGCCGCCGGCTGCAGTCCGTGATCGACATGCACGGCGCGAACCGACATGCCAAGCTCCGCGTCTCCTAGCGAGGCGAGCGCCGCGAGCAAGGCGCATGAGTCTGCGCCACCGCTCAAGGCAACTAGAAGACCCTTTGCTTCGGCCGGCAGCTCAGCCTGAAGGATCTGCCGGAGCGCGCGCGCGGAGAAACTCACGCCACCCTCGCAGCGCGTTGCGAGCGGGCCTGGAGATGATCGCTCACATGCTTCACTGCAGCCGGGTTTGATAGCGAACGGTCAGAGTCGCATTCGCTGGAATCGTCAATGGGAACATCGGCTCACCGCCCCGGAATTCCAGACGATGATCAGCGTGCACGATGGGTCGGTTGGGCGCGACCTGCACACGCAATTCAAAGGGGATCGGCTTGGCGAGCGCGTTGCTGATCGAAACCACATGGCTATCGCTGCGCGCACCGGGGGCGACCGGCGCAACAGCGGCTTGGCTTACAACGGGCGGTTCGCTCACTCGCGTGACCCAGACGGCGTCGCTGGTACCTGCCGGTAATTCGAGTTCCTCGTTGAGCGTGATGTCGCGAATCCCGGATTCCTGCAGCAAGAGCCGCGTGTCAGCGCGTCGCGCAAAGACGGCAAGCTGCCCGGAAGGCAGCGGCAGACCGAGATGATGCGCGGTATCGTTCTTGGCGCGCAGCAGAATACGCGCCGGCACCGGTCGGTCCGAGTCAGAGAACGGTCCGAGCTCGATGCTGTAGATGCGCCGGACCGGTATGCGTTCGCGATCGAGCAGCCGCACTTGCTTTGCTTGCCGGCTCGCGACGGTGGTGCGCTCGGGCACCCGATAGAGCTTCAAGTCGCCGAGTTGTTCCTGCGTGACCGTGGTGTTGCCGAGCCTTTGCTCGAGCATGGCGGCCGGCGCCGGCATGGCCGCATAGGCGATCCGGCCGGCCGTGGGTTCGTCCAACCCGGCTTTGCGCAAAAACAAGGTCGGCGGCGAATCGCTGGTCGAGCCGCGCGGCCAACATTGCGCGAGAATCGGACCCGGCATCGAGATCGGTTCGACCTCGCCCACGAGGCGGTTGAGCCGGCCCGCAACGATCTGCGTGCGTGCCGCCGGGAAGCCTGTTCCATTGCCGTTCGCGAGCGTAACCCAGGCACCCAGATCGATGCTCCGCTCATCGGCCGACAATACCGCGTCATAGTCAGCCGCCCAATCAAAGCCCGTCGACAAATACGCGAGTTGAACCGCGGCGGTCAGCGGCACGGGCGTCTCGACGACGACCGACAAAGTCGGCCGCGCCGACAAGCCCATCACCGAGGCGAAGCTGAAGGTCTCATGCAGACCCGAGCAGCGCAGCGCCTCGATGCCATCCTGCGTAGAGAAAACGACACCACCGTCGGCGGCTGAGCGAACCTCGACCGGGGTTCGTAGCGTGCGACCGGCTTTCGGATCGGTTCGCAGCAACTCGACCTGCTTGCCAACCGAAGCCTCGACCAAGGCCTCCGGACTCAAGAGCTGCGTGTCGCGATTCTTTTCGATCACGGTCCCCGGCAGCCCTGAGACGATGGCGCTGCTCGCCTCGATGCCATCGGCAACGCCCTCGAAGCGCACGCGACTGCGGCCCGCCGGCAACTCCAGGAGACGAGTCTCGCTGATGAACGCGAAGCCGTTCAGCGTGTCCAGATTGATCGCGCCACTGCGTCGGCTTGGAGCGCGGTAAACAGTGACCGAGACGTCCGACGGCGCGCCCGCAACGACCTCCCGTAAAGCCTCGTCCGCGGCGGTCGTCCCGCTCGCGGCGAAGCCTGCCGGCGGCGGCAGCAGCAGCAGTGCCAGCAGGCCGGATGCGCGCAAGCCCGGCATGGCGCCTAGTATTGCGTGTCGAAAGTAGCGGTCACATCGGTCTTCCCGTTGGCGGGAACCGACACCGACCACTCCGTCGTATCGGCGCTCTTGCGCACGCTTTTTTGACTCTCAGCGACGATGCGTGCATCGCCCCAAAGGCCGTTTTGCACGAGCGCCACGACCACTGGCTGCGGCAAGGCATTGGTCAAGACGTAGTGCATATCGGTCTGCCAATGCGCCGTCTGCAGTCGTGTGCGCTTCTCGACGGTCACCTTGACCTTGACGTCGAAGGCATCGCCGGTCGCGAGCGACAGCGTCGAGCCCATCGGCGTATGGTCGATTTGACTCTCACCGATGAACTGCGCATCCCCACGCTGATCGTGCGTATAGAACCGCAAGGTGCCGGCCGGCAGTTGATCCCCCAAGCCGGCGTGCGCACTCGTCGAGAGGCGGTAGACGCTCTTAGCGCTCTTGGCAGGATCGACGCTCGCGAGCCAGCCGCTGCGAAACTCGTAGCCGTGCTCCGCCGGTACGCCGTGGACGTCGAGAAAGCTCACCTGTTTGGTCTGCTGATCCGCGATGGTCGTACGCTCGCCGAGCGGATAGAGATAAAAATCGCCGAGGCGCTCGCGCGTGCCGCTCTCGGTGCCTGCTTGTTCCAGCGTGGCACGCTGCGGATTCGGGAAGGGCGCACCGTAGCGATTGAATTGCCCGGCGTTGTTGCGCTCTTGATTCGGCGTGCCCGCGACCAGCAGGGTTTGCGCATTGTCATAGGTCGTGCCGCTGGAATTCGTGAGCGTGATCCACCCCTGCACATCGATCTTGGCATCCTTTGCGTCATAGAGGGCCACGTAATCCGCGCGCCAGCCGAGTCCGGGAGTCAGGTAACTTAAGGTGGCCTCGCGCGAGCCGCGATGCGTCGAATCGACGACCACGGAGAGCGTGGGACGGGCGCGCAAATTATCAGGGACCTTATCGAAGATGACGCGCACCGGCAGGCCATCGTCGCGCAGTACCTCGATTCGCTGGCCGATCTTGAGCACGACGCCGCCGTTGGTTGCAAGCACCAGCGCCTGTTCGCGCGTCTCGGCGCCGGTCGCGGGATTGACGCGTACGATCGTGACCTCGTGACCGACCGCCTTTTCCATGAGCTTGGCCGGCGTGAGCAGATCGAAATCGAAGTTCTGCTCGACGATGCGCAGATCGCCCGCCGCGAGCGACACCGTCTCCGGACGAATCTGCGCGGAAACATCCGGGAACTCGAGCGTTTGGCGGGCGCCGGTCAGATCGATGTCGCGTCGATCCTGGACCAACGCGAGATCGTTCGTATAAATGGTCAATGCCAGGTTGCGTTCGGCGCCCTGCGCCGCCGGAACGATGACGAGACACAGGAGGCCAAGGCCGGACCAGAAACGTACGTGCATCGATCACCCATTTGCGTTATCAGCAAGCAGTTTGAACAAAACCCTGGGCCTTGTCATTAGTGACCGCAGCGGGATGCGCCGGGGGCGTATCATGACCGGCATCAGAACAGGAGACTCCCCGTGAGCTACGATTCGTACCATAAACGCCGCATCGGTCGACATCCCCTCAAGCCTGAAACCCTGATGATGGGCTACGGCTACGATCCCAGTCTCTCGGAAGGCTCTCTGAAGCCGCCGATTTTTCTGACTTCGACGTTTGCGTTCAAGACCGCGCAGGACGGCAAGGACTTCTTCGATTTCAGCTCGGGGCGACGTGAACTCGCCGCCGGCCAGAGTGCGGGTCTTGTTTATTCGCGTTTCAACAACCCCAATCTCGAAGTCCTCGAGGACCGCCTCGCGCTGTGGGACGGCGCGGAAATGGCGGCCGTGTTCTCGAGCGGCATGTCCGCCATCTCGACGACGCTGTGGGCCTACGTGCGTCCCGGCGACGTGCTGCTGATCAGCCAGCCGCTCTACGGCGGCACGGAAACCCTGATCGAAAAGACCCTCCCCGCCTTCGGTGTGCAGACGGTTGGCTTCGCGCAAGGATGTGATCCCGCGGCCGTCAACGAAGCCGCGACCAAGGCCCTCGCGCTCGCCAAGACGACGGGCGGCCGCGTCTGTCTCGTCCTGGTGGAAACGCCCGCCAATCCAACCAACAACCTCGTGGACCTCGACCTGTTGCGCACGGTGTCCGAGCGCATCGGCCGCGAGCAAACCGGCGGCCGACCGCCGATCGCCGTGGACAACACATTCCTCGGTCCCCTGTTCCAACGGCCCCTCGTGCACGGAGCGGACATCGTGATGTATTCGCTGACGAAGTACGTGGGCGGTCATTCCGACTTGGTTGCAGGAGGTGTAACCGGGCCTCGAGACATCGTCGCTCCGATCAAGAGGCTGCGCGGCGCGCTCGGCACCCAGCTGGATCCGAATACCGCGTGGATGATCATGCGTTCCATGGAAACGATGTCGCTGCGCATGCACAAGGCGGCGTCCAACGCGGCCCTCGTCGCCGAATACCTGCGCTCGCACGAGCGCGTCGCCTCGGTCAACTATCTGGGATTTCTGGCCGCCGACGATCCGCTCCGGGTGGTGTTCGAGCGGCAATGCGACAGCGCGGGCTCGACATTCGGCTTCACGATCAAGGGTGGCGAGTCCGAAGCATTTCGCCTTCTGGATGCGCTGCAAGTCATCAAGCTCGCGGTCAGTCTCGGCGGCACCGAATCCTTGATGTCGCATCCCGCGAGCACCACACATTCAGGCGTATCAAAGGCGACGCGCGACCGCTTGGGGATTACCGATGCGCTGATCAGATTGTCGGTCGGTATCGAGGCGCCGGAGGACTTGATCGCCGACCTCGGCGAAGCCCTGGCCGCGATCTAGCGGCGGCTGGGATCTATGAGCGTGGCGCGGCTTTCCATTGTTCGAGAAAGCCCGTCACGCTGCTGGGCTGCATATGCCGCATGGCTTCGAATTCGCCGGTGCGCTGGCTGAACAGCAACTGACCGTCCGAACCAAGCACGGCCAGTGCCGGCACGCCCTTCTCGAGCGGTATCTGGTAGTGCGCGGCGATATCCAAGTTCGCATCCCGCAAACCGATGTTCACGTACACGACGATGAAATTATCGGCGAGAATCGGCTGATTCGCCGCGTCGTGAAAATAGTTGTACAGGGCTTGGCAGTCCGGACACCAGTTGCCGCCGAAGTCGAGAATCACACGCTTATTGGTCGCAGCCGCAGACTGCAAGGCCGCCGCAATGTCGGCTTTGGCCCGACCCGGTTCCGGGTAGATCTGGCGATCCTTGGCCCCCGCCTGAGCCACGAGTCCCAGCATCAGAATCGCCGCCAAGGTCCAGTGAGTGCGTTGCGCAGCGTACAGCATATCGTTCGCCCAATGAAAAACGGGACGGCAGTCTAATTCGCGCCGGGCGCTGACGGCAAGCTAGGCAAGCTCTTGATGTTGCGCAGCAATGGCAGCCGGGACGCGACAAGCGCGAGCAACAATGCGGTGCCCCCACCAAAGCCGAGCGCCCAGCGCAGGCCCCAATGTTGGCCCAACCAGCCGCCCAACAAGGCTCCCGGAACGGACGGCAACAGGATCAGCCAACGCATGGTGCTGGTCATGCGCCCCAACATCGCGGCCGGTGTCACCGACTGGCGCAGGGCCAAGAAATTGATGACGATGAACACGGCGCCGACGCCGAAACAAAACAGCATCAAGACATAGGCAAGAATGCCGAGTCGGTTCAGCGGGGCAAGACTGAGCGTCAGCCAGCCGAGCCCGGAGATCGCGAAGCCCAGCGTGAGCGTGGTGCCGGGCCCCAAGCGGCGCGAGACGCGGCTGCCGATCACGCTCGTGCCGATCGTGCCGACGCCGAGCGCGACATAGCTCAAGCCGACGGCCCGCTCGCTCAAGCCGAGCTGCCGCGTTGCGAACAAGATCTGTACGACCATCGCCGCTTGATTGCACATCTGCCAGACGCCGACACAACTGGCCATCGTGAGCAACAAGCGGTGGCTGCCGACGAACCGGAGACCGTCACGCATCGCAGGCCAGAACGGAGTCTTGCCTGCGCCGGCGGTCTCGGCGACGCGCACACCGCGCAAGATCGATGCCGAGGTCAACAGCAGAGCGGCATCGGCGAGCAGCGCGAGCGGCGCGCCCGCCACCTTGATCAATGCGCCGGCGGCGCCGGGACCGGCAACTTCCGCGGTTGATTGCGCGAGCGAATTCTTGGCATGCGCCTCGACCAGGCGTGCGCGCGGCACGATTTGGGTCAACACGATTTGCGCGGCCGAGCCTGCGGTCGTGTTCACGGACCCGATCACGAAGGCCACCAAGTAAAGCCATGCCATCGACAGCCGACCAAACCACCAGGCGCAAGGCACGGTGGCCACGGTGAAGGCGAGCGACAACTCGCCGACCACATACACCGGCAATTTGCGGACGCGATCGAGCCACACGCCGGTCGGCAGCGAAAACAGCAGGAAGGGGGCAAGTTCCGTGGCCGTGAGCTGACCCATTTGCGTAGGGCTCGCGTGCAGCAAGACCGCGGCAGTCAGCGGCAGCGCCAGCAAGGTCACCTGAGCGCCGAACGATGAGATCAAGATCGACGTCCACAGACGCCGATAGACCGGCTCGCGCAGCAGATCATTTGGAGCGAGCGTCAGCTGCTCGCGCCACCGCGCGCTTTGCTCTGCCCAGCTCATGACTCTGCGCTGCCGTCCGCGGGCGCCCGCGATCCGGCCGGTCTCCTTGGGCTTACGAGTCGCGGAACGCGCCGAAGGAACGCAGCCGCGCCTGACGCGCGTCGAGCAGCTGCGTCACTGGCATGGCGCGCAGTTCGGTCAAATGTTTGACGATGCTTTCCTTGACCGTTTGCGCCATCGCCTGCGGATCGCGATGTGCGCCGCCATGGGGTTCCTTGAGGACTTCGTCCACGAGCCCGAGCTTCTTGAGCCGCTCGGCCGTGCCGCCCATCGCATCGGCGGCGAGCTCCTTCTTGTCCGTGCTCTTCCAGAGAATGGAGGCGCAACTTTCCGGAGAAATGACCGAGTACACGCTGAACTGCAGCATGACCAGGCGATCGCAGATGCCGATCGCGAGCGCGCCGCCGGAACCACCCTCACCGATGACGACGCTCAAAACCGGTGCACCCAAACTCGACATCTCGAACAGGTTCCGCGCGATTGCCTCGCTCTGGCCGCGCTCTTCGGAACCAATACCGGGATAAGCGCCGGGCGTGTCGATCAGCGTGACCACCGGAATGCGAAACCGCTCAGCAAGCTTCATCAGACGCAGCGCCTTGCGATAGCCTTCCGGCTTCGGCATGCCGTAGTTGCGGCGCACACGCTCCTTGGTGTCGCGCCCTTTCTGCTGCCCGATCAACATCACCGGAATACCATCGATACGCGCCAGGCCGCCGACGATCGCGAGGTCATCGCTGTACATGCGATCGCCGTGTAATTCCTGCCAGTCGGTGCAGATCATCGTAACGTAGTCGAGGGTATAAGGTCGCTGCGGATGGCGGGCCAGCTGCGTGATCTGCCAGGGCGACAAGTTGGCGAAAATACTCGTCGTAAGTGCTCGACTTTTCACTTGCAAGCGCTTGATTTCTTCCGAAATATTGACGCTCGCGTCGGCTCCGAGAAACTTCAATTCCTCAATCTTGGCCTCGAGTTCTGCAATTGGCTGCTCAAACTCTAGAAAACTCATCGCCATGAAGATGTTTCCTCACCTCTAATATCGTTGCGCGGACCATACACCAAATACCAGCCATCGCGCCCGACCAGCGTCGTCAAGCGGTCGAGCAGTTCCCGAGTCGGCCGAACCGACCAGGAGTCCGCGAGATTCAACTTGCCGGAAAAGCCGTCGCGGGAGACCGCAATGCTGATTCCGCAGGGACCGCGCAGGTACGGCGTCAGGAGTTCCTCGAAGCGGTTCATGCCCTGAGGCCCGTCGAATTCGCTCGGCCAGCGAATCCACAGGCGTCGCGCATAGCGTTCCCGTGCCTTGTCGATGTCCAGGACCGACTTCGCCTGCAGGCGCCAGGCTTCGATGAAATCGTCGAACCGCAAGGATCCATCGACGACCAGTATCGCATCCTTGACGATGAGATCGCGAAACTGCTGGAAGGTTTCTTCGAATAGACTGACTTCGAGTCGCCCGCTGCGGTCGTCCAAGATCAGGGTGACCCGATTGGGTCTACGGCGGATTTCGAGCACGAGACCGGCGACGGTTGCGGGCCTGGCCGCCGACCAAGTACGCCCCCCCTCGGCCGCAGGCGTGGGCCGTGGGCCGCCGATGTCGGCAAGACGCGCGCTGACCAAGAATTTGAGATCCGGCTCATAGGGGGCGATCGGGTGGCCGCTCAGGAACAACCCCAGGGTCTCGCGTTCGAACGCGAGCCGCACGGCATCGCTCCAGTCCGGTACAACGGCACTCGTGGTGATCACGACGGATTGTGCGGCGCCCAAACCAAATAGGTCGTTCTGACCCGTGGAGACGGCCAGGGAGCTCTGTTCGCCCAATTGCATCGACCGATCGAGTTCGGCGGCCAAGCTGGCGCGATTGGCGCCGAGGCGATCGAGACAACCGCTTCGAATCATGGCCTCGAGTACACGGCGGTTGACTTTCTGCAAGTCGATGCGTCGACACAAGTCGGCAAGACTGCCGAACGGTCCGTTCACACGGCGCTCCTCGACGATCGTGTCCACGGCGGCCGCGCCGACACCCTTGATCGCGCCCAGGCCATAACGAATGCTCGATGAGCCGGACACCTTGAACGCATAGACTGATTCATTGATGTCGGGCGGCAGCACCTCGAGGCCCATGCTCGCGCACTCGTCGATGAGCGTGACGACCTTGTCGGTCTTGTCCATGTCCGAAGAGAGCACGGCCGCCATGAAGGCCGCCGGATAATGCGCCTTGAGCCACGCCGTCTGATAGGACAGCAGTGCGTAGGCGGCCGAATGCGACTTGTTGAAGCCGTAACCGGCGAACTTCTCCATCAAATCGAAGATGTAAGTCGCCTGGGATTCGCGCACGCCGCGCGCCACGGCGCCGCTCACGAAGACGGAGCGCTGTTTGGCCATCTCCTCCGGCTTCTTCTTGCCCATCGCACGTCGCAGCAAATCCGCGCCACCGAGCGTATAGCCGGCCAGGATCTGCGCAATCTGCATGACCTGTTCTTGATAGAGGATCACGCCATAGGTCGCCTCGAGCACGGGCTTCAAGTCGGGGTGCAAATAGTCGATCGCCGAGCCGCTCTTGTCGTGCTTGCGCGCGATGAAGTCGTCGACCATGCCGGACTGCAGGGGGCCCGGTCGGAACAGGGCGACCAAGGCGACGATATCGCCGAATCGATCCGGCTGCAGTCGGCGGATCAAATCCTTCATGCCGCGCGACTCGAGCTGGAACACCGCCGTCGTGCGGCAGCTCTTCAGCAATTGATAGGTCGCCGGGTCCTCCATCGGCAGAGCGGCGATTGCGAGCGGCGGCTCACCCGCGATCGCCCTGCTCGTATTGATGTCACGCACGGCCCAATCGATGATCGTGAGCGTGCGCAATCCGAGGAAGTCGAATTTGACGAGACCCGCGGCCTCGACGTCGTCCTTGTCGAACTGCGTGACGGGCGTTGTGCTGCCCTCCTCGCAGTAGAGCGGCGTAAAATCGGTCAGCACCGAGGGGGCGATCACGACGCCGCCGGCATGCGTGCCGGCGTTGCGCGCCAAACCCTCGAGGCTGCGCGCCAGATCGATCAGTTCGCGCACTTCACCGTCGCCGTTGTAGAGGCGCGCGAGCTCCTCCTCCTGCTCGAGCGCTTTGTCGAGCGTGATGCCGATCTCGAACGGGATCAGCTTTGCGATCCGATCGACATAGCCGTAGTTGTGGCCGAGCACACGACCGACGTCGCGGACCACGGCCTTGGCCGCCAAAGTGCCGTAAGTGATGATCTGGGAGACCCGCTCGCGGCCGTATTTCGCGGCCACGTACTCGATGACCCGATCGCGTCCCTCCATGCAAAAATCCACGTCGAAGTCGGGCATGGAGACGCGTTCCGGATTCAAGAAGCGCTCGAACAGCAAGTCGTGCTCGATCGGATCGAGGTCCGTGATGCCAAGCACATAGGCGACCAAGGAGCCGGCGCCGGAACCGCGACCGGGACCGACCGGTACGCCGTTCTCGCGCGCCCAGCGGATGAAATCGGCCACGATCAAGAAGTACCCGGCAAAACCCATGCTGCAGATCACGCCGAGTTCAAGCTCGAGACGGTGTTCGTATTCGGCGGGGACGACCGCGGCCGGCGCGCTCGTGCCAAGCGCCGCACTCGCCGCACGGCCCGCGAGGCGCGCCTTGAGACCGAGCTGCGACTCCTCACGTAAGAACTGCTCCGTCGTGCTGCCGGGCGGCACCGGATAGGCAGGCAGCATCGAGGCACCGAGTTTGATTTCGAGCGAGCAGCGCTTGGCCACTTCGATAGTATTGGCCAACAACTCCGGGGCGTCCGCGAACAACTCGCTCATCTCGGCCGGCGACTTCAGGTATTGCTCCTCTGAATAGCGCCGTTCGCGGCTCAGATCGGCAAGCAATGCGCCATCATGGATGCACACGCGCGCCTCGTGCGCCTCGAACTCGCTGCGAGCCAGGAAACGCACGTCGTTGGTTGCGAGCGCTGCGACACCGCGGCCCTCGGCCAAATCCAGCACGGCCTCGGTGTAGACGAGTTCGCCCGCCCTGCCGGTGCGCTGGACTTCGAGATAGAAGCGATCGCCGCATAGCGACAACCAGGTATCCAGACAGCGACGCGCCTCATCCTCGCGACCGCGCGCGATCGCACGCCCGATATCGCCTTCCGTGCCGCCCGAGAGCAGCACGAGCCCCTGCAGGCTCTCGGCCGTGAGCCATTCTCGCTCGAACATCGGTATGCCGCGCTGCTGCCCCTCGAGAAACGAGCGGGTCACGAGCTGCGTCAGGTGTCGGTAGCCGACGAGATTTTGGCACAGCAAAACAATCCGGGATGGCGGCGAACGTTCGCCCACCTCGCGAATCCAGGCGTCGACGCCGATCAAGGGCTTCACGCCGGCAGAGAGGGCTTCCTTATAGAACTTGACCATGGCGAACAGATTGCTCTGATCGGTCAAGGCGACGGCCGGCATCGCCGCGGCCGCGACCGCCGTCATCAACTCCGGTACGCGCACGATCCCATCGCGCAGCGAATACTCGGTATGCAGTCGTAAATGCACGAACCCGGTCATGGCGAGCTCGTCATGCCGCGGGCTTCGCTACAGCGGCGGCGCGCAGAGCCAGCGCGACCGGCGCAAACGAGCGGCGATGCAGGGGGCACGGACCGTGTTCCAACAAGAGGCGTCGATGCAGAGGTGTCGGATAGCCCTTGTGGACGGCGAATCCATAACGGGGATAGCTCGCGTCGGCAGCCTGCATATAGGCGTCTCGCGCAGTTTTGGCGAGGATCGAGGCCGCGCCGATGCGCGCTTCCGTCGCATCGCCGCGCACGATCGCGGTCGCGGTCATGCGCGCGCCGAACCCTTCGAGCGAGGGCAGCCGATTCCCGTCGATCAACAGGTGAGCTGGCAGCATGGCGAGCGAGCGGACGGCGCGGCGCATTGCGAGAAAGGTCGCCTGAAGGATATTGAGAACGTCGATCTCTGCGGGGTCAGCCCAACCCAGTCCATAGCACAGTGCATCGCGACGGATCAGCATCGCCAAGCGCTCACGTGTCGCTGCATTCAGCACCTTGGAGTCCGCCATGCCGTCGAGCGGCGCGTCGGCGCGGAATATCACGGCAGCCGCCACGACCGGACCGGCCAGAGGTCCCCTGCCCGCTTCATCGACCCCGGCAATCAGCGGCGCGCTCAAGGCGACAAGTCCGCGCGCCGTTTGTCGAGCAGCGCAAGGATGGCCTGGGCGGCACGCGCGCTGCCGCCCTGGCGCAGGTCGGCATGAATCCGCGCGAACTCCTGTTCGAGAGAGGCGCGCCGGTCCGGGTCATCAAGCCACATCAAGAGCTCCGCTCCGATCGACTCAGGGACGATTTCTTCCTGAAAATACTCGCTGACCACACGCCGATCCGCAAGCAGATTCGGTTGCGCAAAGAACTTCGATTTGACCAGCTTCAGGCGGCGCAGAACCCAGGCGGTCAAGGCGCCCAAACGATAGACGACGACCATCGGTCGCTTGCAGAGCGCAGTCTCCAGACTCGCCGTACCCGAGGCGACCAGGACGACGTCGGCGGCAATCAAAGCGGTCTGCGCCTGTCCGTCCAGCAATCGTACCGCGACGCGGGGGGCCGCGCGCGCGAGCTCGCGCGAGAAAATCTCGCGCGTTGCCGCACTCGCCATCGGGGCGACGAACACGAGTTCAGGGCGCCGCTCCGCGAGCCATCGCGCGACCGCCGCGAAATCGGCGCCGAGTCGCGTCACCTCGCCGCGCCGGCTGCCCGGTAACAAGGCGATCACGGAAACGGCCGGCGGGACGCCGAGCTTCTCGCGCGCGGCAACGCGATCCACCTGCAGCGGAATCGTATCGGCAAGAGGATGACCGACGAATTCGGCCGGCAGGCCTTGTGCGTCGTAGAAGCGCTTTTCAAATGGTAATAAACACAGCACCAAATCGACTGAAGCTTGCATGCTCTGCACCCTGCCCTGCCGCCAAGCCCAAACTTGCGGGCTCACATATTGCACCGTCGGGATCCCGGCGGCACGCAAGGATCGCGCCAGGCCCAAATTGAACTCGGGCGCATCGATGCCGACGAATACATCCGGCTGCGCGGCCAGAAAAGCGCGCCGCACGCGCGCGCGCAAGCGCAATAAGCGCGGCAAATCGCGCAATATCTCAAACAGGCCCATCACGGCGAGAGATTCGGAGGGCTCCCAGACCTGGCAACCCGCCGCCTGCATCTTGGGTCCGGCAACGCCGAAAAACTGCGCATCGGGCAGCGCCGCCCGGAGGGCGGCGATCAGATGTGCGCCGAGCGTGTCGCCCGATGCCTCGCCCGCGACCAAACCGATCCTCAGTGGCGCCGGCATGAACTTGGCTGTCCTATCGTCAGCGCACGATGCTGCGCAAGCTACGTCGGATGAAATCGACGAACGGCCTGATCTCCGCCTGTTCCGCGGCGGTCTTTTCGAGTTGCTCCAGGGCATCGGCGAGCTTCAATTTGGACCGGTACAGCAAACGGTAGGCACGCTTGATGTTCAGGATCTGCTGCGCGTCGAAACCACGCCGTTTGAGACCCTCGGCGTTGACGCTGTGCGGTTGCGCCGGTTGGCCGACCGCCATGACGTAAGGCGGCACATCGCGCGTCACCGCGGCATTGTTTGCGATGAAGCAATGCGCGCCGACTTTCGTATGTTGATGCACGGCCGAGAGGCCGCCCATGATGACCCAATCGCCCAATTCCACATGGCCGCCCAGCGTCGCGCAGTTCGACATCACGATCTTGTCGCCGAGACGGCAATCATGGGCAACGTGGGTGTAGGCCATCAGAAGATTGTCGCTGCCGATCCTGGTCACGCCCTGATCGTGTGTCGTACCGCGGTTGACGGTCACGAATTCGCGAAACACATTGCGGTCGCCGATCTCGAGGCGTGTCGGTTCGCCGCGATATTTCTTGTCCTGGGGCGCATCGCCCAGGGATGCGAACTGAAAAATCCTGTTGTCGGTGCCGATCACGGTCGGCCCGTTGATGACCGCATGCGGCCCGATCCAGGTCCGCGCTCCGATCACGACATCCGGACCGATCACCGTAAACGGACCGATTTCGACATCGGCCGCAATTTGCGCGCTCGGCGCGATTACCGCACGTGGATCGATCATCCCGGCTCCCCCTTTTTCACCGGCGCCTTGGTCTCCGGAGCGACCATGATTTCCGTGGAGGCGACTTCGACGCCGTCGACCTCGGCAAGGCCGTGGAACTTCCAGATGCCTTTGAAGGCGCGCAGCACCTTCACGGTCAGCACCAGCTGGTCACCGGGCTCGACCGGCTTGCGGAACCGCGCCTTGTCGATTGCCACGAAATAGAACCGCGTCGCCTCGGTCGGTGCATAACCCACGGTCTTGAACGCCAGTATCCCCGAGGCCTGGGCGATCGCCTCGATGATCATGACGCCGGGCATGACGGGCCGGTGCGGAAAATGACCGGTGAAATACGGCTCATTGAAAGTCACGTTCTTGATCGCGACGATATGCTCGCCCGGCACGAGATCCGTGACGCGGTCGATCATGAGAAACGGATACCGATGCGGCAATTGCTGCATGATTGCCTCGATATCCAATTTGATCGACTCACTCATCATCGCTCCTTAAAGACTTGCCCTGCGAGACCGGCTTTATGCGGCCCAACTTGCGGAATTGTGCGACCCGGCGCCACCATAATTTGGTCTCTTCGGCCGGAATGCCGCTCGAATAACTCCCTGGCCGCCGAATCGATGCACTGATCATGCTGAAGCCCGTGATCACGACATCGTCGGCGATCGTGAGGTGGCCGGCCATGCCGACCAAGCCGCCGATCATGCACCGTTTTCCAATCGTCGTGCTCCCGGAGATTCCCGTGCAGGAAGCGATCGCCGTGTGATCGCCGATCGTCACGTTGTGCCCGATCTGAATTTGATTATCCAGTTTGACGCCGTTGCCGATCACCGTATCGTCGATCGCGCCGCAATCGACCGTCGTGTTGGCTCCGATCTCGACGTCGTCGCCGATCCGCACGGCGCCCACTTGAGCCACTTTGACCCAGGTCCCCGCGTCGGGCGCAAAGCCGAAGCCGTCTGCGCCGATCACGACCCCCGGATGCAGGATGCCGCGCATGCCGATCACCGTGCCCTTGCAGAGCGTCACACGCGCAACCAGACGGGTATCGGCGCCGATGCGGGTTCCCGCTTGCACGATGCAACCGGGTCCGATGACCACACGCGCGCCAATGCTGACGCCGTCCTCGATCACCGCTTGCGGTCCCACGGTCGCCGATGCATCGATCTGCGCGGTCGCCGCGACGACCGCACTCGCATGGATGCCCGGCAGGGATACCTGCAAGGGGTGCAACAAGGCGGCGACGCGTGCGTAAGCGAGGTAGGGGTTGGGAGCGATCAGCGCCGCGACGGGGCAATCGTCGGCCGACTTCGCCGCCAGGATGACGGCGGTCGCGGACGTCGTTTGCAGATGCTTGCGATAATGCGCATTCGCAAAAAAACTCAGAGAGCCGCGACCCGCATGCTGCAAGGTCGCGACCCGGGATACGCGCAAGTTCGGATCGCCACGCAGTTCGAGGCCGACGCGAACGGCCAATTCACCGAGACTGTAGCCGTCGCTCTGCACAAGCGCACTTCCCCAGCGCCGCGACTCCCCTTAAGCGCTACTTGCTCGCCGGAGGCGTGGGCTTCGGCTGTCCAGCGGGCGCGCCCGACGGACTCGCGGGCAAGGCAGCGGGCTTGGTCACCAGAACCGCCAACACCTGGGCCGTGATGTCGTACTGCGGCTTGGCGAAAAAGACGCCGTCACCGAGCACCAAGTCGTAGCCTTGCGTGCTGGCATAGTTCTGAATTTCGTTATAGAGGAAACGCTGGACCTTGCCGATTTCCTCGTTGCGGCGTGTCGACACGTCATCCTGGAATTCTCCTGCCTTGCGGGAAAATTCGCGCTGCTCGTCGCGCAGAGCCTTCTCTGCCTTGGCGCGGTCCGCCTCCGCCATGACGGCTCCCTCACGCTGCAGCTTCTCGTCCTTCGCCTTGAGCTCGGTCTGCATCGCCATCAAATCGCGACGGCGCGGCGAGAACTCCGTCTCCAAAGCAGCCATGGTGCTCTTGGTCTGAGGTGCGTCCTCTAGGAGCTTCTGGAAGTTCACGACGCCGATTTTGGCTTCCGCGCTTGCTTGCTGCGCCGCAATAAGCCCGCAAAAACCCAACAGAAGAACCGGAATGCTACGCGTGAGAGTCGACATGTTGATCTCTAAGACCTCAAATATTGTAATGAATCAAAACGATTGACCGATCGAAAACTGAAACCGCTCGGTCTCATCGTTGAAGCGCACCGTGTCGCCCGGGTAAGCATTCAACGGAATACCGTACGAGAACCGGAACAGGCCCAACGGCGCCTGCCATTGAACCGCAAGTCCGGTGGACCTCTTGAGGGCATTATAGCTGAAATGATAATTGACCGGCGTCGTGTCATCGACCCCTAGGAATTTGACGTTGCTGCCGGTCTGGAACACGTTGCCGATGTCGTAGAACCAGCTGACGCGGGCGGCGCTGCGCCACTTCTCAGGCACCGGGAAGATCAATTCCAGCCGATTGACGAGCCGGAAATTACCGCCATAGGGATTACCTTGGCCGATGTTGTCGCGAGGTCCCAGGCGACTCTCGCGATAGCCGCGGACACTGTCCGGACCACCCGCGTAGTAGTTAAGGAACGGCGGCAGGGCCGTCGTGTCGCCGAGCGCAGAGGCATAGTCGATCGTCATCTGGTTCGATAGGAGCCATTTACGCCAGAGCGGCACGTACTTAACGAACTGGTAGTTCAAGGTGTAATAGCGTACCGAGCTGCCCGGCACGGCATAGCGGAACGAGAAGGCGTTGCGCATGCCGCGATCTGCGAACAAGGCGCGATTGCGCGAGTCCATGGACCAGCCGCCCGTGAGTTCGTAGGTATAGAAATCCGTGCCGTAGACCGTGTAGGGCGTATCGAGCGAGTTCACGTAGCCGTCGCCATTCGTGTCGTCGATCTGCCGCTGGAAGGTGCTGCCGTTCGACCTGACCCAATCGACGGCCTGCTGTGCGCTGTATCCCTGCGACGTCACGAGCTCGTTCTTGTTGGCGGCGACGCCGAGCTGAACGTTCTGGTACTCCGTGATCGGGTACCCGTAGCTCTGTGCGAGCGTCAGCTGCTTGGTGCCGAACTGCGAGGACGAGGAAACGAACTGCGTCACGTCACGATAGGTCAGCGAGGTCGTACGCACGACGTTGTCGACGGTCGTGTAGGGATTGGTCTGCGCAACCGTATAGGTCTTGCTGTATTTGCCGGCGTTGACCTCGAGCGCGATGCGTTCACCCGTGCCCATGAAGTTGCTGTGCACGAAATTGCCGTTCAAACTGAATTTCTGGGCTTCGGAGTAGCCGATGCCGCCGCCGAACTGGCCCGGCAGGCCCTCTTTGATGTTGAAGTCGACGTCGACGAGATCGGCACTGCCGGTCACGGGCTTGGTCTCGAATTCCACCTTCTCGACGTACGGCAGTCGCTGAATGCGCTCCTTGGAACGCTCGACCGCCGAGTTCGACAACCAACCGCCCTCCAGCTGGCGCATTTCGCGGCGCAGGGTCTCGTCGTTGATCGCCGTTTCGTTGTTGAAATTGATGTGCCGCACGTACACGCGGTTCCCTGGTTCGATGAAGAACGTGATCGACACGGTCTTGTGCTCGTTGTCGGGCGTCGGCACTGGATCGATCTTGGAGAACGCATACCCATCGGCGCCGAGGCGGTAGCTCATCAACTCCTGCGAGTTCGTGATCGCTTTGCGGTTGAACGTGTCGCCCGGGTGGATCAACAGGAGCTTGCGCAACTCGGCTTCCGGAACGACCATCGTGCCGGCCAATTTGATCTCGGAGACTTTGAAGACATCGCCCTGGTTCACGCTCACCGTGATGAACATGTCGTCTTTCTCGGGCGCGATCGTGACCTGGGTCGACTCGATCTGGAAGTTCGCGTAGCCGCGATCCATGTAATACGAACGAATCTTCTCCAAATCCCCCGTCAGGGATTCGCGCGAATAACGGTCATCCTGCTTGTACCAGGACAGCCAGTTCGGCGTCTTGAGCTCGAGGCTGCCGAGAATGTCTTTTTCGTTGAAGGTCGTGTTGCCGACCAGATCGATCATGCGAATGCGCGCGCGTTTACCCTCGTGGATGTCGACGATGACATCGACCTTGTTGCCCGGCAAATCGGTCACCTTCGTGTCGACGCGCACCGCATATTTGCCGCGGCTGAAGTATTGATCCGTCAGATACTGCTTGACCTCGTCGAGAACGGAACGGTCGAAAATTTTGCCCGTTGCGAGTCCCACATTGCGCAGGCTCTTGGTCAAATCCTCGGTCTTGATGTCCTTGTTGCCCTTGATTTCGAACTTCGCGATCGAGGGCCGCTCGACGACCACGACGAGCAATGTGTTGCCGTCGCGGCGCAGTTCGACGTCGCGAAAGAACCCGGTCGCATAGAGGGCACGCATGGCCTCGGCGACGCGCTGGGCATCGAGATGATCGCCGATATTGACCGGCAAATAGTTGAAGACCGTGCCTTCGGAGATGCGCTGCAGGCCCTCCACACGTATATCGCCAACCGTGAACTGTTGTTCGGAGGCCGTCTCTTGTGCATATGCCGTGAGACTCAAAGGCTGGACCGCTAAAACGACCACACCGAGAAGACGAAATTCAAACCCCACGCTAGCGGAACCCGCAATTAAATTTGGTCATGACTTCCCATCAGTTCAAATGTCTGGAGATATCGTTATAGAACGCAAGACTCATCAGCACCATCAACAAGGCGATACCGACCTGCTGGCCGAACAACTGGGCACGCTCCGACAAGGGACTGCCCTTGATGCCCTCGACCAGCTGGTAGACGATCTGGCCACCGTCCAACAGTGGGACCGGCGCCAAGTTGAGGACGCCGAGACTGACGCTGATGATGGCGAGGAAGGCCATGAAGGCGCCGATGCCCAAAGACGCGCTGTCGCCCGCAAATTCGGCGATGCTGATCGGCCCGCTGATGTTCTTCGCCGACACCTGGCCGACCGCCACGCGCCATAACATTTGCACGGTGAGTGCGGACATGTCCCAGGTCTTGACCAAGCCGCCGACGACCGCATCGATCGGGCCGGAGCGGCGCATCTGAATGACCCCCGGAGGCCAGGTACGCACGCCCTCCTGCAGTGTGATACCGAGCCGGCCGATCGTCCTGCCCTGATCGACGACGGCGGGCACGGCCGCGATCACGTGCAAACGCTCGTCACCGCGCTGCAAATCGATGGCGACGTCGCGTCCTGGCGATGCACTCACCGCGGAAATGAACTCCGGGGAATTGCCGACGTCGTGACCGTCCACGGCGAGCAGACGGTCGCCGGCACGCAGGCCGGCCTTTGCCCCGGCGCTGTCGGCAGGTACGGACTGAACCGTGATCGGCGCGCGCCAGCTGGCAAGATCGAAGCCCAGACCCGGCAGCAACTTGCCCGGCTCGGTCAGCGTGCGGTGATCGCCGCTCACGGTCAGGGTCATGGCGCGTTCGCTGCCATCGTGGGTCACGCGCAGCGGGATCGTGCCGTCCTCGGTAAATCGTTCGATCAAGGCGATCTGCAGCGCCTCGAGATCGTCGATTCGCCGGTCACCGACCTGCACGATCGTATCGCCGCGCGCAAGCCCCGCAAGCGCCGCAGGGCTCCCCGGCCGCACGTCGCCGACCACGGGCTTCGCAATCTCGGTGCCGCCCATCGCCAAGAGCGCATACAGCAGGGCCGCAAACAGGAAGTTCATGGCCGGCCCCGCAAACAGCACGGCGACTCGATGCGCGATCGGGCGCCGCGTAAAGGAACGCGGCAACTCTGCCGCCGAGACGTCGCCCTCGCGCTCATCGAGCAACTTGACGTAACCGCCGAGCGGAATCGCGGCAATACAGTATTCGGTATGGTCGGGGGCCGCGCCGACTCGCGTCCACAAGGGTTTGCCGAAGCCGATGCTGAAACGCAGGACTTTGAAGCCGAGCTTCTTCGCGACCCAGTAATGGCCGAATTCGTGGACCGCCACAAGGATGCCGATCGCAACGAGGAAGGCAGCAACGACTATCATCATTTTCATGCAAAGGCTCCCCGCGCGGGCTCAATCAAGGCAGCAGCGAATCGACGCGCCTTCGCGTCGGCCTCCAAAACATCTTCCAGAGTCCTTACGGAGCCTGCTTGAACGTGCTGCAGCACTTGGTCAATGACCGCCGTGATGCCAGTAAAGTTCAAGCGCCGGTCAAGAAAGGCCTGAACAGCCACCTCATTGGCGGCGTTCAGCAGCGCCGGGGCCGTCCCACCGGCCCGCGCCGCAGCCCGGGCGAGCTCGACGCTCGGAAAACGCCGATGGTCGGGCGGCTCGAAGTCCAAGCGACCGATTACGGCGAGATCCAAGGATTGTACACCGGAACTGATCCGATCCGGCCATGCGAGCGCTTGCGCAATCGGCGTACACATGTCCGGGGCCCCCAATTGCGCCAGAAGCGAGCCGTCGGCATATTGCACCAGAGAATGCACGATGCTCTGCGGATGCACGACGATATCCACTTCGGACTCCGGTAACGCAAATAACAGTGTCGCCTCGATGACTTCGAGACCCTTGTTCATCAGAGTCGCCGAATCGACCGAGATCTTGCGGCCCATCTTCCATTTGGGGTGGGCACAGGCCTGATCGGGTGTCATGGACTCGAGATCCGCCGCCGGCGTCGTGCGGAACGGGCCGCCCGAGGCCGTCAAGATCACTTTGGTGACGCCCATGGCCGGCAGGCCCGGCAGGTAGCCCGCCGGCATACATTGAAAAATCGCGTTGTGCTCGCTGTCGATCGGAATCAGCTGGCCACCGCCCGCGCGCACTTCGTCCATGAGCAGCCGCCCGGTCATGACCAAGGACTCCTTGTTCGCGAGCAATACGCGCTTGCCGGCACGCACGGCGGCGAGCGTCGGCAAGAGACCGGCAGCGCCCACGATCGCAGCCATCACATAGTCGACGTTGGACGCAGCGACCGCGGCCGAGAGCGCGTCGACGCCGCTTTCTACCTGGGTCCGCGAACCGCATGACCGCAGAGCCTCACGAGCCTGCGCAGCGGCGGCGGGATCGACCAGAATCACTGTATCGGGATTGAACTCGCGCGCCTGGTCGACGACCTGCTCCCAGTTGTGATGCGCGCCCAGGCTCGTGACGCGGAACCGCTCGGGGTGCAAGGCAATGACGGCCAAGGTACTGCGCCCGATGCTCCCCGTGGAGCCGAGGACGGCAACGCCGCGCGGCGCGCTCATGCCAGAAGCCCCGAGCCGAACAAGCCGAGGGCATATAACGGCGCAGCGGCCGTGACACTGTCGATGCGATCCAACATACCTCCATGACCGGGCAAGATATTGCCGCTATCTTTGAGACCCACGGCTCGTTTGAACATGCTCTCGACGAGATCCCCGATCATCGAGATGATGCCGACCGCACAGCCGAACGCGACGACCGGCACCGCGGGCAAGCCAAAATAGCGGGACCCTACCCAGGCCACCAGGGCGACCGTGAGCAACCCGCCGCTCGCGCCCTCCCAGGTCTTGGCCGGGCTCACCGAGGGCGCAAGTTTCAAGCGACCGAAGCGTCGACCGACGAAGAAGGCGCCGATGTCGGCACCGGTCACGAGGAACAGCAACCACAGCACCAAGACCGATCCGCGCGCGAAGCCCTGCGAGACCTCGAGCAGTCGCCCGAGCGCAACGAATCCTGGCACCAAGACAGCGACGCCACACAGCAGGGTAAGTATGCGCTGTTGCCGCGTCGGCGCCAGGCACACCCACAGGAACGCGATCGCCCACCAGACGCAGCCCGCCCCCAGCAGCCAAAGCAGATTCTTCAGGTCGGCGGTCCAACGCCACGCGCCAACCAGGAGCGCGACGATCAGGATCGTATAGCCGATGCGCAGGGGTATCTGCGTGATTGCGCCGAAACCGGTCCACTCCCAGGCGCCGATCGCAAACACGATGCCGAAGCCGAACACCGACCAGGGCGCCGGCAGCAGGAACAGGGCTGCCAACAACAAAAGGCCCAACAAGCAGGCCGTCAGCACTCGCGTCTTAAGCATTGGAAATCTTAGGCATCCGTGGGCGCCGCGAGTTGCGCCGAGGTCTTGCCGAAGCGGCGCTCGCGACGCAGGAAATGATCGAAGGCGGCATCGAGATGCGCGGGCGAGAATTCCGGCCATAGGACATCGCTGAAATACAACTCCGTGTAAGCGAGATTCCACAGCAAGAAATTGCTGATTCGCTGCTCCCCGCCGGTTCGAATCAGAAGATCGGGATCCGGCAGACCCGCGAGCGCGAGTCGCGACGCGATCTGCGCGTCGCCGACCTCGTCGGCCGACAGGCGTCCGGCAGCCACGTCGCGCGCCAACGAACGGCAGGCCTGCACGATATCCCAGCGACCGCCGTAAGCCACGGCTACCAACAACTCGATCCCCGTGTTGTTATCGGTCAGCGCCTCGGCGGCAATCATGCGCCGCGCCAGCTCCGCGCCGAGCAAATCGCGATCGCCGATGAAGCGCAGGCGCACCTGATTGCGATGCAGATCCTCGATTTCGCGCACCAGCGCGTCGAGAAACAGATTCATCAACATGCCGACCTCATCGGGCGGTCGCCGCCAATTCTCGCTGCTGAACGCGAACAAAGTCAGGTAACGAACGCCGCGGTTCGCGCAGTCCTCGACCACGCGCCGCACGACCTTGATGCTCGCGCGATGCCCAGCTGGACGCGGCAATCCGCGCGAGCGGGCCCAACGGCCGTTGCCGTCCATGATGATCGCAACATGTTGCGGCGAGTCGGCCATTGCCTTAAGGGAGATGCAAGTCTCGGACGCTCAGACCTGCATCAATTCCTTTTCCTTGTCGGCCATCGCGTGATCGATTTCCGCGACGTACTTGTCGGTGAGCTTCTGGATGTCATCTTGAGCGCGCCGATCATCGTCCTGCGCGATCAACTTCTCCTTGAGCATCTCCTTGAGTTCGTTCATGACCTCACGGCGCACATTGCGTACCGACACCCTGGCGCCCTCGGCCTCGGAGCGGACGACCTTGGTGATGTCGCGGCGGCGCTCCTCGGTCAATGCCGGCATCGAAATTCGAATGAGCGTACCGGCGGTGTTCGGCGTGAGGCCGAGATCGGATTTGTAGATCGCCTTTTCGATCACCGACACCATGGACTTCTCCCATGGGGTCACGGTCAGGGTGCGCGCATCCTCCGAGGCGATGTTCGCCACCTGATTCAGGGGCATCTCGGAACCGTAGTAATCGACCTTGATGTGCTCGATGAGGCTCGTGTGGGCCCGACCAGTGCGCAGCTTTTTCAGCTGGTCACGAAACGTCGTGACGCATTTCTGCATGCGCTGCGCAGCATCCTTCTTGACGTCGTCCAGCATGAGTTCCCCTTAAGGTTCGACCGTAACGACCGTGCCTACGTCTTCGCCCTGTACGATACGCAACAAATCGCCGGCATGGAAAAGATTGAAGATTTGTAATGGGAGGTTGTTTTCCCGGCACATGACAATTGCCGTGGCATCCATCACGTTGAGCCGATCGCTGAGCACCTTGTCGAAAGTCAGACGCAAATAGCGCTTGGCATCGGGATTCTTGATCGGATCGGAATCGTAGACGCCATTGACCTTGGTCGCCTTCAGAAGAATGTCGGCATTGATCTCAATCGCGCGCAAGCTCGCGGCGGTGTCGGTCGTAAAGAATGGATTTCCGGTGCCGGCACCGAAGATCACGACCCGCCCTTTCTCGAGATGGCGGATCGCCCGGCGCCGAATGTAGTCTTCGCAGACTTCGTTGATGCGCAGCGCCGACATGACGCGCGCATAGGTGCCGAGGCCTTCGAGCGCATCCTGCATCGCGAGCGCGTTGATCACGGTGGCGAGCATGCCCATGTGATCGGCCGTCACGCGATCCATGCCGGCGCGTGCGAGGCCTGCGCCGCGAAAAATGTTACCGCCGCCGATGACCACGGCGACCTGCACACCCATCAAGGTCAAATCGCGAATTTCGCCGGCAATTCGCTTGAGGATCAGGGGGTCGATCCCGTAATCCTCATCCCCGAGCAGGGCCTCGCCCGACAATTTGACCAAGATTCTGCGATAGCGGGGCGAACCGGTTGTGTTGGTCGTCATCTTGAATCCTACTATACGCGGCCGCGGTTCCCCTTGCGGGTTGTCTCGATCAGTGCTTGTTGGCTTTTACCTGGGCCATGACCTCACCGACGAAATCGTCCTGCTTCTTTTCGATGCCGGCGCCCACTTCGTAGCGTGCGAACTGCACGACCGTCGCTCCCGACTTCTTCAACAGCTTCTCGACCGAAGTGTCCGGGTCTTTGACGAAAGCTTGACCGACCAAGGTGATCTCAGCCAGGTATTTGCGCAAACGGCCTTCGACCATCTTCGCGATGATCTCCGCCGGCTTGTTTTCGCCCTTGGTCTGGTCCGCGAGGATTTCCCGCTCCTTGTCGAGCACGGCGGCGGGCACCGCGTTCGCGTCGATATAGGCGGGATTGAGCGCCGCGACATGCATGGCGAGATCCTTGGCGAGAGCTTCATCGCCGCCCTGCAAGGCGACCAACGCGCCGATGCGGCTGCCGTGCAAATACGTGCCGAGAGCGGTGGGCGCGATCAGCGACGTGAGACGCCGGACCGAGATATTTTCTCCGATCTTCGCAACCAGCGCGCGACGGTAGCCATCGAGCGTGGTCTCGCCGTGCGGGGCGGCCAAGACCGCGTCGACCGTATCGGCATGCACGGCGAGTGCCGTCTTCGCGACCTGCGTCGCGAAGGCTTGAAACTCATCGCCACGTGCAACGAAGTCCGTTTCGCAATTGACCTCGACGAGCACGGCCTTGAGGCCCTCCCGGGCAATGGCGACCGTGCCTTCGGCCGCGACGCGCGCGGCCTTCTTATCGGCCTTGGCAAGACCGGTCTTGCGCATGAGTTCAGCGGCGGCATCCAGATCGCCATGGGTTTCGACGAGCGCCTTCTTGCACTCCATCATCCCTGCGCCGGTACGTTCACGAAGCTGTTTTACGGAATCTGCGGTGATATTCATTGGGGCTTACTCGACCACCGGGGTGGTCACATCGTTGTTCGGTTGAGAGGGCCGGCTCCACCCAAGGCGGAAACCGGCCCGCGGCTCTCGCTACGCTTTCGCGTAACGCTCAGGCGCCACGTGCCGGGGCACGGCGTCCCACAGGCCGGCGCCTGGGGGCACTGGCGGGGCGCGTCTCGGCAGGAGCGGCATCCACGGCGTCGACTTCATCCACCTCGACCTCCTCTTCCGTCGCCACGGCGGCGACCGCGCCAGGAATCACGGTGACCGGCACCTTGCGGCGCGGCGGCGGCTTCTTGCCACGCGGTGCCGCGGCCGGGGCCCGGCGTCCGCCGGCGGCCTGCTTCTTCGGGTTGCCGGCTTCGTCCAATTCGACGAATTCGTCTTCGCCGACCGGCACTTCCGGCAAGGAGGCGCGGCCTTCCAACACGGAGTCGGCGGCGCCGCCCGCGTACAGCAAAATCGCGCGCATCGCGTCGTCATTGCCCGGAATGACGTAGTCGATGCCGTCCGGAGAACAGTTGGTATCGACCACGGCGACCACGGGAATGCCGAGCTTGCGAGCCTCGTGAATCGCGATCTCTTCGTGGCCGACGTCGATGACGAACAAGGCGTCCGGCAGCGCCGTCATATCGCGAATGCCGCCCAAGCTGCGCAGCAACTTGTCCATTTCGCGTCGCAACATCTGCGCCTCTTTCTTACCGCGACGATCCAGGGCACCGCTCTGCGCCATCTCATCCAGCTCATTGAGCCGTTTGATCGATTGACGGATGGTCTTGAAGTTCGTGAGCATGCCCCCAAGCCAACGTTGATTGACATAGGGCATTCCGCAACGGCTGGCCTCCTTCTGCACGGCATCGCGGGCGGACCGCTTGGTGCCGACGAACAGCACTTTGCCACCCTGGGAGGCAACGCCCTTGAGAAAGGATGCAGCCTGCGTATAAAGCGGCTGAGTCTTCTCTAGGTTGATGATATGGATCTTGTTTCGTTCACCGAAGATGAAAGGCGCCATCTTCGGGTTCCAGAAGCGCGTTTGGTGCCCAAAATGGACGCCGGCTTCCAGCATTTGTCGCATGGACACGCTAGACATGAAAACTCCTATGGTTGGGTTGAGCCTCCGCGCATCCCAATCGGCAACCCGTCGAGCAATTTCCTGGGAAAGTGCCTTCCGGGCACCCGGCCGATTGTGACGACACGCGTGCGGGGTTGTTAAAAAAAGCCGCTCTTTATACCATGAACGCTTCTGGAAACAAATACTGGCGCCGCTTATGAATGTAACGATCAAGACCCCTGAGGAACAGGAGAAAATGCGCCTGGCAGGCCGCCTGGCCGCAAGCGTCCTGGACATGATCGAACCCTTCGTCCAGCCCGGCGTCAGCACGCTCGAGCTGGACAAGCGCTGCCACGACTTCATCGTGCACGAGTTGCAATCGATCCCGGCGAACCTCAACTACCGGGGCTTCCCGAACACGATTTGCACGTCGGTCAACAACGTGGTCTGCCACGGCATTCCGGGGGACAAACGCCTCAAGAACGGGGATATCGTCAATATCGATGTGACCGTGATCCGCGACGGCTTTCACGGCGACACCAGCCGCATGTACTTTGCGGGCAATCCGCCCGTGCTCGCAAAGCGCCTCAGCGACACCTGTTTCGAGGCGATGTGGCGCGGCATTCGGGTCGTGCGGCCGGGCGCGCGCCTGGGCGATATCGGCCATGCCATCCAGAGCTTCGCCGAGAGCCAGAATTTTTCCGTCGTGCGGGAGTATTGTGGACACGGCATCGGCCGGATTTACCATGAGGATCCGCAGGTACTCCATTACGGCAAGCCGGATACCGGTCTGGAACTCGTCGAGGGCATGACCTTCACGATCGAACCGATGATCAATGCCGGCCGGCGCGACGTGCGCCTGCTCGGCGACGGCTGGACCGTGGTCACGAAAGACCAATCCCTGTCCGCGCAATGGGAGCACACGATCTTGGTGACCAATGACGGCTTCGAAGTGCTCACCCTGAGCCTGGAGGCCTTGCAGGCACGCGCCCAGAAGACGACCAGCAGCGGCGCCGTCGCTGCGGCGGCGATTTGAACGCGCGCGGCATCGATCTGGAGCATACGAGCGGCTGGTCCTATTTAGGGATCGCGCCGCAGGCCCTGGAGAGCAGCAACTACTCCCCGGCGGTCTTTCGCCAGGTCCTCGACCGCGGCACCGAGCTGCTGCGCGAGCGGTTTGCCGCCGACGAGGACGTCGAAGAGCTGGTCCGCGATCGGGCCTTATTGGTCGACATCGCCTTGCGCGCGGCTTGGAAGAGTCACGCCGGCAAATTTGCTTTCGACCTGGCGCTGATCGCTGTCGGCGGTTACGGCCGCGGCGAACTGCATCCTTGTTCCGACATCGACATCATGGTGCTGTTGCCGAAGAGCGATTCGGCCGACTGGCAGCCGGATATCGAGCGCTTCCTTGCATTGCTCTGGGACATCGGTCTCGAGGTCGGTCACAGCGTGCGCTCGATCGATGACTGTCAGCGCGAGAGTCTGGCCGATATCAGCGTCGCGACCACGCTGTTCGAAGCGCGCCTGCTCGCGGGTCCCGAGTCGCTATTCGCGGGTATGCGGCGCGCGCTCGCGCCCGATCGTCTCTGGTCATCGCAAGATTTCTTCGAAGCGAAGGTGCGCGAGCAGGCCGAGCGGCACCACCGCTATTTCGACACGGCCTACAACCTGGAACCGAACGTCAAATCGAGCCCGGGCGGCTTGCGCGACATCCAAACCATCGGCTGGGTCGCGAAGCGACATTTCGGCACCGAGACCCTCGATGAGCTGGTCGCCCATGGCTTCTTGACGCGCGAGGAATTGCGCAAGCTCAAGGCCGGCCAGAAATTCCTCTGGAAGGTGCGTTTCGGTCTGCACGTTCTGACCGGACGGCGCGAGGATCGCCTGCTGTTCGACTATCAGATCAAGCTCGCCAAGCTGTTCGGCTACGAAGATGCGAGCTTCACGCTCGCGGTCGAGCAGCTGATGCAGAAGTACTATCGCACCGTCATGGATGTCAGCTTGCTCAACGAAATGTTGCTGCAGCTGTTCCGCGAGGCGATCCTGACCCAGAGCGCCCCACCCTCACCGATCAATGCGCGGTTTCAGATCCGCAACGACTATCTGGAGGTGACCAACCCGGAAGTCTTTGCGCGTCATCCCTCTGCGCTGCTCGAACTGTTCGTACTCTTGCAACAGAACCCGCAGCTGCGCGGCGTACGCGCCGAAACCATTCGGCTGATCGGCGCGCATGTGCCGCTCATCGACGAGGAATTCCGCCAAAATCCGCGGCACCACCGCCTCTTCATGGAGATCCTCTGTGCCCCCGTGGGCGTGACCCACGAGCTGCGGCGCATGAACCTGTACGGCGTGCTCGGACGATACATACCCGCGTTCGGCCGGGTCGTGGGCCGCATGCAGTACGATCTGTTTCACGCGTACACGGTCGATGCCCACACGCTGTTCGTGGTCAGCAATTTGCGCCGGTTCGCGATGCCGAAATTCAACGACGAGTTCCCGACCATGAGCCAGATCATGCAGTCTTTGCCGCGGCAGGAACTCGCGTATCTGGCCGCACTGTTTCATGACATCGCCAAGGGTCGTGGCGGCGACCACTCCGAACTCGGCGCAGTGGACGCGGAGGCCTTTTGCCTGGAGCAGGGTCTCGGCCGTTACGAGGCACGGCTGGTCGCGTGGCTCGTGCGGCATCATTTGATCCTGTCGATCACTTCGCAGAAAAAGGACATCAGCGATCCCGAGGTGATTCACGATTTCGCGCAGCGCGTGGGCGATCAGACGCACTTGGATTACCTGTACGTCTTGACCGTGGCCGACGTGCGCGGCACCAATCCCAAACTGTGGAATGCCTGGAAGGCGCGCCTGTTCGAGGAGTTCTATGAACGCACGAAACAAGCCCTGCGGCGCGGGCTGGAGACCCCGGTCGACCAGGAGGAGTTGATCCGCGAGACGCAGGCGAACGCACGCGCGCGACTCTCCGATCTATCCGCCGCAGAGATAGCGAGCGTGTGGTCGCAGTGGACCGAGGCGTACTTTTTGCGCTACACGCCCGAGGAGATCGCCTGGCACACCGGCCTCCTCGCGGGGCGCGATCCGAACGACAAGAAGCCCCTGGTTGCCGTGCGCCAGCTCAGCGAACGCGGCGGCACCGCGGTGCTCACCTACACGCCGCAACGCTTGCACAGCTTTGCCCGCACGACCGCGGTGCTGGATCAAATGGGCCTGAACGTCGTCGATGCGCGCCTGATTCTGAGCGCCAACGGCTTCAGCCTGGAAACCTACGTGGTATTGGAAGACAGCGGCGCCGTGATCTGCGACCCGGGCCGCGTCGGCGAGATCGAGCGTGGTCTCGGCCGCAATCTGCAGCAGCCCGAGGATTCCCCGTTGACGGTCACGCGGCGCGCGCCGCGACAAGTGCGCATGTTTTCCACTCCGACCCAGGTAAACTTCAGTATCGATGCGCGCAACCATCGAACGATTCTCGAACTGATCGCAGCCGATCGTCCCGGCTTGCTGTCCGAAGTCGGCAAGGTCTTCAAAGCCGAGCGGGTCGCCATCAACGGCGCGAAGATCATGACGGTCGGCGAGCGCGCCGAGGACGTTTTCTACATCACCGCAACGGATGGATCGCAATTGCTCGAAGAATCGTTTACGAGGGTCAAGGACGCCTTGGTACGCGCGCTCGACCGCCGCGACACGGCGCGCGGCTGAAATCATGACCAACGACCAGCTCAAGCTGCTGATCGAGGCGGCATACGAATCGCGCGCCCAGCTGACTCCCAAGAGCACGCCGCCGGATCTGCGTGCCGGCATCGAAGCGGTCATCGATCTGCTCGATCGCGGCACTCTGCGCGTCGCCGCAAAGTCGCCGCAGGGCGAGTGGCAGGTGCATGAGTGGCTCAAGAAGGCCGTGCTGCTCTCGTTCCGTATCAACGAGAACTCGACGGTGCAGGCGGGCGGCCTCAACTTCTTTGACAAGGTCCCCTTGAAGTTCAGCCGATGGAATGACGCTCAATTCACGACGGCCGGGATGCGCGTCGTGCCGCCCGCCACGGTGCGTCGCGGCGCCTTCATCGCCGCCAACGTCGTGCTGATGCCGAGCTACGTGAACATCGGCGCGTTCGTGGATACCGGCACGATGGTCGACACCTGGGCGACGGTCGGCTCCTGCGCGCAGATCGGCAAGAACGTGCACCTCTCGGGCGGCGTCGGCATCGGCGGTGTGCTCGAACCTCTGCAGGCGAACCCGACGATCATCGAGGACAATTGCTTCATCGGTGCGCGCTCGGAAATCGTCGAAGGCGTCATCGTAGAGACCGGCGCCGTCGTTTCGATGGGTGTGTTCATCGGCCAAAGCACGCGGATCTATGACCGCGAGCGCGATGAGATTGTCTATGGCCGTGTGCCCGCGGGCGCAGTGGTCGTTCCCGGCACGCTGCCCTCGCCTAACGGGAAATATGCGCTCGCCTGTGCCGTCATCGTCAAACGCGTCGACGCGCAAACACGCGCCAAGACCTCGATCAACGAGTTGCTGCGCAACACCGACTGAACGAACTGCCCACCTTCGCTAGCCTATTCGGCCGGTGATGTAGTCCTCGGTAAGCTTCTGGCGCGGATTCGTGAACAGCAGATCGGTCGGACCCACCTCCACCAGATCACCCATATGGAAATACGCGGTCGCCTGCGAAACACGCGCCGCCTGTTGCATGTTGTGGGTGACGATCACGATCGCGTAGTTCGCGCGTAACTCGTCGATCAAGTCCTCGATCTTAGCGCTCGCAATCGGATCGAGCGCCGAGGTCGGTTCGTCCATGAGGATCACTTCCGGGTTGACCGCGATCGTACGTGCGATGCACAGCCTCTGCTGTTGGCCGCCCGACAGGCTCGTACCGGATTGCGACAAGCGGTCCTTGACCTCGTCCCAGAGCCCGGCCCGCGCGAGACTCGTGTGCACGACTTCATCGAGATCGGAGCGCGCGTGCGCAAGGCCGTGAATCCGGGGACCGTAGGCAACGTTGTCGTAGATGGATTGCGGAAACGGCGTCGGCTTTTGGAACACGATCCCGACGCGAGCGCGCAGCTGCGCGACGTCCTGCTCGGCGTCGTAAATGTTCTTCCCGTCGAGGGTGATCGTGCCCTCGACTCGCGTGCCGGGAATCGTGTCGTTCATGCGGTTCAGACAGCGCAGAAAGGTCGACTTGCCGCAGCCGGATGCGCCGATCATCGCCAGCACCTGATTGCGCGCGATATCGAGCGTCACGTCGTTGATCGCACGCTTGTCGCCGTAGAACATGCTGACGTTACGCGCCGTCATCAGCGCATTCGACGGCGACGTCAAGTTGGGCGTGGATACCGCAATTTCCGCGGCACCCGCGCCATCCGGCGCATTGCTCACCATACGCCGTTCATCCGAATCTGCCAGTGATGTAGTCATCGGTGCGTTGATTGGTGGGAGACGTGAAAATCTGGCTCGAGCTACCCATCTCGATGAGTTCGCCCAGATACATGAAGCCCGTGACGTTGGAGACGCGCGCGGCCTGCTGCAGGTTATGCGTGACGATGGCGATGCAATACTTTTCACGCAGCGCTTGCAGCGTTTCCTCGACGCGCAAGGTGGAAATGGGATCCAAGGCCGCAGTCGGTTCGTCGAGCAACAGCACCTCGGGACGCACGGCAATCGCGCGGGCGATACAGAGACGCTGTTGTTGACCGCCGGAGAGACTCCGCCCATCGGCGTTCAGCTTGTCCTTGACCTCGTCCCAAATGGCCGCATCCTCGAGTGCAGACTGCACGCGCTCCTTGAGCGCAGCGCCGCGCAGTTCGCCGGCAAGCCGCAAACCGAACGCGACGTTGTCGAACACCGACATCGGAAACGGCGTCGGCTTTTGGAACACCATGCCGACCCGGTAACGCAATTCCGCCACGTCGACCGCAGGGCTGAGAATATCCTTACCGCCGATCAGCACTTCACCCTCGGCGCGTTGCTTCGGGTAGAGCGCATACATTCTGTTCAGCACACGCAACAAGGTCGATTTGCCGCAGCCCGACGGACCTATGAAGGCCGTGATGGAACGATCCGCGAGCTTCATATTGATGTTATGCAGCGACTGCGCTTCGCCGTAGAAGAAATTCAAGGAACGAATCTCGATCTTCACGGGGTGAGTTGCGAGATCGGATTCCTGAGGTGCCGACGGCAGCGGCGGTCGCACTTTCAGATGCTTCGGAATTTTCGAGCCGGGCATCATCGCTTGGCGCTCCGATTCGATTGCATCAGCCCGAGAATTGCGCGCGCCGAGATACTCAGCACCAGAATCGTCATCGTAATGATCAGGGCGCCGGCCCAAGCGAGATTCTGCCACTCCTTGTAGGGGCTCAAGGCAAACTGAAAGATCACAACCGGAAGATTCGCCATCGGCGCATTCAAGTTCGTGCTCCAAAATTGATTGTTGAGCGCCGTGAACAACAGAGGCGCGGTTTCACCGCTGACGCGCGCGATCGCAAGCAACAGGCCGGTCACGATGCCGCTGCGCGCCGCGGGATATACCACGCTCAGAACCGTCCGCCACGGATAGGCACCCAAGGCGGCCGACGCGTCCTTCATACCGGCGGGCACGAGATTCAACATATCTTCAGTGGTCCGCAGGCTCACCGGAATCGCAATCACGGCCAGAGAAACCGCGCCCGCGAGCGCCGAAAAATGGCCCATGCGCACGACCAGGACCTCGTAGATGAACAGGCCGATGATGATCGAAGGCGCGCTCAGGAGGATATCGTTGATGAAGCGAATCAACATACTCAGGCGGGACGCGCGCCCGTATTCGGACAAATAGGTGCCGGCCAGCATGCCGACGGGCGAGCCCATGAGGATACCGAGCAGGGTCATCACGGCGCTGCCATAGATCGCATTCAAGAGGCCGCCTGCGGACCCCGGAGGCGGCGTCATGCGCGTGAATACGTCGGTGGACATCCCCGCGAGACCACGCGATACCAAAGTCCAGAGGATGGCGGCAAGACAAATCAGCCCGATCGCGGTGGCGAACACCGACAGCGCAAGAAAAGCACCATTGCGGACTGTCCGAAACAGACGACGCCGGCTCATAGGGACGCGTTTGCACGCCGCTCGAGACGGCGCAACATCCATTGCGCGACAGCAATGACGATGAAGGTGATCACGAACAGAAGCAAACCGAGCGCGATCAACGAGGACGTATACAGATCGCCAACCGCCTCCGTGAACTCATTGGCGATCGACGAGGAGATCGTCGTGCCGGGCGCGAGCAGCGAACCGCTGATGCGGTGCGCGTTGCCGATCACGAAGGTCACGGCCATCGTCTCGCCAAGCGCGCGCCCGAGGCCCAGCATGATGCCGCCCACCATTCCCACTCTGGAATGCGGCACGACCACGTTCCAGATGACCTCCCAAGTGGTTGCCCCCAGGCCATAGCCGGACTCCTTGAGCATCGGCGGCACGGTCTCGAACACGTCGCGCATCGTTGCGGCGATGAATGGCAGCACCATAATCGCAAGCACGAGCCCCGCCGTGAAAATGCCGATGCCGTAGGGCGGCCCTTGAAACAATTTACCGATCAAGGGGATGGGCCCCAAATGATCGATCAGCCAGGGTTGTACATGACGCTGCAGCATCGGCGCCAGCACGAACAGGCCCCAGATGCCGAAGATAATGCTCGGCACCGCGGCCAACAGCTCAACCGCCACGCCGATCGGTCGCTTCAGGACGGAGGGACAGAGTTCCGTAAGAAATAAGGCGATCCCGAAACCGGTCGGGACCGCAAGCGCCATTGCGATCAACGAAGTCACGACCGTGCCGTAAATCGGCGCGAGCGCTCCGTACTGATCCGTCACGGGATTCCAGACTTCGCGCGTGATGAACGCAAACCCGAACTGATGCAAGGCGGGCCATGCACCGACGATCAAGGAAAGCGCCACGCCTCCCAAGATCACCAAGACCAGGATGGCAGCGCTCAGCGTGGCGGCCCGAAACACGCGTTCAAAGAGCAGTTGTCTGGCAGCGTGCCTCTGATCAATGATCGCCACGGTGAACTTCACGCTCCCAGGAAAAACGCAAAATCGGACGACCTCGACGCGAGTTTATACCGCCGGCGTCGCCCGACTCTCTTGATGACGCGCTTAGTTGGCGGTCCAGACCGGGCGCCCGCCCGACGTAATGCTCGTGACCCAGGTCTTCTGAACCTGTGCGACCAAGGGTGCGGGCAGCGGCACATAATCCAAATCCGCCGCCATTTTGCCGCCCTCCTTGTAGGCCCAGGCGAAAAACTTGAGCGCTGCATTGACCGGAGCCGGATCCGCCGGTTCGCGATACACCAGAATGAAACTCGCGCCGGTGATCGGCCAGCTGCCGGCGCCGGGCTGGTCCGTCAAGATCACATAGTACGAATCGGAACCCGCCCAGTCGGCGTTCGCGGCGGCTGCCTGGAACGACTCCGCGCTGGGCTCCACGGTCTTGCCGGCCTTGTTGGTCAGCGCCGTGTAGGACATCTTGTTTTGTTTCGCATACGCGTACTCGACGTAGCCGATTGCGCCGTCGGTCTGCGTGGTCATGTTCGCGACGCCCTCATTGCCCTTGGCACCAATACCGACCGGCCATTGCACCGAGGTACTGGCACCGATCTGCGTCTGAAATTTCGGGCTCTCCTTGGACAGAAAGTCGCTGAACAAAAAGTTCGTGCCCGAGCCGTCCGACCGATACACGGGCGCGATCGCCGTGCTGGGCAAGTTCAGCTTGGGATTGAGCTTCTTGATACGGGGATCGTCCCACTTGGCGATGTCGCCGAGATAAATGCTCGCAATGGTTGCGCCATCGAGTTGCAACTGACCCGGGGCGACGCCCTTGATATTGACGACCGGCACGACGCCGCCAATGATCATCGGGAATTGCAGCAGTCCCGCGGCCTTCAAGTCATCGGGTTTCAAGGGCATGTCGGATGCGCCGAAGGTCACGGTCTTGGCCTTGATCTGCTTGATCCCGCCACCTGAGCCGATTGACTGGTAGTTCAAGCCGACTCCGGTCAAAGTCTTATAGGCGTCCGCCCACTTGGCATAGATGGGGTATGGGAAGGTCGCACCGGCGCCGGAGATTTCGGCTGCCTGAATGGGCAGGGTCGTAGCCACGGCCGCCAACGTCAAAAAAACTCGTTTAAAAATAGTTACTTGCATGAGTGGCCCCTTGGTTGATGCGCCATTCTCAGCGTGCATTGTTACAGTTTTATGACGTTGCAGGTCACGCCGGCCTGCGAACGTGCGAGCACCGCAAGCGTGTCAGGCGTGGTAGTCCGCCGGCAGGGTCGCATCGCGCGGGGCCTGGCGAGACAGGCCATTGAACAGCGGCGTCAACACCAGCGCGAGGCCCAGATTCAGGATCAGCGTATAGACCGCCGTGTAACCCGGGAACGTATGGCCGCCAAGCTCCAAGGGGTAGCTCGTGGCCAGGTTCGTCGCGATCGCCATCCAAGTGCCGGCAATCGTCCCGACCGCCCAGCCGACGAGCAAGGCCCAGGCGTTGAACCAGCGCGTATAGGCGCCGATCATGACCGCGGGCAAGGTTTGAATGATCCAGATGCCGCCAAGCAATTGCAGCTGAATCGCATACTTCGTCGGCACGAACAGAATGAAAACCAGGGCCCCCACCTTGACGACCAAGGAAACCAACTTGGCCATTTGCGCTTCCTGCTTGCCCGTCGGGTTCTTGTTGATGAACTCACGGTGAATGTTGCGCGTATATAGATTGGCGGCGGCGATCGACATGATGGCGGCGGGAACCAGCGCACCGATCCCGATCGCGGCAAAGGCGACGCCCACGAACCAGGACGGAAAACTCTGCAGTAACAAGGCCGGCACCGCGAAGTTGTTGCCGAAGCGCTCAAAACCGGCGTGAAAGGCCGGCATTTCGTGAACACCCGAGGCGATTACGAAAAAGCCTAACAACGCGAGCAGTCCGAGCATGAACGTATAGCCCGGCAGCAGGGCGGCGTTCCGCTTGATGGCAGCCCCGCTGCTCGCGCTCAAGACCGCGGTCAAAGAATGCGGATAGAGAAACAACGCGAGGGCCGAGCCCAAGGCCAGCGTCGCGTAGGCGCTATAAGCACCCGTTGAGTTCGGGCCGGGCACCGCAAGCAAGAGTTTCTGCGGCGGCACGGCCGCGAAAATCTTACCGAATCCGCCCAGCTGCGTTGGGATGATGATGATCGCGGCGAGCGCGGTGATATAAATCAGCACGTCCTTGACGATGGCAATGGACGCGGGAGCACGCAGTCCGCTCGAGTAGGTAAAAGCGGCCAGCACCAGAAAGGCGATGATCAGAGGCAGGTCACCGAGGAGCCCTGCGCCGCCGACGCCGAGCGCTCCGACCACGACCTGGATCCCGACGAGTTGCAGCGCGATATAAGGCATGGTCGCGACGATGCCGGTGACGGTCACCGCCAAGGCGAGCCAACGATTGTCGAAGCGGCCGCGCACGAAATCGCCGGCGGTGATGTAATTGTGCTTGTTGCAGACGTACCAAATGCGGCGAAACACCAAGAACAACAAAGGATAGATCACGACCGTATACGGCACTGCAAAAAAGGCGATTGCTCCGGCGCCGAAGGCCAATGCCGGCACCGCTATGAAGGTATAGGCGGTGTACAGGTCGCCGCCGACGAGAAACCAGGTGATGAGCGTGCCGAAGCGACGGCCGCCCAAGCCCCACTCATGGAGCTGATCGAGATCGCCCTTGCGCCAGCGCGCGGCGGCGAAACCGAGCCAACTCACGAACGCAAACAACAGCACGAAAACCGTCAACGCAACCCAGTTCACCTCAGCCAAGACGGTCCCCCATTGCGATTCATGCGTGGGCTATTCCTTGGTGCCCCAATAGACCGCGGCCGTGAGCACGGCGCAGACGAGGACCCAAAGCAGTTGAAACCAATAGAAGAACGGGATCCCGATGAAGTACGGTTCCGCCTTGTTGTAGAGGGGCGGCCATAAGGCCACTAGAAATTGGACGACGAAGAGCAGGTACCACCAACTCCAGCCGCCGCGCTTATGCTCTGCATTGTTCATCGCGAGATCCCCTCCTCGCGGCAGTATCCACCGAGCCGTCTAGATTTGCCACCCGCGGCGCGCGAACGCGGCCCGCCGAACCCTAGGGGCTCGAAGGACCGCGTCGCCGCTCGGAGCTTATCTTCTTAGAACTGGAAGCGCAGACCGATGGTCGGGTTCCAGTTGTTCTTGTAGAGATAACCCGCCGCCAAGCCGTCCCGCACGCCGCTCCACATGAAGCCCGCATACGTGTCGAAACGCTTGCTCAGGCGATAGTCACCCGCCAGAGAGAACGCGTTGAGCGCACCCGCGCAGGTACCGCTCACCGCCGTCGAACAGCCGGCATCAGTACCCGTGCCATAGGCATTCTGGTGGTAGCCGTAGTACGCCGCGGTCACGTCGAAGTTCGTCGCAACCGGATACTTCACGCCCGCCCAGTAGACCTGCAGGTACTTGTTGTTCGGGAACGCTTCGTTGTTGACGAAGGCCAGCACGTAGCCGCCAATCGTCTCGGTGCCGGCCGTCAGGCCGTGCGTCGGATTGGCATACTGGATCCACTCGTAACCCGCGAACAGCTTGGGTCCGCCCAAGTTGTAGGAGGCCATCAACGAATAGCTGGTGTTATCCGAGATCGTGCCGGTCACAGAATTGCTCGACGTGTAGCCGAGCGTCGGCAGCTCCGCGACCTGGGCCGCGCTCAGCGAGCCGGCGGACACCGCATCATTGACCTTGGTGTAGAAGGCATCGACCGACAGGGCTTGAATCTCGTAACCGAGGTTGGCTTCCAGCGCGGTGTTGGCGCCGCCCGTGGCCTGGTTGAACTTCCACATGGCGCCGACATGCACGCCGCTGAAGTTAGCCGAGTACTTCAAGGAATTGCTGAAACGACGATTTTCCGTATCGCCGCCGCCCGCCGTGGTGCCGGAAATACCGATCACCGAGAACGCCTGCGAGGCGCCCTCGGGGTCATACTTCGCGATACCGTCCGCCAACAAGGTGTTGTGCCGACCGAAGGTCAAGGTGCCGAAGGTCGGCGAACTGATGCCGAGGTAGGACTGCTGGAACACCTGGCCGGCGACGCTGGTGTCGATACCGGTGGTCTGCACCGCGAGGGCCTTACCATTGTTCTGAGTCAGGGACTTCAAGCCGTCGCTGAGTTCACCCGACTGCGGATTGAAGAATGTCTCCAATTTGAACACGGCCGAGAAGTCACCCGCCATCGGCAACGGTTCCGAGCCCTTCAAGCCAATCCTGGACTGGCTCAGGTTGCTGGGGACGACGCCGAAGACGGAGTTATTGCCGTTCTTCTGGATGATGTCGCCCGTGCCGCCCGGAAAGTAGTCGCTGACCGGCGCGCCATGACTTTCATACTGCAGGCCAAGGTCAACGATGCCGTACAGGGTAATGCCCTTGTAGGTGAGGCTGCCATCGTCGGCAGGGACAGGCGGCGCTGAGGACTGCGCCTGTGCCAGGCCGGCAACGAGGCCGCCGGCGAGCATGCCGCCCGTGAGAACTCGACGAATCGCAATTCTGATGCTATTCACAACATTAACTCCAGTGGTTCCAGCTTGTATTAGATCGGCCAATTATTACGTAAGTATTACGTTTTTCTAGTATTTCGTTGTCTCTTTATTACAACGAAGGGACGAAAGTAGTATCCGCCGGATGTGACAATCGGTTGCGCACTTGGTTCACTAAACGCGCATGTTGTTTGCAAAATGTTACAAACATATTACAAACAGGCATTTTCTGGGTTGGACGGTGAGCCGCCAGACGCCGCGCTGAGCGCCGGCATTGTTCGGTAGACTCGCAAAAATGTTGCGAGCGCGTATTCCGCCACCTCTCTACGCAATCGGGATAGGCGCCATCATTTGGGCTCTGAACAAACTATCCCCGGCGCTCTGCCCGCTCGGCGGATTCTGGAACGCGGTCGGATGGGCTTGCGTCGCGCTCGGCGTGAGCCTGGACGGCTACGCGCTTGTTTCGTTCCTGCGCTCGCACACGACGGTCAATCCGACCCGGCCGGAGCGCGCCAGCACACTGATCGTGTCCGGCGTCTATCGACTCTCGCGCAATCCCATGTACCTCGGCCTAGTGCTGTCGTTGATCGGCTGGACTCTGCTGATCGGCAGCCCAATTTTCTTGCCGCTCGTGTGGCTATTCATGCGCCTGCTCGATGTGGTACAGATTGCGCCAGAGGAGACCGCACTGCGGGCGCGCTTCGGCACATCGTATGACGCGTACGCCCGCCAGGTTAATCGTTGGATCGGGCGCCGCTCAGACAGCGAGCAGTAACTCGAGCGTGCGTCGATAAAGCTCGTGCAATCGGTCGATGTCGGCAACGCGCACGCATTCGTTTACCTTGTGGATGCTGGCGTTGACGACGCCGAGCTCGATGACTTGCGCGCCCATCGGCGCGATGAACCGGCCGTCGGACGTGCCGCCGCCCGTCGAAAGATTGGGCGTCAGTTGCAGTTGCTCCTGCACGGCCCGCACCGCCGCGGCCGACAGATCCCCAGGCACGGTCAGGAACGGGTAGCCCGATATGAACCACTCCAGCGAGTACTTGACGCCGTGCCTGCGCAGCAGTGCCTCGACCGTTTCCTGCAGCGACTCGATGGTCTGTTCCGTCGAGAACCGAATGTTGAAGCGCGCCTTCAATTCGCCCGGGATCACGTTGGGTGCGCCGGTTCCCGCCGACAGGTTCGAGACCTGAAAGCTGGTGGGCTGAAAATGCGCGTTGCCCTGATCCCAGCTGCGCGAAGTCAACTCCGCCAGCGCGGGTGCGAGCGCGTGAATCGGATTATCGGCGGACTGCGGATATGCGATATGACCCTGGATGCCATGCACCGTCAGCCGTCCGCTGAGGCTGCCGCGCCGGCCTATCTTGATGGTATCGCCGAGCCGACTCTCGCTCGACGGCTCGCCGATCAGGCACCAATCGATGCGCTGCCCGCGCGCCTGCAAGACCTCGACCACGCGGCGCGTACCGTCCACCGACGGTCCCTCCTCATCACTGGTGATCAGAAACGCGATCGTGCCGCGATGCTTTGGATGCCGGCCCAGGAACTCCTCACAGGCGGTGACCATGGCGGCAAGGCCGCTTTTCATATCGGCGGCTCCACGCCCGTAGAGGATCCCGTCGTGGATCACAGGCACGAACGGGTCGGTGCGCCAATCCTCGACCGGGCCGGTCGGCACGACGTCGGTGTGGCCGGCAAAACAGAACACGGGCCCACCTTCGCCGTGCTCGGCCCAAAAATTTTCCACCGGACCGAACGGCAGGCTCTCGATGCGAAACCCGAGTGCGGTCAGGCGCTCGATCAGCACCGCCTGACAGCCGCCATCGCTTGGGCTTACGGACGGACGCGAGATCAATTCCTGCGTCAGTGCCAACGCTTCAGACATCAGAATCGCAGTACCGGCCGCGTGCGGCGCGTATTCGCCCAGACCCCGAATGCGCCAACGGCCAGGGCCGAGATCAGGACCCACGCCGGCATCGCGAGCCCCAAGAAGCGCCAGTTGATCTGTGCGCATTCACCCGAGCCCGACAACACCTTGGTGACGACCTCCTGAAGGGGCAGGAACTTCAACATGATATCGAGCGACGCTCCGCAGGCCGAGATCGTGCCCGGCGGCAAGCTCTGGATATAGAGATGCCGTATGGCGACTCCAATCGTCGCGAGCGCCGCAAGCGCGAGCAAAACCGCGTAAACGCGTCGGCCCACCGCCTTCGGACCCTGGATGGCCGCGAGCATGAACAGCACGCCGATCGTGAAAATCCCGACCCGCTGAAAAATGCACAACGGGCAAGGCTCCAAATGGAGCACGTACTGCGAGAAGTAAGCGTAGCCCAGCAGTCCGACGCAGGCGAAAAACCCGAGCAGATTGGCCAGCCTCGCTGACATCAACGACGCGCGAGCGAATGCGCCTGGTCGATCTGCTTCGCTACGTCTTCGAGTGAGGTGTGGCGGATATCCTTGCCATGCACCATGTAAATCACGTACTCGCAAATATTCTTGGCGTGATCGCCAATACGCTCTAGCGAACGCACGATCCACATGATCTCGAGCGCGCGACGGATGGTGCGCGGATCCTCCATCATGAACGTCATGCATTGACGCTGAATCGCCTCGTACTCCTCGTCGACCATCCGGTCCTCTTGCGCGGTCTTGAGCGCCGCCTGCGAGTCCATGCGCGCGAACGCATCGAGTGCGTCATGGACCATTTGGGCGACCTGACGTCCCAGATGCTTGACCTCACGGTACTTGTCGGCCGGCCGCTCCATCGTCGCGAGCCGCGATGCGATGTAACCGATCTTCTCGCCCTCGTCGCCGATGCGCTCGAGATCTGTGATGGTCTTGATGATCGCAACGATGACGCGCAGGTCACCCGCCGCAGGCGCACGCAGCGCGAGAATACGGCTGCACTCTTCGTCGATCGATACTTCCATGCCGTTGACTTTATAGTCATCGGTCGCCACCGATTCGCCCAGCCGGCTGTCGCCCTCGACAAGAGCGGTGATCGCCTTATGGAGCTGCTGCTCGACGAAGCCACCCATTTGCAGCACCTGGTTGCGCACCTTTTCCAGATCCTCGTTGAATCGCTTGGAAATATGGTGGGTGAGGTCGGCGGTTTCCATGGCTTGATACCTTACAGATAAACCTAGCCCAAGTGTACCAGCATCCAGCTCAAGCGCTGGCCACTGCGCGCACCGCGGGCTTCCAAATTCTCTGCAGCGGGAAATGGCAGGTAAAGGTGCTGCCCTTGCCTTCGACACTCTCGACTTCGAGCCAGCCGTCATGCCGTTGTAACGCATGCTTCGCGATCGCGAGCCCGAGACCGGAGCCGCCCTGACCACGCGAACGACCGGCATCGACACGATAAAATCGCTCGGTCAGGCGCGGGATATGCTCCGAGGGGATGCCGATGCCGGTATCCGTGACGGAGAAATAGGCACCCTCCTCATCGACCCACCAGCGAATGCGGACCGACCCGTCGGCCGGTGTGTATTTCAAGGCATTGACCAACAGATTGGTGAACGTCGACTCGATTTCATGGGAGGCGCCGAACAAACCATGCGTCGACTCCAAGTTAAGTTCCACCTGTCGCGGCCGGTCGCTGCGCGCCAGTGCATCGCGATACAAGCGCTCCAGCATGCGCGGCACTTCGATCGGCTCGCGCGGCGCTTCGCCATCGCTGGCCTCCAAGCGGGACAATTCCAACAAATCGGCGATGATCGCGTTCATGCGCTGCGCCTGGGCGCGCATATCGCGGATCGGCCCGGTCCACGACTGGTCGATCGACGGATCGTCCGCCAAGGTGTCGAGGTAACCCGAGATCACAGTCAGCGGCGTGCGCAATTCATGCGAGGCATTGGCGACGAAATCCTTGCGCATCGCCTCGAGGCGCATTTGCCGTGTCACATCCCGCACGAGCAACAGGGACTGACCCGCCCCATACGGCACCAACTGCAGCGCCAGGTAGAGGTCCATCTGCACGGGCGGACGAATGATCAAGGGCAACGCAAAGTCTTCGCCGTGCAAGTAATGCACGAACTCCGGCGCGCGAATCAGGTTATCGACGCGCAGACCGATATCGATGGGCCGCTTGAGGCCGAGCAAACGCGCGGCCTGCCGGTTGAACCAGACGATATCGCTTTGCGGGCTCAAAATGATCACGCCGTCGGGCAACGCCGCGGTCGAACGCCGCAGTTCGCGGAACAGTTGTATCAGGCGCTGCTTGTGGTATTGCTTGCGGCGATGCAGACGCACCACCTGCGCGATCACGTCACCCCAGATTCCGCCGAGCGGCGGCGGATCGATTTGCGAGCGCAGCCGCAACCAGCGATCCAGACGGTGCAAGTTGAGTAATTGCCAGCCCAGGTAAATGCAGGCCGCGGCCAAAACCCAGAGCCAAACGGGCCCGACCAGAAGGCCCAAAATCAAGCCCAGGAAGAGGATGCCCGCGAGTCGCGCGAGCGCGAAAGTCCACATCGACGCCATAGACTAAAGAAATAGCACGCTTTAAGCGTCTCGCGTTGAGAACCTGTAGCCAGCTCCACGCACGGTTTGCACGAACTTTTCCAAGACGAACGGTTCCAGCGCCTTGCGCAAACGGCGGATGTGCACGTCGACCGTCCGTTCCTCCACGTAGGTATTACCGCCCCAGACGCGGTCGAGCAACTGTCCGCGCGTAAACACGCGTTCCGGATGCGTCATAAAGAAGTGTAGCAGCCGGTATTCAGTCGGTCCCAAGGCGATTTCGCGCTCCCCGGAACTCACGCGATGGCTGGAATCATCGATCTTGAGACCCTCGACCTCGACGATGTCCGTACCACCCGCAGGCGCTGTGCGCCGCAGCACAGCCTGAATGCGGGCCAACAGCTCGCGCGGGGAAAACGGCTTCGTGATGTAGTCGTCCGCACCGCCCTCGAGTCCGCCGACCTTATCCTGTTCTTCTGCGCGGGCCGTCAGCATGATCACCGGAATCTCCTGGGTCTCCTTGGCACGCTTCAAGGCGCGCGTGAGCTCCAGACCGCTCATATCGGGCAGCATCCAATCGACCAGCATCAAATCCGGATGCACATCGACGATTCGCGCGCGCGCCTCGCGACAGTCTTCCGCCTCGCGCACCTCGTACCCGGCGCGCCGTAGGCCGAAGGCGATCATATCTCGGATCGCCTTTTCGTCTTCCACGATCAGAATGCGTTTTGCGGTCATGTAATCTTGCTAGTTCCTTGATTTCTCAAGCGAGCTATTAGATCTGCCCTTTGTGACAGTTCGGTGACGTTCGGCCTCGGTGAGCGCAACCTGGTCACGTACATAGAGCGGCGTCAGGTCGGCAGGATCCAAGGCCTCACCGGCACGGAATCGGCGTGCGCCGAGCGTCGCGACCAGCCGAGCATCGGGCAGAGCCCGCTGGTCGCCCGCCGCAAACACCGGACGCACCAGTTCGGTAAGCGCCGGATAGGCTGAAAACCCGCGACCGATGCCGCGCAGCTTGTGCGCCTCGACTGGACGGACCGCCCCGGGCGGCGAGACGCGTGGCGGCTGAGTCGGGGCGACACCGCGCTCGGCGTCCGCGCGAAATACTCCCCAATAGACCTCGCCCATACGCGCATCGAGACAGACGAGCGCACGCGTATCGGCGTCCTCACCCACCAAGGCGCGCGCCGCCAGCGCCTCCAAGCTCGAGACGGCAACAACCGGCAAAGACGCGCCAAAGGCCAAGCCTTGCGCGCTCGCAACCGTGATGCGGACACCGGTAAATCCGCCCGGACCGATGCAGGCAGCGATGGCGTCCAACTCGGACAAAGCAAGTCGGGACTCAGCCAGCAATTCCTCCACCATGACGAGAATCCTCTCGGCATGGCCACGGCCAATTTCGTCGTAGCGTCCGATCAGGGACTCACCGTCGAGCAGCGCCGCCGAACAGGCTTCAGTCGCGGCATCGAGTGCGAGAATGCGCACGGCTCAAATCGCTCCCAAGATCGTGGGCGCTGCCCGTGGCAGGGCCGCCATGCGTTCCGTCAAGAACCGCACGGCGAGCGCAGCGTCGGAGACGACGGGACTCGGGGGCAGGGACGCGATGAAAACCCGACCATAGTTCTTGGTACGCAGGCGCGGATCGCCGATCACGATGACTCCGAAATCGTCGAAGTCGCGGATGAGGCGCCCCGCACCTTGCTTCAAGGCGAGGACCGCCTGTGGCAGTTGATACTCGATGAACGGATTGCCGCCGCGGCGCCGAATGCCTTCGAGCCGCGCCGCCAGCAAGGGATCGTCGGGGGCGGCAAAGGGCAGCTTGTCGATCGCGACGATCGACAAGGCATCGCCCTTGACGTCGACGCCTTCCCAAAAGCTCCCCGTGGCCAACAAAACCGCGTTGCCGAGCGCACGAAAGCGCGTCAACAAGGCCTCGCGCGGCGCCTCACCCTGAATGAGAACCGGGAACGGCGGATTGGGAAATCGTTGCCGCAGCGCGACGACGCCATCGGACAGACCCCGGTAGCTCGTGTACAGCAAGAATGCCCGGCCGCCACAGGCCTCGAGCAGCGGCGTGCAGGCGTCGATGAACGCGCCCGCAAATGCCGGGTCCTGGGGCTCCGGCATGTTCTTCGGCAAATAAATCATGGCCTGATCCGGATAATCGAACGGGCTGCCGATCCGCAAGGTGCGTGCCTCGGGCAGGCCGATGCGTGCGGCGAAATGCGCAAAATCCTCGCCGATTGCCAGCGTCGCCGACGTGAACACCCAAGCGCAGGGTCGTGATTCGACGTATTCACGCAGGCGCGCTGCAATTTCGAACGGCGTGAACTGCAGCGCGAGGCCGGTGGGTCCGGCTTCGACCCAGCGAACACCATCCTCATCGGAGCGCTCACGGAAGGTCGCGAGCCCGACACTCAAGGCCGCTGCGCGGCGTGCGCAGTTGGCGGTTCCCGCGCCGGCACCGAGACCCTCCAACTGCGTCGCGATCGACGTGAGAGCAAGCTGAATCTCCGCCAAGGCATCGAGGAACGCGTCCGGCAATTGGCCCCAGTCTCGGCGCATCGCGCCACCGCCCAACGAGGCACGCAAGTCATCGCAGCGTGCTTCCAGAGCCACGAGATCGTCCGTGAGCGTCGGGGACTTGACGGCCGCCGCGCGCATTTCGATATTGGCATCGCGCAGCAGCAGCTGGACTTGGCGTGCGGACCAGATCTGGCCGAAGAACTGCGCCGCAATGTCCGGCACCTGATGGGCCTCATCCAGAATCACGGCTTCGGCGCCGGGCAATAAATCGCCGAAGCCCTCGTCCTTGAGCGCGAGATCGGCAAGCAGCAGATGGTGATTCACGACGACGATGTCGGCGGCCTGAGCGGCGCGGCGCGCATCGAAGACATGGCAGCGCGCGAACTGCGGGCATTCCTGGCCGAGGCAATTGTCGCGCGTCGACGTAATGTTCGGCCACAGGGTCGATTGTTCCGGCAGATCGGTCAGTTCGGCGAGATCGCCGGTTTTCGTCGTGGCCGCCCAGCGCGATACGCGCGCGAGGGTGCGGGCCTGACCGCGCTCGCGCGGCAACAGCGAGCTCTGCTGGGTGGCGAGCTCGAAGCGATGTCGACAAAGATAATTGCCGCGCCCCTTGAGCAACGCAAGTTTGACGGGCATGCCGAGCGCACGCGCCAACATCGGCACGTCGCGCCGATAAAGCTGATCCTGCAGCGTACGCGTGCCGGTCGAGAGGATCACACTGCGACCGGACAAAAGCGCGGGCACCAAATAGGCGAAGGTCTTCCCGGTACCGGTACCGGCTTCGACGATCAGCGGTTCCAAGCGCGCGAGCGCCGCCGCGACGGCTTTCGCCATCGCAGCTTGCTCAGGACGATAGGCATAACCCGGCAGCGCGCGGGCCAAGGGTCCTTCGGCGCCGAAAATCTCTGCCATCGTTTCGCTGGATTGGCGCATGGGTGAGTGCCGCGATTATCGTACCAACGCGCGGAACCGTGCGAGCGCCATTGAGCCCGTCTTCAACCGGTTTCTCAATTGCCATCGAATATGGGTGTAGTCGGCAGCGACCGCGGCGCGTTGCTTGCCGTCGGCGCCATGCACGAACAACTCCTCAGGGGACGCGAACGTGCGGCCGCCGTCGACCGAATAACTGATGTCGGCGCCCGGGCCGACGGCGGAATCCGCGACGTAGACCATGTGCTCCGGAATCGGACTCGTAAAGGCGTAGTCATCGACGCCGGTCGGCCCCGCGTTGCGGACCTCCAAGGTGTAGATCACGGCATCACCGGCAACCAGGTGATCGGCAGGCTGCAGCACAGTGACCTCCCGACCGCCGACAAGCTTCGTGGCGAGCTTTTCCACCGTTGTCCGGACGGTTACATCGTTGCGGATTTCAGCAGCCGCTTTGGAGGCATCGATGGGTGGCACGACCGGGACTGCGGAGGCCTCTGGCGCGAGGGCGAAAACTGCTGCAAGCAATGCCAGAATCATGGTAATTCCTACAAATTCCTTCATCTTTCAATCACTTGGTCATTCACAAGGTCATTTCGGACGCGTGAAATTTCTTAACCTGGCGACCAACAAAATTCACCTGTGTGATGTCAAGGGGGTCAGCAACTTAATTGGCAGCCAAGTCACCCATCTGTCATCCTTCTTGGTCTGACTCCGGCTCAAATCCCAAGGATCTCCATGGCCACGGCCCCTCAGCACCTCACCGCGCTCGCATCCCTGAACCGCGAAGTTTCCTCCTGGGTCAATGAGGTCGCCGCTCTCACCCTACCAGACAGCATCTATTGGTGCGACGGCAGCGACGCGGAGTTCCACGCGCTCGAGCGGCAACTTATCGCGTCCAAAGAATTGCTGCCGCTCGATCCGGCCAGCTATCCCGGTTGTTACCTGTACCGCTCGGATCCTTCGGATGTCGCGCGCGTGGAACATCTGACCTTCGTCTGTACGAAGAATCGCGACGATGCGGGCCCCAACAACCACTGGCTCGCGCCTGCACAAGCGCATCGCCAAATGGACGACCTGTTTCGCGGCTGCATGAAGGGACGGACTCTCTATGTAGTGCCCTACTGCATGGGCCCGATCGATTCGCCGTTCTCGCGCTGCGGCGTCGAGATCACGGACAGCGCCTATGTAGTGCTCAACATGAAATTGATGACGCGCATGGGCCGGCCCGCGCTCGAGCGCATTGCTCGCGATGGGAAATTCGTCAAAGGTCTGCATTCGACCGGTGACCTGAATCCCGATCGCCGTTTCATCATGCATTTCCCGGAGGAACTCGCGATCAAGAGTTTCGGTTCGGGTTATGGCGGCAACGCCCTGCTCGGCAAGAAGTGCCATGCGCTGCGAATTGCGAGCTGGCAGGCACGCAGCGAAGGCTGGCTCGCGGAACATATGCTGATCGTGGGCATCGAAAATCCGCAGGGCGAGATTCACTACATCGCCTGCGCGTTTCCGTCGGCCTGCGGCAAGACCAATTTGGCGATGTTGATTCCGCCCGCCGCCTATCCCGGCTGGAAGGTCTGGACCGTCGGCGACGATATCGCCTGGTTGCATCCCGGTAAGGACGGGCGACTCTATGCGATCAATCCGGAGTCCGGCTACTTCGGAGTTGTGCCGGGCACGAATGCGAAGACCAACCGCAATGCCTTTGAAACGATTCGCCGCGACACCATCTTCACGAACGTCGCGCTGACCGCGGACAACAAGCCATGGTGGGAGGGACTGGGCGAAGGCACGCCGGCCCTCGACTGGCAGGGACGAGCCTACGACAGTGCCAACGGCCCGGCTGCTCACCCCAATTCGCGTTTCACCGTGGCAGCCAAGCAAAACCCCGCCTACTCGAAGCTGGCCGATGCGCCCGGCGGCGTGCCGATTTCTGCATTGGTATTCGGTGGTCGTCGCCAGACACTCGCACCGCTGGTCTATCAGGCCCGCAGTTGGCCGCACGGCGTGCTCGTGGGCGCCGGAGTCGCCTCAGAGACCACGGCGGCCGCAACCGGCGCAGTAGGCGTGGTACGGCGCGATCCGATGGCGATGAAACCCTTCGCGGGCTACAACTTTGCGGACTACTGGTCGCACTGGCTCAATGTCGGCGCCAAACTCAAGTCGCCGCCTCAGATTTTCCACGTCAACTGGTTCCGCCAGGATCAATCCGGGAAATTCCTGTGGCCCGGCTTCGGCGAAAATTTGCGCGTGTTGCGCTGGATCATCGATCGCTGCACCGGCAAGGTCGACGCGCGCGAGACGGCGATCGGGTTCATGCCCAGTGCCGAGGATCTGGACACCCGGGGCTTGAACATGTCGGCTGAAGCACTCGCCGAATTATTGAGCGTCGACCCGCAGTTGTGGAAAAAAGAATTCGAGGGGATCGGCGCGTATCTGTCGGAGTTCGGCGAGCGGCTGCCGCACGCGCTGAAGTCTGAACTCGCGCAAGCCCTGCGGCGGGTCCAAGGCACCTAGTCGCAACCCTATTCCTCGCAGGTGTAACGGATGACCTGCGAGGAATTGCTGTCCGGTGCCTTGCCGAGCCCGATCAGCCCCTCGCCCCGAATCTGCATCGAATCGCGGCGTACGAACGCCTCTTCGCCATCCTTGCCGAGGACGAACGTGCCGTTGGTGCTCTGGTCGATCAGCATGAACTTGTTGCGGTTGACCTCGACGCGCGCATGCAAACGCGAAATCAGGTTGCCCTTGATGACGAGATCGTTCTCCTCGGCGCGGCCGATGTTCACGTTGGCGCGAGTCTCGTCCACGATGAGTTCCTGGCCTTGATAGCGCAGGCGGAGACGCTGCTGTTTGAAGGTGCGCTCACGCGATGAAATCGCGGGCACCATGCTGGTCGTCTCCTCCGGTTGCCAGAGCACTTCGAACAGTGCCACCTCGCTGCTGCGTCCCTTCAGCGTTGCGATGTCGATCTGACGCACCGACGCGCGCCAGTCGCTCGACAAGTGTTCGACCATCGTTGCCGTGGTCATGATCTGGCCGGCCTTCGCCTGACTGGTCATGCGATTGGCCGTGTGCACGGCGGAGCCGAAGATATCGCGGTTCTCCATGACGACGGGGCCGTAATTGCAACCAATCCGGATCGCGACCGTGTGATCGTCGACTCGCAGGGCCGGATGCCCGGAGATCTGTTTCTGCATCTGGGCGGCCGCGTTCAGCGCGTCGTCCGCGCTCTGAAACGTCGCCATGATTTCATCGCCCATGGTCTTGATGACGGAACCGCTGTTTTGGTCCGTGGCGGCGCGCATCACGTCGATGCACACCCCCACCATGTCTCGCGCGCGCAAGTCGCCCAGCTGCTCGTAGAGCTTGGTACTGCCGACGACATCGGCAAACAGAATGGCGAGTTCGATTTCTTTACCCATGTGGACGGCCGATTATACTTAACCTAGCAGCGACCGCGGCATGGTTTCGTGCTGCACTCACGTCTGTTCGGCGTGCAGCATGGTGTTCAAGCCGCTTGCTTCGTTCTCAGGAGAGGCAACGCGGCGTACAAGGTCTCAGGGCCGGCTTCGGGCCTTGCAGCCACCTCCGAGAGAAAGCGTCGCCAAGCCCGGGCACCTTCCCTACCCGCAACCAAACCATGCATGTGTCTCGAAATCGAATGCAGCCGAACACCGTGTCTGTGCTGGGTGCGGGCATAGGACACCATGTGTTCGATCACCGCTTCCGGTGCGGGAATCGACCAGCAGGGATCAATCGCGGCGCGTTCAATTTCGGCCAACACACTCGGCCGATGATAGGCGGCACGGCCCAGCATCACACCATCGAAGCTGTCGGCGGTCGCCGACAGGCCGTTGCGCAAGCCGTCTGGCGGCAAATGCGCGAGCGCAGTCTCAGCATCGTGCAGGCCGCCATTGAGAATCAGCGGCAAGCTCGGCCGTTCGCGCTTGAGGCGATACACCGTGTCGTAGCGCAGCGGCGGAATCTCGCGATTCTCCTTGGGCGACAACCCGCCCAGAATCGCCACGCGGGCGTGGACGATCAAGGCATCGATGCCGGCCGCGACGACCCGCTCGACGAACTCAGCCAGAAACTCGTAATCGGTGCGCGCATCGATGCCGATACGGCATTTCACCGTGACCGGCACCTGCACCGCCTCGCGCATGCGCGCGACGCATTCGGCAACCAGTTCCGGACGTAGCATGAGACAAGCGCCGAACGAGCCATTCTTGACGCGGTCGCTGGGACAGCCGACGTTGAGATTGATTTCGGCGAAGCCCGCCGCCGCACCGATGCGTGCCGCCTGTGCGAGTTCGATCGGATCGCAGCCGCCCAGTTGGAGCGCGACCGGATGCTCGGCGGGATCGTGAGCCAGGAGCCGCACGGCATCTCCGCGCACGAGCGCCGCCGCCACGATCATCTCGGTGTACAGGAGCGCATGCGGGGCATACAAGCGGTGCAAAAAGCGGCAGTGCCGATCGGTCCAGTCCATCATGGGTGCGACACAGAGCCGTCTGTCTAAAGCGTTCATTTGGTTGATGATTCCGGCTTATCGTCGACTTTGCAAGTGATCCGGTCAACGATCAATCTAGCATTGACCGAGGCGGCCCGGGGCGCACCGCCCGCGCCGAGCTATCGCTGCTATGCAAACGCCTGGAAGCCCGATTCCAGATCCAACAGCAAGTCGTCGACGGCTTCAAGGCCGACGTGCAACCGCAGCGCGGGACCCTGATAATGCCAAGAGCCTGCGGTGGACGTTCCCGGCATATTGAACGGCATTTTCAGACTTTCGAATCCGCCCCAGGAAAATCCGAGACCGAACAATTCCAAGCGATCGACGAAGGCGCGGAACGCGCGGCTCGCACAGGGCTTGAAGACCACACTGAACAATCCGGACGCGCCGCTAAAGTCACGCTTCCAAAGCTCGTGCCCCGGACTCCCTGGCAGCGCCGGATGCAGAACCGCCTCGATCTCGGCTCGCGCGGCGAGCCATTCGGCGATGCGCAAACCGCTGCGCCAATGTCGCTCGAGGCGCAGGGGCAAGGTGCGAAGGCCACGTTGGGCGAGATACAAATCGTCCCCTGATGCCGTCAAACCCGTGGCGAACGCTTGTGCGCGCAGAGCATCCCAGTGTTCGCGATTCGTCGTGATCACACCCATGGTCGCATCGGAGTGCCCGACGATGTACTTGGTGGCGGCCTGCACGGAGACATCGACGCCGTGTTCGAACGGTTTGAAATAAAGCGGCGTCGCCCAAGTGTTATCCATGACGACAACGCAGCCGCGCGCATGCGCGACGGCGGCAATCGCCGGCACGTCCTGCACGTCGAAAGTTTGCGAGCCAGGCGATTCCATGTAGACCAGACGGGTATGCGGACGGATGAGCGCCGCGATACCGGCGCCGATCAGGGGCGGATAAAAAGTCGCCGTAACGCCAAATCGAGCCAGCACCGTCTCGATGAACAGGCGCGTCGGACCGTATACGCTGTCGCTGACGAGGATATGATCGCCAGTGCGGACAAAGGCCTCGACGGCGGTGACGCAGGCGGACAAACCCGAGGAGACGATGAAGGATCGATAGCCGCCCTCCAGGGTCGCCAGGGCTTTTGTCAGCTGAAAGCTTGCCGATGTGCCCTTACGGCCGTACCACAGCACATCGTCACCGGCCTCGATTTGACGGCCCCGCTGCTCCATGTCCTCCAGGTTGCGGAACATGATCGTCGAACCGCGGCAGACCGGCGGGTTCACCATGCCGCCCTGAGCATGCGGATCGCAGATGCCGTGCCCGAGGAAGGTCTCCGGCGCATGGCTTTGCATCCCCACGGGGTCATCCGGAGCCGGGGACGCCGGGCCCTCGGTTCGCTTGATCGATGCGTTCATCGGCTTGCCCTCGTCGCTCACCATAGATGCCGTAGATCGTATGCCGACCGCCCCGCAATTAGCGTGCGTTCAGCCGGGGCAACTGGCGGCTTAATAGGTTTTTCTGCTATGAAAAAATAATTGTGTGGTACTTTCATGCCATATGGACCGTATAGACCGCAAAATCCTTGCTCTTCTCCAGGAAGACGCAAGTCTGCCCGTGGCGACGATCGCAGATCAGGTCGGTTTGTCGCCGACACCGTGCTGGCGGCGTATCCAAAAGCTCGAGAACGACGGATTCATTCTCAAGCGAGTAACCTTGCTGAGCCCGGCCAAACTCAACGTGGGTGTGACGGTCTTCGTTCTGGTCAAGACCAGTCAGCATGACCGTGCCTGGTTCGAGCGGTTCAGCGACGTCGTCATGAAAATCCCGGAAGTCATGGAATTTTATCGGCTAAGCGGTCAAGCTGATTACCTGCTGCGGGTCGTGGTCGCGGACATCGCCGGTTACGACGCCGTCTATCAAGAACTAATCCGCAACACACAGCTGTTCGACGTGAGCTCGAGTTTCGCAATGGAAACCATCAAGTTCACGACCGCACTACCGCTGCATCACCTGCGTTGATGCGGTCACCATATGGGAGTTCACATGCAAGAAGAGGCCGACATTACCATCAATGGAGTCAAGCTCACCGATGCTCAGTCCATGACGGTTCGGGTCGCAATCGACACGCTCGCGAATGTCCTCGCAGAGGGATTGGAAGACTCGGAAACCAAGATGCTTGCAGATCGTTACACGGAATCGCTCAGCCGAATCCAAGCGCTGTTGGAGACTCGCGAATCACGCCGACAATGACGCTCAGTGTGCACGCCCGCTGCAGTATTCGTACTCGATCTGAATCGTCGCATGACTCACGTTGAACAAGCGCTCGAGTTCGCGGGTGATCTCCTCGATACACTGATCTGAATTACAGCCGCGTTTGATCGTCGCATGCATGGTCACGACCGGGCGATCGTCGGTCAGCGACCACGAATGCATGTGATGGATGCCATCCAACTGCGGGATCCGCTCTCGCAAGGCTTTCTCGACGCGCTCGGGATCCAAACCATCGGGCGTCCCCTCCAAAAGAATATGTGCCGACTCGAGCGCGATGCGCCAGCCGCTGCGGATCATGATGACCGCGACGACCGCGGACAATAAGGGGTCGATCGGCATCCACCCGGTCGCCAAGATCACGAGACCCGCGATCAAGGCCGCGCCACTGCCCAGCATGTCGCCGATCACATGCGCGAGCGCACCACGGACGTTGAGATTTGATTCGCCGCGCGATAAAACCGCGAACGCGCCGAGATTCGCAAGGAGTCCCAGCACCGCGATACCTGCGACGAGCTTGCCATCAACCGGCGTGGTGGAGAAGAGCCGTATCCCCGCCTCCACGACGATCCAGGCGGCGAGCGCAATCAACGCGATACCGTTGACGAAAGCCGCCAAGACCTGCCAGCGGTGGTGTCCGTAGCTGAGCTTGTTGGTTGCAGGGCGCAGCGCCACGCGCATCGCCGCGTAGCTAAGGCCGAGGGATGCCGTGTCGGTCAACATGTGCGCTGCATCAGCGAGCAAAGCCAGAGAGCCAGCGAGGATGCCGCCGATCGCCTCGATGACCATGCAGCCGCCCGTGAACAGCAATGCCCAAAACAGCTTGGATTGCGTGGCCGGGGGTCCGTGCGAGTGCCCGTGATGCCCCTTGCCATGCGCGTGGTCGTGCCCGGCGGCAGCATGGTCATGCTCGTGCGCCTCATGATCATGAGCGTGCGCCTCATGATCATGATCATGCTCGTGCGCGCCTTGGGCACTGTCATCGCCGCGATCATGGTCATGGACATGACCGTCGCACGCCGTCGCATGATCGTGGTCGTGCTGCTCGCGTTTCTGGTCTTGGTGCGCCATTGGCCCCTACCGTTTCAAATATTGGTGGACGATTTCGATGAGTTCTTCGGCGGCGAGCACCTGTGGTGACTCTCGAACCGCCTTGGGATCGACCATGTGCTCGCGAATGTGGTCCTCGATGACCTCGGCAATGAAACCATCCAGAGCGCCTCGGCTCGCGGTCGCTTGCTGCAGCACGTTGGCGCATTCGTCATCGGCTTCGACCGCCCGTTCGATCGCCTCGATTTGGCCGCGCAGGCGCTTGAGGCGATTGAGCAATTTGGTCTTTTCACGAGCAACATGCCCCATGCCGGAATACCCCCTGCCGTCTACTATACCACGGTAGGGTATCAAAGGGCAGTCAGGATCGACCGGTCGTATTCGCGAGGTAAGGAAATGCCGCGATCGATCGCGGTGCAGCGATATGGAACCCCTGCGCAAAGCCGATGCCGAGGCGGCCGAGCGCCTTCAGGACCTCCGCCGACTCCACCCGCTCGGCGATCGTCTGGATGCCCATCGCGCGACCGACCTGGCTGATCGCCTCCACCATGCTGCGGTCGATCGGATCGCGCGCCACGTTTTCGATGAATTGTCCGTCGATCTTCAGATAATCGACGGGCAGCGTCTTCAGGTACATGAACGAGGACAGGCCGCTGCCAAAGTCATCGAGCGCGAAATCGCAACCGCGCGATTTCAGTTCGCGCATGAAATGCACGACGTTGCCCAGGTTGGCGATCGCGGCGGTCTCCGTGATCTCGAAACAGATCGCCCCCGGCATCAGGTTGTGACTCGTCAATTCGGCAATCAGGAACTCGAGAAAGCGTTCATCGTTCAGCGAATTGCCCGACAAATTGAGCGCTGTCGTGTAGGGCTTCACCCCTGAGTGCGCGCGATGCACGACATGTTCGAGTGCATGGCGCACGACCCAGCGATCGATCGTCGGCATGATGCTGTAGCGTTCAGCCGCAGGGATGAATTCGGAAGGCGCGATCAGAACCCCGGACTCGTCCCGCAGACGCAGCATGAGTTCGAAATGTTCGCGTTCGTTGACGGTCGCGCCGATCGGCACGATCGGCTGATAGAACAACTCGAAGCGGCTCTCGTCGCAGGCGCGTGTCAGCCGGGAAACCCAATGCATCTCGCGATGCCGTTCGGGCACGTCATCCGGCTTGTAGACCTGTGTGCGGTTGCGCCCGAGATCTTTGGCCGAATAGCAGGCGACGTCCGCGGCGCTCATGACGCTCGCCACCGTCGGCGTATCGGACGTGATCTCGACGATCCCGATGCTGACACCGACGCCGAGCACGCCACCCTGCCAAATGAAGCGGTAGTCCCGGATCGCCTGACGCAGGGTCTCGGCGATACGCATGGCCTGATCGAGCGCGCAGCCTTGCAGCAAGATGCCGAACTCGTCGCCGCCCAGCCGCGCAAGCGTGTCGCCGCCGCGCACGCGCGATTGCAGCACGCCCGTGATCTGCTTGAGCAGCTGATCGCCGGCCGGATGCCCGCAGGTGTCATTGACCAACTTGAACTGATCGAGGTCCAGGTACAGCAGGGAATGTTGCGTCTCGTTGTTCGAGCGGACGCTTTCGACCGCCGCGGTGAGGCGGTTCTCGAACTCGCGTCGATTGATGAGACCGGTCAGCGCGTCGTGAATGGCCTGATAATGAAGCGCACGGTGCAGCCGGCGCTCCTTGCTCACATCATGGAACACCATGACCGCGCCGATGAGATTGCCGGCTCGATCGCGGATGGGGGCCGCGGAATCTTGAATCGCGATTTCCTTGCCGCCGCGCGTCACGAGCACCGTGTGCTGCGACAAGCCCAAGGGCCGGCCCTCGCGCAAACAACGCATGACCGGCGACTCGGTGGGCTCGTGCGTGGTCTCCTCGACGACGCTCAACACCTCCGCAATGAAACGGTTCTGCGCTTCGCGGCTTTCCCAGCCGATCAGACTCTCCGCGACCGGGTTCATGTACTCGATGCGACCCTCGGAATCGGTCGTGATCACGGCATCGCCGATCGACTCGAGCGTAACCTGGGCGCGTTCTTTGGCTTGAAAAACGGCGGTCTCCGCCTTCTTACGTTCGGTGATGTCGGAGATGGTTCCCTCGTATCCGGTCACCCGCCCCTGTTTGTCCCGGACCACGCGACTGTTATCCACGACGACGAGCATCGTTCCGTCCTTGCGGCGCATGACCCATTCCTCGTTGCGCACTTCGCCGTGCCCGTCCATGCGCCTGACGAAATTTTCGCGATCATTCGGGTTCCAATACAGCGAAGCGACCGGCACCTGGTAGAGTTCCTCGGCCGAATCGAAACCCAGCATCTGCACGAAGGCCGGATTGGCCGCCAAGATGCGGCCGTCGCGTGTCGATTGATAGACGCCTTCGAGCACATTTTCGAACAAGCCGCGAAATTTCGCCTCGCTGCCGCGCAACGCGTCCTCGGCAGCGCGCCGCTCGATGGCGATACCGGCAACTTGCGCCATGCGGGTCATGAGTTCGAGATCCCCGGCCTCGGGCAGACCGGGCTCCCGGCGGTAAACCACGAACGTTCCGACCACCTGGCCATCGGATGCCACGATCGGAAGCGACCAGGCGGCCTCTAGTCCGGCGCCGCGCGCGGCGTCGCGACGAAACTCCCAGAACTCATCGACCCCGATATCGCCGACGATGACGGCACGGGCGAGGTGGACGGCGGCGGCACAGGAGCCGTAGCGCGGATTGATCGGCGCGCCATCCATCGCGACCACGAACGCCCGGGGCAGGCTTGGCGCGACGCCAAGACTCAACGTCTGCCGGTCCGGGTCGAGCAGGTTGATACCGCAGTAACTGTCGCTCATGACTTGCTCGATCGTCGTGGCGATCGACTCGAGCACGACCATGAGCGGCGCGTTAGCGGCGATCTTCTCGAAGATCCCGCGCTCGCCCGCCGCGATCGCCTCGCTGCGCTTGCGTGCCGTGATGTCCGTGATGCTGGCGCGAATCAGTCGCCGGCTGAAGCTCGGCAGGCGCACGAAGCGCACCTCACAGGGGATTTGCTTGCCGGTCGAGTCGCAATGCATCCATTCGAACACCGGTGACTCGCCGGCCAGGGCGGCGTCGATGTAGCCGCGCGGCGACGCAAAGGACGGCGTGCCGTCGATTTGCAGGGGCGGACTGATCTTGTCGGGACCGTTCGCGAGCATCGTGAGACGATCCATCTTGAAGAAGCGGCAGGCATTGTCATTGACGTCGACGAACTTGCCGAGGTCGACGTCGAAGACGACGATGACCTCGGGCGCATTTTCGACCAGCGTGCGATAGCGCGCCTCGCTCTCGCGAATCAGCTGTTCGGCGAGATGGCGCTCCGTGATATCGCGCACGCAGACGACATAGCCGAGTCGGCGCTTCAGGGGCGCCTTGCTGACGGCGATTTCGACCGCGACGCGCGTGCCGTCCTTGCACAGGACCCAAGCCTGGTGCGCCGCCAGGTCGGCGTGTGTGTCGTCGATCTTCTTGGCCAACTGATCGAGATACTCGGGGATGCCGTTTGCCGGAATCTCCGGGAAAACATAATCGAGGGTTCGACCGAGGATTTCCGCCTGCGTGTACCCGAAGATGCGTTCGCCGGTCGGATTGCAGGTCTCGATATGACCGGTCTCAGCGACGCTGACGATCGCGTCCTTGACGTTATCGAGGATTGCCTGGAGGTGCGACGCGGTCTCCTCGCGGATTTCGCGGGTCAGCGCTTGCGCCTCGTCGGACATGATCTGCATGGAGCGAACGATGCCGCGGCGCTCCGCATCGACTCGATCGTAGTGGGAACTGACTATCTTGAGCAGGGCGGCGACATCGAGTTCGCCATCGCGGCCGCATGCCTCGCCGAGCTGGCGCGCCAACAATCGGTTGTACGGTTCGATCGGTTGCGCCGACTCGCTGTCGACCACACTGGCGAGATCGCGTGACAACTCCCTTTTACTCCCACGGCCAAGGCAGGCGCAAGCCGCGCCAGTTAGACCGTGGATGTTAGGGAGATCCCGTATTCAGGGCGTGATGGGTGTCTCGATTCCCTTAATAATCGGTTAAATCGCTCCGCACTGCACAATCCAATTCCGGCATCGGTGCGCACGCGGCGCACCGAACCGAAAGCCCTGCATTATTCGGCGGTTTCGCGCTCGGAGCGTTTACGCTCGTTCTCGCGCAGATTGCGTTTGCGCAGCCGAATCGAGGTCGGCGTGATCTCGATGAGTTCATCATCGTCGATGAATTCCATGGCCTGCTCGAGCGAGAATCGGATCGGCGGGGTCAGCACGACGTTTTCATCCTTGCCGGCCGCCCGCATGTTCGTGAGCTTCTTGCCTTTCAGAGGATTGACGACCAGGTCGTTGTCGCGATTGTTCAGGCCGATGATCATGCCCTCGTAGACTTCCTCGCCGGGCCCGATGCAGAGCCGACCGCGTTCTTGCAAACTGAACAACGAATAGGCGAGTGCCGTGCCCTGCCCGTTCGCAATCAGCACGCCCTGCGGCCTCTGACCCAATTCGCGCTGCACGACGGGTCCGTAATGATCGAACACGTGGTGCAACAAGCCGGTGCCGCGGGTCATCGTGCGGAATTCGGTCTGAAAACCGATCAGGCCCCGCGAGGGAACCATGTAATCGAGGCGCACGCGGCCACGACCGTCGGCCTGCATATCCTTGAGCTCAGCGCCGCGGCTGCCGAGCGCCGACATGACGTCGCCTTGTGCATCGCTGTCTGCGTCCACCGTGACCTGCTCGTAGGGTTCATGGGGGGCACCGTCGATTTGCTTGATCACGACACGCGGGCGGGAAACCGCGAGCTCATAGCCTTCGCGGCGCATGTTCTCGAGCAGCACGCCGAGGTGCAGTTCGCCACGTCCGAAGACCTGGAATTTGTCGGGATCGGCGGTCGGTTCGACGCGCAGCGCAACGTTGTGGATCGCCTCGCGCTCGAGTCGCTCGCGAATCTGTCGGCTCGTGACGAACTTGCCTTCCTTGCCGAGAAATGGCGAGGTATTGACCTCGAAGGTCATGCTGATCGTCGGTTCATCGACGGTCATGCTCGGCAGCGGTTCGACGTTCAGAGGATCGCAGAGGGTGTCGGATACCTTGGGCTCGGCGATGCCGGCAAATGCGACGATGTCGCCCGCACCCGCCGACTCCACCTCGACGCGCGTCAGGCCGTGGAACCCCAGGACCTGCGTGATCCGTTCCGAGCGTTGCTTGCCTTCGCGATTCACGACGGTGACCGCCATGCCTTTCCTGATCGTGCCGCGCTTGATACGGCCCACGCCGATCGCGCCGACGTAGCTGGAGTAGTCGAGCAAGGTCACCTGCAGCTGCAAGGAACCGGCCTCATCGACGTCCGGCGGCGGACAATGTTCGACGATGGTCTTGAACAGGGGCTGCATATCGCCGTCACGAACGGTCGGATCCAAGCTCGCAAAGCCGCGCAAGGCGGACGCGTACACGACCGGGAAATCCAGCTGTTCGTCGGTGGCGCCGAGGCGGTCGAACAAATCGAACGTCTGATCGAGCACCCAACTTGGACGCGCCTCGTCGCGATCGATCTTGTTGATCACGACGATCGGGCGTAGACCATGCTTGAAGGCCTTTTGCGTGACGAAGCGTGTCTGGGGCATCGGCCCATCGACCGCGTCGACCAGCAACAAGACACAGTCGACCATTGCGAGCACGCGCTCCACCTCGCCGCCGAAATCGGCGTGGCCGGGGGTATCGACGATATTGATGCGATAATCGCCCCAGGTAATCGCGGTATTCTTCGCAAGAATCGTGATGCCGCGCTCGCGCTCGAGCGCGTTCGAGTCCATGACGCGCTCTTGCAAGTCCTTGCGCGCATCGAGCGTGCCGGATTGGCGCAAGAGCTGATCGACGAGCGTAGTCTTACCATGATCGACGTGGGCGATGATGGCGATGTTGCGAAGTTTCTGCGTCACGATAAGGGGCCCCGGGAAACCGCCCATTATAGGGGTTGCCGGTCGTCAATGCCCCATTATTTGCTATGCGGCTCGTCGGCGATGAAAACCGGGATCGAGAACACGCGAGATTCCGTAATTTCGTCGTGTTTGAGGCTCACATTGAGCCCCAAAAGCAGAACCCCGCTCTGGCCGGGCGTCACCGTGAAATTGTGCCGGTAGACGCCGCCGGCGTCGACCGAACTCAGCGTCAGGTCGGGACCGACGGCCGAAGTATTGAGGCCGTCTGAGGGCATCACTTGCACGAGCAGTGATTCCGCGGCAATTTGCGGCGTGACCGCAATATCGATCGCGAGCGGCTCGTTGGCCTTGGGACGGCTCGTCAGCGCAAATTTGACAACTACGGGCAAAGCGGATTTGCCCAGCCCGACCGCGCTGACCATACCGGCGGTCTGATCATCAAGCGTCGCGCGTTTCTTAGCCGATAGAGTCGCCCCGGGAGCGGCTGTCGGCTGTGAGGCCGACGCGGGTGCGGATTTGTCGCCGCAGGCCGCCAACACGGCCAGGGACGCGACGACCAAGCATAGTAGTGGAACTCGCAACTTCATCATCCGCCTATGATCACCAAATAATCCGACGATCACAACCGTGACACTTCACAACTCGAGGACTGGCCCCTGAACCGCGTCGAGTTGCTCGGTGAGCGCGCGATAGTGCTCCTCCCAGTAGCGCGGTTCGGCGAACCAGGGAAACGCCTTCGGGAACGCCGGATCGTCCCAACGGCGCGCGAGCCATGCCGAATAGTGAATCATGCGCAGCGCCCTGAGAGGCTCGATCAGCACGAGTTCGCTGCGGTCGAACGGCGTGAACTGCTCGTAGCCCGCGACCAAATCGCGCAGCACGCTGCGCATCTCCTGTTGACCTCCCGACAACAGCATCCATAGATCCTGGATGGCAGGTCCCGTCTGACAATCGTCCAAGTCGACGAAATGCGGTCCAGCGTCGGTCCACAAGATATTCCCGCGGTGGCAATCGCCGTGAATTCTTCCCAACCGTGCTCCGCCCCAGTCGGTCGCGCGGATATCGACCTCGACCAGAATCTCTTCCGTGACATCCGCATACTTATCGGCCAGATAGTCCGGCATCCAATCGCCCGCGAGCACCTCGTCGCGCGCTTTGCGCCCCAGGTCCTCGAGATTCAGGCGCGGACGATGCGTAAATCGCGCGGCACGGCCCACGGCATGAATACGACCGAGAAAACGCCCGACCCACTCGCGCTCATCGCTCGTGCCAAGCTCGGGCCAACGGCCGCCGCGTCGCGGGAATACTCCATAGCGAAAACCGCGATGCGCATGCAGCGAGTTCCCGTCACGGGTCAAAGGGGCGACGACCGGAATTTCCTGGGCCGCGAGTTCGAGCGCAAAGTCATGTTCTTCGCGTATCGCGGCATCGCTCCAACGACCGGGACGGTAAAACTTGGCGACCACGGGATCACCCTCCTCCAGACCGATCTGATAGACGCGGTTCTCATAGCTATTGAGCGCCAACACGCGCCCGTCGCAGTGGAATCCGGCGCTCTCCAGCGCGTCGAGCACGGCCTCGGGGGAAAGTTCAGAATAAGGAGCGTCCTTTATCATGCCCAACAGTCTACAGGTACGATGCAGTCGCTACTTTGACGTTGACACGCTGCTAGACTAGCGACCATGAGATTGCCCCGCCCCAAGTCCTTGAGCGGCCTGATGTTGATCGGCTTTACGATCGTCGCCGCGCCCCTGTTGTTTGCGATCGTGAATGCGGCGCTGCAGATGAATCGCCTGTCGAATCGCAGCGAGCAACTGGTCGTGCACGGCATGCAAGGGACGCGCAACAATCAAGTCCTGTTCGAGCAGATCAGCGCGCTCGAGCGCACAGCGCGCCTATACCAGATTATCGGCAACACGGATTTGCTCGAGGTGTACGCGCGCAATAACGATCACCTGAACGCGGCCGCGAACGCGTTGCAGCGGCTGCCGATCGACGCCCAGTCGCGCAAGGACCTCGACGTCTTGCAGTCGGAGAGCCGGCGATTGCTCGATGAGGTCAAGAGCGCGCCGCCGAACTCGGCGCGCATGGCCAGCGCCGTCGACTCCTTCCCGCAGCTCTCCGAACTCGCCTCGAAGATTTCAGACCATACGAACGTCGAGATCGACCGCGAACTCAGCAGCCTGCAGCAGCAGGCACAGCAGGCACAGCAGCACTTGTTCTGGCAGACCTTGTTGCTCGTGCCGATGACGCTCGCCGTCGTGGGTCTGTTTACGTACCTGTTCGGGCGGCCCATCCGCGCGATCGACCGGGCAATCAGCGAATTGGGGCGCGGCACCTTCTCGCGGCCGATTGCCATCTCGGGTCCGGCCGACCTCGAGCGTCTCGCCTCGCAGCTGGAATGGCTGCGAGTACGTCTTTTGGACCTTGCGCAGGAGAAAAACCGATTCTTGCGACATATGTCGCATGAACTAAAGACGCCACTCGCCAATATTCGGGAGGGAACCGAACTCTTGATGGACGGCGCGGTCGGTGAGCTGCAGAGCGCGCAGCGCGAAGTCACCGCCATCCTTCGTGAGAACGGTATGAAGCTGCAACGGCTGATCGAGAATCTCCTTTCATTTAGTGCCTGGCAGGCCAAGAGCGTCGGTTTGGAAATCACGGAATTCAAGTTGCGACCCTTGATCAAGAGCGTGCTGGAGAACCAGCAGCTGACGCTCGTGGCTCAGCGCGTGCGCCTCGATGTGCAGGTCGAGGACCTGACGCCGATGGCCGATCGTGGCAAATTGCGCCTGATTCTCGACAATCTCTTGTCGAATGCCATCAAGTTCACGCCACGTGGCGGCACGATCTCGATCCATGCGCGCAATGAACGCGAACAGCTGGTCATGGACGTCATGGACAGCGGTCCCGGCATTCCGGCGGATGAACGCAACCGAATTTTCGAGGCCTTCTACCAGGGCAAGACCCCGCAAGGGGGACACGTAAAGGGCACGGGCATCGGCCTGTCGGTGGTGACGGAATTCGTCAACGCGCACGGCGGCAGCATCGAGATCTTCGAGGCGAAAGCCGGGGGCGCGCACTTCCGCGTGCGCCTGCCTCTGCACCCCTCGGCCACCAAGCCCACGCCCGAGAAAGCGCATGCGGCGTAGTGCCTGGTCGTTGTCGGTAGGAGTGACCTGTTTCTGCGCCCTTGCTGGCTGCGGTATCGGCTTGACCGGCACGAAGCCCGAAAATCCCTCGGTCGTCGCGCGCACCCCGGAGGCCGGCGCAATCGGACCCGATCTCGAAATGATGAGCGCGTTGCCGCAGGGCGACCCGGCTCGCCAGGCCGAAATCTTCCAGGCTGCCAAGGACGGCGCGGAACTGACGCCGACGACCAGCAACCGGCTGCGCTACGCGCTCGCGCTAGCGACCCCGGGCCATAGCGGCGCGGATCCCGTCGCCGCAGAGCGACAGTTGTCAGAGTTGCTCGCCAGGCCTGAGACTTTACTCCCTAGTGAGCGCATGCTTGCGATGGTCGAGTTGAAGCAGGTTGAGCAACAATTGGTGTTGCTCGCGGAAGCGAAGCGCCTCCGCAGTGAAACGGTTCACGATAACCATGACGACAAGTTGGCGGCCGCAAACCGGCGCCTAGCGGCCGAAATCGACGAAAATGCGCGGTTGCGCAAGTCACTCGACGAGGCAAGGGCTAAACTCGAGGCGGTAACGCATATCGAGAGATCGATCAACGACCGGGGCTCGAGTGTCCCCACGAACCCGTGAGCCAGTGAGCATTTATTGGAGATACCGCCTTGAACGCCTATGCACATGCCGCCACCACCCCCCTCTCCTTAGGTCTCCCAACTGGACGACGTGAGAACGTGAGCACGCAAAAGCGCAAGGCGCGCATCCTCGTCGTCGACGACGATCCCGGTCTGCTACGCCTGCTGACGATTCGCTTACGCGCCGAAAGTTACGACGTCGAGGCGGTCGAGAGCGCTGCCGCGGCGCTCGCCTCCTGCGTCCGCTTCCGTCCCGATCTCGTCATCACCGACTTGCGTATGGACAACATGGACGGCATCGGCCTGCTCAAGGAGCTGCAGAGCCGCTGGCCGGGATTGCGCGTCATCATCTTGACCGCCCATGGCACCATTCCTGACGCGGTCCACGCAACGCAAAGCGGCGCCTTCGGCTTTCTGACCAAGCCGGTCGACAAGCAGGAATTGCTGGATCACGTGCAAAAGGCGCTGAAATTCTCGGGCTTCGCGCATGTCGATGAGGATTGGCGTGCCAACATCATCACGCGCAGTCAGTTGATGGAGGACAAGCTCGCACAGGCCAATATGGTCGCCGGCACGGATGCCCGTGTGCTGCTGACCGGTGAGAGCGGCACCGGCAAAGAACTGCTCGCGCGCGCGATCCACGAGGCGAGTCCGCGGCGCCACAAGTCGTTCGTGACCATCAATTGCGGCGCGATCGCCGAGAACTTGCTGGAATCGGAACTGTTCGGCCACGAGAAGGGGCCCTCCCCCGGCGCATCCCGCAGTCAAAACGGTCTCTTTCAGACCGCCGACGGCGGTACGGTCCTGCTCGACGAGATCGGCGACATGCCGATGCGCTTGCAGGTCAAACTGTTGCGCGTGCTGCAGGAAAATGTGATCCGGCCCGTCGGCAGCAGCGAGGCCATTCCGACCAACGTGCGCGTGATCTCGGCAACGCACCGCGATTTGAATCAGCTCATGATCGGCGGACACTTCCGCGAAGACTTGTACTACCGGCTCAACGTGGTCCACATCGAGCTGCCGCCGCTCGGCCGCCGTCGCGAGGACATTCCGCTGTTGGTCGCCCACTTCTTGGAGCAGCTCGCCAAGGAGATCGGGCAGCGCAAGATCTATGCTCCGGAAGCGGTCGAACTGCTGGCAACGGCGGAATGGCCCGGCAACGTGCGCCAGCTCTACAACGTCGTGCGCCAGAACGTCGCGCTCTCCCACGGTCCGATCATCACAGCCGAGGTGGTCCAGCAGTCATTGGGCGGAGGCAGCACGCGCCTGCCGTCATTCGACGAGGCGCGCGACGAATTCACGCGCAATTACCTCTCGCAGATCCTGCAGATCACGACCGGTAACGTCAGTCAGGCCGCGCGTCTGGCGCGCCGCAATCGCACGGATTTCTACAAGCTGCTGTCGCGACACCAGCTCCTGCCGGAGGACTTCAAGAAAAGCTGACGCGGTATTGGCTGCGCGGAGTCGCTTCGCCTGGATAGCGCGCGGGCGCTCGCCGGCTACAACGGTGGAACGTCCTGTTCGCACACCGTGCCCGTCGGGGGCAATTTCCCCTCGATCAAATAGGCGGCGATCGCTCGGTTTGCGCAGGTGCTCGGATTGAGCAACGCAGTGTGTCCCACCCCATGGACCGTGAGCAGCCGCGCTCTGGCGAGCATCGATACCATGCCGCGCGAGTTCTGATACGGCGTGGATGGGTCGCTCGTATTACCGACCACCAGGATAGTGGCCGCGGTTTGCCGGTTCCAAGGCCCCGGATAAATGTCCGCCGCTTTGCGCACCGGCCATGTCGCGCAGGCGGCATCACCCCACACGATGGCGCGCCCGATGGGACCTTCACGTCGCTCGACGCGCGCCGCGATCGCGGGAAAGGCGGCCGCGGGCGGCACCGGAACATCACCGCATTCGATCGCTAGCGCCTGCTCGGGTCCCGCATATGATTCCGGGCCGGAAGCGACGGCGTCTGCCTCGGCGGATTTTGCGGGGGCGCCGGTGCGAGCCTGCCAAAGAGCCTCGAGACCCTTCGAGAATCCGATCCAACCGGGCACTGACTCCCCGGGCACCTGTTCGTTCGGATGCGGAAAGGCCAAGAGCAACGCTTCGCTGATTTGCCCCACGATACCCGTGTAGGTTTCCGACTTCTCACCGAGAGTGATCGGCCCTTGGCGAAGTCGCGCCAACAATGCCAAAAACTTCGCGCGCGTCGCCTCAGGACTGCCGGCCGAGAATGCGCAGCGACTCGTGCTGAGTCGACCGCACAAGCTCAGGAATTCGTGGAGTGTCTTCACTGTCCAGGCGTCGGTCCCAATTCGCTGCGAAATACTCTGTGACGGAGCAGCGGGAGGTGTCGCACGCCAAGCACTCGGTGCGATGTTGCCGTCCAAGACGAGTGCCCGCACCCGGTCGGGAAACAGATTTGCATAGGTGGCCCCGAGAATCGTGCCATAGGACAAGCCGATGTAGGTGAGCTTTGGTTCGCCCACCAGTTCACGCAAGCGATCCAGATCGCGTGCGGTGTCAGCGGTGGATACATGTTTCAGCAGGTCGCCGTTGCGCTCGGCGCAGCGCTGACCGAATTGCGCCCAAATGGCGGTATAGCCAGACTCCTGCGCGACGGAGGCCGGGAAATCCGCGTATTCCTTGAGAAAGTCACGTTCAGCCCGGGCCGAGGCAAAGCATTGCACGGCGGTGCTGGAGCCGACGCCGCGTGGATCCCAGCTGACGACATCGAACCGGGTTTTGAGGATCTCGGGGAAAAAATTGATCCAAGCGGGGATTTGAACCGTGCCCTGTCCCGCTGGGCCGCCAGGGTTGGTGAATAGCGTTCCGATGCGCCGACTCGAGTCGGTTGCGGGGTGCTTCACCAGAGCGAGCGTGATGGTCGGCCCGTTCGGCGCGCCATAGTCCAAGGGCACGTCGACGGTCGCGCATACAAACCCACCCGCGGAGGCGGCGATGGAGCCCGCCGGGCAATCGCGCCAGAGTATCGACGATCCCGGGGGACTGACTCCCTTGAGACCCTGATTGGCACCTGCGGCAGCACTCATCATGATCGCCGCTGCGACGAAAAGCAGGAGCCGTGATTTCACCGCAAGGCTTGCGAACACATCGTGCGCGCCGGCGGCGGCAGAACGGCTAGGCGTAGAACGCTGTGAGCGAGGCAACGACATGCGCCAGTTGCGTTTGGGCCAGTTCTGGGTAGATCGGCAGCGCCAAGGTTTCCACGGCGGCACGCTCGGATTCCGGAAAGTCGCCGGCACGATAGCCAAGATACTCGAAACACTTCTGCAGATGCAGCGGCACTGGGTAGTAAATCTCGGTGCCGATGCCACGCTCGGCCAGAAACTTCTTCAACTCATCGCGTTTTTGCACGCGCACGATGTATTGATTGAAGATGTGGCGGCCGCCCGCGACCGCAACGGGCGTCACGACCCGGGCGCCCAAACCGGCCGCCGCGAACGCCTTGTCGTAATAGGCGGCGTTGCGCCGCCGACCTTCCGTCCAAGCGTCGAGATATTTCAGTTTGACACGCAGCACGGCGGCCTGCAGTTCATCGATTCGGAAATTCCCGCCGACAAACGAATGAAAGTACTTCGGCTTGCCGCCGTGCACGCGCAACACCCGCAGGTGCTCAGCCAGTTCCGCATCGTTGACGGTACACAGACCCGCGTCGCCGAATGCACCCAGGTTCTTGCTCGGGAAGAACGAGAAACAACCGATGTCCCCAATGGAGCCCACGCGCCTGCCCTGATACTCGGTGCCGATCGCCTGCGCGGCGTCCTCGATCAGCTTGAGACCATGGCGCTTTGCGATTGCAACGAGCGGCGCCATATCGGCCGACTGACCGTACAAATGCACGGGCATGATGGCCCGGATCCGGCCGCCCGTCGTGCGATTGAACAAGCCGCCGTCGCGTACGACGCCGTTCCGGTCGATGAAGCTCTGAACGGATTCGGGCGACAGATTGAACGTGATCGGATCGATATCGCAGAAGATCGGGCGCGCGGCGACGCGGGCGACGGTACCGGCAGTCGCAAAGAACGTGAACGGCGAGGTGATGACCTCGTCGCCGGCGCCGATATTCAAAGCCATGACCGCGATCAGCAAGGCATCGGTGCCCGAAGAGACGCCCACGCCGAAGGCGGACCCCGCGTAGCGGGCAACTTCCTCCTCCAAACCGCGGACATGGTCGCCCAAGATGAATTGCTGGCTGGCGCACACCTGCTCGATGATCGGCATGACCTCGGCGCGAATTTCGGCGAACTGTGCTTTGAGATCGAGTAGCGGAACGGTTGTCATAATGGGATAGAATAGCATCTCGAGGAATGAGTTTCGTGCGCTCGGCGTCTTGCCGCAAAGGGCCCATGGCGTCAGTCGTTCGTTTCCGGGAACAGATCACGCATTCCCGCTGTGATTTGGCTCATAATAATCCTAGGATTATGTCGCACCCTCGCGTCTCACTGAACGCCAGCCGAGCAGCGATAAAATTTTCACGCGTCATGGACAGGTGATGACCCAACCGGTACTGGTCAAGCAGAGCTTTTTGATCGCGTTTCTGACCGGGGCACAAGCCGTCATGCCTGCGTTCGTCGCCGTCGCCTGTTTGTATGCCGTCGTCATCCTGTTCGGCTGGGCCTTCGATCTGACCTCGGCGGCCGTCGTGATCGTGTTGTGTCTGGTACTCGTGCGCCCGCCGCGCGAAGTGAGCATCCAGCTGACTTCTGAGCGCACGACGGCCGTCGCCGGTGTGATTTTTCACTGGGTGATTTTGCTGGTCGTGCTCCTCGCGCTCGGCTATCTGACCAAGTCGCTCAATGCCTACCCGCGACGGATCTTCGTCACCTGGGCCGCGGTCACACCGGTCGCCTTGATTCTCACGACCCTGGCGATGCATGAAGTCATGCGCCGCTTCTTGATGAATGCCTTCGACAATCGTAGCGCAATTTTTGCCGGCTACAACAACAGCAGTCTGGAGCTCGCGAAGCGCCTGAAACGCAATCCCAGCATGCGCATCCAGGTCGCCGGCTTCTTCGACGACCGCAGCGTCAGCCGTTTGTCCATGGACGCCGACACGCAACTCGTCGGCACTCTCGGCGACGTTGCCAAGTACGTCAATGAAAACGGCACCGACATCATCTTCATCGCGCTGCCGATTCGCCACCTGCAGCGCGTCATGAAGCTGCTCGATGATCTGCGCGATACGACCGCCTCGATCTACTACGTCCCGGACATCTTCGTCTTCGATCTGATTCAGGCGCGTTCCGGCGAGATTCACGGCATTCCCGTCGTCGCGATGTGCGAAACACCGTTCCACGGCTACCACGGCGTCACGAAGCGGCTTACCGATATCGCCTTCTCGGCAGCGATCCTGCTGCTGACGCTGCCGCTGTTCGTGATCATTGCGGTCCTGGTCAAGATCTCCTCGCCTGGCCCGATCATTTTCAAGCAGCGCCGCTACGGCCTGGACGGCCGCGAGATCGCGGTCTACAAGTTCCGCACGATGCGCGTCACGGAGGACGGCGCGAAAATTCGTCAGGCATCCAAGAGCGACAGCCGAATTACCAAGATCGGCAGCTTCCTGCGCCGCTCCTCCCTCGATGAACTACCGCAGATCATCAATGTGCTGCAGGGGCGCATGAGTTTGGTGGGCCCAAGGCCGCATGCGGTCGCCCACAATGAGGAATATCGCAAGCTCATCAAGGGCTACATGGTGCGCCACAAGGTCCTGCCAGGAATCACCGGTCTTGCGCAGGTCAACGGTTGCCGCGGTGAAACTGCGCAGCTCGCGGACATGCAAGCGCGCGTCAATTACGACCTGGACTATCTGCGCTATTGGACGCCGATGCTGGACATCAAGATTTTATTGCTGACCGCCGTCAAAGTGTTTCGCGACGACAAGGCCTATTGAGGTTCGGACAGCGCTTGAGTTGGTGGAAGCGCGATGCCCGTCGACACGTAGCGCTCGTGAAACAAGTACCGGCCGACGAAACTGCTGCCGGCCGCGGATTGCACCGCAATTGGTCGCGTCGGTGTCACCACAAATTCACCACTATCTAGGTTCCAGGCGAGCGGCCTGACCGACAAGTCGTAGAAATCCAGCCACTCGCGCGTCAGCGGGTATTGGCATTTATAGAAAGCTTCCTTGGCCGCGAAAATCAGCGTAACCGCGGCGTCACGCTGCGGCGCCGGCAAGGCGTCGAGCCAGGTCCGGTCGGCGGCCGTACAAATGCTGGGCCACAACTCAGCGGTTACATGGCCGACGATTTCGGTATCGATGCCGAGCGCTGCAGCCCGGGTCCGCTCCGCCACGACGGCCGCACAAAACCCTTCCGTGTGCGTGATGCTGCCGACACAGTCTTTCGGCCAGATCGGCTGACGGTCGGATGCCATCTCGATGGGCACGGCCGCGATGCCGAACGCAGCCAGCGCGAGCCGTGCGCAGCTGCGCCCGGCCGCAAACTCTTGCGCCCGCTTGGGAACGGCGCGCGCGATGCTCGCAGCCTCGGCCGGGAACAGCGACGCGACGTCACCGGGCTCACGCGTCTCGGCGGCGACGACGCCCGCGGGAAACAGAGTCTCGATGGCGAGGGATCGCCTGACGTTACGGTGGTCTTGCATGCAGCCGGTTCGTTTGCGGTTCGTCTAGCATACCCTGATACCATTTCAAGGCCGGCGCGTCGTCGGTCCGGGCGGCCTGTCGCGGGAGTAGCGCCGATTCATGCGGATAATTGAGATCTTGATCGTCCTGGTCTGCGTGGCGTTTCTGCTGGGCAATGCCAATCAGCCGATGACGCCACGATGGGCCCTGCTCTTTGCCGTGCTGCTCGCGGGCTTGCTCGCGCTACAACTGCTGTTCGAGGGCTGGCGCCTGCCGTTCGTGCCGATCTATATGGTCGCCATCGCCATCCTGTGTACCGCTCCGCTGGCGCTGCGCGCGCCCGCGACGGCCGCCCTGTTCGCGTCCGTACTCGGCCTGGGGCTGATCGGGATCGGCGTGCTGGTCTGCCTGCTCCTGCCGTTTCTCGAGCTGCCGCCGCCGACCGGCAACTATGCGCTCGGCTCGACGGTCCTGACACTGCCAGCGAGCACCGGACCCGAGCCCGTGGTGCAAGTCTGGTATCCGATCGCACGCACGCCGCCACCGCAGCCGTTGGCCGACCTGTTCGAACGCCGCAGACAACACGGCTGGCACGCCACCCCGGATCTCGATACGCGTCGCGGAGCGCCCTTACCGGCCGGCGAGAAATTTCCCGTGCTCTTGTATTTCCCCGGTTGGCCGGGCACCGGCCTCTCGAACCTGCTGCTGATTCGGGATCTCGCGAGTCACGGCTTCGTTGTCGCAACGGTCATTTATCCGTCGAACTCGAACCGACCGATGCAAGATTACACGTCGGATGACAGCATGCGGCGCTCGGTGACGGCCAATGACGAACGCGCGACGCGCAACGCCGAGGACGGTATGCGGATTTTGGACCAGCTCGCACATCTCGACGCGCAGACTCCGCCAGGCCTGCTCGCGGGCCACCTCGATCTTGCGCGGACCGGTGCGCTCGGCTATTCGTTTGGCGGTGCGGTCGCCGCCGAACTCAGCCGCCTCGATGCGCGCATCGGCGCAGCCGTGAACATCGATGGGCGTCATTGGGCGACGGCGCTCGAGCACGGCGTGCAAAAGCCGTATCTATTCATCGGCGAACCGCTGCTGTTGCCGGATGCGGCCGCCCTTGCGTCGAACGACCCGGCGACGCGCTACGAAGCCGCGCTCGATCAGGTCGATTATCGGAATCTGGCGGTGCATCTTCGCGAGAATGGCGGCATCCAAGCATCGATCGCGGGAACGACACACGCGAATTTCAGCGATGGCTCGCTGAGTTCGCATTGGCGGCGTCTCTCCGGCGGCGGCCCCATCGACGCGCTGCGCGCGCATCGGATTCTGGACGCCTATGTGCTCGCGTTTTTCGAGCAGACCCTGCGCGGGCAGCCGAGCTTGTTGTTGTCTGGCCCGAGTCCGGAATATCCGGAAGTGCGCTTGGAGCGATTCCGACCGAACTAGGACCGCGGCGGCGTCCAAGTCGGATACACGCGCGCCCGCGACCCCGGCTTCGTGAGCGCCCGCAGACTCGCCAGCTGCATGGCTGTCATCGCTTTCAGGGAGTCGCGCCAGGCGGAAATCCCTGGAGGTGTGGGCTGGAGCCCTAAGCGGCGCAGGCGATGGTTGAGGCGGTGAATTTTGGCGAGCCGATCAGTGGAGCGCAGCTCGAAGTTGAAACTGATCGCGACCGACACGCCATCATGGTTCTGCACCCAGTGCGGCGCAGTGACCGGGATGTGCACGCCGCGGCCGGCGGGCAGATCGTAGGCGATGGCGTCCGCTTGGCGCTCGTGTTTGTAAACGGCGCTGCTCTGATCGGCGACGAAATATTGCTCGAGCTCATCGTTGCTGACGAGGCTGCGATCATTGTGCGGAAACACATAGAAGGTCTTGTGTCCGGTCACCTGGACGAGCCAATTGATCTCGCTGTCGAAGTGATAGGGAGTGATGCGGTTCGGGGAGCTGAGCAGGATCAAGGCCTCCCCGATCGTCACGTCATCGCGCATGCGTTCGCCCGAAGCGCGCACGATCTTGGCGAGGAAGTTCTGCAGAACGGGTGCGTAGACCGGGTCCTGTTCCGTGTGTTTCAGAATTACGATCGAGTCGTTGTCGGCGATGTTCGCAATCGTATCCTGCAGGGACGCACGTCCGTCCGTGCCGACCTCCCACCGGTTGTTGACCGCCACCTTGCCGTTCGACCAATAGCTTTCGGCCTCCCTGGGCAAGCGCTGGGAGAGTGCGATCAGACTGGGTAATTCGAACAGCGGGTGTCCGGCGAGATCATGCGCAAAGGTAAAGCTCGCGCGATTGTAATTACGCGCAAACAGCTGATCGGGGTCTTGAAAGCCAGGCAGCGCAGCGGACATGTCAGGTCTGCAGCCCGAAACGCCTTCGCACCCGGTTGCGCAACGGCGTCGCAATGCGCATGACGCGGCTCTTGAGGAAATCGACGGTCTGATTCGACCCCGGCGCGGTGGGCTGACCACCGAGCTTGCGCAAATAATGGTTATAGGCGCGCACGCGTCCGCGCGCACGACTCGCATCCGTCTCGAACACGATCGAGTAAGAGACTGAGCGTGTGGCACGAGTTTCCACCCAGTGCGGCGAATTCTGCGGCTGATGCAGGCCCTTGCCGGGGCCCAAGACATACACCTGCTCGCGCGCCGGATCGCAGGCCGCAAGATCGACTTGCGCGATGCTGACGCGGCCGTGGCGATAAAAATCCTCGATGACGGCGTCGCGCAAAGTCGCCGGAGGATAGACGTGGTAAATCTTCTCCCCTTCGATCTGCGTGAAGAAGGCGATTTCGGGATCGAAATGAAACGGCGTGGTCGCCGCCGCCGAGGTCACGAATATCGCCGACTCGAGCCGCACGACGCGTTCGCCTTGTAAGCCGCCGCGCAGGTCGAGCACTTGCGCGAAGAACGTATCGAGCAGCTGCCGGAATCTTGGGTCGCGATTTTCGGGGCGTTTGAGCAGCAGGCGGGTCGGCGTGGCAGTCAGCCGGTCGAGCGCTTCGACCGGACCGCACTGACTATGAGGCACCGCATCAAACGCCGTTCCCGGGCTCGGCGCGCTTGCGGCGACAAAGTATTCGCGGGGATGGGCGGCATAGGCCGCGGCCAGATCGCGAATCGAATCCGGTTGAAACAGTGCGAGCTCGCTGAGCCGGTGCGTAAAGCCGAACGGATTTCGATCGAAATCCGCGCGGAACCGCACGGCGTCCACCAACAACGGCGACAGGTTCGCCGGCAGCTCGGCCTGCGCCGATGGCCGCGGAGCTCCGCTGTCGATTCTGGCGTTCAAATCGGTGATCCTCGTTGAGAAGGCACTGTACTGTCATCGGCGGATTTGCCGCAAGTATTGCGGCGCTGTTGGGTTTAACATAGTCCCACGGCGCCCTGGCGGCCACGGTGCTCAATATATTAGTGTGAAGTAGTCGATGTTTTGCCCCCGCCGTTACATGCGTACCGCCGGTTCGGTTTAATATTGTCGCCAGTTTGCGACTAGCGGCCGCCGCGAATTCGCCGCTGGGGGACTATTACGGGGGATCGCTATAGGGTCGATTGTCCATGCACCTCAACCGCACGATTCATGAAGTCTTTGCCGCCGTCGCCCGCCAATGGCCCGACCGACCGGCAATCTGCGGCGATGGAGCGTCGATCACCTACGCAGAACTTGCCCGGCGCGCCGCGAGCATCGCGGCTGGACTGATCGCGCGGGGTGTGCAACCGGGCGCCAAAATCGGCCTCTATGCGCAGCGTTCGAGCGATGCCGTGGCTGCCATGTTGGGCATTCTGCAGGCGGGCGCGGCCTATGTGCCGTTCGATCCGTCTTACCCGCCCAAGTTGCTCAGGTTCATTGCGGAGGATTGCGCGCCTGCAATCATGCTGGCGCAAGCCGCCCTGCGAGCGGACAACCCGCCCTTCTGGAGCGCAGAGACCTGGGAACTGGAGAGCGCCCTGGCACCCGGCGAGGCCACTGCCGCCCCGACTGCTGCGCCCGCGCCGGCGCCGCAGGTCGATGGCGACGCGCTCGCCTACGTCATGTACACCTCCGGGTCGACGGGGCACCCAAAGGGCGTGTTGGTGCCACACCGCGGCGTCACGCGGCTCGTGCTCGATAATCCATTCGTGTCCATGGGGCCGGAACAGGTGCATTTACAGCTGGCGCCGCTGGCCTTCGACGCCTCGACCTTCGAGATTTGGGGCGCGTTGCTGAACGGTGGGCGTTTGGCGATCCTCGCGAATCCACACCCGTCGCTGGACGACATCGCCGCTGCGATCTTCGAGCAGCGGGTGACCACGCTTTGGCTGACCGCGGGCCTGTTTCATTTGATGGTCGATCACCGCTTGGCGGGATTACGGCCGTTGCGGCAGCTGCTCGCGGGCGGCGACGTGCTATCCGCGCCGCACGTGGTGAAGGCACTGCGCGAGCTGCCGGACTGCCGCCTGATCAATGGTTATGGACCGACCGAAAATACGACGTTCACCTGCTGCTACACCGTGCCTCGCGAGCACCGCGCAAGTGAGCCGATACCGATCGGCAGGCCGATTGCGGGCACGACGGTGTACGTCTTGAATGATGCGGGCGCGCCGGTTGCCGATGGCGAGGATGGGGAACTTTACGCAGGTGGCGCGGGCGTCGCGCTCGGCTACCTGAATCGACCGGAACTGACCGCGCAGCGCTTTTTGCCCGATCCGTTCGAGGGATCGGGCAAGCGCCTGATGTATCGCACCGGCGATCGCGTGCGTCGTCGCGCGGACGGCAACGTCGAGTTTCTCGGCCGCGTCGACCGGCAGGTCAAAATCAACGGGAAACGCGTCGAACTCGATGAGATCGAGGCCTGCTTGCGGCGCAGCGGCTTGATCGAAGATGCCGCGGTGACCAGCACGGCAACTGCGGGCGGCCCGCGCAAGCTCCATGCCTATGTCAAATCGTCGCGCGAGGGCGCAAGCTTGATCCCGGAACTCAGGCGTCATCTGCGCGCGGAGTTGCCGGAGCACATGGTGCCGGCCTCGTTCCTGATTTTGGCGTCGCTACCCTTGTCGCCGACCGGCAAAATCGATCGCGCGCGACTGCCGGCGCCGTCGGACGCGGCTGCGCCCCCCACCTCCCTCTCGAGCCGCCCCGCCGGCAATCTGGAAGCGCTGCTGGCGCAGATTTGGTGCGCAGTTCTCGGCCGCCGCGAGGTCGGCAGCGAGGAGAACTTTTTTGATTTGGGAGGCACGTCTTTGCAACTTATTGAGGTCCACGCGAGGATCCGGAGCATGTTGAATAGCGACCTGACCGTGGTGGAATTATTTCAATATCCGCGGATCAAGGCGCTGGCGGGTGCACTCGCGCGCAAGACGGCGACGCAGCCCGCGGGCAGCCCCGGGACCTTGAGCGCGCTCGACCGTGCGCAGCGACAACGAGCGGCGCTCGCCCGGATGCGCCCGCGCGACAATCGTTCCGCATGAGCGACACAAAAAACAATCCTGAGCCCGGCATGATCGCCATCGTCGGTATGGCGGGTCGCTTTCCGGGCGCCGACAACATCGAGCAGTTTTGGCGCAACTTGTGTGCCGGCGTGGAATCGATCACGCGCTTCCGGGACAGCGAACTCGAGGACAGCTTCAGCGC
>Ga0116231_10000016_pt1 | contig 144482 bp, 137 predicted proteins | sample S1TSphgellanicum_2_FD_89695 | JGI IMG/M metagenome (GOLD analysis project Ga0116231, IMG submission 89695) | Host-associated microbial communities from peat moss isolated from Minnesota, USA - S1T2_Fd - Sphagnum magellanicum MG | ecosystem: Host-associated > Plants > Peat moss > Unclassified...
AACTGCGGCGACGATAGTCTGGGGGTTGCCCCACGCCAAAATAGCTCGATGCCAGGTTATTTTTATCACACAACAAGCAGCCTTCCCTCACTCTTTATTTTGGGAAGGCTGCTTGTTTTTGTTTGATACAGTCCTTGATTTAATTTTGTCACGGACATTTGTCAAACTGGTCTAAGTTTGTGGGAAAATCATCTCAGTATAGGTTAATCTATTAAGAATTTAGGGTGAAGAGCTATCGTTCCCATGCTAGACCGAATAAATGATATCGCCTGGCAAGCTCATCAGGGTAGTGTCGCTGCGATTATTCAACTATTAAACGATCGCCTGTCCTCAAATGGTGTCAGAACTAGGGCAATATATTCTGATGGCATCTTACATATTCTCTGTGAGGCTGCAATAGCAGAACAGCTTGAGCAGTCAACCCTAGTAGATGAAATCCAGAAAATTCTGGAGTCAATTGCACCGCGTAGCATCCGCCGGGTAAATATCAATAGTCGGATTGTCAGGGAACAACAATTACTTTGGCTACAGGAAATCCATAATAACCAGGAGAATCAATTACTTTGGTCTCAAGACGTAACATTAACTCAACCCAATATATTAAAGCAGTTGATTCAGGATTTCACAGAATCTCAACCTGAGTCTGGAAAAACAAATTTACCTAAATCCAAATCTTCTCAGTCAATATCACTAACATATAAAAGTAAGCAGCAAGCTTTGTCTCGAACAGTAATTATAATTGTGAGCCTGGGTATAGGTTTATTGGTGGGATGGTTCCTGTATAAAATATTAGGTGATAAACGAGATAATTTAAGGTTACTAGCTAGTTCCCAGTTGATTACAGCAGCCACTGATACTAAACCAAATACTTCTAATACTGCTATCTCTCACACAGTTGACGACCCATTCGCAGCAGCAGTCCGCATTGCTAATCAGGCTTCCGCATCTGGTAAAGTCGCTATCACCTCGACTCAATGGTTGGAATTAGCTGCTAGTTGGCAACAAGCATCTGATTTAATGAGCCAAGTTCCACTTGGTCATAGTCGCTACAAAGAAGCGCGAATTAGGTCGCAGCTATACAAGCAGTTTAGTCAAACTGCACAAAAAGAAGCAGATAAAAGTAAACTGTAGCAGCTAGGCATAGTTGGCACTCTTGAGGTCATCTTTTCTACCTGCTATCAATTTAATTTATTTAATTGCTCATGTCCAACATGCGTTGAATGGGTAGTAATGCAGCTAGACGAGTTTTTTCTGGTATGTTGATCTCTGGAGTCCGGTTTTTCATTGCCCAATAAAGCTTCTCTAAAGTATTTAACCGCATGAATGGACACTCATTGCAGTCGCAATCATTTTTCGGTGGTGCGGGAATAAAATGTTTATGAGGAGCTAGTTTTTGCATCTGGTGGATGATTCCCGGCTCTGTCGCCACGATAAATTCTTCCGCAGGGCTAGTATGGCAATAATTTAGTAAAGCGGCTGTGGAACCAATAAAACTGGCATGACGTAAAATACTATCTTCACATTCAGGGTGTGCGATCGCCTCTGCCTTTGGGTATATAGTCTGCAACTGGACAATTTTCTTCTCTGAAAAAGTCTCATGCACAATACAACTACCTTGCCAGATCACCAAATCCCTGCCGGCTTGTTGACTTACATAACGTCCTAAGTTGCGGTCTGGCGCGAAAATAATGGGTTGTGCTGCGGGTATTTGCTGCACAATCTTCACCGCGTTAGAACTGGTGCAAATGATATCACTCATCGCCTTAATTTCCGCAGAACAATTGATATAAGACACAACTATATGATCTGGATATGCCGATTTAAACGCAGCAAAAGCTTTCGGTGGACAACTATCTGCTAAAGAACAACCCGCATTTAAATCTGGTAACAACACTAGTTTATCTGGATTCAAGATTTTAGCTGTTTCCGCCATAAAATGAACCCCAGCAAAAACGATTACATCCGCATTAGTATTTGCCGCTGCTTTAGCTAATTGTAAGGAATCTCCAATAAAATCAGCAATATCTTGAATATCTGGCTCTTGGTAGTAATGCGCTAGAATCACCGCGTTAAGTTCTACTTTTAACTGCTCAATTGCAGTAAATAAATCTCGCGGTAGGTTCGGTGTCTGGTTTGGTGGAGTCAATGTATTTGTAAACACAATTAATGGGTGCTTTTAGTAGCAAGTAATTTTATTATTAAGATCAATTATAGTGGATTTCACTAAAAATAGTGAGTGGCTAAATATTTAGCAGCTATATCCAAATTGAGTGGAATTTTCTATGCTGGAGATAGATGGCAAGGAAAGTGGCATGACCAGTCAGAAAACTCAATCAATAACCTCTCTCAAAATTGCTATAGTTGGCGATGTTCACGACCAATGGGAACAAGAAGATGGCATGGCACTCAAGCATTTGGGTGTTGATTTAGTACTGTTTGTAGGGGACTTCGGTAATGAATCAGTAGAAATAGTGCGGGAGATTGCTTCCCTTGACATTCCCAAAGCTGTTATTTTGGGAAACCACGACGCCTGGTATACCGCTACAGACTGGGGACGCAAGAAATGTCCCTACGATCGCTCCCAAGAAAATCGCGTACAAGCACAATTAGATATACTCGGTTCTCTACATGTTGGTTATAGTAAGTTGGATTTTCCGGCTTTTAATTTAACTGTTGTGGGAGGTCGTCCTTTCACATGGGGCGGACCAGATCTGAGATTTGCCGAAATTTGCCAAGAACTTTATGGTGTCAGCACTATAGAAGAATCAGCAACCAAAATCTTCCAAGCAGTTAAGAGTGCTGCTCAGGAAACAATTATTTTTCTGGGTCATAATGGACCTAGTGGCTTAGGTAATCTACCCCAAGACCCCTGTGGTAAAGACTGGCTTCCTGTTGGGGGTGACTATGGCGATCCAGATTTAGCCGAAGCAATTACTCTCAGTATTGCGGCCGGAAAGAATGTTCCTTTAGTGGCATTTGGTCATATGCACCATGAATTAAGACACCTGAAGGAAACCCAACGGCGGGCACTTTTTGCCAGCCCTGATGGGAGGATTTACTTGAATAGTGCTAGTGTACCTAGAATTATTGACACAGACGGAGTAAAATTGCGGAACTTCTCGCTTGTTTCTTTAGTAGATGGTTCAGTTACACGAGCTTCTCTTGTCTGGATAAGGAACGATTTTCAAGTAGTTTCTGAAGAAATATTCTACCCGCGTGCGACTTCAGTAGTACCATCTGCGTAGATTATAAGATATAATAATTTTCTGTCGGGTAAATTGCTCTCTATAAAGGACAACTTTGATGAGAAGTTCAGTTTTTGAGTATTACCAATACTACGACAGTTTATTTGGAGAGGTGGCAGAGTGGTCGATTGCGTCCGACTTGAAATCGGATGAGGCTAAAACCTCCGGGAGTTCGAATCTCCCCCTCTCCGTTGCTAGCTCACAAGGCTACGATTCTTCTGTTGTATTTTTGTGAGTTGCTCGGTTAGCACGCGCTTCGGCGGAAGTCATGACTTCCGACAAATTCTCCAAGACTTCACCAGGAAAGTTTTCCAGAACCCTAGTGGACAAAGCTACTCGACCCTTTCCTTCATCCAGGTCAATAATTACAGCTTTAATTTGCTGACCCATTTGAAAGACCTTCTCCAGCGACTCAATAAATTTTTGGCTTACCTGTTTGATGTGCAATAAAGCGCTAACGCCATCTAAGTCTACAAACACGCCAAAAGGCTTAATTCCAGTGATTTTACCTTCTACCAGTTGACCTACCTGTAACAAACTGAAGTTACTAGAACGAGTTGCTAGACGCTGGGAAAGGATTAGTTTATTATTACTACGATTGACTTCTAAAAAACTAGCTGTCAATGTTTGTCCCTTCAGGGCTTCTAAATTATCCCGCTCAATTAGATGAGAACGGGGAATAAATCCCCGCAAGGAAAGAACTTCCACGGTAATACCACCCTTATTGACACCAATAACTCGAACTTGTACAGATTGGGAATCCGTTTGCATTTGAGCTAATTTCAGCCAAATATTTTGAATTTCTAACTGTCGTCGGGAGAGGGTGACTTGACCCTCAGCATCTTGGTCGCGAATAATTAAAAATTCTAATTCTTCATGCATTGGTAGTACTTCCGATAGATCGCTAACAGATCTCAAAGAAGCCTCATCGCGGGGAAGAAAAGCCGATGACTTACCGCCAATATCAACATAAGCTCCATCATGGTCAAATTGAAATACTTTACCATGTACGACTTGTCCTTTTTGAAATTGGTAGTCGTGTTTTTCTAGTGCTTTGGCAAAATCGTCCATTGTAAAAGGCGAATTAGCTGTTTGAGAAAGTTGCGATTCGGAATTCATGACTTTTCACGATAAATTGTTATTTACTCTGGTCCGACTGGAAGATTTTTACTTATCTCCATGCGAACCGAACCTGGGGAAAATCTAGAAAGAATTTACTTGTATCTGTTCTAAACTTAATCTACACTGCTAATACACTACCAAAAAGTTGTTTTACCTTTTCCCAAGCATCATTAGCTGCTTGAGGATTATAACTGGAACGATGGTTACAGAAAAACCCGTGGTCAGCTCCATCGTAGCGAAACACACTTGATGGTATTTTATTTTTGGTTAACTCTGCTTCTATTTTATCTACTTGCTCTGCTGGAATGCTCGCATCTTCAGTACCAAAGAAGGCATAAAGAGTACCTTTAATTTCTTTTGTCTTGTTGATAGTAGGTTCGATACTTCCGGGGGTATCGGTTGCAATCCCTCCTCCATAAAAACTAGCAGTTGCTTTGATATCTGATAAAGTAGCAGCTAAATATGCTACATGACCACCGAAACAAAACCCAATGCAGCCAAAAGCATTTTTTTTGACCTGTGGCATTGCTTTAAGATAGTCAATGGCTAGTTGAATATCGCTTAAAATCTCCGAGGGTTTTGTCTGTAACATATAACGCACACCAGTGGTGATATCTTCTGAAGTATATCCGGTTTCAAAACCAGGTGCTTGACGTTGAAAAAGTGCAGGAGCAATTGCTACATATCCCAATTGGGCAATTCTTTCTGTAACTTCCCGAATATGAATGTTCACCCCGAAAATTTCTTGTAAAACAATAATTCCGGGATAAATACCAGGTTGTTCGGGTTGTGCTAGATAAGCTTCTATCTGGAAACTATCTAGTCCTATTTGAATTTTTGCCGTTTTTATGGGTCGTTCTGTCATAATAATTCTTACAAAACCTCTGCGAATGTTTGATATAACTATGCCAGTATCTTCAGTCTATTTTCCATCAAAATTATCAATTAGCCAAAGTGGGTATTATAAATTGCCATAATTGGTAGATTTAACTAGATTGTATAATTGTTATTTTATATATAACCATAATCTCTGCCCCCTGCCTTCTTACGAGGTCGGTGATGATTCAATTCCGTATTCAACCAGACAGTGAAATTCCTGCATCCACTCAGTTATTTAATCAAATCCGGTTTGCGATCGCCTCTCGGCAATACCCACCGGGGTTTAAGTTGCCGAGTACAAGGGCCTTAGCCATCCAAACCGGATTACATCGGAATACTATTAGTAAAGTTTATCGCCAGTTGGAAGATGAAGGACTGGTGGAAAGTCTAGCAGGTTCGGGTATTTATGTCCGTTCTCAAGGACATGAGGGAGGTAGTCGTTGGCATTCTCCTATTTTGCAAGAATATCCAGAAGCATACAAAGTAGTTCAAGTAGCTCTGGATGAACTGCTGGACCAAGGCTGTTCCCTCAATCAAGCACAGGAGATATTTTTAGCCGAAGTTGATTGGCGCTTGCGTTGTAGTGCGCGAGTTTTGGTTATAGCTCCATTTCAAGATATTGGGGTAGGGGAATTAATGGTAAATGAGTTGGAAGCAGCTTTGGAAATTCCTGTACAACTAGTAGCAATGGAAGAATTACCCAGTTTACTAGACCAAACGACTTCTGCAACATTAGTTACTAGTCGATATTTCATCAGCGATGTAGAAGCGATCGCCGCACCCAAGTCTGTACGCGTCATCCCTTTGGATATTCACAATTACAGTAAGGAGATGAATTTGGTAAAAAATCTGCCTAAAGCTAGTTGTATTGGCATAGTTAGCGTTAGTCCGGGGATCTTGAGAGCTACAGAAATCATTCTCCATGGTCTGCGGGGAGATGATTTATTGGTGATGACTGCTCAACCAAAAGATGGTTACAAACTACAGGCGATCGTCAAACGGGCGGAAATAATTTTTTGTACCGACCAAGCCAGTTATTCCACGGCGCAAACAGGAGTACAAACAGTCTCAGAAGATTTAATCCGTCCACCTAAGTTGATTCGTTGTGAAAATTATCTGGGTACACAATCAATTAACTTTCTCAAACGAGAACTGGGGTTAAGTTAAGTTTTGCTTTTTTATCACTTTGTTATTTGGCTAATGTGTTGAAAACTTCTCAGATTGCAATGAGCAATATATGAGCTAAAATTGGCAAATTCTCTCCCGCTAGAGCCGCACGGCCCCAACGGGAGAGAATATAAACCCAACAACTTAACTTCCCTCTCAATCTACAAGATGAGGAAAAACATTTTGGGAATTTCCCTATATAGTAACTATAGGTTTAATTCTTCTCCTCTGTCTTGAGATAGATATTGATGAAATCAATCCCAGGCGCGAGCAGGAGTGGGCCTTTAGAAAAATATAGCATTGAGCTAAAATGGAGATGTCCTCTTCTACTACTTTGTTTTTTAAGGAAGTGTCGATATGAGCATTCCACTTTTAGAACAGCCGACAGGAGAAAAACTGGTAACTCTCAAAGATGTTTCTTGGGAACAATTCAGAGGGATTGAAGCCCAGCTATTGGACAACCGCAATGTCCGATTGTCTTATTTGTCAGGAATGTTAGAAATTATGTCTCCGATTGGTGAAGAACATGAATCAGTAAAAACAACTCTTGGTTATTTGCTAGAAGCTTACATGAGAGAGTTGGGTATCCGGTTCTATGGTCGTGGTGGGTATACCTTGGAAGAACCGGGTTACGCTTCAGGTACACCGGATGAATCTTACAACGTGGGCGCAAAAAAAGAAGTTCCTGACATCATTATTGAAGTTATTGTTACCAGTGGAACTATTAATAAGAAGGAGTTATATAAACCTAAAAAAGTGCCTGAAATCTGGTTTTGGAAATCAAACTCTATAAAAATATTCTGTCTTAATCAAAGGGGCGAGTATGAAGAAGTAAAGCGGAGTCGGTTTTTTCCCGATCTAGACCCCGCTTTACTGTTACGTTGTATCGCCATACCTGACCAGTACGATGCTGTCCAGGAATTTATTCAGACTATCCGCAATCAGGTTAACTAATTTGCAGAAACTCTCGCACTTTTTGCCGATAAGTTTGCGGATCTTCTAACATGGGGAAATGGGCTGTCTGGGAAATTACGACAAATTCAATTTTGTCATTTAGTGATGCAGCGTGGCGTCCTAAATTAGCAGGAATGATTTTATCATATTCCCCCGCTATCAACAAGGTCGGTACCGTTAATCTAGCAAATTCCTGGGGCATTATTTCCGCTTGTCTTTTACTTACAGAAGTAAAAATTGTTCCCAACGCCGCACCATAATCAGCATCAATAAAATCTTGCAAAAAAGCTTGGCACTGAGATTTAGGAATAGGACGGCGGAGAAACCGCGCCATAAACATTTTGTCGGCTAATGGTATTTTTACTAGCCACTTGGGACGGAATTTAACTACATAACCACCAAACTTATGAAAAGCAGCAAAGGCTTTTTCATCATATTCAAAAATTCCACTACAGGTTAAAACGGCTTTTTTAACTCTTTGCGGATAACGATTAAAAAATAAAGTCGCAATAGAAGCACCCATTGAATGCGCATTAATATAAACCTGCTCCAGGTGCAACTCATCCAACAAAGTTACCAAATCCTCGGCGTATTCCTCTAATTCATAACTTAACTCTTGCTGGGGTTGATTACGAGAGCGCCCAAATCCTCGTAAATCATAAAGCAAACAATCAAATTTATCGGCTATTGCTTCCGTTGTACTTTGCCAATATCTAGCTGAACCCGCCCAACCGTGGATAAAAACCATGACTGGTTTATAAGTTGGACCGTCGGATGTTTTACTTATCCACTCGTAATAATGGTCAACTCCACGAATATTTATGTAAGCCATGAAATTAGGGTGTAGGGTGTAGGGTGTAGGGTGTAGGAACCCTATACCCTATTTCTCATTTAAGCTGATTCTGGCTTGGGTAATGAAGAAGGATGTACTAGCAATTCAGCTGTCGATCGCTTCTCAACCATTTCTTTGGTAACTGTACAGCGAGTCACGTCTTTTCGGGAAGGTAACTCGTACATGACATCTAACATTAATTCTTCCACAATACCTCGTAGCGCTCGCGCCCCTGTTTTCCGCCGATAAGCTTCTTGAGCGATCGCCCGTAAAGCCTCTGGTTTAAAGTCCAGTTGGACATTATCCATCTTTAACAGTTTTTGATACTGCTTGACTAAAGCGCTCCGAGGTTGGGTGAGGATAGCCATCAGTGCTTCCTCATCCAATGGATCTACTACTGCTACCATAGGTACGCGCCCAATAAATTCGGGAATCATGCCAAATTTAACCAAGTCATCTGGTTCCAAATAGCGGAGTGTATCTGCTACGCGCTTTTCTTTGGATTGACCTTCTCCCGGTTGGACAAAGCCGATTGACTTTTTCCCTACCCTCTGGTCAACTACCTTCTCTAAACCGACAAAGGCTCCACCACAGATAAATAAAATATTACTAGTATCGATCTGTATACAGTCTTGATAAGGATGTTTACGTCCACCTTGGGGGGGTACATTGGCGATCGTTCCCTCCAACATTTTAAGTAGCGCTTGTTGTACCCCTTCGCCAGAAACATCCCTAGTAATTGAGGGATTTTCACTCTTGCGGGCAATTTTATCAATTTCGTCGATGTAGATAATTCCGCGCTGCGCCTCTTCTACATCTAAATCCGCCACTTGTAATAGTCGCAACAAGATGTTTTCCACATCTTCTCCTACATACCCTGCTTCTGTTAAAGTTGTAGCATCTGCAACAGCGAAGGGTACATCCAGAATTTTAGCTAAGGTTTGGGCTAAGAGAGTCTTACCGCAACCAGTTGGTCCAATTAGTAAAATGTTGGATTTTTGTAGTTCGACTACATCTTCTGTTGAACCTTTAGCATTACCTTTAGATTGGAGAATTGCTAGGCGTTTATAATGGTTGTAAACGGCAACTGACAAAACTTTTTTTGCTTCATCTTGTCCAATCACATGTTCATCCAAATATTTTTTTACCTCTCGCGGTTTGGGTATTTGGGTAAACGAAATATTAGACGAACGGGTACGGCGTTTCTGAGGCGCTTCTGACCGAGGTGGTGGTTGCTGCGACGCCGCACCATTGGTATCCAGTAACTCCTCATCTAGAATTTCATTACACAAGTCAACGCATTCATCGCAGATGTAGACTCCCGGACCCGCGATTAATTTACGCACCTGCTCTTGAGACTTGCCACAAAAAGAACATTTTAAATGGGAGTCGTATTTAGACATACCAGCCTCTTATTTCAGAATGGTGAATCCAGCGCTGTCGGCGGGGTTCCCGCCGTAGGCGACTGGTGAACCCGGAGGGTGACGTTTTCCCCTGCTGTGGGGAGATTCTGTCTAGAAATAACTTGATCGATTAGCCCGTAGTTTTTTGCTTCTTCTGCTGACATGAAAAAGTCGCGTTCTGTATCTGTTGCAATTCTTTCCAAGGGTTGACCAGTATGCTGAGATAACAATTGATTCAATTTATCCTTAATGTAAAGAATTTCTCGCGCTTGAATTTCAATGTCAATCGCCTGTCCTTGAGCGCCACCAAGAGGTTGGTGAATCATGATCCGTGAGTCAGGTAAAGACATCCGCTTTCCTGATGCACCAGATGTTAATAAAAACGCTCCCATACTGGCGGCCAGTCCAAAACAGATTGTAACCACGTCGGGACGAGTCTGTTGTATTGTATCATAAATTGCCATTCCTGCATAAACGGAACCACCAGGAGAATTAATGTACAATTGGATATCTTTTTCCGGGTCTTCCGCATCCAAAAAAAGCAATTGGGCAACAATAGAATTAGCTACAGCATCATCAATAGGAGTACCTAAAAAAATGATCCGCTCTCGCAGCAAGCGCGAGTAAATATCAAAAGCCCTTTCCCCCACGCCAGACTGCTCTAGCACCATTGGCACGATGTTATCAGGACTATTACTCAATTGTGAGCTAGTACCTCGGGAATTTAGACTAGTGATGGGAAAATTTCTGGATTGCGATACAAGCATAGAACAGCATTTAACAATTAAGTACAAATGGAGCAAGACTAGTGGGAGAAAGCAAAGCAGAAATTTCTACTTGAGCTCTGTTTTAACCATTATGCCCTATTTTATGCGGGGGAACAGGTTGCAACTAATCTACGAGCCTTCAGCCACAAGTTCTACAGTTGAATGTTCTAGCAACCAATCAAATACTTTTTCGGTTAACAATTCGCCTCTCAATAAGAAACGGTATTGATCTTGATCTATATTTTCGTCTCCATATTGGGCGAGAACTTCTGTTAATTTTAGTTCAACTTCTGTTTCTGAGACTTGAATAGATTCGCGCTTACCAATAGCTTGTAATGTCAACCCTCGCTTGATGCGATCAATAGCGTCAGGTCGTGCTTCTCCTCGCATATAAGAAATCACATCTTGAGTAAACAGCTTTCTCACATCATGTCCTTGCTGTGTGAGTTTCGCTTCTGTTTGTTTCAAAATAGTATCAACTTCACTATCTATCAATGTTTCTGGTAATTCAACTTCTACATATTTAAGAATTTCTTTTAGCAAAGCTTCTCGCTGATTAACTTTGGTACGTTCTTGCGCTTCCTGGCGATAACGTTCTGCTAAATAAGCTTGTAATTCTGCTAAAGAGCTAAATTCGCTGACTTCTTGAGCAAATTCGTCATTTAATTCTGGTAGCTCTTTTTCTTTGATTTCTTGAAGAGTAACAGTGAATACAGCTTTTTTGCCCGCTAAAGCCTGATTACCATAATCGGCGGGGAACTGAGCCAAAATTTCTTTAGTTTCGCCACTACTCATCCCTACGATACCATCCACAAAGCCAGGAATAAACCCACTCTCTTGTTGTAGCTCAACTTTAAAGTTGGTAGCAACGCCACCAGGAATTGGTTCTGGCTCAGAAGATTCCTCGTTGGCTTCTCCATCGGTTTTAGCAAATACAGCTGTAAAATCAACTATAACAACGTCCCCAATTTGAGCAGATCTTCCCTCCACAGGCACCAAAGTCGCTATTTTCTGGCGTTCCTGGTCTAAAACTTTCTGTACCTGCTCCTCGTCATATTTAACTTCCTCAGCCTTAACGCTTAAATTGGTGTATTGCTGTAAATTAACTTCTGGCTGGACATCAATCACCGCTATAATGGTTAGAGGTTGACCTGGTACATAATTACTTACCAAATCATCGAAGGAAGAACGCAATTTGGGCTGTCCGATTGCCTGGATGTCAGACTGTTTAAGTGCTTTTTCAATACCGTCGGGAATTATTTCTTCCAAAACAGCAGCTTTAATCCGATTACTACCGTAGTGTTGTAATAGTATAGGTGTTGGTACCTTACCTCTACGAAATCCAGGAATATTGGCTTTACTGGATAAGTTTTTGATCACCTCTTGATATTTTTGTTGGGTAGTTTCTGGTGTAATCTCTATTTCCAGACCGATTTGGCTAGCGGGGAGTTTCTCCTGGGTGACTTTCATGCTTTGTCTCTAGTTTATCTGAATGTTTTTATTACCAACTGCAACAAATTCGGGAACTCCCATCAATGCACTATTGGCTTGACATAGTAGCTAGTATAGCCAAATTTTCCAGCAAACTTTGGCTATACTAGGGAAGAGTGCTACTATTATCTAAAGTCTGGTGTAGATAAGAATTAAATTTATTCTATTATGCTGTGTTATTAGCCAAGCTTTCTAAAATTATTAATTTGTCAATATTATTGTAGTGTCTCTTATGGTGTAGGAAATTGAGAAATGTAATGTTAATCACAAAAGAGCCAAGCTCAACCTCCAGTATGATCTCTAAAGGAGGCATCTAAGTTTGTCCCAGTTTTATCGCGTAGCTATTCTCGGTGCCACTGGTGCTGTAGGTACAGAGTTACTAGAATTACTTGAAAGGCGTAATTTTCCTATTGCTGACTTAAAGCTCTTAGCTTCAGAGCGGAGTGCTGGTCAGAGAATAAAGTTTAAAGGAGAAAATCTAGTTGTAGAATCAGTCAGCGATCGCGCCTTTGCAGAAGTTGACTTGGTACTAGCTAGTGCGGGAGGAGCAACATCTAAAACTTGGGCGGGAGTCGCAGTTGATAGAGGAGCAGTTGTGATTGATAACTCCAGTGCTTTTCGCATGAACCCCAACGTTCCTCTAGTTATCCCAGAAGTCAATCCTCAAGCTGTGGTTGACCACCAAGGAATTATTGCCAATCCTAACTGCACTACAATCCTGATGGCGATGGCTGTTTGGCCATTACATCAAGTTATTCCTGTGAAGCGGATTGTAGCGGCGACCTATCAATCTGCTAGCGGCGCTGGTGCTAGAGCGATGGCAGAAGTGAAAACCCAAACTAGCGCTATACTACAAGGACAACAACCTATAGCTGAGGTCTTGCCTTATCCATTAGCGTTTAATTTATTTCCGCATAATTCCCCTTTAACAGATGCAGGATATTGTGAGGAGGAAATGAAAATGGTGAATGAAACTCGCAAAATATTTGGTGACCAGGAAATCAGAATTACTGCTACTTGTATACGGGTTCCCGTACTCCGAGCCCATTCAGAAGCGATTAACCTGGAATTTGGGAAATATTTTCATCCAGATATAGCCAGAAAGATTTTAAGTGAATCACCTGGTGTTAGATTAGTGGAAGACTGGCAAACAAATTATTTTCCTATGCCCATAGACGCTAGTGGAAAAGATGAGGTTTTGGTGGGAAGAATTCGTCAGGATATTTCTCATCCTTATGGACTAGAACTCTGGTTATGCGGTGACCAAATTCGTAAAGGTGCAGCCTTAAATGCAGTGCAAATCGCTGAGTTACTGGCCCAGAAAAATCTCTTCAGACCTGGAAAAATGGATGTCGAAAGTATTAAGGAACGGGGAACAGGGAACAGGGAACAGGGCATAGATTAAAATAGAATCATCAAAAGTAGTAAAGTGGGAATTAAAGAGGGATAATTAGGAGTAAAAACAGGGTGGGAGATTTTGGCAAGATTCTAACCGCTATGATCACGCCGTTTAAAACAGATGGTAAGATTAATTATGACGTAGCAACTAAATTAGCTGTGCATTTGGTTGAAAATGGGACAGATACCCTAGTGGTTTGTGGTACGACTGGAGAATCCCCGACTTTGAGTTGGTCAGAGGAATATCAATTATTTGGAGAAATACTCCAAGCTGTAAATGGGAAAGCTCAAGTCATCGCCGGCTGTGGTTCTAATTCTACCACTGAAGCGATCGCGGCGACGGAAGCAGCCGCTAAAATAGGAGTACATGGTTCCTTACATGTGGTTCCTTATTACAACAAACCACCACAAGCAGGGTTATACCAACATTTTCAGGCAATAGCGCAAGCCTGTCCTGAGATGCCCATATTGTTATATAATGTTCCTGGTCGTACTGGTCAAAATCTCAGCCCGGAAACAGTTGTTAAGTTAGCTAAAATTGATAATATTGTAGGTATCAAAGAAGCCAGTGGGAATTTAGACCAAGCTAGTGAAATCCGGCGCTTGACACCAAAGGAATTTCAGCTTTACGCTGGAGATGACTCCTTAATTTTGCCCCTGGTAGCGATAGGAGCTAGGGGAGTTGTCAGTGTAGCTTCTCATCTAGTAGGAAATCAGCTACAACAAATGCTCCAAGCTTTTAATAGTGGGAAAGTAACAGAGGCAACTGAGATTCATTTGCAACTTTTTCCTTTGTTCAAAGCTTTATTTTCTACGACAAATCCCCTACCGATTAAACATGCATTAAACCTTCAAGGTTGGGAAGTTGGCTCTACTCGCTTACCCCTATACGAAGAAGTTGACTCGGAAATCTATCAAAAGTTAGAGGATGTATTGAAAAAACTTAGTTTAATCTCAGACCAAATAAGTTGAACCAGCAAACATAGTGGTTGATAAAGATATATATATAAAGAATTTTGACTGAAATAATTACCAAGTATCAATTAAGAACTTTATGTTAAAGCTGACTGATTCCAGAGTCCTTCAGTTATAGATACTTTATCATCCACCGAAAAATTACAGTTGTATTTAATACAAAAACGCTAATTATTTAAGCGATTCACACCAAACGATAATCTAAGGAGAAAATGGTTAACAACGAAACTAGTACCGCACTCAAAATTATTCCTTTGGGCGGTTTACATGAGATTGGTAAGAATACCTGTGTTTTCGAGTACGAAGACGAAATAGTATTACTAGATGCAGGATTAGCTTTTCCTACAGAAGCAATGCATGGAGTAAATATTGTTTTGCCAGATACAACTTATCTGCGGGAGAATCGCGAAAAAATCAAAGGGATGATCGTGACTCATGGTCATGAAGACCATATAGGTGGTATTGCTTTCCATCTGAAACAATTTGACATTCCGATCATTTATGGACCTCGGTTAGCCATGGCGATGCTAGAGGGTAAATTGGAAGAAGCAGGTGTCCGCGATCGCACAGAAATCAGAACAGTTTTGCCCAGGGATGTAGTGCGCATTGGCAAATCTTTCCTTGTGGAATATATTCGCAACACCCACTCCATCGCTGACAGTTTCACTGTAGCTCTACATACACCAATGGGGGTGGTTATCCATACAGGTGATTTTAAATTTGACCATACGCCAGTGGATGGAGAGAGATTTGACTTACATCGCCTATCCGAACATGGAGAAAAGGGCGTTTTGTGTTTATTGAGTGATTCGACTAACTCAGAAATACCTGGTTTCACTCCTTCGGAAAACTCCGTTTATCCTAATTTAGATCGGGTATTTAGCCAAACACCCGGTAGATTGTTTGTTACTACATTTGCTTCCAGCGTGCATCGGATTAACATTATTTTGCAATTAGCTAAGAAGCATAATCGCGTGGTGACAGTTGTGGGGCGGTCGATGTTGAATTTAATTGCTCATGCTCGTAACTTAGGCTATATCAAGTGTGAAGACCAACTGCTCCAACCCCTACATGTGGTGCGCAATCTTCCAGAAGATAAGGTGCTGATTTTGACAACTGGTTCCCAAGGCGAAACAATGTCAGCCATGACCAGAATTGCGAATAAAGAACATCCCCACATTAAAATCCGTTCAGGTGATACCGTTGTATTTTCCGCCAACCCCATTCCGGGGAATACAATCGCGGTAGTGAATACGATCGATAAGTTGATGATTCAGGGAGCAAACGTTGTTTACGGACGGGACAAAGGGGTTCACGTTTCTGGTCATGGTTGTCAGGAAGACCAAAAACTGATGTTGGCTTTAACTCGACCTAAGTTCTTTATTCCTGTTCATGGTGAGCATCGGATGTTGGTGAAGCATTCGGAAACCGCTCAAAGTATGGGCGTTCCAGCGGAGAATATGATTATTATCCAAAATGGGGATATTGTTCAGCTAACAGAAGATTCCATCGGAGTAATTGGTAAAGCGCCATCGGGGATTGAATTGGTAGATACCACTAGTTCGGGAATGGTTAGTGGTAAGGTTCTGGAAGAAAGACAGCGCATGGCTTCTGAAGGGATTATCACTATCGCAGCTGCTATTGATTGGAGTGGTAAGCTTTTGGCGCGACCAGAAATCCATTTACAGGGTGTTGTTACTAGTATGGAGCGATCGCTGTTGCAAAAGTGGGTACAGCAGCGGATTGAAGCAATCCTAGCTCTGCGGTGGTCGGAGTTCGCTACAGGAGAGGATGCTGCGGATGTAGATTGGGTGGGTTTACAAGAGACTTTAAGCAAAGAATTAGCGCGTTCTATGCGTCGTGAGTTACAGTGTCAACCATCCGTGACTTTGTTGATGCAAATTCCAGATGAACCACCTGCAAAGGTTAGTGATGGTAGAAGACGGCGGACACGGACTGCAGCGCAGGTAGCTTCGTAAATAGAAGGGAAATATTTAGGGTGTGCTAGATTTGTTTATAACGCACCCTAGAGAAAATACTTTTTAGCATCATTTGGTGTTTATCATAGTGAAAAACAGATACAATAAATATCTTTTTTATACTGAGGCAATATCAATGCAGCCAGATACAGCGCATGAAATTCATGATGTGCTCTGTGCTAGCGCATCCGCAAGTTTGGGTTACTCCACCGTATTAGCGTATCCTGATAGAAGTAAGTCTGTATTGAATCCAATAGATAAGCATCAAATTCCAGTTATTTATGAACGTCACTATTTTCAAGAACAACCATTTGAGCCAGAAATTGTTCACAGTCCATTTTTTCAAGTTGCTATCACCCAATCTGAACCAATCAGAGAAAGCCTGATCCAAAAGGGAATGCCATCAGAAAAGGTATTCTGGTTATATAATGGATTTGAGCAATCTTTTTTGGTTAGACAACCTGAAGCTGCTGCAGAATGGCGTCGAAAATTATTGGCGAATGGACGGAAACATTTAGTTGTTTATTCAGGTGCTTTGTATCGTTTCAAGGGAATCGATCTATTAATTGAAGTTGCTAAGAAGTTACCCGATATTCAATTTGCAATTACTGGTGGTCAGGATTCACAAGTACAGGCTTATCAGCAGGTAGCGAGGGACCAACAAGTAGAAAACATCAACTTTTTAGGCTGGATACTACCAAGAGAAAGATTGGTTAGTTTACTACAAGCAGCCGATGTTTTGGCTCATCCTCATTGTTCTGGAAAAGAAGCAAATTTCACAAATCCAGTTAAGTTTTTTCAATATATGGCTGCGGGAACTCCCATTGCTGTGACGGAAATTCCACCTTTAATGCTATTTAAAGATTCTCCTTTAGTTGCTAGTTGGTGTATACCAGATAATCCTGATGAATTTGCTGGATGTATTCAGCGTATATTGATAACATATCCTAGAAGAATAGAAGGCTATACAGATAGTATAGATTTTGCGCGACAGTTTTCTTGGGAAGATAGAGCTAATAAAATTCTCAGTTATGTCGATGAGTCTTTCCGTCCAGAAATATTGAATTAGGTTATATTAGACCATACAAAAATAGCCAAAGAAGATGGGAGTTATAATTGCGATCGCTTACTACAGCAAGTCATTCAAAACTAACACCCTTAACCCTGGTAAAGAAGGTAAACGCGTATCGTTGGTTAAGAAAAAAGAAGCTCCTCCACGAATCGCAGTAGCCATTTGAATAGCATCCGGTGTCCTTAAATTATAATCTGCTCTTAATTTGGCGGAACTTTCAGCAATATCTGGTAAAACTTCAATGGTTGTCAAACCTTGCGAATTAAACAGAATATCGCGATATTGTTGGGCTAATATAGTGTTTCTGTGTCGTAAGGGATGGACTAGAACTTCTGTTATACTTATGACTGACGTCATAGTACTAATTCTTGAGCATCAATTCCCTGCCAAATTTCTTTACCTAAACCGCGTAATTCTAGAATGCTACGCATTGGCTTTGGTGTCATTGTTACCCGTTGACGAATAAGGATTGATAAATCTTCGACTAACTTTAGTTGTTCTTCAAGAGTTAGATTTTTAGCTTGCTCAAGCACTTCTTGATAATAAGACATAAATTTTCTGCTGATATTGCTTTATCCTAATCTAAATACAATATCAGTGAATGAATTTATTGATTAAAACTCTCAAATGCTATCTAGACTTTTTGAGCTTGTAATTTCTGTCAAATTATAATTTCTCTAGCTCTGATAAAATAGGGATCTACCAATCTTAGTCGATCTCTGGGTATTATATCCATGTTGTTATTTTTGTTGGATCAATAAAAAAAGCGTAAAAATATGTCTTAGTCCGACATTCCGCTAAAACTCATAAGAAAATTACAGCCAGGTTAATAGACAATTATTATCCATCAACTGGATATCACTTCCATTGTTAATAGGGCCGTATTCTTGAATATAGTGACGGACTCTATGCGGAAAGTGGGGATAATCTAACACACCATCTCCATCAGCGATTGTCGCCCAAAAATCCCGAAGACTGGGGGCGAGTACTTCTGCTTCCACTAGTGGTAAACTTAAAGGAGGTAGAGTCAACAATTTGATCAGGAAAGGAAAGGAGCGATCGCCCATCCACTGGCGGGAAAATTCCTGTAAGTTGGGAAAATCTGGTACTGATTCAACTCGATGAGACACGATGTTTAAAGATTCCCTGCCATTGTTATCTCGTTCAAACTCTAATACCCGATAAGGATGAGGGTAACTTACAAGTGAACCAGTTGTAATGTCATATATTCCATTCGCATAGGCTACATCCTGAACGTGCAAATGTCCTGTAAATACTAATTTAACTCCATATTGTTGCAGTATATCCAACATTTCCCCGGCATTTTCTAGCATATACCGATTCGCCATAGGATGACTTGATTGATTCGGCAAATGCTCAACAATATTATGGTGTATCATCACTAGGACTAATTCGCCACTATCACCACTAATTGCAGATAATTCATCTTTTAACCACTTCAGTTGTTGACTATCCAAACGACCGATCTGATTACCTTGGTCATCAAAAGAGTTGGAATTGAGACCAATTAATCTGACTCCAGGTAATAATTGACAATGGTAGTAGAGTTGCGTGGGGTCTTGGTAGCCAAATTTAGTATAATAGCCAGGGAAATCAGTAAAACCAATTGATTGCTCATTAGCTTTTAATACGGGAATATCATGATTACCAGGTATAACATAAGCGGGAAAGGGTAACTGAGATAACCTCTGTTGCAGCCAAGTATGATTTTCTGGTTCACCGTGCTGGGTTAAATCTCCAGGGATCAGCAAGAAATCTAAATCTATTTGAGTTAAATGTTCTAATACAGTTTCTAAGGCGGAGATACTCACCTCAACTAGATGGAATCTAGTCGGATGATCCCAAATCGTTTGCGGAAGTGCAATGTGTAAGTCGCTGATTATAGCAAAACGGAACTTCAGGTTCATTGATTTAACAAAATATTAAAAACAGATTTGTAAATTATCTTTTCCCAAACTATAACTTCAGTATAACTCTGACGCTGAAGGTTGATGGTTGACTGTTAACTGTTAGCTGTTTGCCGATCTAGCATTAGTTAGACTAATATACATGTGTGGTAATGGAGAGTAGATTTTGGCAATTATCCGAGTGCGTCAGCACGTTAATCCACTATCTAGCAAGTATCAAATACCAGTCGCACCTCCAGCATGGTCAAAAATCTATGCGCAATTGAACCAACCCCTACATTTAGATATTGGTTGTGCGAAGGGAAAGTTTCTCTTGCAAATGGCTCAAATGTTACCTGATTGGAACTTCCTCGGTTTGGAAATCCGCGAGCCTTTGGTTTTAGCAGCAAATAAGTCGCGGGATCAATTAAATTTGACCAATCTCCATTATCTATTTAGCAATGTGAATAATTCTTTGCAATCCTTTTTATCTTCTTTACCCTCAGGAACTTTACAACGGGTGACAATTCAATTTCCCGACCCTTGGTTCAAAACCCGTCACGCTAAACGGCGGGTAGTCCAACCGCAATTGGTCGCAGAACTAGCTAGTTTTTTGCAGGTGGGTGGGAGTGTTTTTTTGCAATCTGATCTGGAATTTATCGCTAGTGAAATGTGCGATCGCTTCTGTGAAAATCCAGCTTTTGCGCGAGTGGGTGGGGAAATTTGGCTGACAGATAACCCATTACCTGTAGCTACAGAGCGAGAAATAGCAACTCAAGCAAAAGGTGAACCCGTTTATCGCGCTTTGTTTAAGCGAGTCGAAAAACCCAATTAGTCAATACTATAACTTTTGATTGGAGGAATTTTCCACTTATTCACCTTTTTGATAGAGGAAGCTTAGAGGTGAGCCTGTGAAGATGGAAATGAATTTTATCGGGATCTGAAAAGATGACTAAAACCAATCCTGTGGAAATCCAAAAACATCTCAAAGGTGTAGACTACCCAGCGGACAAACAAGAATTGATTAAACATGCTCAACAGCAAAAGGCTGATAAACAAATTCTCTCATTATTGGATAAATTACCCGAAGATGAAGAGTTTGAAAATCCTGCTGAACTGAATAAGATTCTAGGGGAAATTCAATAGATTGAGTTCTGGTTGGGAAATCTCGTCAGTAGTCGAGGGTTTTTCCCCGTTCTATGTTACTGGCGAGGTCTCTGGATAATTTTATTTAATTTTAATTTTATTTTAATTCTGAAAAATTATTATCTGAGATATTTAATTCTGTGAGAAAGTGTAAGCAACCTTTCTAAGCGTTATTTTTTACATTGAGAAATGTAATCTTATCCAAGCTCACCTTTCAGGTGCTCACCTGACAAACGCTAACCTCAAAGTTACCGCTTTGGAAGGCGCTGACTTCTTAGGTGCTGAACTTAAAGGTGCTAATTTTACAGGTGCTACCATCTCCGGTGCGAGCTTCAAAGATGCTAAAAATGTCAATACTCATGGTGCTAGTTTGTCCGATGATTAATAATTCCTGACTTTGAGGTAAATCTGTAATGAGTTTTACATATGAGTACAGAGTACATCTTGCTGATACAGATGCTGCGGGAGTTATGTATTTTACTAGTATTTTGTCAATTTGTCATCAAGCCTATGAAGTATCATTAAAAACTTCAGGAATTAATCTCAGAACTTTTTTCACCCATCCTGCTGTAGCCATTCCTATAGTTCATGCGAGCGTAGATTTCTTCCGTCCTCTATATTGTGGTGACATTTTAGCTGTTAGTCTATCACCACAAAAACTCAGCCGGGAAAAATTTGAAATTACATATCAAGTTACAATGGATGAAATGGTATGCGCTAAAGCAATTACTAGACATGTTTGTATTAATGCATCTACTAGAGTTAAACAAGAATTACCTGATATATTAACAAATTGGTTACAATTACTCGGAAAAATACCTAATTGAGAGTATGATTAGATAAATATTCTTGAGCAATTTCTTTGAGTCGGAGTTGATTTATTTTTCCTTGAGAATTACGAGGGATATTTTTTACAGGTATCCAGTATTTAGGAATTTTGAATTTACTCAATTTGCTTTTTAGGTAAGTTTCAATTTCCAACAGAGAAATATGGGGAATTTTGGGTACATATATCGCAGTTATCGCCTGTCCCCATTGTTTATCAGGTACGCCAATTATACAAATATCCATAACCAGATTATTCTTTTTAATAGCTGACTCAATTTCTAGAGGATAAACATTTTCACCACCTGTAATTATTTTTTCGCTACTACGTCCAATAATATATAAATAGTTTTTCTCATCTAATAAACCAATATCATCTACTAGAAAATAATCTTGATTTGACCAAAGATGAGGATAATATCCTAAAGCCAGTGATTGAGCTTGGATAGTGATATTTCCCAGTTGATTAAAGTTTAAAATTTTACCTGTTTCATCGCGGATGTCAATTTTAACATGAGGAAGAATTTGACCACACCCTAATTTACCCTGAAGAAAATCATCTGGTTTAAGAGTTGCTATTTGGGCTGCTGTTTCTGTCATCCCATAGGTAGGGGCTAATCTGATTTGATGAAATCTGGCTTTTTCCAGGAGTTCTTCCCACGCTGGCGCACCACCCAAAAGTACTGTCAAAAACTGAATTAGCCATTGGGTTAATTCCGGTTTTTCCAACAGACGTTGTAATTGAGTGGGAACGAGAGATATAAAATATTCTCTAGGATCGATCGCCGGAATTTGACCAGATACTATTTCTGGAAATGGGAGGATTAATAGTTTACCTCCTGTAGTCAAAGAGCGGATAAATTGCATCAATCCACTCACATGGTAAAGGGGTAAGACGCAACAGGAATTAACTGCTTCAATCTGGAAATATTCGCTAAATCCTCGTACCGACGCCATGAGTGTTGACCAGGTATGGATGGCGAATTTAATTTTTCCTGATGAACCACCTGTAGGAATCATAATCGTCTGGGGAATAGCTGTAGATAACGTATTTTTAGAAGTTTTCTCTTTTGCTGACCAATTCTCAATTCCCCAAACTATATCTGGTTTAACTAAATCGAAAACTTGTTGAAATTCTGCCGACCCCCAATCAGGATTACAGAGAAAAATCGCACAATTAGCTGTAGAAGCAGCCAGAAATTTGGCTAAAAATTCCACGGGTTCTCGTTCAGCTAAGATGATTTTTGGCGGTGTCGTATTTTTTGACAACTCTAAATATAATTCTGATGCTATCTGCTGAACTTGCTGACTATGATCACCAATCAGCCAATTATGCTTTTGATTATATTTGATTAAATAGTCTAGAGGTCGTTCCATAGACTTTCGGGAAAATTCGCCAAAGGTGGTGTGAGGAATATATCGATACCAAATCCCACTGCTCGTTGATTTTGAGCTAGTTCTGTAGCTAATTGTAATGCAGCTTTTCTACCGATCGCAGTTTCAAATACAGAGGAAAATACAAGATCAATTTTATGTTGCTGACAAAACTGTCGTAACCGAGATGGTGAACCTATTATCCCTGGTTTAATCACAAAAACTCCCCGCCAACCTTGCTGAAAACAGTAATTTAACTTTGCCAATGTGGTAACGGATTCGTCTAATCCTATGGCTGTAGAATAATATTTACTCATTTCTAACATTTTCCCGAAGTACACTGGGCTTAGAGGTTGTTCCAGAAATTCAATTTTCCCATTGTGGGGAGTTTGATCGCAAGTTTTCAACCAAAGTTCTGCTTCTGTAGGGGTTAATCCACCATTGGCGTCTAAGCGGAGCTTGCTTAAATCTGGTAACTGACAAATCAAAGTCTGAAAAATCTCCAATTCTGGGGCGATCGCTTCTACACCAATTTTCCACTTGAATGTGCGATATCCTTTTTCCCATAAAGCAAACCATTGCTCTAAAGCTTTAATTCCGGCGGATAGTAGACCGCAATAGGTGAAATTCCTCACTGGAGGTTTTTTTCCCAAACTCTCTAAAGCTGATTCCAAACCAAATTGACAAGCAGGTAAGCCATCTGGGATAGCAAAAATCATTTCCGCTGTCATCTGGTCTGGGAGATTTTGGCAAAAATCCCTAGCTTGTTCTAAGCTTTCTGAACCAAACCAACTGATAGGGGATATCTCTCCCCAACCCATTCTCCCTTGATGATCAACTAGACGGATAATAATACTCTCACGGATTTCCCAAATTCCATGATGAGTTATGACTGGATGAAGGAATTTTTGTCGCCAAGGACGAAAGGAAAATTGGTAATTCATCAATCCATTAGCCAAGTATAAAACCAGTACCCAAAAGCAAGCAACTCCAGAAATGTACAGCCACAGCAATGAATTTACAGTTGCTCACTTTTTCCGGTTGGTGATGATTTTCCTGGACATGACGACATAATTTCCACGCAAAGGGTAAGCTCAACCAACTCAACATTGTCCAAATTGGGAAAATTCCCCCAACCACCAACAATAAATTTAAGGGATATATCCCGATGGTACAATAAGTTAAGATTTGTGACCCTTTTTCTGTACCTAAACGCACAATTGGCGATCGCTTTCCTGCGGCGATGTCATCTTTGACTTGGTGAAAGTGGGAACAGAATAAAATTAAACTTGTTACTATCCCTACAATCACTGAAGCGGCTAAATTCTTCACCGACCAAGTTTGGGTTTGACTATAATATGCTGCTGTCATCCCCAATGGACCAAAGGCGAAAAAGCACAAGATTTCACCCCACCCCTGGTATCCTAATCGAAAGGGTGGACCTTGGTATACATAACCTAAAGCACAGCATAAAAAAATTATGCTGATGACTGTGGGGTCTTGCTGCCAAAAAGCGATCGCTAGTATAGCCAACAATCCCAGACCCAAACACAGGTTTCCTAACCAAAATATCAATTTTTTGTTTCCTGTCAAATTCACTAGTGAATGATGTTTATTTTGATCGATCCCTGTTTCTGAGTCGAAAACATCATTACTGAGATTTTCCCAAACCAGAATTAAAATAGCTGCAACCAAAAACGTGAAAAATACTCTGGGACTAAACATCTTCGTTTCAGCGAAAGCTACAGATGTTCCCACCCATATAGGCATAATCGCCACACTATACATCGGGGGTTTAATCGCCGCTACCCATAATTGAGATTTGGATGGGGAAATACTAGTTTGAGCCATCAGTCGTTTAGGGAATTAATTGATCAGTAATTTACTTGTAGGTAAGATTTTATAATTTTAAGCGGCAATTACATAATCATACATTCCCTAAACTTTATTAATCTTCTCAAACCCCAACTTTAACTTTTGACCATACCCCCCGCTCATCTTGATCAAATTGTTGATGAACTGTATCCCAAGCAGATTGTTCTGCTGCTAGCTGGTCATTATTTTCTGGGAAGACAGCATTATAACGCTGCAAAAATACCTGTTGAGCTTCTGGTGCAAGATGATTCCTAATCTCTGGTGATAAATCTTCTACGCTATTGCATGAACCAATACCAGGACGCGTCAAGGCTTTATCTAGAACATGGGTTTCTTTAGCACCAGCAGTCTCCAGCAGTAACAGGAATTCTCCAGTGCGATCGCGGGGAACTTCGGTTAGCAATAAAAACTCTCCCGCTCTTAACTGGGTTTGATAGAGTGTAGCTTTGTCTTCTGGCATTCCTAAAGCGGTCAAGGCTGAGACTAAACCTACACCTACACCACCTGCGATCGCCCCACTTGCTGCTCCTAACAAAATAGCACTGATGGGACCTGCGGCGATGAGCATACCAATAAAGGGCACAAATAACACACCCACACCAGTCAGCAAACTGAGAAAAGAACCAAACAAAGAGCCAAATATAGCCCCTGTTCTCAACCCACCTAAAATCACATCTTTCTTGGTGATGAAACCCGAAATTCTGGTTTCCGACTGGAAATTTCTCCCCATAACAGAAATATGGTCTTGCGGTATTCCCCTATCTAATAGCCGCCGAATTACATCATCAACTTGCTGTTGTTCACTGAATAAAGTCGAAATAGTCCGATCTGCTTTGTATGCTTCTGTCACTGAAATATACTCCTAATTCATGGGAATGTTTTTCTCATTCTTTTCCTGTGACTTTTTTGAGAAAACCTTCTACTTCCTGTTGAACTGATGTCGCAGATTGCGAATTTTCCGGGCTGTACATTTTATCAATATCAGCTTCCCCTTGAACTTCATTTAATCCTCTGCCTCTAGTAGCATCTGTCACATCTTGAGGATTAATAGGGGGAGATTTACTTATTTCATCAGTTCGTCGTTGAGTTTCTAATAATTGTGTAGTACCTTCGGTGGGTTCGCTTTGATAACTAGTAATTGCTAAAACTGGAAAAGTGGTTTGAAAAAATATCAAAGCACTGGTAAAGACGACAAAGATAAAATGTAATAAGCGTAAATTTGTTAGGGTAGCTCTGATTAACTTCATGAGACTCACTCAACCCATCAATATTATTCTTCACCTATTCTTTTACATCGAATCTGCAAAGACTTAATCCTCCTCTGGACTGAATCCCTAGCTAAAAACCTGAATTTACCAGCATCATGCGTGTAAGCATTAGCTGGTAAGCAGGATAGCAACTAGGAAATTACCTGGATATTTACAGCTAATTTATATTTCGCCCTTCACCTGCATTTGATGAACTTCGTCTGCTAACTCTTGACGATTCAGAGCGTCAAGCTTGTCTACTGCTAACATGCCCATCAGAATAACTTCTTTTAGGGTCAATCTAGTTGAATGTGCCTGCTTTTGCACTGTTTCCTTGATAGTCGGACTTACGCCAATTGCTGTACTTGCTCTAGCCATATAAACACAAAAAATCACTAATGGTCTTGTTTAAATTATATCATTTGGTGTAATTAATATAACTATCCTGAAAAATAACAATTGATTTTAATGCTGCTTTATAAATCTTCAGTCCTTCCTCATTCAGATGATCTCCATCACTACTGAGATTATCCTTAAGTGCATTATTTTCATAAAGTGGTGCGACACCATCCGTCAAAACAGGTATTTTTTCACCATCGCCAACTTGATTAATTATCTGATTAATTTGGACAATTCTTTCCAGGGAAGCTGCTACTGTGGGGTCTTTACTCCCAGCTACCGTAGAGTTAAAAGCCGGGACAAGATAAATATCTTTAGTCTTCATTTTTCGGAGTATTCCAATTGACTCTTGTAGTTTTTGGCGAAATGCATCATCACGCATAGTGTACCAAGCATCATTTCCACCAACAGCGATTACGGCTTTCTGACAGAACACCTGATTAGTCGCCAAAACTTGTAATTGTTCTACTAATGTAACTGTACTTAATCCCTCAAAGGCAAAATTAAAATTGTTTATACCAACATTATTCCCAAATTCTGCTGTAATAGAATCGCCAAATAAACAAGCCGAGAATCTTTTTCCTTTGGTAGCAATTTGAAAATATTGCAATCCTAATTTCCATATAGGTGAACCGCTGAGAGTATCTTTTGTTGGGATCAGACCAGGTGAGACATTTGAGATGCTGATCAGGTTAGAAATCTTAGAGACATCAAATACTATCTTATCCGTGGGGTAAGCTTCTAGAAAGCTAACTATTCCCAATCCTTCTGAGGAACTGGCTCCCAAAATAAAAGCAGAGCGTAGTGCTTTTATGCCGATTTGGCGATCGTTACTATTTGTATCACTGCTAGGAAAAACAATCGCCTGGGAAACTATATTTAAAGCCTGCTGACCGATTTCTGTATCTAGCAGTTGGTCTAATGCACCAATATCAAGTGATATTTTCACTTTTAGGGCTTCTCTGAGCAGTTTTTCCTGCTTGGTACTGAAATAGTCTAGAAAAGGTTTGAGTTCTGGAGGTGCTTCTTGTTTTTCTGCATATTTACGGATATCCGATACGGATAGGGAGCGCTCGAATAAGCCATATTTCAAGACTAGTTTTTGCGCACCGAAACTTGGTACGGAATTAAGGAGCCAGTCCAAAGCCAAAAATATACAGCAACTTGATATAGGTAATAGTAAACGGGAAAAATGTTTCATAGTTTATACAGAGCTTTATAGTTCGTCTAATAAGTAGAAATATGTATGAATGATATCAGTGACGAAAGTCATGGAACATTAGTCATTAATATTTTATAACTTTATAAACTTACATTTATTTCTATTTATCAATATATTAAATATAACAAACCCAAAGAGGTACAAACTTTATGAACCGTCTTAAATCGCTTGCTATACTAGCTTTACTGACTGCTGCTCCCCTATTTTCTTTTTCTCAAAATGCTAATGCTTGGGTAATTTTTGGACATGAAGATCATTATGAATATGATCATCACCATGATCGAGAATGGAACAGACGCCGTGAATTTGAATGGCGTAGAGAACATGATAAGTTTCTCAGAGAACGTAACGAACACCACTGGAATCGCTAATTAAGTTGTTAAAAAATAATATAATCAAATACGAAGGACACAGATGTTAGTGTCATGAAGTTTTCACCATTTTACAATTTCCATATTGTAACTCTCTTTCAGCAAGGGTTTCAAACAATGGATTTTTAGGTGGTGAAAACTTTGTGACAGTAACCTTTTAGAATCCACATTAACTCCTTCTAAGTTTGCTTTACCGCTATTAAACATGACAATCTTATATTCAACGTCCTTGAGCGCTGCCTCGGAAAGTTGATCCTCTTGAGGGATTAACTCGTCAACTTCTCTAGCTACACGAGCGTTGTTCTAATCTCATCAATACAAACTCAAGTAAAATAGAATAAAATATGGAAAATGTATTCCTAATCAATTAATAAATTTAGTAGTATATGCTGGAGTTTAACATCCGACCAAGGGATGGTGGATGGTTCACCTTTCCTGAAAACATTAACAGTTGTGAGATATACCAACCACTCGATTATCCATCAGAAATAATTGAGGGTAAGGATGTATGCTGGATTAAAGTTTGTGGCTGTGATTTATCTTTCTCTGATGAAATGCATGGCATTCATATTGTTTTTGAATCGGGGATTATAGCAGAAGAAACAGCTTTAGCAATTGTTACATCTATAGGTAATCATGTAGCAGCTATCACGGAACAACCAATGGTTATATATCAAAGTTGATAGCAGTAAGTTAACAAATGAGATGTGGAGAAGTATTACTATCTATCCAACTGCATAATGAGTAAACTGGCGTTTAAAGGCGGAATGAAAACCCAGAACTATATCTGAATCTGGTACACCCATTTCAACTAACCTTGGTGAGATGGGAATAATTACTACAAGCTCACCTTATTATTAGTTTTCCTTGCTGACGCGCAGCTGCAATTACAGTAGCTCCAACGGAAAGTGTATCTTGAATATATTTGGGATAGCTCGTAATTTGATAAGGTTGTGCTGACAAACTTGCTGATGGATATGTCACCCAATACCATACCTGAGTATCAACTAAGAATATATCTCCTCTTTGAGGGATATCAACCGTAATCTCAATAATATCCGCTTTTATACTGATATAATTAGTTGCCATTACAAACAGAGAGATTCTTCCGCAATCATTTCATCTACAACTTTACGATACTGGGCATCTGAGTAGTAATGCTTTGCATTCTCAATTACATTATCGTAGGTCTGTTGACCCACAGTGTTCAAGTGAGATACAACCAGAAGCCGATCCAAGTCTTCAGAGTCGATGTCACGTAGCAGTTGACCGATAGCAAAGTTGAAAAACACCGACAAAAACCTTCTTACGCCGATAAATTCTAACTCTACTGAGTTCCCTGATTTAAGTTGTGGATAAATCAAATCATAGATTTGTTGTCCCGCCTGTTGACTCAAGCAGTTTTCGCCAATTAGTTCACAAACTCTGTATTTCATGGCTTCAAACCCTCAGATAGAACGTTTGTACTAAAATTATAACTCATCTTCTACAAGAATAGGGTAATTTACGTCGCATTTAATTGTAATGTTTATTAAAGTTCCTTGAAAGAAAGTGGATTCACTCTTGTTTAGCAAGTGATCTTGTTCGGAGTCAAATATTAATTCCGCCTTAACTGTATCAGAATTGAACGTGTTCTGTAAGAATTTGCTTGATAAAGTGCCGATATAGCTATTATTATCCTATGCTTAAACCATTCATGAATCAAGAGTGTAGCGCCACTTTGTAGTAGTGGAAGTCATGTGTTTGAATCCCGCCGCTCCGATTTTTTGGAAATCTTGTATATTAGTCTTGGTTAACCTGGAACTTAAACTTATAAAAGAAAAAGCTGAAAACATTTCTGAACAAATCAAAAGCGTTTCTGAAGGTGACGTAGTAAATGCAAGAAATGAAGCGGAATTTGCATTTTGGGAAGCTGCTAAAAAGGCAGCGGAATTAGTAAAAGATTCGTTAGAAGCAAAAGATGCACAAGTTTCTAAACATTCCGCACACCCTGAAGGTGAATTAGCATCTGGGGAATACTATAATTAGATTTAATTTTACAGGATTGCTATGGGTATATCAGCTAGTTACCGACGGATTACACCAGAAAAATTTTTAGAGATTCAAAAAAATCCTGAAATTGCTGAATCTTTCTTCTATCCAGATTATGATGAGGATTATGACCATTTCTTTCCTCCAGATGATGATCGTTATTTCGATCTTGACAAAGATTGGCACGCATTACATTTCCTCCTGACTGGAGAGTCAAGTTTAGATGAGACTAAAGCATCTGCTCCATATTGCTATGTAGTTATGGGAGGAACGCCAACACAGTTTGAAGCAAGTTATGGCTTTGTCCGCTACCTGACACCTGAAGAAGTTAAAGCTGTTGCTGAACTACTCAATACAATTTCTGTTGATGAATTGAGACAAAGATTTGATCCTGCCGCATTTAATGCTTTAGAAATCTATCCGAATCCCAGTCCTGGTGGATGGGATGAAGAAGAACTTGAAGGTTTGTTTGAAAAATATCCAGAACTAGTCAAATTTTTTCAAAATGCGGCTCAAGATGGAGATATTGTTCTGCTTTCCTCTGATTAAACCTTGGACTGTGATGTACTACGCCAAGGGCGCATCTAAGGCTTGAAGAATATCGTACCCAAACTGACACTTAACCTTAACTCGATTCTCTGAATGCTTGTTCTAATTCCGTTGAAAGTTGCAAAGTGTTAGCCCATTGTTGAAGATAATCAAGATTAAGTGCTGATTGCTGAAGTTTTAAAATACCTAAAATATCTCGCCATTGTTGAGGAGATTGTTTTTGAGTCATGCGATACCAAATTAGTTTTTGTAAAATGGTATCTTCTGCACTAGAAAAATAAAGATTTTGTCCCATTTCATTGACAGAAATCAGTTTTCTTTGCTGAAATCTGGATTGTTGAAAGGGGTCTTGAGTTAGGATAAAAATATCAATTTTCCATCCGGTTTGATTATCAATTAGATTGAATGATTGACCTAATTTTATGGCTTCTCTTATGGCAATTTCACTTAGATAAAACCTCGGTGAAAAGGCATTAATTAATGAAGATATTTGACTAGCTTTAATATCAGCTACTAAATCAATATCCTGAGTATAACGTATCTCCCCCCAAATACCACTAGCAACCGAACCTCCCACAAGGTAAAAAATACCTAATGATTCTAAAATTTCTGCTACTATTAAGGCTTCTTCGATCGCACCTGTCATTTTTATTTCTCCTGGCATTTCTAGGCGATCAATCCAATTATGATCTAGTACTTTCTGGAGAAAATAACGAATTTGTTGGCTTTGCTTTTGATTTGCTAAGGTTGTTTTAGCAATGTACCAAGTGGTAGAACGGGCGCTATTAGTAGTATGATTAAGGTTAGTTGCTCTTTGCAAAAGACTCTGCGATCGCCACAAGTGAAATAGACTAAGTTCAGCAGCGATCGCTGTATCATAAGATTGGGTTTTATAATTGCTAGATGTTGTAATTAGGGTAGTCATAAAAGGTACTGTCAACTTAAAAAAGAGGGATAAAAAATATGCACTATTATCGACGTAACACGTCCAGTGTGAAAATTATACGGCAGTTTTCAGTAATCAGGATTAATCCTAAGTCTTTTAAGCTCATCTTCTATACTATTGGGTTTTGCTTGAGTCAGTTTCTTAGGAACAATAGAGAGAGAATTAGCTGGAGCCGATAAATCTATTTCTTTTACATTTCCCAAACCTTAGATGGGCCATTTATGGACAGAGGTGGAAGTCCAGCAAAAGCTTGCCCAACTGTTACATAAGGTTGAGTAAATATTTCTGGTAAAATACTATGTGTAGGAGATGGTAGTTGAACTTTACCAATATCCTGTCTACTTCCTAGGAAAAATAATCGTTTTCTCAATTGTGGACAACCAAAGTCTGCTGCTAGTAGTATACCCGTAGTAACTTCATATCCAAGAAACTTCATACGATTTAATATCTCTTGAAAAAGTATTCCTCTTCCGACTCCTTTTAAGTTGGCAACGTTTTCCATAACAAAAAATGCGGGGTTTAAACTCTCAACGTAGCGAAGGAACTCAAAGATCATTTGTCCCCTATCATCATCAGTACCTTTTTGCTTGCCAGCTTGACTAAATGCCTGACATGGTGGCCCTCCAAAAACTATGTCTGGTCCTGAGTCTTCACCAGTTTCTTTTTGCCAAAGTTGCAAAGGTTGAGTGATATTTACAACATTTTGATTGAGTATACAACAACGCCCTTTATAATAACCGTTTAAAGTCTTGCAAGCATCTCCCCAAGAATCTATAGCTACTTTTGTTTCAAAACGTCCAATCTCATCAACACCTATGTCCATGCCACCAGAACCACTAAAAATGCTCATAGCGGTAAGATTTTGGGCTAATTTGAATCCAACCTTATCTACATACTGTATAATCTGATTAAACACAGCCTTTGCTAGCTGAACAGGAACAGCGTTACCAATTTGTAATTGTGTGCTCGTGAATGTTCCTTTTAACTCTAACCCATCAGGAAAACCTTGCAGCCTTGCAGCCTCTCGAACTGAAATATAGCGGTTTTCATACGGGTGAACGAATTTATTGAAAATGTATCCTGTTACTGTTAGCGATGGCGCTTCAGGGTTTAACCGAATAATCCTGAGGTTTGGACCACCACGACGGTTTTTATCTTCTTTGACATAGTATCTAAAACTTGGATGCCAAAGTTCTTCTGGTAAATCCTGCATTTTCTGCCCTATTTTTAAAGCATTAATACGCTTTTGCACATCTAGCCCTACCTGCCGAGCTACATGATTAGGTATAAAGTTGCTCTCCTGCTTAAAATCTAAAATTTTCGGTGATCCAAATATCTCTTGCATAGTTTTCCGTAAAGGAAAGAATTCCATCAAAAAGGTTATACAAATCTTGATCTGGTGGTAACTGACTTACTTTAGTAATTGTCTTCTCACTAGTTTTAGTCCATACGATATCCTGAAGATATTTGAGGTAAGCATCATAATGGCGAACTGAATGGATATTAGATAGTAATGCTGTTTTTACAGTAATTCCACTGTTCGGTTTTGCTGACGCACCTAGCTTGAGAACTTGATAGATACCTTTTTTAATATCGTCTGTTCTATCCATTCCCATACTGGACTTACCATCGGAAACCGACTCAAACCCGCCTCCAGTTTTTCTACTTGGCCAATGTTCTGGTCTGGGAACTGGTTGTCCACAGGCATTAGTTAGCCAGTAAACGGGATCTGGAGCTATCCCTCTTGTCCAGTCACTTCTGCTATATGCAACAAATGCTCTCTCCCAAAACTGAAAGTATCGGCCAAATATTTGTTCATCTTGACTAAACACGCGTATCATTTGTTGATAAAGCCAAGCCTCCGATTGTGTACTAGATCTTATCCCTAAGGATATTAGATCATATTTCCACTTTAATTCCTCTATTTGAGGAAGCAATAGGTGAAACTCAGACTTATTTAAAAAAGAATTATCGATAGGTTCATGTGCAAGATTAACTACTTGACTGTCCTCATTTAAACCAGTTTGAGTTTCGCATGGTATTGCTAAAGCGAGAGTTGTCAGGGGGGCAGCCTTTGCTTCGGCCATAAGAACAATATTTCTTTGCTTGTCCCATATAACAATATCTATAGGTTCAGATCCTCGGAGTGCTACTAGATTCCGACCACTACGTTCAAAAAGACAATTTAGAAAAACTCCCAGTAACTTCCTAGTTATTCCTCCTATGGTGCCGGAACCAGGTTTATTTGATCTGTGAAAGTATAACTCACCATTGAGTACGCAGCGAGTGCAAGTATTTGTAAAAGGGTATATTAGTAAGGGGAAAGGATTTGGACAGTAAAGCCAACCCCTAGAAGTTATCTTTTTATAGTATTCTGCTGCAACCAAAATATCGAAAGCAGCAGCTAGAGAATGCCCTAATAATGAAGAATTAGATTCAGAATTTTTAAACGCAAGCTCAACCAGCAAGTTAGCAAGTTCTTTTTCATATTGATTCAATTCAAAAGGTGTTGCTCTTTGCAGTGCTTTTTCTACCCATAGAGGATCCTTTAAAATCTCTTCTTCATGATCCTCTATAGACTCAGTATCCCTTAAATTATTGTCATGAGTTTCCATAAATACTAAGTGAGACTAAGAAAGCGTTTGAAAAGTTTTAAATTGCTCTCACCCCAAATTGGGCGCATCCAGGGATTGGGGAAGTACAGAGATAGTACAACTAGAATGACAGAAATGAGTACTATGGTTACTCGATTTCTAATCTAGCATTAGGTTCATCACATTGAACCAAAACCTTATTCCCATGATACCAATCATTTTAATCACTCATGACAGGAGCACCAACTTGTGCTTCCTGCCAGAGCTTACATAAAAATACCTCAGTTACTTCACATAGGGTAGTCACAAAAATACCAACAGTAGCAACAGCACCATCTGATATCCAAGAACCCCTGAAGGTGACTTCTAAATATTCAGCATCGCAGATAGACAAGGAAAGAACATCTTTATTTTGGGCAACTTCAGCTTTGAGTATTTCTATCCCCGGTAAGTCTATAGGTAGCAAAAAGGAAGCTGTGCTAGGTTCAAAACACAAACATTCACCAACTCGCATTGCCAAAATTACTCGCTGGGCTACCCATGCTTCTAATGGCTGAGTTAGATATTCTAAACAAAAATTCCTCTCGGTATAAATTAATTTCAGCATTCCTTATGCTCTCCTGTTATTCCAGGTTGGCTTGCACATCATTCCAAAATTGTTCCGCAAAAGAAACCGTGGGATGCATTGGGGCTTTTGGGGCTTTTCGCAAATGCATTCCCGCTTCAGTCGGGGTGCGATCGCCTTTACGGGAGTTACATCTTTCGCAGGCTATGACTACGTTATTCCAGGTATGCTGTCCACCTCTAGACCGAGGGACCACATGATCCAAGGTCAGACGTTTGGTGCTACCACAATATTGACAAGTGTGATGGTCACGTCTTAGTACTTCTCGACGATTCACCGGCGGAACCTTCCACATCCGTTCAGCAGCCCCAATTTTCAACCGGATATGTTTGGGTACAGAAACTACCAAACTCGGTGAGCGAATCAGCCAACCACCTTCCGAGGAAAATTCCATTGGTTCCGCCTTATTCGTTACTAGCAACACAATAGCCCGTTTAATATTGATCCGACACAGTGGCAAGTAGTTTTGAGAAAATACCACTACCGATTGCTCTAGCACTTGCATTACGCTTGTCACAGCCTAACTCCTTACTAAAAAACCCCTGCTCCTGATTTGGATGAAGCGGGGGTTAGCAATTGACCTTTTGGGGGTGTTTTGGTCAGATATCGGTACAGCATCTTTTTAACTGCACCTCCCGCTAATTCGATTTATTTGTGGTTCTTCTTTTAGCATACCAATGCTGAGATATCTAAAATCATAATCTACCTTTGTGCCATGTTGTTGCTTCAGGTAGCTATGACTGATAACTAAATACTCCACTCCCACAACAGCCGATTCCCAACTGGCTACGGCGATGTTATTGCAAAATTTATTTATGGAGATAGAGTAAATAGATTTCACGGTTGTATTTCACCTATTTGAACATTTCTTTAAACATACTACACTTGTATTACTATCTTTGTCTATACCTTCAAAGGAGAAAAATCATGCATACGATCGCTCGCACCCCAACTACTGATATGGAAGTTACCAGTATTCGCTTAGAACGGGAATTGAAAGATAAGCTGAAAACAATAGCGGGTAACCAGGGATATCAAGCCCTGATTCGGGACATCCTCTGGAATTATGTCCAGCAAAAATCGGGTGAGTGGAAACCGAGATTTTCCCAAACTGATATTAGAGTTACTATAGAAGCAACATCTCAACAAGAAGAACAATGTGTACTCACAGGACAATTGATTCAACCACAACAACCGATGTTATTAGGGCTAACTAGGAATGGGGAGATAGTTCCTTTAAGTAGTGAGAGTTTGACTCTTCCTAATTTAGCCGAGTTTTAAGACATTCTTTAATCTTGTAAATAGGATTGTGAATAAAAGCGCTTTTTTACAGCAAAAAGCGCTTTTACTATTTACTATAGAGGGTCAGGCGCACCACTAATGGAAAGATCAGGTTAAATTCTAGAGAATTTACGGTTTATGTAGAGCAATAAATCAGATACCTTGGACGAAAGATGGTTAATTGGATTAATATAGTGACTTACCACTTGCTTTAAACATGTATCGTTATTTATAAAGGATTTAACAAATAACAATATCTTTGTCTAGATGGCAAAAAACTCAACAGTAGAAAAATAAAGCAACATCATCTTTATTCGCAAAATATCTTAGCATGAAAAAATGTTTATTATCATCCCCAAAACAATTAAATGATGCAGGAAGACTACAATCATACTCTAATCAGCTAATGGAGCATCATGAAGAAATTACCTATACTTTGTGCAAGGAGATTAATCAAATAATCACGCGCAATCAAGTAGGAAATGTCTTACTGCAAGAAATTTCCCTGCTATTAGGAGATACATTGCAGGTGGATTATTGCTGTTTAATTGCCATCGCAAATACTCAAGATAATCAACTTATCTCCGCCAGTTGGTGTAGTCAAAGATATTTAGATTTGTTATCATCAGATGAGACATTTTTAGTGGAAAATTGCTTCAGGGATTTAGCTTTACAGCAGCAAAAAAATCCCCTATTAACCGAACCTTTTACGACTGAAGAGATATTAGAGATTTGTGAAAATCTAGAAAATCCAAACTTACAATCAAGCTTACAATATCTAAATTTCCAATCAAAATCATTTTTAGCAATTCCCACAAAATTTAATGGGTATATTAATGGTTTGATTAGCCTAATGAAATTAAAACCATATCATTGGCATCAGTCGGAAAAGCAATTGCTCAAAACTGTAGAACCATTTTGTGCAGTAGCTTTTTCTCAGATCATACAAGCACAGATATTGAAATCTCAACAACAGCATGATGAGAAAATAAACCAATATCAAAAAAGTTTGATTCGCCAATTAACTCTACTAAATCGCAACAATTTGGAGCTGCATCAAATGCTCAAAATTGTTATTGCCTCAACATCTGAATCTCTGGAAGTAGATAGGGGTTTGCTGGTCTTACTCAAATATACAGAGCCACCTTTTAGAAATCGTCCCCAAAAGAAAGTTCCCCAAGCCAAAGCCACGTTAGTAGGAGCATGGTCTAAACAGACAGATAGTAAATCTGATAATTTATTAGACCAGCATTTTTCTATATCGGATTGCAGTTTGTGTCAAAGCATATTTATGGCATCAAAGCAACTGCTAATAATTGATCAAAATACAGAAAAAGATCAAGGATGGCATCCGGCTGCAGTTTTTGCTACTGAAGATTTTGCCACAACACTATTAATGCCATTGTCAAATCAAGGTGTTATTTTAGGGTTCATTGTATTTCAACAAACGGCGAATCGCAGCTGGCAATTATCAGAGTTGAATTTGATCGAAATTCTCTGTGCTCAGTTGAGTAATTCTATTATCCAGTCAGAGACATTACGACAAGTCCAAACTTTAGTCGATGAGCGCACAGAGCAACTTAAACGTAGTTTGGAAATCCAAGCCAGGTTGCACGAAAGAACTAAGTTATATGTGGAGCAACTCCAAGAACTCAATCAACTCAAGGATGAATTTGTCAGCAATATTAGCGATCGCCTCCGCTATCCCTTGACCAATATGCGGATGTCTATCCGTAACTTAAGACTACCAGGGATCTCCCCTGAACGCCAAGCTAGGTATCTGGATATCCTGGAGTCAGAGTGTACGAAGGAAATCAACTTAATCAATGACTTATTGACTCTACAAAAATTAGAGTGTTACCAAGAAGTCCCTCAATTAGAATCCATTGATTTACCAGAGAGAATCCAACAATTGATAGCTGGTTTCGATAAGCATCTACTAGACAATGGACTAACTATTTCCCTGGATTTACCAGAGCAGCCGTTGAAAATTCAAACCGAATTAGAGAGTTTTAACCGCATATTACAAGAATTATTATCTAATGCCTGTAAATACTCTGAGTACGGAACTAACATCCATTTTCAAGCTGTTCACCAGATAGAACAAGAGGCTAATCAGGTTATTATTAAAGTGACTAACATTGGTGCTGGTATTTCCCCAGATGAAACCAATTATATCTTTGATAAATTTCACCGAGGTAAAGGTCGTTGGACTCCTGGTACTGGACTAGGATTGGCGTTAGTTAAGTCTCTAGTACAGCATTTAAATGGGGCGATATCAGTGGAAAGTAATCCCATCCCAGGTTCTGAATTCAGCGAAATTTGCTTTACCTTAACTTTGTTCCCAGAGGAAAATCGATGAGTATACAAGACAACGAGACCACAGAATGTAATTTCGACTTGGACAGTGCTGACCAAAACCAAATAGAAGTACAAGTTGAGAAAATCGCAGAACGTCAACGCCAAATTACAGCGGTCATACATATTCCCGAATCAGTAGAAAAAGTCTGGAAAATTCTCACAGACTATGAAGCACTACCTGATTTCATCCCCAATTTGGCTAAGAGTCGTTTACTTGAGCATCCCACTGGCGGTATTCGCCTAGAGCAAGTAGGCTCTCAAAGCCTACTCAATTTCAAATTTTGTGCTCGTGTTATTCTGGATTTGGAAGAGTTCTTTCCCAAATTGATCAATTTCAACATGGTTGAAGGAGACTTTAAAGGGTTTTCTGGTAGCTGGTCTTTAGAACCATGTTCTCTAAATGGGGATTTAGGTACAAAACTCAGTTACAGGATTCAAGTTTGGCCCAAGTTAATTATGCCCATATCTATAATTGAGCGCCGCCTGAGTAGAGACTTGAAATCCAATCTTTTGGCTATTAGCCAACGGACGTTAGCATTAGCTAATTCCTGAAAGTACCCCCAGGGGAATTCGAATCCCCGTTACCTCCGTGAAAGGGAGGTGTCCTAGGCCTCTAGACGATGGGGGCATCATCACCGCACTCTTATGAATATAACGGATTACGTCTAGAATGTCAACACCCCACCAGATTTTTTTTGCAGGTCGCAGCAGTCAGGGAAGTGCGCGTAAGTCCTTTTATCATGAAAAATAGTAAAAACTATGGTATTATTCAACAAATACACCCTTATACACAATTAAAATCTGTATGAACTGTTAGTTACTTTAAAAACTAAATTTGCTCAGACAAAGGTTTAGAATTTGTATAGTAGTTTAGCTTGGTCTAAAACCTAAATTGTGCAATAAAATCCGTAGTATGCCTTGACTTACCAGAGAAACCTGACTATAACCTTAAAGAAGATTTTGAAACAAGTTGCTCAAAATCTAAAACATGGAAGCATCTTTTGAAATCACCCTCCAGATGGTGATTGCTGTTAGTGCTGGTATTAGTGCTCAGGTAATAGCAGCATACCTGAAGTTACCCAGCATTGTCTTATTACTCCTGCTAGGAATCTGCTTAGGTTCTGACGGTATGGGTATATTACGCCCAAAATTACTGGATACTGGTCTGGAAGTAATTGTCTCTCTAGCAACAGCAATTATTCTGTTTGAAGGAGGACTGAGATTAAATTTACGAGAACTGGGGAAAGTTTCAATTAGTTTACAATTACTTGTGACACTGGGAACTCTGATCACGCTGTTGGGTGGAAGTATGGCAGCTCATTGGTTAGGAGAGTTTCCCTGGGACATAGCCTTCCTTTATGCTTCTATAGTTGTGGTAACGGGACCTACAGTTATTGGACCTCTGCTCAAGCAGATCAATGTAGATCGTCAAGTAGCAGCATTGTTAGAAGGGGAGGGAGTTTTAATTGATCCAGTGGGAGCAATATTGGCTTTTGTCGTTCTGGATACAATTTTGAATAATGGCGCTGACCCCATGAGTGCTGTTATGGGTTTATTGATGCGTTTAGGTGTGGGAGCAGCGATCGGTGGTGCTGGTGGTTATTTAATGAGTTGTATCTTCAAACGAGCTCATTTACTATCTTTTGAACTCAAAAATTTGGTAGTTTTGGCGGTGTTATGGAGTATGTTTGTCTTGGCTCAGATGATTCGTAACGAGTCAGGAATTATGACCACGGTGGTTGCGGGAATCGTATTTGCTAATTCCTCAGTCCCGGAAGAACGATTGCTCCGTAGCTTTAAAAACCAACTTACCATTCTCAGTGTCTCTGTATTATTTATCTTATTAGCCGCTGACTTATCTATAGCCAGTGTATTTGCTTTAGGTTGGGGAAGCTTATTCACTGTTTTAGTTTTGATGTTTGTGATTCGCCCGATCAATATTTTGTTATGTACTTGGCAAAGTGACCTCAATTGGCGACAAAAACTGTTTTTGAGCTGGGTAGCTCCTAGAGGGATCGTTTCCGCCTCTGTAGCTTCTTTATTTGCTATTTCCCTGACACAGCGTGGTATTAATGGTGGCGACTCTATCAAAGCTTTAGTTTTTCTGACAATTATTATGACAGTTGTGTGTCAAGGATTAACTGCTGGCTGGATCGCTAGAGGTCTACAAATTACCTCTAAAAATGCTACTGGGGCGATGATTGCTGGTTGTAATCCTTTGAGTCTGTTAATTGCGAGATTTTTTCAGGAAAAAGGCGAGAACGTAGTTATAATTGATACTGACCCACAGTATTTCGATCAAGCTCAATCCCAGAATTTGCGGGTAATTGCCAGTAGTGCTTTAGATGCTGAGGTATTGTCGGAAGCTGGGATTGCATCTATGGGAACCTTCTTAGCTATGACTAATAACGCTGAAGTAAATTTTGTCTTGGCGCAACGTGCATCTGAGGAATTTAATCCGCCACGAGTTTTAGCTGTTTTTTCCCGCGACCCGCAAGTGACTAACTCCACAACTATTAAAGTCAATCAGGCTTTTGTCGCGGATTTGGTCGTCAAAACATGGAATGAATATTTGAATGCTGGACGAGTTAAACTGGGAACGACAACATTAAATGAAGAGGAATTTTCTAGTCAACAGGAGCATATACAAGAAAAAATCCGCACTGGAGTATTAGTCCCACTATTAATCGAACGCGGAAACATTCTCCAAGTAGTTTCCGTCCACCAAGAATGGGAAGTCGGCGATCGGATTATTTATTTATTGTATGATTCCCGACCAAATCTATTAAAACGATTATCTGGTGCTAGCCAATCTACCCCTCTAGTTTTAGAAAAGCTATCTGAAGTAGAAGAGGTGCCAGCAATTAAAGTATCTCAGATGTCTACTAGTGAATCTTCCAGTAGTTAAACCAGGTGAGTACCAGATTCTGGCAAAATTTTCCTAATTTTGGATTATAATTTGTCAATTATAATTTAAGTTGTTAGAGACCTGTATCTCTAAAAATGGCAATTATAGTCTGAAAGACAAAATTGCCAGTCAATTGCAACCAAGCCGAGTGAACAATAATAGCCATGTCTTACTTTTCACTGCTAAAAAATATACCAGGAATTTTTACTCAACCAACTGGGATAGCAGCTATAGCCTCTGTTGGCATTCACGGTGCTATTGCAATGATTGTGCCGTTAGTGCCTGTAGACTCTAGTGCATCTCAAGAAACAGAAGCACCCAGAACAGTTGGGTTGGTGGCGATAAATCCATCTGACCTGAACCAACAGCAGCCAAATCCTGACCCATCTCAACAAGCTGCGTTACAACAGTCTCAGATAGCTCTACAGGAGCCTGAACTTCCATTAAAACAACAAATCCCACCCAGCAATTCTAGCGATACATCAGTAACATTACCTCCGCTGCAAACACCTCCACCAGTTCAACAGCCTCCATCCCCAAGTATTAGCCAATCATCTAGTGGCTTTTCTATTCCCTCTTTACCCAAAAGTCAAGCTCTACCCAGATTTAATCGCAATAACTTCCACGCGGATAGATTTCCCGCGATTCCTTCTAGATTTATTGCTCAAGCAAATGGAATGGCTGAGACTCCACCTATAAATATAAACAAGATAAATAGGGAGTCACAAAAAAAACCGGATTTAGATACAACCCCTATAAAACAAGCTTCTTCTGGACTTTTTGACCCGGAAACAACACAACCAGTAGCACCAAGTTTGGGAAATAATTCCCAGCAAACATCCCCCTTAAGTAATAATCTAACTGCAAATTCTCTACCTCTTTCCTCTGTGACTGGCTCAGCAAATGTTGAGCATAAATCTCGATTAGCCTCTGTCGGTTCACAATCTGCTGAGAATTTAGACAACCAGACAAAGCAGCCATCAGAGATGACAAATAAACCTGAGACACTATCTCAAGCGACAAAAAAACAGATGGCGGATTTAGATTCTTACATTACAAGCATAGAACAATCCAAGAATAAGTATCAAGTACAATCGGTTATTAGAGAAACAATTCCTAGTGATAAACTGGTTAAAGAAGCTAAAGTTTCAGGGTACTTGACTGTTAATCCTGATGGTAAACAACATATTGAGTTTAATGATGAGTCAGTTTCCCCAAAACTCCAGTCAAAAGTGATAGAATTTTTTAACGCCAACCCACCTAAAGTGATAGAAGTGTCTAAGGACAACTCACCTAAAGACGTTAAACCATTAAGTCGTCGGTATCCATTTGAATTGCACTTTAGAAATAATCCTGCGGGGGTAGCCACAGAAGGCGGTTCTTCTACAACCAGTTCAGGTGATCAAGTTACGCCACAATCACCCCAAACACCAAAGTCTAAGGGATCAAATACCCCTCTTTCATTTAATAATAGTAAGAGTTCATTAGTATCTACTGAAAATGCCCAAAAACTAATTAAGCAACTTCAGCAGATAAGATAACACAAGCAAATTTCCCGAATCTTTTGGCTGAGGAGATTAAAGGTTTTATTAATTTAAGTGATAGGTGAGTATTTATTTCTCTAACCTTATGTGATGAGCTTACTTAATTATTATCTTTTCCCTCAGCTCCTCAAAAGCTGAATTCTGCTCCTGACTCCTGCTGTATTTATTTCCAGTCATTCTCAGCTTCCTGAAAAATGTAACTAGCAACTGCAAAAATCTCTTTCCCGCTTAATTTGTCTTTGAAAGCAGGCATAGCACCTTTACCTTGTTTTACTTGTACCATAATCGCCCCCACAGGGTCTAGAGCAAAGTCTTCTAGATGTGCTGATAATGCTGACTTTTTCAAGGTTTTTTGTTCAATCAGGATATTTCCACCTCCTATATGACAAGAAGCACAATTTGCTTGAAAGATTTGGCGACCATTAGACTCTGATACGGCTTGTGCTGGATAAATAAATGTTAATTGTAGTAGCGCGATCGCTAAAAGTAAGATTAGTGAAAATATTCTCAAGATGTACTCCTCGAAAAAAGTGTCCAACAACCGCAAATCATTTTCCAGCCTGCTAGATAAACGAGCGGCTAAGTTGTATAATTTTACATGATTCCGGTGTTGGTATATCAATGATTTTAAATTTTTTAGTATATATGTATACAAATTATCTGGGTAAAAAATAATTATGAGGTTATGGTTATTCTCTTGAATTAGCGGAGCATTAATTGTAGCTCCGCTGCTTGTATCTGTACAAAAGACCTAGTTATTCTACTACAATTTTACCAACCATACCTGCGCCACGATGGGGTTGACAGTAGTAAGTATAAGTACCTTTAGATATATCTTCTGGAAAAGTAGTCGCATACTTTTCACCAGGAGTAAACAACAACTTTTTATGAGAAAGAGATCCGGCTAGATTTTTATCTCCACCGGGAATCTTAGGAGCATCAAATACAGCATTATGGGGAGAAAGTTTGTTATTTACCCAGACAACTGTATCACCTGGGTGGATGGTGACTATAGGTGGCTCAAATTTTAACTGTCCTCTATCAGTACCTAATTTAATAGTATAGGTATCAGCAGACGCAGTGGGAGCAAAAACAGCAAAGCTGCTCACAACTAAAATCATGGTTAACATAGCTAGAGTAAAGCCATGTAAAACGTCTTTCAGCAATTTCAGCAATTTCATAAAGTTTAGCGAATAGTTTTTCCACCTCACTATTTTAAATCAAATATGACAACTCGTCATACATGAGGAGCGCAGAGTAATTGCGCCCCTCTAGACTAGGAATTAAGCCACACCTTAGTAGTAAATTTTACCACCACCCCATCTAGTTCCAGATATTTTGGGCTGGGTAAGAATATGACCGGCGATCGCCTGCAAGTCATCATCAGTCAAATTACGCATTACGGGGAAAATATTTGCACTCTTAATACTAGGGTGGAATTCATAAATTTCTTCCACACCATCGTAGGTAGTAGGATTTTTGAGATAGTCTACCAAACCCTCGATATTATCGCGTTTGGGTAAAGCTCCTGCTAAAGACTCTGGGTCAAGCCCTACATTCTGGTTTGTTTTAGTTACCCCACCCGCATGACATTGGGCGCAAGCAAAATTAAATAATCTTTTTCCTTTTTTCAGTTGCTCTAAGCTGATAACAACAGTATCACCTTGAGGATTTAATTGTACTGTTCGGGTAGCTTCGTCCAATTCTATCGCTGTCGCATTCCCAACAAACAGATGAAAAGCTAGCAAAGCAGTCATTACAACTACACCAATCAATCTTTTAAACATGATTCCCCTTAAATATTTTAATCTCAACACAGCTAAAACAGCGATACTCAATTTCAATCTGGCTAATTGCTGATAGATATTTACTGGTAATGAGAGCCATCTAGACAGAGAGAACTTTTTTCCACAGTAGGGGCTGTAGTTTACCGCTATCTCTGCACTCAGTCAGGTCGCAAAAACCATAACGCTAGTTAACTAATAGATAGAAATTGAGCCACTCTAATACCAATATCATGTTAAGAGTCCAATTTGTCGCCGAAAATACGGTTTTAGAGCCGCGATATTGCGGCTCTGGGTAGAAATGCTCTATTCCTTATTTCCCACAAAAGTCATACCTTGAATCAAGTAGCGGTTAAACAAGGCGTAAATTAATAAAATTGGCAGGTTAAGTATCATCGCCGCTGCCATGATATAGTTCCAATAGCTGATATATTCTCCTTTAAAGCTGTTTAGTCCTAGCGGTAAAGTGAACATCTCTGGGTCAAACAACACCATCAGGGGGAGTAAGAAGTTATTCCAACTACCCATAAACAATAAAACCGCTTGTGCTGCTAATGCTGGCTGTGCTAAAGGTAAAACAATTTGTGGGAAAATCTCTAAACTACTTAACCCATCTAGTGCTGCTGCTTCTTCTAGTTCTCTGGGAAAGTCACAGAAAAATTGTCGCATCATGAAGATGAAGGTAGCATTAGCCATACTAGGGACAATTATACCTGGATAGGAATTTAGCCATCCTAGCGTTTTTAAAATGAGAAATGTGGGTATTAATGTAATCTGTAACGGTACTGCTAATATTACCAGGATGAGAAAAAAACAGCTGCGGTTACCAGGAAATTTGAGTCTCGATAAAGCATAACCCGCCATCGAATTGAAGACTAGATTTAAAAGCGTGATACTAGTAGCAATGACTACGCTATTTCCTAGCCAACGGGCAAATAAAGGCTGGCGCTGAAAAATTTGCTGGTAATTTTCCAGGGTAGGATGATGGGGAAGGAAATTTGCTGGCTGACTAATAATTTCTCCTAGTGGTTTGAATGAGGCTGAAAGCGCCCAAATAAATGGTATCAGTGTAATAACTGCATAAATGACTAGGAAAATATAGGCGATTACTTTTAACCATTTTTGCTGAAAAATTGGCATTACATCCCTTCATCCCCGAAAATTAGCCGATGGAGGTAAGTTATCACTATGATGATTAATCCTAGTGAGCAGGCGATCGCTGCTCCATATCCCATTTGTAAATTGTGAAATACAGCTTGGTAGATCAAAAGTACGATTGTCAGCGTGGCGTTGTTTGGTCCACCAGTCCCCCCAGAAAAGATGTAAGATTGGTCGAATAATTGAAAAGTTCCGATTATTCCCATCGCTAAGACAAAGAAAGTTACAGGACGGAGATGGGGAATAGTAATGTGCCAGAATTTTTCCCAGATATTAGCACCATCTAACTCAGCAGCTTCATAAAGCATTTGGGAAATGTTTTGTAGCGCCGCTAAATAAATTATCATATAGAGAGGCGCTGTAGACCAAATATTTATCATCATGATACTAATAAGTGCAACCTCAGGATCGCCTAACCAGTTATAAGTAGGAAGTCCCATGGTCGCAAGCAAATGGTTCAGCAATCCTTGGGGATGATAAATCCACATAAAAATAAGCGTTAACACAGTTGAAGAAGTGACTGTTGGCAGAAAAAGGGTCATAAGCCCCAATTTTTGTCCCCAAATTGCTGAATTTAAGGTGACAGCCAAAATTAACGCCAAAATAGTTTGGATAGGAACTACCAAAACTACATAATGTGCTGTATTTCTGAAAGCAATTCCCACCTGTTGATCTTGGAGTAAGTAGCTAAAATTGTGCAATCCAACAAAATCATATTTAATCCCGCCAAAAAGTTGTACTTTATGTAGAGATAAAAAAATAGCATCAACAATGGGTAATAAGACAAAAGAGCCTAAAACTAGAGCAGCGGGCAGTACAAAAATATACGCGTAGAAATTTTGCCTAATTTTCAATCTTGCTTTTGGTTTGTCGAGGAGTGAGAAAACTGGTCAGCGATTACATGCTCCTACTATAGCCTAGATTTTTCATCTACCTTAGGTGGGGTTAGGGGGTGAGGGATTCCATTATTAATCATGTTTTTTTGCTACGGGTGTTGGAACAATTTAAGCCCTAGTATTGTCAGAATATTTATGTCTAATTGCTTCAAGGAATTTGTCCATGCTACGCAGTTTTAGAAAGTATCACCGTCAGATTAGCATTGTGCTTTGCTTACCCCTATTTCTCACAGCAATTTCAGGAATGGGTGTGACAATCACACGCGAGTTTCTCCATCAACGGGAATTAAGCCGATTTCTCCTCCATTTACATACTTTGGAGTTATTCAATTTAGAAGAAATCTATCCGATTTTAAACGGTATAGGATTAATTGGTTTGTTGGTGACTGGTGTAACTATGACGGGATTATTTCGTAAACCTCGTAGTCAAAGTAAACAAGGTGAAAATTAAACCCTTCGGGTAGGGAACAGGGAACAGGGAACAGGGAACAGGAAGAAAAACCTACCCGAATTTTGGATATAGAGCAACTAAATTTATTTATGAAAAGAAATAAAAACATTTCCTTCTGACGCAGCGCAAGAAAAAATACATCTTTATACAAATCCCCTAATTATGAAGATTTTACTGTTCCCTGTTCCCCGTTCCCTGTTCCCTCTAAGGGTTAGTGTAATTGCTGCTTGTAATCCTGCTAAAGCAAAAACTTGTACCCAAGACATTGGGAGGAGATTTAGATGTAGTCATAAAGGGGTTGGGGGGGAGCAGGTAGATCCCCCTCTCCTATCTACGCTTAAATTAAGCTTAAATTAATATTTTGGCACAGAAGAGTCTACTTCTTCGCTCCAAGCAGTAATTCCACCTTTAACATTTGTTCCTGAAATCCCTGCTTCTTTGAGAATACTTAAAGCTTTTGCTGACCTTCCACCCATTTTACAGTGAGCAATCAAGCGGTGTCCATTCAGCACTTCCTTGACTTTAGCTACACCATCACCAGCTTCAATATCTGGTAAAGGAACCAAAATTGAACCAGGGATTTTAGCAATTTCGTATTCATGGGGGTTACGAACATCTAACAAGACAAAATCTTTTGCGCCACTATCTAATAAAGCTTTCAACTCTTGAACAGTCATTTCGGGAATTTCTGTCTGTTGTTGCATTTCTTGGGAAGCAGCTTGAGGAATACCACAGAATTCTTCATAGTCTATCAGACGATCGATCACCGGACGAATTGGGTTGGGTCGCAACTTCAATTCTCGGAATTTCATTTCCAAAGCGTTATATAGCAATAATCTTCCACTTAGGGTATTACCCTGACGGATAATGATTTTCACCGTTTCTGTCGCTTGGATAATCCCAATCATTCCTGGGAGAATTCCCAAAACTCCCCCTTCAGCACAGGAGGGAACCATTCCTGGTGGTGGTGGTTCGGGATATAAGTCACGATAGTTCGGTCCGCCTTCGTAATTAAATACAGTAGCTTGTCCTTCAAATCGGAAAATCGAACCGTAAACGTTGGGTTTATCCAGTAGAACACAAGCATCATTGACTAAATATCGGGTGGGAAAGTTATCAGTACCGTCAGCGACAACATCGTAAGGTCTGATGATGTCCAGAGCGTTTTCTGCACTTAAACGAGTTTCGTACAGGTCTACTTGACAATAGGGGTTGATTTCCTGAATCCGATCTTTTGCAGAGGCGATTTTGGGTTTTCCTACCCAAGATGTACCATGAATTACTTGACGTTGTAAGTTGGAATGATCAACAACGTCAAAATCCACGATACCAATCCTACCTACACCCGCTGCTGCAAGATATAACAATAATGGTGCGCCTAGTCCACCTGTACCAATACAAAGTACACTAGCTGCTTTCAGCCGTTTTTGCCCTTCCAGTCCCACTTCTGGCAAAATTAAGTGGCGGGAGTAGCGTTCATAATCATCTTTTGTCAACTGGATTTCATCCAGATTGGGATTAAGCATAGCAATTGAGTAAGGAAACGCAAAACCTTAGAAGCATTAATTTTAACGAATAAAGGAAACTCTGGGACAGAATTTACCCAAGAAGTAAATCGCCAAAGCCAGAGTCAGCACAAATCCATAGTACCAAAAATCAATCTTCAGACCGGACAGTGAGTAGATAGTTAACTAAAAACATGTAGTCCTTTTTCAGTCTCCAGTTGTCACAGCAATCACTTCTCCCACAACCTCTATATTCGCTAATTGCTAAATAGATACAAATCTCCTAGAATGAAATCCCTTCTCTTGCAGCTATAGTCCTGTGATGTACAACTAATTTTTCTCATAACCTAAGTTTTTTATACTAAAGTAGGAAAGTATATATTTTTGTTACTATGTTTTTTTGATTACAATCACCCATGACTCGATTTTAACTAGTGTCAGTTAAGAAAGTGTCACTTACCACAGTTCCTATTTGGTTGTAAAAGAGATATTGTTATTAATGCAAGGAGTGATACCACTTCACATTTTGTTTGTTACAAGTTATCCCAGTGAATGCTTTTCTTCTACAGCAATGTCGCGGGTTTTGAATATTGGATCAAACGAGTGGGCTGGTATAAAGTTATACGGGGGAGCGCCTGGGTGAGTAAAAACTCAGGTGCTTTTTCGTGTATAAAGAATTATCATTTATTTCCCAGCCAAAAATTATTTTGTTTTTAATAACACTACTACCCTTAGGAAAACACTGCTAATAAAAATCTTTCTTTCCCCCTGCTCCTTTCTACCCCACCCGCAACCCCATAATGATTAAGTCCCTCTCTTCTCCGTCTAAGTCAGCAATTTTGGGTAAATGTCCCCAAATTTGAAAACCGAATTTTGCAAATAGCTTTAAACTAGGGTAGTTGTGGGCAAAAACAAAGCTGATTAAAGTCTTAACTCCTAAACTGGAACTTTCGTTGATTGCTTTTTCTAAAAGTTGTTTTCCTAAACCACAGCGATGAAATTCTGGAGAAATGTAAATACTAATTTCGTTCGTGTTATGGTAAGCCGGTCTCCCATAAAATGACTGGAAACTCAACCATCCAGCGACTACTCCTTCTACTTCTACGATCCACAAAGGATGATATTGCGGCGATCGCCCTTGAAACCAAGCCAAACGACTTTCAACAGATACAGGTTCTAAATCCGCAGTCGCCATCCGACTAGGGACAGCAGCATTATAAATTGCTACAATAGCAGGTAAATCAGCTTCTTGGGCATGGCGAATCATCATTCACTTCTAGGCTTTAGCTAATAAAGGTGCAGCAGCTAATAGGGTTTGTGTATATTCATGCTGAGGATGGGAAAATATTTGCTTTGTCGCGCCTAGTTCGACGATTTTACCAGCATACATGACAGCAATGCGATCGCACAAAAACCGCGCTAACCACAAATCATGGGTAATAAATAAATAAGTTAAATCAAATTCTGCTTTTAATTGCAACATCAAGTCCAGTACTTGTGACTGCACACTAGCATCCAACATGCTTACAGGTTCATCACAAATCACCAACTGAGGACGAGTAATTAGCGCTCTAGCGATCGCCACTCGTTGCTGTTGTCCACCGGACAAATCTGCTGGATAACGCTGATAATAAGTTTCTGGTGGTGTTAAACCCACTTTTGTCAACATCCACAAAACCTGTTCTTTGGCGGCTAATCCCTCAGCTAGTTGATGAATAAACAAAGGGTCAGCAATACTTTGTCCCACTGTCATGACTGGATTTAAACAAGCATGGGGGTCTTGAAACACCATTTGCATTTGTCGGCGAGCAGAACGGATTTCCTGGGGTGATAATCTAGTTAATTCTTGTCCTAGAAATTCCACGTTACCAGATGTAGGGCGAATTAATTGTAAAATAGTCCGGGAAAATGTACTTTTACCACAACCCGATTCCCCTACTAAGCCCAAAATTTCCCCTGGATACAATTCCAAGTTAATCCCATCTACAGCTTTGATTGTCTGGTTTTCTGCTTTTAACCAGCGCCCGATTAAATTTGGTTCTATAGTGTAATACTGTTTAAGTTCTGTAATCCGCAAAATCGGAACTGATAAACTATCAGCAATTGCTGGGGATTTGGGGGTGGTTTGATTTCCTGCTTGAATATGTAAAGCGGCTTTCAGCAGAGATTGCGTATATTCATGCTGGGGATGCTGAAATACTGCTGCTGTTTCCCCCATTTCTACCATTTTTCCCCGATACATCACACCTATGCGATCGCAATATTCTCCTACCATAGCTAAGTCATGGGAAATCAGCAACAATCCCATATTTTCTTCAGCACATAATCGGGTCAATTCGGTTAAAATTTGGGCAGAGACGGTGACATCTAAACTGGTGGTCGGTTCATCAGCAATAATTAATTTGGGATTTAGCAGCAAAGCTAGGGCGATCGCTACCCGTTGACGCATCCCACCGCTAAATTCATGGGGATATTGATGCTGGCGGTTAGCGGGAATTTTCACCTTTTCTAAGGTCGCTAGGACTTTTTCTTGGGCTTTTTGTCTAGATAGTTCAGGGGAATGGGACCGGAGCGTTTCCAAACAATGATTCCCAATTGTCATCAAGGGATTGAGTCGTGTCATTGGGTCTTGGAAAATTAGGGCGATCGCTTCACCCCGAAATTTTCTTAATTCCTGTGGAGTTAAATCTAAAACTGGTTTTGACTGAAATATGATTTTTCCTTCGGTTCGACTGGATTTCGGGAGCAATCGCATGATCGCCCGTCCTAAAGTAGACTTACCACAGCCGGATTCTCCCACCAGTCCCATTCTTTCCCCCACATTGAGGGTGAAAGATACGTCATCTACAGCCCAGTCAATTTCCTTTCCGCTGGGTTGAGGATAGGCGATCTTCAGATTTTCAATACTCAGTAATGCTTCAGTTCCGGCTTCAGCTACCAAATTTAAAGACATCGTTTATTATCCAGAATATTAACTCTTGTATGCTCAATTACCAGAAACTACACCTATTCCCGCTAAATCTAAAATCGAGGCGATCGCATCTTCTCGTTTTACCGCCATCATATGTACACCTTGACATAGGTGTCGCGCCATTTGTACTTGTTCAGCAGCGATTTTCATTCCTTCCTCTAGGGGATCTTTCGCCTTGGCTAACCTGTCAATAATATGTTGCGGAATATTGACTCCTGGAACTACCTTATTAATAAACTGAGCATTTTTGGCTGACTTTAACAAAAAAATTCCTGCTAGAATTGGTTTATGATAACCTGCGGCGATTTTATCCATAAATTTTTCTAGCCGTTCAAAATCTGTAATTAATTGGCTTTGGAAAAATTGCGCTCCTGCTGCTATCTTGCGCTCAAACCGAGTTTGTAAACCAGACCAACTGGAAGATTGCGGGTCTACTGCTGCGCCTACAAATAAATCGGTAGCGCCTTCTGTTAAAGGATTTCCATTAAAATCTATCCCCTGATTCATTTTCCTTACTAACTGGATTAATCTCACAGCTTCTAAATCAAAAACTGCTTTAGCTTGGGGATGATCTCCTACTTTTATGGGGTCCCCAGTTAAAGCTAAAATATTGCGGATACCTAAAGCATGTGTACCCATGAGGTCAGCTTGTAACCCAATCCGATTGCGATCGCGACAAGCTAACTGACATATCGGCTCAACCCCATTCTGAGATAAAATCGCTGCTGCTACCAAAGATGACATCCGTAATACGGCTCGGCTACCATCAGTAATATTGATCGCATGAACCCTTTCCTTAAGAGTCGCTACCATCTTCAGCATATGCGTTGGATCTACTCCTTTCGGTGGCGCTACCTCAGCTGTAATTAAAAACTCACCTCTTTCGACAGCTTGACGGAAGTTATTTAAATCACTGGAATTATGGGTGTCCTGCATAACAATAAGTTCTTGGGTTTCTAATAGGCTATAACAAATACAGCCTAAAAAGGAAACCCCCTGAAAGTAAAAATTCTAAAGCACTGATATATAACCTAAAGCAGATTTCACTTGTGCTAAAGTTTGATTAGCAATTTCCTCAGCTTTGATTCGTCCTGCTCGTAATAAAGCATCTAAATAACCCGGAGACGCCATAATCTGATCGTATTTTTCTTGTATGGGTTTAAGACCATAAATTATAGCTTCCGTCAACAGTGGTTTGAATTGTCCCCAGCCCATATGCTCACATTCAGCAGCTACTTCTAGTTTAGATTTACTAGACATCAACATATATAGTGTTAATAAGTTATGACATTCTGGACGCTCTGGGTCATCAAATGTTAAACCCCGAACCGGATCGGTTTTACAGCGTTTAATTTTATTCGTAATCTGTTCTGGCGTATCTAATAAATGAATCCGGCTCAAGTCAGAGGGGTCGGATTTGGACATTTTACGTGTCCCATCTGTCAAACTCATCACTCTAGCCCCTGCTGGGAGAATCAAAGGGTTTGGTAACTTTAGTACTGGTTTGTCTGGAGCAAATTGATGATTAAATCTGTTGACAATATCTCTTGTTAGCTCTAGGTGTTGTTTTTGGTCTTCACCTACAGGAACTTTATCGGCTTGGTAAAGTAGAATATCCGCTGCCATTAATACAGGATAATCCAATAAACCAACACTCACATTTTCTGCTTGTTTAACTGCTTTCTCCTTAAATTGCACCATATCTTGTAACCAATTTAAAGGCGTAATACAGTTAAGTAGCCAAGTAAGCTCAGAGTGAGCCGAAACATGGGACTGGATAAAGATGGTGGAGTGATCTAAATCCAGACCACAAGCTAGATAGAGAGCTACCAATGTATAGGTATCAGCTGCCAACTTCCTGGGATCATGTGGAACTGTAATTGCGTGTAAATCGGCAACAAAGAGATAATTCTCGTATTCGCTCTGACCTTGTACCCAGTTACGAATCGCTCCCAAATAGTTGCCTAAATGGTAATTACCTGTTGGTTGAACTCCAGAAAGAATACGTTGTTTACCCATAAATTGGTTTTTCTCAACTCTTGACTCCCTAATATAGCAAAATTCTCCCCTGCCGTAGCCGGCACGGCCACAACGGGGGAGAATATGCGTCCAACAACTCCCTTTCCTCTGAATATATGAATTTGAGGAAAGAACATTGCTGGAAGATTCCTTTATAGTAATTACAGTCTTCGTCATTCTCCTCTTCCTAAAGATAGACATTATTTACAATAAAAGTCTTACATTACAAGACTTTTACTCCTGACTCCTGCTATAAAATGCTTCTACAACAAAATTTAATATCTAATTCAAAAAAATTACGCTAAGATAACTGTGAATATCAATAATTTCTTTACACCCGGAGTTCTTGCTTAATGAAAGCTTTACTACTCTGGCCTATAATGCCTAGTTCTTTCTGGTCTTACCAGGAATCGTTAGATTTAGCAGGTTTACGTGCCACCAGTCCACCTTTGGGCTTAATTACTGTAGCGGCGATGCTACCGAGAGAATGGGAAATCAGATTTGCAGATCGGAATGTCTACCCAGAGACAGATGCAGATTGGGATTGGTGTGATTTAGTTATTATTTCTGCAATGATCGTCCAGAAGCAGGATTTTACCGACTTGATTGCCAAAGGGGTAGCCTTAGGGAAAAAAGTCGCCGTTGGTGGACCTTTCCCTACATCTGTACCAGAAATTGCTTTAGAAGCAGGAGCTAATTATCTGATATTAGATGAAGGTGAATGTACTATTCCCTTATTTTTAGAAGCTTTGGCGAATGGGGAGGAAAAAGGAATTTTCCGCTCTGCAGAAAAACCAGATGTAACTCTCACTCCTCAACCTCGGTTTGATTTGTTAGATTTAGACGCCTATCTGTTGATGACTCTGCAATTTTCCCGTGGTTGTCCATTTCAATGTGAATTTTGCGATATTATCAATTTATTTGGTCGCAAGCCACGCACAAAAACGCCTGCACAAATGCTAGCTGAAATGGAAGCTTTGTATCAGATGGGTTGGAAGCGCTATATATTTATCGTCGATGATAATTTTATTGGCAATAAACGCAATGCTAAAGTTTTTCTCCGAGAACTTATTCCTTGGATGGAAAAACGCCAATATCCTTTTCCTCTGCTGACAGAAGCTTCGTTAAATTTAGCAGAAGATGATGAATTGATCGAATTAATGGTGAAAGCTGGCTTCACTATGGTATTCATGGGGATCGAAACACCAGATATTGATAGTTTAGTCGGAATTAATAAAGAACAAAATACCCGTCAGTCATTAATTGAATCCTGTAATAAAGTCACGCAAGCTGGTTTGCAAATTATGGCTGGCTTTATTTTGGGTTTCGACCACGAGAAAAAAGGCGCAGGTGGACGGATTGAAGAGTTTGTTGAACAAACAGGCATTTTACAAGCGCATATAAGTTTGTTGGGAGCATTACCCAATACAGCCATGTGGACTCGTTTGCAAAAGGAAGGACGGTTATTAGAAGGATTCGGTAAGTATTTTACAACTCAGAAATCTTTGATGAATTTCATCCCGACTCGCCCAATGGCGGAAATAGTCGAGGAGTTTATTGCTGCTTTCTGGAATTTATATGAACCCTTACCTTACCTGAAACGTAGTTTTCGCTATTTCATGATGATGTCTGGAACTCGTCCGCAACGTAAACATCAATTGACGAGGAATGATTTACGATTTGTATTAGCTCTTTGTTGGCGACAAGGAATATTACGCTCTACAAGATGGCTTTTTTGGTGGCAATTAGGGGCGATCGCCATCCAGAGATATCATCTCCTGTTTGACTATTTAGTTGCTTTAGGCGTCGGTGAACACTTTTTCACTTTTCGTCATGAAGTTAAGACCCAACTAGAAGAACAATTAGCTTTACAGCCAACTTCCCCGCAGAAAAATGCGAGTTATCAACTAGTTTAAGGGAACAGGGAACAGGGAACAGGGAACAGCAGGAACAGGCTTGCCCGAATTTGAGTCTAGAGCAACTAAACTTATTTATGAAAAGAAATAAAAACATTTCTTTCTGGCGCTACGCCAGAAAAAATACATCCTTATACAAATCCCCTAATTTTAATTATGGGGATTTCCCTGTTCCCTGTTCCCTGTTCCCTGTTCCCTCCTATGAAATTTATTGGTATCGACTTCGGCTGGAAATCTCAACCGAGTGGGTTATGTTGTTTAGAACTAAGAAATGGAAAACTGCAAATCTTGGATTTAGACCGCCAAGACTCTATTGCTGATATTTTCACTTGGATGGAGAAAATGATCCCACCAGATGAACCAGCGATGGTTGCGGTAGACGCACCTACTTTGATCCCCAATCCTACCGGGAGTCGTTTACCTGATAAACTAACTCACAAATATTTTGGTAAATATCATGCTGGATGCTATCCAGCTAACCAGAATTTACCTTTTAGCGATCGCACCCTGAAATTTGGACTACAACTAGAATCTTCTGGGTTTATACATGCGCCCACCATTCAACCCCAAAAGCTGGGAAGGTATCAAATTGAAGTCTTCCCTCATCCAGCGATCGTTAATTTGTTTAACCTAGAACGTATTCTGAAATATAAAAAAGGGCTATTGAACCAACGCCGATTAGAACTGATTAAACTGATGGATTATATTCTCGACATCCTTCCTATCCAGGAACCAGCTTTATCTTGTTTATCTCTGCGAGAATTTATCCCGGAAATTCCTCATCCAGGGAAAGCCTTGAAAGAGACAGAAGACAAATTAGATAGCTTGATTTGTGCTTATGTCGGGGCTTATTGGTGGTATTGGGGTACACAACGTAACCTAGTATTAGGTAATATTGATACAGGTTACATTGTTATTCCCCAAAGAAAATTACTCAGCCCAAGCAATTAATCGAGGTTCATACGGGTTCGCTAGATATGGATTTTTTGGTAACACACGCAAAGATAATCCCTGTAAACCAGAAGTGGTGTAAGTGATATTTCCTGTGTAAATACTTAATCCTTGTGTATCTTTTCCTTGGTAATCCATGACCACTGGCACAGCATTGACAATATCCCCATTAGCATCTATCGAACCCTGGTAGAGTTCTACTTGGACATCATTATTTGTCAAAGTTGTCAAATCCAGTTTTACGCTCACAGCTACAGTTTGATTGACTACAAGGTCATTACCTGCAGAAATGTCAATATCTTTGATTTTGATATTAAACCAGTTCTGACTCAGCTTTTCTCGCCATTGAGCAAATTCTTTGGCTGGAGTATAGTTATTTGCTGTCAGACTGTAATAGCGATCGCTCGCCGGAAAATAAGCTCGTTGTGCATACTCGCGTACCATGCGCGCTGTATTAAAAAATGGACAGTTTAACCGAATCGCATCTTTCATTTTCGCCACCCAATGGCGGGGTAAACTATCAGCATCACGATGGTCATAAAATAAAGGAATTACCTCCTTCTCCAACAATTCATAGAAAGCATTAGCTTCTACTTCATCTTGATAATTAGGGTCTTCGTAATTTTCCCCATGTCCAATCGCCCAACCAGTGCGGACATAATCAGCTTCATCCCACCAGCCATCAAGCACGCTTAAATTGGGTAGCCCATTCATAGATGCTTTCATCCCACTTGTCCCGGAAGCTTCTCGCGGACGACGGGGGGTATTCAACCAAATATCGCAACCTGCGACCATTAACCGCGCAATGTGAATGTCATAATTGGGGATAAACACGACCTCTTTCTCTAAATGCTGTTCGTGAATAAAGTGATTGATATCGCGGATCAATTCTTTCCCAGGAATATCTTTCGGGTGTGCTTTACCCGCAATTACAAACTGTACTTTCCGATGCTTATTACTCAATAAAATCCGCTTAATTCTTTCTACATCACGCATCCACAAAGTGGCGCGTTTATAAGTAGCGAAACGACGAGCAAAACCTACTGTTAAGACATTGGGGTCAAGCACCTCTTGCGCTTGGGCAATTTCGGAAGCAGAAGCAGCGCGATCGCGCAGATGCTTAACCAAATGCTCGCGCACATAGACAACCATATCTAACCGACAGCGTTCATGATTGCGCCATAACTCTTCATCGGGGATCGTATCTATCCGCTCCCAAAGTGAACTATCTGCTGGCGCTGAATGCCAATTCGGTCCCAGATAGCGGTCATACAATTCCTGAGTTGATTTAGCGACACAACTACGGGCATGAACACCATTAGTAATCGCAGTAATTGGTACTTCATCCACTGGTACTTTCTGCCAAAGACCTTGGAACATTTGGCGGGATACAACCCCATGCAATTGGGCTACTCCATTAGAAAATGTTGCCATTTTTAAGGCTAGTACAGCCATGCTAAAAGGTGCTGATAAATCTCCTGTATTCTCTCTTCCTAGTCCCAAAAACTGTTCTTTTGGTAAGCCAAATATATCTGCGTAATAACCCAAGTAGTAGAGTATTTTATCAGGTGGGAATAGATCTATACCTGCGGGGACTGGTGTATGAGTAGTAAAAATATTACTCGAAGCGACCACCTGTTTAGCTTGGTTATATTGCAAACTATCTTCCTGAATCAAAATCCGAATGCGTTCTAAGGCTGAGAAAGCAGCATGACCTTCATTCATATGGTAGGCATTTACTTCATAGCCTAGAGCTTTCAACATCCTGACACCACCAATACCCAACATAATTTCCTGATGGATACGCATATCCAAATCACCACCGTAGAGTTGGTCGGTGATATCATGGTCATAATCATTATTGGGTTCGATGTTGGTATCTAGCATATAGAGTGGGATAGTCCCCACTTGTACGCGCCACACCCTAGCATATACCTGACGCCCTGGATAATCGACTGCGACCTGAATTTCCGAACCATCAGGATTGCGCTCCAAGTGCAAAGGCATATTATAGAAATCATTGATCAGATAGCGTTCTTGCTGCCAACCATCAGCATTGAGATACTGAGCAAAGTAACCCTGTTGGTAAAGTAACCCCACACCAACTAGAGGTAATCCTAAGTCACTGGCAGATTTGAGGTGATCCCCGGCCAGAACTCCCAAACCCCCGGAGTAAATAGGCAAACAATCTACTAGTCCAAATTCAGCGGAGAAATAAGCATAACATTCCTTCCGACCCGACAAATTTCGCTGCTTATCATACCAAGTACGTTCTTGGAGATAATCTTCTAATTGCCGAGCTGCTCGGTCCATCTGGGCCAGAAAGCCCTCATCTTCAACTACTTCCAACAAGCGTATTTGACTGATAGTTCCCAACATCAATACGGGATTATGATGGCTGGATTCCCAGAGGTCGGGGTCTAACCGTCGAAATAGGTCCTTACTCTCAACATTCCAATCCCAGTGTAGATTGTATGCTAATCGTCGTAGTGGTTCTAGACGAGATGGTAAAGAGGGGGAGACGTTAAATGTGCGAATTGGCTGCATAGGTTGAGCAAAACTCTAAATTTAGCTATGAATATTGTTCACTGTTTTCAACCAATGCTGTCAATTATTTTCTTCAATCTGACTCAAATCATGTACTGAGTAATGATTGATCGTGGATATTCTGGGGCATTGTCAGGGCTAGAGCCGCCGTCGCCGCCAGTTCTGCTGCTATTTGATAAGCCAGGTTGAGATTAGTAGCAGAGGTACTCTTAGGTATATTTCTGGATGCTTTAACCATCTGTTTGCTTGACTCCTCCTTCACAAGACCCGCAACAATTGCTCGCTTTAGGACAATTAAGGCATCTATATCTTCTGAGTCACAAGTGTTTTCTATAACTACTTGTATTTGCTGCTTGGCTTGAGCACTCAAATAACCGATGGTTAGAGCTTGTTGGGCAATTTCCTTAATTAAAGCCATAATCTAAAATAGATATCCTATGATATTGCTAAAGGTTAAATCTAAAACTTGTTGTTAAAATTTACCTTAGATTAAACCTGCCGCACATCACCCTCTAGCATCATCCAATTGGGTGATTAAGTTAGACTTTTGGGTAAAACTTTCTGGAACAAGTATAGACCCAATGATTGTAGAATGAGTTAAATAAACGCCAGTTGCCTCTGTGGAGATATTTCTATGCTGACTTTAAAAATCGTTGTTTATATTGTCGTCGCCTTGTTTGTTGGTATTTTTGTGTTTGGGTTCTTATCCAATGACCCAGCTCGTAACCCTGGTCGTCGAGATTTAGAGTAAAAAGCTGAATCGAGCTTGATCTTCCTCTTGGCGGATTGCTTTAGGTAGGCAAAAGGCGAAAGTCGGAAGGGGCATCACATTATTTTTCCTTCCGGCTGATGTCTCCTTATTTTTGAGTCTGATTGTCCACCAGATATGCTACATCCAAATTTGCCACCTGAACCACCTCTTATTATATCGGGTTTGTTAGTTCCTTATGTGACAACTCCAGAGCATCTGCATAATTTAGATAATTTAGCTCTGCTGTCCACTTTATCTTCCTTTCCTCAGCCAGAGGTGTTACCTGCAAAATTTTCCCTCAGTAAAAATTCTGACTTAGACCCAGCAATTTACCATTCAGATCACTCAGGAGCCAAGGGTCATAGCCGCAGGAGAGAAAAAGTTACTTCGGTAGTTTTACACCAGCAGGGGACGCAGTTAATTTCCATCAATGTCCCAGCAGCAGCATCCCCAGATAAGTCAAATGATCAGTCAAATCTCTCCCAGTTGATTGATGGTAGTACGCCCATTTCTTTACCAATAGAAAATGTTATAGAATTCAACTCTCGTACACAGGCTCCAGAATCCTCCACACCCGCAACCTTAAAATTTCGGTCTGCTAATCCACCGAGTAACTTACCCAAAACTCAACATTCTTTTGGCGAAACTCCAGCCATCCGCGAAAGAGTTATGGAAGTAATCGCCGATCGCCAAGAATATGACCAAGAAAACCATGTCGTTACTGCTGAAGGTCATGCTGTAGTGCGATTTGATAGAGCATTACTAGAAGCAGATCGAGTACAGGTAAACTTAGATAATTTGATTTCTGTAGGTTCGGGAAATGTGTCCTTAACCAGAGGCGATCAAGTCCTGCGGGGAGAGACGTTCAGTTATAACTTTATTCAAGATAGTGGGGATTTAACTCATGGTCGGGGAGAAATTTATATCCCTACATCCCAATTAGACCTGAATTTTACACCGAGCGAGATTACAGCTAATACTGTACCTAGCTACCCTCTGAGCGATCGCATTCGGGCTAATCAACCGCTAACAGGGATTAATAGCCCTGGAGGGATTCAATTTAATCTGGGTGGTAATTCAGGCGCGAGTAACATCCCAGTTCCCAAATCTGGAGGGGTAGTTAAACGCTTCCGATTTGAAGCTGACCACATTGATTTCTATCCGCGAGGTTGGACAGCGAAAAATGTGCGGATTACTAATGATCCTTTTTCGCCTCCAGAACTAGAATTGCGAGCCTCTCAAGCAACCCTGACGAGAGAAGCACCCTTGATAGACAGGATTACTACGCAGAATCAACGTCTAGTACTTGACCAAAATACCACTTTACCCATACCAATTGATAATCGAAAAATAGACCGTCGTCCCAAACAAGTTAATCCCACAATTGTCAACGTCGGATTTGATGGTAATCAACGAGGTGGCTTCTTTGTGGAACGGAGTTTTGAGCCAATCAATCAAAATAAATTTCAATGGAGTTTTACACCGCAATTTTTTGTAGAAAGAGCTATACAAAGCCCAGGTGATGTACCTGCACTATTTGGCATCAAATCAAGGCTGAATGCTGTTTTAGGTCCGAAGACCACAATCCAAGGAAGTGGAGAATTAACTAGCTTTGACTTAACCCAAGTAGACAACAACCTCAAAGCGAGTTTGCGGTTACATCAATTATTAGGCGATGTCAAGCCCTACACCTTGAATTTGGAATATAGCTATCGGAATCTGCTCTATAACGGTTCTCTAGGTTTTCAAACTGTCCAAAGTAGTCTAGGTGGTGTAATTCTTTCCCCTAGAATTCCTTTAGGAAAAAGCGGGATCACCCTCACCTATCAAGCAGGTGCTCAGTACATTAATGCTAATACTGACCGCCAAGATTTACTCACAGCCCAAGGACAAACTAATGGTCGGATTTCCTTGGGTCGCTTACAGGGAAGCTTTTCTCTCTCCCGTGGATTCCCTTTATGGAGTCAGAAACCCTTACCTCCTACCCGCGAGCAAGGTCTACACTATACTTCTAATCCCGTAGTCCCTTACTTACAATTAGTCTCTGGTTTGACGGGTACTAGCAGTTATTATACTAGTGGTGATAACCAAAGTACATTAACCGGCTCTATAGGTTTAGTCGGACAGATTGGTCATTTTTCGCGTAAATATTTAGACTATACAGCTTTTAGCATCATCTATTCCCAAGGGCTTAACACTGGGTCATCACCCTTTTTGTTTGACCGTTCTGTAGATAACCGAGTCTTGAATTATGGGGTTACACAACAGATTTATGGACCAATTCGGTTAGGATTCCAAATAGCTACTAATCTGGACACTGGTGTAGCAACGAGTATTGATTACCTTGTAGAGTATAGTCGCCGTACTTATGGGATTGTTTTTCGCTATAATCCAGTCTTACAATTTGGCGGAGTGAGTATTCGGATTAGTGATTTTAATTGGACAGGAGGTACAGATCCATTTTCTGATGGTTCATTTAAACCAGTTGTTGGGGGAGTTATTCAGCCATAAGGTTAATCAACAAGTACTGCTCAATTCTAGAGGTAGTATGATTGTAAACGTAGTCCCCTTCTCAATGTGACTAGTTACATTAATTTTACCCTTATGAGCATCAACACACCTTTTTACAATTACTAATCCCAGTCCATTACCAGGGATTGTTTTCACATTAGAGGCTCGATAAAAGGATTCAAAAATTTGACTTTGCTCCAATTCGGGAATCCCAATTCCCTGGTCTTGAATGTGAAATGTAGCTATTTTTAACTGTGGATCGCAAATTAATTCAAATTTAACTTGTCCACCTACGGGCGAATATTTAATCGCATTAGCCAGTAAATTACGGAATAATTGATGCAATATTTGCTCATCCATGATTGCATCTGTGTAGTCGCTATGACATTTAAATACTATTTCATGACCAACACTTTTAATGGTAGAAATTTCCTCAACCAGGTCTTGACAGAACTTCTCTAAATTTACCAAACGTGGATTATATGTCAATTTACCCGCATCAGAACGACCCATGAATAAAACATCTTCCATGAGTTTTTCCATCGACTGGACAGCAGTATAAATTCTTTTTAAGTAAGTTTCCCTTTTGGATTTTGTTAAATTATTTCCTTGGATTTCCAAGAGTTCAACAGCAGTTTGAATTACTGTCAAAGGATTGCGAAATTCATGGGACACAGTCGAAATAAATAGGGATTTGAGCCGATTCAATTCCTGCTCTTTCAACAGAGCTTTCTCGATATATTCTCGTCGCCGACGTTCACTCAGGTCCCAAAAAACCACGACGACACCACTGATATCATTGGCTCTGCGTCTAATTGGCGCAGCACTATCACCAATGGGAACTTTTTTCCCATCTTTAGTAATCAAACATACACATACATCTAATTCAACCACTTTTTGCTCTCTCAATACCTGAGTGACAGGGTTCTCTATACTGACTTCTGTGATTTCATCAATTACATGTAAAACCTTTGACGCTTCAGTCCCCAGCGCCTCTGTTTTTCGCCATCCAGTCAGACTCTCTGCTGAGGGATTAATAAATGTGACGACTCCATGCTCATTTGTCCCAATAACAGCATCGTTGATGGAATTTAATATTGTGGCTAGTTGGTCTCTTTGTTCCTTGAGATCGAGTTCTAGCTTGTGCTGTGATAAACCTATTTCAATTGCTATCCGTAAATCTTTGATTGTAAACGGCTTGACCACATAACCAAAGGGTTGGGTTAATTTAGCCCGTTTGAGAGTATTATCATCACCATATGCTGTAAGAAAAATTACTGGTATATCTAACTGCTCACGAATACAGCTAGCAGCAGTAATACCGTCCATCTCACCTTTGAGAATAATATCCATTAAAACTAGTTCTGGTTTTGTCTCTAATGCTTTGGCGATCGCATCTTTCCCAGAAGAAACTCTACCCGTCACAATATACCCTAATTGATGCAGCTGACTGGCAATATTTCTTGCTACAATCACTTCATCTTCCACGACTAAAATTTTTACTTGCTCCATTTGCTACTTATGTTTGCCAGGTAGATTGCGGAAATAGAATGTTGTACTTAGTTCCCTGATGCCTTTCTACGGAGATATTACCTTCGAGCTGCTCAATGACTAAATCATACACTAACGATAGACCTAAAGAGGTACTACTCTTCTGGTCTAAGCTATCTGGTAGTCCAATTCCATTATCCTGGATAGTTAGTTGAATATCAGTATTTTTGGTACATAAATTAATAGTAATTTTACCTTTAGCTAAATCGGGAAAAGCATGTTTTATGGCATTAGAGATTAATTCGTTTATAACTAATCCACAGGCGATCGCTTGGTCAAGATTCAAGCTGACATCATCTATGTAGGTTTCCAGGACAACTTGGTTAGGTAATATTTGATAAGAAGTCATCAAGCTAGATAATAAATTATTTACATATTCCGCAATATTCAACTCTCCGATATTAGGATGAGTATATAGGTTCTTATGGACTAGGGAGATTGATTCAATGCGATTCTGACTCTCTCTCAGTGCTTTGAGTACTTCTGGATCAGCGATCGTATGCGATTGCAATTGCAATAAGCTAGAGACAATTTGCAAGTTGTTCTTGACTCGATGATGAACTTCCTTTAAGAGTACTTCTTTTTCAGTTAAAGCACGAATTAGATTCATTTCCGCCTTCTGTCTTTGGGCGAGTTCATTCTGTACATGTTGTAAGATGATAGATTGTTGGATGGCGATCGCTATGGGTACAGTTAGTTGATTTAGTAAGTCCAACTGATCTTCTTCCCACTCTCTTTCACCAGAACATTGATGAGCAATGAGTAAACCCCACAAGCAAGAATAGGAATTATCTTGATAAGCTTCGATGAAAATAGGGACAACCAAATTCGCCTTAACTTCAAACTGTTCTAACAGTTGAATATGACAATCAGAAAGCCCCGCCTGATAAATATTAGATATAGCTCGTTTACCTGGGCGCAGATAATCTTGTCCACCACCAGTCTGAAAACAGGTATCTTTAATATTCTTCCCCAGAGCAGTGGTCCATCCAATCGCTACTGATTCCGCCACAATATTACCGCTCATATCGTCAGCAAATTGGTAAACTACCACTCTGTCAACATGTAGTAAATCTCTTATCTCCTCAACGGTTGCATGTAAAATATCTGGCAAATTTAATGATTGACGAATTCGCTGAGAAACCGTGCGCATTAATTTCTCCCGTTCAATCTGAGCTTTTAACATGCGCTCATTCTGTTTTCGGTCAGTAATATCCTTACCAATACTGAGAGTTTGACCATTGGGTAACTTTACACTAGTCCAAGCAGTATCGAGAATACATCCATTACGCTTATTTCCTCTCAGATCAATCCAGGCGGGATTTTCCATTTGGATAAATTCCCAGACAGACTGACGATACTCAGCGTTAGGATACATTTGAGTAAAAACATCTGTATTCTGGAAATCGCTGATATTCCACCCCAATTCCTGCTCGAACTTTTGGTTAATCCATTGTACTTTTCCCTGTGCGTCATTCAGAGCAATCATTAAGGGAATATTCTGAAAAATAGACTGCAAAAATTCTATTTGTTCTTGCAATCTGGTTTCAATGTCTTTACGTTTGGTAATGTCATGGAATATATGTAAAATTGCTTTCTCTCCGTTAAAAATTAAATAACGCAAGCAAGCGATCGCCCAGAAACATGTCCCATCTGCCCTTTTAAGTTGAACTTCATAATTATATAAAGTTCCCTTTTGGGTGAAAACTTCTAATATCTTAGCTCTGTCAGCCGGATTTTTATATAAATCCAATGTTTGGTAATTTACCAAATCTACCGCAGAGAATTGAAATGTCTGGACAAATTCTGGATTAGTATATACAATTAATCCATCAATACAACGGGAAATAAATAATGATATAGGAATAACTTGGGAGATGGCGCGAAATCTAGCTTCGCTATCTTGTAGAGTTACTTCCATGCGTTTATGATCTGTAATATCTTTAATCACAGCTATCCGCGCTTCACGGTTTGCATAATTAATTAACTGGGAAACAACTTCGACGCAAATGATCTGTCCGTTTTTACAGATATGTCGCCATTGTGCGGATTTAGGCAAATAAGTGGGTCTTTCCGCTAAATATGCCAGTAAAATGGGTATATCTTCTGGTAAATATAAGTCAGTTAATTTTCGCTCTAAGAACTCCGCCTGCGAGTAACCATAATAAAATGTAGCCGATTTATTGATAGCCAAAAAATCTAGCGTGTCGCTGTCGTAAATCCAAACGGGGAGAGGATGATGAGTAAATAGGATGTCGCAATTCTCTAGTTTATGTTGATTTTCCATAATTATCTAGGTCTACCTAGAGTTGTAATATATATAACTGCCTCATCAATGGGAATACCTAAAACCTCATTGACTTGATCATCAAAAAAGCCACCAATACCACTGACACCTAAGTGTAACCGGATTGCAGCTAAATTCAGTCTTTGCCCTAAATGACCAGCATCCATATGTAAATATCGATAAACGCGATCGCCATATTGAGCAATAGCGGACTTGAGGTCAGCAGTATGAAATAGTACTGCGGCTGCATCTCGTCCTAATTCCTGACCTAAACAGAGAAAGTGTAACTCCCGGCGAAAATCTTTAAAGCGAATCTGGCGTAATTCTTGCGCTCTAGGTGCGTAATAATAGCATCCTGGTTCTAGTCCTTGGACTCCAGAAACGACAATAAACGTTTCAATTAAATTCAGGTCAAAGTAGTCAGGATGAGCATCTAAACCTTGGTCAATATAATGCTGGGGCTGATAAGTAAAATCGAGTAGCGCCTTGATTTCATCAAAAGTCAAATCATCACCATTATAAGCCCGTGTAGAACGTCTCTTATAGATAGTTTGAGATAATTCAATTAACTTTTCTCCCCAGTAAATCGGACATGTAACTGTGGAAACTTTATCACAGAAGGAGAAGTTATATTTATCTTCCAAAGACCTTTCTGATTTGATCGTTGGTAAATTTAACTTACCACTCACGCTAGGTAGGATTTGGGTTTGTAGATGGAAATATTTCAGCAATTCCCCATCAGGTATATAGGGATAATTAGTTTCTGTTGAAGAAGGTAAAGCAATTCGGCCTACAGGTAAATTTTGGCGAATATCCAATATGTCAGCTATAGCTAAGACAGCGCTAGTACCTTCTTGGTCCTGGTCGATATAAAGTAGCTCATTCACGGCTGTATCTACAAAACCACCAATTAAATGTGGTCGATAATCAGCTATTGCGCCAGCCAGTTCCACATTTCCTAAGAGATGTCCTGTATCTAAAAATATGCGCCGATAAGCTCTGTCTTCATAACGCCAAGCTGAACGGTAGAAAACCGCAGTGGTAATTATCGCTAGTTGGGTATTTTCTAAAGTCGGATGCCAAAAACAAGCCGCTTGTAATGCTTGCCAAACATCATTCTCCCAATAATGCATGAGGGAATGTGTTCGACATTGGTAGTTATATAGTCCAGGGGGTAATAATGTTGTCCCACGAGAAACAAGATATACTTCCGCTGGATACAATCCCCCAGCACTAGGTGTAGTTCGTAAATATACAGCACTACCCATAGAAGGCATTGTTGCTGTTAGTCCATAACTGTGAAATAGTAGTTGTGAGAGTCGCCACCATTGGGGATTTTGATTAGCTTCTGGTTGCTCTTGTAGATAAGGTTTCAAGTCGAAGCTATTACCAATTTTATATTCTTTAAATGGTACTGGCTGTTTAGCCCAATCTATTTTTTGGACTTTATTCGCTAGAGTTTGTGGATCGTATTTGGTACGTTCATGATAGTGTTGGGCAATTGATTGATGTATTTCTGGCATAAAATAACTGTAAATAATATTCTCAGGTAGTCCTATTTTTGATCTTGGCACTTATCTGAATAGTAGCTCCAGATATGCGTGGTCATGGCGATAGCAGTAAGCCAGAGAGAGATTACAGTTTTCAGTCAGCGATCGCCGATCTAGAAGCACTCATGGAAAAACTAGGAACGCTTACGCAGTATTAACTCACTAAGATTAGTATTGTTGGGAAACAATTCGATTGCTCAAGCTCTAAAATACAACATCTTGGTAGAGCAGTTCCACAGGTAACTCAAAATCAATGCTCGATAAGGCGATCGCATCTCCATCTGTATAAGGATAATAAAGCCACATTCTCCCTTCTCCCCGACAGTAGCGTTCCACGAAGATTTTTTCTGAGTCAATCAAGATATATTCTTGCAAAGTAGGGATTTTTAAGTAGTGCAAAAATTTCTCCCCTCTATCTTTAGAACTTGTACTGGGAGAGAGAACTTCAGCAATTAGGATAGGATTTTGGATAAATTTACGAGCGTTAATATCTTCAGAATCGCAACTAACTATAATATCGGGATAGTAGTAAATGTTTTGTGGACTAACTTGTAACTTGACATCTGATACGTAAGCCATACATTTTCTAGAGCGCAAATGTAAACGTAGACCAGAGTAAAAATTAAGTGTGATAACATTATGGGGAAGTGTACCACCTGTCATGGCTAAGACTTCCCCATAAACATACTCGTATCGAATATCTTCCTGTGGCTGCCATGTTAGATATTCCTCAATGGTCATTTTTTGGGGTTGATTTGGAATAGCTATCATTACTAAATATCCTTAAATTTGAGTTCCTATCGAACAATACCCACTTGTCTTTAATTATAGCTAAAGTAAAAACCAAAAATTTTCTAGGGCGATCGCTCAAGCTTTAAAATACAACATCTTGGTAGAGCAATTCCACAGGTAACTCAAAATCAATGCTGGATAAGGCGATCGCATCTCCATCTGTATAAGGATAGTAAAGCCACATTCTCCCTTCTCCACGACAGTAGCGTTCCACAAAGATTTTTTCTGAGTCAATCAAGATATATTCTTGCAAAGTAGGGATTTTTAAGTAGTGCAAAAATTTCTCTCCTCTGTCTTTAGAACTTGTACTGGGAGAGAGAACTTCAGCAATTAGGATGGGATTTTGGATAAATTTACGAGCGTTAATATCTTCAGGATCGCAACTAACTATAATATCGGGATAATAGTAAATGTTTTGCGGACTAACTTGTAACTTGACATCTGCGACATTAATCTTACAACCTCTAGAACGTAAATGAGAACGTAACGCAGTGCAAAAATTGATCGCGATATCATTGTGAGGAATTGTACCACCTGTCATGGCTAAGACTTCGCCATAAACATACTCGTATCGGATGTCTTCCTCTGGCTCCCATGCGAGATATTCCTCAATGGTCATTTTTTGGGGTTGATTTGGAATAGCTATCATTACTAAATATCCTTCTTTAATTATAGCTATACAGTTTTCTTTTTTTAAATTTAGATCCAAACATCCTTTAGGCTCCCATCCCAGAATACTTCTTCAATCCCGCCCGCCATAATAGGCGATTTAAACCTAAAAAGAAGAAAAACCAGCCAATAATAGATAAAAAACCTCTGTTTAAGTCTACAGGTAGTCCGATTAAAATACTGGCGGGAAAATCAATTAAATAGGGAAAAGGTGTCATTAAGGCTATTGCGCGTATAGGTTCAGGAAATACCTTTAAAGGCGCAATCATTCCCGATAGGAATAAATAAAGTAAAAACCAAAAGTTTTCCAAAGCGATCGCTCTTTCTGTCCAAAAAGCGAACATGGCTAATGTGTATTGAATCACGAACCGCAGCGCAAAAGCTAGAAATGCGGCGATCGCAAATAGTAATAAGTTACTAAAACTAGGTAACCAAACAGCCTGAGGATAAAGTATAAAGAATAATCCTATTAATAAAAATACAAATGGGAACCTAGCTAATCTTTCAGAAATATGGGAAGCGACATGATGCCATACTGGGTCTAAAGGTTGTAAGAGCTTTGGTGAAAGTTTCCCTTGTACTACCTCTTTTTCAAACTCAAAAATCACCCAAACAACAGTCATCTGTCTGACTAGAAAAACAGCAAAAAAATAACGCGCAAAATCTAGAGGTGTTAAGCCAAATTGACCTTTCTGTGCAGCTTGCGTCCAAACACCTAGCATAATTAGTGGTAAAGAGCCAGAGAGTACCCATAAAATCAATTCTGACCGATACTCTACCATGTAGGCATAGTACACCGTAATTAAAATAACAATTTTTCTAAGTATGGGTTTCATTGAACTAGGGTGTAGGGTGTAGGGTGTAGGGTAAATTTCTATATCTAGACAAATCCTGTTTGAAAAACTCGACCAATAACTTCTTCTATTGGTGGCTCAGTCACAGTCAAATCTAGTACTTCTAAATCAGCTAAAATCTGTGATACTGTCGAAGTCAGTTTTTCCCTTTGAACTATAAACCTGACACTTCTCCCTTCCACCAACTGGACATCACCATAGTACATGAGTTTCTCTGTTGGTAAAGGTTGGACTAACTCTATATAAATCTCGCGGTAAGGAGCGAACTGTTCTAAAAGTTTGTCTAGTTGACCATCATACATTAACTTTCCTTGGTAAATTAATAATACTCTTTGACACAAGGCTGTAATATCCGCCATATAATGACTGGTCAACAGAATAGTTGCTTGATAAAGCTGATTATATTCCCTTAAGAAATCCCGTACTCCTACTTGAGCGTTCACATCTAAACCTAAAGTAGGTTCATCTAAAAATAAGACTTTTGGACGATGTAAAAGTGCTGCTAAAAGTTCAGCTTTCATCCGTTCACCTAAAGAAAGTTTTCTGACTGCTTGGGTGAGTTTTCCTTCTAAAGACAACATTTCTGTTAACTCTCCCACTCGTCGCTGAAATTCTCGGTCAGAGATGTTATAAACAGCTGCATTGATTTTTAAAGAATCAAGTGCTGGTAAGTCCCAAAGTAACTGCTGTTTTTGTCCCATGACCAAAGTAATTTTCTGCAAAAACGCTTCTTGGCGGCGAAATGGTACATGTCCATCTACTCTGATTTGACCGCTACTGGGATGAACCAACCCTGTGAGCATTTTTAAAGTAGTAGTTTTACCAGCACCATTAGGTCCTAAGAATCCAACTACTTCACCTGGATTAATTTCCAAAGAAATATCCTGAACTGCTGCAATTTGACGATATGTCCGGCGAAAAAAGTGATTAATTGTCCCCCGCAACCCAGGTTCTTTGACCGCAACTGGATAGGATTTACTTAAATTTTCCGCAATGATAATTGACATAATTACTACTTTAAACGCCCTGACCTTAAAATACTCACAACTAACCACAATCCTAAAAGACTAGCTACGGTAAATAGGATATTGCTGACAAAGGATAACTCACTTGTTTGCGTTCCGGTGGAAATAATCGCTGCTCCCATAATCAGTGAGCCAACTAAAATACTGAAAGATAGTCGATTAGCTACATCGTCTATTGTGCGGCGGACACCATCTAACCCATTTAATGTTAAGTTCCATTGTAATGTTTCCGAGGTGATCCGGTCTAGAAGGAGTTCAATTTGTCGAGGTGATTGTAGGGAAAGACTTTTGATATCTAGAGCAGTCCGTAAGAGCGATCGCAGTGGGCTATCCCCCAATAGCTGACGCCGAAATAAATCTGTGATTAATGGTTTGATTTCCGCAAAAAGATTGACTTCTGGGTTAAAGGTATGAGCTACACCCTCTAAATTTGCCAATGTTTTGGCATATAAACCCATGTTACTAGGTAAGGAGACTTTGTTATTCCGGGCTATTTGCAAAATTTCATAAATTACCTGACTGAAATTCATTTCAGTTAAGTTACTGTTATAGTACTTCCTCAGCATTCGGTCTAAGTCATTTTCTAGCTGGGCGATAATGACTGATTGATTGGTATCACCCAATTGTAAAGTTAATTGAGCACATCGAGCAGCATCTAGGTCTACTATTGCTAATAGCATTTCTGTGAGTATTTGCTGGGTGCGGGGATCAAGACGCCCCATCATCCCACAGTCTAATAAAGCCACACGCCCATCCCGTAAATAAAACAGATTACCTGGATGGGGGTCAGCGTGAAAAAAACCATCCACATAAATTTGCTGAAAGAAAGCCCGGAATAATAAAGTAGTCAGCACTTGACGGTGGGTGACTGCGTCTGGATTTTCTGCATCTGGACGCAAATTTGCTGAGAGTAATGGCACACCATCTAGCCACTCCATTACTAGTAACTTTTCTGTGGTTAAGTGCCAGTAAACTTCCGCTACTACTATTTGTGTAGTGTCAAACCAACGACTCTGGGATAAATTCCGGCGCAATTGGTCTGTATAGCTAGCTTCACGGGTGAAATCCAACTCAGCTACCAACGCTTTGGTGAATTCCTCTGCTATAGCTCTGATATCATAGGTTTGACCAAAATCAGTCCGGGCGACTAAATCTGCGATTCCTGCAATCAGAGTAATATCTTGGGCTATGGTGACATCAATTCCTGGGCGTTGTACTTTCAGCGCTACTTCCCGACCATCTATTAACGTAGCTCGATGGATTTGGGCGATCGATCCCGCTGCGATCGCCACTGGGTTAACTTGACTAAAGGTTTTTTCCCACGGTTGTTTTAACTGTTGGCGGACGATCGCTTCAATCTGGTTCCATGAAACTGGTGGTACTTCATCTTGTAACGTGGAAAGTTCCTCAATATAAGCAGGATTTAGGAGGTCTGGACGGGTAGAGAGGAGTTGACCTAGTTTGACGTAGACGGGACCTAAATCCACTAATATATTTCTTAATACAGCAGGTGTAGGTAGTTGGGGTTCCGCAGTTTTACCACCAGTGAGTAACCTGCGCATGTAGTCCCAACCATTACGCAGGAGTACTTCAATGATTTCTCGTTGTCGTGTCACAGTTTGGGTGAGGAACATGTTTAAGGGTGTAGGGGGTAAGGTGTAGGGTGTAGGGTATTTCACTCCCTACTTCCCTAATCTAGATAATCTAGTTATAATAGGAAAATGTCTTTGTCAGCCCGAACCAAGAGTTCCGGTGCATGGGGGTGACGGGATTATCAGAGTAAGTTGGTATATCGCGGGTCATCTCTGAGGGTTTTGAGAACCTGTTTAATTTCTTGGGTACGCTCCTTTTTAACTATCAGGGTAACGTGGCGATCGCGGACAATTACTAAATCATCTAAACCAATTGTGACAATTGCATCTTCGGGATTGGAGGAATAAACGATACATCCTTTAGTATCCAAGCCTATATGGTTAGCCAGTTCTACATTAGGGGTTTTCTCTTGCTGGAGCAAGCGCTCAATCGCATTCCAATCACCTAAATCATCCCAACCAAATTCCACAGGTAAAACATATGCTAGACTTGTTTTTTCCATCAGTGCATAATCTATGCTTTTTTTAGGTAACTGGGGATAAATAACAGTACCTTGTTGCTCTAAAGGTGTGATAATTTCTGGTGCATGGGTACGCAGTTCTGACAGAATAACTCCAGCTCGGAAGACGAACATACCGCTATTCCAGCTAAAATTTCCTGTAGACAAAAAAGCTGTTGCTGTTTCCTGATCGGGTTTTTCAGTAAAGCGGGTGACATGATAGGCTGACAACTCCAAAAAGTTATCTATCTTTTCGCCTTGCTCGATGTAGCCATAGCCAGTTGCGGGAAAAGTGGGTTTGATCCCCAAAGTCACGATCGCTGGTTGACTGATAGCCAGTTGCATAGCAGCATTTAATGTGTGTGCGAATGCTTCTTGGTTAGCAATCCAGTGGTCAGAAGGGAAAAAGCCAATCACAGCATCTTCTCCATAGCGCTGATGGATGATCATACTTGTCCAAGCAACAGCAGCGGCGGTATCTCTTCCCTGTGGTTCGATGAGTAAGTTCTGCTGTTGTAGTTGAGGTAATTGCTCTTTAACCCCTTGAGCAATTGGACTGGCGGTGATTACCCACAGGTGATTCCAATCGCCAGCAAGTGCTAGCAGTCGGTCCGCAGTTGTCTGTAACAGACTCCTAGAGCTACCATCGAGACTTAAGAATTGCTTGGGTCGGTCTTGGCGGCTAAGGGGCCAGAAACGTTCTCCTTTACCACCGGCAAGAATCACTGGGAAAAATAGATTATTCATGCTGTCATTCATACCTACTGCAGAACAATACAAGTGTACAGTGAGCAATTCCCCGGTCAAGATTTGAATATTTGATTAACATACCTTTAGGGAGTGGTTGAGTGGGGACACCAATTGTGATTAAAGAAATTCAATGGTCAGATCAACAGGTTACACCTCAACAATTACCAGCACCAGAACAAGAGTTGAGACCGCCAAAACTACCATGGACAGAAAATTCCGCACCAGAACAAGAGTTCCCAGCTAAAAAAACGGTGTATAATTCTCAGACGGTTGGGGATACTTTGGGTGTAGCTGTTCCTGGTGACCTCTATGAGCGCTTGGGTTTGAGAGTACCACGGTGGTTATTGTGGGTCTTAACTGTTGTTTTAGGGACTATTTTATCAAGTTTACTAGTATCATCTTTGGCACTATGGACTCCATTGTGGAGTAATCTAGACAAAACCAATGATGAAGAATTAGGAATTGCTGGTAAAGATCAAGTAAAACTTCCGGTCGATTTATGGAACAAACTGGGACAATACCAATTATCCAGACCGATGAATATTTTAGTTATGGGTCTAGAACCAGTTAAAGGTGCTGTCGATGGCTCTAAGGAAAGCTTAGTAGGTAAGAGCGATACCATACTTTTGGTCAGGCTCAATCCTCTGGACAAATCTATCCACGTACTTTCCATTCCCAGAGATACAATAATTACTATGCCTGGAGAAGGATTGACAAAGGTGTCAGAAGCTAATGCTAAAGGTGGTCCAGTTTTAGCAGCCAGAGTAATTAGTCGTACCTTAAATAATGCTCCCATTGACCGTTATATTCGCATTTCTACTAGTAGTTTGCGCCAATTGGTGGATGAATTAGGGGGAGTTGACCTGTTTGTTCCTAAAGCAATGGATTATCAAGACAACGCTGGTGGACTGTCAATTAATCTCGTCAGTGGTTGGCAAACTCTCAATGGTCAACAAGCCGAAAATTTTGCCCGGTTTCATGAACCCGGTTTAGGCGATTTACCTAGAGTGCAAAGACAGCAAGCACTGGTAGCAGCATTACTCCAACGGATGAATAGTCCCACAGTTTTACCTAGATTACCCCAGTTGACTCGGATTATGCGTAAGTATTTTGATACTAATCTCAAAACTGAGGAAATGATGGCATTGGCGAATTTTTCGCTGAAGGTAGAACGAGATAATTTTCAGATGTCTATGTTACCAGGGGGTTTTAGCAAATTTAGCAAAGACCCCAATAGCTATTGGTTGAATATGGCTGGAAAGCAAAGCTTACTCAATGAGTATACCGGAGTAAGTCTACCAGAAGTTAAATCAGCTGTCCGACCAATTTCTCAACTCAAAATTGCGATTCAAAATGCTAGTAATCAACCTTTATTAACGGAAAAAGTGGTTAAATATCTTAAAGGTAAAGGATTTACCCAGGTTTATTCAGTTTCTGACTGGCCTGATACCCAACGTCAAACCCAGATAATTGTGCAAAAAGGTGATCGAGAGTTAGGGTTGTCCTTAAATAAAGTCTTAGGATTAGGTCAAATCCAAGTTTCCTCCGCTGGTGACTTAGAATCTGATTTGACTATTCGTATTGGTAAAGATTGGAAATGATCAGTAGGTTGTTGAGTTAGCTATCTTTTTTCTTTGACGCAGGAGACAATGTAACTTTCTGACATAATTACTTTTGCCTCTTGCGTCTTACATTATTTAACAATTGTGACAGAAATAGAAAAAATAGACCAAAAATCCTCTCGTTCTTTTGCGGGAATCGCTGGTATTGTCGCCGCAGCAACCTTAATTAGTAAAGTCTTTGGTTTGGTCAGACAACAGGCGATCGCAGCTGCTTTTGGTGTCGGTGCTGCTGCTACTGCTTATAGTTACGCTTATATTATTCCTGGTTTTTTGTTGATTCTATTGGGTGGTGTCAACGGTCCATTACATAGTGCTGTTGTCAGTGTCTTAGCTAAACGGAAACGAGAAAATGTTGCGCCTTTAGTAGAGACAGTCACAACTATTGTCAGCATTGTGCTGTTAATTGTCACCTTAGCTCAGATATTTCTAGCAGACACTATCATTGACTTAGTTGGTCATGGTTTAACAGCTAACGTCAGAGATATTGCTATTAAACAAATGCAAATTATGTCGCCAATGGCATTATTTTCTGGCTTAATAGGTATTGGCTTCGGTACTTTAAATGTAGCCAATCAATATTGGTTACTCTCCATTAGTCCATTATTATCGAGTATTACTGTAGTTATAGGTATTGGTATTTTAGCCTTACAGTATGGCGGCGATATTATTAAACCAGAACATGCTTTGATTGGGGGAATGGTACTAGCTTGGGGAACTCTAGCCGGCGCAGTCTTACAATGGTTAGTCCAGCTAGTAGTTCAGTGGCGTTTGGGTTTGGGAACAATCCGCTGGCGATTCGATTTTAAATCTCCTGATGTCCAAGAAGTAGTTAAAATCATGTTTCCCGCCACAGTTTCTTCAGGAATGTTACCCATCAATATGGCGACTATCCTATACTTTGCTTCTCCTATTCCTGGAGCCGCTGCTGGTTTTACCTATGCTAATCTTTTAATCCAAACTCCCTTAGGGATTATTTCTAATATTATTTTGCTTCCCTTATTACCTATATTTGCCGAACTGGCTGAAACAGGAAATTTGGGGGAATTAAAACTGCGCATCCGCCAAGGGCTAATATTAACTGCGGTAACTATGTTACCTTTGGGAGCAATCATGGTAGCTTTATCTACCCCTATTGTGCAAATAATCTACGAACGCGGTGCATTTAAACAAGATGCTACCGAATTAGTATCTTCCCTGTTAATAGTTTATGGGACAGGGATGTTTGTCTATTTAGGTCGGGATGTTTTGGTTAGGGTTTTCTATGCTTTGGGAGATGGACAAACTCCTTTCCGCATCAGTACGTTTAATATTTTCCTGAATGGGTTGTTAGATTTTATTTTGGTACAACCTTTTGGCGCTAATGGTCTGGTTCTAGCTACAGTAGGAGTGAATAGCACTTCTATGTTAATGCTCTTGTGGATACTAAATCGCAGGCTTAACGGTTTACCTTTCCTGGAATGGTGTTTACCAATTCTGAGTATAGCTGGTGGAAGTATTATCTCTGGACTAGTTAGTTTCGCGACGCTATTGGGTTGTCAGCAAATATTGGGGAAACATGGTTTAATAATTCTGTTACTGGAATTATCCATCTCTGGATTAGCTGGGATTGGTATTTTTACACTTATTGCTACTTGGATGAAAATATCAGAAGTAGATATGTTTATGGACAAAATGAAGCAAAAGATATTTAAAAAATAGTAAAAAATAGTAAAAAATAGGAGTTAGGCCAATTTTGTGGTTGATCAACCTTGTATTCCTAAATTACCCCTACCATTACCACTTCTAGGTTGCGAAGCTGGAACTTTTACTGAGTATACAATAACCCAACGATTGCCAGCGATCGCCCAGCGTGTAATTGCCGAAAATGTGTTTTCTCCAGAGATTAATCGAAATTTACGCGAGTTAGCAGCAGCACTACCCCAGGGAAATTTACCTAATCTCACCCATACAGAGGGTGTGGACTTTCCCAGTTGGCAAAAATATCTAGAAACCTATATAGGTAAGCGTTGGCTGGATATACCTTGGTTTTTCAGCGAAACATATTTTTACCGCCTAATTCTGGACATTACCCATTACTTTGTACTCGGAGAATATCAATATATTGACCCCTTTAGATTACAAAAATCCCAAGGTTTAGAGACTACACTTGATGCGATTATTTCTCTCTGCTGTAAAGTGAATCAATGGTTGAATGAGTCACAACAACAGCCTAAACCCCAGTTAACTTCTGCGATCGCTCTGCTCTATTTTGCTCTGTGGGGAAATCGAGCTGATTTGAGTTTATGGTCAGCCTTTACAGAAGACCGGAGCCAGTTTGATATCCAAAACCAATTAACTCACCTGTTAGTAGATGACTCTTTTGCTGTAAGTAAGCTGTTAACTAATCCCCGTAAAACCGAGAATATCCGTATTGACATCGTGGCGGATAATGCTGGTTTTGAACTGATTTGCGATTTGTGCTTAGGGGATTTTTTGCTGGGTAGTGGTTTAGCAGATCGGGTTTATCTCCATCTCAAGCCCCATCCTACCTTTGTCTCTGATGCCATGATTAAGGATGTATATGATACCAAAGACTTCTTGACCACAGTTAGCCATCCTCAAGTTAAATTATTTACGCAAAGACTGACAGATTATCTAGTATCTGGGCAGTTAGTTTTAACTGAAGATTACTTTTGGACTTCTCCATTAGCATTTTGGCAAATACCAACAGCGCTAAAACATCAACTAGCTAAATCCAGTTTGATCATTATCAAGGGTGATGCGAATTATCGCCGCTTGCTCGGCGATCGCCATTGGGACTTGAGTACCAATTTGGCTGATATTGTCTGTTATCTACCTGCGCCAATGGTAGCTTTGCGAACTCTCAAATCAGAAGTGGCTGCGGGTTTAAATCCAGCTATCATCGCCGAAGTATCTAAGTCTGACCCTGATTGGTTAATAAATGGAGAGTGGGGTTTAATTCAGTTAGTTAGTTAGGTCTAGTAATTAAACTTACCGCTACCGATTAAGTAGAGAAGTGCCATGCGCACAGCAACACCACTAGTTACTTGTGACTGAATCAGACTCAAAACGGGATCATCCATCAAATCAGAGCTAATTTCTACACCTCGATTTACAGGACCCGGATGCAAAACTTTCACATTCTGGCGACAGAGTTTCAGCCGATTGCGGGTAATGCCAAATAATTGATGATATTCGCGTAAGCTAGGAAGTAAGTGAGCTGTCATCCGTTCTTTTTGCAAACGTAGAGTCATGACAAAATCAGCATCTGCTAAGGCTGGTTCTAGAGTCCAATGGAGAAATAATTGCTTTTGACTAGCTGATGAGACGATTTCTGCGCCGAGATAATGGGCGAATAATTTGGGTAATAGAGTGGGTGGTGCTGCTAGATGGACTTCGGCTCCACTGGTGATTAAACTCCAGATATTAGAACGGGCTACACGGGAGTGGAGAATATCACCCACAATAGCGATTTTTTTGCCCTTGAGTAGTTCTATTCTCGGTCGAGCGGGGTCGAGCAAATCGCACATTGTGAACAGGTCGAGTAACGCTTGCGAAGGATGCTCATGCTGACCGTCACCCGCATTTAAGACGCTGACTTTGGCATCATTACGGTCCATTTCTTGGGCGATCGCCTGGGGTACACCTGCTTCCCGATGGCGGATAACCATAATGTCAGTTCCCATCGCCAGATAGGTTTTTGCTGTATCTAAAATGGTTTCTCCCTTCGTCAAGGAAGAACTAGACGCAGCAAAGTTCAATATATCTGCACTTAATCTTTTAGCAGCAATTTCAAAACTACTCCGGGTACGAGTAGAAGGTTCAAAAAATAAATTCGCTACCACTTGTCCTTGTAATGTGGGGACTTTTTTTGTCCGGCGTGATAGCACCTCTTGAAAGGAAGCCGCTGTTTGCAAAACAGTGTCATATTCAGCAGAGGTGAAATCAGCCAAGGAAAGAATATGACGGCGATTCCAAGTAGTACTAGGCATTAGGTACGAAAAGCTATAAGTTGTTAGCATCGGGACATCTGGATAGTTGGCTTACTTAAGGCTGATTTTTTCGGTGATTACTTAAGTAATTTTCCAGCAGTTAGCATTCTAATTCCCGAAGTGACTGGCTGTAAAAATTTCATCCCCAGAAATTTCGCGCTGAGGAAATCATGGTCAGGAAGGTTAAGAAGCCAATAGTATCTAGGATTGTTGTGACTAAAGGTCCACTGACCAAAGCAGGATCTAGCTTTAGCTGTTTTAGTCCCATAGGCAATAATGTACCTAAAGTTACAGCAACAACTGTATTACTCGCCATAACTATACCAGCGATTACAGCTACCCATCTTTCTTCAGGTTTAGCCCAGATTAAGGATAATACCATCATGGTTAGACCTAAAGTTAAGGCGGTTCCCATCCCAGCCACAATTTCCTTACCCAGAATTTTTAGGGTGTCTTTGACAGTCACCTCACCCACGCCTAAACCCCGAATAGTTACCGTTAGGGCTTGAATACCTACGGTCCCTCCAGTGTTAGAAAATATGGGCATAATCACCGCTAGTATTGGTACAGCAGAAATTACAGATTGGAAAGGGGCGATCGCACTCGCTGTACCAATATACAACCCCATAATCACCAATAACCAAGGTAACCGTTTTTGGATTGTCACATAGGGAGGGGATAAAGCTGACTCATCACCACTGATCCCCGCTAGCTTTTGAATATCTTCTGTAGCTTCGGCTTCCAAAATGTCAACAACATCATCGATAGTAATAATACCTACCAAAAGGTTTTCCTGGTCCACGACTGGTATGGCGATTAAGTCATATCTTTGCATAATTCGCGCTACTTCTTCTGCTGGGGTTTCAGTAGAGACTTTTATTACACGACTACTGGCAATATCTTGGATGAGGACATCGGGAAAAGTAAATAATAATTGGCGTAAAGAGACAACGCTCACCAATGAGCGCTTGTCATCTGTAACATAGGCGTAGTAAATTGTCTCCTTGTCTTCGTCTTGTAATCTAATTTTACTCAAGGCTTCACCCACAGTTAAGCCTGCTTTTAAGCGCACATATTTGGTTGTCATCACCCGTCCTGCGGTACCTTCTGGGTAGCCCAGGATGGTAGATGTGACTTGCTTTTGTTCTGGGCTGAGTTTTTCTAATAACCGCTTGACTAATTTGGCTGGTAGTTCGTCAAACAATTCGGCTCTTTCATCAGGACTCATTTCTTCTACAAGTTGGACTACCTGGGTATCTTGCATAGAATTGAGCAGTTCTTCCTGGACATGCTTGGGGAGATATTCAAAAACATCTATAGCATGAGATTTATTCAGCAGACGGAAGGCGATCGCCTGTTGCAATTGGTGTAATTCTGTAATATAGTCGGCTACATCCACAGGCTGTAGACAATTCAACTCAGATTTAATCTGATTCAAATTACCTGTTTCCCAAGAAACTAGGGTGTAGGGTGTAGGGTGTAGGGTGTAGGGTGTAGACATGATTCATTCTGATTCCTGACTCATTGTTGGTAAATCGGCAAATGCTTGTTGAATCAACCTTTTAGTTTTGTTTTCTAATTGATGCCAATCCACATTGCCTAGTTGATCGATTAAACTAGAATCAATCGTAACTTCTGAGTTTTTCGGTTCCTCCTGATCTTCTCGGTTGTAATTGACAAAACAGACTTGATAACACAAATCCCACAGGTCTAGACTGACTTGATGCTCTTGACGTTGCAGATGCAAATGATATCCTGGATGGGGTATAGGCAAATTGTGAAGAGTTGCTCTGATTTCCTCTATTTGTTCTGGTGATGCGGTTTCCATCGCTTGTAACAACTGAGTTACCTGTATTTTTGTCTCATCAGTTATCCCAGACGGCCAAATCAGGACATCATGATAAGTTCCTTGCCAGGAAGAACTATCAAGTTGCTGACGAATATTGTCAATAATCCGAATGAAAGCAGGTTGCATCAAGAGTTCAGCTTTCTGCCATATGGTAGGGTCGGTTATTCTAGGTAGCATAATTCATGTACTAAAAATACAAGCGATCGCAATTTACAATTTTCTGATTTGAGCAAATAATTCCAGGTTTAGTCTAAATCTTTGTTTAAGATAACGGATTTCATCCCAGAAAATTTGGAGATATTGACTATATATTGGCAAGTTTAGGCGTTATGACTAGGGAGGGAACTATGATAGGTAAATTACTAGATCGCCGATACCAAATTATTCGCATCTTAGCAGCAGGAGGCTTTGGAGAAACCTATATTGCCCAGGACACTAGGCGTCCGGGTAATCCTATCTGTGTTGTTAAGCACCTTAAACCCACTAGTTCTGACCCCCAAGTTTTTATAACTGCTAAACGTCTATTCCAGAGTGAAGCAGAAACTTTAGAAAAACTGGGTAACCATCCCCAAATACCTCGTTTATTGGCGTATTTTGACGAAAACCAAGAATTTTTCCTAGTCCAAGAATATATTGATGGACATACACTCGCCGATGAAATCATTCATGGACAGCCTTGGAGTCAAGAACAAGTCATCCAAATGCTACTAGAAATTTTGAGCATTCTCGAATTTGTCCATCAGCAAGGTGTGATCCATCGGGATATAAAACCAGATAATATTATTCGCCGTACTTCCGATTATAAATTAGTTTTAGTAGACTTTGGAGCAGTTAAGCAACTACATACATCATTAGCGACTGTAGGTAAACAATCTACAGCCACAGTAGCTATTGGGACTCCTGGTTATATGCCTACTGAACAAGCACAAGGTAAACCACGTCCTAATAGTGATATCTACTCTCTCGGTATTATTGCCATTCAAGCAATAACAGGTATATCAGTCAATCAGTTACAAGAAGATAGTAATACAGGTGAGATCCTCTGGCAAAATCCTATCCCTATTGACTACCGATTAGCATCTATCTTGAGTCAGATGGTGCGCTACTACTTTAAAGACCGTTATCAAACTGCTGCAGAAGTTATCCAAGCGATTCATAAGTTAGTCAATATTCCTGCTACATCTGCTGTTTCATCCTCGTCTCAACAAGGAGTTAATCTGCAGCGTCGGTATCCTTTAACGCAGTCGTTAGTCCAGAGAACTGTGGCTGTTGCTCCTGCGAATAACTTACCCAATAATACAAAGAAGATAAATAGGGATACCCATAAATATGACCCTTTACCCTTATTGATTTGTCTCTTTTTAGTAAGTAGTGTGGCTGTATTGGTAACTAATATATATCCTAGTGTGAAGAACTTTGCAGCTGCCTTAACGGGGAATAATCTGCAAAGTCAAGGCAAAACCTGTTCTGTGATGGTAGAGGCTAATTCTAATATCCGCTCTGAACCAAGTTCTATCAATTCGGATAATATTTTAAAAACTCTGGGCGAAGAAACTGCATTCCCGGTAACTGGTAAACGCACAAAGCGCGGTTGGGTGGAGGTGAAACTCAGGTCTGGACGTATGGCTTGGGCGCATTCTGATGTGATCTCTAATAAGGAGCAATGGGTTTCTTGTCTCCGGGATCAAGAAATTTCTATTCAAACTGTAGATGATAATTCTTTAATTTCTACCAGACCAATCCCTAAACTACTACCAAAACCAGATATTGCTTCATCATCTCCACCACCTCCACAAAAGGGTAAAGCTGTAGAAGAGGCGAGACAGAAGTTGGAATCGGGAGATTTACAAGGAGCATTGGCGACGCTGAAAGCAATTCCCAAAAAAGCGGTTTCGGGTATTGCTGAAGGTGTGGAAATGACTAATGAATGGCAACAAGATTGGCATAAGGCGGAAGCAGCAGCTAATGATATTAATCACGACATTGATCGCGGTCAATGGGATAAGGTTCTGGCTTATAGGTCCCATCCAGAAAAGTTACCCAATATCAAATACTGGCGACAAAAGCTAGAACCTCTGTTTAAACAAGCTGAGGAGAATATGGGTAAGGAGTTGAAAGCTAAGATGGAGCAGGGGAGTGGGGGAGCAGGGGAGCAGGGGAGCAGGGGAGCAGGGGGAGGAGGAAAGAATTAAAAAATCTCATCCCAATGATAGAGGAGGGACTATATTGCTGAATCTAATATTGAGGAACATTCGATCAAGGCTCTCTCCCAACTCAAGCTACTTATGGGAGGGAGAAGGATTGATTGGTATATTCTCTCCCGTTGTGGCCGTGCGGCTGCGGCGGGAGAGAATTTGGCTATTTTTCTAGGTTAGCTATGAATAGTTTTGTTATCTAATTAAATGTTCATCATACTCTGTTGCGTCTACTCGTCTAGCTTCCGTGTGGCTCGATGTAGGTAAAAACTCAGCTCGACGGACAGGGACTAAGGGTGGTGTGGGTCCATTATAAGGATGAATGACTTGTACAGTTCTAGCAGAACGCTGACGGGGAGAAAATAAGGATAATACTCCAGCTGCGATAACTCCACCACCTATAGTCAAACTCATTCCCCCTACAGCCCAAACAATCGGGGAAGACCACCAAGGACTTTGTGGAGGAAGTTGCTGATATGAGGGTACACTAGCCATTTTCAACTGATTGGCTTGCTGTGTCCATTGCCACTGTTGCTGGGTAAAGTTTTGTACTTGACCTTGGAGTTGCTGGTTTTGGAGCTTCAATTGTTCATTATCAGCTCTTAACCGGTCCATTTGCATCTTCAGATTCTCTATTTCCTGATGGTTCTCAGAGTTGAGCGCGGGTGATGGTTGATTGGGATATCCTGCTTGACTGTAATTAGGCGGATATTGTACAGGTGGCATCACCTGCGGTTGCTGCATTAGCGTAGTTGGTATTTGTGGTGTCATAGCCAGGTTAGGTTGGAAGGAGTTATTTGCTCCTTTAAGCAAGAGGAGCGCTGCTAAACCAGCTACAGCTACCCCACCAATAAACGCCATACTTTCACTCATTGCTCTTACCTCTTAACTCCGATTGAACCACAAATAAAATCTGGCTGATTTGCTCTCACACTCATAAATTTTGCTCTGGCGTTACGTAAAGCTGCTGATTTTGCTACAGCTGATGTTATAAGAATAGCTTTTTCCTATCCTAACATTTACTGCTAACACTGAGAATTATAACAGTCTAATTGTCTAATAGAGAATGTTTAAAAATTCCACTATTACTTTCACTACTATATTTTTTAATCTAATTTTCCTATTGGCGCAAGAGGGAAAATTTTTTTGCTTCATGTTTTACCCAAAGCCGTCTTGAGACTCTGACAAAATTCGGCGATCGCAGACAATCCTGCTGCGGGTGTACCTTGAGCCAATCGCTGGACAAAAGCACTCCCCGCAATCACAGCATCAGCACCCCATTCCCTAACTTGACTTGCTTGTTCCGGTTGAGAAATCCCAAATCCCACTCCCACTGGTTTATCAGTAGCACTACGAATCTGTTTGAGTAAATCCAAAACTTGACCTGCAATTTGAGAGCGGATTCCCGTGACACCTGTAACACTGACTAAATAAATAAATCCTTGGGAAGCATGGGCGATCGCCTCTATCCTCTCAGCAGGAGTGGTAGGAGCTACCAATAAGATCACATCGATCCCCATCTGACTAGCAGGCTCTAATAAATTGCTAGCTTCCTCTAAAGGTAAATCAGGTACTACTAACCCGCTCACACCAGCTGCTTGAATTTGTTGCAGAAATTGCGCTATTCCCCGATGGAAAATCGGATTATAATAATTAAATAAAATAATTGGTGCTTTTATACTAGGAATAGTAGACTGTAAAACTTCTAATACCTGTTCTAACGTTGTCCCGCGAGAAAGGGAACGAGTAGCTGCGGCTTGAATTACCGGACCATCAGCTAGTGGGTCAGAATAAGGTACACCCAATTCGATAAAATCAGCTCCAGAGCGGTCCAGAATTTGCAAAGCTTTAGCTGTAGTTTCTAAATTGGGGTCACCAGCAGTAATAAACGGAATCAGAGCACATTCACGCTTTTCTCTCAAAGTCGCAAACCGACGGGAAATAGTAGTCATTATCCAGTAATAAGGTGGGAGGGAATCCCCATCATATGGGATTTAGGGGATCATCATCAACCAACGATACAACCTATTTACCTTGTTCGATCTCGGATTGAATTTTTGCCAATTCTTCTGCAGAAAGTTCATCCAAACGCTTTTGCAAAAAAGCTTGATCGTATTTCTGGCGTTGTTGATGGTAGGTCATATTATTTCTCGTTGCTCTGATAGCATAAGTAGCCAACCACCCAACTAAACCAGCTACCAAGAAGACTTGGCTCCAAATTCCCGCACTTTGATCGTCTAAACCGAATAGATGCAAACTCAAATACACCAGTCCGCCAGCGATAAAAATGCCAAAGCTAATCCCAATAGCATCAATACGTCGCATGAGAAGAATGACCTACCAAATTTTAATCAAGCAATTTGTCGTCGTTGGGGTCGAAAATTTACCCAAGGTGAGAGTACCAATAAACCTGGAAAGAAAAAGAAGACTAAGAAGTACATAAACACACGTTCGGGCGAGCTAACCACATACCAGCGTGATTTGAGGTAAAACAACACTGCTAATGGTGCTGCTAGAAGATAAGCTCCAGCCAAAACTAAATACAATAGCGCTACTACCATAAGTTTTTCTTTGGGTTTGAGATGATTATATTTTAGCTGTTCATTCATCATCATAGTTTGGATAGCTAAACTCAAAGAAAGGATTTAGATTTTTTTTGCCAACAGACAGAAATTTTTCCGCTCCACTTGACAATAGAACTAATATATATGATATAATGTGGTTTCACTAGCAAATTGCTTTTGTTCGGATTTGAAAGTTAAGTTTTTTTGCTTTCAGACCTTGGACAATGACTAAATTGTATGGTGAAATAGGTCAGGAGTCATAACTGTCTCCCCGAAAAACAGTTAAATCTGGGGGTGTGGCGGAATGGTAGACGCTACGGACTTAAAATATTGAGCCTTGTTGAAGAAATTCTCCAAGTGTCAGCTCTCAAACTCAGGGAAACCTAAATTTGTTGACAAATATGGCAATCCTGAGCCAAGCTTTGGAATTTGGTGAATTGATTTTGGGAACTTAATCCAGAATCTTTTGTCCCAGCCAAGGAAGGTGCAGAGACTCGACGGGAGCTACCCTAACGTTAAGCCGAGGGTAAAGGGAGAGTCCAATTCTCAAAATCTGAATTTGCCAAAAGCAAATAAGTAGTAGCGAAAGTTACAGGAGAATGAAAATCCGTTGATCGTAAAAGGTCGTAAGGGTTCAAGTCCCTTCACCCCCATTTCAGGAATATAACGAATACTAGTTGAAGATAATATTTAAGTGGTATTTATGTGTTTTAAACTCGTCCCTGTTCCAGGGATGGGTTTTGCTTTTTACACAAATAAATATTGATCGAGTAGAAACCCAAAGTTAAGCTAAAGAAATAAGTTCTCAGAACTCACTCATTGATTAATATGACTGATAACGGTTTATCAAATGGTAAAAAGAATCAGGGTATTTTTCATCAAGAATCCGAGCAGTTAAATTTGCAAAATGAGCAAGACCGGATTTTTCAGCTTTTCCTGAAAATAATTAAGCAAAAGAGTCCAGAAGAAGTACTACATGAGTTTAAGCATTTATTCATTGATAGTGCGATGGCTGATAATTTACTGGATAATTCTGGAATATATAACATCTTTCGAGAAAAAGAACAGGAATTTTATCACACGATTAAACGCTGTTGCTATATTCTAATAAATACTTGGGAAACAAGTAGACAATATCAACATATTCAGGAATTAGTAGCTCTCTTTGATGATTATACAAATCAACTAAAGTCTACTAGTTCAGATAAGATAAATTCCTATCAAATTTGGCTGAACAGGTTTGTTAATAGTAAAGATTATGAACAAATAAAAATTTTTGCTGCTAGATATGAAGCAAGGAAAAAAGAACAATGGTCTAGTAGATATACACCTTATTTATTAATCGCTCAGTCTTACGATCCAAATAACTCCGCGGAACAACGAGAAGCTGCGAGATTGTTGTCTCAACAAATGAAAGATAAATTTAAGTTTGAGCTAGCCATGTATGTAGCTTATTCCCAATCCAATATATCTAGAACGAGTAAATATAAAAATCCTAGTATTTTGGGGGATAATATCTTGAGAATAATCAAGATTATTGTGAATAAAAAAGGAGCATATAGTTATGTAAATATTGCCAATATATTTATCAGACAGACACAAAATCAAACTTTAAGACAGATGAAGGTGAGCTTACAGAAATATCTATTATTTTCTACGATTGAAGCGCCAGCATTTGTGGAATCCATTAGAGAGGGTTTAGCTAAAAATCTATCATCTTGGAAGTCAGAAAGCGATGATGAAAAAATCAATCAAGCATTATTTTTAAGAACTTGTAATCGTTTAATTGATGGTTTAACAACAGAAAATGGTAAAGCACCTGCAAACTTGTGTTTATCATTACTCTCTCAAGGACATTCTCTAACATTAGTAATATTACTCTTAAAAATAATTCTGATTTCTAAAAATTCTCGCGCCCATTTGGAAATCAGAATTGCTCAATTAATTACTTACTATGAACAGTATCCAGTTGAGGAATGTCAATGGTTAATTAATTTTATGGAAATCTTCGATATTACTTTTGCTATTTATTCGGAAAATGTGGAGTACAATTTGGTGAATATGAAAGACAATAAGGATACTTTTCATTCTTTGGATGATTTAGATGATTATCGGGTTTTTTCTCAGTTGAAGTTAGAACCAGAAACTTTTTAACTATTTTCAAAATTTTCAAATAGAGGTTATGATATGGCGCAAGCTTTACCCAAACTAGTTACTTTTGCAGAATTTATTACCTGGCTACCAGAAGACACTGGAAAACGTTACGAATTACACGATGGGATAATTGTAGAAATGTCTCAGCCAAATGGAAAACATGAAAGAATTACCGGATTTTTAGCAGGGGAAATTACCGTTGAATATAAGCGATTGAAATTACCATACTTTATCCCCAAAATGGCATTAGTAAAACCACCTAAAAAATCTTCTGGTTATTCGCCAGATGTGATTTTAATCAATGATGATAATCTAGATAACGAGGAATTTTGGGAAAAAGCATCTACAGTAACTCAATATGAATCTATTCCTTTAGTGATTGAGATTGTCAGTACAAATTGGGAAGATGATTATTACACTAAATTAGGAAATTATGAAGCTATGAAGATTCCCGAATATTGGATTGTTGATTATGGAGCTTTGGGAGCCAGAAAATTTATTGGTAATCCTAAACAACCAACTATTTCTATTTATCATCTAGTTGATGGAGAATATCAAGTTGCTCGGTTTAGGAATTTGGAACGTATTATATCCCCTACTTTCCCAGATTTAAACCTGACCGCTGATCAGATTTTTAATTGTACCTAGTAGGATATAGACATATTATTTTATATCATTTCTTCCCCCTACACCCTACACCCTACACCCTAATTTCTCATCTAACCACGCTAAACCAGCACCAGCAGTTTCAGCTAAAATACTCACTAGACGATAGAGAGCGATCGCACTAATAATTAGTGCTGAAGGGAAGTGATACTGGAGAATGGCTAAGGTTGTCGCTTCAAAAATACCCAATCCACCGGGAGCGATAGGAACTACTAAGCCCAACAACCAAGCAAAACTAAAAGCGCTCAAGAGTAAAGGTACTTGACTAAAAGTAATAGAATTAAGTGCAAATATAGTCAGTATAAATCCCACAGCGCGTAATCCCAAGAATCCTAATTCTCCCAACAAAGGACGTATGGGATAATGTTCAATCTTGAGATATGTGATCGAGGAAGTGGAGGAAGAAGATTTGCTATTTTTTAACTTATATAACAGATGAAGTAATGGATTTAAACACAGAGGATGAAGCACCAAAAATAGAGATAATAAACTGATGAATTGGAGAAATCGCAGGAAGATATTTATCTGATTTGCCAAAAAGAGATTCCCTAATAAAACAATAGAAATTAAAGCTGCTATTGCCATAAGTAACGGTTCTAATAAAACGCTTAAAATAGCTATTTCATTGGGAACATTAGCATTTTTAGCAGCCATAATTCGTCCATAAAAATGCCAAACATTTCCCGGTATATATTTGGCAATATTAGTTTTTAGATAAACTTGGATGAATTTGGCAGTATCTACAGTTTGATTTAAATCTCGCAATACCCACGTCCATATCCAACCAGCCCAGATATGTGCTAATAAAGTTATCCCCAGAGCTATAGCTAAAATTGACCATCCCACTGAATCAATATGAGTAGAAGTTACTTCTAACCAATGGTCATGTAGCGCTTTGACTAGGAAAAATATTGTCCCAGATAAAATAATCCAGCGTAAACTTTGCTTCATTAATCCTCAATATTGATATTTGGGTTGATATTCTCTAAACTATATCTTTCCCAGGTTAGATAAATATAGAGTTTTGCCAACTGTAAAATAATATGGCTATTACTGCAGACTTTATTTTATGAAAACAGTAGTTAATTGGTTGCAAAACTTACGCTCTCTCAAAGTTTTTACAGTTCTTTTGGCGGTTGTGTTTCTGTTTTTAGTCCAAGCTTGTAATCTTCCAGGAATAGCCGCACAACCACCTAATAGTCTCAGATATGACTCCACAAAGGATTACCCTTTATCTCCTTATAAAGGAGGGATGAATAATTTTAGTGATGTTGATCCCAGAGCCGGAGTAGCAGCAGAATCTGCTCAAAAAAGGGCAGATGATTTAATCAAAGGCGCTCAAAGCAATTTGCAACGCAAAAGTATTGATAGTCCTGAGCAATATGTGCGGAATTATCAACAAGGTACGCCATTGGGAGAAAGGGTAAAGCGTCTAGGTGAAGACCTGGGTAGCTCTGCTCAAGAACTTCAAGAAGGGGTAACTCAGGGAACTCAACGAGGAGTGGAAAACCTGAAAGAAAATCTCCAGAAAACCGTAGAGTAAGGAGTCACAATCGGAGTCAGGAGTTATCCCGACTCCTAAATTATGGATTATTTTGATACCAAGTTAGTAGTGCTAGACGGTGAATCTCACGCCAGGGAACATTATGTTTTCTGGCTAGATTCGCACAGTCTTCATATTCCGGTTGGACGTTGGTGATGCCTTTATTTGATGCTAGTCCATTCCATGCTATTTTGATATTGACTTTGCCATATTTAATTTCTACTTGTTGTATTTCTCGATGTAAGATAGAACGCTGTTCGGTTGTGCGGCGAATTCCTAAAGTGGTAGTTTCCCGAAATAATACTGCTTCGCAGTTAGTGAGGTTTTCTGGATGGCAAATTACAGTTAATAAAATCCCTGGACGAGATTTTTTCATCCCGATGGGTTGGGTAAACACATCTAAAGCACCAGCAGCAAACAAAGCATCAAATATATAGCCGATCGCTTGAGGATTCAAATCATCAATTTGTGTTTTCAGCAGAGAAATGGTTTGTAATTCAGTGTTAGTGTTGATATTACTGCTAGTATGACTCTCTCCTAGCCAAAGGCGGAGTATATTGGGAATGGGTAAATCGAGGGAACCCGCACCATGACCTACTTGTTGAATTGCGATCGCGGGTGGTGAGCCAAAATCTCTGGCTAAGGTAGTGGCGATCGCTGCTCCTGTGGGTGTTACCAGTTCTCGCTCAATCCCATTGCTATAAACTGGACAACTTCGCATCGACCACAATTGGAGCACTGCTGGAACTGGTACTGTCATTTGACCATGTTGAGCACGGACAGTTCCTCCACCAGTGGGAAAAGCTGAACAGTAGAGTAAAGGGAATCCAGAGCGATCGCTCTCAAGACCCAGCCAATGTAAACCTAAGCATGTACCCACAATATCGACAATCGCATCTACAGCCCCCACTTCATGAAAATGAACTTTTTCTGGCTCAATCCCATGTACTTTACCTTCGGCGATCGCTAGTTGACGAAATATAGCCAAACTCCAAATTTCCGCAGATGATGGTAACTTAGCTTGGAGAATCATCGACTCTATTTCTAGTAAGTGGCGTCCATGATGGTGTTGACCGCCGTGATCAGCATGGACCACATGAACATCAACTTTAGTCGCTGCCTGGTTTTGACGCTGGACTTGTTGCGCTGATAACCGATATTCCTGTGCAATTCCTAAACCATTGAGATGTTCTTCTAAGTATTCTATAGGAACACCGAGACTTATCAGAGCACCTAAACACATGTCACCCGAAATTCCCGTTGGACATTGAAGATAGGCGATTTTATGCATATTTTTAGCTCCTTTTTCCCCACTATTGTAAAAATCCCCGACTGAACATCAGCATCTTTTATGGCAAAAATTTTCGCGATCCATCCTGATAATCCTCAAAATCGCAGAATAGAGGAAATAAAGTTAGCACTCGACCGTGGTGCTATCATGCTCTACCCTACTGATACAGTTTATGCAATTGGTTGTAACTTGAATACCAAGTCGGCGGTGGAACGAGTGCGGCGAATCAAGCAGTTAGCAAATGATAAACCATTGACATTTTTATGTCCCTCGCTTTCTCATGTGGCGACTTATGCCTTCGTAAGTGATAAAGCCTACAAGATTATGAAGCGTTTGACCCCAGGACCCTACACTTTTTTGCTATCTGCTACCAAGTTGGTGCCAAAACTTGTCCAAAATCCCAAACGAAAAACAACGGGAATTAGAATACCGAATCACTCTGTATGCTTGGCTTTGTTGGCAGCATTAGGAAATCCAATTATTTCCACATCAGCCCATCTACAAGCTACTGATTTGGACGGGTCTTCTCCTGATCAGGACCTTGACCAAATAGATATTGCTGATGGTCGCGTATTCCTCCAGCCTTTATCCAGGGTAGAGCTATTTGATAAATTGAGTAATCTGGTAGACATGATCATAGACACTGGTGAAGAACCGACTTATGAAGTATCTACAATCTTGGATTTAACAGCAGATGAACCAGCAATTACACGGAGGGGTTTGGGTTGGGAAGCAGCAGCAGCGTGGATATAACAATCGTGCTTAGTCAATTCATCCTCTGTTTCTTAGATAAGCGTAAATCAACATATCACCTTTAATTTAATTGCTGGTGAAAAAACAACATAATTGACAGAGCACCTAACTTTAGCATTTTATTACAGTCTTATACGTGTTTTTGTAGATGTGGGGTCCCAATGGCTAAACACCAAAAAAGATTCTCCAAATACGACTGGCGTTAAGTACTGTATTGGCATTTTTAGTTAAGGTGCAATACCAATTCCAGGAAAAGTCATGAAAGCTAACTTTGCAAGGAAGCCAATTTCTACATCTGCTTTTGAACATCAGGTCGTGATTGAGGATTTGTCAGCTACTAACTGTGAGTCATTAATGCAATTGCTATGTCAGGAATTGCAGAGTCAAGTAAAAGCCTCGGTCGGATGTGTACAAGACATAGCAAACCGCATATCTAGGGAAGTAGAGCGCATTTGTGACAAAAGCTCGCGGATTCAAACTTCTGGACAAGTCATGTCTTGGCAAATTACTTTGGCTAGACATCGCCTCCAGAAATGCCTGCGATACTACCAACTGGGTTCCAAACAAGCCCGGGTGGAGTTACATAGTAGTCTTGGTGCTATTGTTTATCGCCATGTGACAGTTTCCGGTTCAGAGTTGGGTTTTGATGCTCGTTACAATCTAATTGAAGATTTTTTACAAGCTTTTTATATCGAAGCAATCAAAGCTTTTCGGCGGGAAAACGAATTATCGGAAGAATATACTCCCCGCACCCAATTACAATTGGCGGAATATATGGCGTTTACAGAGCAATATGCTAAACGTCGGATTAATTTACCTGGTGGTGCAAATCAACAACTGATTGTCCTCCGCGCTCAAGGCTTTGCTCGTCGTCAACCCCAAGAAACTACTGTAGATATTGAAATGGCTGTAGATTCGGCTAAAACCGAAGAAGCAGAATCCTACCAACGCAGCTTGGCGGTACAGCAAATTAGATCGCAAATGATCGCCAAGCCAAATTTTGACCCCTCGGAAGAGTCGGAACGCGATCGCGTAATCAGTGAATTGATGAAATATTTGGCTTCTCAAGGACAATCTGATTGTATGGACTATTTATCTTTGAAGCTCCAAGACCTCTCAGCTCCAGAAATTGACCAAATTCTCGGACTTACTAGTCGTCAACGCGATTATCTGCAACAGCGGTTTAAATATCATGTCGAGAAGTTTGCTAAACAACATCAGTGGCAATTAGTACACCAATGGTTGGGTGCGGGTTTGGAGCACAAGTTGGGTTTGTCTTCCCAACAATGGGAACTATTTTGGCGTCAGCTTACAGAACAGCAACAGCAAATCTTTACTTTGAAAACTGCGCGTCAAACTGACTCGGCGATCGCCAAGACTGTACAGTGTACTCCTAAACAATTACAAAAACGCTGGACACAAATGCTAGAACTTGCTTGGGCTATTCGGAATGGGAATGGTGAAGTTTAACCAGAATATAAGGTATACTTTCACCTAAAATACAGATAATAGGGAAATAGTCGAGCATAATTAAGTAATTTTTAGCTCAATACATTACAATTGAGCTAAGGAAGTACTAGAAAAACTTACAGTCTCTCACACTAGGCAATCCGAATTGAAATGTTTGATGGATTTTGGGATAATATATCTCGTTATGGTCGTTACTTTATTACTACCCTCTTAGGCATTTTTTTGAATAGTTTTGCCCCATTGCTACCACTATTTAAACGCCCAACTACATTAATTGCTATTATAGGTTTTCTCGTAGGTGGGATATTTTTTGTCACCCTCACTCTCAGAGCAATGTTGGGATTTAGTGGGATTTAGTTGAATTTACTTTTATTGTACAACCTTTGTGAGCAGGGAGAACTTATATGGCTACAAGTCGCCGCGTTTCCCGCGTTGCAGAACTGATTAAACGGGAAGTTAGCCAAATGTTACTCAACGGTATTAAAGATGACCGTGTTGGTTCAGGGATGGTGAGTGTTACTGATGTGGATGTTTCTGGAGACCTACAACATGCCAAAATATTTGTCAGTATTTATGGCACTCAAGAAGTTAAAGCAGAAACAATGGCTGGTTTAAAATCGGCAACGGGTTACGTTCGCAGCGAACTAGGGGCGCGGGTAAGGTTACGACGTACTCCAGAAGTGGTTTTTATTGAAGATGATTCTATAGAAAGGGGGAATAAAGTTCTCCATCTACTCAATCAGCTGCAACAGCAACGTCCAGAAGCGGATGAAGGAAGCAAAGAGGCGGAAGGAGCGTGTTAGCTCTCTTAATTGTGTTTATATTAAAAAATTATGAATAAATCCTAGAACACAAAATTTAAAATGCTATAAATCTGTCTTTACGATTTTCCCGAATACGGAAAACCGTAAATCTTGTTTGTATCTACTATCTATATAAATGGAACTATTTCAACCGATTAAGTCATGACCAAAAGCGATAATTCTCTTGCTTTTAACACCGGAAAATATAGACGATCAACCATCTGATTCAGCTATGTCAAACACTTTAGCATTCTGAAAATATTAAGTTCGGTGATCACAAATGTCATGGTTTATTGATAAACTTAATATATCTTTAAAGAATTTACAGGTTTATAGCGTCAAAATGATGATAGTTCCGTATAGCAAACTACAAAACCCTAGCCAAAGGTCTAAATTATCGCCATGTTGGTTCCTAAGTAGCCTTGGGAAAACTATCTAAGTGTAATTTTGTGAGAAAAAACAATGAGTGTGAATACGGTGCCTTCTATTAATTACTACTCTCTAGACATCATCCAGGAAGAAGCACGCCGACTGGTGCAAAGGGGAATGGTGAGCCGTCAACAGCCAATATATACACTCTGCCAATACATCCCAGCCAGAGAGTGGGTTTGTGTTGAATGTGAATTAGAAAAATGTGACTTCTTGTTACGTGATCGTATTGGTGATTTGATCGGTCGGGAAGAATGGGACAACGACTAATTTTTCGGGTGTTTTCTAAGAACTGAGTCTGATTTATACAACTTTATCTAATGAGCGATCGCGCCGGTAGTTCCAGTAATTAGTTATTTTCTTATTAGGTATGCTTGTCTTTAGTCTTATACTAATGCCAAGTATATATTTTGTAATGGGGAAGAAATATTCCCCATTTCCCTTTTACCCCACTTGTTCTAAATATTGGTTAATATCCTCGATAAGACGAGTCAATTCAGCTTCTGTAGTTAAGCGGATGTTAAGGTCGCGGACAGTAATGAGAACTTTAGCCGCAAACGGAGTCGGCCAAATATTCGGGTTACCAAAAATTTCTAAAAACACTTCTCCTGTATAGCGATATTCTATGGGACTCTGGGGAACGACTTTACTACCTGGTATAGGTTTAGTCGTGACAACTTTGATGCGGGCGATTAGTTGATCAATTTCTGCTTTTAACTCCCGTGCTGCTTGGGGTGAAAAACTGAAAGATACAGAACCTTCCATCAGGTTCAATATTAAGGGAGTAGAAGACATAGGGTACTTGTCATAACTTCTGGTCAATTACTCATGTTACCGGAAGAAATTGTCATTAAATTAGGAGCGGAGCCGGAGAGTCACCGCGTTAGGGATTAATGGTTGATGAAATTTATTCCTATGTATGGATAGTTAAATTTATTACCTTAAAATATATAAAGCTTGAGTTTTATTGAATTTTAAATTTGCATATGATTAAAGATAACCGCGCAGTAGTCAGGAAGGTTTTACTGACTAGTCTTTTCCTAAACCTATTGATCATGGCTTTAAAAGCAGTAATTGGCTTCTCAACGGGTTCTTTGAGCTTACTTGCTGAAGCATTACATAGCGTGACAGATAGCGCCAGCAACATTTTGGGATTAATATCTAGCCGATTTTCTTCTCCACACCCCGACCGAGAGCATCCCTATGGACACCATAAATTTGAAGGTTTAGGAGCTTTGGGAATTTCGGCTTTTTTAGGAATAGCTTGTTTTGAAATCCTCCAAGGAGCAGTGGAAAAAATTCTCTCCGGTGGTCATCCTGTAAAAATAGCTGTCTCTCAATTATGGTTACTGTTGATAGTATTGGGTGTAAATATTTTTGTCACTTTTTACGAACGTCATATTGGTAAGCAGGTAGGTAGCGCCATCCTGATTGCTGATGCTCACCACATGATGAGTGATATCTGGGTAACAATAGCCGTAATTACTGGTTTGGTTGGTGTTTGGTGGCTCAATTTCCAGTGGTTAGATACTGTATTAGCTTTTCCTGTAGCTATATTGGTATTTTTGAGCGGTTGGTCAGTTCTCCAAGAAAATCTCCCTTGGCTTGTAGATGAAATGGCGATCGCTCCAGAAGCAATTCATGCGATCGCTCTATCTGTTCCTGGTGTGGTCAACTGTCATGATATAGCTTCTCGTGGTGTGCTTGGTCGTCAGGTATTTATTGAAATGCATTTAATCGTAGAAGCAGCAGACGTAGAAACGGCTCACCAAATTACAGAAGATGTAGAACGCCAACTAGAAGAACGCTTCAGCCCTGTGCGGATTTTAATCCACGTCGAACCACCAACATATAAATCTGAGCATATTAGCTTTATCTGACTTAGGGTATAGGGTTGATCTTCCCCTACACCCCACACCCTACACCCTACACCCTAATTATTCCCACTCAATAGTTCCAGGTGGTTTGGAAGTAATATCAAAAACCACACGGTTAACATTTTTGACTTCATTCACGATCCTAGTAGAAATTGTCTCTAGCACATCGTAAGGTACACGCGCCCAGTCAGCAGTCATCCCATCTTCACTAGTAACAATTCGTAGAACAATAGGATAAGCATAAGTTCGCTTGTCTCCCATTACCCCCACGCTACGAATGGGTAATAACACAGCAAAAGCTTGCCAATAATCATTATACAAACCCCGGCGATTAATTTCTTGGCGGACGATTAAATCAGCATCCCGCAGGATATTTAACCTCTCAGCGGTAACTTCGCCTAAAATCCGAATGGCTAAACCAGGACCAGGGAAAGGTTGACGCTGGACAATTTCTTCTGGTAAACCAATAGCCCGCCCAACTTTCCGTACTTCATCTTTGAACAGTTTCCGCAAAGGTTCTACTAGTTTAAATCGCAGATCCTTTGGTAATCCACCTACATTGTGATGACTTTTGATTTTGACTGCGACTCGTTCACCTGTTTGGGGGTCAACATTAGTATCAGCTGACTCAATCACATCTGGATATAGAGTACCTTGCGCCAGATAGTCAAAATGACCCAGCCGTTTAGAGGTTTCTTCAAACACCTGAATAAATTCATGTCCTATCTGGCGGCGCTTTTCTTCCGGATCTGTAACATCAGCGATCGCCGCCAAAAAGCGTTCACGAGCGTTGACATATTCTACTGGAATATGAAACTGCTCTTGGAATAACTTCACCAATCGCTCTGGTTCATATTTACGCATGAAGCCTTGATCGATAAACACACAGGTCAAATTATCACCAATCGCCCTATGCATTAAAAATGCTAGAGTAGAGGAATCCACTCCCCCGGAAAGAGCGAGTAATACGCGTTTTTCACCTACTCTGGCGCGAATTTCCCGCGTCGCTTCTTCCACAAAAGTCGCTGTTGTCCAAGTAGGTTCACAATCACAAATATGGTAAACAAAGTTACGGATTAATGCTATTCCCCCTAGAGAATGTACTACCTCTGGGTGGAACTGAACACCATAAAGTTTTTTGTCATGGTCCGCAATAGCAGCACAAGGAGTATTTTCCGTATGGGCTAATAGTTCAAATCCTGGAGGCATTTTTGTGACTGAGTCTCCATGACTCATCCACATGGTTGACCCATCTTCCACATTAGTTAACAGGTCTGTGGGATCATCTATATATAGCGATGCTTTACCATATTCACCTCGGTCAGCTTTGGTTACTTCTCCACCTAGCTGCTTCACCATCAGCTGCATACCGTAACATACACCTAAAATGGGTATACCTAAATTCCAGATTTCCGGGTCACAATGGGGAGCATCATCTCCATACACTGAATTGGGTCCACCAGAGAGAATTATTCCTTGGGGGTTTAGTTTCCGCAAGTGTTCGCAGGTAGTCCGATAGGAAATCACTTCCGAGTACACTTGAGTCTCGCGGATCCGGCGAGCAATCAATTCAGAATACTGAGAGCCGAAATCCAGAATTACGATTATTTGACGAGCAATTTCCCCGAAATGTTCCTCTATTTCAGGCTCTTGCTCGGTTAGTAGAGTCACCGCTGTATTCATGATGGCGAAAGTTAGTCTGTAAGGATAATAAACCGTATAGACGCGACCACAGCCACGCCAATCTGACTCAGGTTTAAATAAAGAAAATTATCTTAGAGTTGCTCAAAACCTAGATCAATAGGTTTACTAATTCTAATTCTTAATAAATTAACATAGTTTTTCTAGTAGGGTACAGCCAGTTTTACTTTTGACAATAATTTGGCGATCGCGGTCAAACATAACCGAGCCACAAGTTGGCGTCAAACTGTTACTGCTATGGGTTTTGATGTATTCCAGGCTGCGAGCATCAATGGCTTCTGCAATATAACTATATACTTGACTGACCCAATTACTCCCAGTAGTATAATCTAGCGATCGCAAGTGTGTGAGTGCAGCTTCAGCGGTAGGGCTATGAAACACTGTATGTAAATTAGCAGTATCCAAACCTAACAAAGCACAATGGCTAGTTAAAATCTCTCGCCGACCATCAGCTAGGTGATGATGGGTGTGGAAAATTCCCCCAGCTAGTTTGAGCAATTTACCATGATAGCCAAATAATAAAATCTCTTTTACACCGATTAAATCAGCTTCTACCAACATCGAACCTAGCCAATTAGCGGTTTTCACCAGTCTTTGAGGATCAATTCCCGACCTTTGAGCTAGGTCTAGTCCGTTTTCACCAATACAAAAAACTAAGCTGTCAAAATGGCTGGCTTTTAATTGTAGCTCAGAACGAAAAATGGCTAGTTGTTCTGGTGTCACCAAAGGGTGAGATATTCCCGTTGTTCCCAGGAGGGAAAGTCCATCCACTACCCCAAAAGCCGCATTGGCAGTCCGCGTCGCTAGCGATCGCCCAAATGGCAAAATAATCGTTACCGTAATTTTTTCGTCTGGCGCTAATATCCGACATAGATTCTCGGTAATCAGTCTTTGAGCATAACCGTAAATGGCTGCTTTTCCTTGATTTTGTAGTTGTTTCCCAATTCCTTCTCCCCCTTGAATAGTCACCTGCTCTGTCGAGGGGTCTGCTGCTAATTTTCTCCATTCCACCATCGTCCAAATTGGTGTATTTCTGGTGAGGTCGAGATTGTCACCAGGTTCGCTCCTGGTAACGGCTAAAGCTCCGCTATCAGAATATCCAGCTACTTGTTCAATTGGTATTTCTGCTATTTGCGCAGGTTCGATCAAGTCTACAACTGCTGTAGTCAGAGGTTGGTTGTATCGTAACCAGTGTAAAGCGGCGATCGCACCAGCGCAAGCAAACACAGGAAGAGTATATCCAGAAGGAGACATGTTAGGGAACCGGGTGTCGGGTATCGGGAGAATACTATAATAAAGCTTGCATTTTTTCCCAGGAGATTCCTTGTTGAATGTAACAAGGTGCGTCAGGGTCATAAGGTTCCACTAAGCGGTCTATTGAGAGGACGATCGCTTCATCCGGTAAAACAGGAATCTCTGGGTCAAAAGCAGTGGGTCGGATTAACGAACTCGAAAAACCTTTGAAAATGATAATTTTATCTTGCTCATCCTGAACCGCTATGTTGACAATCAAGACTTCATCAGGATGGGCGATCGTATATTGTTCTAGTCGTTTAGCGATATTATGATTCTGCATTCTTTGCTAATTAAGTAGCGGAACGTCCTTGCTTACCTAGCTTAAACAAGACAAAATAACTTAGGTAAAGTACATACGCGGCTAGACCTATTATACCTAGAAAACCTAAGAAAGCAGGTTTACTGTTGTGATGAAAGTAATCTTTAAACATCAATGGAGCTTCTAACCAAACACCACAGTATGGGGTTTTCATGGCATCACTATTAAAAGCACAACTGGCAAAAGGTATAAAAGCTATCATGCTCAAAGTACAATAAACCGTTGTTGCCCAACGCCAAGAAGTAAAAACTAGTTTCAAAAGACCACTAGAGTACTGAATTTCATCATTCAGATCATCCCAAAACCAAAGAGAAATTGGCATCAGCATCTGACCTATTAGCCCAGAAATAAAGCTCACAGCAAATCCACCAATCATTAAATAAATGGTAATTACTAATAAACTAGCTACGCGCCAATAAACAATTAATAAACGTTGTATAGCCTCTGCTTTTTGCACAAATGCCCAAATCAAGAGAACCAAAGGCATAATTACTGTAAATACTAATGCTAATCGATAATCCATCCAAACATATGGACGAAACCAAATATCTGACATTACTGGCATAGCTTAAAATTAAATGATAGTTCGCTCTCTTGACTATTGACTGTTAGTTTGGTGTTAACAGTCAATAATCAACTAAAAAAATACCTTATTCTGAATTGTTAATCTTCGTATAGACGACACTCATCTGCTTCTGGATTAGCATCACAGTATTTTTCTAGGGAGTTTTTTTGTTTGTTTTGACGCTGGTGGGAAGCTTCTGCTTGCAGTTCTTCAACAGCATCCCAAGCCGCAGCACACTCTGGTGAGTTACCACCTGCGACATCGCAGGTAGCACGGGCTTGTTCAATCTCTTCTTGGATTTGCTCTTCGATTTGGCTATGTTCAGTGGTTGTTTCTTGGGTATTAACCATTGTTTAACTCTCGTTTTGTGTTGTTTTTATCAGTATACAAAATATTCAAAAATGATACTTTTTGCTCTATTACCTATCATTCTAGCAACTGGAAAGAGCAGTTGGTGTCTGAACCAGAATAGGAATCAGTTAATCTTACAGACTACTGCACTCGTACTGGTCTCACCGTGATATTTTAATATTCTGTGGCATCTATACCAACAGAAAAATCATTATACAATATATTCAATGATATTAGAAGCATATAGTAGGATTTACCTGAAGGAAGGCTCCGAGCAGCAAGGGAGCATTATTTGTTAAATACAATACTAACTACGAGCCTCAACAGAGAAGGAAATTCATAATTCATGGTATACCAAATGCAGTGGGTAAATGCCCTATCAACCCGTCCTTCTCTGGAAGCAGCCGTTGCTGACGCCATAGAGCAAGCGGTTACTTCTCTTAAAGCACCTGCGGATTTAGGCATAGTCTTTATTTCCTCAGCTTTTATGAGTGAGTATTCTCGATTATTACCATTGATAACGGAGAAACTGTCATTACCTGTACTGATTGGTTGTAGTGCGGCGGGGATAATTGGTAGCAAATTTCCAGGGACTACCGAAGAGATAGAAGCAGGAGCAGCAATTAGTTTAACTTTAGCCCATCTTCCAGGGGTGGATATGCAAATTTTTCATCTAGTAGCTGAAGATTTACCTGATTCCGATAGTTCTCCTGATGCTTGGATTAATTTCATTGGTGTACCACCATCCCCAACCCCCCATTTCATGCTCCTATCGAGTGGCTTTTCCTCAGGAACTAACGATTTATTACAGGGATTAGATTTCGCTTACCCTAAATCGGTGATTGTTGGTGGTTTAACCAGCGGAGGTCTGACAAATGGACGTATCGCTCTATTTGGGAATGACCAGATTTATCATCAGGGTATACTTGGTATAGCTTTTAGCGGCAATATTCTCCTGGATGCTATTGTGGCTCAAGGATGTCGCCCTATTGGTAAACCATTACAAGTAACTCAAGCTGACCGGAATATTATTTTACAGTTAGATGAACAGCCACCTTTGGTAGTACTCAGAGATTTGATTAGTCGTTTGAGCGAATCAGAACGAGTATTAGTGCAAAATTCTCTGTTTATTGGCTTGGCGATGGATGAGTTTAAAGTCAATTTGCAGCAAGGTGATTTTTTAATCCGCAACATTTTGGGGGTAGACCCTTCTGCTGGAGCGATCGCTATTGCTGACCGTGTCCGTCCTGGACAAAGATTGCAATTTCATCTACGTGACGCTCAAGCATCTGCTGAAGATTTGGAATTACTTTTACAGCAATACAAGCAGGAACATTCCCAAGATTCTCCACCCTTAGGAGTGTTGATGTTTTCTTGTTTAGGACGCGGTCAAGGACTGTATGGTCAACCCAATTTTGATTCTCAGGTATTTAGGCGCTATTTTCCCAATACTCCAGTAGGCGGTTTTTTCTGTGGTGGCGAAATTGGTCCTGTCAGTGGAACAACTTTCCTCCATGGATATACATCTGTATTCGCTATTTGTCGCGCACTGGTTGGATAAGAGTTGTGTTTATACTATCACTTCAAAATAGTCTTCCATCCACAAAGAACCTAAAGTAGCTCCATGTGCAATAAATTCTTTAACTCCCCGCATATCAGCTGTACGTTTAGCTTGTGTATAACCTTGTTCATCTCGATAAAGTACCCATAATTCTTCAGGTTTAAGAGCATCGACAAAAAATGGTGAGAGAACTTACTGTATGTCAAATTGTTACAGAAACAAAGCCATACCAATAATGTTGAATTAACCCAACTGCAAGAATTACTACAAGGTTGGGTAAATCAAGGTGGTAAGTCCACGGAAGTAGCAAATCTAGCCGAAATCTCCGCTATTTGGTCGCAACGAGTGTTAGATATGTCTGGTTTATTGGTTGTATCAAACTCAAAAACCGCTTAAGTGTAGATGCTAAAGTCGAACCTATAGGAAAGAAGTTGTTCGATCGCCAATTTAAACTTTGGACTTGAAATGAATCGACTGTTATATTCGGCTTGGGATGGAGAACTACCTAGAGTACACGCAATTAGTTATGCTCTACCAGGAACACCACATTTAACTTTGACAGGTGGTAGCATAACTAATATGCCCTTGGATAAGTATTTGAATGACCTGGAGCGAGATATACATAATCAAAGCGGAGCATATTTTGCTTATGTATGGGGAAACTATAATTCCGAGGATGAAGCTGAATTTATACCTTACAGACCTGGCAAGTTTGTAGACCAGATGATGGGACTTATTTGGAAGCTACTGACACAAAACCCTTGAAAATCCTGCTTTATATCTACCAGTATAATACATGTAAATATTAGCTGGTAAACATGATAGCAACTGGGAAACTATGTGGATATTTATAGCTAATTTATATTTCGCCTTTCACCTGCATTTGATGAACCTGGTTTGCTAACTCTTGACGATTCAGATCCTCAAGCTTGTCTACTGCTAACATGCCCATTAGAATAACTTCTTTATTGATTATATGAACCAGAGTTATTTCGTGCATTATAATGTGAGTGTACATTATGAAATTCGTCGCGCTTTGTCATGACGACTGTAATTGCTAGACCTTCATCCTTACTTTCCAGCATTCGTGTAGAAAAGTTTGAGCGTTTTAGTTTGTTCAAATTTAACGGTGAACTACAAGCGCGGATGGAAGAACTACTGGAACGAAAAAAGGCTGATTTATTGACTCCAGAAGAAATTATCGAACTTGAAGAAATTGGCGAGCTAGATAGAATTTTTACCCATATCAATGCAATGTTGATAGCTCAAAGATGATAATTGATGATGCTACCAAAGAAATTGTGAGAAAACGGGCAAATTACCTTTGTGAATATTGCCATTCTTCTGAACGTATTTCTACTACAAGATTTACAGTAGACCATTTGATACCAAAATCAATAGGTGGTGACGATAATATTGATAATTTAGCTTTAGCTTGTCGTCGTTGTAACGAACGTCGCTACAATTTTGTTGCTGGATTTGACGAAACTACAAAAACTGTAGTACCCCTATTTAATCCTCGTCAATAAGTTTGGTCAGAACACTTTATTTGGTCAGCAGATGGAAGACAAATTATAGGTCTTACCCCTACTGGTAGAGCTACCTGCAAACGTCTTGACATGAACGATGAACGTTACCCAGAAGGTGATTCAATTAGAAGTGCAAGAGGATTTTGGGTTCAAGCTGATTTGCATCCTCCAGATGAAGATGCTCAATTACTTAATTGATAAATATAATAAAAATCCCAAATAAATACTGTTTGAACCCCATCAATCTGCTATTAGGGATAGTGATTTACTTCGACCTATGCCATCTAAAAAGCCCCAAATGACCATTCGTATTTAGGAGGATGAATATAAATACTTATAGGATTGGGCAACTGAAGAATTTATTAGCGTTCCTCAGCTTGCAAAGATCATCGTCAAAAAGGCGACTACCCACCATAAAGCAGCTAAGATAAAATGACTGATAATATCAAACGTTAGCTAATACTATCAGAAGCGATCGCACCTCCAAAGATCACTTTAAGTATCTTATATTGGAATTTATGGTAAGGGATGGGTTAACTTTACTACATCTTGCTAGGACTTGTTTTTAGAGTTATTGAGACTAAATTCTAAATAGGTGCAAGTATTATTAATGGGGTATAATGGCTATGGAGCTTATTCTACCTACATCCTAGCTCGAATATTACCCTATCAGCGTCAAGACTTACTTGAAAAGATTAGAAAGCAGATTCCACGGTGAATCTCCAATTTTCTGGTAAAGAAGTGCTAGATTTTCACGAGCATCAGCATTATCAGGTTGGATTCTAATAACTTGTTCAAAATCTAATATCGCAGCTTTATAATTTTTTTGACTTTCATAAAAGTAACCACGGCATAAATAAGCAAGAGGCTCACCCGGCTGGAGCCTAATTGCTTGATTAAGGTCTGATATGGCACCTTGATTATATCCTAATAAATTATAAGCAAAACCCCGCATACGGTAAGCTTCAGCATAATCAGGTTTCAAATTAATCGCTTGACTATAGTCTAATATAGCAGCTTGTTTATCTCCTAAATTGTAGTAAGCATTACCTCGATAATGGTAAGCTTCAGCATAATCAGGTTTCAAATTAATCGCTTGACTAAATTCTGCTATCGCAGCTTGATAATTGCCTAAATTGATGTAAACATTGCCTCGATAATAGTAAGCTTCAGCATAATCTGATTTCAAATTAATCGCTTGACTAAATTCTGCTATCGCAGCTTGATAATTGCCTAAATTGTAGTAAGCATTACCCCGATAATAGTAAGCTTCAGCATAATCAGGTTTCAACTTAATCGCTTGGCTAAAGTCTGATATAGCGCCTTGATTATCTCCTAAATTGTAGTAAGCATTACCTCGATAATAGTAAGCTTCAGCATAATCTGGTTTCAAATTAATCGCTTGGCTAAAGTCTGATATCGCAGCTTGGTTATCCCCTAACCTGTAGTAAGTGTAACCTCGACAGTAGTAAGCTCCAGCATAATCTGGTTTCAAATTAATCGCCTGGCTAAAGTCTGATATCGCAGCTTTATTATCCCATAACCTGTAGTAAGCATTGCCCCGACAATAGTAAGCTTCGGCATAATCTGGCTTCAAACTAATCGCTTGACTACATTCTATTATAACAGCTTTATAATCATCTAGACGGTAGTAAGCATTGCCTCGACAACAGTAAGCTTTCGCATTATGAGGTTGAAGTGTAATAACTTGATTAAAATTCAATAGTGCAGCTTGATAATTCCCAATCTCAAGTTCATTAATACCTTGTTTTAAAAAACTGTCGGCTTGCATCGCTGACGGTGAATTAATCACATTAATCACTTGTAAAATGGAATTAACATCTTGATACCGCTCACCTACTTTTTCTTGCAATAACTTATCTAAAACTTTTTCCAATTCCGAGTTAATATTTACTTTAGTTCGCCATGTCCATTGCAGATTTATTGGATCAAATAATTCATCAGAGCCATCTTCTTCCGGTAAACATCTAGTCAATAAACGGATGCAAGTAACTCCTAAACTATAAAGATCGCTTGCAGGATAAACCATTCCTCGCATTTGTTCGGGTGGAGCATAACTAGGAGTACCAGCAATAGTCCCCATTCTGGTCAATATACTTCCACTTAACAGTTTAGATACTCCAAAGTCAATTAATACCAAACTCCCCTGATTATTCCTAATGATATTGTCGGGTTTTATATCCCTGTGAATAATGCCATGAGAGTGAATAAACTCCAGCACTGGTAGTAATTCTCTGAGTAAATGATATATTTGGCTTTCACTAAACTTACCATTTTGATTAAGTTCTTTTAATAAATCCTGCCCATCAATAAATTGTTGGATTAAATAAAATCGTCCTTCCTGCTCAAAAAAAGCTAACAAATCTGGAATTTGAGGATGAGTACCTAGCTGATCTAATCTTTCTGCTTCCTGCTGAAATAGCTCTGTAGCTTTGGCAAGTGCAGAACTACCAATTTGCTGAGGTAAGAACTGTTTAACTACACAAGGTTTGTTTAATTTTTTCTCGTCTATAGCCTTAAAGGTACGACCAAATCCACCTTCGCCTATAAATTTTTCTAAGCGATAACGATTATCTAATACTAAGTTAGTTCCACATCTGATACAAACTCTAGTTCCTGAAGCATTCTGTTGTTGGCAATTTGGATTAAGACATTGGCTAATTGTATTACTCATAAATCTACCTTACTGACTTTTAGCAATCCCTATCAAAATTTTAGTAACAGCGCAAGGTTTTCGCCAAAGCAATACAGTCATTTTTGGCATAATCATACTGAAGCACAAGGAAAAAGAGCTAAATTGCTAAATTGGTGATATGGATCACCATTTGCACCAGATTTAAACTTAAATTTTCCAAGCAATTGTTACAATTTTACTCTACTAAGCGGATATTTGCTCATTATTTCCTCAAGTCCTGATTCACCTTCCCGCGTGTACACAAATCCCTGAGATATAGCAATCACTATCATTCATGCGATCGCTCTCTCGTTATACTACAGCTTCTCGCAAGACTCTATCTCTAATCAATTCATGTAAATTTTCCGTCTCCGCCACATCAACTTTACGTCCCAGTAATTCTTCCAAAGACTGTATCAAAGCAATCTGGTCTAACAAAGTTCGTTGCGGTTCAAGCTCTACCAAAAAATCTACATCACTATCGTGTCTAGCCTCTCTCCTAGCTACCGAACCAAACACCCTCACATTATAAGCCCCATACTCAGCAGCAATTCTCAAAATTTCTTCGCGATAAGCCTTAAGTATCTCATCTATGCCCATAGCTTAATCCCACAATACTGTAATAATACTGTTAAATCAAGTTTATTTCAACATGAGTTATCACCCGCCATAAATTATCTTGCGATCTCGAAGCGCCCGCCGCACCCATCGCTCCTTGTACCCGAAAGTAAAACTTATTTCATTAAACCGAGCAAGCACTATTTTATGCTTCTAAATCTTGACTCTCTAAGGGTTTACGCGATGTATGCCGAACTGCCAGAACATAAACTGTATTATCTCGAAGCGTGAAAATAATCATATTTTTCCCGCAGTCTAGCTTCAAATTCCTCTAAACTCAGGGTTTTACCCGTGTTTACATCCTCTAATCCTTGCCTTATTGCTTTCACTGTTTCCAAATGTTCGATGCGATTCAGAAGTGCTTGATATGCCTGAGCATCCTGTACCACTAGTTCAGCTAAAACATAAACTGCTTCTTTCAGCTTGACGGTGTATACGGCTCGGTATGTGTCTGTATCAAAATCTTCTACAACTTCTAACGTGATTGCACCCTTATAACCCTTAAGGGGCTTTGCATTAATATGCTTATCTCCAATTTGAGCTAAATATAAAGCATGACCTATTTCAGTCTTTTTGGTTAGTGGTTTATTACCATACTTTCCCGCCTCTATTTAAAGCTAAATTATCACCGTTATAGTCCGATTCATAATTTTCGCTATTATTACCATCTTCATCAATTCTTGATATTTGCAGATATTAGTTTGAATGTCATAACTTTTTCCACTCGATATTCAGTATACTGGTAACAAAATTAGCTAGGACTAAGAAATAATATTTACTCTACTTTATTTAAGTGAACCCTATAGGAATCATATATGATTCCTAATAGTACAGCATAATTGATCAACCACATTAGCTATTCACAATGAAATTAGACGTTAAACAGTTTTTCCAAGCCACCAACCCAGGTAAAACCCTGTTTGCGGAAAACGCAACAGAAGACCAAAAATACTATATTGATTTTTCCGCAGTCCGGGGGGGACAAATTATCGAGAATTTGCGGGATAACATTACCCTCTGGTCTCCAGAAGATTCTACCTGTCAGCTATTTACCGGACATATTGGTTGCGGTAAGTCCACAGAACTCTTGCGGTTGAAGAAAGAATTAGAAAACGCAGGATTTCATGTAGTTTACTTTGAATCCTCGCAAGATTTGGAAATGGGTGACGTGGATGTGGGCGATATCTTATTGGCGATCGCCCGACGTGTGAGCGAAAGCTTAGATACCCTAGAGAAAATGAAAATCGCAGAACCCAAAGGATTGATGGACTTACTCAGAGACTCCAGCAAGTTTTTAGGTGGGCTAGAATTTTCCGCCGAAGCAAACGTTTTGGGTCTGGGGAAAGTTTCTGCGCAGACAGATGGAGATTTTGCTGCAGAAGTAGGAATTCCAGGAATTGGACAGGTAAAAGCCAGTAAAACAGCAGGATTTTCCTTAGTAGCTGCGGGGATTGGTAAGATTACTGCTAAAACTAAAGCTAGTCCTGAATTGCGGAGTAAATTAAGAGGATATTTAGAACCACGCACAAATGGAATTCTCGCAGCGATGAATGAGGAACTACTAATTCCGGCGAAGACTCAACTCAAGCAACTGGGAAAAAACGGATTAGTGGTTATTGTGGATAATCTGGATAAAGTAGATAGCTCTCCTAAACCTTGGGGAAGACCTCAACAGGAATATTTATTTATCGACCGAGGTGAACAGTTACGCGGTCTAGACTGTCATTTAGTCTATACAATTCCCTTGGCTTTACGATTTTCCAACGACTTTAGTACTCTAACTCAGCGATTTCTGACTAATCCAGAAGTGCTACCAATGGTACCAGTACAATTGCCTGATGGTAGTGTTTTTGAGGAAGGGATCACCCTCTTACGTCAAATGGTTTTAGCTAGAGCTTTCCCCAATTTAGACCCAGATCAACGCCTGGAAAAAATCCCTGAAATATTTGATAGTTCTACAACTCTAGACCGTTTATGTCGTGTCAGTGGAGGTCATGTCCGTAACTTACTCCGGCTCCTCAACGATTCCATTAAGAAACAAAAGGGATTACCCATTCAACTCAATAGCTTGGAATCCGTGATTAAAGGATATCGGAATGAACAAACTTTGGCGATCGCCGATCTGGAGTGGGAGTTACTGCGTCAAGTAGTCCGAACCAAAAAAGTGGTGGGAGATGAAGGCTATCAAACATTGATTAGAAGCATGTTTGTCTACGAATACCGTAACGAACAAGAATCTTGGTTTGATGTCAATCCAATTTTAGCTGATGCTCCAGAATTAAAGTTATGAGTCAAAATACTAATCCAGACAACTATTCAACTAGAATTATCGCCGATAATGAAGCCTGTTTACAAGAGTTAGCTTGGGCAATAGAAATGTCGCAAGGACAATTTTCGCTGATGTTAGCCCGGTGTAACTATGTAAATTTCCGAGAAAGTTTAGCGCAGCGATTGCGGGAAATTTGCTCATGCGAAATCCGAGAAATTGTCTTGTCAGCATCAACCCAAAAACTATATACCGCTGTCAAAGAAAGTTTGGGAGATGAACAACCACCAGGCGCATTGATGATTTCTGGTTTGGAGTCGGTGGATAATATAGACCATCTGCTCACTTCCATGAACCAAGTGCGAGAAGAGTTTCGTAAAAATTATGCTTTTCCTTTGATTATATGGATTAATGACGAAATTTCCCGGAGACTGATCAGACTGGCTCCAGACTTTCAAAGTTGGACAACTTTGAATGAGTTTATCATTGCTCCAGAAACTCTCAGCATTTATTTAAACGAACAGATAGATGCTTTATTTGCCAAAGTTTTAGATGTTGGTAGTCAGATTTTACCCAATAGCATTTTTCTGGATTTTGAGCGTGTTGGGGAAATTCCCACAGCTTTGCGCAATTTAGCAGGTCAGAACTGTGAATTATCGCCATATCTCCAAGCTAATCTAGAATTTGTTTTCGGTCGGAATGCGTATATAAAAAATCAGATCGATCAGGCTTTAGAAATTTATCAGCGGAGTTTGACTTTTTGGCAAGATAGCCAAAATTATTTGCGTCAAGGACTATTGTTATTTGAGATCGGCTGTTGTCATTATCGGTTAGCTGAATTAGAGTCAAGAGAAAATCAGCAACATTGGCAAGTTGCTCAAACTTATTTCCAAGATTGTGTTGATGTTTTTCAGCAGTTGGACCGTCTAGATTTAGTGGCTAAATTTATTAGTTATCTAACTGGTGTTCTCCACAAGCTGAAAGACTGGGAAAATTTAGCCAGTTTAATTGTTAAATCCCAACATCTACATGAGATTTATGGAACAACAGTTCAGTTGGCTGAGGATTATGGTTTTTTAGCCGAGATCGCTTTACACAAGCAACAACCTGATCTCGCCCAAGATATGTCTTTAAAGGCGTTGCAAATTTTAGCTACTGCTAATGAAGCCGAAAATCAACTCCATCAAGGTCTATATTTCCTACTTTTAGCTCGTAGTTCACGCCAATTAGGACAAATTGAATTAGCGATCCTGAGTTTAGAAAGAGCACGTAATACTCATTTACAAAATCATCCCCTGCTCTATATTCAAATTCTGGAGGAATTGCGATCGCTCTATTTTGAGGAACATCGATATTTAGAGGCTTTTCAAGTCAAACAAGTCCGACGTTCTATAGAGCAGCAATTTGGTCTGCAATCTTTTATTGGCGCAGGACGCTTACAACCAAAGATCCGAGTTAGTTCAGATTTAACTCCATCTCTACCACAAGAGACGATCGCCTCTGAAATTCTCACATCAGGACGACAGCGCGATGTAGAACGGTTGATTGAGCGCATTGGTAGCACTCAATATAAACTAACTGTAATTCATGGTCAATCAGGTGTGGGTAAAAGTTCCCTCTTAGGTGCGGGATTAGTACCAGCGCTCAAACTACAAAATATAGGTACTTATGATGTTTTGCCTATATTAATCCGAGTTTATACAGATTGGATCAAGGAACTAGGTAAATTATTAGCAGCGGCGCTTGTCGGTCAAAACATTTTTTTACTGACTATCCCCGAATCAACAAATGCAATAATTACTCAGTTAGTTGAAAATCAACAGCGAAATTTATTAACAGTCCTCATTTTTGACCAATTTGAAGAATTTTTCTTTGTTTACGACCAACCGAGTAAAAGACAACAATTCTTTGATTTTCTGGGTGACTGTTTAAACATTCCTGTGGTGAAAATAGTTTTGTCGATGAGGGAAGATTATCTCCATTATTTATTGATTTGTAATCGTCTACCCAAAATGGCAGCGATTAATCAAGATATCCTCAATAAAAATGTGCTCTATCCTTTAGGTAATTTTTTACCAGAAGATGCGAAACACTTTATTCTCGGCTGTGCAAAAATGAACTTAGAGCCTGCTTTAGTTGACGAGTTAATCCAAGACCTAGCAGGTAGTTCTCAAGAAGTACGTCTGATTGAACTACAAGTTGTGGGCGCACAAATGCAAACAGAAAATATCACAACTTTAGCACAATATAGACAACTAGGTCCGAAAGATAAATTAGTCCAACGTTATTTAGAGGAAATCGTCCAAGATTGCGGTATTGAAAACCAGCGAACCGCTAATTCACTTTTATATTTGCTCACAGATGAGCAAAATACTCGTCCTCTAAAAACTCAAGCTGAATTAGAAAAAGACTTAAAGGCGATCGCTACAGATTCATTTACAGAATCGGAAAAATTAAATTTAGTTCTACAAGTTTTTGTGGAGTCGGGATTAGTCTATCTTTTACCAGAAACTCCAACTCATCGTTATCAATTAGTCCATGATTATCTAGTAGATTTTATTCGCCGTCAACAAGAACCTAAATTAAAAAAATTAGCCGCTGAACTAGCAAATGAGAAAAGAGAACGTCAGTTGAGTCAAGATCAACTGAATGTGATCGAGCAAGCTAATCAAATTCTGATTCAATCTCAAGCAATAGCTAAAAAAGAACCGCCCAAACGCAAAATTTGGGAAATCTGGTCAATACTAGCTGGATCTGTCAGTGTTGCTGGACTAATAACTATTATGCGTTTATTTGGCTCGTTACAATTTTGGGAGTTACATAATCTGGATTTGTGGTTCAATCTCCGTCCTGAAGAACCATCAGATCAGAGGATTCTCATTGTTGGGATTGATGAAGCTGATATAGCAAAAGTGGGAAAATGGCCGCTTCCAGACCGTTTACTTGGTCAACTGTTGCAAAAAATCGCCGCACAAAAACCCAGAGCGATCGGTCTTGATCTCTATCGCAATCTACCAGTTGATCCTGGTCATGCTGAATTAGAAAAAGTTATGCAAACAATACCCAATCTTATTGGTGTTGAGTCTATCCAAGAAAAGATTTATCCACCACCAATACTCAAAAAGCTGAATCAATTTGGTATTGACGATGTTGTATTAGATATAGACCATACACTGCGACGAACTATATTGGCTATACCCGATGATCATGACCAAACAGTTCCTGCTTTTAGTATGGTTTTAGCTAATACTTATCTTAACGCAGAGAAAATACCACATAAAAAAGTTGAGAATCAAGATCAAAATACAATCCAATTAGGAGGATATGCTTTCCATAGATTTAAGTCTAATGATGGTGGTTATGTAAATGCTGATGATGGAGGTTACCAAATTTTATTAAACTATCGTAAGTCTGCTCAAGGGTTCTCTAAAGTCTCGTTGACTGATATGCTCACCGGCCATCTTCCCTCAAATTTCCAGTCTCATGGGTTAGCAAACCGGATAGTTTTAATTGGGTTAACCGCACCTAGTATCATCAAAGATTATGTAGATACTCCTTATAAGACTCATTTTTACCACATTCCTGAAGTAGAATACCAGTCCCAAGCTATTAGTCAAATTCTCAGTTCTGTTTTGAATGGTCGTTCCGGTATCAATATTTTACCCAGTTCAATAGAAAAGTTATTAATTTGGGTTTTTTGTGGGTTGGGTACTGCTATGGCTTGGTGCTTACGCTCTTGGCTCAAACTGTCTGCTTTGCTCTTTTTAGCTGTTTTCGGGTTAATTATAACTTGTTATACAGCTTTCTTATATAGTTGGTGGTTACCCTTAATTCCTTCTGTATTAAGTTTAATGGGAGGAGCAACTATTACAGCTATAATTACCCACAATCAGCTAGAAAAGCTGCACTTTCGCCGTACTTTAGAGTTGATTTTCCTAGAGTGTCACATTAATACACCCGCAGGTCGCCGAGCGCTTGAGTATTTTATGGTTACATATAGAGGTACTAAACTAGCTGATTCAGTCTTAATTGGGCTGATTATAGATACTTTAAAAGCTTGTGACACTCCCCAGGATATTTCCGAGATTTCCGATAAACTTGCTTGGATTTCCTCTTTATTACCGAAAAATGTAAATTTGATATTGACTAAGTTTTGGGAGACTAGTCAAAACCTACAAATCTTTTTTCAAATAAGCTCACTACACGCAAACACTATATTGCTAAACTCATCAATAACTATCCTACGTCATATTCAAGAGAATAATGATTATCAAATCAGAGCTTACCAAAGAAAAGCATTGCAAAATATTGCTAAACAATGGTTAAATACTCTAGAAAAATTATCAGTAGAAAATTAAAATCACATTAAAATTAAATATTTCTTTTAGGATTACAGCTATTTATCAAAGGTGCTGAGATCAAATCATTCAAACCAACTGACTTTAATAATGTCCCCCAATTATTAATCACATCCTGCTGGGGGCGAAACATACAACGTTGATAAACCAAATCATTCACAGCTTCGTACCAAATACCATTTTTAGTATAAACGCTTGATAATCTTTGAGGCTGAACATTGATCAAATCTTTTGACAATTTGGGATCAACTGGAATCCGTTTTACCCAGCCTGATATAAATTGCTCCTCATCTATTTGTTTTTTATCTATTTCCTCTATTTGACAACTAATCGTGAAATCTAAATTCCATTTATACTCCTTGTTAATCATCAAACTGGGAGATTCTTCAGGCAGAGTAAAACCAATAATTCCTCTTTGGTTAGACAGATTTAAGGTTATTTCGTAAACTGTATCATTATCTTCATTTTGTAATAGAAAATCTGCTGTTTTTACCGTAATTCCTGATGGGATAAACCAAAAAAATCTGGGGCGATCACTGAATGTAAGTCCTAACTTGTCTGGAGGTAATAAAGGGACCAACTCTTGACAAGTATCAGGAGTCCGAGTAGCAGGACTCCAAGATTCTTTAGGTCTTGTATGAACGGGTGGAATAAAAAGTTGACTTATTTGCCATTTATGGGTGAATTTATGGGAATCTATGGGAAACTCAGCGAGAGCTAATCTGTTCAAAGTCGAGAATATAGATAACCCTAGAGAAACAGGTAAAACTGATAGAGAGAGAATTTGCTGGAGTTGATTCATGGAAATCAGATATGTAGTTTTTACCAAGGACTACCAACTAGAACAAAAGCCGCCCAATAATAGGGGTGAGATAGATTTTCTTTTTTTAATGTACCTATTTGTGAAGAAGTATCGCTTTGATTAGCTTGTCTGGAGGAGAAATTTCCTGTAATCATAGCTATTTGTGCTTGTCTAAGTGCTTCGGCTTTGATGGAGACTTTTCTCAATTGGGAATAAACCTCGGTCATCAACGCCAAAGTTCCTTGATCGCTAACAGACCATAAGCTACCTAAAGCTGATTTTACTCCCGCTCGGACTGCTAATCCTGTAAAACCCAGTTCTACTTTTTCGTCTCCTAAAGCTGTACGACAAGCACTTAATACAAGCAACTCTACTGGAGGATTATGAAAGTCTAATGGCTTCAGGTTATCAAGGCGCAATTTCTCTTGACCCCAAAATTGAATGTAAGAATTATGTGGTGCACCAGCACTAAAAGTTGCATGAGTTGCTAAATGAATAATCTGGGTAGGATTCAATTCGTGTTGTACTAGGAGATTTTCAATGGTAAAAGCATCATTGATAAAAAAGCGTTTTTGACCAAGTAGTTGCACTACAGTTGGTAATTCTACCTTAACAGATGGCAAAGAATTCATCCCAGTAAAATTGGAAGCTCCCATAGCTAAGACATGCGCCTTTTGTAATGAATTATAATGGCTATCAACCAAGCTAAAACTGGGAATTATACCTAAACTGTACTTTTCTACCAAAAACTGATGACCATCATACAAAGCCGCGAAGGGAATTAAGCGTAAACCACTATCGGTCGCAAACAGCAAATTGTCAATTTTTTCTGCTTTCAAAGTTGGCTCAATCGGGGAAATCAGCAGTTGATAGAGTTTTTCGGCTGGCGCTTTATAGTCATTACGCAATAATGGACTAGCTATACGTTTCCTAAATTCTTGCACAATTTGAAGTAATGTTTGGCGATCGCCCTCTTTAACAGTTTTGTGTACCATTTTGTCATGGGGTAGAACAGCTATTAATTCTAAAGAGTCTGGATGTGAAATTATATAGGTAACAGCAGTTCTTTTTCCAGTCTCATGAGCGATTCGTTCCAGAGTAGTTTCAATTTCCGTTATTGTTTGCGGTTGAACGCGAATATCAGAACCATAATATTCTGTATACTGTTCATTAAAAAACTCTTCAATCAAGGGAACGGCCATTCCTATCTTTTCCTGCGCCAGAGTATTAGTTATTGCTCTCCTAATGAAGTCATTCTCAGCTATAACAGGTAACTGGCTAAAGTTATCGTAGGAGAGTTGCAGTTGCGTTCCTTTGAATGGCAACGTTATTGTAGGCAAGTTGAATGTAGGAAAGTTGAATGTAGGAAGGCTGAGTATTGGGTAAGAGGGAATTAGACTAATGTTACCCTGGTAATAAGTATCTAAAATTGTTTTGTCAGGAGCAATAATATTGTTAGCGCTAGAGGTAATCGCTCCTGCTGTCCCTTGAACTGTCGAATCTCCGATGATAAAAGGGGAATGACCACCGTAATGAATGGTAATATTACCACTGCTTGTTTTCCCTGCTGTAGAGATACTAGATAGAATCCCGTTCGAGTCGATAAACGTCCCAACTCCTCTGTAACTACCAAGCGCAGTAATATCTACATCCCCACTTTGATTAGTTGAGGAAGTATTCAGAGTCCCTGTAGTGATACTTTCACCATTCAGAGTAATATCAGAACCATTAGTGGCAATATTTCCAGTACTAATATTGCCTTTTGTAGTTAAATTTACTCCACCACCCTGAGTAGTTAGGTTGCCTAAAGAAGTGTTACCAGTACCAGCCGTTTCAGTGATGCTAGTAGCATTAATATTTTCTCCTACAAAGTTAGTAGCATTTTCAATCGTTAAATTTCCTAAACCAACATTGTTACCAACTGCATTTTGAAAGTTAACGTTGCCATTTTGAATATTGATAGTTAAATTACTATTCCCATTTACAGTGCTAGCAAAAGTAACACTATTGGCAGTTAAATCAGGATTATTGGCAATTGTGACTGGATTGTTGTAGGTTAGAGCGCCTGAAGTAGTTATATCAGCCTGGATTTTGGTACTACCATTAACACCTGTGGTCAAACTAGCTACGTTGACTGCTCCAAGGAAATTGACACCTTGGCTCGTATTAATAGTAAGATTGCTATTACCATCTACATTACTCTGAAACCCAATGATGCTAGCTGTTAAAGTGGGATTATTAGCTATAGTAACCGCACCATCATAAATTTGAGCGCCTGTTGTGTTAATATTACCACTAATATTAACTATGCTATTTTTGTCAGTATCAACTTGAGTAGCACTTATATCACCATTGAAGGTAACAGTTCCACCAATGTCTGTAAAGTTATCAATACTACTGCTGGTTATATTTGCTGTGCCAGCGTTGTAAATACTACCACCGATTGTAGTTGCTTGATTACCAAATAAGCTACTATCATTTATCGTCAGAGTACCAACTGCGTTGTTATAGATACCACCACCGTTAGCTGCTGAATTGGCAGAGAGAGTAGAACTATTAACTACCGTTGTATTACCAGCGTTGTAAATACCACCACCGTTACCTGTTGCGCTATTATTAGATATAGTGACATTATTTAGGTTAAGGTTAGTACCATTTGAAGTATAAATGGCACCACCGTCTGATAAGGATGAATTGTGAGAGAGTATACCATTGCTAAAGTTTAAGGTACCAATAGCCAAGAGAATTCCTGCGCCAACATCATTGCTATATCCATTCGAAATACTCAGATCATTTAAGTTAACAACACTGCTAGTTGCATCAATTTCCAATACCCGATTTGTGGAACTACCACTAATAGTGGTACTATTTTCTCCCGCACCGATTAAACTCAACGATTTATTAATATCAATTTGCTTACTTGGAGTATAAATCCCTGCTGCTAAGTTAACAGTCGCACCAGTCGCAGCTACATCAATTGCATTTTGAATTGAACCTTGAATTGAACCATTAATACCAACATTGACCGTTGTAGCATTTCCTGATAGCATACTTCCTGTGTACAGAGTAATTGGAGCATACAGGTTAATCGTAGGTGTAGAAAGGGTTAAATTCCCTGCTTGAGTATTAGCACTAGCATCAATAGCAGCATTGACAGTAATTGAGTTACTGGCTATCAACTCGACATTGTCAAGACAAAGAGCGTTAACAATACTTAAAGCCTCAATTGTACTATCGTTAGTAGTAGCTGTAATAGTAGTTAGGTTGTTACTTGTATTATCGGTGCTACTATTATTAGCATTTGTATCGACTACAGTTAAATTATTCGGGTCGAGTAGCCATGTACCCAATTTTCCTTGTGGTGCAAAAGTATTTACCTTGGCATCATCACCAATAGTCAGCAGATTTTTGCCTGATGTTTCCACAAATCCACCATTTCCGCTTTGACTACCACCAAGAGCATTAATATTCCCATTAAATTCAGTTACACCATCAGACCAGACAATGACCTGACCACCATTTCCACTAGTCAAAGCATTAGCATCAATGAGAGTGTTCTGGTCCACAAAAGTAGATTCAGCATTTGGCACTGTTCCTTCACCATGCAAACCACCACCAATCAAGACTTGACCACCACCAGAGATTCCAGATGCGTTAATCTTGGCATCAATCAGATTTACGCTATTACCTAGCACATTCACAGCGCCACCAGTCTGACCGCTAACATTGAGATTCCCAGAAACAACAGCTACGTCGCCACTATTGGGGATAGTCGTTCCCAGGCTTGTCAGCGATATTTGTCCTGTAGGATCAACTGTAATTCCTGTAGCTGGATTGAGACTACCACCTGTCAACAATTGGGGAAGAGTCAAAGGTGTAATATTGGTAAATGTATTTCCCTGTTGGGGAGTGATTTCCAAATTTAGCAAATGTCCTATTTGGGAAACTTTGACTAAACTCGAACCTGGTACGGCTGTAATTGTAATATTTCCCTCTGGTGCGGTTAAATTTCCCGTATTAATTACATTACCGCCAATTAAATTTAGGTTCTGCCCTATTCCTACTTGGAGGGAACCCTGATTAATAATGCTCCCTGGCTGATTGATATTAAAGGAAAATTGATTTGGTTCTCCTATTAGGGCTGTATAGTTATTACTTCCAATCGCTTGAAACCAATTATTCCCGAAGCCAATACCTGTAGCTGTAGTAGCTGTGAATGACCCTGGTACATTTAATTGAGCGTTAGGTCCAAATACAATTCCCGCTGGGTTGAGCAAAAATAAGTTAGCGTTCCCACCTGTTAATTTGATCAGACCGTTGATTACAGAAGCATCTTGACCCACTACACGCCCCAATATATTTTTAATATTTGGTGATACCAGAAAATTGGCTATTTGCCCGGCATTTAAGTTAAATTGCTGAAAGCTATGGAAAAGATTGGTGTTATCCCCAGAGATTGTACCCCCTGTAATATTAAACTGCTGACCGTTTTGTTTGACCACAGTAGCTGTACCGTCTTGAGCCGGAATGATAGACTGCGCTTGTACTTTTGGGGAAACACCTACAGTCAGTAGGAGTAGGGTTAATATCGAGTTCTGTATACTACAGATGAAAATCTCAGATTTGTGACAGCTAGACATGAATATATTTAAATAAATGGAGAACTAATTAATCCACAAATAAGCTAAAAATAGAGTTAATATTGTCAAGGGGAATCCGAAGCGGAGATGCTCCCAAAAACCCAGTCTATAACTCAAAGATATTGCTGCTTCTGCAACAATTAAATTAGCAACTGAACCTAGTAAAGTTAGATTTCCAGCCAGGGTTGAACCTGCTGATAATAACAACCATGACTTTACATTATCATGGGAGATCGATTGATGAAGCAGTAGTACAGCAGGAACGTTAGAAATTAAATTAGATAATACAACTGTAACGCTGAAAAAACTTATAGGTGAATTAGTCATCTGGATCAACTTATCCAGTAAATGCAGTTTTTGTGTAGCTTCCGTTAAAATAAACAATCCAGAAAACATGACTAATAGGCTGCCATCTATCTGCTGAAAAATGTGTTGGGGTTTAATCTGTCGCGTAATTAACAACAAGCTAGCTGCGACTAGGGCTGATTGCGCTAAAGGTAAGCCAATCAGAAAAGCTATTAACAATCCTCCAGTAATTAATCCACTTTTTGTCCATAATGGTTGATCAATATAGTTATTTGTTGAGTTATTTATTATCAAGTCTAATTTATCCAGAGGTTCTAGGGAACGGACTTCTGGATATAGTAACCATAGCCAAGCGACTTGAATCAACAAGCCAATTAAAGCTACTGGAGCCATTAGACGTAGAAATTCTAAATAGGGAATCTGGGAAAAAGAACCAATTAAGATATTTTGCGGATTACCACTAAGCATACTCGCAGAGCCAATATTTGTGGCTCCGGCGATCGCCAGCAGATAGGGTATGGGATTGCGACTTAAAGATTGAGTTAGCTTCAACACCAGGGGTGTCAAAATCAAGGCTATAGTGTCATTCAGAAAAATAGCAGAGAGCACACCACTACCAAAAGTGATAGAAGTTAGTAAGCCTAAAGGACTACGCGTATAACTCAATAATAGCGACATTGCTCTACGAAAAAAGCCTGAGTAGGTGAGATGGGCATTAACGACCATCATACTGAGTATAAATATAATGGTATTCACATCGATCGCCTGCCAAGCTTCTTGTAAAGTGAGGACGCCTAGCGCAATCAACCAAGTGGAACCAACGAGAGCAATAGTAGCGCGGTTCATCCTTAAGCCTGGAATATAGCCTAAAGCTAACCCCAGATAAGTTAACGCCAAAGTACTGTATATTGCTAACCGATAGATAATCATGCCTCTAACTACTTGATCTGTTCGACCAGAAACTCGCTATAATGGCTAACCATAAACCCAATTTGATATCTTAAATTTATCTTAAATTTCATCAGAAGTTTAGAATGTGTCAAGTTATGAACAAGATTGCATGAATACACTACCGATCGCCCAGAAAATGCGTTTTACTGTTGGGGTAACATCAAAGCTCTGAGTCGCTCTGTAGCTGTACAAGGCCATAACTCAGTCAGCAGGTTTTTTGGGAAAAGTCCATGCTCAAGTTGTATTATTTATTAGTTCAGGTGAATAACCTCAATTATGTAGAGGATTAATCATGAAGGTATTTAGTAATACCCCTAACAGAATTTTTTTTGCCAGCTGGGTAGTTCCTCATCCCGGAGATGAAAAGGAAAACAATATAACCCAGCAACGCATAGCTTCCCGTCATCAGGGAGGTATTTTGCAGCCTTTAAGAAATTGGTTAGATAATTTGCCAATTAGCGATCGCCAATTAGCTCATCGTTTATGCAAATTCATCCCAGCCCAATGCCCTTTTGAGCGAGATGTGGTGTTATTGGGTAAGAAACTATTTCACATCCCTCCCATGTGTAAACTTAACCCCTTGTACGAAGAACTAGTAGGTATACGTTTTCGTGCGCTCTGCTATCTAGCCGATAGCTGTCAAGAAGACATCTCCCAGTACTATTAGGAGGAGGAAACAGGGAACAGGGACTAATTATGCTTTCTAGCCTGCCATTTTTGCATAGCATCCTGAGCATCATCATAAGCTGATGTACCTGCTGGAACCAACGTAGCTGTTGCAATCGCAGCAGTGAGTTCTCCTTTTTGAGCACGTTTTTTGGCTAAGTCTAAAATCTTCTCGCTCCACCGATTAATAGATTTTTGGGCTAAATCAAAACCAGGTTCGCCTGATGCTACCTTCTTAGCCACTTCGATCGCTCGATTATAAGTTGAGGCCTGACCATGTTGAATTAAAGCATTAGCTGCATCTAGAAGGGTTGTATTGCTGACATACTGCTTTGACTCTAACCGCCACTGCTGAATTGCTGCTTGAGCTTGAGGATAAAGCGATTCATCTGGTCTAATTACCTGAGCCGCTGCTATAGCAGAACTATATTGTCTCCGCTGAACACGATCGACTGCTAACTCTAAAATCATTTGCAGCCAAGTTTGGATATTCTGCTGTGATTGAGCATAGGATGGTTGACCAGGTTGAATTTTCCTAGCTGCAACGATCGCTTTATGTAAATCATTAGCCTTGTTTGGCCGTAAAGACATTTTTTTTAGCTCTAAAAGTGCCTGCTTACGCAGAGGACTATCACCAGCCAAACCTCCTATATGGTTACCAGCGTTAGTGCTGTTAGCCAAAAAAGTTGGAGTTTGAGAACCAAAATGGTCAGCTATCGCTTTTTGATTATTTGAGTTTTTATTTGCGTCTAACGATACTTGTTTAAAGCGGAAAAGAGTATGATTACAAAGAAAGAAGGTAGCAATTAAACCCACTATCACCATACTACCACCACCCCAGAAAATAAACTGTCTCCAAATCAGAATATGAGTCTGGTCTGTAGAGGTCTTGGAGGTTTGAGTTAGGGAAGGAATATATCTACCACTAGTACTAGTACTAGGATTTAATTCCTCAGTATTTGCCAATACAGGATAATTGTCTGTTGCCGATTTACTGATTAACTCCGTGGATGATTCGGAAACTAATTCTCGGTTTTGGGGTTTGTCTAAATCAAGTGATGTCCTACTCAAACTTGTCCCCACTCTGGGGATCGTCAACCAGCGATCGCGATTAACGATGGAATTCTCAGCCACGATTTCTCCTAAAGGAATACTTGAAGCCGCAACAGCAAAAGATTCTTCCGGAAAAATCGTCGCATATGGTAGGTGAGAATGATGGTCATCTAAACTCGCAGGGGGTAGGATTGCTGGGGCTGGGGATGGGATGATAACTAGAGGATTCTGGATGGGCTGCCAATGTTCTTGACAGATTTTAGGAGTAACCGCACTGAGATAACTGGCTAAATCTGTCAAAGAGCTACCCGCGCCAGAATTCAGCGCTGACAAGAAAACTGAGGTAAAGATCCCATGACTTAGTTCCTTATTTTCATGGGAAAACTCTTCAGGAAGACAGGCCAAAATGGTCGCCATTTGTAATTCTTTGGCTAATTCGATGATTTCCTCACCCACAGGGTCGTCAGCCTGAGTCCCAAAAGCCCGATTAATATCCAAGATTAGGAGTACATTCAGCTTGGCGATTTGGAGACTCTGCATCAATGAACGCACTTCTATCCCCGTCTCTGAAACAAGATCGGGGTTGGCTTCCGCTGACATGAGGTAATCTTTTCCCTGGTAATTAATTCCATAACCACTAAAGAATAACCAGAGATGGTCTTCTGGCTCCCAGGATTTAGCAGCTAATTCCTCTAATAAGGAAAGAATACTTACCTTAGTTGGATAAAAGTTTTGATCAACCACTCCTGAACCAGTATTTTTCATCAACAGGCAATTTTGAGGTAAAAAGCCAGCTGTAGTTACCAAGAAGTCCCTGATCGCTTCAGCATCCGCTTGAGCGAAATTTAAAGGAGGGAATAATTGATATTGATTAATGCCAATCGCGATCGCCCAGTAATTTGCCATCCCGCTCTTTATCGGCTGTAGTTTACTTCCTTAAAATTGCGGTTGGCTTTGCTGCAAAAACAAAGCTAACCTATGTTTTATAGTCTAAGTGATTTTTCACTCTTTTTTTGACTAAATGTAGTTTTTATTACAATAATTTCCACAGATCATTCAGGCAGTTGCAAATCATGACCCAGCTTGACATTCGCCCACTCTTAAGGACATTTTCCCGCAGATCCTTGCTCTTGTTTGGAACTTGCTTATGTTTATCAACCCAAGCGATCGCGCCTCACAGAGCTACGGCTTATATTGCTCGTGTCGATCTAACTATTGACCGATTATCAGGTGAAACCTATCAAAATATAGTACATCGCGCTGAATCTATAGCTAGAACCAGCGCCCAACGTAGCTTTGATCAAGACATCTTAGTTACAGATGTTTCTATTATTGTTAGTGCCCAAAATCTAGGAGATATTGTGCCAGTTTTGGCATTAAAAGTTAGTCGCACCCAATGGAAAAAGCTTCCCGATCCCCGTCGTTGGGCAACTTATTTGACAACGGCCCAGACACTACTCTTGTGGGGAAACGATTCTACAAGTCCCAATACTGCCTCTACATCCACATCTTCTCCATCTAACCTTAGAGCACCTGATTTAAATAATACACAAAGAAACCTCAACCCCATACAACAAAGAAGAGGTGAAATTTAAATTAATCTGACTCAAAATCCGATTTCATAGACTAGAATAGGAGGGTTGTCAAAAATCTCGATTTCGCTGTCATGGCTGTTCCCAAGAAGAAAACGTCTAAATCTAAACGAGACAAACGCCGCGCTACCTGGAGACATAAGGCTGTAATTGAAGCCCAAAAAGCTATCTCTCTTGGTAAATCTATTCTATCTGGACGTTCTAAGTTTGTTTATCCAACTGCTGAAGAAGAAGAGGAGGAATAATTTAGAGTCGGGAGCTTAACTAAGCAGCTCCTCTTCTTCTGTCCGCTGATGTTTGATGTCGGTGAGCAAAATATTTCATCTCAAGATGTAAAAAATCACCAATCTATGTCTTAGGGATGAGGAATGTTGAATTTTCCATCGATATCCTTGATAATAGAAGTGCGCCTATACATAATTATTTTTGGTCACACTCCCATTATAAGAATATCGTAACAGGGATATCCAGCCTTTTCCATACCTCTAAAGGATGAGATTTTTTTTCAATTAACCATAATTGAATCGAATTGATACTTAATTAGAAAAAAATCATACTTAAGAAACGATGAGGATTAAATATTGAGTATCCATCTCAAAAAGGATAATTTCCCTTTATAAGGAGGATATCGCCAATTCAAATCCCACCACCAAGAATTCTGTAAAACACTTTTCTCATGGGAAAATGTGTCAAAACTCTTTTTTCCATGATAACTACCCATACCACTATCTCCAACACCACCAAACGGTAAAGAAGATAAACCAATTTGCATAATTGTGTCGTTGATACAAACACCACCAGAAGAAGTTTCTTGTAAAATCCGTTGTTGTAAGCTTTGGTTTTGGGTAAATAGGTATAAAGCTAGGGGTTTTGGTCTGGAGTTAATCAAGGCGATCGCCACAGAAATATCTTCATATTCAACTACGGGTAGAATTGGTCCAAAGATTTCCTCACCCATAAGCGGATCATCCCAGGAAACATTGGTAATGATCGTCGGAGCGATATAAAGTTCTTCTGGTTTTACCTCTGAGCCAATCACGACTTGACCAGATTTGAGTAAATTAGTCAGTCGGTAAAAATGCTTTTGATTAATTATCCTCCCATAATCAGGACAATGGAGGGGATTTTCCCCATAAAATTGCTTGAGCCATTTTTGGAGACCAGCCAATAAATCCGCTTTGATTTTAGTATTGACTAACAGATAATCAGGCGCAATACAAGTCTGTCCAGCATTGAGGAACTTTCCCCAGATAATTCTTTTTACCGTATTTTCCAGATGAATATCTTCATCTACTATACAAGGACTTTTCCCACCTAGTTCTAAAGTAACTGGAGTCAGATGCTTTGCTGCTGCTGACATGACGATTTTTCCCACTGATGTACTACCAGTAAAAAAGATATGGTCAAATTTTTCCGCTAACAGTTTTTGACTGGTTTCAACATCTCCTTCTATGACTTTAATGAATTCTGGGGGGAAATGTTGATCGAATATGCGCGCAATCAAACTTGAGGTATGGGGAGCTAATTCTGAAGGTTTGATTATAGCGCAGTTTCCCGCTGCGATCGCACCAACTAAAGGGGAAATCACTAAGTGAAAGGGATAATTCCCAGCGCCAATAATCAACACTACCCCTAATGGCTCTGGATAAGTTTGGGCTGAATAAGGTGAAAATTCTAGGGGAACTTTTACTTTTTTTGGCTTAGTCCAATTACGAATATTTTTTAGCGCATAAGCAATTTCTTTAATCGTAGATATTTCCGTTAGATAACTTTCAAATTCGGATTTATGTAAATCAGCTTGTAAAGTCTGAATTATTTCCTGCTTATGATCAAATATGACTTGTTTAAGTTTTTTGAGATGCTTAATCCGAAATTCAACATTTTTAGTTTGTCCAGTTGCAAAGAATAAACGTTGATGATTGATAGCTTCAGCAAATTTTGATAATTTATGAGTCAGCATAATGCGTAATTCCTAGACTCCTGCTAAAACAAAAAGTATCTTTGCGACATCGGTAAACTCATTGCTGGTTCACAAGTTAGCAATTTTCCATCAGCTTTCACTTCATAGGTTTGTGGATCAACTTCTATATGAGGTAAAGCATCATTCAACTTCATATCTTGCTTAGATAATTGGCGTGTTCCTGAAACAGCAACTACCAATTTTTCTAATCCTAACTGATGGGGAATTTCTCTGTTTAAAGCTGCTTGGGAAACAAAGGTTAATGATGTAGCGTGACGCGCTCCAGCGAAACTACCAAACATAGGGCGCATATGTACTGGTTGAGGTGTGGGAATACTAGCATTAGTATCACCCATTTGTGACCAAGCTATCATTCCTCCTTTTAAGACTATTGCAGGTTTAACACCAAAAAAAGCCGGATTCCATAAACATAAATCCGCTAATTTCCCTTCTTCTATAGAGCCTACATATTGGTCAATACCATGAGCGATCGCTGGATTAATTGTGTATTTCGCAATATATCTTTTCGCCCGAAAGTTATCAGCAGCGGTATCTTCGCCAATACTTCCCCGCTGTAACTTCATTTTATGGGCTGTTTGCCATGTGCGAATAATTACTTCTCCTACTCTACCCATAGCTTGGGAGTCGGAAGAAATCATGCTAAATGCGCCTAAATCATGCAAAATATCCTCAGCAGCAATGGTTTCCCGTCTGATGCGTGATTCAGCGAAAGCTACATCCTCAGGAACTCCGAAATCCAAATGATGACATACCATCAACATATCTAGATGTTCTTCTAGAGTGTTGATTGTATAGGGACGTGTGGGATTAGTCGAAGATGGTAAAACATTGGGTTGACCACAGACTTTGATGATATCTGGCGCATGTCCACCACCTGCGCCTTCTGTATGATAAGTGTGGATCGTCCTTTGTTTAAAAGCAGCGATCGTATCTTCGACAAACCCAGCTTCATTTAAAGTATCTGTATGAATTGCTACTTGGATATCATATATATCCGCAACAGTGAGACAAGTATCAATAGTCGCAGGAGTAGTTCCCCAATCTTCATGCAGTTTCAACCCCATTGCGCCAGCTTCTACTTGTTCAATTAGCCCTTGGGGTTGACTGGTATTACCTTTGCCTAAAAATCCTAAGTTGACAGGAAAAGCGTCAGCTGCTTGTAGCATCCTGTGAATATTCCAAGGTCCAGGTGTACAAGTAGTAGCATTAGTTCCTGTAGCTGGACCTGTTCCACCACCAATCATGGTAGTTATTCCTGAGGCGATCGCGACTTCAATTTGTTGAGGAGAAATAAAATGGATGTGGGTATCGATTCCCCCAGCGGTCAAAATCATTCCTTCCCCAGCTAAAGCTTCAGTTCCAGGTCCAATGATTATATCTACATTATCTTGAATATAAGGATTTCCGGCTTTGCCAATTTTGTGGATTTTACCATCTTTAATCCCCACATCAGCTTTGACAATTCCCCACCAATCTAAAATCAGCGCATTGGTGATTACTAGGTCAACGGCTCCATCAGCATTCGAGATGGGAGATTGTCCCATCCCATCTCGAATCACTTTACCCCCACCAAATTTCACTTCTTCCCCGTAGGTGGTTAAGTCTTTTTCCACTTGGATAAATATTTCTGTGTCCGCCAAGCGGATGCGATCGCCTACTGTTGGACCAAAAGTCTCAGCATAAGCTCGGCGTTCCATTCTATAAGTCATAATTTTCCGTTAATTTTGCTGTTGAAACCATAAACTTGGCGACTCCCCGCTAACGGTACCAAGGTAACTTGTTTTTGATCGCCTGGTTCAAACCGAATTGCTGTTCCGGCGGGAATGTCCAACCGCATTCCCCTAGCTTGCTCTCTAGCAAAATTCAAAGCTGAATTAACTTCAAAAAAATGAAAGTGAGAGCCAACTTGAATCGGGCGATCGCCCGTATTAGCCACTAGTAGTTTCAGAGTTGGACGACCAACGTTAAGTTCTATTTCACCAGCTAAGGTGATAATTTCTCCTGGAATCATAAAATTAGGAATTCAATTATAAATTTTCCATCAAGATAACCCGTCTAACGAATAGGATTATGTATAGTTACCAATTTCGTCCCATCAGGAAAAGTGGCTTCCACTTGCACATCATAAATCATTTCTGATACACCTTCCATCACATCATCTCGCGTTAATAAAGTTGAACCGTAGCTCATGAGTTCTACTACACTCAACCCATCTCTAGCTCCTTCTAAGATAGCAGCAGAAATAAAGGCGATCGCTTCTGGATAATTCAGTTTTAACCCTCTATCTTTACGTCTTTCTGCCAATAAAGCAGCAGTGAAAATGAGTAATTTATCTTTTTCCTGCGGCGTAAGTTGCATTTTTTCTCCCTTTAAATCGTTAGCAGTTAGCTCAAATTTGCCATACTCTGGGTATAGAGTTGCTACTATCTAGCTCCAATTGTCGTAACATCTGCCATACTAATGTAAACCAGTATCTCACTTCAGAGGTCGATTCACCACGATAACGGCACAAAAATCCATTTTGTAAGCGACTAACTCCGCCCAATGATTTTGATGTCAATAGAAGACGCGCTTTATCTACAATCTCTGGAGTCACAGAGCTACCAATCCAGACTAAACTCCCTACGACTGGGTTCCCTCCTAAACTATTCTCGCTATGGAAGACTTGTTCATTTCCGGGTAGCCATTGTCTATCGATCCATAGGGGGATTTCTTTTCGCCAAACTTCTGTATGCGATCGCCAGGAACCAGAAGTAAATTTTTCTCCTCTGGCGCTACGTCCAAATCGAATGATTTCCCAACCTAAATAATGTCCTCCCTCCGCTAGTTCTATCCGTAGGTCTTGTCGGTACATGGCTCCATTAAATAGAATAGTTTCTTGGGGTAACCACTCTAAACAAGCATGAGCATCAATATGAATATCAATAGTTTGTTTAGCATCTTTACCATTACTGCGATAGACTTTACCCGCTGAAGCTGTGGTGATTAGGGTTCTTGAATCTGGCTTGAGGTGGATATTTGTGGATAGGCGATCGCCCCCAACCATACCCCCAGCAGTATGTAAAATTACGCTATGACAGACTAGTGCTCCTTCTGGGTAAAATGGTCGTTGTACTTTTAAAGGAGCTTGATGAGAATTTTCGATTACTTCCGTTTTCCCTAAGCGATGAGCATAGACTAAATTCAGGTTTCCATACCAACTTGATGGATTTTGTGCCATTTCCCCAGGATATAAGGAATTTTATCAAAATAGCATTAATTGATGTAAATTCAAGCAATCTATAAGAATTTAATGATACAATAATGAACATCTAATATTACCTACTCTATTTTTTAATATGTTGACAGAACTAAATATTCAAAATTTTAAATCTTGGGAAAATATTGAAAAGATGCAATTAGCACCTCTCACAGGATTATTTGGGACTAATAGTTCAGGAAAAACGGGAATTATTCAACTCTTATTAATGCTAAAGCAAACTGTAGACTCGCCAGATCGTCAACTAGTTTTAAACACAGGAGATGATGACAAAGCTTATATTGATTTAGGGACAATTTACGATGTTATATATAAGCATCAAATACCAGGAAAACTTGGATTCTCATTGACTTGGGATTTACCAGAAAATCTGAATATCATCAATCCAAAAGGAAAATTGGAAGATATTATATTTTCAATTTCATCTCTATCTTTTAGTACTGATATTAAGGTTACAGATGAAAGTATAGCTGTTAATAAGATGATTTATAGTTTTGATTATAGAAATAGAAATTATCAATTTACAATGCAGCAAAAAGAAGAAAAAGACAATGAATATAATTTATTATCGAATGAAAATTATGAACTAAAACGTTTTAAGGGAAGAGTTTGGCCACTTCCCAAACCAATAAAAAATTATGGTTTTCCAGACCAAATATCATATTTTCAAAATGCTGCTTTTTTATCAGATTTTGTTTTAGCTCTTGAAGGACTTTTTCAAAATATCTATTATCTTGGACCTTTACGTGATTATCCAAAGCGTATATATCCTTGGAATTCACGCCAACCAACTGGTGTAGGTAAAAAGGGAGAATTAGCTATTGCTGCTTTATTAGCTTCCAGATCAAGAGATCAAGAGGAAAACATAGAAGAACGGGTAGGACAATGGTTACGTACTTTAGGATTAATTTATGATTTTCAGTTAAAACCTATTGGTGAAAAACGTCAAGAATATGAACTACTTGTGCGCCGTACTCCTAATTCTTCCGAAGTTTTAATTACAGATGTAGGTTTTGGTGTCTCTCAAATTTTACCTGTTTTAGTTTTATGCTATTATGCTCCCAAAGGTTCAATATTGATTTTTGAACAACCGGAAATTCATTTACATCCATCTGTACAAGAAAATTTAGCCGACGTATTTATTGATGTAATTAAAAACAGAAATATGCAAATAATTATTGAAAGCCATAGTGAACATTTACTGCGCCGATTACAACGACGTATAGCTGAAAAGGAATTGCAAACAAATCAGGCTAAATTATATTTCTGTGAACTGAATGAAGAAGGTAGCTCAAAATTAATGCAATTAGAATTGGATTCATTTGGTAATATTAATAACTGGCCTCCTAATTTTTTTGGTGATGAAATGGGGGAATTACTAGCAATAATGGAAGCCACTATGAGACGCCAACAGGAGGGAGAATCAGCATAATGTCATATTTTGTAGTAGATACCAACGTCCCTTTAGTAGCTAATGGAAAATCACATCAAGCCTCACTAAATTGTGCTTTTAGATGTGGACAAAAACTACGAGAAATTATGCAAAATCATGTACTTGTACTAGATGATGGGTGGTTAATTATCAATGAATATGGGAATAAATTATCTCCTACAGGACAACCAGGATTAGGAGATGAGTTTTTAAAATGGGTATTAATTAATCAGGGAAATTTACAACGCTGCGAAAAAGTAAAAATTACACCAACTATGGAGGGAAGTTTTGCAGAGTTCCCAGACGATGAAAGTCTTTCAACATTTGACTCATCTGATAGAAAATTCGCTGCGATTGCTTTAACTCATCCTGAAAAACCGCCCATTTTAAATGCGGTTGACTCTGATTGGAAAGATTTTGAAATAGCCTTTAAGGACATTGGTATCACAATAATATTTCTTTGTCCCGATTACCCATTCTTGTAGGAAGCCGGGAATAGGGAAAAAAGCCAAATTCTCTCCCGCCACAGCCGCACGGCCATAACGGGAGAGAATTTACATCCAACAATCTCCTCTCCTTTAATTGATCAAGTTAAGGAGAAAGAATTGTTGAACGATTCCCTTAATAGTAATTACAGCTTTGGCAATTCTCATCTCTCTTAAGATAGAGATTGACTTGACGATATATTGCTCCGAAGGAATAGTTATTCCCGTAAGTATTAATAAACACATGAAAAGACAAAGCTCATAATAAACACCTCCACATTTGAAACATTTTGTTTTATTTATAATCTTCCAATATCCGTCTCAATATATTTTCAGTAGTATTTTTAACCTAACGTTAAACAATTATTCTGTATTTATATGGTACATTTTAGGACTGCTGCATCAGCATAGCCGTATATTTGACTAAGTGATGGACTTTATCTCCTAGCTAGAGCTTCAGATATTAAATAAAGCCTCCTTATAAGAGTTGCTTGTTAGCTAAATTTTACGATTGTGAGTGCGATCGCAGTTAATGTAAATTCATACATAGAGTCTGTTCATGAATAAACAAATCTTGGGTTTTTTGCTTCCTATTGCGGGGATTTTTGCTATAGCAAGCCCAGTATCTGCTTTAACTGAATCGTTTAATTCTAGTCCGTCAACTTACTCACTGAATCCAAGTCAATCAAGTCAGTAATCATCAAGCCCTGTAACGCTACAACAGTTCAACCCCAGCTTAGGAACACTCAGTTCCATCAATCTAACATTTACTGGTACGACAACTTTCGTTATTGATGGTTACAACTTCACATCTAATGATGAAACTGCTAATTTAACCTCTGCTAGTCAAACACTGTACGTGGCATTGGCGTCAGGTGCAGATAGTCAAAATAATCTTGTTACCGGCACTTCAACATCAGGTACCTTTACTGCTGACGTACCCGTGGGAAGTGTTGGCTCTCAAGTAGGTTCAAGTTTTTCTGGTTCAACATTTAATCAGTCCCAAACTATCACATTCTTTTCCGACTTCACAGGAACCAGTACAGTTGCACTTAACATTCTTGCTGACCAACCTATATTAAATTTAAACACAAGTACTAATACCGCTGACTCTTTAGCCCCTGATAGTACTACCGTTGCCAATGGTTCATTATCTGTAACTTACACTTACACGGCTCCCGTCCCCTTTGATATTTCTCCTAACCAAGTAGTATTTTCCCTAGTGCCATTATTTTTGGGGATGAAAGTAATCAAAAAAAGATGGCAGCATCACAAGTTTTAGCAACTGCTCCCACCAGTAGTCAATCAAACTTGATATTTTATTAACAACTAATAGTAATTTAAAAGCTTTCTCCAATGAAAAAAATACTTTCCTTCAGCGTCTTGACTCTGCTAGCCATAGCAACCACGGGTAATTTGGCTAATGCGCAAAGCATTACATGGACTAATCCAGACGGAAGCACCAGTAATGGAACTTCTGCTACCACAACTATCACTGGTGGTCCTTGGACACTGGGTAATGAACCAGTAGTTCCAGGAACTGACGGGATGGGTGACCAAACTCAAACGCTGAACTATTACTGATATCCCTGCCAATCCTCCTTTAATTAAATACAATCCAGTGTTTGCAGGTCGGGTTTACTCACCTAATGCGATCCTCATAGACCCAACCAACAATCTCTACGCATTATTTGTTGCTGGTTATAATACCAAGAGTCCTTCTAGTAACTATTCTAGCTACCGGACAATTACTCGATTTGTGATTAAGAGAACTGTACCTAATTAGCCAAAAAACAAAGCAGTTGCTTCTGTAAATGGAAACAACTGCTTTACTTCGTTCAATTAGAAACTAGAACAGACTTAGTAATCGAAATCTCCACCACCATCCTTAGGCTCTGGTTTGTCAACAACGATACATTCGGTTGTCAACACCATTCCGGTAATAGAAGCAGCATTTTGTAGAGCAGAACGGGTTACTTTAGCTGGATCGACAATCCCAGCAAAAGGTCAACGAATTCATTGGTCGCAGCATTTTAACCAACATTGAAATCTTTCTCTTGGACACGTTCATCAATTACAGCACCATTCTAACCAGTGTTTTCAGCAATTCTCTTAAGGTTCGTCATAAACTGCTTCTATCCGCATTATAGTTTATAATAAAAATTTCTTTTCCTTTATATCTGGAACCTTTTTCTTTTTTTAAACTCTGAGAACCTTTTCTCTGATCATCTGTTCTATTAATTGTATAGTTCCATTCCATTTCATGCATGGCTGTTGTCCAACTATACAATTCTCTAATTTCTTCACTATTATCATAAGTAAGTAAAAATTTTATTCTTGCACTATTCTTCCTTAGTATATTACAAAGCCTAAAATGATCTTCTTTTATAAAAGAATGAGTATAGAATTTATCTTGGTCTGCATTAAAGTATGGAGGATCTATAAACAAAAATGTACCTTCCTCAACTTCCGAAATTACTTTTTCAAAGTCAAAACATGTAACATTTACACCTTGAAGTTTTTCTGATGTGCGAATTATATTACGAGACCAGTTTTCAGGTCTCATGCTATACTTTTCTCCATATCCCCAATAACAATTAACCATATTCATGATCCCAGAATATGAAGTTCTGTTGAGATAGTACCATCTGGTAGCTCTTTCTAGACTACTAGTAGGCTGATATTCATTTTTATAATATTTATGGCGCTCTTTAGTAGCTTTCTCATCCTGTAATTTCTCAATTAATTGATCTGGATAATCCCGAATAGTAAGATAACAGTTAATTAATTCTTTATCTATATCATTGAGCCAATTAGTGTTAACTTTTTCTTTGGCAAAGAAGATTGATCCCCCGCCAGCAAAAGGCTCTAAGTAATTAGAATGTTTGGGAATAAAATTAAGAATTAATTTACGTGCGTAAAACTTGCCGCCAGCATATCTAAAAGGTGAATTAATTACTACAGTCACTATAATAATAAACTCCTTTATCTACAATGCTAACTATAGTAGATATTAACTTAAATATCCTAAAATCAAGCAGCCGTTTCCATATATGGAAACGGCTGCTTGATTCAACTAGCAACTAAGAAAGACTTAGTAATCGAAATCTCCACCACCAGCACCAGCACCAGCTGCAGGAGCGCCGTCCTTAGGCTCTGGTTTGTCAACAACGATACATTCGGTTGTCAACACCATTCCGGCAATAGAGGCAGCATTTTGCAGAGCAGAACGAGTTACTTTAGCTGGATCGACAATCCCAGCAGCCAAAAGGTCAACGAATTCATTGGTCGCAGCATTGTAACCAACATTGAAATCTTTCTCTTTGACGCGTTCAGCAATTACAGCACCATTCTGACCAGCGTTTTCAGCAATTCTCTTCAGCGGAGCAGGTAACGCACGAGCGACGATCAGCGCACCAATCAACTCTTCACCAATGAGTTTATCATTAGCCCAAACTTCTAATTCAGGAGCAAGGTGAGCTAGGGTTGTACCACCACCAGGAACAATCCCTTCTTCTACAGCAGCCTTAGTCGCGTTAATCGCGTCTTCTAGGCGGAGTTTCTTGTCCTTCATTTCGGTTTCTGTCGCTGCACCAACTTTGATTACAGCTACACCACCAGCTAGTTTAGCTAGGCGCTCTTGGAGTTTTTCTTTGTCGTAGGAAGATTCGGTTTCGTCAATTTGACGGCGAATTTGTTCAATCCGCGCCTTGACAGCTACGTCGTTACCTTCAGCCACAATTGTGGTGTTATCTTTGGTAATGGTGATCCGGCGTGCTCTACCTAAGCTATCCAACTTGGTGTTTTCCAACTTCAAGCCAGCGTCTTCGGTAACTAATTGACCGCCAGTCAACACAGCAATATCTTCCAATAATGCTTTGCGGCGATCGCCAAATCCAGGAGCTTTTACAGCCGCAACGTTGAGTACACCGCGCAAACGGTTAACTACCAAAGTTGCTAAAGCTTCTTTCTCAATATCTTCGGCGATAATTACCAAAGGACGACCAGCACGAGCTACTTGTTCTAGAACTGGTACGAGGTCTTGTACCAAAGCAATTTTCTTGTCAGTTAACAACAAATAAGGTTCGTCATAAACTGCTTCCATCCGCTCTGTATCAGTAGCAAAGTAAGGAGAGATGTAGCCTTTATCGAAGCGCATCCCTTCCGTAATTTCCAATTCGGTAGTCATGGACTTACCTTCTTCTAGGGAAATTACCCCTTCTTTACCCACTTTATCCATCGCTTGAGCAATCATCTGACCGACTTCTTCGTCATTACCGGCAGAAATTGCGCCCACTTGAGCGATCGCTTTGGAATCTTCTACAGGACGAGCATGTTCAGCAATCTTTTCTACCAAGAAACCAGTAGCTTTATCAATACCGCGCTTGAGCAGGATTGCATTAGCACCAGCAGCTACGTTGCGTAGACCTTCTTTAACGATTGCATGAGCTAGAACAGTCGCAGTAGTAGTTCCATCACCTGCTGCATCATTGGTTTTAGAAGCAGCTTGACGAATCAGAGCAACACCAGTGTTCTCAACATGGTCTTCTAACTCAATTTCCTTAGCGATGGTGACACCATCATTAACGATTTGTGGAGCACCAAATTTCTTCTCTAGAACTACGTTGCGACCTTTTGGACCGAGGGTAACAGCTACAGCCTCAGCTAAGATATCAATGCCTCGTTCTAAGGCACGACGGGCGTTTTCATTGTAGATAATGCGCTTTGCCATAAGTATCTAAGTTCAAAAAATAAATCAAATTTGTTTTGACAGTTGATGGTCGGCGGTTAACAATTCAGATTAATTTGTACCTCCTACCCCTCATCACCGAGTTAGCCTACTATTGCTAAGATATCTTTCTCAGAAAGCAGTACAAACTCTTCCGTGCCTAACTTGATATCGGTGCCAGCATACTTGGAGTACAACACCTTATCGCCTACTTTCACTTCCAACTCTTGACGGCTACCGTCTTCATTCCGCTTTCCAGGTCCAAGAGCAACTACTTCTCCTACCTGGGGCTTCTCTTTGGCAGTGTCGGGCAAATACAGACCACCTGCGGTCTTTTCTTCGGACGCGTTAACTTTTACAAAAACGCGATCTGCCAAAGGTTTAACTGTAGAAACGCTTAATGATATTGCTGCCATAGGAACTTAATTTTTGCCTTATTAGCACTCTCGACTTCTGAGTGCTAATTTACCGAACTAGAGCTATCCATGGCAACAATTCTTGGTGTACGGGTTCCCGAACTAGGAAAGTGCAGCTTTACTTAGGCATTTATGCCTAATTATCCTAGTTGTCTGGTTCTGTTCCGTAAGTAGTGAATATTTTTATATGGACAATTTTATTTCCAAAGCTGGGAAATTGTTATAGAACTGTAATCAGGGAGCCGCTCAATCAGTGTCAATGCACCAATCCAGAAAAGCAAATCAGTCCCCGAAATTACTAATGTTGACGGTATGTAGGCACTTAAGTAATTCTGTAGAAATTCTAGGATTTGCCAAGACTTAACTGTACATTTTCTAGCGTTCTGCCCAGAAAGTTGCTAATTACTGTCCAAAACAAGCTAATCTGGAATTCAAAGGAGAATTCCTATCAGCAACTTCCAGAGTCTCAACTCAATTAGTTGCCAGGATGAAGACCCTCCGTTCGCATCTTCACTACCAAGAAGCCAAATGCTTGTGTGTTTCTTGTTCACAGAACCGGAAGTTTAATTTTTCGGAGTCACAAAGACCACCAAACAAACCTGGAAGCCATTGAGCGGACTATCTAGAAACAATTACTTGGCAATTTAAGTGGGAGAAAATCATGTTTTTTACCCAATTCTTTGCCGGAAATTCCCTGGTTTATTCTCAACCTCTTCTAGGGTTTAAATATCCATTGGATATCTGATGGCAGTAGTAAGCGATCGTGAAAGTGTGGGTTAGTTTTAAGCTAGGGTTATCTGGAGTCAACACTGAATTTTTCCACTAGAAAAATTTATGGTTTAATCAGAGTTTTTTTCACCCGCCCTTTCAAAGCGATGTATAATAGCGCATTATAGATACTATTGCCCTAAGTATCCTTACGAAACTTATGCCAATTAGCTACTAGTTATAAAGCCAGTGACCATCACTTCCTTTCAACTTTAAAGTAGTAAATAGGTAAGTTGAGTGGGAATAAACAACATCTCCAACAAACCACCATAGAGGATAACAATTCCCAACCTTGATGGATCGAAGCGCGACAAGTGCCACTGCTATGAAAGAGCCCAGCATGAAAGATCACAAACGACTTCTATTGATTGATGATGACCCTAACCTCATCTTGCTGGTGAAGGATTACTTAGAATTCCGGGGATATGAAGTCATCACCGCCGAAAATGGACGAACAGCTTTGGAAACTTTAGAACAAGATATTCCAGATATGATCATCTGTGATGTGATGATGCCGGAAATGGACGGTTATACTTTTGTCGAACAAGTCCGACAAAACGAGAAAACTAGTTGGATTCCCGTTCTTTTCCTCTCAGCTAAAGGACAAAGTGCAGACCGAGTGAAAGGGCTGAATAAAGGTGCTGATGTATATATGGTCAAGCCTTTTGAGCCAGAAGAACTAGTAGCACAAGTTGAGTCCTCGCTGAAGCAAACTATCCGCTGGAAAGAACACCAAGCTAAAGGGGGAGAAAATGGTTCCCGCATCCAAGTTCCTTTTGATGTCCAGCTAACTCCAACCGAACTGAAAGTAGTACAGTTTGTAGCCAGGGGTTTAGCTAATCGGGAAATTGCTGAAGAATTAAATGTTAGCCAGCGCACTGTGGAAAGTCATGTGTCCAATATGTTGGGGAAAACCAATCTCCACAACCGGACTGAACTAGCACGGTGGGCAATTGAAAATCAAATGGCTTAGATTTAACTAAAAGGGTGTAGGGTGTAGGGTAAAAGAAAGAATATACTTTTAGAAGACATTATACCTATGCCCTACTAAGTATAGAACTAACCAACGATCTATCGATGGAGATTCCCCTACACCCCGGAGGCGGAGCGTCTCCGGCTCCGCTATACTCTACACGCTAATTAAACCTAAAATTCTGCGCTCTGTGGCGTTCGGGGAAAGGGAATCACATCCCTAATGTTGGACATACCTGTAATAAACTGTATGAGTCTTTCAAACCCCAAGCCAAAGCCAGCATGGGGAACTGTTCCATAACGCCGTAAGTCCAAATACCACCACAGGTCATCAGGTTGCATTCCCTGTGCTAATATCCGTTCTGTTAAAATATCTAAACGCTCTTCCCTTTGAGATCCCCCAATGATTTCCCCAATTTTAGGGGCGAGGATATCCATGGCTCTAACGGTTTTACCATCCTCGTTCAAACGCATATAGAAAGCTTTTATTGGCGCTGGATAATCTGTGACTATGACTGGCTTTTTGCATAGTTGTTCCGCCAAGTAGCGTTCATGTTCAGACTGTAAGTCCAAGCCCCAAACTACAGGATATTCAAACTTGACATCAGATTTTTCTAACAGTTTCACCGCATCCGTGTAAGTTAGACGCTCAAACTGATTATTGATCATATTATCGGCTGTGGCTAAGACAGTTTGGTCAATCCATTGATTAAAAAACTCCATGTCTTCTGAGCAATTTGCTAGTACATAACCAAAAATATGTTTTAAAAACGCTTCGGCTAAATCCATGTTTCCTTCCAGATCGCAAAAAGCCATTTCTGGTTCAACCATCCAGAATTCTGCTAAGTGACGGGAAGTGTTGGAGTTTTCCGCCCGGAAGGTGGGAGAAAAAGTGTAGACGTTAGTAAAAGCCATCGCCATGGCTTCCGCTTCTAATTGACCACTAACTGTTAAATATGTGGGTTTACTAAAGAAATCTTGGTTATAATCTACTTCTTGGTTTTTGCTCCGAGGAATATCTTTTAAATTCAGGTTAGTAACACTAAACATTTCCCCCGCTCCTTCACAGTCACTAGCGGTAATGATAGGAGTATGCACCCACAAGAACCCTCTTTCTTGGAAGAACTGATGAATCGCAGTTGCACAAGCGTTGCGTACACGGAACACAGCACCAAAAGAATTAGTCCGCGATCGCAAATGTCCAATAGTCCTTAAAAATTCAAAGGAATGACGCTTTTTCTGAAGCGGGTAACTATCGGGGTCAGATTCACCATAGATTTTTAAACTATTAGCCCTGAGTTCAATCCGTTGTCCTTTACCTTGAGAAGCTACCAGCACTCCAAACAATTCAACCGCTGCGCCGGTGTTGGCTTTTTTCAATAAAATTTCATAATCTGCTAAATTCTGGTCAATGACGACTTGCAAACTAGCTAAGGACGAGCCATCATTTACTTCTAAAAAAGCAAACCCTTTAGACTCGCGCTTTGTTCTCACCCAGCCTTGGACTTGGAGGGATTCATCAGGTTGACCACTCCGCAATATTTCCGCAATTCGTCGCTTGACCATCTTGTATAACTTGTATTTTGTCAACTATATAGTAGCTATATTAAATAATAATTAATATTTTGGCATATTTTGGCTAATAGACCAGACCTATTCCCCTACACAAGACCTCAATAACCAACCAATGACAACACCTAGTCCACCAAAACGCACAATTTGCCAAAAAGGTCTTTTGAGGCTGGTCCAAGAAAATAACTGGCTTTCTAGGTTGGTTTCTAGCAGTAATAATTGCTGTTGAATCCGCTCAATTTCAGATTTGATCTCCGCAGTACCATGCTGATTATCCTGTAATTGCTGCAATTTTTCTTGCCATTTTGCCTTTTGCTGTTGGTCTCGTTGGACTTGGTGGTAACGTTCCTGTAATGATCGCAGCCATTGCTCAAGTTCCTCAATCTCTTGAGCTAAATCCGGTTCTGATTTTTCTGATGGTTTTGGTGGCTTCATCAATCAACAAGTAAACTAAAGTAAACAGTCGATAAAAAATTTATTCTTCAGTATCATGTCTCAATTTAATCAGATAACTCAAACTAGTCAATTAGAAGAATTCAGCAATTTACAACTAGCACAAGTCTTAATGGCAAGGTTAAGCATTTCTGCGGATGATTGGCATCGCCTCAAATCCCACCGTAATTCCCGCGCTAGTGAACAAATAGCAGCAGCTCTGGTTTTCCTCCTGAAAAATGAACCTCAAGAAGCTTTACTCAGATTAGAACAGGCTGTTGGTTGGCTAGACCGTTCCATTTCAGCTCCTCCTTGTCCTAGCCATGGACAAACAAAGCTAGCGCCGCACCAAATCAGCTAAACGCGAACGAGTAGCCATCTGTTTACATAGCCGCAATTCTGTACCTTTCCGATTCCATTCTACCTGGTCAAAAATCTGGTGCAATAGGGATAACCCCCGACCGCTTTCTGATTCATCTGGTGGTAAATAGTCTTCAGGGTTACTGTCTAAATTACAGTTCGGCGTAAAACCGCTGCCTTCATCAGAGATTATCCACCAATATTGATTATCAATTAGAGAAAAGCGGACTACTACTAACTTGCCAGGATCAAGATTATTACCATGTTTAGCTGCATTAACTAGGGCTTCTTGCAGCCCTAGCCGCAGTTCTGTTTGTAATTTCTCAGGCACCTCTGCCAATAGTAAATCCAATATTGGACAAAGATAAAGAGTTGAGGCAAAGCTAATCGTACCCCAACAACGTCCAAGAGGGCGAAGGGAAATAGTAATCACAAGAGAAACCCCATAGCTTTTAGTTAGCTAGATATCAGTTTGGTGTCACAATCACCCTGAATAAAATTGAGGTAGTCATGCTGTTTCTAAACCAGTGGTTCAAATCATCGGTTTAAAACTATATCATGAAGCAATGACTGAATAAAATAAATTAAAATTGCTTTAAAATTGCTTACTTAATAAAAACGGAATTATTCATTTATCATGTAAATCTAATTTTAGCATTAGTGTTAGACAGTAGGCTACAAATTTCTATGTTTGAGTTTTCATCTCAGTTCTCAGCCAAAAAACATTTTCGTTGTATAAATCTGTTAACATGAGGAATGCCACAGCTTCAACATGAGCAGTCTGAGGGAAAAAATCAGCAGGTTGTACTTTAACAAGAGTATATATTTCATTGGCGCAGAATAATTTCAGGTCACGAGCCAGAGTCGATACTTTACAGCTTACATAAACTATTTTATCTGGTTGTAACTCAAGCAGTGATTTGATTACGCTAGGTGAACAACCTTTTCGGGGTGGGTCAATTATCACTACATCTGGGATGATATTTAAAGTTGGCAAGCTTTTCTCAACTGGTCCTATCTGAAATGTCACATTCTCAATGTGATTGTGTCGAGCATTCAAAACCGCTTGCTCTATTGCAGCTGATTGCACTTCCAAGCCTATAGCTTGGCGGACTTGCTTGGCTAGGGGCAAAGTCAGTGTACCTATACCACAATAAGCATCAACTAATACTTCATGCCCTTGAAAATTGAGTTCTGACTGGATGATCTGGAGTAAAGATTCTGCCGTTTCTGTAGATATTTGAAAAAATGTCTCTGGACGGACTTGAAATTTCAATCCAGCGAATTCCTCCTGCAGATAAGGAACTCCGGCAATACAACGAGTTTCTCCACCAAATATAACATTGGTGCGATCGCTATTGCGATTAAGCGAAACGCCGACAATTTGGGGATAACGCTGTAACCATTCCTGCGCTTGCCTATCTATCCCTGATAAATGCCAGTTTTTCACCACTAGTGTCAATAGTATTTCACCCGTTCGTCGGCCAATACGTAAACTCAGATGGCGAACCTGTCCTTGGTGTAGTTGTTCATCATAAATTGACCAACCTTGTCGTTGAATATCTAATTTCACCTCAGCCAATAACGGGTTTAAATGAGGATCTTGTACGGGACATTGATTTAAGTTCACTAACTGGTGACTACCTTTTTGATAATAGCCAGCTTGTACTTGACCAGTCGTAGAAACGCCTAAAGGATAAGTGGATTTATTCCGATAAGCTAAATCTGAAGCTGCTGCTAATATCGGATTTACTCTTGGTTCAACAAAACCACCAATACGTTCTAAAGCCTGAACAACTTGATCATGTTTGGCTAGTAGTTGATAACTATAGTCAATATGCTGCCATTGGCAACCACCACATTTGTCAGCTACGATGCAGTGTGGTCGAGTACGATGTGAGGATGGAGTAATAATCTCTGTCATTACCCCATGAGCGTAGTGAGATTTGACGTGCAGAAGTCGGACAAGCAAGCGATCGCCAGGGACAGTATCGGGGACAAAAACTACTAGCTTATCTACACGCCCCACACCATCACCCGTATCATTTAAGTCAGTAATTTCTACTGGAATAATTTCGCCCTGTCGCCAAGCCATTGGTTCAGGAGTTGGGAGTTGGGGATTTTGCATAAACTTCCTTATTAATACTACATAATTTCTTTGCCTGATGTGCAGTGACTTGTGTACCTCCAACTCGCTAAACTAACAAATAATAATATATTGCGTGACTGCGTTAATCATGACTGTAATTAACCAAGTTATTCTCAAGGCTGACGACGAACTGCGTTACCCCAGCAGTGGTGAACTCAACAGTATTGCCCAATTTCTCCAAACAGGGGAACAAAGAACCAGGATCGCTGCTACCTTGGCAGAAAATGAGAAAAAAATTGTCCAAGAAGCTACCAAAAAACTTTGGCAAAAGCGTCCAGATTATATCGCTCCTGGCGGTAATGCTTATGGAGAAAAACAACGCGCTCTATGTATTCGTGATTTTGGCTGGTATTTACGCCTAATTACTTACGGAATACTTGCGGGCGACAAAGAGCCAATTGAAAAAATTGGTCTCATAGGTGTGAGGGAAATGTACAATTCCTTAGGCGTTCCTGTTCCTGGAATGGTAGAAGCAATTACGAATCTCAAACAAGCATCTTTAGGCTTACTAAGCGCTGAAGATGCAATTCAAGCTTCTCCCTACTTTGATTACATCATCCAAGCAATGTCTTAATCTCAGCGGACAGTTTTTTCCTATTTGAGAAAATTCTCCCAAACTGAGCCATCTTCGGATTCTAGCGAAGATGGCTCAGTTTTCTATGTACGTAATTGAATACAAGAGAAACACTTACGTATTATTGAGTTAACTTTAAAGCTGAAAAATAAAAAAGCCGATAGTCTGTGTTTCAGACCATTGGCTATTAATGTGTTCCCTATTAATGACTCGGCTAGAGTTCAATCGTTTTAAATTATGCCAATTAGTCAATTTTTATGAGATGGTCTTAATCACTAAAATTTGTAACATTCGTCATATATTTTGATGACTTTTGTCATAAGTAGACGTGACGACCATCACCTAATATATATAGGTTATGTGCTGTTGCTGGATAAGTTTATCAATATACTGAACAATTTTGTATTCATGAAAAAGGCTAGAATCTAAATCAGGAGGTGATTCCCCCCTTATAGAGCTAAAAAATCGATGAAAATTCAACGTGAGTAAAACAAAAATATACGTGTAATTACCAAGTCAATATTCACTATGGTGATGCTAGTGCTATCTTTAGATTCTGCTATGGCAACGCAACAGCAGACTTATACGAGAAATCACTTAATAAATTACCAAATTAATATTTCTCCTCTTGAGGATGCTACTGATTATGCTCAAGCGAAGATAGTGCAGAGAAAAACTGCTACTATCACCGTTGAAGGAAAAGAAATTCTCCTTAAGCTAGACCGCTACAAATATCAGAGTTTATTAAGTACTTATTACTCCGCAGAGGATTTTCTGGTAGATGAACTTAGTTCCGAGGAAGGAAAAGGAGTAATATTTACTGGTAAGTTTAGGGGGGAAAAGGTGGAAAATGCCTATGTTCACTTTGCTTTTCTGAATTTCTGCAAAACTCTCCCAGAAGTTGAAAAATTCATCAATGATAAAGATGGTTTAATCACATCTAATCGTTGGCGAGTTGTGTTTCGTACTCAAAAAGTTCCTTATTTTTGGGCGAAAGAAAAAATTGTTTTCAGCAAAGGTAAAGATATCGTAGGCGAAATATATATTGGTGCAAGTAAGGGTAAATTCTTCTATGTGATTACCCATTTTCTAGTCGGATATGGCGATCGATTACCAAAATCAGCAGATATAATCTTACAAAATTTACAAATTGAGAATTAGCTTAAAAATGATGTTGACTCTTAATAGTCAGCTTTCATCTTCCCTAAGACATAAATTTATTTTGTTTTAACTAAAAAAACATCATTCTTCAGAGGTATTGAAATTTCGCCTTGACCCTCGTTATCATGTTTTTAATAATGGAAGTGTGACTAAAATTAATTATGAATAGTCACACTTCTATTATCTAAAATAATAG
>Ga0116231_10000017_pt1 | contig 144387 bp, 120 predicted proteins | sample S1TSphgellanicum_2_FD_89695 | JGI IMG/M metagenome (GOLD analysis project Ga0116231, IMG submission 89695) | Host-associated microbial communities from peat moss isolated from Minnesota, USA - S1T2_Fd - Sphagnum magellanicum MG | ecosystem: Host-associated > Plants > Peat moss > Unclassified...
TCAAGAAGACCAGAGCTAAATTTCCTTCTAAGAAACCTCTACATAAAGGAACTGGTGTCAAAAATCAGACTCTTACTTTCTCTGTAGTTAATTCTGCTTAACTTTAAACCGAACCGTATTGGTTACTCTATTATCTGGACTACCGAAAATCCTGGCGATCAAACTTTTTGCCATGTCAGTTGATTTTCTTTGTGCTTTTTTAGCTTATAAAATTATCAAACTAAAATATCCCAGTGGTAAAACAGCAATTTTTGGTTTTTTAACAGTTCTCTTGAGTCCTAATGCTATTTATAATAGCTCCCTCTGGGGTCAATGTGATGTTATCTATACAACAGGGCTACTTGGTTGTGTTTACTTTTTATCTGTTCGTAAACAAATTCCAGCTTTAATCAGTTTTGGAATAGCGTTCTCTTTTAAATTACAATCCATATTTTTAGTACCTTTATTATTAGTGATGTTGTGCAAAAGGAGAATCAATTGGTATTATTTGTCTTTGATCCCTTTGGTATATTTAATATCAGTTTTACCCGCATGGTTTGCTGGAAAACCAATATTAAATTTGCTTCTAGTCTATTTAAATCAAACGAATAATTACAAGCAATTGACGCAGAGAGCACCCAACATCTATCAATGGATTCCTAATGATTTATATCAGATTATTCTACCTATAGGTTTAATTGTCACGACACTAACCATACTTTTCTTGACATATATTATCTATAAAAATAATCTAGAAATCACCCAAGATAGACTAATCTATTTAGCTACTCTATCAGTTTTATTCATACCGTATATTCTACCCAAAATGCATGATAGATACTTCTATCCTGCTGATATATTCACGATTATTTTTGCCTTTTACTTTCCCCAGTATCGATGGGTAGCTATAATTATGCAAATAGCATCATTTTTCAGTTATCTAGCTAGTCCTATACTGATCAAATCATTTTCTGTAGCTTTAGCTCTTACTCTCTGGGTTATTGTCCGAAATTGTGACCTAATTTTTCCTGTACCTCGTCAGATAGAGTAGCAATAAATGTGAAGACTAGTTTTGCCTCATTAATCATGTGGGGTTAAGTAATTTGTTCCGGGTCAATTCCGAGAGAACGCAATTTTGCTGCTAATTTTCGGGCTAGCTGGTCTGATTTTTCAGCCCGTTGGTCTGATTGTTCTTTGGCTTCGGCTCCTGTAAGAATAACTTCACCCTTAACATCACACCACCTTAACCATAATCTGGTGTGTTCTTCTTCAAACTTTCCCGACCACAGTTTTAGCCCTAACTCTACTTCGTCTAATCTTATCCATTCTCCTACTTCTCTGATTCCTTCTGACGTTGTTATTTCTCTGTACCCACCTCCACTCATTTTCCATACTCTTAATAACGCATTATTCATATCCTTAGTAGTCTGGATTCGTTTTAACGGATCAAATACCACATAATACTTAATCCCAACTTCAGCATAGACATCTTTCTTCGTCGCTGTCTTGTTCTTTCTTTGCGATTCTCTGGAGATTGTCAATTCATCCCCTTTTCTATTTGAGACAATCTCAATCGCTACGTCTGGTACTTTGCCAAATTTCTCCACGATGTAGCAACGGTTCTGTTTGGGGGAAAAATCAGGTGGTCTTTCAATCCCCAAGCTGAGGAACATATCTAGGACAATAGGCTCCCTTCCTACTCGATAGAATATTCCCACGTTAGCAGCGGCGAGAAATGGGGATGGGAGCGTCCGGGAACTGTAGAGTGGTTCGACTAGCAACCTTTGCTGTTGCTCCGATTGAAAATTGTCCACTGGTTTATCATCCTCAATCACCAGATTTACAATATCAAGTTCGGTAAATTTTTGGGTGTTTGCTTTAAGTTGCTGTGAAGTCATGTTTTCATCCCATCATCTTTGACAACTTACTTCTATGCTCTGATCTGTGAAATAATATTATAACCATTAAGTAAACGGATAAAATTTTTGGAACTACTGAAATTAGTGCAATTACTAAAATACCAACTCAATCGATTTTTCTCTTACCTGGCTCCCAAATATTTGCTTATAGGAATTATAGTTGCTATATTTCTGCGACTAATTTGTGTTCCGAATAAATCGGTGGATTATAAATTTTGTTTAGCGGTTTGGTATGATTTTATTTCATCTCATGGTGGTTTCAGCGCCTTAAAATATGATTTTGCGGACTATACACCTGCTTATCTCTACTGGATTTTAATTGCTGTTACTCTATTATCTGGATTACCAAAAATCATGGCAATTAAACTTTTTGCCATGTCAGTTGATTTCCTTTGTGCTTTTTTAGCTTACAAAATTGTTAAACTAAAATATCCCAGTGGTAACATACCGATTTTAGCTTTTTTAGCAGTTCTCTTAAGTCCTAATGCTATTTATAATAGTTCCCTTTGGGGTCAATGTGATGTTATCTATACAACAGGATTACTGAGTTGTGTTTACTTTTTATCTGTTCGCAAACAGATTCCAGCTTTAATCAGTTTTGGAGTTGCACTTTCGTTTAAATTGCAATCTATATTTTTAGCACCTTTGTTATTAATAATGTTGTGTAAAAAGAGAATTAATTGGTATTATTTACCCTTAATCCCTTTGGTATATGTAATATCAGTTTTACCTGCATGGTTGGCTGGAAGGTCTATTATAGACCTACTATTAGTTTACTTTAATCAAGCTGATAAATACAAAGAATTAACTAAAGGTGCACCTAATATCTATCAATGGATTCCTAATAATATCTATCATATTTTCCTTCCTTTAGGCTTAATAATCACAATAGTAGCAATGTTTAGCTTGGCATATTTTGTCTATAAAAGTAAACTGCCAATTACTCAAGATAGACTGATATATTTGGCTACTATATCAGTTTTATTTATGCCATATATCCTACCTAAAATGCATGACAGATACTTTTATCCTGCTGATATATTCACGATTATTTTTGCCTTTTACTTCCCCCATTACAAATGGGTTGCTATAGTTATGCAAATGGCTTCATTTTTTAGCTATTTGGCTAGTCCTATATTCATCAAGTTATTTTCTGTAGCTTTAGCTTTTGCGCTCTGGTCTGTTGTCCGCAATTTTGATATACTTTATCCTTCAATAGCAAAATCTAAATATAATCCGAGTCATGAAAATTAGATTTGAAATTGCCAGTATTATCAATAATAGGGTGTTTTTCCCCCTAACTATGTGGTTATGTAGCCGAGTAATTATATTTCTTTGTATGTTACTCGTCGCCCCTATGTTAAGTAGTTTAAGTAAGGGTATTCATCTTACGGCAAATTGGGAATTATTTTCCCTTGGTGATGCGAGATTCTATCATAAAATTGCTACTTCAGGTTATGAATATGCTAATGATACTCAGGAGCATTTAATTGCATTTTTCCCTTTACTTCCTTTGCTAGTTCGTCTAGTCATGGTCAGCGGCTTGAGTTGGGAAGTTGCGGGGATATTAGTCAATAATTTGGCATTTTTAATTGCATTGATTATTTTATATGATTGGACAAATAAATCTTATGGTGCAAATGTAGCACGCTGGTCAACTGCTATTTTAGCATGGTTTCCCATGTCTCTTTTTTGTGCTTTGATCTATACTGAAAGTCTATTCCTTTTATTCAGCATAGCGGCTTTAAGAGCTTTTGAACAAAAAAAATATGGCTGGACTTCTTTATGGGGTGCGATCGCTACAGCATCTCGCCCCACTGGGATAGCACTAATGTCTGCCTTTTTAATTACTTCAGTCAAAGAACGTAGAGACATAAAAGCATACTTGGCTAGTTTAGCTACGGGTAGTGGGCTGTTTCTCTATAGCTTGTATTGTCAAATTAAATTTGGTGATGCTTTGGCGTTTCTCCATGCTCAAAAAGCATGGCGTCCTTCCTGGGGAGTTGATTGGCAGGGATGGTTAAAAATGTTGCTACAAATTACGGTAGGTTCTAGAAATCAAATATCTGGTTATCTAAAAGATCCTTGGTATCCTCTAGTATTTCTAATTATAGTAATTTGCTCATTTCTACTCTGGTCTTTTAGCTCAAGATTAGCACCTTATATTACTGATTATAGCTTTTTTACTCTCATTTTATGTCTATGGTTATTAGCTGGAGACCCATTGATTAATGCTGGTACTGTTTTAGGTGGTATTTATCTGATATGGTGTCTACGGACTCATCTGAGTGATATAACCGTGATTTATGGTTTTTGTGGTATGGGATTAATACTAGCTTCTGGTGGAATTATGTCCCTAAGTCGCATTAGTTATGGAATTGTATCCCTCAGTGTAGCTTTAGGTATATTGCTATCTCGTTATCCTCGTTGGGGATATGCAGCTATTTCCTTCTTTACCATTTTAATGAGTATGTTATCTATCAGATTTTCCCAAAGTTACTTCAATCCAAAAATTCAGATTTAAGCTAAATCCTGCTATGATGGCTTTTTACTCTGCTAGTGGCTCTTTCTTGTCAAATATATGGTCGAAAAATATGGTCGAAAAACAACAAAAAAACAATATTCCTTGGAAGATAATTTGTCTTAGTACCGTAATCTTATTTATTTGTAGTAGTGCTAAACACATTTTGTTTCAATCAACTGCGGCTGATTTAGGTATTTTTGATCAAGCAGTTTACTTAATTAGTCAAGGAGAAAAACCAATTTCTTCTTTTATGGGTTTTCATATACTTGCAGATCATGCAGCTTGGATCTGGTATCCATTAGCTTTACTCTACAAAATATATCCTACTGTATACTGGTTGTTTGGATTACAAGCTTTTGCTTTATCATTTGGAGGTTTTCCCATTTGGCTTTTAGCTTCTCAAGCAGGTTTAACAAAACAAATTTCTGCTGCTGTTGTCATCGGTTACTTGTTATATCCACTAATTTTCAATGTTAATTTGTTCGATTTTCATTTGGATGTAATAGTACCAGGTATGATCTTATTGGCAGTTTGGTCAGCCAGGGAAAATAAAATTTGGTATTTCTGTTTGAGTATTTTCTTAATACTTGGCTGTAAAGAAGTATTCGCCTTAACTACAGCTGCAATGGGAATCTGGTTAGCCTTATTTGAGAAACGGAAACTTTATGGTTCAATTACCTTTATTATTAGCATTGTTTGGTTTGTGATTGCTACTAAAATTATTATTCCATTTTTTAGTAGTTCTGTAGAACCTATAGATCGTCATATATATAGATATAAACATCTGGGACAATCCCTACAAGAAGTAATTGATAATATTATTTTTCATCCAAAACTTATTTTAGATAATTTATTAACAGTAGAGAATCTTTTTTACATATGCTTACTATTAGTACCAGTAATTTGGCAGCTTTCATTTAGAGGTGTATTACCTTTATTCGGAGCCATTCCTACTTTGCTAATTAACCTTTTAGCCGATCCTTCATACCAGAAGGATTTATTAGCTTGGTATTCTTTACCAATACTTCCATTTCTGTTTTTAGCTGTAATTGAGACTCTAAAAAAAGGTGATGGATGGTTAAAAACAAAACGATCAATTTTCCTCTGGTCGTTACTCGCGTTTATCTTATTAGCAAAATATGGCTTTTTTTGGTCTAAGTACTTGGTATCCTTGGATAATTGGCAATCTATGAACGAAGCGATTAGTTTAGTTAATACTCAGCAAGGTGTATATACTACTGATGAAATAGCTCCACATTTAACTCATAGAAAGCTAATTAGATTTGCTAATATGGACTTATTACAAAATAATTTAGATGAGTTTAATTATGTACTTCTTAATCTACGACATCCGGGACTTTATAGTAATCGAAATTTTGTCCAAAGTCTAATTAAAAAACTAGAGAATAATCCAGAATTCCATACTATTTATCAACATGAAGAAGTTTACTTATTTAAACGGTAATAGTTTATTTTTTCCAGTGACAATGTGTTTATCTAGCAGAGCAATTATATTTATCATTATGTTGCTAGTTACTCCATCATCACGGTCTCAGTCAATGAGTATTCATACTCTATTCAGGTGGGATTTGTTTTCTGCATATGATAGTAATTTTTATATCAAAATAGCAACTTCAGGCTATGAATATACTAATGATGGACATGGACATTTAGTCGCTTTTTTTCCATTATTTCCTTTATTTATTCATGCAATAAAAAATGTGGGATTATCCGCAGAACTCGCAGGAATACTCGTTAATAACTTAGCCTTTTTAGGAGCAATAATTATCTTACATACTTGGGTAAATGAGTGGTACGGTAAGAATCTTGCTCGGTGGGTGACTGCTGTATTTGCTTGGTTTCCTATGTCTTTATTTGGTACTATTGTTTATGCTGAAGGCTTATATCTTCTATTTAGTACAGCAGCTTTGAGAGCTTTTGATCAAAAACAATACGGTTGGACATCTTTATGGGGTGCGATCGCCACAGCAGCGCGTCCAACTGGAATTGCATTAATACCTGCATTTTTTCTAGCTTCTTGGCAGGAACGTAGAGGGATAAAAGCATATTTTGCTAGTTTAGCTACTGGTGGTGGTTTATTTCTCTACAGCCTTTATTGTCAAATTAAATTTGGCGATGCTTTAGCATTTGTTCATGCGCAAAAAGGATGGCGTCCTTCATTGGGATTTGATTGGCGAGGCTGGTTAAGAATGTTTCTAGAAATAACAGTCGGTCCCATCAATCAACAAGCTGGGTATCTGAAAGATCCGTTATTTTTGCTCTTATTTATCAGTATTACGCTTCTTTCTAGTTTATTATGGCTTTTTCGGAAAAAGCTAGCATCTCATCTTGTTGATTACGGCTTTTTCGCCTTAATCTTCTGTTCCTGGCTATTAGGAGGTGACCCATTAATCAACACTGTTAGCGTTTTGGGTAGCATTTATTTGTTATGGTATTTGCGCAAGCAATTAACTCCAATTACTTTGATGTATGGTTTCTGTTCTTTAGGATTAATTTTCATCTCTGGAGGAACTTGGTCATTGAGTCGGATAGTATATGGGGTTGTTTCCTTTAGTGTCGCTTTGGGAATACTACTGTCCCGTCATCCTCGTTGGGGATATGCGACGATAATTTTCTTTGGGATCTTAATGGTGACAATTTCTTTGCGATTTTCTCAAGGACTTTGGGTGGGTTAATTATCAGAACCAACAGGAAAATTTATCACAATGAAAAACTCAGTATTCAAAAAAAATCTCATTCTTTAGAGGTATGGAAAATTCCAGTTAATCTTTGCTAGTATATTCTTAATAATAGAAGTGTGACTAAAAATAATTATGAATAGTCACACTTCTATTATCTAAGGTAACGATGGACAATTGAGTTTTCATCCTCCTTAGGACATAAATTTATGCGGTTTTGCAAGGAATAACAAGTGGAACGGCAAGTTCAACTAATTCGTGGAGAGAATAGAACTCCTGTTAATGGGTATTTGGTCGAACTACAACAAAAGCATGTTGATGATTACAAAAATCTGTGGAAAAACCAGCTAATTTTACACCTTCAAGCTGATAAATTTATGGACTGGGAGTTTAAGCTAAGTTTTATCAGAAACAGTCCAAACCGTGAAGGGTACGCTATAGAATTGTTGGGTGAAACTCAAGGGTTAATGCTGAACCCACCACGTTATAAAAGTGTTGGAACTGTCCTGATACAATTTGCCAGAACTCGCAGTATAGAACTAGGATATCAAGGGAGACTAGGGTTACATTCTTTGCCAGGAATAGAAAATTTCTACGATAATCAAAGAATGCTAAATTTAGGAGCAGATGAAGATTACGAAAATATGGTCTATTTTGAGTATGGCATATGGCGTTCTTATCAAAAAATTAGTGAGGATTAACAATGAGTCAGCAAGAGTCCAATTATATACCGTCACCTTCTAATACTGAGTCAATAAGTCCGATGGATTTATTACTTAACAAAGAGTGGTTAGAAAGCAGTATCAAAGCAGAAGAGGAAGTAGGTAATATTGGTGCTGGTTTCTGTTCAGATGCTCTCTTAGAGATGGCCTTGGTTAATCCTGAATTGTATTTTCGCTTAAAAACTTTGCGGATTTCTTTAAATCGGGAAGTACGCTTGTTGATCCAAAATTGGAATTTAGGTCCTGTAGCCTCTACAGCAACCGCTAGCGCTAGAGAGAAGTTATGGACAAGATTAAGGCTACCTACACCTGATATTAGGCAAAACATAGAAGCTGTATTACTAAAAGACGAACTTTTTGGAGAAGAATTTATTTCTAACCGTCAAGTATTGCAAGAATTAGTTGGAATAATGTTGAACCAAGAAGACTGGGAAAGTATTGCATCAGTAGCGGCAGATTCTTTGAGGCAACAAATTATGCAACAGGTTGTAGTTGAGAAAATTTCAGCATAGCTACGTCTACAGGTTTCCTGTGAAGATTTGTTACTCAGGTTTCAAAATCAATTAGAAGCTCCTGGAAGTAACTGAAAAGGGTATCCTAGAGATAAAGGGATCGCTTTTATTATGTCAATTTTACGTTTAACATGACCAACCCACAGACAGAATACGATTCTCCTTGGAAAACTATTCTTCTATGGGCTGCTTGATTGGATGATGACACTACCAGAGGAATTGCAAGCAGAATTTAACCAACAAATGACTCAGTATGAGGAGGAGATGAAAATGCCTTATATTACCAGTATTGAGAGGATCGGCGAGCAACGAGGGGAACTCAAAGGTAAGCAAGAACTAGCTATTAAGCTTTTTAACCAACGTTTCGGTGTAATCGAACAACCTCTAATTGAGCAAGTTCGCCGATTATCTGGAGAGCAACTAGAAGAATTAACTAATGTATGGTTAACCCTGGCTACTCTTTCTGACTTGGAGAGATGGTTACAAAATAAACTAAAACTAGAAAACTAATAGTAGAGCACAACTTTCCCAACAGGCGATAATTGATTTAGTCAATACCATTATAGTTTATATCAGTTTAGTTGGCGGGATTTTTTACGGCAACATAACGCATTATCTCTCCAAATTGTCAGGGAGTAGGTTAAATTGGTGGTGCAATTAATGTAAACTCTCTTACCGTACCCACAACTTTAATATTGGGTAAATTGATATTGTGTAAAGCTTTATCGTCTAATAGCAAATAAGATTTGTTTACCCACATTTTCCGTAAAGTTGGTGAGTCAGCAGCAATAATTTGACAATCAGAATAAAAATCTAAGCTAGGACGACTATAAGCAAAAGATGTATAGACTTTAGTTCCTGGCGACAAATTCGACCTGATTAAAGATGCTACTGGTTTAACTGGGAAGGCTTCGTTTAATTCCCAAATCCAAGACTGTGAACTCATCAGCAATGCTAAAACTAAATACATTCCCGCCAATAAAACTGGAATAAATTGGCGATCGCTCTTTTTCACCAACCACGCACTCACACCCATAGTTATGGACAAAACAATACTCATGAGGATTAATACAGGTTGCGGATTCACCATCATGAAATAACCACAACCTCCCAGAGCGACAACAGCAATAAAAGCCAAGAAAAACGCCCAAAATCTGCTTTTAAAATCCTCTTTTTGCCAAATATCGCTAAAATTAACCCCTATTGCTAAAGCTAAAAATGGATATACGGGAAAAATGTACCAAGGAAGTTTTGTCCCCATAAGAGAAATAGTGACAAAGTAAACCCCAAAGCTAATCAGAACCAAACTACCCCAAGTAGTTTGACGATTTTTGATCGCTTTTACCAAACCTCCTGGGAAAAATAACAACCAAGGAAAACCATATTTTAGTAACTCAATCAGGTAATACCAAGGTGGACCGCCATTCCCTTCCACTGCTTTCCCTAGTCGGTCAAAAGATTGGGATTGAAAATGTACTTGTAAAAAAGTATCTCCGTAATGTTGCCATTGGGCCAAATACCAGGCGATCGCTGGTGAGCTTCCCAAAACCATCCCTATCCATAAATAAGGATTGGCGAATAAGCCTAATTGTCGATTGGCGACTAGAAAAAAAGTGGCGATCGCTCCTAAAAGCAGGACGATAATTCCCTTAGTCAGGATAATCAATCCTAAACAAAATCCTATTCCTAAAGCATATTTCCGATCAGTCCGCGCTTTGACCAAACAATAAAGCAACAATAAGAAAAAGCAAGTAGTCATACCATCTAACATTGCCAATCTACCATGACGCACTACAGGTAACATGGTTAAATAGACTAAGGCGCTGAACAAGGCTGGTAAATTTTCCTGAAAAACTAACCGTCCTAAGGAATAGAGTAAAGGTACAGACAGAGCAGTCAATAGGGCGCCAGGTAATCTGGTCGTAAATTCTGCGATACCACCGATTTGATAACACCCAGCAATCAACCACAGCAATAAAGGAGGTTTTAATAAAAATGGTTCTCCTTGTGAAGTGGGATATAACCAGTTTCCTGTACGATAAATATCTCTCGCGACTATTGCGTATGTTCCTTCATCCCAATCCCGCAAGGGAGAGTTACCCAAAAATATCAAATACAAAAATAACGCTGCGATTAACAAGCTGATTAGCCATGTTTTTTCTTTGAATGGAAGCATATTCTATCAATATAGAGATACTATATCTAAATAATTCATCAGGTGTTATCTTGACTCTACTAGAATTTTGTTTACTACTAATGTCAGTAATTATTAGTGTAGCAGGACAGTTTTTCTTAAAACTGGGAGCGCTTAAATTGGGTAAGGTTGACGCGGGAAATGCTGTCAGTCATATTCTCAGCATGGTAACAACACCAGAACTACTCATAGGACTAAGTTTTTATGGTATTGGTGCTGTAGCTTATATTCTTTTACTGACGAGAGTGAATTTGAGTGTCGCTGCTCCTGCTGTATCAATTGGTTATATTTTCTCCGTTCTGATTGGTTGCTTTATTTTAAAGGAATCTATTAGTCCCCTACGGTTGGTTGGTTTAAGCTTGATTGTGATGGGGGTTATTTTATTAGTAGGAAAAAAATAGCAGCTACAGACTCTACTTACTGGCTCATGTTTATAAACACGTATATATCAATACAAATAAACGGGGGAAATAGCCAAAATAATTACCTGAATTAAAATCGCAGTTAGTTGTAAAGTTAATAAAAAGTGTATATATTATAGTTAATTTATGATGGTTAATTGACAGGGCTGCTACCAACTACCTTAACAACTTATAACTTGTAAGTTAAGTTAATCTTTAGAAAAAAATGCTATAACCTAACTTCAAAACCGTCAATAATGGTTCAGCCCTTGAAGGAGCTATAATGTGGAGAATAAGCAATCGTTTTTTTGGGTACAGAAAATATTAGTTACATTAGTTTGTTTTGCTGGCACTTTGGGTATTGGTTTCATGATCTTGATCAAGCCAAATGCTTCAAAGGCTCAGAATAGCTCTGATATTGACGCCAACAGCACAACTGCTGATGTGGGAACTCAAAAGCGGGTCGAGCAATTAAAAACGATCATGCTGACAACTTGGGGAAAAGAAGCACAAGCAAAAGGTGTAGCTACTGATGTACCTTCACGTCTTCAAGGAGTAATTATTAGTCAAGTAAAGGTTCCTGCTAAAGAAAAAGTTATTGCGCTCACTTTTGACGATGGTCCTTGGCCAGAGAGTACAGCTCAAATATTAGATATTCTCAAGGAAAATAATATCAAAGCCACGTTCTTTGTCATTGGACAAAATGTCAAGAATAATCCTGATTTGCTCAAGCGAGTCATATCTGAGGGAAATGCGATTGGTAACCATACTTGGCATCATTTGTACCGTTTCCTGAGTCCACAAGCTGCTACCTATGAAGTCAGTAGTACAGAGGATATAATTTACAAGACTACGGGTATAAAGCCAAGTCTATTTCGTCCTCCAGGGGGGATTATGACTAATGGTGTAGCAAGCTATGCTAAAAATAACAAGTATGCTCTAATTCTCTGGTCATCTGATTCAGTGGACTATTCTCGTCCTTCTGTACCCAGGCTAATTAATAATGTTTTTAGAAGCGCTAAACCTGGGGGAATTGTCTTAATGCATGATGGGGGTGGTAATCGTTCTAATACGATCGCAGCATTACCGGAAATTATTAGAAGGTTTCGCAGTCAGGGTTATCGGTTTGTGACTATCCCTGAGCTTTTGCTCATGGATAATTACAAACCGAAACATGTTTTGAAGAAGTAGGAGCAGGGAGCAGGGAGCAGGGAGCAGGGAGCAGGGAGCAGGGGGAATAACTAATTTACACCCTACACCCTACACCCTACACCCTCCTCTTTCCATTTTGCTTCTAAGCTATCAGCTTCAGATGGAGGAACTAGTTGCCAAAATTTCGGTAAGAATTCTTCCCAGTTTTGCAAAATCATTCTTGCTCTCGGTGAACCAGTGCGATCGCCATGAGTTTGAATCAACCCATAAAGCTGTTTTGCGCCAGCTGCTGTGATGACTCTTTGAATTTTGACAATTGATTTGTTTACCAATTCGGGAAATACACCATCTTCATCAAGGAAGTAAGCCAAACCACCAGTCATTCCCGCGCCAACATTACGTCCAGCTCTACCCAACACTACAATTATCCCACCAGTCATATACTCACAACAGTGATCCCCAGCTCCTTCAATTACAGCTATAGCTTGGGAATTGCGGACAGCGAACCGTTCTCCAGCTAAACCATTGACATATAATGCACCACCAGTAGCACCATAGAGACAGGTATTACCGACAATCACATTTTGCGCTGGGTCATATGTAGCTTCCGTGGGAGGTTGGATGATGATTTCTCCACCATGCATTCCTTTACCCACATAGTCATTGGCTTCTCCCCAGAGTCTTAATCTTATCCCACCAAGATTAAATGCACCAAAACTTTGGCCGACGCTACCATGAAAATTGAGGTTAATTTGTCCTGTAAAACCACTATTCCCATAACGGGCTGCTATTTCCCCTGCTAATCTAGCACCAATCGTCCGGTCGGTGTTGACAGTAGAGATAGTTTTATTCACGGTGTTGGGGGTTAATCCTCTAGGTGACCTTTGGATTACAGCTTGAATCTCTGGATCTGCTAATAATTGGTCGTCTAAAACTGGTCCATTGCTATGAACTTGTTCATGGATTAACCAATCACGATTCTCTCGCGTATTTGGTAACTCAAGTAAGCAATCCAGATTGAGTGATTGGGTTTTTGCTAGTTTGACTTGATCGCGCAGAGAAAACAAATCGGCTCTACCAATCACTTCTGATAGAGAACGATAACCCATATTAGCTAAAAGGCTGCGCACTTCTTCGGCGATAAAGTAAAAGAAGTTAACTACATGTTCGGGAATACCAGAAAACCTAGCGCGGAGTTCGGCTTTCTGCGTCGCTACGCCTTTGGGACAGGTATTCAGATGACATACTCGCGCCATAATACAGCCTTCCGCAATCATGGCGATGGAACCAAAGCCAAATTCTTCTGCTCCCATCAATGCTCCAATGAGGACATCCCAACCAGTTTTTAGTCCCCCATCGACACGCAAGATGACGCGATCGCGCAAATTGTTATCCAAAAGTACCCGATGGACTTCCGCCAATCCCAGTTCCCAAGGACTTCCAGCATGTTTGATCGAACTGAGTGGTGAAGCTCCTGTCCCGCCATCATGTCCAGAAATTTGGATGATGTCCGCATTGGCTTTGGCTACTCCCGCAGCGATCGTCCCAATTCCAATTTCTGCGACTAGTTTTACTGATACTTGTGCTCTGGGATTGACTTGATGTAAGTCGAAGATCAATTGCGCTAAGTCTTCAATGGAGTAAATGTCATGATGTGGGGGTGGGGAAATTAAAGTGACACCGGGTTTTGACCGCCGGAGCATAGCAATATATTCACTCACTTTAGGACCAGGTAGCTGTCCACCTTCTCCTGGTTTTGCTCCTTGAGCAATTTTGATTTCAATTTGTTCTGCTGTAGCTAGATATTCTGGAGTAACGCCAAATCTTCCTGATGCGACTTGTCGAATTGCGCTAGCTGCTCTATCGCCATTTTTTAACCCTCTCAAATGGGGTAAAGTCGGAGAGTAACCATTAGCGTCAACATCATCCAAAACTTGGTAGCGGATTGGGTCTTCCCCACCTTCTCCCGAATTCGATTTCCCGCCAATCCGATTCATGGCGATCGCTAGGGTCTCATGAGCTTCCCGCGATAAAGCGCCTAAAGACATCCCTCCAGTACAGAACCTGCGGACAATCTCACTCACCGATTCCACTGATTCTAAGGGAATGCTGGAGCGATCGCTCTGGAAGTCCAACAAATCGCGCAGTGCTGTCACCGGTCTATTGTGTAAGAAATTCTTATAAGCTGCATAGTGGTCGTATTTTTTACCATCTATTGCCTTATGCAGCATTTTAGTCATTTCTGGACTATTCATATGGTATTCGCCACCAGGACGATACTGGACAAATCCCAAATTTTCCAACTTCTTGCTGGTTAATTCGGGGAAAGCCTTGCTGTGAAAAGATAATACTTCCTGCGCCAGTTCCTCGGTACTCAAACCACCCACGCGGGAAGTAGTACCACGAAAACCCAAAGCCAATAAATCCGCACCGATACCAATAGCTTCAAAAATTTGGGCTGCTTGATAGCTCGAAAGCAGAGAAATCCCCATTTTTGAGAGGATCTTCAACAAACCAGCCGCAACAGCTTGAGCATAATTGGCGATCGCTTGCTCCAACGTGAGACTAGCAATTTTCCCTCTTTGCATAAACTGTTGAGTTTTAGGGTCAGACCACCAATCTTCAACGGTATCCAACGCCATATAAGGACAGACAGCACTAGCGCCATATCCCAGTAAACAAGCAAAATGGTGCGTGCTCCAACATTGTGCTGTATTCACAATCAGAGATGTTTTCATCCGCAAACCTTCGCTGATCAAGTGATGGTGTACAGCACCGATAGCGAGCAGAGGAGGAATATATGTCAGTTGCGCACTAATTCCCGTTCCCCTACGGTCAACATCACCGGGAGCAAATTGGTCGCTTAATATGAGAATCTTAGCTCCCAACCTCACCGACTCTGCTGCTTGTTTTTGTAGAGCTAACACCGCTGCATTTAAACCTGCTGATCCGTTACAAATAGGAAATAGAGTTGATAATTGAGCAGTAGTAAATCCTGAAAGTTGAATTGTTGCTAATTCATTTTTAGTCAACACTGGAGAATTTAGCTTCAGTCTACGGGCATATTCTGGCTGAGGTGACAATAAATTCCCCCGTTCACCCAATTCAACTGTCAAGGACATGACCAATTTTTCTCTCAGGGGATCAATGGGAGGGTTTGTCACCTGAGCAAAGCGCTGTTTAAAGTAGTCATACAACAAGTGAGGTTTTTCGGAAAGCACAGCTAAAGGAATATCATCGCCCATACAAAATGTCGGTTCCGCACCAGTGCTAGCCATGGGCTGAATCACCATTTCTACATCTTCTGCTGTGTAGCCAAAGGCGATTTGTTGTTGGAGTAAAGTTTGTCTTTGAGTAAACTGGTCATGCTCATCGATTGGCTGTAACTTACCATTAACTTCAGAATGGTGTTTACTCCCATTCCCATTCAACTCACTCCTAACTAATTCTGGTAATTCCTGGCGATACTGTTTTAACCATTCCCCATAAGGATGTTGTTTAGCTATCCGTTGCTTAATTTCCCAATTTTTGAGGATCTCTTGCGTAGTTAAATCCACGGCGATCATTTGTCCAGGTCCAAGTCTACCTTTTTCCAGAATATTCGCCTCTGGGAAATCCACAACCCCTGCTTCAGAAGCAACTACAATAAAATCATCTTCAGTAATCACATATCGAGCTGGTCTTAAACCATTCCGGTCTAAAGTTGCGCCAACTTTTTGTCCATCACTAAATACTAAAAGAGCAGGTCCATCCCAGGCTTCTTGTAGACCGCTGTAATATTCATAAAAGTCAGTAATTTCGGGATATCTTTGCAAAGAAGGTTGATTTTGGTAAGCTTCTGGTACCATGATCATCAACGCTTCCAAGGGACTCCTTCCAGAATGGACTAGCAACTCTACTATATTGTCTAAAGTAGCTGAGTCACTATTATTAATATTCACTAATGGTTTAAGTTCGTCAAAACGACCTTGCCATACAGGATGGTTCAGAGTTGCTTCTCGCGCCATCATCCAATTAATATTACCCAGTAAAGTATTAATTTCACCGTTATGACCTAATAAACGCATTGGCTGCGCCAGTGGCCATTTAGGCATAGTATTAGTACTAAAACGACGATGATAAACAGCAAAAGCACTCTTGAAAGCAGGATTTTTTAAATCCTGATAAAACTCTGCCAAAACTGCAGACCGCACCATACCTTTATAAACGATGGTTCGACTTGACAAAGAGCAGACATAAAACTCTTCTGTAATGTCTTTAGCTAATTGTGTAATCCGTCTCCGAGTGAGATAAAGTTCCCTTTCTAGTTCATCCCCACTTTTATCAGGGGATAGGAGAAACACTTGCACAATTTGAGGTTGATTTTCCCTAGCTTGTTTTCCCAACGCTTCAGGTTTCACAGGAACTACTCGCCAGCCCAAGATAGTCAATTTCTCCTCAGATGCTACTTGCTCAAAAACCGTTTTTGCTTTTTCAGCTGCTTCTGGATTTTGAGGGAGAAATATCATCCCCACAGCTATATTATGGGTAGAAGTATGAGCACCAACAATATCAATCAACAATTCCCAAGGAATAGCCGTCATTATTCCTGCACCATCACCGGAATCTTGGTCAGCACTACAACCACCTCTATGTTCTAGACAGGTTAAAGCGGTGAGAGCTTTATTGATGATCTCATGACTAGCATAGTTTTGGCGATGCGCAACAAAACCTACACCACAAGCATCTCTTTCTTCTACTAACCAATTTTGCCCATAAATGGCGGTTTCAATACTTGTATCTGATAATGCGATTTTCTGACCCTGATTCCATGATTGATGATTCATACTCTATTCCACTAAATGTTGAGTTACAAATGATTGCGACTACTATCCACAGAAAGATTCCCTATATCACCCAAAATTTAGGAAAAAAAAATTTAGTCCCTAAATTAGTTCCTAAATTAGTCCCTAAAATATACCCCAAATTCTACCTATACTTTTTATTTTATAGTTACACCCAGTTTACTAGTAACAGTAGCAACTATCCAGAAGTGTATTCTACATAATATCATATCCATCCCGGATCACCCATAACCTCCCTATTTAAGTAGAAGTCATTGGTCAAAATGCTAAAAAACCGAACTTGTCACCGAAATCCGGGTCTAATAACCATACTGTCCCTCATACTCTGGTTTTACCCTACCCATACAGTTCATAGTCAAGAGTCTCCAACTTCAGAATCATCAACTAACGTTTCTCAGACTGGAATCAGTTCTGGTATGCAAATTTCCCTTAATGGTTATACTTCGTATGGTGCTTGGCTACAACAACCATCTTCTACAGGTGCTATGACGACACTTGTAAGTGATGGCTCACTTAAACGCTTATTCGGGTTAGATTTATTAGATAGTAATGATCCTGAATTACAGCCCATACAGTGGTTTACCTCTGAGAAAACACCACTAGTTACCCCAGCTCGGCTTTTGTCAAAGTATCGCTATTTAGATATTACTCAGCTAGCTAAACAATTTGGGTGGGAGATACAGATTAATCATAATACTCTGATAGTTTCTACTCCTCATACTAAAGTCACAGATATTATTTTGGGAGACCAAACTGAGCAAAAGCGTTTAATTGTTAATTTAGATAATCCCACTCCCTGGCGATTGGTTCAAGGTCTACCGATACAATTACCTGCAAATACAGCAAATTTGAAATCGACTCCTAAGCCAAATATAGAATGGAAAATTTACCTGGATGGAATAGTTAGTCCCGCGCTCCTCCAACGCTATAATCCATCTATACAATCTCCTCTAACGCCACAGTTACCGCCACCTTTGATTAGTAAGTTGGAGGTAGTTAATCACAAAACAATAATTCATCTCAACATTCCTGCTGGACTATTTCCCCAAGTCACCTCAGTCGATGGACCCGATCGCTTGATTGTAGATATTCGACCTGATGCTTTAGTCCCAAGAGATATCACTTGGTTAACTGGATTGCGTTGGCGACAGCATTATATTGATTTAGGCTCAAATCAGTTTCCTGTCATTTGGTTAGAGCTTGATCCCCATGTATTGAATTTTAGATTAGAACCAATATTATCTAATCCTCGGACATTGGCGGGGATTGCGCCATTAATTGAATTTGCGCCAGCTAATTTGGCAGTAGGTGCGATTAATGGTGGTTATTTTAATCGGGTGAAACAGTTACCCCTCGGTGCGATTCGATCGCATAATGAGTGGATATCAGGACCAATATTGAATCGGGGAGCGATCGCCTGGAATAATTCCCAGGACTTTTATTTTGATCGGCTCACCTTAACAGAAACCCTAATTGTCGATAATTTAGATCATCTAGACCGTCAAGAAAGCTTACCGATTCTGTTCCTGAATAGTGGTTTTGTGCAAAGTGGAATTTCCCGTTATACCCCTACTTGGGGTAGCACTTATACCCCACTCACAGATAAAGAAACAATTGTAGTCATTCAAAACAATCAAGTTATTCAGCAAATATCATCTGGATCTATTTCTACAGGAGGAAAAGTAAATCCTATCTCCATACCATCCAATGGTTATCTCGTTGTTTTCCGTGGCGACGCAACTAAAGAAGCATCAAAGTTAGGCTTGAGTACAGAAGTCAGTATTTCCAGCGCTACAACTCCGGTTGAGTTTAATCATTATGCTCAGATTGTGGGAGCAGGTCCATTATTAGTTAAAAACAACCAAGTTGTGCTGGATGCTAAAAGCGAGAAATTCAGTCCCGCCTTTATTGCGGAACAAGCCCTCCGTAGTAGCATTTGTACCACCGCCGCAGGAAATGTGATTATTGCTGCTGTCCATGAACGTACTGGTGGACATGGACCAACATTAGCAGAGCAAGCTAAGTTAATGCAGAGGATGGGGTGTGTGAACGCTCTCAATTTAGATGGGGGAAGCTCTACTAGCCTGTATTTAGGAGGGGAATTACTCAACCGATCGCCTAGTACTGCTGGACGTGTTCATAACGGTATAGGGATTTTTGTAGAATCTAAGTAAAGGATGGCAGAATTAATGTAAAGATTATAAGTAGAGTGGGAATTTTATCTCCTAAAAACCTCTACTTCTGCTATCTTAAGCAAGGTAAAAACTAGTCTATAGATATCAAGTTGGCTTAATCGTACTAACATTATGTCTCCAAATGAGTTATTAACTATGGCTAAGCTGTCTGAAGCTACTCTTGCTCCTGTGTCCCTCACCTCAACTAAAAACCCTAACAATATTGCGACAACTGAATTACGTCCTTGGGGTTCTTTTACAGTCTTAGAAGAAGGACGTAGTTATAAAATCAAGCGGATCGAGGTTAAACCTGGACATCGTCTGAGTTTACAAATGCATCACCATCGTAGCGAACACTGGATTGTTGTTTCTGGAACAGCCAAGGTGACTTGTGGTGAAACCGAACTGCTTTTGATTAATAATCAATCTACCTATGTACCTCAATGTACATTACATCGATTAGCCAATCCTGGTGTGATCCCCTTAGTTTTGATTGAAGTCCAAAATGGCGAATATTTGGGTGAAGATGATATCGTTCGCTATCAGGATGATTATGCTAGGAATCAGAAATCATGATCACCCTCACCCCTTCTGCTATCAATGAAATTGGACGATTAAAATCTCGACAACAGCCAGATGTATTTGTGCGCCTGCGGGTGAAATCTGGCGGTTGCGCTGATTGGATTTATGATATTTTTTTTGACCCAGCGGTAGAAGTTGCCGATCGCGTTTTTGAATTGAATAATATTAACCTAGTAGTAGACACAGAAAGCCTGAAACTTATCCATGACTTAACCGTGGATTATTCAGAAGACCTGATGGGTGGAGCTTTTCGCTTCAATAACCCTCTGGCGATCGCTACCTGTAGCTGCGGTAACTCCTTCTCCATCTAACCCTACACCCCACACCCTATACCCTAATTTTTTCCTACTTGACGAAAAAATAGTAAATAAGATATAATCAGGATTTGTTAAAAGTTAGACTAACCAAACAGCTTTACGTGCTGTAACCCATGCCAACAATACAGCAGCTAATCCGTAGCGAGCGCGAACAAGCGCGTCAGAAAACCAAATCTCCTGCTCTGAGACAATGCCCTCAACGCCGAGGGGTTTGCACTAGAGTATATACGACTACTCCCAAAAAACCCAACTCGGCTCTACGCAAAGTAGCAAGGGTGAGACTTACCTCTGGATTTGAAGTTACAGCTTACATTCCAGGTATTGGTCATAACTTGCAAGAACACTCTGTTGTCATGATTCGTGGTGGTCGGGTGAAAGATCTACCAGGTGTGAGGTATCATATTATCCGTGGCACCTTAGATACAGCCGGGGTTAAAGACCGGAAACAAGGCCGTTCCAAGTATGGAACTAAACGCCCCAAACCCGGAGCAGCAGCTACAACAACCACAAAAGGGAAAAAATAAGAGCTGGACGATTAATCATGGGTTAATCATGGGTTAATCGTCAGTTCCCAAGCAGTGAACAGAAAATCGAGCAGCATCTCCAATGAGTGCCAGAATTTCAGCTGCACCCTCACTAAGCGAGCAAGTAGAGGTTTTTGAGCAGCGCTTTAGTCTCAATGCTAAATTCTCCTCCCCCCAAAGAAAACACAGCCCAAAAAAACACAGCCCAAAAAACACAGTTTGTAAGGATGAAGTATGTCTCGTCGTGGAGTTAGTCAAAGGCGTCCCGTTCCGCCTGACTCAGTTTATAATAGTCGTCTTGTCAGTATGATAATGAGGCGGATCATGCGTCATGGCAAAAAATCCCTCGCCGCTAGAATTGTTTATGATGCTTTAAAAACTATTGAAGAGCGCACTGGTAATGGTGCATTAGAAACATTTGAAAGGGCAGTGCGCAACGCTACGCCTTTAGTGGAAGTAAAAGCTCGCCGGGTAGGTGGGGCGACTTATCAAGTTCCTATGGAAGTCCGTTCTGACCGGGGTACTACTCTAGCTTTACGTTGGCTGGTACAATACTCTCGCCAGCGTCCAGGTCGCACCATGGCTAACAGATTGGCTAATGAATTAATGGATGCTGCTAATGAAACAGGTAGTGCTATTCGTAAGCGTGAAGAAACGCACCGGATGGCAGAAGCTAATAAGGCATTTGCTCACTATCGTTACTAAAAGTAGTAAAGGATCGATATATCGCCATCGCCATGGCGGTATATCCTTGAGAAGGTCAGATAAAATTTCCTCAAAAGACGGTTTCCCGTATAGAGTATAGAATCTTAACAAAGAGTAATATACAAGATATCTGTAAGACAAAATCTATTAGGAGGTAACTGTGGCACGGATAAACCCGCTAGAGAGGGTACGCAATATCGGTATTGCGGCGCATATAGATGCGGGAAAAACAACAACAACAGAGAGAATATTATTTTACTCTGGGATAATTCATAAAATTGGCGAAGTTCACGAGGGAACTGCTGTCACAGACTGGATGGAACAGGAGCGGGAGCGGGGAATCACCATCACCGCTGCTGCTATCAGTACCAGCTGGAATGATCATCAAATTAACATTATCGATACTCCAGGTCACGTTGACTTCACCATTGAAGTTGAGCGCTCAATGCGCGTATTAGATGGTGTAATTACTGTATTTTGTTCTGTAGGTGGGGTACAACCCCAATCTGAGACTGTATGGCGACAAGCAGACCGCTATAAAGTCCCACGGATTGCCTTTGTTAATAAAATGGACCGGACAGGCGCGAACTTCTATAAAGTTCATGAACAGCTGCGCGATCGCTTGCGAGCGAATGCGATCGCCATCCAACTACCAATTGGTAGCGAAACTGAATTTAGCGGTATTGTCGATTTGGTAGGGATGAAATCATATATCTACACCAACGACCAAGGTACCGACATCAAAGAAGCGGAAATACCAGCGGAATTAGCAGAAGAAGCGGCAAAATATCGGACTAAGCTGATAGAAGCGGTATCTGAGACCGATGACGTGCTGATGAATAAGTACTTTGAAGGTGAAGAACTAACAGAAGCGGAAATTCGGTCTGCTTTGCGAAAAGGAACCATCTCCGGCAAAATTGTCCCAGTCCTTTGTGGTTCAGCCTTTAAAAACAAAGGCGTGCAATTGATGTTGGACGCAGTTGTGGATTATCTTCCAGCACCAATTGATGTTCCGCCAATTCAAGGCACATTAGCTAGTGGTGAGGTGCTAGAACGCCGAGCTGATGATAATGAACCCTTATCAGCTTTAGCATTCAAGATTATGGCTGACCCTTATGGTCGTCTGACTTTCATTCGAGTTTATTCTGGAGTGCTGAAAAAGGGTAGCTACGCCCTCAATGCTACCAAAAATAAGAAAGAACGGATTTCCCGTCTAGTGGTGTTGAAGGCAGATGACCGCCTTGATGTGGATGAATTGCGTGCTGGGGATATAGGCGCAGCTTTGGGATTGAAAGATACCTTGACTGGTGACACGCTTTGTGACGAAAATGCACCAGTAATTCTAGAATCTCTATTCATTCCTGAGCCTGTCATCTCGGTAGCGGTTGAGCCTAAAACCAAGAATGACATGGACAAATTGTCCAAAGCACTACAGTCTTTATCAGAAGAAGACCCGACATTCCGTGTCAGGGTTGACCCCGAAACCAACCAAACCGTAATCGCGGGGATGGGAGAGTTACACCTGGAAATTCTGGTAGACCGGATGTTACGCGAATTTAAAGTAGAAGCAAATGTGGGTGCGCCACAAGTTGCTTATCGTGAGACAATTCGCAAATCAGTCGCTAAAGTCGAAGGGAAATTCATCCGTCAAAGTGGTGGTAAAGGTCAGTATGGTCACGTTGTGATCGATTTGGAACCAGGAGAACCAGGCAGCGGATTTGAATTCGTCTCTAAGATTGTGGGTGGTGTGGTGCCAAAAGAATATATTGGTCCAGCCGAGCAAGGAATGAGAGAATGCTGTGAATCTGGTATTTTAGCTGGTTATCCACTGATAGATATCAAGGCGACTTTGGTACATGGCTCTTACCATGATGTGGATTCTTCAGAAATGGCCTTCAAAATTGCGGGGTCAATGGCGTTGAAAGAAGCTGTTGCGAAAGCTTCACCTGTCTTATTAGAGCCTATGATGAAAGTTGAGGTAGAAGTTCCCGAAAACTATCTTGGGGATATAATGGGTGACCTCAATTCCCGTCGCGGTCAAATTGAAGGCATGGGTTCCGATCAAGGTCTGTCCAAAGTGACTTCTAAAGTCCCCTTGGCAGAAATGTTTGGCTACGCCACTGATATCCGCTCAAAAACCCAAGGTCGGGGCATCTTCTCGATGGAGTTTAGCCACTATGAAGAAGTACCTCGCAACGTGGCTGAGGCAATCATCGCAAAAAGCAAAGGGAACGCTTAATTAAAAAAGGAAACGAGGATTCATGGCACGCGCAAAGTTTGAAAGGAACAAACCTCACTTAAATATTGGTACTGTTGGCCACGTTGATCATGGTAAAACCACTTTAACAGCAGCTATTACTATGACCTTGGCCGCAATGGGTCAAGCGGTAGCTAAGGGCTACGACCAAATTGATAATGCTCCTGAAGAGAAAGCTCGCGGTATTACTATCAATACTGCTCACGTAGAGTACGAAACTGGTAATCGGCACTATGCTCACGTAGATTGTCCCGGTCACGCTGACTACGTGAAAAATATGATCACAGGTGCAGCTCAGATGGATGGTGGTATCCTAGTAGTGGCTGCGACTGACGGACCTATGCCCCAAACCCGAGAACATATTCTCTTAGCTAAACAAGTAGGTGTTCCTAGTCTGGTTGTCTTCTTGAATAAAGAAGATTTGATGGATGACCCAGAACTTTTAGAGTTGGTAGAATTAGAACTACGCGAATTGCTTTCTAGCTACGATTTCCCTGGGGATGATATTCCGATTGTGAAAGGTTCTGGTTTGCAAGCTTTAGAAGCTATGACTAAGAACCCCAAGATCCAAAGGGGTGAAAATGAATGGGTAGACAAAATCTATGATTTGATGGATGCTGTGGATAGTTATATCCCCACACCAGAACGGGACATAGACAAGCCTTTCTTAATGGCGGTGGAAGATGTTTTCTCTATTACAGGTCGTGGGACTGTAGCTACCGGACGGATTGAACGTGGTAAAGTCAAAGTTGGCGATAACGTTGAGTTAGTAGGGCTGAGAAACACCAAGGCTACTACTGTAACTGGAATCGAGATGTTTAAGAAGAGTCTTGACGAGGGTATGGCTGGTGATAATGCCGGTGTACTCCTACGGGGGATTCAAAAGGATGATATTGAACGGGGTATGGTAATCGCCAAACCTGGTTCTATTACTCCCCATACTCAGTTTGAGGGAGAAGTTTATGTATTGACCGAAAAAGAAGGTGGTCGCAAAACTCCCTTTTTCGCTGGCTATCGCCCCCAATTTTACGTGCGTACAACTGATGTAACTGGTACGATCAAAGCCTTTACCGCTGATGATGGCTCAGACGCAGAAATGGTGATGCCAGGCGACCGGATCAAAATGACTGTAGAGTTAATCAACGCGATCGCGATTGAGCAAGGTATGCGTTTTGCTATTCGGGAAGGTGGGCGTACCATTGGTGCGGGCGTTGTCTCCAAGATATTGAAATAGTACTCCCCTTTGGGCTCTCATTACCAAGGAGCACAGATGGTAATTTACCCTGTGCTCCTTTTTATGTCCTCTGTCTATGGGCAAAGTTAAACCAAAATTAAACCAAAATTAAACCAAAATTAAACCTTACCGTACCTGGAAAACTGAAAATGGCAACTCTACAGCAGCAGAAAATTAGAATTCGCTTACAAGCTTTTGATCGACGACTACTGGATACATCTTGCGAGAAGATTGTAGACACAGCTAACCGCACTAATGCTACAGCTATAGGACCTATTCCTTTACCCACAAAACGCCGGATATATTGCGTTCTGCGGTCACCACACGTAGATAAAGATTCACGCGAGCATTTTGAAACTCGGACTCATCGCCGAATTATTGATATCTATCAGCCTTCTTCCAAAACTATCGATGCTCTGATGAAGTTGGATTTACCTTCTGGTGTAGATATTGAAGTGAAGTTGTAATCGCCTAGTTGTTTCGGAGAAGCAGTTGACAGTTAACTGTCAACAGTCTTCTTTTAATGTTACAATTTATCTGAAAGTGAGGGAAGTTATTCAAAATTAAGTTTGTTCTCGTCGCATTTATCCTAATCTCAAATGACATTTTCTTCTCAGATAGCAGTCCGCGAATTACCTATATTTCCCTTACCAGAAGTGGTTTTGTTCCCTGGAAGACCATTACCTCTACATGTATTTGAATTTCGCTATAGAATCATGATCAATACGATTTTAGCTAGCGATCGCAGGTTCGGAGTATTAATGGTTGACCCCATTAAAGGGACAATTGCCAATGTTGGCTGTTGTGCGGAAGTCATTCATTATCAACGATTACCGGATGACCGGATCAAAATGTTGACTTTAGGACAGCAAAGGTTTCGCATCTTAGAGTATGTCCGCGAAAAACCTTATCGTGTTGGTTTAGTAGAATGGATCGAAGATGAACCACCATCTAAAGACTTGAGACCAATCGCTGCGGAGTTAGAACAACTATTGCGGGATGTTGTCCGTCTTTCAGCCAAGTTAACTGACCAAAATATCGAATTACCAGATGATTTACCAGCTCTACCTACAGAACTATCTTATTGGGTAGCTAGTAATCTTTATGGTGTCGCTCCTAAGCAGCAATCTTTACTAGAAGTACAGGATACAGTGGCTCGACTAGAGCGAGAAGTCGAGATTTTGACTTCTACTCGCAACCATTTGGCGGCACGCTCAGTTCTCAAAGATACATTTGATGACATTAACTCATAACCTATGATCAATATTATTAGGTACTGATAGGTAAAATATTATAGCTACCAAAAATTTTTAGCGCTTCTGTATAGGTGCTTAATTCCTGTAGTGCTGTCTGCATCAGTGGTTGTTTTATATCGCCTTCTAGGTCGAGGAAAAACAAGTATTCCCCTAAATAACGTTTAGTGGGACGGGACTCGATGCGACTGAGATTGATACCCAAATTAGCAAAAACTTCCAAGCTTTTGATCAATGCGCCTGGTACATTAGCTGGTAAGCTGAAAGCTAAGGATGTATGGGTATGATTATTTGTATATATATCATCTTTTATATGTTGCGTATTTTTAAAATTGTATTTATCTTCGCCCTGACTAATAATCCAAAAGCGAGTGCAATTTTCTGGATGGTCGTTGATCCCGCTAGCTAATATGGGTAAATTATAAAGTTCAGCTGCTCTACCAGAAGCGATCGCAGCTGCTGTGGAGTCCAGTGTCAATGTCTCTAGGGCGATGGCTGTGGAATTACTGGGAATCAAATTGACATTGGGTAAATACTGCGCCAACCATGCTTGACATTGTGCTAAAGCTTGAGGGTGAGAATATACTTTTTGAATGCTTTCTAAGTTAGAAGCAGCAGAAATTAAAGTATGAATAATGGGTAGGACTAAGGCTAATCGGATCTGTAACTTATCTAATTGCCATAGTGTATCCATCGTCATGCTGACACTACCTTCGATGGAATTCTCTACAGGTACAACCGCTATATGGGAGTTATGTTCATTTACTGCTTTGAGTGATTGAGCTATAGTAGGATAAGGGAATAACTGCGCCTCGATTCCCCAATTTTTTCGCAACCACTGCAGATAAAATAAAGCTGCTTGTTCTGTATAAGTGCCAGATGGTCCTAAATGTGTAATGATCATAAAAAGAATTAAGAATTATTATTCGGTCGCCTCATGGTTACAAAGTTTACTGCTTCTCAGTCAGTGGAAATTTCCGTACCTGAGTATTCTCTGCCCATTCAGCATTACTTGCGCCAACCTCAACGTTTAGTCAATGCTTTATCCGATCATAGCCGGATTGAACAGATTTCCGCAGAAGTTTTTCGCTTAAAAATGCGCCCTTTAACTTTTGTTTCCTTGAGGTTTCAGCCTACTGTGGATATGAGAGTTTGGGCGGGAGCGAATGGAACAATTTTTTTGCGATCGCTCAATTGTGAAATTTTGGGTTTTGAGTATGTTAACCAACGCTTTTCTCTGAATTTAAAAGGTTATTTATCACCTTACTCCATAAATCATGGTACTCGCTTAGAGGGAAATGTCGATTTAGAGGTTTTAGTGGATATTCCTTATCCGCTGTTGTTGACACCTGAGTCAATCTTAATAGCCACAGGTAATAGTTTACTAAAAAGTGTATTATTGACGATTAAACAAAGACTGCTCCGTCATTTGTTAGTAGATTATCACCAATGGATTATTTCCCAAACCGCAGAACAAAGTATTGAAATTAATAGCGCCGAATTACCAATTTTAAATTTGGCAAGGACGAAAGGATAAACGATGTAAACGACAAGTCCCATATTTTTGTAGCGCCAAAAGATGGCGTGGACTACCATAACCTTTGTTTCGCTCCAAATCATATAAAGGATACTTGAGAGCCAGACGGGACACCAAATCATCACGCCAAACTTTAGCCATAATACTAGCAGCCGCAATATTCAGCGACTGCTCATCTCCCTTAATAATTGTCTGCTGCCGGGTAAATAACTCCGGGATTGATTGATTACCATCAATTAAACAGAGTGTAGGCTGTACTTTTAACTTGAGTACAGCCCTTCTCATGGCCAATAATGTCGCTTGCAAAATATTTAGTTGGTCAATTTCCGCAGTTGTAGCAAAACCAATTTTCCAGTCTATAGCTAGCGCAGAAATTTCCTGCGCTAGCTGAGTTCTCCGAAAACTAGATAACTTTTTACTATCTTTAATTTTTGATGCCATCAGCTGGGGAAAAGCATCTTTTGGTAAAATTACTGCTGCTGCAACTACAGGACCAAATAACGCACCTCGCCCCACTTCGTCTACACCAGCTACTATCCCCTGACTGAGACTGTGCTCAGTCTGAGAAAAAAGGGATAACTCCAACCAACTCAATTTGCAGCCATACATTGGTCCTATCTCTACCATGAGACATTCTTCTCCGAGTTTCCCTAGCTCCCAGCGTCTCCTTAGCCTTCTTCATGACCAGAATTATCTGTACTTAGAGCTGAGGAGCGACGACGAATCCGCCGATTGGGAGTAGAAATTTGATTCACTTCCCCATGTTCACCAGAGAAGCTAACAAATTCTTCATCTACTTGTATTTGCGGGAAGAAAGATTCTTCTTGCTCAACTTTGGGAGTAGGTCGATTAACTGAGCTAATTTCCGTCGCTGTCGGTTGTTCAATTATTATTGGTACTGCTCTTGGTACTGCTATTGGTTCTGGCTTTGGTCCTGGCTTTGGCTCTGGCGTTGGTGGAGGAGAAAATTCCATCTCTGGTAAATTTGCCAATTCTCCAGGCTGAACAATGTTAATAATTAGGGACTTGTGGTTTTTAACTTCTCGGTCCAATTTTACTGTAGGAGAAACTCCCATCAGAGCAAAAACATCTTGCTCACTGCGAGACATTTCCACAGAAATAACCTCTGGTGGTTCCACCATAGGTTTGATAGGCTCTATTTTCACCTTCGCCCGCTCACCTCTTTCATTCCATCCAGACTTACCTAAAGCAGGGGAAGGAATTTCTGATGTGGTTGTTAGTTCAGATTCCGGGTCCAAGTCCAAATCTGGCTCGTTAACAAAAGCCATAGAATTGGGGACAAACCGAGATTCATCTTTACCGTTACCTCCATTCAAGCCGATGCGACTGCGACGGGTACGATTCCGTCGTTTATTCTGGTCTGCCAATTCTTGATAACTAGGATGATGGATTAAATGCATGGAACCTAGTTCCGTTTCGCCTTCAAATCCTTCGCTAAATCCTTCGTAGACTTCTCTCGCCTCCACAGTCCGGGTTACTTGTTTAGCTTCTCTTTGTGGTCCGGGGACAAATCGTTCTGATATTTCTACCGCTGGTATGGGTAAACGGTTTTGATTTTCTCCAGGTAGGCGGACAGTATGACCTAGCCCGCCGCAAGAGGGACAAGTTTCTCCAAACAATTCATAGATGTTTTGACCTTGTCGTTTACGAGTCAGTTCGACTAAACCTAGCTCGGTAAGTTGAGCAATTTGCGGGCGAGCTTTGTCAGCTTTCAGTGCTTTATTAAAATGCTCTAAAACTTGTAGTTGATCGCGCCGTGATTCCATATCAATGAAATCCACAACAATTACACCAGCAATATTCCGTAATCGCAACTGACGCGCAATTTCTGTGGCGGCTTCGCAGTTTGTCCACAAAACTGTCTCTCTAGCTGTGGCTGAGCGGGTAAAAGAACCTGAGTTGACATCAATGACAGTTAAAGCCTCTGTTGGTTCGATGATCACGTACCCACCAGAAGGTAGATCTACTCTGGGTCTGAGGGCTTCGCGCACAGCAGCATTGATGCGGAAATATTCCAAGATCGGCGAGCGATCGCGATGATGGTCGATCAATAATCCTTGTGGTGTTTGACCGCCACTCCAGTTTTGTAAATATTGCTTAACCCGTTTTAACCCAGTATTGGAATCGACAACAATCCGATTCACATCACCACCATACATATCTCTTAATACACGCTGGATGAAATCATCATCTCGATTTAATAATGCTGGTGCTCTGGTAGAATGTGCCTCCTGTTGAATAGCTTCCCATTGTCTTTGCAAAACTTCTAAATCTTCGATAATTGCTTCTTCTGGTTTTCCTTCCGCTTCTGTGCGGACTAATAGACCCATGCCAGCGGGTTTAATCAAAATTGCTAGTGCTCGCAATCGGTTACGCTCACTTTCGCTTTTAATCCGTCGGGATAAATTCACCCCTCGCCCATAGGGCATCAGGACTACATACCGTCCAGGTAGAGTAATGTTACCTGTTAGTCTAGGACCTTTTGTCCCTGTTGGCTCCTTCATCACTTGAACCAAGACTTTTTGTTGCGGTGTCAACAGTTCTGTAATCGCTGCTGCACTTCGCTTTAACCTCAATGGACCCAAATCTGTGACATGAATAAATCCATTCCGCTCTGGGTCACCGATATTTACAAAAGCAGCATCTATCCCAGGTAATACATTTTCTACTACTCCTAAGTAGATGTCACCAATTTGATGATGTCCTGTAGCAACCACCAACTCTTGTATTTGATCTTCGGAAAATACGGCAGCGATTTGATGCTGTTCCGCAATAATAATTTGTTTTGGCATTCAATTTCCTCAAAAATTGGTAGCACCAAGCAGATATTTGTAGGATGCTTTTGTTATACCTCTCGCTCCTACTAAAACCAATACCAGGCACCATGGGGAATAAAAATTGTAAGTTTGAGCAGAGCTGGAGCCGCTCCGTCTCTTGTGAGAAAAATCTCTCAAAGTTATGGAGAGCTAATGACACAGTAATTGCGTTTACACGCTTCATATTCTGATAAAACAGATGCATCAGGTTTCAGTGATAAAATCAACCTTCCTTGGCTGATTTCTGATGTAATACACTTACGATTTAAGCTCACGTTACTCTCACTCCAGTGTTGTCAAAATCAAAGGATGAGAAAACACGACAAGAGAGTTTGTGTTTTTTGCCTGGAAGTTAGTTACACTAGCCAAGTTTTGTCCTTCACGCTACATACTATCAGAGTAGTGAATCAGGTCATTCAACGCAGCGCCAGAAATTTTTCGTCTTCCGATTCTAACGCAACCTTACTCAAAATAATTCCTGTGATGTATTTCACCGCAAGCAACTAGCATTTAGTTACTCAGCCTGTGAAATTATATCCCTAAAACCAGCCTCTGACGGTGAATATGCAGGAGATGGAATTCTGCTTTTTCCGCTACCTTTAGCATAGACAAAATTTGCTCAGGACGCAATATCACACCGCTGATGGGGCAGGCGATCGCTAGTCCCCAGGCTGTAAAAGTCGAATCTAGATTATCATACCCAGCATCCATCCCCGCACCCAATTCCCCAGCCCAGAGCAATATCTTACCAAAAGAACGGCTTCCTCGACCAATAAAGTCTTCCATAGCTGAAATACTCGCATCGGTGAAATTCACTTTCACTGACCGCATCTGCCGGAATTCTTGCTTGAGTAAATTTTGTTTACGTTGAAATTCCGTAGTAGATAATGAATGCCACTGAAATGGTGTATGTGGTTTAGGTGTGAAGTTAGAAATCGTTAAATTAAAACTCAGTGATTTTCTCCCCTGTGCCCAACATTCTCGTTTTAACCAATGCACCGTTTCCACGATGCCTAAAACATCATCATCGGTTTTTCCAGGTAACCCAATCATAAAATACAATTTGATTTTATCCCAGCCTTGCTCCCATACAGTGTGTACTCCCCGTAATAATTCTTCATACAATTCTGGGTAAGTTAATACCCAGCAAATGACTGCCGAATCCCAAGGCTTATTTACTGCTAAACGCTCGTTACCCAGATAACGGGCCGATTTTAAGATATCCGATGTGATTAGTCGTTCAACTGAAACAGCCACTGTGCTATGTTCTAGCTACCCTAAATTACAGCTATCTATCGCTCATATTAACATCATTTTAGAGCTTTCAACAGTATTAGTGGCCAGTAAATCAGAAATATTTCTCAAAAATCTGGTGACTGGGCGGCGGTTTCATCCAGACTAGTATGTTACATAAGCAACATGGCGATTAGCTCTGCTCTTTGCCAAATCTTTATCACTTTAGTCAGTCTATTTAAAGATTACAATAACCCTCAATTAAAGTGTATTTACATATACATTTTTTTGCTGCGAGTTCAAAAACAATCAACATAGATATTGAATGTGATCATGCATCATCAAGTAGATTGGTTTACAGATGTTTATTTAGTGTAAAAATAGCCTAAATCACCAGTCCTATACACCGATTTTTTAGTGATCTAGATCACCAAAATCTTATGAGTCGATCACATTTTCTACCACAATTAATCTTAGATAATGTGTAATATAAAAATTGGTTTATTGCTTATGAAAAGTCAGTTTGCGATTCGTCAACTAGTAGAAAAAGCCTTACACATAAAAAAGTTAACACCAGAGATAGAAAATGAAATCAACTCAGAACTGACAAAACTAGGTTATATCTCTGATGTAGATTATGAAGCCCTAGAATTATTAATGGCAGAGATGGACGCTGGACGAGTGCAATTGGTACCTAGTTGGAGTTGAGAAGACCCTATGCTGATGGACTGATGGGAAAAATAATTAAATTTCCGGATAATTAGCCCCTAAATTTGAGATAATATGGAATAAGTAACTGTCCAGCATTTGCTGCACAGGGATTATTATGTTGAGTGTAAATTAAAGACAAAAGAGCCAAGAGTAGTGTCAGTCGAAACTATCGAGAAGCGTTCCACGTCCCGCAAACTCGCACCTCAGTATCGTGTTTTACTCCATAATGACGATCATAACTCAATGGAGTACGTAGTTCAGGTACTATTGGCCACCGTCCCGAGCCTGACTCAGCCTCAAGCTGTGAGCATCATGATGGAGGCCCATAGCAGTGGGGTAGCGTTAGTCATTACATGTGCTCAAGAGCCAGCGGAGTTCTATTGCGAAACATTGAAAAGTCACGGTTTGACAAGTACGATTGAACCGGACGAATAATGCAAACAAACTTGCTTGCGTTAGCTCAGCGTCCAGCACCATTAAGAATGGGTTGTTTTATCCTAGCTTTATTACTTTTATGGTTGCCTTTAGCTACACCAATCTACTTACTAGTAAAAGATACTAACTTAGCTAGTATTGCAACATTAGTTATACTATATATAGAGTTTATTCTTCTCCTCAAGGTTTGGGGTCTTGTGGTCAAACAACAACCCCATGTATTCAGCTATTATGGGTTAAAATTTACAAGACTAAATGGAGTTGACCTTTTAAATGGGTTAATTCTGGGATTATCGAGCGTAGTGATTTTGTTTTGCTTAGAAGGATGGCTAGGTTGGTTAGTTTGGCAAAATCCGCCAGCCAATTTCAGTAAAATAGTTTTAGAGAGTTTAGCAGTTGGTCTAGCTATAGGATTGGCGGAAGAATTGTTGTTTCGGGGTTGGCTATTGACAGAATTACAGCAAGACTATAGTTTTAACTTAGCAACTTGGGTAGATGCAGTTATATTTGCTGGCGCACATTTTATTAAACCTCTAGAGGCGATCAAACATACATTACCCCAATTTCCGGCTTTATTGTTTTTGGGGTTGACGCAGGTATGGGGAAAACAATGGCGCAGAGGACGCTTAGGCTTACCAATTGGTCTGCATAGCGGTTTAGTCTGCTGCTACTATATAGTTAATGTGGGAAATTTGGTCAACTATACCGGAAAAATTCCTGACTGGGTAACTGGCGTCAATAAAAATCCTTTACAGGGAGTAATGGGAATTTTATTTATGGGAGGACTGGCTTTATGGATGGGTCGAAATTCCAGCAAAACTCCTGTATCAGACAAGATTTCCTGATTTCTGGCTAACAGGAATACTAATCACGAATTCAGTTCCTCCTCCAGAGCGAGCAAAACAATATAAAGTCCGATTCAGGAATAACTACATTCACCAACCAGTTAATTCCGAACTTATCCAATAAAGGTAATATCTGCACAAACTGTTTTTTACCATTGAGCACAAAGTCAAAATTTTGCACAGTAATATTTTCAATCTAATAACTTTGTACCTACTAAACAAGCTTTGATTAAAACTGTCCCAACTAAATTTGCTGCTTCCAACTCCGCACATAGTAAATTAGCTCCTGTTAAGTCAGTACCAGCTAAATTCGCCCTGCGCAAATCCACTTCTTCCAGATTAGATTCATTTAATAAAGCACCACGCAAATCAGCTTGACTTAAATCAGCTCCTTGGAGGTTCGCCCCTGTAAGGTTAGCTCCCCGTAAATCAGCTCCCCGTAGGTCAACACCTTGGAGATTAACATTGATCAAATTAGCTCCACTCAAGAAAGCACCGGCTAAAGATGCGTTCATAAGTATAGCACTCATCAGATTAGTACCTCGTAAATTGCTACCTCGTAAATCAGCCCCCTCTAAATTTGCTTGGATTAAGTTAGCACCCGCTAGGTTAGCACGCAAATCAGTTTTCTGGAGATTTGCACCCATTAAATTACACCCTTCTAAATGCCCTCCCTCTAATTTGGAACCAGCAAAGTTGGCTCCAATTAATCTCGCTCCGGCTAAATTGATATAACTTAAATCCAGTTGGGATAGGTCTTCATCTTCTAAGTTCACCCCTGCAAGCTGTCTAATTTTTCCTAATCTAATCTCAGCTACGTTCATTTCTATTAAGTACTAATTTATTTAAAAAACATTTAAAAAACATTAGCTCTGACTATCCCAGGAAGAATCCAGCATCCACATGCTAGTACTAAATTTAGGTGCCATTAGAGATAAGTCTAATCCTTGTTGTAAACCTATAACTAATAAAGTTAAAGTATCTACAAGTTTAGGGTCAAAGCGTGTTGACTGTTGTTGGCGACAGATATTTAAAGCTGTATTTAAAATTTCTTCTCCGCTTTTATCTGTATCTTTCTGCTGAATCAGCTGCCATTGAAAATCAGCTGCTAAAGCCAAAATTCTCGACTCTAGAGGAATTTCGTCCCCAGCTAACCCGGCCGGTGTCCCTGTCCCATTCCACCATTCAGTTTGGTGCATGATAATTTGGGCGATCGCTCGCAGTCTAGGCATAGTCCGCAAGACTTGTGCGCCTGCAACTAAAGGACAAGTTAAGGGACAAACAGCATCTTCTTCATAGTGTGTAGATGTTCCAGGGTCAAAAATACTTTCTGCTTTCTGTAATGGGTCTATGCGATGCAGCAAGCTGGCCAGGCGGAGTCGCTTAATTTGCCATGCAGGTAAGTCTAATAATTGTCCCATCGTTTCGGCGATCGCCGCTACTTCAGTCGCAGCCAGAGGATTACGGATATCCGTTACATCCATTAATTGCGCCATGCGTAAAAATGCTTGGACTTCATTGGCAACCAAGTTATGGTCTAAAGACTGATGGTGCAAGGTTTCCATGGCTGGTAGTTTGGCTTGTCCCCTTTGGAGGTAATCCACAACCCGCGAAACAACTCCACCAAAATCCTGGGGAGAAAAAATAGTTGTGGGGATAGTTTGTTGGTTCGCAGTCAGTTTATTGGCTAATTCTGGGTTATATTTTTCGATATGGTCAATGGCCAGTTTGGCAGTTTCCCTCACCAAGTCTGGTTCAAATGTCCATAAACCATAGAATTTGCGCTGTAAATCTGATTTTGGCACACCCCCATCACCGTAGTCAGAATCTGACAATTCTTGACAAATTACCATAGCAGTATACTTGGACGACAAAATAATTAAATGCCATTCTTGCCTTACAGGGTCTTCAGGAGCCAAAGTCACCAAGTCTATGTTTACCAACTGGCTAGTAGGGTGTTCTATAAATCCAGAGTCACCAGCAACCATAATTGCAATTGCTTGGCTATGTTGAGCAATATCCGCATACCTATTGGCTTCTTGTAAATACCATTTACCCTGTTGAAAAGCTGCTATTACTAATGGTTGATCATCACTATCTAAAACATGATCTTCTAAAGCGTGACATAGAGAGACAAGGGTATTTTTATAGTACACTCCGAAGCGAAGTGGTCTAATGCTATGGCGATGCGATACTTCTAACTTTTGGAGAATTGAACCTTCAAGCATGGGATTAGGCAGGGGGGAAGGGAATTAAGGGGTGAGGGAGATGTATTTTTGGGTGTGTTCTATGGGAGCAGAAAGCGCTGTTTCTATTTCAGCACAACCTAGTTCAGTTTCCAGGATTTTCATCACTTCCCTACCGAAGTCTTGGGGATTTTGTCTCCAAGCTTGTAAGCAGACTCCTCCAAAAAAAGCACCTAGTGGTTCAGGATTCCACAAGAGTTTTTTAGCTGTCCAAGGCATTAAACTCATTGGATCATAACCTGGTTGCAGAATACCCTCCTTAAAAGCATATTCTTCTAAATGAGTATGAGGTTGCAACCCAATGAAGAATATTGCTGGTTCAACTTTATCCGCGCCGAAAATCTGCTCTAGTTCACGGTGATAAGCGATGGTTTGGCGAATCGTTTCTGGGCGTTCGTCAATGACATTAAAGGAGTAATTGACAGAAACTAAATCGTTGAAACCTGCAGCTTTTAAATCACGACAATTTTGCAAAACATTACGCAAATTGTAACCCATGCGCATTTTTCGTACCAGTTCCTGAGAACCGCTAGTAATCCCGATTTCAAAATAATTCATCCCTGTTTTTACCATCAGTTCACACAACTGGGGAGTGAGATTATCAGCTCTAATATATGCTGCCCAGTGGATATCTCTCATCCCAGAATCAACAATTTGTTGCAGCAGATCCACAGCATCGTCAATAAATTTCTTCGCAGGTATGAACTGTGCATCAGTAAACCAGAAGTTACGCACACCTCGGTTATAGAGTTGTCGGATTTCAGCTATTATCTCTTGAGATGGATTTATCCGCACCTGTTTACCTTCAACTACTGTATAGACACAGTAACAACAGTTATGAGGACAGCCTCGCTTGGTTTGGACGCCAATATAAAAGTCTTGATCTTGCAAATAGTAGCTAAATTCTGGCCAGATATGACTAATATAATTGTAGTTACAAGCGGTTTTTGCTAATGAGGTAGGTTGTTCATGGATCAACCGATTTCTGGGTTTTTCTTCTCCCACTACATAACAGCGTTCATCTTTAAAGTCACTATTATTTAAAAGTTTTGTCAACAGGGTTTCGCCTTCCCCAACAGAAATAATAGTGCCTTTTGGTAGGCTTCTACCCAGCTGTTCATAAAATACACTAACTGCACCACCGCCTAAAACTAACCTAGTTGTAGGATTATATTTCTTGGCTCGCTTTAAACCGCTTTTAACTAAAGTCAGATTGCGCCATAATTCTAGATAATAAGCAATGAAGATCCGTAATCCACCTATAGCGCCTCGTAATTTCACTAAGGGATTTTTCGCGTAGTAAAATTCAAAAGCATGTTGGAGAGGATTACCACCCCGTCCGCCTACTGGAGCATATATTTGAATATCACGCCAAGAGAAAACGAGTAATGTTGGCTGAAAATCATCAATACATTTGTCCAGCGCAGGAGCGTAGTCTAATGGTGGTACTGTACCTAAGTCAAAAATTCTCTGCTCGATGTGGGGAAATTGTTTGTGGACATGATCGGCTAAATAAATAACTCCAATAGGAAAGATAGGGTTACATGGCAGCCGAACGTAAAGAATTTTATTTTCACTCATATTAGGGTTAACCGATGTCTTACCGTTTTTTGGGGAACTCTTTTAATCTAACTAGCTACCAATAAGCTTTATGAGAGGAAATTTTATATATTTTTACAATAGCACTCAGTTTATGCATTCAGCGACAATTTCTTAAAGAAAATGATATCTCAGTTGATTGCTGCTAAAGTTTTACTTAAATTATCAATTCTGTGAGAAATCATCCGGAAAATCTTAGTTGGTAGTCGGAGTTACAAAAAACGGGGATCTGCCAATGCTAAGTTGATTAGTGTAATATAAAATTGTGGCGTAAAAGCTCCTCAGCAATTATGGCTCAGATATTAGATCCTCTACCACCACAGCATTCGGGGGAAATCCTCTGCTGCTATGTTAATGCCACGAGCAAGATTCAGGTGGCTCGCATCTCCAATGTTCCCAACTGGTACTTTGAAAGGGTAATCTTTCCTGGACAAAGGCTGGTCTTTGAAACTCCTCAAGAAGCGCTTATGGAGATTCATACGGGTACGATAACAAGTCAAATTCCCCTAGATACCATTCCATGCGATCGCCTCGCAATCAGCGAACCCAATGAACATGAGTTTGATCTAGAGCCAATAAATAACCATCTGGTAGTGCAATCGATTAATAAAAAAGCTAATGATAACACAAAATCGTTACAAATTGCACCGATTAGTATCTGTTGATTAAAAAAATGTTATTCACATAATACATAGTTAGGTTGCTCAAATTAGCAACCTTTTTTATTGTCAACTTTTTATTGTTCACTATTGTCACCAAAAATTATCTTATGCATTTACCTTCTTTTTTGTGGTTGTGGAAAATAGCTGCTTGGTCTATGGGATACTCATTGCTGGCATATTTATTACTAGCAATTACTGGGGTTTGGATGTTCCAAGCTAGGACTAAAGGGAGCTACGCGGGGATAAAAATATGGGGATGGAGTGAAACCATCCCATTACAATTGATCCACTATATATTTGGTATTACCATGACAAGTTTGGTAATCCTGTTATTAGGGATTGGCATTATTGGTACCTTGGGACATTTTGGCACTTTAGGACATTCATCACACTTGGTCGCAGGATTCCTAGTTGTACTATTGGTTTTGGCGTCTGGTTTTAGCGCCATGCAAATTAAAGCTGGAAAACCCTGGGCTAGAAATTTACATATTGGGTTAAATCTAGTTATGCTCATCGGCTTTATTTGGGTTTCTTTAAGCGGTTGGTTTGTAGTCCAAAAGTATTTACCATAGCAAGAAAGAATATGGATGATTTTACAAACACACCCACGTTAAAGTTAGAACAAGTAAGTCTGTTCACAAGGCTGAAAATCCCAGCCCAAGGTAATCAGCAAGGTTACCCTATTTTACAAAATGTGTCTTTTTCAGTATTCCCTGGCGATCGCCTAGCTCTTGTGGGTAGCTCGAACGCTGGTAAAACCTCCCTATTGCGCCTAATTAATCGGTTAACAGAAGTAAGTAGCGGTAAAATCTATTTGGAAAATCAGGAATATGGGCAAATTCCTGTGGTGCAATTACGCCAGCAGATAACTCTGGTTCAACCAGAAAATAAATTATTGGGGATGACAGTTGGGGAAGCTTTAGCTTATCCTTTAGTTTTGCGTCGTTTGTCCCCACAGACAATTCAGCAGAGAGTCGATCATTACCGAGAAAAATTGCAAATCCCCCAGGAATGGTTGAATAGGACAGAAGTGCATCTTTCCTCTGGACAAAGACAATTGGTAGCGATCGCCCGCGCCCTAGTTATTCAACCCAAGATCCTCCTCTTAGACGAGCCAACCAGTGTGCTAGATAGTCATACAGCAACTCATTTAATCACCACCCTCATCCAGATATCTCAAACTCAATCGACTATAGTACTGATGGTAAATAATCAAATTGACCTAGCCCAAGAATTTTGCACCCGATTACTTTATCTTCAGCAAGGTCAATTGTTGGTAAACGAGTTATCATCCCATGTCAGTTGGGAAAACATAAAAGCAAACTTGGTCTCAAAAGCAACTCCAGCAGTAGAAGAATGGAATTAATTAATTTTAGAGGCGATATAAACCTAGTTTTCCCGTTTCTAAGAGATTTGAGTTGTTAAAGTAGGGCGTTGATTACTGAATCTTTCCTTGACTAACTTTGTTTGTGATTGAGTTTGTGATTGAGTTTGTGACTGAGGAAGATTAACGTTCAATGTTTCCATGTTAAACCTGTATCCCACATTGCGGATAGTTTGGATTAAACTGGGTTGGCGTGGATCAAGTTCCACCTTCTTTCTCAGTGATAAGACATGAGTGTCAATAGTGCGTGGATTATCAATCGCATCAGGCCAAGCACGACGCAGTAATTCTGACCTACTCAAGGGAACTCCTCCTGCTTGTGCGAGAACGTATAGCAGACTGAACTCCTGAGGTGTTAAGTCGATGAATTCACCTTGAAAACGTACCCTGCGTTGTACTAAATCAATTTGTAAAGTACCATAATCTAAATAAGCAGGTGCTGATGGTGTACGTTTACGGCGAATAATCGCTTCAACTCTGGCGAGAAATTCTTGCATCCCAAATGGTTTGCTCAAGTAGTCATCTGCTCCGGCTTTTAGCCCGGAAACAATGTCTACTTCATTAGTCCGAGCCGAAAGTATGAGAATCAGCGGCTGTTGTTGACGATGTAACCAACGACAAAACTCAATACCATCACCATCTGGTAAGTCAGCATCTAAAATTATCAAGGTTGGTTGATGGGATAAAAATACTTCCCTAGCTTGATAAATACTAGCAGCTTGATGTACTCGATATTCCAGTTGTTGCAAGTGCCAACCTAGCAACGACCTTAAATGGGGATTCCCCTCAACGATTTCTATACAGACCGAACCCACAATGGTAAGACCCCTTAGCGTCGATGACTCTCAAATTAACAAGCCCATGCTCAAGGTTTTGTAGCCTTCGTTACCTCAACTACTATAATCTTTATATTTGTCTATATTTATCTCGGTCAAAACTTACAAGAAATTTAATTTGTGCTTTATCTACATCCAAGATAGCAATTTTATTAAGTTTTTGTGAAGTTTATTTCCCTGCTCAATTGCCTGTGCTTATACAAGTTTCAATATGTATTAAACAGCGCTTTGCCAGAAGATAATGCTAAAGTTGAGATCCCAGGAGTAGTCTACCAAACAATTTTGATCTGACCCTCTTCCTGATGTAAGATTATTCTTTACCATGGGTTTGTCAGTTACAGGGATGATCATCTGTTAAGCTGCTGAGGGGTGTGACCCCACGTCAAAATATTAACTTTAAGTTAATACTGGAAGAAGGAAGTAGTAATAGTAATAGCAGTAGCTGTAATAGTTCAGCGTGAATCATTGACAATTTTCATTCTCAAGAGATTAACACAGCAGTTATGCTCCAAGACACACAAACCATCCGCCATTATCAAAAACTCACCGACGCCTTCGTCGAGTTATGGAATCGCGGGTATCGTATGGATGATATGCGGATGTATTTGGATGGATATCTAGCCGCGCTGCGACATGATAACACCATAGAGCCTTATTTAATTCATCGCTTAGAGGAAGAAACTAGTCGTTATTTACATGATTCATCAAACTTTGTGATGACACAAACACAAACAGAAGCACAAGCTGATTACCGTTAGTCTAGTTTGATACTTATGAGATATTGAGCAAATTCCCCTCAAGTTGATCTACTTTGGGGGATTTTACTGTTTCCTGTTCCTCAAGGTAGATGTAAAAAACCCTGAAAATCAGTATTATACTAATTTTCAAGGGTTAATTGCATATGATAAACCTAATAGTCTATGAAGCCAGAGCTACTTCCACCATCTGTTGTAGTTCGCCCTTTTGATATAATTCAATCAAGATATCAGAACCACCGACAAATTGACCATTGATATATACCTGGGGAATAGTTGGCCAATGGGAATAGTCTTTAATTCCTTGGCGAATCTCTGGGTCGGAGAGGATATCGTATGTTTCAAAAGGAACGCCCAAAGTATTGAGAATTTGGACAACGTTATTAGAGAAGCCACATTGAGGCATTAACTTGTTTCCTTTCATAAAAACAAAAATCTTGTTTTTATGGATCAAATCAGCTATTTTCGCTTGAGTTTCTGGGGTCATAATTACTTAATTCCTCTTTCCCAATTTTTTTATGAAGCAGCAGTTGCTTGCCAAGTTTCCGGAGTATATGTTTTGAGAGCCAAAGCATGAATTGCTTCGGATGACATAGCTTGTTGCAATGCACCATAGATCAACTGGTGTTGTTGTACCAGTCCAATACCAGTGAACTGCGATGAAACTACTGTTACCTGATAGTGGTCACCACCACCGGTCAAGTCTTGCACCTGAACCAGAGCGTCTGGTAATCCCACCTTGATCATGGTTTCAACCTGTTGTGGACTAATCATCGCAATTCTCGAAAAAAACTTACTTCTCTATTATTAACAAATATCAGAGAATTGCCCTTATTTAGTATATAGCAAGGGAACAGGGAATTAGTTAGCTCGTTGTCGTGGGAAGGGCGCATCAGCGAATCCTAATTCTAGTAGCTGTTGATAGGCTTTTTTACCTAAGTCACGGGTGGGGTTTTGACTTTTGATAATTTGGACTAATAAAGGTACAGCTAAGTCTGATTGATTTAGTGCTCGATGGACCAGCGCTAGCCGATAAGCAGATTCATCTCGCAATTGGGCTGTGTCTAGTGCTTTTTTGCGCAAGGAATCAGATACTCGATTATCAATACCAGAAAAACTAGCGTTCAGGTCTTGATAAAAGCTAGATAATTGATTGAATAGTTGACGTGCTTGTTGCAGTTTTTTTGCCGCAACATCGTATTTTTGCGCAGATACAGCGCTATCTGAATCTTTCAGTAAGTCCTGACCACTCTGTATACTCAGTATTCCACTCCCGTTGCTACTATTACTATTTTGACTTGGGGGTTGTGTACTTTTAGCAGTCTTAGGGTCAGATCCGGGTGTGTAAGGGACATCAGCGAATCCTAAATCTACCAGTTGTTGATAAGCTTTTTTACCTAAGTCGCGGGTGGGATTTTGACTTTTGATAACTTGGATTAATAAGGGTACAGCTAGTTCTGGTTGATTGAGCGATCGCTGTACTAGGGCAAGCTGATAAGCAGATTCATCGCGCAATTGGGCTGCTTCTAGTGCTCTTTTGCGCAGGGAATCAGATATGCGATTATCAATACCAGCAAAACTAGCATTCAGGTCTTGATAAAAGCTAGATAGTTCATTGAATAGTTGACGTACTTCTTGCAGCTTTTTTGCCGCAAGATCGTATTTTTGCGCAGCAGCAGCATCTTCTGAATCTTTCAGCAGATGCTGACCACTTTCTAAACTCATCAGGCTAGTGCCATTTTGACTTTGGGGATGGAGGTTGTTAGGCGAGTTAGGGTCTATTGGCTGTGGACTATTTGTATTTGGGAGTTGTGGTACTTGAGCTTTGACAGGTAATAGCCAACTAAAAACCACAATAAGTAATATGGGCGTGAAGCGAGTTAGGGATTTGACAGCTGGGTTCATGGGCTAAATTTGTCCTTAAATTTGTCCTACTAAATTTGTCCTAAGTTGGGAATCTCAGTCTCTAATAAAAATATTGACAAACTTCGGGTATCTTAACTCTGTTTGTACCTGAGATAAAACAAAATCCCTAAGTCAGTATTTTCTAACTTAGCCTGAATCTACCAAAAATCAAGTGAGTATTTTATCCTATCATGCCGTATATTTAGGGGAATAGACTGGTTTCTTTGATGCTGTTAAATCGCTAATAGACTAACCATGACAGATACCTTAAACCCATCTCCTGGCTCCATAGTCAGTTGTCGCAGTCGTCAATGGGTAGTATTACCAGATGAAAATCAGGACTTGATTCGGCTTCGTCCCCTGAGTGGTAATGAAGAGGAAATCGTTGGTATCTACCGACAGCTAAATAGCCTGGAAAGCATAAAAGCAGCGACATTTCCCCAACCCAGCGTTAATAGTATTAAAGACCACAACTCAGCCCTCTTACTGATGGACGCAGCGCGTCATCTATTAAGAAGCGGAGCAGGTCCATTTCGTTGTTTGGGTAGATTATCATTGCGTCCTCGTCCCTATCAGTTGGTTCCCTTGTTGATGGCGCTGAAATTGGAAACAGTGAGATTGTTGATTGCTGATGATGTGGGGATTGGGAAAACTATTGAAGCGGGATTGATCGCCCGTGAATTGTTGGATAGAAGGGAAGTCAGACGATTGGCGGTTTTATGTCCTCCCCATTTATGCGATCAGTGGGAGCAAGAATTAAGAGAAAAATTTCATATTGATGCGGTGGTAATCCGTTCTGGGACAGCTTCTAAGTTAGAACGAGCGATACCCAATAACTCTCATATATTTAGTTATTATCGCCATATAATTGTCAGTCTCGACTACGCTAAAGCAGAACGTCGTCGAGCTAGCTTTATTACTCATTGTCCCGATTTAGTCATTGTAGATGAAGCTCATACTTGTACCAGTGCTGGGAATAAAAGTACATCCCAACAGCAACGACATCAATTAATTCAACAAATAGCCGAAAAAGCAGAACGTCACCTTTTATTACTCACTGCTACTCCTCATAGTGGGATAGAAGCATCTTTCCTTTCCCTGCTGGGATTACTCCAACCAGAATTTGAGCATTTGACTCTAGACCAATTAAGCCAAAAGGAACGAGAACAACTGGCGAGCCATTTTATCCAACGACGCAGAGTAGATGTAAAAGTCTGGCTAGGTAATGAAACACCATTTCCAGAACGTCAATCTGATGAAAAGCCTTACAAACTATCTAGGGAATATAAACAACTTTTTGAGGAAGTCTACAATTTTGCAAGGGGTTTAGTTAAAAGTACCACCAACGACATGACCCATGCTCAACGTCGGGGTCGTTATTGGTCGGCACTGGCGTTAATCCGTTGTGTGATGTCTTCTCCTGCTGCTGCTATAGCGACTTTAAGCCGTCAGGTAAGCAAATCTGGAGATGAGCGGGTGCTGGCTGATTTAGACGAAGATTTGATGATTTCTTATGTGTTTGACCCTACAGACCAAGAGCAAGCTGTTGATGCTTCTCCTACTGTGGTAATCGAACAAGGACAGCAAAGCTACGGTGATACGGATAAGCGTAAGTTACGCCATTTTATCCAAGCTGCGTCGCAGTTACAGGGGAATAAAGATGAAAAGTTACAATCCTGTATTGCTTATATTCAATCTCTATTAGCAGATAATTACAACCCGATTATTTGGTGTCGCTATATTGCTACAGCTAATTATTTAGCAGCTGCGCTGAAACAAAAGTGGGAAAAGAAGGGAAGTCAAATTCGGATTATTGCTATTACTGGAGAATTGTCGGAGGATGAAAGAGAAATCCGCTTACAAGAATTAAAATCTTATCCCCAAAGAGTTTTGGTCGCTACTGATTGTTTGAGTGAAGGGGTAAATTTACAATCCCATTTTAGTGCGGTTGTGCATTACGATTTACCCTGGAATCCAAATCGGTTAGAACAACGGGAGGGACGGATTGACCGTTATGGACAAATAGCAAGTCAAGTAAAAAGCTGTTTGCTGTATGGTCAAGATAATCCGGTTGATGGTGCGGTTTTGGAAGTGCTGATTCGCAAAGCGGTACAGATCCATAAGACTTTGGGAATTACGGTTCCTGTTCCTATGGATAGTACGACTGTTTCCGAAGCTGTGTTTAAATCTTTGTTTGACAGAAGTACTGATGCGATCCAGTTGTCCCTGCTGGATTTGTTGGATGAAGGAGAATCCGCTGCAGAACAAGTACACAAACAATGGAATAAAGCGGTGGAACGGGAAAAAATCAATCGGACTCGTTTTGCTCAAAGGACTATTAGACCAGATCAGGTGGAACAGGAGTTGATTGAGTCTGACCAAATTCTGGGTAGCGAAGAGGATGTAAAAAGGTTTGTGGAAAATGCTTGCGCTAAGTTGTCTTGTGCGTTGTTTAAGAAAAAACAAGGATGGCTTTTAGGAACAATTCCCAATTTTCTCCAACCAGTTTTAGGAGATAAGTCGCGTTTAATTGCTTTTACAACACCCACGCCAGAAGGTGTGGAATATGTGGGACGAAATCATCCTTTGGTGGAGGGGTTGGCGAGTTATATCTTAGAAGATGCTTTGACGAATAATAAAGCACCCATCGCAGCTAGATGTGGGTTCACGATTACTGATACTGTTACTAAGCGCACGACTTTATTATTATTGCGCTTGCGACATTTATTAAGTCCCAGACAAAATCCAGACAAGACTACTTTATTAGCAGAAGAATGTGCGGTGGTTGGGTTTACTGGAACTCCCACAAATCCAGTTTGGTTAAAACCAGAGTCAGCAAAATTTTCCTTGGAGCAAGCTAACCCGGTCAGTGAACCTATTTTGGATAAGGAGGAGATGACAGATTTACTCAACCGTCTGGATGAGTTAACACCAGATTTAGAAACATTTGCGCAGGAGCGATCGCACCATTTGTCCCAATCCCATCGCCGTGTACGTGCAATTACACAGGAGGGAGCAATTCGAGTCACCCCACAATTACCAATGGATTTGTTGGGGGTGTATATCTTGCAACCAGGAAAATGTAAAGTAGGTTGAGGGATTAAGAACAACCGACATTTTCGAGAGGGTTAAGGGGAAATGGGTGTAGCTACTTTAGCGGGAGTACAATTTGAAGGGAACTTACTCGCAGCAGATATGACTGCTGACTTGTTGGCGGGTAGTATCAAAGGACAAGCAGCGGAGGATTTTGGTCTAGCCAAATCGGATAAGTTAGAAGATGAAATTGCGATCGCCTGGGGTGACGCGAAAGCCTATTGGGTCGCCTTCCAACGCCAATTAGAACGACTAGATGCTGAAGATACTGCTACCAGTGCGACACGGGAAATGTGGGCTGTTCCTTTATTACGCACGTTAGGATATACTCCTATTTATACTGCTAAAGCGGAAATAGTCGAAAATCAAACCTATGCGATTTCCCACCGAGCGGAGTGGGGAGAAAATAAACCACCCATCCATATTATTGGTTCGCGGTTGGAGATCGATCGCCGTCCTCCTAGTGGAACTCCTCGTTTATCCGCGCATGGGTTGGTTCAGGAGTATTTGAATAAGACGGAACATCTTTGGGCGATCGCTACTAATGGATTACGTTGGCGATTATTGCGCGACTCTTCTTTGATGACGCGGTTGACTTATATTGAATTTGACTTAGAGCAAATTCTGAATGGAGAGAACTTTGCGGAATTTGGTTTATTTTATCGACTTTTCCACCGTTCCCGCTTACCCCAAGGGATGGATGATGCGGATAAATGTCTTTTAGAATATTACCACCAAGAGAGTTTACAGCAAGGGGGAAGGGTACGCGACAGACTCCGGGATGGGGTGGAGAAAGCGTTGGTACAGCTAGGTAGAGGTTTTATTCAACATCCCCAGAGTGAGAGTTTGCGTCAGAAGTTCGTTGAAAATTACGAGTTGACCTATTATCGTTTATTGTTAAGGTTAATTTATCGTCTGTTATTTTTAATGGTAGCTGAATCCCGAAACTTGTTATTAGTTGGGGAAGACCAAGAGAAAGCGAGAATTTATCGGGAATATTATAGTATTGAACGATTGAGGGAATTAGCAGAACGTCCCCGATATCGTCGGGAAGGGTTTCAAGATATTTGGCAAGGTTTGCGGGTAACTTTTAAGTTATTTGATGAAAATTGGCGGGGAGATGTATTAGGATTATCGCCGTTAAATGGGGATCTGTTTGGATCTCAGACTTTGATGGATTTGGATGATTGTGGAATTGATAATCACGATCTATTATTTGCGATTCGCCATTTATCACTTTATCAAGATAAGGGACAAATACGACGGGTAAATTATAGTGCGTTAGATGTGGAAGAATTGGGAAGTGTGTATGAGAGTTTGTTGGATTATTATCCCCAGGTTAAAGTCAATCAGGGAATATATGAATTTAATTTGGTTTTAGGGAGCGTCAGAAAAACTACAGGTTCTTACTACACTCCTCCACAGCTAGTTCAACAATTGATTAAAACAGCGTTAGAGCCAGTTATTGAGGAAAAATTGGCGCTGAATGAGAACAAAGAGCAAGCATTACTTAGTTTAAAGATAGTAGATCCTGCTTGTGGTTCGGGACATTTCCTTTTAGCAGCAGCGAGACGGATAGGAAAGGAGTTGGCGAAAGTTCGTACAGGGGAAGCAGAACCAGGACATGAACCTTTAAAATTAGCCATTCGAGATGTGATTCAAAATTGTATTTATGGAGTAGATATAAATCTCTTAGCTGTGGATTTATGTAAAGTGGCGTTATGGATAGAAGGTTTTCCTGGTAAATTACCACTTAACTTTCTTGACCATCGGATCAAATGTGGAAATTCTTTGGTCGGGGTTTTGGATTTGGATTGTTTGAATGAGGGAATACCGGATGAAGCTTTTAAAGCGGTGACTGGTGATGATAAGAAGTTATCGACGGATTTGAAGAAGCGGAATAAAAAGGAGCGGGAAAATCCAGGTCAGTTGTCAATATTCGATAATTTGGATGCGGTGCGATCGCAATATATTGAAAATGCGCGGGTGTTGGGAGAGTTTGCGGAATCTACACCCCAGGAAGTGAAACGGAAGGAAGAGAGATATCAGGAGTTGAGGAAAATTCCAGGTTGGTCGCGAGATTATTCAGCCTGTAATTTATGGACTGCGGCGTTTTTTGTCAGGTTGACTCAGGAGAATTTACAGTTATTACCAACGACGGAAAAGTTAAATCGTCTGGTGCGATCGGATTTGGAGGGTGTGAAGGATGGAATGCTCCAAAATATAATTGATGTGGTGAATAAGTTGGCTGAGGAAAAGCATTTTTTCCATTGGTGTTTGGAGTTTCCAGAGGTATTTGAAGTAGGTGGGTTTGATTGTGTGTTGGGGAATCCTCCTTGGGAAAGGATTAAGTTACAGGAAAAGGAGTTTTTTGCTTCTCGGAGTTTTGATATTGCGAATGCTCAAAATAAAGCAGCGCGGGAAAAGTTGATTAAGGAGTTACCAAAGCAAAATCCAGATTTAGCTCAAGCGTTTGAGGATGCGAAACATGATGCTGAAGCTCAGAGTAAGTTTATTCGTGAAAGTGAAAGATTTCCTTTAACTGCTGTGGGGGATATCAATACTTATGCTGTGTTTGCGGAAACTACAAGAAGTCTGATTTCAGTTAATGGGAGAGTGGGGGTAATTGTTCCTACTGGAATCGCTACTGATGATACTTGTAAAAGGTTTTTTGGCGATTTGACGCAAAAACAGAATTTAGTAAGTTTGTATGATTTTGAAAATCGGGAAAAATTATTTATTGCTATAGCTAGTGAAATTAAATTCTCTCTATTTATAATCAGCAATAAAAAACTCTTACAAACTAAATTCTCATTTTTCTTAACTCAAATAAAACAACTAGAAAATAAACAAAAAATCTTTACTCTATCACCTCAAGAAATTGCTTTAATTAATCCAAATACTCTTACTTGTCCAATTTTTAGAACTAGCCAAGATGCTGAATTAACTAAAAAAATATATCAACTTGTACCTGTTTTGGAAAATGAGAAAACCAAAGTTAATCCTTGGGGTATTTCATTTATGCGTATGTTTGACATGGCGAATGATAGCGGATTATTTCAAAATGAAGCAGGTGATGGGTTAGTTCCACTATATGAAGGTAAAATGTTTCATCAATTTGACCATCGTTTTGGTTATTATACTCAAGAAATGATTGAATCTGAAAATAATAGTTTTCGAGCTATTCCTAGTCCTACTATAGAACAAAAGCAAGATTACAATTTTGTTATTAGTCCTCGCTATTGGGTAGACAAAAAAGAGATTCAAAAAAAGTTAAGTGGAAAATGGGATAAAGAATGGTTACTAGTTTGGAGAGATATTTGTAGATCAGTGGATGAACGTACTGTAATTTCTGCGTTATTTCCCTTGTGTGCTTGTGGTGATACAGTGCTGTTAATGCTACCCAAAATTGATAATATTAAGCTTGTTTCTTGCTTACTTTCCTCGTTAAATAATATGGTTTTTGATTTTGTCGCACGCCAAAAGATGGGAGGAACACACTTAAAATTTTTCACAATGCGACAGCTCCCCGTGATACCCCCAGAAACATACACCCAAAAAGACATCGAATTTATCAGCACCCGCGTACTCGAATTAGTCTACACCGCCTGGGATATGAAATCCTTCGCCCAAGACATGGGATACAACGGCGATCCCTTCATTTGGAATCCCAACAGACGCGCCTTAATCAGAGCCGAACTAGACGCATATTACGCCCAACTTTACCAACTCACCCGCGATGAACTGCGCTATATATTAGACCCTGCTGATGTCTACGGTTCAGACTTCCCCAGCGAAACCTTCCGCGTCTTAAAAAACAATGAAATTAAACAATTTGGCGAATACCGTACCCAACGATTAGTCCTGGAAGCTTGGGATAGAATGTTTGGAAATTAATGAACAAAAATTGCCAAATTCTCTCCCGCCAGACCCGCACGGGCCCAACGGGAGAGAATATAAATCCAACAAGCTCCACTCTCCTCAATGAACAAGATTGAGAAGAAGATTGTAGGAATTTCCTCTAATAGTAGCTATAGGTTTATCTCTTCTCCTCTATCTAAGGATAGAGATTGGTAAAATGACTATTTTCCCAAACACCTCTTGAATAAAGATGGCGATTTGTAAATTATTTTACTCATTATTCTCACTGTTTTCCTGTGCTAAAACTAAAATCTTGTCATATAAAACATGAGAAATCCAAAAATCAGAATCTTCAATTAATCTATCCATTAAAGGCTTAACAGCAATAATTAAACCTTTTGTCTTTCCTTCCAATAAAACTCCCAGTAATCCCGTAATTTTAATTCCTAACATTTGTGCTTCAGCCCTTCCCTTACGCTCATCAATTAATAACAATTCAGTTTTTAGCTCCAGTGCCAAAATAATAGCTTCTGATTCACCATCATCTAACTTAGCTTTTTGTTTTAACTGATATACCCTGTTTTTATCCATCACAGTTTTAACCTCCAAGAAAGGAGATTTTTCTTTCATTATTTCATCTAAAAATATAGGATGATATCTAGACAACTCTTGATAAACTGCTTGAGGAACAATTACTTTTTGATAAAGTGCTTCTAACAAAAAAATATGTTCAATACTAATTAGATTACTTATAACAGAAGTATCGCTAATAATCACAATCGCCCTAACTCCCGTAAATTCCTTAAATCAACCTCAAAATCCTCTAAATCGTAACGATATAAGGGAATTTTACGTGCCTTCAGTAAATCCCGAAAAGCATGAGAATCCATTTGTGCCATTTTAGCTGCATAATCCAAAGTTAGTCTCCCAGTATCGAATAAATATAATGCAATCTCCTGTAAAAGTTCATTTGGTGTTAACTGGGAAGCATCTAAAAATTCATCTGAAATCACTAACGCCATTGCCAAAATCTCCTAATTCTATATTTTTATTTTAATTCTTATACTACTTTCCTTTCGCCTAGATGGTGTATTTTCTCCCTTGTCGGAATTTCCTCATGAACCACTTTATAATCAAGAAACTATCCTAAAAACTTTGAGAACAAACGTATTGATTATTGAGTCGGTACTCAAATAGGGGAAATGGTGGTACTGCGTCTATGGTGATCGCTAGAATCTATTGATCAACTAGGCGATCGTAAACCCTTATCTCGGAGTAAAGTATCCATCCAGATGCGATCTGTTTTTTCTAAAGGTGGGATAGGCTCTTGTCGGTAATCAATCACTAACTCATATCGCGCTTGATTGTAAATTTGCTGGAGTAAACTTTGGAGATCAACTAATATCTCAACTTCTCCTGGCTTTAACGGAATCGACAAAGTAGGTATTACTTGCTCAAGATTAAAAGCATAAAGTTGCGCTTTTGGACGCTGTTCGGCGCGACTGACTAAAATTCGATAGTCTGAGGAAGGAAAGTTGCTTAACATTGTCATTGGCTCTCCTTCTCTGAGTAAATCAATTTCCACTAAGTGAGTAGCCGTTTCTAAAACTGCATTCCGCTTACTTTCATAAGCATTTTTCCCTTTACCTGGACGCTTATTTGTAGGTGACAATATCTCAACTGTTGTAATTACTGCTCCTGTGACAATATCTCTAACTTCTAAATACCCTTCCCTAATTTCTTGAGGAACATCTAATAATATATTATCTTCTGGAACGCTACTGTAGACTCGCTTTTCAATCGCCACACGATAATCTTGACTCAAATTTGATTCGATCGCGATCGCTAATGCTGAAATTAATCTATGGTGTACTTCCGTCCATAATTCAGGATTTTCAAGGTATGGGTTCATTTCTGGAAATGGAGATGACATAAGAGCAAGCCTGTGCAAAAAAGCTATTTCAATCTTATCATATTTTGTATCTGATTGATTTAAAAATAGAGGGTGAAGTAGAAAATGCTCAACCTTAAGTATCAAATGATTATTCAATGGTCACAAGAAGATAACTGTTTCCTAGTAGCTTTCCCTGATTTTCCTGGTCAAACTTGGCGAACACATGGGAATACTTATGAAGAAGCTGTATCTAATGGAACCGAAGCATTGGAATCCTTAGTTATGGCTTATCAAGCAACAGGTGAAGCACTTCCAGTACCAAGGATTTATCAAGCTGCGTAGTAAATGACTGAGAGCGAAAGTTAGAAACCATAGTAATATTAGGGCTTTCTTGGCGATGGCGCAACCCGCGCCCCTTGGGACATCGCTTCCCAGGATTAGAAAATGGACTGATTATGGAAAGTATAAATCTAAGGATGCTATTTTGCTTAAATCTAAATGTGAAAATGTTCCGTGCTGGATATCCATTGTTTCCTTAAATAGTGAACTAAATTTTGTTCATCCAGTAATAGTAAAGATGAGTTATAATAAAGGTGATTTTATTGCAGAGTGTCCTAAATTTAATATTTTTGCCTTTGGTAACACGTATAATGAGACATTAGATAATCTCAAAGAGATTTTAATAGAAGATTACAAAACCTATTTAGATGACTATCCTGATAAATTGAGCCATTCAGGTAAAAAATTACTAAAGCTATATCTAGATTTCTTAGGATAAAGACTAGACTATTAATTATTCAGGAAATTCAAAGTCCCTCGCCCTACGGGAGAGGGATTTAGGGTGAGGGCTGATTTTCAAAAATCAAATAGGAGTCCTATATGAAAATACCAGTCAAACTACAAGAACTAATCTTACAACCAGAAGCAGCTATTTTATCCATTAGTTCCCTCATGGGACAAAAATTAGCGTTGGTTGATTGTACAAATATTGCTAATATTCCCCCTGAACAATTAGACCTAATTTTCACCCATATCCCCCCAGAATGGGATTACATAGAATTAACAGAAATCTTTGATCCTCATACCTTAACAGAAACTTTTGCTGATCAACTTTGTCAATATATTGATTATCGCTTAGGACGCACTTCTCCCACTTCCTCAATTAGCAGTTCTCAATTATCAACTACAAATTATCTCGATATATTTAACTTTCGTAATCAAATTATTGATGACTATCGCCGTTATATAGAAAGCTTCTTGAAAATCCGGGATAGCCGAGTTGAGAAATTCGTCAATCAAGAACTAGAAAAAGGACAACTTTGGACAGATCCCCTTGTCCAACTTAATCCTAAATATCGTACTGGAGCAACAGTCACCGAATTAGTCCAGAAGAACATTCTCCATCCAAAATGTATCCAATACTTTTCTAGAAACGGTAATCCCTTTCAATTCCATTATCACCAACAACAAGCATTTGAAACTGCTCAACGCCAAGAACCTTATGTACTCACAACGGGTACAGGTTCAGGAAAAAGTATGACCTATGTGGTTCCCATCTTTAACGACTTACTCCATCATCCAGATATCACTGGAGTCAGAGCAATATTAGTTTATCCCATGAACGCTCTGATCAACTCCCAAGAAGAAGAACTGAAGAAATTCCTGAATAATATTCCCCATACCCATATTCGCATCGCCAAATACACCGGACAAGAAAAACTAAGTGAAAAAATCGCTATTCAAAATCATCCACCTCATATCTTATTAACCAACTATGTAATGCTGGAATTAATGCTTTCCCGCACCCAAGAAGAAAAACTTGTCGCTTCCCCAGATTTAAAATTCTTAGTCCTCGATGAACTTCATACCTATCGCGGTAGACAAGGCGCAGATGTAGCATTATTAATTCGTAAACTCCGCCAACGTTGTGGACAGAATCTTCTATATATAGGAACAAGCGCCACAATGTCCACAGAAGGCGATCGCATAGAACGTCGTCAAGTAGTAGCTGATGTCGCCAGTAAATTATTTGGTGTGGAGATTAAACCCGATAACGTAATTGACGAAACCTTAGAACGTTCCATTCAACGTCCTGAACCAACTATTCCAGAATTAAGCCAAAGCATTCAAACAAATTTACCTCCAGAGTCAGAACAAACATTAGAGAACTTCCGCAAACATCCCCTGAGTTACTGGATAGAAATGACTTTTGGGTTAGAAGATAAACAAGGTCATCTAGTCCGACGCATACCCATTACCCTAGAAACAGGCGCAACAGAACTAGCTCGCGAAACCCAACTTGCTCCAGAAACTTGTCTTAACGTTCTCAAACAAATGTTCCTCTGGGGAAGTAAAACCAAAGGATTAGCATTTCGACTACATCAATTTATTTCCCAAGGGGGTAGCGTTTACGCGACAGTTCAAAATCCCCATCAGCGCTTTCTGACTTTAGAAGGTCAATACACCACCACCGAAGACCGTTTACTTTATCCTCTAGTTTTTTGTCGAGAATGTGGACAGGACTATTATGTAGTCAACTATGACAGCGACAAACAAAAAATCCTTCCCCAACTTCCCACAGCTTTAGATAGCAGTAACGAATATAATGATATTCAAGCAGGTTATCTGACTCTAGACGAACCAGGATTATGGGACTCTAGAAATGATGAAGAAAAACTTCCTGACTCTTGGTTTAACGAAACCAAGAAAAAAGGACGAGTTCCTAAAAAAGACTTTGCTCAATTTATCCCCCAAAATTTACAAGTCCTCCCCAACGGTAAAGTTACCACCTCACTTTTACAAGGGACTAGCTGTTGGTTTATCCCCAAACCATTCCGGGTCTGTCTCAACTGTGGTGTTGTCCACGACGGACGCAAAAACGAATTTACCAAACTTTCCCGTCTTAGTAGTGAAGGACGCAGTACCGCTACTACTCTCCTATGTTTATCTACAGTCAGTCGCCTTAAGCAAGTTTTTACTGGAGAAAAAATAACTGCTGCAAAAATTCTCAGTTTTACCGATAACCGTCAAGATGCTTCATTACAAGCGGGACATTTTAATGATTTCGTCCAAACTAGTTTTTTACGCGCTGCTCTATTAGGCGCAATTCAAACTAAAGGACAACTCACCCACAGCGAATTAGTCAGCGAAGTAATCAAACAAATGGGTCTAGAACAACAAGCTTATGCTAAAGATCCAGCAGAATTTGGAATTGGGAGACGACGCAATGAAGAAGCTTTTAGTAAACTGATTGAATATCGTTTGTATGAAGACTTGCGACGCGGTTGGCGGATTGTTCAACCCAATTTAGAGCAGTGCGGATTATTAGTGATTGAATATGATGGTTTACAAGATATTTGCTCTGAAACAACCATTTGGCGCAAACATAGTCATCCAGTCCTTTTACAAGCTACTCCCCAGGAAAGATTCATTGCGGCTCAATCTTTGCTGAATCATTTACGTCGAGAATTAGCTGTTGACGCTAAACTATTACAATCCGACCAAAGGGACTCTCTGATGAGAGAGGTGTTTCAAGCCATCAAAGAACCTTGGGTATTTGATGATAACGAACAATTACATTACGCCACTTGGGCGACTATAACTAGTGGTAATTATGAAAAAGCCAAGGTCAAGCTAACTACTAAAAGTAAAATTGGCAGATTTCTCCGTTCTCCCAAAACTTGGTCGCTACGGAATGAGAAATTAACAGAGGTCGATTGTCATAATTTAATTACAGCTTTGATCAATGCTTTGTCTGATTCTGGATATCTATCACCAGATAAAATCGGTATCCAACTTAAAATTAACTCCCTGGTGTGGAAAGCAACTAAATTAAGCGAAATTCCTCCAGACCCCCTGGACTCAAAGCGTTTAATGGGAACAGAAGCAACCAAAATCTCCGTCAATAGCTTCTTCCAAGAATTTTATCAAAGTAACGCCCGCCAAATCCAATCAATGGAAGGACGAGAACACACGGGACAAGTACGCACTCAAGCCCGTCAAGAACGGGAAGAAAGTTTTCGCAAAGGACAATTAGCCAGTTTATTCTGTTCCCCCACAATGGAATTGGGAATTGATATCTCTGACCTCAGCGTTGTTCATTTACGCAATGTTCCACCCAGTCCCGCTAACTATGCTCAACGCAGTGGACGGGCTGGACGCAGTGGACAAGAAGCTTTAGTCATAACTTATGCAGCTATTGGTAGTGGTCATGACCAGTATTTCTTCCAGCGTCAGAATCAAATGGTGGCTGGAGCAGTTGCACCGCCGAAGTTAGAGTTAGCCAACCAAGATTTAGTTAAATCCCATGTGTATTCAATTTGGCTGGCACATACAGGGATATACTTGGATGATTCCATGAACAAAATTCTGGATTTGAGTGGTGATGATGTTTATCCTCTCAAAGAAAGTATCCGCCAACAATTGATTCTAGGTCCTGCTCAATTAACTGAATGTCTCAAAGCCACTCAAGCAATTCTAGCTGATACTTTCTGTCAAAATGATTTGCAAAAATCTGCTTGGTATTCTGTGAATTGGCTGGAATTTACGATAAATGATGCTATAAATACCTTTGACCGCAGCTGTAACCGCTGGCGCAGACTTTATACTGAAGCAGTCCAACAATCGAACCAAGCCAACCTGATTATTCGGCGTTCTGCTGCTGGTAATATTAGCGAAGAAGAGCGGAAAAATGCTGAAACTCAACAAAAAGAAGCACAACGTCAGATTGATTTACTAGTTGGACAAAACCAAGGTAAGAGTAATAGCGAATTTGAATTTTATCCCTATCGTTATTTCGCCGCTGAAGGATTTTTACCAGGATTTAACTTCCCCCGATTACCTGTAAGAGCATATATTCCTGTTGATAATAGCGGTGAATTTATTTCCCGTCCCCGGATTGTGGCTTTACGTGAATTTGCTCCCGGTAATATTATTTATTATGAAGGTAGTAAATTCATGGTATCGAGAACGAGAATCCCTACAGGTGGAATTGAAAACCAATATCAACGGGTAAGTTGTTGTGCTAAATGTGGTTACTTCCATCCAGATGATTCCCAGGAAATATGCGAAAATTGCCACACACAGATTAAAAATGATGACTCTCGGAACCTAAGCAAACTCAGCCGTGTCCTCTCTATGGAAACAGCACTTAGCCGTAGACGAGAACGGATTACTTGCGATGAAGAAGAACGGCTGAAAAACGGTTATAATATTACGACTCATTTCCGCTACGATCGCCAAAAACAAGAATCAGCTACAGTCGTAACAACGGATAATGCACCATTATTCAAATTAACCTATGGCGCTACAGCAACTATCTGGCGGATTAATCGAGGATTAAGGAAAAATATTGAGGACAGGGGATTTAAGTTAGATACTAAAACAGGTAATTGGGGAGAATCAATCAAGAACTCAGCTGATGATAGTCTACATACAGAAGTAAATTTAATGGTGGAAGACACTTGTAATATTCTCGTAATTGAACCCCTGAATGTTCCTGAAGATAATCAAGAAGATTTTGTCGCTACTCTCCAATACATCTTAGAAACAGCAATTCAAGCGGTCTATAAATTAGAACCGGATGAACTGGATTCAGAACGTTTAGGGGAAGGAAAATATCTGCTATTTTGGGAAGCGTCAGAAGGAGGTGCGGGGGTTTTATCTCAGATGCTTCAACAAGCAGATGCTTTTCAAAAAATTGCCCAAGCAGCATTGGATATCTGCCATTTCTTACAGCCTAAAGATACTTGTGTCCAAGCTTGCTATGAATGCTTACTTTCCTATAGAAATCAATTCGACCATTCTTTGATTAATCGCCATCTAGTTAAAGGTTTGCTAGACCAAATGCAAGAGAGTGTAGTGGAAAAAATAGGTGTCTTCCGAGATGAACAATATCAAATACTACTCTCTCAAGCAGATATAAACTCTGCTTTTGAACGGGAGGTGTTACAGGAGATTTACCACAGAGGTTATAAATTACCTGATACAGCACAGGAATTGATTCCTGATGCTAATTGTAAACCAGATTTTGTTTACCGCGATCGGGCGATCGCTCTTTTCTGTGATGGGTCAGTTCATGATAGTCCTGAGCAGAAACAGCAAGACAAAATTGATCGGGATAATCTCAGGTATAATGCTGGCTATCAAGTCTTAACCCTACGCTATGACGAAGATTGGCGGGAGAGATTGCAGGTTTTAGCAAGTCTGTGAAATCCCTTTTTTACGCTTTATTTACTGGTATACATCTTGGGAGGCGACCCACCGTGGGTTTGACGACTTTTAGAAGCACTTTGGGAATTATTGCAAGGAAAATGGGTACTCTCAGATTATAATTTCAACGACAGATTACTCCTAGAATCGGTGAATGTAGAAATAGCGATCGCCAATTTGTATAGACAAATTGAATTTGAAGTGGAAACAAATTAAAATATTTATCGTTTTGTCAAGACTCGCCCACATTCATCGCTGCTAAGACTGCTTTTTGACTAACATCCATATATATCGCTTGTAAATATTTCATCACCAAATCACCAGCAGGAGAATTTTCCTCATCTTTGGCTAGAGGAATTTTACCCAATACATCTAATACCGTTTCCCCTCCTGAAGGGACGATCACTACTAAAGATGATTCTAATGGCTGATGATATTCCCAAAAATTATCTATGTTTAAGGATACTTGATGAGTAGCTGTACTTGGTGGAATATCCAGTTTTTCATCTTTTGGGAAAACTACTTCTCCCGTCTCCCTAATTTTAGTACTGCGCAACTGGCGCAAATCGCTGATAATTTGCTCCTTAGTCCTTCCTCTCAATTGAAACAGGACAAAAGGATCTTCCTGGAAGCGATCGCCCAACTGATAATATATAGCGCCAATATGCTTACAAGGATTAGCCTTATCAGGACAAGAGCATTTACTATCCACATCAGACAAAGTGAAGGGAAACAGGGAAAGACCATTAGCTGTAAACACATCTTCAATATTTTGTGGCATTTCTCCCGCTAAAAGATTAGCTGCAAAAATCGCCTTTTGAGACATAGTTTCAATCACATAACCCCACTGTTCATCAGTAAAAGGTTCTAGAGACAGAAAAACTTGATAAGGTTCTACTTCACTACCCTGTACCTGAGCTATTACTTGCGCACCTTTAAATTCTATGCTCAACACATTCCCCTGACGCGCATAATTTCTCGCCCGCTCCAAACGCTTTTTAAACCGATAGGAATCCAGCAAATCCAGCCATCTCTGTGACCACCATTCCCGACTCGCTTGTATAGTGTAATCATTCATAAATTAATCACTTTCTTCATCAATTATGCCATCTCGGTCTAGCAATAGCAAATTCCGCAATTGGTCTGTATTCAGTTCCGTTAACCAATCTTCACCAGAACTGACAATTTGCTCTGCTAGTTGTTTCTTACTTTCAATCATGTCATTAATTTTTTCTTCCAAAGTTCCAGTACAAACAAATTTATGTACTTGGACATTACGCGTCTGACCAATCCGAAAAACTCTATCTGTAGCTTGATTCTCTACAGCAGGATTCCACCACCTGTCAAAATGAAAGACATGATTTGCTCTAGTTAAATTCAATCCCACACCACCCGCTTTTAGCGAAAGAATCATCACGGGTGGACCTTGGGGATCGTTTTGAAACCTGTCTATCATCTCCTCTCGCTGTTTTTTACTACTACTCCCATATAAGAAGAATATTTCTCGCCCAAATTGTTGCTCTAAATGCGGTTTGAGTAATTTACCCCATTCAGCAAATTGGGTGAAAACTAAAGCGCGATCGCCATTTTGTAAAACCTCTTCTAACATTTCCACCAATCTTTGTAATTTAGCGGAACCATGATTTTGCAATGTCGATGCTTTCAAATATTGAGCCGGGTGATTACAAATTTGTTTCAGTTTGACCAACAGAGCCAAAATCATCCCTCTCCGCTGTAATCCTGCGGCTGATTCTATCGCCACTAAAGCATCTTCCACCAGTTTTTGATATAGTGTTGCTTGCTCTGTAGTCAGTCCACAAAAAACAGTCATTTCTTGTTTTTCTGGCAAATCCTGAATAATATCTCGGTCAGTTTTCAAACGTCGCAGAATAAATGGCTGAACTAAAGAGCGTAATTGATGCAAAGAAGCTGTATCACCATATTTTTCAATGGGCATCGCAAAACGCCGTTGAAAAAATTGTCGATTTCCTAAATATCCTGGATTGAGAAAATCCAAAATAGACCATAATTCTTGTAGTCTATTTTCCACCGGTGTTCCGGTCATCGCCATCCGAAATGTCGTTTCTAACTGACGTACAGCTTGTGATTGCTTCGCCTCGGAATTCTTCACATTTTGAGCTTCATCTAAAACAATTATTTGCCAATTAACGCTTTTCAACAATTTTATATCCCTGTGAATTAGCGAATAACTAGTAATCACCAAATCATGTTTTTTCACCGCTTGAGTAAATGCTTGACCCTTCGGACGTTTATCTCCGTGATACTGTAAAAGTCTCAGAGTCGGAGCAAATTTCTTCACCTCCCTCTCCCAATTCCCCAAAACAGAAGTAGGACAAACTAACAAAGTGGGATTTTCTAAAGCATCCTGTTCCTTCAGATGTAATAAAAAAGCAATAAATTCAATTGATTTTCCCAATCCCATATCATCCGCGAGACAAGCACCCAAACCCCAACGCTCCAGAAAGGCTAGCCAAGCTACACCTCTTGCTTGGTAAGGACGCAATTTTCCGCGAAAACTGGCTGGAGTTGCTAAAGGAGCGATCGCTTGATTATTTGTTAATGTCCCCAATAATTCTTGTAAGACTCCCGCTGAATTAAAACTGACAACAGGTAACTTTTCAATCACCTGAGTATCACCTTGACTAAGACGCAAAGCATCTTCTAATGAAAGAGACATTTGGTCTTTACGAGTAGCAAAGAAAGCTTGTGCTGTTTTAATATCTTGGGGACGTAATTCCACCCACTCACCATTAATTTCCACTAATGGACTATTTAGAGCGACTAATTTATCAAACTCAGCTTGAGAAATAGTCTGTCCCCCAATTGCTAATTCCCATTGAAAATTGAGCAAACTTTGTAATCCCAATCTTCCCGATTTTTGCTGTGGAGTTTGGACGCTAATTTTCAAACCTAAGCGATTAGCCCAACCTTCTCGATTAGCTAAACTAGGAGGTAAAATTACTCCTAAACCATTATCTTCCAAGCGCCAAGCTACAGATTTAATAAACTCATAAGCCTGTATAGGATTAATATGACAAAATTTCGGTGATGCTTCTGCTAGACTGGATGTGATGACTGGATATAAGCGTGCAGCTAAACCCAATCCCCGCAAGAAAGTCTCTTGAGGTTGCTTGATTGTCCGCTGTTGATAGACTAGTTCTTCTACCGGATGAAGCCAAATAGTCGTGGCGTCAATTAAAAATTCCGCATCATCGATCGCTTGGAGAAAATATCCCAGAGTCCAGCTAGTTTCCGGCAGTTCTGGAGACCGTAACTCCAGACATGTACGAAACTGGGGTTTTTCTGACAATTGATGTTGGAGTGGTAGAGTCCAGGCTTTCAGAGCCGCTTCTAGACGTTCAACTCCTGGTGTTTCTGCATTAATTATATTAGATGATGTATGAGTTAAAGAGTGTAACCACATCTGTACTGCAGATGGTAAAGACATGGTGAATCTGGATTCAATGGGATTTTGAGCGCCGAACATCGCTCTGATTTGAGCATCTACGACACTATCCAGAAAAGCCAATAATAACTCCTCTGGTTCTACTGGTAAATCTACCGCCACAGCGCCAGAATCATGATCACCACTATGATAAATCCGACAAGCTAAAGGCATATTGGTAGCAAATTTTTCTAACCGGGTAGCATCAACGGCGCTATCTAGTAACACTTGCCATAAAGAGTGGGGTAAACACCCAGGTTGCTGATGAATAGTAGGTAAAAACTTACCCCGCGAAATTAAATCTAAACTCCAACGCCCAACTTGCGCCCAGAAACGTAAATCTCCTCCTAGAAGAGCATCTTTACCATCAGCAGAACTTAAGGGTATGGCTGTGAGAAATTTGATCGCCTCTGGGGGATTGAGACAAAAACCTGTAATTTGCCATGGTTGTAGCCAGGTTTGTGCATATTTTTGCACATATTCGCCAGAATCTTCCAGATGGATCAAACTAGCAGAATGTATTGGGTAAATTGACCTGTTTTCTTCTGGCTGATTTTCAGGAAAACAAGTAGGGAGAGAACAGGTAGAAACAACTATTTGCTTGCTTAATTTTGTCACCTGTTTGAGCAATTGTGAATTTTCCGCACCTAACCACTCGTCCAATTGGGTTGCTGACATAGCCAAAGGATATGTGGGTATTTCTCCAGAGGCGATCGCCCTATATTCTCTCCTGGAGGAAGATTGCCAAGTTTCTCCCCAAATAAATAAGTAATTTTTTTCTGCTTTTACTAGCCAACTGCCGTGTAAAATTGCCATTATAAACAAGTTATCATAGATTATTGTCGGGATTGTCGAATTCTCGTCGGGGTCATTTGATTAAACGTTGCGTAGAGATGTTACCTGTTACATTCTACGATTTTAACCATACTAACTAGATCAATTCCCAATATTTATTCATCTCCACGCCCGCCGTCTAGAGTTCATAAATGTTAGGATTGCCACTAAAGAGAGAATAGCGAACATAGAAGGATAAAAAACTGAATGGCAGAATTTGAGAAGTCAATATCCTTTGATGGACGGGATATTCGACTGCAGGTAGGACAATTAGCCCCCCAAGCTGGTGGGTCAGTGTTGATACAATCGGGGGATACAGCTGTTTTGGTGACAGCTACACGTTCAGAAGCCAGAGAAGGCATTGATTTTCTGCCGCTAACAGTAGATTACGAGGAAAGACTCTACGCTGCTGGCAGAATTCCCGGAGGAATTATGCGTCGAGAAGGACGCCCACCGGAAAAAGCAATTTTGACTAGCCGTCTGATCGACCGTCCGCTCCGTCCTCTTTTCCCTTCATGGTTACGCGATGATTTGCAAATTATCGCTTTGACTATGTCCATGGATGAGCAAGTTCCACCTGATGTCTTAGCTGTTACGGGCGCTTCCATTGCCACCCTCATCGCTGGAATCCCATTTAACGGACCTATGGCTGCTGTTAGGGTAGGCTTAATTGGTGATGATTTCATTATCAATCCTACTTATGCGGAAGTTGAAGCTGGAGACCTAGATTTAATTGTCGCCGGTTCCCCTGATGGTGTGATCATGGTGGAAGCAGGAGCTAATCAATTGCCAGAAAGAGATATTATCGAAGCTATTGATTTTGGTTACGAAGCCGTCCGCGATTTAATTAAAGCGCAGCAAGATTTAGTGGCTGAAATGGGCTTAGAACTTGCATCGCTAGCTCCGCCAGAAGTTGACCAAAGTTTAGAAAATTATATCCGCGACCGCGCTAACGATGAAATTAAGCAGATATTAGCCCAATTTGATTTAGGCAAAACTGAACGAGATGTAGCTCTAGATGCTGTCAAAAGTGCGATCGCTCAGGAAATCAGCTCCCTATCTGAAGAAGACCCGGTGCGGATAGCAGCAGCGAAAGACAGTAAGGCACTTGGTAACACATTTAAAGAGATTACCAAATATTTCATGCGCCGTCAAATCATGGAAGATGATGTCCGGGTTGATGGACGTAAATTAAATGAGGTACGTCCTGTTTCTTGTCAAGTTGGCGTTTTACCTAGAAGGGTTCATGGTAGTGGGTTATTTAATCGCGGATTAACTCAAGTATTGTCAGCTTGTACACTTGGGACCCCAGGCGATGCTCAAAATCTCAATGATGACTTGCAAATAGACCAGTCTAAGCGCTATTTACACCATTACAACTTCCCACCTTTTTCTGTAGGCGAAACCAAACCCATGCGCGCTCCCGGACGACGCGAAATTGGTCACGGTGCTCTAGCCGAAAGAGCCATATTACCCATACTACCCACTAAGGAAGATTTTCCCTACGTCATCCGCGTCGTTTCCGAAATTTTATCTTCCAACGGTTCCACTTCTATGGGATCTGTATGTGGTTCTACCCTCGCCCTGATGGATGCTGGTGTCCCAATTACTAAGCCTGTCAGTGGTGCAGCGATGGGGTTGATTAAGGAAAAAGACGGTATCCGCGTCCTTACAGATATCCAAGGTATCGAAGATTTCTTAGGAGATATGGACTTTAAAGTTGCGGGGACAGATACGGGGATCACAGCTTTACAAATGGATATGAAAATATCCGGTTTGTCTTTGGACGTTATCGCTCAGGCGGTTCACCAAGCTCGCGAAGCTCGTTTGCATATCTTGGAGAAAATGCTGGAGACAATCGACCAACCGCGCGCGGAAACTTCACCTTTTGCTCCACGTCTATTGACGATCAAAATCGACCCAGATATGATCGGTCTGGTAATTGGTCCTGGTGGAAAAACAATTAAGGGGATTACTGAAGAAACTGGCGCTAAGATTGACATCGAAGATGATGGTACTGTCACCATTTCTGCTATAGATGAAGGTCGAGCCAAGAGAGCTAGGAGTATTGTCCAAGGAATGACTCGTAAGTTACATGAGGGTGATGTTTACATCGGTCGTGTGACACGCATTATCCCTATAGGTGCTTTCGTGGAGTTCTTACCAGGAAAAGAAGGGATGATCCATATTTCTCAATTAGCTGACTATCGAGTTGGTAAAGTGGAAGATGAAGTCGCAGTAGCAGATGAAGTAATCGTCAAAGTACGAGAAATCGACAATAAGGGTCGGATTAATCTCACCCGTTTGGGTATTCACCCAGACCAAGCAGCCGCAGCAAGAGAAGCAGCAGCGCTCAACGGTTAAGTCGATTCAGGATTTTAGATTTTAGATTAGTCAGGAATAATCAATAATCTAAAATCCCATCTGTAGACTTATACAACAAATTATACACAATCCTACACTGAATATTTTCAAACCTCTTCCTCCAAATCTGTCTGGGATGCGTTTTTATCAGCGAGGTTCTTCCGTAAGGAAGCGAGATTTTCCCGGAAAATAATTGTGTGGGGGTGATTTTCTCCCAAACTGTGTTCAGCAATTTCTAAGGATTTAAGATAAAAACCTTCAGCTTCTGGATACTTACCTTGAGATGTATACAGTCCAGCTAAATTGTTATAACTTTGAGCAACATCAGGATGTTCTTCTCCCAATAAGCGTTGTCTAATTGTTAATGCTTGAGTGTACAAAGGTTCAGCTTCTGTATATTTACCTTGAGACTCATATAATTCAGCTAGATTATTTAAGCTTGTCGCAATATCAGGATGTTCTTCTCCTAATAAACGTCTTCTGATAGCTAAAGCAGCAATTAACAAAGGTTCAGCTTCCTTGTATCTGTTTTGGGATTCGTAAAATTCAGCCAGGTTATTGTAACTGGTAGCGACTTCGGGGTGTTCTTCCCCCAGCATGTTTTTTCTGATCGCTAAGGCTTGAATAAACAAAGGTTCGGCTTCTTGATATTTTTCTTGGGAATAATAGAGTTGGGCTAAGTTGTTATAGCTGTTGGCGACTTCGGGGTGTTCTTCCCCTAATAATCTTTGTCTCAACGCCAATGCTTTTTTATGTAGCGGTTCAGCTTCTGTGTATCTACCTTGTGAATAATAAAGTTGAGCTAGATTATTATAGCTTTGCGCTACATCAGGATGTTCTTCTCCTAATAATCTTTGTCTGAGTGTTAAAGCTCTGATATATAAAGGTTCAGCTTCTATATATTTACCTTGAGATTTATATAACCCAGCCAAGTTGTTACAACTAGTAGCAATGGAAGGGTCTTCTTCACCTAAGAGGTTTTGTAAAATAGCGATCGCCTTTTTGTACAAAGGTTCAGCTTCTATATATTTACCTTGAGATTTGTATAATCCAGCTAGATTATTATAACTAGTAGCAACAGCCAAATGTTCTTCTCCTAACAAACGCTGTCTCAAGGCGAGGGCTTTAACAAACAGGGGTTCAGCTTCTGCATATCTACCCTGGAACTCATACAATCCAGCTAGATTATTATAACTAGTAGCAGTATCGGGATGCTCTTTGCCTAAACGAGACTCTACCACTGTGACACAATGCTTGCGCCAACTTTCTGCGGTTGTATATAGTCCTAATCCTTTATAGTATCTACCTAAACCAGCGAATAGCCAGATGAGATTTTCATCGCTCACCGCAGCGATTAAATTTTCTGCGACCTTAATCAGATGGGGGATGGCGTCTTGGACTGATTTAATTAAATCCTGTGTAGGCGATTCGGGAATTTTTTTGGCGATCGCCACCAAAGTTTCGGCAAAAGCTTGGTGTAAAATATCTTTTTGGGCTGAAGCTGCGAATTTTTCCGCCAAAAATTCCTGCACCAAAGGGTTAATTTGATAGTAATCCTCGCGATCTTCGATGAGTTGAATCACGTTGTATTCTAGCAGTTGTTGATGCGCTTTGGCTACATCCGCTGATGGCCAATTGAGTAAATCCGTAGCTGATTCCACCCATGACCAATCAAAAATATCTGGTGTAAATAAACTCAATAATTCGCCAACTTGCTGGGTAATTGGCTCCATTTCTCGCCAGCTGACAGCGAATGCGGCTTTTCCACCCAACTCTTGAATTAGGGGCGAGTTGGGACCGAAAGCAATATCCTGATTTATTTGGGCGTTGATCTGGGAGCGCGTTTCTATTTGGTCAATATTGATTGCTTGTTCAATCTCACGAGCTAGGCGGATAATTGTTTGGGCAAAAACGGAGTCAGATAGCATTAATTCTTCTAAATCAGTCACAATTGTGGATAAATCTGGCAAGTTTTCCGCCTGGATAAACGACACATCTGCTTCACTATAGCCGTGAATCCGACGCCAAATCACCTCTCGTAATTGTGAGATTTTAGCTTGGGTGGTGTCTGGGATTTTATCCATCGACTGGTCTGTAGCTCTGGTGAAGGCAATAGTGGCGATCGCCAAGGCGGTTAATGGTTCCATGCACTACTTGATGAAGGAGGTAACTATACTTAACTATACTTAATTTACTACTGTGTCCATATATCCGCCATAGGGGAAAATGGCTTACTTGGTGTTTTGCGGAGCCGGAGCGTCTCCGGTAGAATTGTTAAGTATAGCAGATTTCACTTAATTTGCGATCCCTCGCCGTCAAATTGGCTTTTGTCCCTTACTCCAAATCAAGCATAGTGAGTGCTAAACGTCTACCAGAAACCACAGCCCATGTCAGAATTACTCGCCAATCGTGGCAACATGGTTTTATTGAAGGAGAAGTAAGTGCAGGTGATTTTGAGTGGTATTTTAAATGGCATTTTCGCCGAGGAGAACTGGCTGTTAAACCGACTCTGGGTCGCGCTCTGATTAAAGAGCCGCTGGGTCGTTTTTTGGAACAACAAGATTATCAATTGGAACCCGGAGGAGATTACGCTTTTACTATTCGCGCCCAGCTTTAGTTCCCTGACTGTCTGTGGTGAGCCGATGGAGATATCTTTCAATCAGCAAAATAGCCACAATGTCATCTATCGGGCGTGGGGGTTGGCGCATTCCTTTGGGTAGAAGTAAGTTTATACCTTGGGGAGGATACATTTGCCAATAGCGATCGCGAGCTGCCAAGCTGGTGTAGCGTTCATCTACAAGAATAATGCTCAATTGCTGGGTCAATCCTTGATTGATTTGCTGTTTCCACTGTTTAGCCGTAGTTTGATCCCCCATCACAATTAAAGAAATCGGGAATTTTTGCTTGAGTGTTTCTATGGTGGCGATCGCCACACAAGCTCGGACAACTTGATGGTCGTAAAGTTGGCGATCGACTCCCATGACCGCTAGACCACATTTGTCTCTACCTGGGTCAAATCCTAAAATCACTGGTTGCGTTATGGAAAATTCAGGGTTAGTCATAATCTAAAACCTGGGCGATTTTTTAAGTACTAAACACCACTTGTCCGTTGAGAATGGCGACTAATTTAACTCTGAGGGGACCGGCTGTATAAATATCTTCAGCCGCTACAGCTTTAATTTCCAATGGTTGTCCCGACTGCTGTAATTGTGTAAAAAATCGCAGGAATGCACCGTCTATTTCTACATTTTCCACAATTCCTGCATTACGTGCCCGGAACTGGGAAGCTGAAATCAGTAGATCTAATCTTTGTCTTAGTTGGTAGAATGTCATATTTTTCATATCGGCGTTAGTCACAGCTAATACCTGACCTGCCGCAAAGACCAATTGATTGCGGGCAACATCTGTAAAAAATTCTATCTGTTTATCTTCCCGGACATAATTGCCGGCGGAAAAAATCCTGACTACATATTCTCGACCATCATCAATCTGCTTGGCTAATTTTTCAATTACTTCCTGGGTAACATGCAATATATCCCCATCAGGAGGATTAGCACCTGGCTCGGTTAATTCGCTAATCGCATTGCGATTGGCTGACTCTAAAATTTCCATTACTGCTCGTCGAGCAGCTTTCGGGTCAGTCACGCGCACTATATTAGCTGCGAGCACTTGATTCCTGACTATAGCCAGTTTTCCTAACCGCAGGACACGGTATGACTGATAATATTTTTCTAGTCTAGCTACTTCTTTTTCTAAAAAATTTTGTTGTTTTTCCAAATCCTGAAGACGAAATTCCCTTTGGGCGATCACCTGCTCTCGTTGTCTAATTTGCAGGTTACGATTTTGAATTAGTTGGTCTAACTGAGCAATTTTGGCATCTCGGCGCTCAATTCCTACTTGACGATTAGCTAGTTCGCGATCGCGCTTTGTGATTGCAGTCTTAGCTTGATCGAGTGCCTTTTTCGCTTCTATATATAAACGTTGACGCTCTGTTTTTAATTGGGATACTGCTGACTCTAGGATTTGGCGCTGAGTGTAAAGGTTATGTAGTTCGTTTAAGGATTTTTCATACTGAATCACCACAGCACCCAATCTGCTTTGAGTCCCTTGCAGTTTGGCTGCGGTTTTAGCTTCTTGGCTAATCGTGCTGTTAAGTTGAGCCTGTGTAGCTTTTTGTCGAGAATTGACCGCTTGTAAAGATAAATTGGTCTGCTGTAGTTCCTCCTGTGCTTTACTTTGAGCCTTTTTAGCGGCATAGAGTTGGCTTTCTACCTGACTTTGCACAGTTTCTGCGGTTTTGAGTTGTTCCCGCTTATGTTTCAGGTCTTTTTGAATGTCTTCTAATTGAAATACACCTTTGCGTAATCCTTCATCAGCAGCAAATAAAATAAATAGGGTAGATGCTGATATTAGACCACCTGTCAAAATAGTAATTAACACAGCGGTGTTTCTCGGACGGAGGTTGAACAAGGAGAGGCGCGCTTTACCTACTTTTGTACCTATGCGATCGCCAACTGTAGCAATCACACCTCCTAAAATTAAAATTGCGGCGATGAGGATGTACCCAGTGGTCATTTGCAGCTACCGAAATACTTCCAGATACAGCCTACTACTTTTAGTCATTGTTTTGCTGGGGAGATTTTTGAGCATAGCTAGGCGATTTTTATAGCCAATGGATGAATTAGAGGAAAGAATCCAAAACCCATTCATTGGCTGGCGTCTGCTATCCCCTTATAGATTTTAAGTGAATTGTCTACTTAAAGTAACCGGTTTATGCACAGTAATCTTCTTTTTGTGGATGGAAATCATCTTCTTTTCGCGCAAATCACCGAGTAATCTGGTGACAGTAACACGAGTAGAACCGATGGCTTCAGCGATCGCCTGATGCGAGAGCTTCAAGTCTATAGTAATCCCATCAGCACAAGGAACACCAAAATCCCGACAGAGGATTAACAGAAAACTGACTAATCGCGAACCCATATCTCTATGAGCTAGGGTTTCAATCATCATTTCTGTTTGCAGAATCCGCGAAGATAATCCGCGTAGCAATAACATCGATAATTCTGGATTTTCCTTGAGAGCTGGCTCGACTTGTTCAATTGGGGCTGAGAGTAATTCTACAGCAGTAAAGGCAACTGCATGGTAAAACCTATCAGACTTATTACCTGTTAGCAACGACAACACACCGAAAACGCTATTTTCCCGCAGTAGCGCTACCGTTATTTCTTCTCCTGCTTCGTACACCCTGGAAAGTTTCACAGCACCCTTGAGAAGAAAATAAACTCGTTCGGCAGGATCGCCAGGAAAAAAGATCGTTTTATTGCGTTCAAACGTTTCCACAACTGGAGGAAACGCCCCAGTTGCCATCTGCCGAAAAACATTTGCTAGGGCTTTATCTTGTGTCACGATCATCTCCCTTCCCCTACCCAATGTCAGAAAAATTAGAACTTATTAATTAAGAATACACCCGAAAAATCAAGAAAGCACCGTCAACCTTTCTGTTTTTTCCTATACTCAAATTTATCACTTCACGGCTATTTGTTGATTATGATACCTAATTTTTGCTTTTTTTTCCGCAGTTATTTATTCATAAATAGTTTTGCTGACTAAAAACCAGATTTTTTGTCAAAACCTCCAGCATTAATTGCCAAGTTATTAGCAGAAAAGTCAGATTTTTTCTGTATTGTTCTCTATCCCTATCGGGAATTTTACAAAAAATTATCTCTGGGATTGTCAAACTATGGCTCAGATTCTAGTATGCTCCTAAAATAATCGCTCACATTGACAGTTTTTATGCTTAATCTGTCCGGAAAAAATGCATTAGTTACAGGTATTGCCAATAACCGCTCTATAGCTTGGGGTATTGCTCAACAATTACACAAGGCAGGTGCTAATTTAGGAATTACCTACTTGCCCGACGAAAAAGGCAAGATGGAAAAAAAGGTGTTGGAATTGGTGGAACCCCTCAACCCAAGTCTATTTCTTCCTTGTAATGTAGAAAATGACGCCCAAATTAAATCTACCTTTGAGACAGTACAGCAGCAGTGGGGTAAATTAGATATTTTGATCCATTGTCTTGCTTTTGCCAATAAAGAGGATTTAACCGGGGATTTTAGCCAAACCTCCCGCCTCGGTTTCAACAAAGCTTTGGAAGTTAGCACCTATTCACTAGTACAGTTATCTGGTGCTGCCAAATCTCTGATGACAGAGGGAGGTAGTATTGTTACACTAACGTATTTAGGTGCAGTCCGAGCTATTCCTAACTATAATGTTATGGGAGTAGCTAAAGCTGGATTAGAAGCAAGTGTACGTTATTTAGCGTCCGAGCTAGGTTCACAAAATATCCGCGTGAATGGAATTTCTGCAGGTCCTATACGTACTTTAGCATCTTCAGCAGTTGGAGGTATTTTAGACATGATCCACCATGTAGAGCAGGTAGCTCCTCTACATCGGACAGTTACACAACTAGAAGTTGGGAATACTGCGGCTTTCTTATGTAGCGACTTGTCCAGCGGAATTACCGGACAAATTCTCTATGTAGATGCAGGATATGAAATTATGGGAATGTAAAATTGAGTAGGGGAGTAGCAGAAAAGAAAAACAAACTCCCCTGCTCTCCATGCTTCTTTACCATGTCTCGCATAGCCACAGTTAAACGTACTACAGGTGAAACTACTGTTCAAGTAACCATCAACCTAGATGGTACAGGGGTATGTCATGCCTCAACAGGGATGCCTTTTCTGGACCACATGTTACACCAAATAGCATCTCATGGGCTGATAGATTTAGATATTCAAGCCCAGGGGGATTGGGAAATTGATGACCACCATACAAATGAAGATGTGGGAATTACGCTAGGACAGGCTTTACACCAAGCATTAGGGAATAGACAGGGGATCGTCCGCTTTGGTAACTTCCTCGCCCCCCTAGACGAAGCTTTAATCCAAGTATGCTTGGACTTTTCTGGACGCCCTCACATCAGTTATGGTTTACAAATTCCTACCCAAAGAGTCGGAACTTATGATACTCAATTAGTCCGGGAATTTTTTGTCGGATTAGTTAATCATAGTCAAATGACTTTACACATTCGTCAGTTAGATGGGATAAACTCTCATCATATTATTGAAGCTACATTCAAAGCCTTTGCTAGAGCCATCCGCATGGCGGTAGAAATTGATCCCCGTCGTTCTACTACTATTCCTAGCTCCAAAGGTATTATTTAGATAAATAATATTCCCGACTCCTGACTCCCTATAATTGACATGATTTCTGTTGCAGATGGTGCGGATTTACCTTTGAATACCTCAGATAAATCACCAGTAGTTCTGACTTCTGAGTTGCGTAAGGTTTATCTTACAGGGTTTTGGCTGAATCAAAAAATTATCTCTCTCAACAACTGTTCTCTAAAAGTTTACCCAGGAGAAACTTTTGGCTTACTCGGACCTAATGGCGCTGGGAAAACTACATTGCTCAAACTGTTGTTGGGAATTATTCGTCCTTCCTCTGGACGGGGTTTATTATTAGGTAAGCCGTTGGGCGATCGCTCGGTGAAGCAATATATTGGCTATCTACCAGAAAATCCTTACTTGTATGACTACCTAACTGGTTGGGAAATTTTGCAAATGGTCGCAGGGCTATTTCAAATTCCTCAGCACATCCAACGCCAACGCATTCCCCAACTTTTAGAACTAGTTGGTTTATCTCTGACTGATGCTCGCAAAAAGACGTTACGTCGCTACTCCAAGGGTATGCTCCAACGTGTTGGTATGGCTCAAGCACTAATTAACGATCCAGATATAATTTTTCTAGATGAACCCATGTCTGGACTTGACCCTATTGGACGCCATCAAATGCGTGAGATCATCTTGGCACAAAAAGCAGCGGGAAAAACGATATTTTTTAATAGTCACATTTTGACTGAAGTAGAACAAATTTGCGATCGCATAGCTATTTTGTCCCAAGGAGAGTTAATTTGTACTGGTTCCCTAGATGAACTTCTGGGATTAAAAGACACATACTACATTCAAGGTGAAGGAGGTAAAATAGAAATTCTGCAAAAATGGATATCTAATTTAGAATTTGCGCCAGAAGGTGTTTGGCAAGGTATATTGCGAGATGATTACTATGATTTTCTCGCTAGTCTGAGGTTAATGGGCGGAAAAGTCATCACTCTGCAAAAATATCGTCAATCATTAGAAGATTTTTTTATCAAACAAATCCAAAAATAAAGTTACTCAATTAAATGTAAATTAACTTCATCAAAAATTCAAATTCAATTGCATATTTTTCGCCGGAACCTCAAGGTTTAACCAGAAGATCAAGGATATTCTGGAACTTAAAACTTCAGTCGGGTCAACATTGTTGAGAAAGTTATTAACACAAATTGTATTTTTAGAAATTCAGGTAAATATGCTTAATAAAGGTTTGTGGCAGCTGACCACACATTCAATCATAGGGATAACTTTGTTGACGAGTGTTTACAGTGTTTTACCCAATGTCTGTTTAGCTGAACAACTAGCACTAGCAGCAGATCAAGCCTCAACGAACAAAATATCTACAGAATATACATTAGGAGAAGGCGATCGGATTCGAGTAAACGTGTTTGAAGTTCCAGAATACACTGGGGAATACCAAATACCACCTGGCGGTGCAGTTAACTTACCCTTAATTGGTAGCGTCAAAGTTCTGGGATTAACTGCTGACCAAGCAGCGGATCTGATTGCCAAAAAGTATGCACGCTTTCTCAAACGTCCCCTGGTCTCCATTAACTTAATCACCCCTCGTCCAATTAATGTTTTTGTAGCTGGAGAAGTCACTCGTCCAGGTGCTTACACCCTCAGTTTACAGGGAGGTGGTACTGGTGGTCCTACTACTCAATACCCCAGTCTTTTAGCGGCATTAACCACCGCGCAAGGTGTAACATTATCAGCTGATGTAACTAAAGTAGAATTGCGCCGCAAGATTGGATTGAGTTCCGAACAAGTTGTCTTCTTTAACCTCAAGGAACTTACCCAAACAGGTAAAACATCCGAGGATATGACTTTACGTGATGGAGATACCATAGTTGTGCCAACTGCAACTCAATTCAACATGGCGGAATCACGAAATCTGTTTTCAACTACTTTTGCTGCTAGCCAAGCTACACCCCGCACAGTAGTCGTGATTGGTGAAGTTGTGCGTCCAGGTTCGTATCTTGTCACCGCTGGTACTGGTGATGCAACTGGAGGGGCTGGAAGTGGACTACCAAGCGTGATGCGGACAATTCAACTAGCTGGGGGAATTACATCAGAAGCGGATATTCGTCATCTCAAGTTACGCAGACCGACGAGAACAGGTACAGAACAAAATATTGATATTAATCTCTGGCAATTATTTTCTACTGGTGATATTAGTCAGGATGTAATTGTCCAAGATGGTGATACAATTGTTGTGCCTAAAGCAACTGAAATCACCCCAGCAGAAGCGACAGAAATAGCTAGTACAACCTTATCTCCAGCTAAAATTTCCGTCGGCGTAGTCGGTGAAGTTAAGCACCCAGGAGTCACAGACTTGAAACCCAATAGCTCTTTGAATCAAGCATTGTTAGCGGCTGGTGGATTCAATGATGATAGAGCTAGTAGAGCTACTGTGGATTTAATTCGCTTAAATCCCAATGGGACGGTAACTAAACGCCCTGTGAAAGTAGATTTCTCCCAAGGTATCAATGACCAAACTAACCCCATTTTAAAAAATAATGATGTTATAGTCGTTAGTCGTTCAGGTGTAGCCAAAGTGGGTGATGGAATAACTATCCTGACTAATCCTATCGGTACTATCGTGAATTTATTGAGATTGTTTGGTCTCTAGAGTAATCAAAATTACCAGGGCAAGGATGGGAAATATTGGCGAACACTGTCACCAATTACCCATTCTCTGTAGAATTATAATATACTTATTATGATCCGAGTGTAGAATATCCAACTCCATTTACCTAATTGTCCTGAAAGGATATCGAGAAAACTACTAATAAACATAGCATTTAGACTTAACATATAGTACAAACTAGTAACATGTCTCTAAAGTAAATTAAATTAAGGTCTGTTCAGCATAGGAGTATATATGGAGCCAATTATCGCTATAGTTTTAGCACTTGTAGGTTATGGGTTGGGGTCTTCAAAACTAATTAATCAAGGTAATGAAGCTATAGTCGAGCGTTTAGGTAAGTTTCATCGTCGGCTCAAGCCAGGATTGAACTTCATTGTGCCTTTTGTTGACCAAATTGTTATGGAAGATACAACCCGTGAGCAGATTTTGGATATTACGCCGCAGAATGTGATCACCAAAGATAATATCTATCTAGAAATCGATGCGATTCTTTATTGGCGCATCATGAATATGGAAAGAAGTTTTTATGAGATTGATGACCTTCAATCTGGATTAAAGCAAGTAGCAGCAACTACCCTGAGAGAAACTATTGCTAAATATAGTCTGGAAGAAACTGCTATTACCATCGATATGGATAAAGTAGTCTTACAGAAACTAAATGAAATTACTGAACAGTGGGGAGTACATATTCTGCGGCTAGATATTCAAAGCATCACACCACCTGAGAGTGTACGGAATTCCATGCAGGAAGAACGAGCCGCAGAAATGAAAAAACGAGCCTTGATTTCGGAAGCGGAAGGAGAACGTCAAGCTGCAATTAAGAAAGCTGAAGGAACTAGTAGTTCTATGCGGATTATTGCTGAAGCGCTGCGTACTCATCCCGAAAGTAGGGATATATTGCGTTATCTTGTTGCTCAAGACTATGTACAAGCTAGCCAAAAACTGGGCGAAAGCAATAATGCCAAAATTGTGTTTGTAGATCCAGCAAACTCTACGGAAATGTTTCAGGAATTGATTTCGGAATCAATTATTGAAGAACATCCCCATAAAAATTCTGGGAATGGAACTAATTAATGGCTAGGATTCAGACTCAGTCACCCTTGGAGATTTTGTCTGTAAATAGCATCTGTTACCATTGACGCATCTCGGATTTCTGGGAGGTCGTGAACTCGCAAAATGTCAGCACCATGAAAAATAGCAGCGCAACAAGCCGCTGCTGTTCCCAAAACTCTGGTTTTTGGGACTGATTGGTTTAAAATCTGCCCAATGAAAGCTTTACGAGATGGACCAACTAAAATGGGTTGATCGAGAGATTTAAGCAATTCTAAACGGCGGAGGATTGCTAAGTTTTGCTGAAAATTTTTCGCAAAGCCGATACCTGGGTCGATAATAATTTTCTCTCTACTAATTCCCGCAGCGATCGCCGCAGAAATTTGCCCAGACAAAAAATCACACATATCTACCATTACATCCTGGTAGTCTGTATTTTCCTGCATAGTCTCAGGTGTTCCCTGGATATGCATTAATACAATTGGTACAGCTAAACTGGCGACAACAGAGAACATTTCTGGGTCGAAAGTACCCCCAGAAATGTCATTCACAAGATCAGCACCATGATTAACAGCCGCCTGAGCAACAGTTGAGCGAGTTGTATCTATGGAAATTGGTACAGAAATTTTTGTTCTCACAGCCTGGATAACAGGAATCACTCTGTCGAGTTCTACTGAAAGAGGAATTTGCTTTGCGCCTGGACGTGTTGATTGACCACCGATATCAATCATATCAGCACCATCCGCCACCATTGCTATAGCTCGATTCACAGCCGATGAAACAGTGTCAAAATCACCACCATCACTAAAACTGTCAGGAGTGATATTTAAAATTCCCATGAGATAAGTTCGCTGTCCCCAAGTAAAACAGCAATCTCGAATCATCAAGTGTTTAGGTAAGCTAGACATTTACTTAATTTAGGGTGTAGGGTTTACCATACACCCCTATATCCTATTGCTGATAATTCACAATCCTGGCAAAACTATCAGATTCTAAACTAGCTCCGCCTACAAGAACACCATCAATTTCTGGTTGAGCCATGATCTGATCAATATTATTTGGCTTCACCGAGCCGCCATAGAGAATCGACACATGGGAATTTTGCAATTGGCTGCGAATTAAACCGACTACTCGATTTGCTTCCTTGGTTTCACAGGTTTCACCAGTACCAATAGCCCAAATGGGTTCATAAGCAATCACTAATTTTGTCTGATCCACAGTTACCAAATCTTGGGACAACTGACTACTAATGAAAGATTCTGTTTCCCCAGCATCTCGTTGTTGTTTAGTTTCACCTACACAAAGAATCGGGATCAGACCATGTTTTTGAGCTGCTTTCAGACGGAGATTGACAGTAGTGTCTGTTTCTCCAAAAAACTGCCGTCTTTCACTATGTCCAATAATCACATAGCGAACACCGCTTTCTGTCAACATGGGAGCAGCAATTTCGCCAGTATAGGCTCCATTATCTTCCCAATGAACATTTTGCGCGCCCAGTCTTATGTAGCTACCATGTAAATACTGTGACATTAGCCTTAAATCCGTAAATGGTGGACATAACACCACTTCTCGCTCCGCAGGAGTTGCTTGTAAATGAGGCAGAAATCCGCGTAAAAATTCCTCGGTTTCTGCCTGGGTCTTGAACATTTTCCAGTTACCGGCAATAACTATTTTTCGCACAGGTGAGTTAGTTAAGATTCTAAATGCTACTGAATGCATTTTTCACTGTACTACTTTTTCAGGCTCTCCTTGTCCACTCTGATTTAATCCTCAATATCTAAAGCTGGTTTGAAGTTTGTTGTAATTAATACTTTATGAACCCGGTTGCCATCCATATCCATGACCTCGAAACGCATACCTCGCCATTCAAAATAGTCTGTAGCGTTAGGAATTCTACCTAAATGGGTAATGATAAAACCGCCTAGAGTTTGGTAATTACCATGTTCCTCAATTGTTAACTCTGAGATATGGAAAAGTTGACCAAATTCTTCCACTGATAACATCCCATCTACCAACCATGAGCCGTCATCTCTTTGTACAGCTTGTGGTTGGTCTTCTCCGGGACTAGTGGGAACATCCCCGACAATTTCAATCATAATATCGTTCAAGGTGACTAAACCTTGAATCACACCATATTCATCCACAACTAATGCCATATGGGTAATGGTCTGTTTGAACAACTCCAAGACTTTTAAACCTCTAGTGCTCTCTGGGACAAACACTGGTTTACGCAATCCCATGGTTAAATCTAGAGGTTCATTGTTTAAACTTCTGGCCAATACATCCACTACAGGAATAATTCCCAGCACATTATCCATTTCTTCTTGACATACAGGATAGCGAGAATAGCCATTCTCAATCATTTTGTCACGATTTTTTTCTGGGGGATCAGCCAAGTCTAACCAAACAATATCAGGACGGGGTGTCATTAAATAGCTGACAGGGCGATCGCCTAAACGAAAGACTCGTTGTAACATCTCCTGTTCCGCTGCTTCAAAAGTCCCGGCTTTGGTTCCTTGCTCAATTAAAATTTTAATTTCTTCTTCAGTAACTTGGGGTTCTAGAGAAGGTTTAATACCTAATAATTTTAAAACTGCCTCCGTAGAGACACTTAATAAATGCACTACTGGTGAAGCTATTGTTGCCAGAGCTTGCATCGGAATCGCCACCAGGGCGGCAACTTTTTCTGGCTTGTTCAAAGCCAACCGCTTGGGGACAAGTTCACCAATAATTAAGGAAAAATAGGTAATTAGCAATACCACTATCCCAAAGGCGATGGGTTCGCTGTAGGTTGCTAATTGTGGGACTAACCGCAAGACCTCTCCCAGTCTTTTGGCTAGTGTCGCGCCCCCAAAAACACCATTGAGAATATTGATTAACGTAATCCCTATTTGCACAATAGATAAAAAGTGGTTTGGAGATTGAGCCAATTTTAATGCGACAGCTGCGTTGGCGTTACCTTGATTGGCTAGTTGTTGTAGCCGGACTTTCCGCGCTGAAACGATCGCCATCTCGGACATGGAGAACACACCATTAGCAATAATCAACAGGAAAATCGTCAGAATTTCAAAAGTGATGGAAGACATGTTTAGAATTGCTACTATAGAGCGAGCGAATTGACTTCGATTCTTAGTATCTAGTATTTAGGGTATAGGGTATAGTTGGTATATTCCTTTGACAATATATGGTTTTTTCTGCAATAGTGCGTTCCTTGGCGCGATCGCCACTCACCGCCGAACTCATCAACAAACTGAATAAACAGCAGGAGTTACGGTTAAACGGGATTTCCCGCTTACCCAAGGGCTTAGTAGTGTCAGCATTAGCCAGTCAAGGCGATAGAGCACTTTGCTTGGTCTGCGCCACTTTAGAGGAAGCCGGACGTGTTTATGCTCAAATGGAAGCCATGGGTTGGAAGACTGTGCATTTCTACCCCACCTCAGAAGCTTCACCCTACTCTCCTTTTGACCCAGAAACCGAGTTGAGTTGGGGACAAATGCAGGTGTTAGCGGATTTAGTCACTGGTCAATCACCCAAGACTAGCATGGCGATCGTCACTACTACTGGGGGATTACAACCCCATTTACCTAGTCCAGAGGCTTTTGGGTCTTTTTGTCTGACGTTGCACAAGGGGATGGCTTATGATTTAGCTTCCTTCAGCGCTAAAATCACGACTATGGGATATGAACGGGTACCATTGGTGGAAACAGAAGGACAATGGAGCCGACGGGGTGACATTGTGGATATATTTCCTGTTTCTTGCGAGTTACCCGTCAGGTTGGAATGGTTCGGCGACGACATTGAACAAATCCGCGAATTTGACCCGAATACTCAGCGTTCAGCCCTAGAAAGGTTAGAAAGTATTATCTTGACCCCAACTAGTTTCACGCCAATGATTGTGGACGCTTTACGTGATAATCCGCAGTTTGCGGCGTTAAGTGGGGAATTAAATTTAGATTTAGCTTCTTTTGAAGGTAGTCGGCGGTTTTTAGGTTTGGCTTGGGAACAACCTGCTTCTTTACTTGACTATTTACCAGCTGATAGTTTTATCGCCATTGATGAACCAGAACAATGTCATGCTCATAGCGATCGCTGGGTGGAAAATGCTGATGAGCAATGGAATTTGGGTTATGGAGAAACATCCCATCAACTACCAAAAATCCACCGCAGCTTCCTGGATTGTTTAATTGAAGCGAGTAAATTTAAACAAATCCATTTATCGGAATTAGCTGAGGAAAATAGCGGTATTAATTTAGCTAGTCGCTCTGTTCCTGTCACACCACACCAGTTTGCCAAACTGGCGGAAATTATTCGCCAGCAAAGAGAACGCCAATTTTCCGTTTGGTTACTTTCAGCCCAACCTTCCCGTTCTGTTTCCCTGTTACAAGAACACGATTGTCCTGCGCAATTTATTCCTAATCCGCGTGACTATCAAGCCATTGATAAATTACAAATTAACCGCACACCAGTAGCAATCAAATATTCTGGTTTGGCTGAATTGGAAGGATTTATCTTAAATTCTTTTCGGATGGCGATCATCACAGACCGGGAGTTTTTTGGACAACATGCTTTAGCGACATTTGGTTATATTCGTAAACGGCGCAAAGCTGTTTCTAAGCAAGTTGACCCGAATAAGTTACGTCCTGGGGATTATGTAGTCCACAAAAGTCACGGGATTGGTCAATTTGTCAAGTTGGAAAGTCTGACGATTAATTATGAAACTCGCGATTACTTGGTGGTTCAATATGCGGATGGTTTACTGAGAGTTGCAGCGGACCAAGTGGGTTCCTTATCTCGGTTCCGCACTACTGGGGATAAAGCGCCGGAACTCCACAAGATGACGGGGAAGGCTTGGGATAATACTAAGAATAAGGTGCGCAAGGCGATTAAGAAGTTAGCAGTGGATCTGCTTAAACTTTATGCGGCGCGTTCACAGCAACAAGGCTTCGCTTATCCTCAGGATATGCCATGGCAAGAGGAATTAGAAGATTCTTTTCCCTATCAAGCGACTGTAGATCAACTAAAGGCTGTACAAGATGTAAAACGGGATATGGAAAGCGATCGCCCAATGGATAGGTTGATCTGTGGCGATGTCGGTTTCGGGAAAACGGAAGTGGCGATTCGAGCGATTTTCAAAGCTGTGACTGCTGGTAAACAGGTGGCGCTCCTCGCACCGACAACTATCTTAACCCAACAGCACTACCATACGTTGAAAGAACGGTTTGCGCCTTATCCAGTAAATGTGGGATTACTCAATCGCTTTCGTTCGGCTGAAGAACGCCGAGAAATTCAGAAACGTTTAGCTACGGGAGAGTTGGATATAGTTGTGGGAACACAACAGTTGTTGGGGAAAGGTGTTGCTTTCCAAGATTTAGGTCTTTTGGTAGTGGATGAGGAACAAAGGTTTGGGGTAAACCAGAAGGAGAAAATTAAAAGTCTCAAAACTCAAGTTGATGTTTTGACTCTTTCAGCGACTCCCATTCCCCGGACTCTATATATGTCTTTGTCGGGAATTCGGGAAATGAGTTTAATTACTACACCTCCTCCAACTAGAAGACCGATTCAAACCCATTTAGCGCCGTTAAATCCCGATAGTGTACGGACTGCGATTCGTCAAGAATTGGAACGGGGTGGACAGGTGTTTTATGTTGTCCCTCGTGTGGATGGAATTGAAGAAACAACAGCTAGTTTAAGAGAAATGGTTCCGGGCGCAAAATTTGCGATCGCCCATGGTCAAATGGATGAAAGTGAACTGGAGTCAACTATGCTCACTTTCAGTAATAACGAAGCTGATATTTTGGTATGTACGACGATTATTGAATCGGGATTGGATATTCCTCGTGTCAATACAATTTTAATTGAGGACGCGCATCGTTTTGGTTTAGCGCAATTATATCAACTACGTGGTCGTGTTGGACGGGCTGGGATTCAAGCCCATGCGTGGTTGTTTTATCCCAAGCAAAGGACTTTATCTGATGCGGCGAGACAGAGGTTAAGAGCGATTCAGGAATTTACCCAACTGGGTTCTGGTTATCAGTTGGCGATGCGAGATATGGAAATTCGGGGTGTGGGTAATCTGTTGGGCGCGGAGCAATCCGGTCAAATGGATGCGATCGGTTTTGATTTATATATGGAAATGCTGGAAGAGGCGATTCGGGAAATTCGCGGTCAGGAAATCCCGACTGTGGATGATACTCAAGTTGACTTGAATTTGACGGCGTTTATTCCTACTGATTATATTCCTGATTTGGACCAAAAGATGAGCGCTTATCGGGCGGTAGCTACGGCGAAGTCAAAAGCTGATTTGCAGCAAATTGCCGATGATTGGAGCGATCGCTATGGAGCTATACCCGTTCCCGCGAATCAACTTTTAAGGGTAATGGAGTTGAAACAATTGGCGAAGGGGTTAGGATTTAGCCGGATTAAACTGGAGAATAAACAGCATATTGTCTTAGAAACGCCGATGGAAGAACCTGCTTGGAATTTATTGGCGGCGAATTTATCAGATAGTGTCAGAGGACGTTATGTTTTTTCGGCGGGGAAGGTGACAGTGAGAGGTTTGGGGGTTTTTAAAGCCGACCAGCAGTTACAGAGTTTAATTGATGCTTTTACTAAAATGAAAGGAGCGATCGGGGAAACGACGACTGTAGTTTCAGGTTAGTTTGTAATTTGGAGGAAACATAATGGCTTTTAATACTATTTTATTTATGGACAAATAATCAACCTGAGAGTGAACCCGCCGATATTATTGATGCGACTCCCATCCTACAGCCTTGCACTAAATTTATATTTTGTTACCCATTGCTTAAAGTGATTTTCTAGTTTTGCTAAATGTTGGTTTAAGACTTCTTTGATTGTGTTGTCAAAAAGCATTTTTTGCTTAGTTTAAACCTAAAAACCCCTTAATTATATCACTGAAACAACTCAAAATTTGGTCTAGTTCATTAAGATAAATAATATTGCGATCAATGCTAATTAAGTTATTTTCTAACTTCATAAACTGCCATAAATTACCAGTTGTCACACAACCATAGACCTTTGCCATATTCTCCCCGTGCTTTTGGTTGTAAAGTATAGCAGCATACATCTGCGCAGCACATTGTCCTAGACCATTTTCTAAATTATCTCGTTTTGCTTCAACGATCGCTATAATTGGAGTACTAATAATTGCGGTAATTCCACCTTTACCAATAATAAAATCACACTCACCCGCAAGACCTTGAAGACGCTCAACATCAAGATTTTTACCAGAATAAATTCCAATTTGTTCTGGATAGTTTCCCTCAACTTCCAAAAGTATAGGCGCAATAATAAATTCAGACTTTGCTTTTTCGCTACTCGCAGTTAAAGCAAATTTGCGCCCTTTGGCTAAAGTTTCTCTTAGCCATGGACTAGGATGAACATCAATAGAGATGGGAAATAAATCTTGTTCAACGAGAGAGAGAGAAAAATTCTCTAGCACTTGTTCAAGTGTAAAATCACTGTACCCCATCTCTATCCTCCTATCATTACCTTGGTTGTGAGAAAAAACTCTTGGCTTCCCTAGCGATCGCCTCCACTTGATCATCCGCAAGAGTTGCTAAAACTGACTTAGCTTCTTCTCCGCCCAATCTTACTAAAGCTTGTGTTACCCGATAACGTATTTGCCAATCTGGGTCAGTAGCAAAAGGAACTAACAGAGGAATCGCTGCTGGATTTCCCAATTCTCCCAAAGAACTAATCGCCGCAGTTTGAATCAGTCCATTATCTTCACCTAGAGCTTCCTCAAGTAATCCTAGCGCACGCGAGTCACCTAATTCTCCTAAGGTAGCGACAATGCTGAACTTGACCAACCATTCAGGAGTTGATTGGTAAAGCTCCTGTAAATCTGCAAAAGCTGCATGAAGCTTCAACGCACCTAAACAATCTGCTGCTGCTGCTTGGACATCAAATTCTGGGTCTTTCAATAAACTTAGCAGGATTCTCAATGCTACATCTAAATCTTGCGTTCCTAAAGTATCTAGCTGACTGACAGCAGAATAACGCACACGAGAATTACTATCCTCAACCGCAATTTGAATCAGTTCCCAACCAACTTCAAGACCGAGTTCGCGAATTTGATTTACAGCCCGCAAGCGATCGCCTAAGTCTACTGAACTCAACAAGGCTTTGACAGATTCCCCAGAAATATCCATGTAGCCACTTTTCCTTTTTTCACTCTATAGCCATAGTGCGAATAATATCACCCCGCGTCAGAATTCCAATCACTTCACCTGTCTGGTCAACTACTGGTAGACGATGAATACTCTTCTGGTGCATAATACTAGCTGCTTCTTTGACAGTTTTTTCTGGAGAAATAGTAATTGGATTTTTACTCATTACCTCTCCCACTGTTTGTCCCAATACCTTATGTAAATCGCGTTCATAAGCAATAGGATTTTGTAAATAGATCACACTATCTAAAAACATAATGTATGCTGGAGGCGTCATTCCAGTTTCTTGCCACATTAAATCGGTTTCTGAGATCACACCTACCAATTTATCAGTATGGTCAAGGACAGGTAGACCGCTAATTCGCCGTTCTGCTAAAATTTGTACAGCTTCCTTTAGAGGCGTTTCGCTCCGCACAGTAATTGGATTGTGCGTCATTACATCAGCGACGGTTTTAATCATATTTTACTCGTCCCTTATTTATCTTAATCTTTTAATAAACCATTGTAGAAAATCAAAACCCTTAAAATTAGATGTTTAATAGAAAGTTACAAGAGTGAAGATTGGTGCTTCTGCTCTCTTAACGCGGCGATAATTCGCAAGTTTGCTGCTGGAAAAGTAAATTTATCCAACTCATCTAAACTCACCCAACGAATTTCTGAGCATTCTATAGTTTGAGGAACACCTTCTACATGTATACATTTATGCGCAACTAGGGTAACTTGAAATTCTGTATAAGCATGATCAATAGTAATCAAATGCTCCCCTACAGAAATTTCTATCCCTAGCTCTTCATAAATTTCCCGTTGAATACATTGGGCGATAGTTTCACCAGGCTCAAGTTTTCCTCCAGGAAATTCCCATAAACCTCCCATTGTTCCTTCTTCGCGACGACGGTCGATTAAGATTTGTCCTTGTTGATTCCAAATGACAGCGACCCCAATAACTTTTATTGGTAATTTATTCATGAATTATGGATTACTGCTATTTTTTGATCATTAGTGATTTTAATACCAGTATTTTCAACATTTTCTACCACAATCTTGCGGAATATATCCCCCTCAATTGTTTCTTGCTCTGACAATAAATCAACTAACCGTTCCAGTACCACCCGGTTATCTTGCAAAATTTCTCTAGCTTTTTGATAGCAAGTGTTAACAATTTCCCTAACTTGGTGGTCAATTTTAGCCGCGATTTCTTCCGAATATTCAGATTTATTCATCCAATCACGCCCTAAAAACACTTCGCCAGCCGGATTTTCCAAAGAAAGTGGACCTAAATCAGACATACCAAATCGCGTTACCATTTGTCGAGCCATGCTAGTTACATATTGGAGATCATTGGTTGCGCCTGTGGTTACTTCAGATTTACCAAAAACAACATCCTCAGCCGCACGACCACCTAAAGTTGCGGTAATTCTCGCTTTGATTTGGGAATAGGAAATTAATCCTTGTTCTTCATTGGGAATAAACCAAGTTAATCCTAGCGCTTGACCTCTAGGAATTAGAGTAACTTTTTGGACTGGGTCATGGTCTTTGAGCAAAGTTCCCACTAAAGCATGTCCGACTTCGTGGTAAGCAATTAACCGTTTATTTTTGCTATCCACCAATGCTGTTCCTTCCATACCCGCCACTACTCGATCCACAGCATCATCAATTTCCGCATTGGTCACCGCTTCTTTGCGTCTTCTCGCAGTGAGAATAGCAGCTTCATTGAGTAAATTGGCTAAATCTGCGCCAGTAAATCCTGGAGTACGTCGAGCGATCGCTTCTAAAGAGACACTAGGGTCAATTTTTTTATTCCGCGCATGGACTTCCAGAATAGAGTGGCGTCCTTTCAAGTCTGGCGCATCCACAATTACTTGGCGGTCAAACCGACCTGGTCGTAACAGAGCAGCATCCAAGACATCTGGGCGGTTAGTCGCAGCAATAATAATAATCCCTGTGTTTACCTCAAAACCATCCATTTCTGTGAGTAGTTGGTTTAAAGTCTGCTCCCGTTCATCATTACCACCACCAATACCAGTGCCCCTTTGTCTCCCGACAGCATCGATTTCATCAATAAATATCAAACAGGGAGCATTATCTTTAGCCTTTTTAAATAAATCCCGGACGCGAGAAGCACCAACTCCAACGAACATTTCTACAAATTCTGATCCAGAAATACTAAAAAATGGTACGCCAGCTTCTCCAGCGATCGCTTTAGCTAAGAGAGTTTTTCCCGTTCCCGGTGGTCCAATTAACAATACACCTTTGGGAATCCGCGCTCCCACCGCAGTGAACCTTTCCGGCTGTTTGAGGAAAGTCACCACTTCTTGTAATTCTTCTTTAGCTTCTTCCACCCCAGCGACATCTTCAAATTTCACCCCAGTTTTCGCTTCCATTTGAAAGCGCGCCCGCGATTTACCGAAATTCAGGGCTTGGTTAGAAGCATTAGCAGAACGGCGCAAAAACAAAAACATCACGAACAATAGTGGTAGAATCCACATCAAGTTAATCAACAGACCCACAGCAGCTCTACTGTTAGCAGAAGAAACTTCGCCGAAATCCACATTCTTCTCTCTCAGTTTGTTGATTAGCTCAGGATTACGCTCTAAAAGCCTGACTGGAATCGGTTGAGCTTCTGGCTTTTGGTCTGTTAAATAAACTTTGGCGACTTGTTCAGTTTCATCCAGTTCTACTTTTTTAACGTCTCCTTGGTCAATTTTTTTGACTAGTTCCCCGTAGGATAATGTGTCACGGTCCGTTTTTTGTGCTAAAGCAGGACTACCAATAAACATCATCAGGCTAGCTGTTACAGCCCCAGTCAAAGCCAAATACTTTGACTTGAGGGGTGATTGCTGTTTCATTAAAGTCTTCCTGGCCAAATTTTTCATAAAAACTTCACTAAATCAACACTAAATTATCGCGGTGAACTACAGTTTCTGCACCCGCATAGCCCAAAATTACCGGAATTTCTGAGGAATGACGACCAGATATTTTTTGCAGTTCATTACTACTATAGTTCACCAATCCTCTGGCGATTTCTTTCCCATCATTTGTACATAACTGTACAGCTTCTTCTGGCTCAAAGTCTCCGAATATTGCTTGGACTCCTGCTGCTAATAAAGATTTCCCGTTCAGGGAAATAGCCTGGACCGCGCCTGGGTCTAAATATAATTTCCCTGTGGGAACTAAACCATAAGCTATCCAGCGCTTGCGCAGTGAGGTGGGTTCTGGTTGTGGTTGAAAGTGGGTACCGATCGCTTCTCCTTGCAAAATTTTGGGGATATTCCCCGGAAATCGCCCTTCTGTAATCACTGTATGTACACCAGAGGCGATCGCTATCCGGGCTGCGGAAATTTTTGTCGCCATCCCACCAGTCCCCCACTGAGAACCCTGTGTACCTGTTTGGATTTGTAGTTCTCTCAATTCTTGCAGATTATTGACTAAAGTAATCGGTCTGGCTTCGGGGTCAGAGCGGGGGTCAGCTGAATATAGTTTATCTACATCTGTAAGTAAAAATAACCAATCTGCTGCGACTAAGCTGGCGACTAGAGCCGAAAGGGTATCATTATCCCCAAATTTCAGTTCTTCCACCGCTACCGTATCGTTTTCATTCACTATCGGAATTACTCCCAAGTTGAATAGTTCCTGGAACGTGTTGGAGATATTAAGGTAGTGGTGACGTTGGACTAAATCTAACCTTGTGAGCAATACTTGGGCGATAGGTTGTTGAAGAATTGTAAACAAATCATCATAAATCCGCATGAGTCTACCTTGCCCAACTGCGGCGATCGCTTGTTTTAAGGCGATCGTTTTTGGTCGTTCTTTTAAGCCTAGTCGCGCACAACCAATTCCCACAGCGCCAGAAGATACCAAAATTACCCGATGTCCTTGCTGTCTTAGCTCCGAGAGGGTTTCACACAAACTAGCGATTGTGGAAAGCGCTAGTTGTTGATTTGCTGGTTGTGTCAAGCTAGAAGTGCCAATTTTAACGACTATTGTTTGATTCATGCTTTGAAGACGACATATTAATACCATACAGCGCCAGTTCCTTTATAGGTAAGGACTGACGCTGTACATGATATAGATAGATTGTATTTACTGAGCTTTTTTATTGTGTGAACAGCTCGATCTTATTGATAACTATGATCCCCGATTATGAGACAAACTTGAGATTTCTTAATTATTTTTTTAGATTATCTTTCCGGATCTGTTTGATGGTGACGCCTAATATCCCTAAAAGCCAAATTTCCAGATTGCGGATGGGATGAGATGGGAAAACGACCGTGTCTGGATAGACAATTGGTTCGACCAAAATAGTAAACATACCCAAACGGTTCCCCGCTAACACATCCGTGAATAGGCGATCGCCTACCATGGCGACTTGATGTACTGGTAAATCCATTTCTTGCAGTGCGGCTCTAATTTTGCGTCTTGAAGGTTTAGCCGCACCTAAATAATAAGGTAAATTGAGAGACCGAGCGATACTACCAATGCGCCATTCACTCAAATTATTACTGACTAAACAGAGGGTGACACAAGTACGTGTCTCCTTGATCCATTCTTCGAGTTCTGGGGAAACGGCTCCTACAGTAATCGGAACTAGAGTTTCATCAACATCCAGCACCAGCCCTTTCAGCCCATATTTTTGGATGATATCTGGCGTTAGGCTCAAAACTGAACCGCATAAGATTAAATTAGGCTGTAAGAGTTGATTCCAAGTCATAGTCAAAAATAGTTAGAGGGGTGTAGGGGAATAAGAAAGCACATTGCATCAGCCACAGTCCTACACTCTTTTTGCGTTTAATTATTCAGCTTGATTAAACAAATGCTCTTCTAAAATCGGTTGAACTTTACGAAACTCTTCTGGAGAGAGCAATTCAGGTGTACCTGTTTTAGTAATCCGCGCAAAAAACAGCAATGGGTCGATAGGAGTGTAAATAGCATAGTCCTGGAGGTCATGCTGAAAATTAGTGATTAGCTGTAACTGCTCTGGTTCAAATTCAGCAGATGTTTCGTCTTCAATTTCCAATGTGAAAATTTCTGATTCTTCTACAGGGGGTAAATCGCCTGCTACTGTTAAAGCATATGCTGTATTTTTTAATTCAAGATTGTATTCAGCTAAAACTGCTTCAGCATTACCAAAAATCTGGTCAATTTTGTCTTCATCTTCTACCAAAATAGCTTCTTCTTCTCCCTCTTCTTGCCAAGCAAAAATCTCTATCGGTGAATCAACAGGAAGGAGTAAAACATATTCTTGGTCATCAACTAACATTGAATGTTCTACATAACATTCTAAAATTCGCCCTCTTTCATCTGTCAAAGTGATAGAGCCTGTTTGAAAGTGGTCATTTTCGTCAGGGAATTTTTGGGAAAACATAGCCAAAATATGTGATTTTTTAATCCCCGCAGTTGGATAAACCTAGATTTTTTTCTAGCAGATAATCACAACTACAAAGTTTACAGTTCTAAGTAATATTTTTCAACAATAGCATGTTAGGGGAGGAGTCAGGAGCCAGGATTCAGGATTCACGCCCGTAAAAGCTTCATACCGTATGGATTTTAGTTTAAATTCTGTATCTAATTCAGGAGTATACCATTATATTTTCCGTCTAGTATCTAGCCATTGCTGTAAGATTAAAGCAGCAGCTTTGCGGTCAATCAGACCTTTATTCCGTGATGGAGGCACATTTTCGGCAATTAGCAGCTGTTCTGCTTGAAAAGAAGTTAAACGCTCGTCCACATATTCTAATGGTAATTGTAATGCTTGAGCTAACTTTTGGGCATATTTCTGAATATAACGAGCTTGAAATCCTAAAGACCCATCCATAGAATATGGTAGACCCACAACTAAAACATTTACTTGTCGCTCTGTAACTATTTGTTGTAATACCAACACATCTTGCATAAATGAACGGCGTTCAATTGTAGTGATACCCGTAGCAATTAAGCCAGTACCATCACATCCCGCCACCCCAATCCGTTTTTTACCAACATCAAGGGATAAAGCAGAGATAAAATGCCTTTGTTGCGGATGTAGTACCACGCTAAGGATGCTCCTGTTGTGTGTCTGTTACCTCTGATGGTGAAGTTTCTAAATTCATGTTGAGTGGAGCCGCAGCCTTAACCTGATGAGCAATAATTTCTGATTGAGCCGTCACCGCTAAGTCTGGGGATGGTTGTTGTCTCTTATGCAACCAAGACATTCCCCCTGGGATTGGTTTACGTGTTGGCTGTAATCCCTGTAACATTTCTGACCATTGCAGTCCCTCTAAAGCAAACTTGGACTCACGTAACTTGTGCCAAACCGACCGTGACATAATCAAACTATGTTCTATCCGGTTAGCGCCAATCCGCTCTAAATACTCTTCCCTTTCTGGTTGGTAATCTGAAGAAGCTAATTGCAAACTCTGTTGAGGAAAATCTTGAGTAATCCGAGCTAACTGAGACAAGAGTTCGGGATACAACCAAGTGTAAGCTGGATGAACTGTCAAGACTGCTATATGAGGATTTTCCCCTTTACGATCCAGTTCCACCTGGAAATAACCAATAGCTGCTTTCCGTTGTGGTTCAAATACATAACCACTCACAACTTCTGTTTTAGTCACCCATTGCTTCACGGCGTCAGTTATGGCACCGAATAAACTGGTTTTGAAATCATGGGTATGACGGTCAAATACTTGACGCACTAGCGGTGGCATTGATGCTGTATCTAATTGATACAATAATTGAGCATCAGCATTACTAACTGGGAGGAGGTTGGGTAGGTCTGGTTCAGCTTGGGCTAATTCAGCTAATAACTGGGGATTAATTTCCCAATAAGTCATTTCCGCTAACCGTTGAAACCCATTTTGCCGATAAAGTGCTAAAGCTTGAATATCATTGATGTTAACTTCTAATATCCAAGTACGCGCTTCTAGGATTGATTCAAAGCAATGGCGGAGTAGTTGTGAGCCAATTCCTTGCTGGTCAGCAGCTTGGTCTAATATAACTCGGTCAATTCGCCAAGTGCTTTGAGTGCGATTAAATGGTGATACTTGAATCATGCCTAAAAGTACTCGCTCTTGTTCAGCTACATAGCTACAGAAGCGATATTGCAATGGGTTGGGGAACCAACTCAAGAATTTGAATAATCCGTACCACTGGCGCAACCACTGCATTTGACCAGTAGCGGAAATTCCTGTCTTGGTAGAGAGACAGGTATGAGGGTCTTGAGTTAAGCGCTCAATGCCATCCAAGTCCCGATACTGGACTGGTCTGACCACTACATTAAGGTTTCGAGGGAGTAATGAAGTCATTGTAATTCAAGCCGTTACTCAACATTTGTTAACTGCAAATTGCTATGGTACTGCTGCAATAATCTTAACGGCTTTTTGTTAGCTTGCTACTGTTCCCAAAGAGTGATTTTGGTAACTAAATAGGGAACGGGGAACAGGGAACAGGGAAGAGCAAGAAAAAATGCGTCGTTATACAAAATCCTATAATTTTAATTATGGGGGATTTCCCTGTTCCCTGTTCCCTGTTCCCTGTTCCCTCTTAAAATTAAATTTTTTGGCGAGAAGCTAATTTCTCGAAGTGAGCTTGGGTTTGATGGAGCAATTGTTGACGGCTATCTTCTACAGTCTGCTTCAGGCTGGGAACTAAGTTACGCGCTTGTAAAGACATGTGAAGCTGCAGGTGAGCAACATAATCGCTGAATTCTGGGTCGCTGAATTCTGGATTTTCTGCACATACTGCCGTTAATACATTTGATTCCATAACCACTATAGTCCTAATTATTTGTGAATTTGGGTATTTTTTTGACACTGAAGTTAACTTAGCATGTCTCCCATTTTCAGTTACTCTTCTTGCAATGAAGTGTAATGCTTCACTGGAAATTACGAATCTTTATCCAGTGAGTTGTGTTTAATCAACTGTTTCTGTAAAGCTACAATTACAGCCTGGGTGCGATCGCTTACCTCAAGTTTATGTAAAATTGTGTGTACATGTACCCTCACAGTTCCGGGCGTAATGTACAGAGTAGTAGCAATTTCTTGATTGGTTTTACCTTTAGCCAAAAGTGACAGCACTTCTTGTTCCCTCTGCGTCAAAGGATGAGCCGTGTGGGAAATATTTTCTAACTGAGATCCAGACACATGAGAGATAAAGGAAGAGCGAATTTCTTCTGTAGCTGTTTCATCCCACCAAGATGCTCCCGTCGCCACAGAGCGCAGGGCTAATACCAACTTTTCTGCGGCTATCCCCTTCATACAATAGCCTTGAGCACCTGCTTGAATTAACCGAGTAATCAGGTTTTTTTGAGAATGGGAAGTCAAAATTAAAACTGGTAGTTGTGGGGACTGTTGCTTGATTTGGCGACAAGCCTCTATTCCCCCAATTCCTGGTAATCCTGCGTCTAAGAGTACTATATCCAGAGGATGCTGTTTAATCAACTCAATAGCAGTTTCACCATCCTCTGATTCAGCGATGATCTCTAATCCAATCTCTTGTTGTAAGCGCATACGCAAACCTAAACGAAAGAGTTCATCATCCTCAACGAGGAGAATTTTGATCGGGCTATGAGGCATAAAGCGGTCAGGGTGCAGGGTGCAGGGTGCAGGGTGATCTTCGTTTATTTGTAAAATCATCATCTCATAAAATGTGTTTAGTGCTAGAAAGACAACCTGTTTGTGAAAAACCGAGGTCAAGATATATATTCTCTAAACGATATATAGATAGAAGTAAACATGATGTTATGTCTAAATTTATATCCAAATTTATACCTAAAGAATGACTTATTTTCAACTTGCAAATGAACTAATCATCTAAAATGATACATACAATATATCTCAGGCGAACTTTAAATTTTCTTAGTAGTTGAAGTGTTTTTCGATTGACTAAAACATAGTTGGTTGATATGTCCAGCAAGGATAACATGATTTTATGGCAACCAATACGGAACCATCAACTTCTCCTCGTCTACCTCATAGAAATCGTGACTTTCGCAGACACACTCCACAAGTAAATATGGGGGGTCTCTATGATCGGGCTGTTTTGACATCGTTAATTAAGTTAGACCCACGATTTACTCTCAAAAATCCAGTTATGTTCGTAGTATGGGTCGGAGGAGCGATCGCTTTTCTGCTCACTATCAACCCAAATTTATTCGGGACTATACAAGCCGATATCAACCAACAACGTCAATTCAACGCGTTAATTACTGTGATTTTATTGGCGACACTTCTGTTAGCTAATTTTGCGGAAGCTGTAGCTGAGGGACGGGGGAAAGCTCAAGCAGATAGCCTCAGGTCTAAACAATCTGATACCATAGCCCGTAAAGTTCTCCCTGATGGTTCTATTCAATCTATTAATTCAACAGAACTGAAACGGGGCGATGTGATCAAAGTCATTGCGGGTGAAGTGATTCCCGCTGATGGTGATGTGATTCAGGGTGTGGGGTCTGTAGATGAGTCTCCGATTACAGGAGAATCAGATCCAGCAATGAAACAGCCAGGGACAGATATCGCTAGTTCGGTGACAGGTGGTACAAGCTTGCTTTCTGATGAATTGACCATCCGTGTAAGTTCAGAACCAAGTCAAGGATTTCTGGCGCGGATGATTTCTTTGGTAGAAGGTGCTCAACGGACAAAAACACCGAACGAAATGGCTTTAACAGTCCTACTAGCAGCCCTGACCCTAATATTTCTGATTGTGGTGACGACGATTCAACCAGTCGCCTACTACATCGCCGATTTTATCAGCATTGTGCTGGGGTCGGATGTGGGAAATAGCTTACGCGCAGGTGCAAGTGTGACTATCTTGATTTCCCTACTAGTAGCTTTGATTCCCACTACCATTGGTGCTCTTTTGAGTGCGATCGGGATTGCGGGAATGGATAGAGTTTCCCAATTTAATGTTGTTGCGACTTCTGGTCGAGCAGTAGAAGCTTGTGGAGATATTAACACCCTCATCCTCGATAAAACAGGGACTATTACCCTAGGAAATCGGATGGCGAATGAATTTATTCCGGTGAGTAAATACTCTCTAGAAGATTTAGCTAATGTGGCTTTGTCAGCTAGCGTATTCGATCAAACACCAGAAGGTAAGTCAATTTTAACATTAGCTGAAAGCTATGGAGCTAAGGTCAATTTCAACATGCAGATAGCAGCAGGAATAGAGTTTACTGCCAAAACTCGCATGAGTGGAACCCACTTACCCAATCATCATGAAGCCCGCAAAGGAGCTGTAGAAGCAATCAAACAATTTGTGCAATCTCGTGGTGGTGAAATTCCCACCGAGGTAGATACAGCTTATCAGCAAGTTTGTCAATTAGGAGGTACACCATTAGCTGTTTGTCTGGACGATCAAATTTATGGTGTAGTTTCCCTGAAGGATATTGTCAAACCTGGTTTACCAGAACGTTTTATCCAACTCCGTAAGATGGGTGTGCGCACAATTATGCTCACAGGCGACAACCGGATGACAGCAGCGACAATTGCGCGAGAAGCAGGGGTTGATGACTTTATCGCCGAAGCAACGCCGGAAGATAAAATTAATGTCATTCGTGCAGAACAAGCTCAAGGTAGGTTAGTCGCTATGACTGGGGATGGAACTAATGATGCTCCAGCTCTAGCTCAAGCCAATGTGGGTTTAGCGATGAACACGGGAACACAAGCAGCCAAAGAAGCTGCGAATATGGTCGATTTAGATTCTGACCCTACCAAGTTAATCGATTTAGTCACTATTGGTAAGCAATTGCTGATTACGCGTGGTGCTCTGACAACTTTCTCCATCGCCAATGATATAGCTAAGTATTTTGCGATTATTCCCACTATTTTTGCAGCTTCTGGTATTGGGGCGCTCAATGTCATGGGATTAAAAAGTGCTCGATCAGCAATTATCTCAGCCTTAATTTATAACGCCCTGATTATTCCTGCTCTCATTCCTGTGGCGCTCAAAGGTGTGAAATTTCTCCCCTTAACCGCCGACCAATTACTCAAACGGAACATTTTTATTTATGGTTTGGGCGGTATTATTGCCCCTTTTATCGCCATTAAATTAATTGATAGTATTTTACCTTTTGTTTAAATGAACCCTATACCCTCCTCTCTCCTAAATGGACATTACCGATTGCTAAAACATCTGGCTCAGGGTGGATTTGGTCATACCTTTTTGGCTATTGATGAAAGGTTTCCGCCTCATATCCGCGAATTGGGATTATGTGTGATTAAACAATTCTCTCCCACAGGTCATACTAATACACATCAGGAAGCAGCTAGTGAATTATTTACTCAAGAGTCTCTACGACTGATTCAACTGGGTCACCATTCACAGATCCCTGAATTTTTAGACAGTTTTACCCAAGATGGACAGCAATATCTAGTCCAAGAATGGATTCATGGACAAACACTTGAACAAGAATTAGCAGCGTCGGGAGTTTTCCATGAAGCTACTATTCGCGAATTACTCCAACAGGTATTACCTGTATTACAGTTTGTTCACGATCGCCAAGTAATCCATCGTGATATCAAACCCGCTAATTTGATCCGTCGTTATCGCGATCGCCAATTATTCTTGGTTGATTTTGGAGCTGCTAAATATTTTACTACTGCTAATCGGGGAAAAACTGGTACATTGATTGGTAGTCCTGAATACGCATCGCCGGAGCAAGTTCGAGGTAAAGCTGTAATTCCAAGTGACCTTTATAGCTTAGGTGTTACCTGTTTACATTTACTCACCCAAATCTCGCCATTTGAGTTATATGATTGTACTGAAGACCGTTGGATCTGGTATTCATATCTTCCTGAATTAATCAGTCCCTCATTAAAATATATTCTCAATAAATTAGTCCAACCAGCGATTAAACACCGATATCAATCAGCACTGGAAGTACTGGCGGATTTGGATAATTTACCCAAATTCACTTCTATATCCTCAGCATTACACCCCAATTTCCAGCACAATGTAGATAATGATGATGAAACCCCATTTTTTGGCTTGAATAATGCTGAAAGTCTCGCCTATGCTTATGGTATTTCCATTGCAGCCAACTCAGATATTCATGCAATCTCATCTGTAACTATATTTGACCCTCAAACACAAGCTTGGTATCATCTACCTGCTAATAAACAGAAGTCTGGAAGAAAGTCTGGGGGAAAATCCTTATCTACTTTGTTTTTGACCAAAATTAAGGACAGGCTCTCTAAAATACTGCTGATATTGCTAGCAGAATTCGCTTTAATTAGCCCCTATTTTATTTTAGAAAGACAATTACACTCAAAAACTACTAACTTGCGAATATTCCCCGGACGAATAATGCAGAGCATTTTTTGTACAAACAAGAAATAGGGTTATGTATATTTCTAAATATAGATATACTAAATACATAGTTTCTTATAAACCAAAGATATATGCTGTTTATGTTGTCAAAAATATATCTCTAGATGCATGAGATTTAACCATCTTTATGAGAGGATAAAAAAGTGAGATTTTATATATCCTTGATTCAGGATAAATCAACCCATCTGCTAAGTTTTTTTAGATGAAATCATGGTTACGAATAGACGTAACTTGTGTCAGATAAAATGTAGTCTTGAATAAATATCAAGCAAAAGTTAAGCAGTTATGTTGAGAAATTAATTTATTTCAATCTACTCACTCTTGTAGTGTGATCGGAGGTTAGGAACATGGTGCATCTATGGTGGAAAATTCTGGCTCTAAGTCCAGCGATTTTGGGGTCAACTGCTTTAATTTCGATCAAAGTGTTAGCATCGGAATTACCGCTTGCTAAAACACTAAATAATTCATCTAATAATTCATTTAATAATTCATCTAATAATTCATCCACGAATCAGCAGATAATAGCTAACAATACTGCTGATACTGAAAATACCCTAGAGCAGGTGAATCTTTATCGCAGCCAAGGTGGTGAAAGCGATTCACTCTCACAAGTAACGTCAGTTTCTCAGTTTACCGATGTTCAGCCAACTGACTGGGCGTTTCAATCATTGCAAAGTTTGGTTGAGCGCTACGGTTGTATTGCTGGATATCCTAACTCGACATATCGGGGAAATCGTGCTCTGAGTCGCTACGAGTTTGCTGCTGGTTTAAATTCTTGTTTGAATCACATCAATGAACTGATTGCTACTGGGACTGGTAATCTAGCCACAAAAGAGGATTTAGCTACTCTCCAACGTCTACAAGAAGAGTTTAAAACAGAGTTAGCTACTCTCCGGGGTAGAGTAGATTTATTAGAAGCTAGAACGAGTCAATTAGAATCACATCAGTTTTCAACCACAACCAAGTTAGTTGGGGAAGCCATTTTTGCTTTAACCAGTAACCTCAAAGACAGCAAAATTGATGGTAGCAAGGCTTACAATCAAGCTGCTTTCCAAGATAGAATCCGTTTAGATTTACAAACTAGTTTCACAGGTAAAGATACACTACATACACGTATTGCTGCAGGGAATGGAACTTCCTATCCTGGTGGTACATATGAGGCGGTACAAACCTTTAACCTATTTAATGGTTCAAGTAACTCAGCTTATATAGACTGGTTGGCGTATTATTTTCCTGTAGGTAACGCCCAAATATATGTAGCTGCTGCTGGAGGTATTCAAAGTGATTATGTTCCCACTAATAGTCCATACTTCCAAGATTATGATGGTGGTAATGGTGCTCTGTCTACCTTCGCTTCTGAAAGTCCCATCTATAGAATCGGTGGTGGTTCTGGCGCTGGGATCAATGTAGATTTGAGTCATGACACCAAAAGCACTTTCAAACCTACATTAACTCTAGGTTATTTAGCATCTACAGCTAACGATCCTGGTTTAGGGACTGGTTTAGTCAACGGAGACTATGCTGGTTTAGCACAGTTGAATCTTAACATTCACGATCGCTTTAATATTGCTGCGACTTATGTTCATGGTTACCACAGCGCAGATAGCTACTTATTTGACGGAGGTTCACAATTTTTAGCTAAAGAGGGTTTCGCTGCGCCTGTAGTTGGGACAGCTGATGCTAATATCTCTGGAGGTTCATCCTCAATATCTGGAACACCATACGATAGTAATTCCTATGGGTTAGAAGCATCTTTCAAAGCTAGTACTAAAGTTTCGATTAATGGGTTTTTGCTCAATAGCAAAATTAATAGTTTGACTGGTGGTGGTAAAGATGAAGTCTGGAGTTATGGACTTGGTGTAGCTTTACCTGATTTTGGCAGAAAAGGTAATGTTTTAGGACTGTTTGGTGGTGCTCAACCATATCTGGGGGGAGACGTTAAGCTTGGTGCGGATGTTCCATATCATGTGGAAGCTTTCTATAAATACCGAGTTAATGACAATATCTCCATTACTCCCGGTTTGATTTGGTTGATTCATCCTGAACAATCTCCAACCAATAGTAATGATGATGCTGTTATTGGTACTTTGAGAACTACTTTTGTCTTCTAACAAAAGTAGTTCTCAATCACACCTTAAACAAAAAACGAAATCTACTTTAGGACTAGTAGGAAATAATCACCTACTGTCCTTTTTTCCCTGTTCCCTATTCCCTGTTCCCTGTTCCCTATTAATATCTATATGCGCCAAAAAGAAACAACATTTGTCATTCCCACACATCGATTACGCGATGTAGCTGAAACAATTGAAAAATATGATGAAAATTTTTGGGTAAATGGTCATGCTGTGAAAATCATTGTTTTTGATGATTCTAGTTTGGCTAATTATGAAAAATATTATCCTCTGTTGGAACAAACTAGGACGGTCAATGATGTATTTTATGTCGGACCAAGCGAAAAAGAGCAGTTTATTACTTTTTTGAATGACCGATTGCGCGATCGCAAACTAGAATCACTAGTCAAAAACCTGTTTCGACCTAGTTATGGTGGTAATCGTAACTTTACGCTCATGTATACGCTGGGTCATTTAATGATTAGTGCTGATGATGATATGCGACCTGAGGCGTTGATCGAAACTAGTCGTGAGTCTTTATCTGGGAATGAAATCTGTCGAGGTAAGTTGATTAAGTCAAATCAAAAAGGTGGGTATATTCATAAATCTTTTGATTTATTGACAGCTTTTCAAGATGTCTTGGGACAAAAAGTCAGCAATATACCGGAAAACTTTGAGACAGGAGAATTGATCATCGATACAGCAATGGAGTTGGAAACTAACTCGACTAAAGGTTACTTTCGGGAAAATAGCCTGTTATTACAACCTGGAGAAGTCGCCAATGATGCTATTGTCAAGATTGCTCAGACTTTCCGCACGGGAACCAATGATATAGATACAATTGACTTTGTACATATGTATCTCAACGATGAAAGCCAAATCAATCCAGATAGTCTCAACGATTTTTATATCCTGACAAATTTTAGACCTGTTGTTACCAATAAAAATTGGCGGATGGATTGTGGAGTCGCTGGATATGATAATCATTTAGGATTACCACCTTTTTTCCCCACAAGACTCAGGTTCGAGGATTACATTTATCGGTTGTGGATTCAACAAGAGGGAATTGTCGCTGCGCATGTTGACGCTGTACAAAACCATAACCGCAATAATTATATGCGTAATCCCTTGGTGAGCGAAATTTTTAATGAGGAAATATGTAATCTACTGAAAAGGAAAATTAAAGATAGCATTTACGAAGTTAATGATTTGGGAATCAAATTTCATTATTCTGGAGATGTGAGTTTACAAGATTCGGAAGAAATCTTGGAAAAAGTGACTAGTTTACATAGTGAAGTAGTCAAAACTGTAAAATCAACTTCAAATCCAGAACGTCAGCAATCTTTAGAACTGTTCGCTGCGAATATATCACGAGTTTTTTATGGTTTAGAACCGGACTTTTTTCAACAGAATGTTTCCCGAATTGTGGATGATGTGATTAGTCAGTTTCAGGGTTCTCTAGAAATATGGCCGACTTTGGTGGAAATTTGCTATTTTTACAAAGATAAGCAAAATTTACCTCAGATAAGAGTGAACAATCAAAAGCTCAAATCCAGAAATGGCGCTAAGGTAAGTACATCAGTACTCCAGTAAGATACTTTAAATAATCTAACTATATGTTTTTTATTTACAGAATCTTTATAGAGCTATATGGGAACTTTAGATAAACCTAGTTATCAAGATGCACTATGTATCAGATATCAACAAACGGATCGGGGCTATATTCAACAGATCTACAGAATTCAGGGTTACTCTCTCTTCAGAAAACAGAACTTTTGGCAGAGCCAATCAATACTTCTTCCCTCAGCAGCAGTTATTCACAAGCATTAAACAATAACCCCACTTTCTCATTACCCACCACAAATAACACCTCCACTTTCTCATTACCCACGACAACTTTACCATTCCAGCTACCATTAGCAAGTTTAGCAAATAATAACGCTAATTCTCTTGATTATTTAACTAGTCCAGCAGTTCTTCCTGATTTTAATGGTGATGGAAAAACTGACCAAGTTTGGGCTAATGCTCAAACTGGTGAAATTCGGATTCGATTGATGAATGGCTCGCAAGTTATCCAAGAAAGTTCTCTAGGTAAATTTGACCTGAATGCTTGGACTTATAATTTGGGTGATTTTAATGGTGATGGTAAAACCGATTTTTTATTGCATAACAAGACTACAGGTGCTAATGAAATAGCATTGATGAATGGAACTCAAGTGACTAATTTAATTACTCTCAACTCACTTGACCCTGCTTGGTCTCCTACAGTTGGTTATTTCCAGGGCGATCGCAAAACTGATATTTTTTGGCATAATACCCAAACAGGTGAGAACTCTATCTGGCTAATGGATGCAAGCAATGTAACAGCACCTGTTAAGAGCACAGCCGTATTAGATACTACCAGCCCATCCTTGACTCCTACAGTTGTAGATTTTAATGGTAATGGCAAAGATGATATCTTCTGGCGTAATCAGACAACTGGTGAAAACAGTGTTTGGTTTATGAATGGGACTCAATTCAGTAAATATTCCCTGCAAACGGAAGCGCCAACATGGAATTTTACCTTAGGGGATTTTAGTGGTTCTCATCGCACAGACCTACTTTGGCATAATTCTACTACAGGTGAAAACAAGATTTGGTCAATGAATGGTATTTTAACCACTGAAACCACTCTGGATACGCTTAATTCAGCCTGGACATCGAGTATTGGCGACTTTACTGGTAGCGGAAAGAGTGATATTTTATGGCACAATCAGACAACTGGTGAAAACACCATTTGGTTTATGAATGGTGGAACGGTGACAAATAAAGCGATGTTACCTAATAATAGTGCATCATCCACACCTTTAATTGGCTATTTTAATGGTGATGGTAAGGAAGAAATTTACTGGCGAGATAATGTAGCTGGTACAGATGAACTTTGGACACCAAATGGGGATGGGACAACAGTCACAAAGACTTCTATAGCAGTATCAAATCAACTTTCTCCATTAGTCTTAGGAACTAATGGTAAGCCACAGCTTGGAGCCGATGGGAAGCCACTTATGGAATGGGTTGTCGTCTAAGTGGATAATGGTCGTAAAATTTATGGAGTTCATACCAGCCCTGGTCGAACTGTCAGGATTTATGATGAACGCATGAATTAATCATCTTCAAAGGGGTCAGGAGGTTCTACTCTTGGCTCCTAAGTAGAAAATTTATAATTCAAAACTTCAATGATGGTGTTTTTTGGCAGTTGTTTAGAACTAATTGTGAAAGAGTCACCGCTATTTTTGTGAATGGTCACGCCACTTATTAAGTTCAGAAAATCATCAATTGGTGAAATACCACAAGCTGTTGGATTTGGATCGGCGGCTTGTGTTTTGTAATGAGTAGGAATTACTATTTTAGGATTGAGTAGTGCGATCGCCTCTTTGGCTTCCTGAGCATTGTAAGCTTTATCGCTACCTCCTACAGGAATCAATAGCACATCAGGATTAGCCAGAAGAATTTTTTGCTCGACACTTATTGGCGCAGCAACCCCTCCTAAATCCAGAATATCAATCCCTCCCTGTTTCCATCTCCAAACGGTATTTGCACCAAATTGTTTACCACCTTTGCGATCGTGGTCGGTAGTAATTCCTTGGAATTTAATCCCTTTAAACTCGTAGTTTCCCGCTTGATAGACTAGTTTAGGATTCCCTGGTAATCCTGTCACATCACCTTCATCTAATAGTTGACTACTAATGAGCACCAAATCTGCTGCGACCTTTGGTGCGCGATAACCAGCAGTACAACCAATGGGACGAAATGGATTTACCAGGATTTTCACCCCACCACCTGTAAATAAAAAGCAGGTATGACCCAACCATTGAATTGATAAACTGCTAGATTGAGCAGCAGATGCAAAATAGTGAGAATCTAAGTTAGTAGCTAAAGCCGTTACCAATCCGCATCCAGCACAACCAATCAACCGTCGTCGTTTCATTACTTACTCTCTTGACTATAATTATTTTTTGTGTAATTGCTCTAGGAAATTTTGTAGCAACTGTTTACCCTGAGTAGTTAAAATACTCTCTGGATGAAATTGTACACCTTGAATATGGGTATAATTCCGGTGTCTTACTCCCATAATTGTGCCATCTTCAACCCAAGCTGTAATTTCTAAAACTCCAGGACAAGTCTTGCTCTCAATAATTAAACTATGATATCTAGTAGCAATTATGGGATTTTCTAATCCTTGAAAGATCCCAACTCCAGTGTGAGATATTTGGGAAGTTTTACCATGCATCAACTCTGGAGCCGGAACGATTTTACCACCGAATACCTGACCAATACTTTGATGTCCTAAACAAACTCCTAAAATGGGCAATTTATGTCCCAAATATCTAATCAAATCTAAAGAAATTCCCGCATCTTCTGGACGACCAGGACCAGGAGATATGACTACAGCATCAGGATGCAACTCTCTAATTTGTTCAAGAGTGATCTTATCATTCCGAAATACTTGTAAGTCAGCCGCAACAGGAAAATCTCTAGCTAGTTCTCCCAGGTACTGCACTAAATTATATGTAAAACTATCGTAATTATCGATGACTATAATCATATACGAACTAAATCACTCTAACATACTAGATATATGACAAAATTAGCTTTGTCAAAGGAGGTAATAAAAGTATAGCAGCTACGAGCAAGGATACCAAAGCAGAGATAAGAACTGCTCCAGCAGCACAGTCTTTAGCAATTTTAGCTAAATCATGATAAGTTTGCTTCACGGTTAAATCGACCAAGGACTCAATTGCTGTATTAACTAATTCCAAAGTCAAAACTAATCCGCTAGTTATAGTTATTATGGCTATTTCTACAGCTTGTAGTTGCAAAAAAATACTCAAAGCGATAGCTAAAGCACATGCAACCAAATGGATGCGGAAGTTGCGTTGAGTTTGAAAAGCATAGCTAATACCTTCCCAAGCATACTTAAAACTAACTAATATATTAGTGGCAATTTGCCAGGAAAATTCTCGTTCCTGATTCACAATTTTCGTCGCATGATGAGATGTAAGTGGTGAAGAAATTTTTTGAGACATAAGATTTAAAATACTCAATCCAAATGGAGTCAGGAGAAAAAACTAAACTATGATGTTTGAGCCATGTACTAAATTGTATTTGAAAGCGCTAACTCGTGGCGAAAATAAAAAATACATCTGAGTATTAGGGTGTGTGAGCATTGCCCTATTTTAATGGGGTAATCCACTTTATGCCGATTTTTATCATTAATTATGCCGCGAGTTAGTAATCACCTCAGGTTAAAAGTTATATGTAAGATGCATTAGTACTATTCAATCTCAATCTCAATCTCAATCTCAACCTTTTGCAGCAATAGCACTTGTTGCTTTAACATTTCCCCTAAAGTTTTATCATCAGGATGGTCCCAGCCTAAAAGATGTAACAACCCATGAGCAGCCAACCAAGCTAACTCTGTAGACAAACTATGTCCTTGGACTTCAGCCTGACGTTTTGCAGTATCTACAGATAGAACAATATCACCCAAATACAAAGGTATTGCAGCAGCTATTTCTTCAGATTGTGGTAAGTTAGCATCTATTGTGGCAAAAGCCAAGACATCTGTAGGCTGATTTATTTGGCGATACTGATGATTCATCTGCTGAATTTCTCCATCATCTGTCAAACGCAGCCCTATTTCATAGCTGGACGCAGTGGGAAGAAAGTCCAGAAGCATTTCTAGCCATTGATTAAACCATTTTTCCCATGTTTGATTTGTAACACAAGGTTGGGTATTTGTCCCATTTATTCCCGTATTGAGAGCAGATTCTAAAACAGAATTTTCTACGTATAAATCCAAAAGAGGCACTTTAGTCTCCTCAATTAGCGCGTCAAGTAAGCAAGACCAACTAGAACTGTTAGCAGTCCCATCACAGTCAGTCCAAAATGCACCAGAGAAGTACCACCTTTCCTAACCATATTTCGCATGGCTAGTTTTACATAGCTAGGTTGTGGTTCATTGGTCGTAGATTTAGTCATAATTATTTCTTCGTTACCATCTTTTCTACTGTTATTGTCACTAGTAAATGGGGAAAAGTCAAAACGTCAAGGTCTTCAGCTGACCTCATTATTACCCACTACTTGGTTTTCTTGTCGTAAATAGGCTTGAATAAACATATCTAGCTCGCCATTCATGACATCTGTTATTGCGGTAGTTTCAGTATTGGTGCGTAAATCTTTTACTACCTGATAAGGATGAAATACATAGTTACGAATTTGATTACCCCAAGAAGCTTCCACCATATCGCCACGAATTTGAGCAATTTCTTGGGCGCGTTGCTCCCGTGCGATCACCAATAACTTAGCTTTTAGACGAGCCAGAGCTTTTTCTTTATTTTGTAATTGAGAACGTTCTTCTGTACAGCGAACAGCTAAACCAGTTGGTAGATGGACTATACGTACTGCTGTTTCTACTTTATTCACATTTTGACCGCCTTTTCCACCGGACCTAGTTGTCGTAATTTCCAAATCCTTCTCAGGTATCTCTAATTTGACAGTATTGTCTATTTGGGGCATTACTTCCACTCCAGCAAAACTAGTCTGCCTTTTACCATTGGCATTAAAGGGGGAAATCCTGACTAGACGATGGGTACCCATTTCTGAGCGCAAATAACCGTATGCATAGCGACCTGTAATTTCTAAAGTAGCTGATTTAATTCCCGCTTCATCACCCTCGGACTCCTCCGCTAAAGCTACTTTATAACCGTGGGATTCTCCCCAACGAGTGTACATCCGCAAGAGCATAAATGCCCAATCTTGAGCATCTGTCCCCCCAGCGCCGGCGTTAATTGTCAATACTGCACCTTCAGTGTCAAATGGACCGGAAAGTAACTGCTGTAGTTCCCACTGGTCGAGGTCACGATTCAGTTTGTCAATGGTTGACTCTGCTTCTTGTAACAGAGCTGCATCTGTTTCTAATTCTAGTAACTCAAATACTGCGCGAGTATCTTCTAAACTTGTTTGCCATCGAAAATATCGTTCTAAGTGATCTTTGAGGTCATTCAGTTCTTGCAGCGTTTTTTGGGCTTGGGTTTGGTCATCCCAAAATTCTGACTGGGCTGATATCTGTTCCAAGTCTTGAATTTTGGCTTTCAGCGCGGGTACGTCAAAGATAGTCCTGGGTTTTACCCAGGCGATGGGACAAGTTTTCTATTTCTCGTTTGAGTTCTAGGACTTCCATACTAAATTGATTGCAGAAGACGAGCGGTAATTTTGCTAGTATGTCTGATTCTAGCTTTAAATATAGCAAATGGACAAAATTCGCAAAAGTCTCTCCACCTTTGGCGCAAGCTTGATGACAGTGACAAACAACACTTAATTTTTATGTAAACTTTATGTAAACTGTGATATGAGATTTGTGTATTATTGAGAAGCATAATGAAGGGTTACATTTGTGGGAGTAATTTATATCGGCGATCGCTCTACAGGTAAAACACATTTAGCAATGGAGCTAGCTAATCCCAACAATGAGTATGTCAGAGTAGTTAGTCCAGATTATGAATATCTTAAAAGCTTATTAATGTCTGATGATGAACAAAAAACAAAAGCTACTGATGCTAGAGCATCTGTTTACGAATACTACCTAGATATTCAAGTAAAACTACCCACAGGGAACAAACAAGTAATTGTAGATTGGATCGACACACCAGGAGAGGTATGGCGAAAAAACTGGCAAACAGATAATCAAGATGAGTGGAAGAGACTTTTAAGCACTATTCGCCAAAGTGAAGGAATTTTGCTCATACTTCCACCTCATCGGGGACTAAATTTCCGCTCTAATATAGATGGAGAGCAGTTTATGAGTCAACAGCAATGGTGTACTAGATTTGATCGCTGGGTAGAGTTTTTCCGCCAAGACTGTCCCCAAGCTAGACATATAGTCCTTTGTTTAAATAAAGCAGACCTGTTTTGTCATCTCCCAGAAGAAGCTGCTAAGATTGCTTACCATCCAAATGGATCGCCCATGAATTGGCAACAACGCCATTTATATGTACTCCAACGCTATTTCAGACCTATTCAACCACAATTAGCCCAAATTAATCAAAGTACTTCAGGTTTATCTGTTCGCTGTTGTATAACATCTATTTATAATCGGTCGTTATTAGAACTTCCTTGGATATATTTAGGTAGTTTTTTAGCCAAGTAGTGGGATTTAAACAAATATGGGAAATATTCGGATTATTGGTCCACGAAGTTCTGGGAAAACGACTTATCTAGCAGCTCTAGCTTATCAGCCAGAAATATCCCAGCAAAAGCAGAAAAAACTCCGGGTTCAAGCAATCAACGATGATACTAAAAAGTTAGCGGAGAAAGCTGAAAATATTATCTTAGAGGGTGCGTCTTTGGAGCCTAGTATTACGCAGGTAAATACAATTGACGACTTAGCTGTATACTCTTTTAATATAGAGTTCCAAAAGAGATTCAAAAAAGAAAATCTGACTTTGGCGGTGAGAGACTATCCAGGAGAAATATTTGAAGAATTAGAACATGGATCATCAAATCCATTACATCAAGAATTTATTGAGGAATGCTTAACGAGGGATGTCACTGGTTGTCTAATTCTACTGACGGAATGGAAACCTGGTACTGATAAGTCTTACAGTCGAGTTATCAAGCGCTTTACGGAATTAATGGATATTCATAATCGAGCGAATGATTTGCGTCTTGCTGTTGTTATGGGTAAGTGTGAACGAGGAGAACTTTGGCCAGGTCGTCTAGAACCAGAAATGGATTTATTTGCAGTTCATCTCCCTAAAACTAGGACTATTTTAAGAAATAAAATTCCCGCTAAAAATTTGCATTTTTATGCGATATCTACTTTTGGCGTCCTTGGTCATAATAACCCACGACCTAACCGGATTGAGGAATGGGGTACTGATGGGAGAAATTCCATTTTGCGCGAACCGGATCGTTGGCGACCTTATGGTTTAATTTCCCCTCTCTATTGGTTGAGTACGGGGAAGGAAATGGCACATGACAGATAACTTAATTTAACAAACAAATTTAACAGACAAATGACTGAGCTACCGAGTAGTAATGCAGTAGTTAGAGTAATAGGCGATCGCGGTGCGGGAAAAACGGCGTATATGGCTTCTCTAGCCCGTTGGCCGAATGCTGATGCTAAAAGTCCTGTCCAGACCATTATTCCTATAGGTGAGTCGGGAGAGGAACTAGTTGCTAAAGCCCAAAATATCCTAGAGCAAGGGTTACAGCTAGAAGCCACCAGGCTGGATGCAAATGCAATTGATGTCAAGGATTATACTTTGAGAATTACTTTAAAAGGGCAGTTTTCTTGGAAAAAGAGCCACTTTAGAATAGGTTCACAATTAGTAAATTTGAATGTTAGCTGTAAAGATTATGCTGGGGAGTTTTTTACTGACCTGCTGCAAATATCAGGAAGCTCACAGCTAGAAGATTATCTAGAAGATTGTTTACAAGCTACTGGGATTATGTTTTTAGTTGATGGTAATAGTAACCGTAAGGATAAGGAATACGCTAATGCCTTAGATAAATTTTTAACAGCTTTAGACCGGACTGATATCAGTGTGGGTACGCGCAGGATTGCGCTAGTACTGACTAAATGTGAACAGTCGGAGTTATGGATCAATCGTCATAAAGCAAGCTTTCTAGCGGACGCTCGGTTTCCACAAATTTGTAGTAGGTTGAAGTCTTGGCAGCAGATGGGGGTTGGTAGCGTTGATTACTTTACATGTTCCGCTTTTGGGATGTTAGGACAAAATTATCCCGAACCGAATATGAGTCTAATTAGTCGTGGTCCTGATGGTGTAACAGCAGTGATCAAAGACCCTAAACGCTGGCGTCCTTTTGGTTTGGTGGCTCCTATTTATTGGATTTGTACAGGCGATCGACATCAGGAATTAGATAAGGATTAAGTTTATGAGTTCATCAGAGATTAAAATTCACGAATTTAGTACTGGTATTCGCCAACGGAAAACTGACGATGGTTGGGTATCGTTAGGGTTCACTGGAAAATACATGAATATGACTATGGAAGTTCCAGAGGCGATCGAGCGTTCTATTGCTAATCGGGAATTTGCTGTGTCTGAAGGGTCTTCAAGTGATAATCCAGCAGTTATCGGTCGAGTGGTAGGAACGGGAGAGGATGTTTGGTCAGTAATGGCTGTGGTATCGCGGGGTCGTGATGAAAAGGGACGTAGCGTTTCTATGTACCGTTATTTTTTCTGTGAGGGAGGTGAAAATCTCAGACAGATACTAGCTTGGTGGGAGAACAAAGGAAAACTGAAGTTTGACCCATTTCAGATTAGACATATTGGTGAATTTAATACATTTGATGTAACTGGTAAAACGCCAATAGGAATTCAAAAAAATATTCTAAATTTATCTTGTAACACAAACGAACCAAAACTACTAGAACCAAAGGAATACGATTTACAGAGTACCAATGAATTGGCTTTGAAAAAAGTTGAACAGGATAAAGGTATATCTTGGGCTTATAATGTAGAAGGTTTAGAAAAACCCTGGCTATTTCAAGTGATTAATCCAGCTTCAGAAAAAGCTTATCAAATATTGGAAAAAGCTATTAAAAATACTCCTCAAATATTAGCACCAGTTCTTATAGATGAAGAAGCTATGAAATCAGCAATTCGAGGTTTAATGAATAGTTCTCAGGTGAAACGGGAACTTGTCGATGTAATTGTAGATGCTCTAAAGAAGGATACTAATGTAGAATATTTGCATACTTTATTTGATGCACAGGGGGCTAAAACAGCAATTAAGCAAAAAATTTATAGTCCCCAAATGGTGAGACTTATTACCCTTAGAGCTATAGTAATTCCAGAAACCATCCTAGAGTTTCTAATTTGGTTAAATGTTAAACCTGGTAAAAAGCTTGATGAGAATCAAACTGTTTCTTTAGAATTTCAAAAGGCGATAGTTTCTGATTCACTAAAAGATAAACTAATTGATGGTATAAAATTTCTCCTACCAGAATTATTAAATCATCCCCTCCAAATAAGTCCAGAATCTACTTATTGGTTATTGGGAGAATCTGAAAGTGCTTGGTATCTTTGTCGTCGAGAATTTATTCAGGAAATTTCAGATAATTTGCAATCAATTTATGATAATCATAAATCTCATCAAAAACAAAAAAATATTGGTCTTCCTGAAGTATTGAGAAAAATAGCCAATAATTCCAGTAGGATATATTCAAATTCATCTTCTATTCAGCTTGAGGAATACATTAATTTTGCTAAATTATTTAGCGATTTAAAAGAATATTCATTATCAGCTTACTTTTACCAAATAAGTAGAGGTAAAGTACCAAAAGATATATTTCAGAAAGTATATTTACAAAGAGGTAGTAGCTCTAAAACTACCATTTATGGTTTAAAATTAAAACCAGAGATTAGCTGGATTATTCTTTATTTCATCTTACAGGAGGTTATTGTGCCATTTTATGTAGTAATTCCTCTTTCAATCATCTTTTTTACAAGTGGATTATTTATAGGTTCAAAATTTTTGGGTCAACAATTTTCTAAGACTCAAGTACCTACCAATAAAGAACAAAGTATATCACAAACGAAAGGAAGTAATGATGCAGATAATACTCCTGAAACAATACCAGGTAGAGATATAGGTTCTCTTAATAATTCAACGGCTAAAATTAAAACTGATGATAAGCAATTAATTGAAAATGCTATCAAAGAAGAAAACTTTAACAAAACTACTAGTTCCATCGCTAAGATTGTCTCTAAAATTAAAAATAACCGAAGCGTGGAAGATGATATCATCATTAATAAAATCAAGCAGATATTGAATATATCCGACTTGAATTATGCTAGAATCGATGATGAATCTGAAAGAATGAAACTAGCTGAAGCTATATATAATTATCAAAAGCAATACTTTGATAATAAAGCAAATGGATATTTAACAGAAGGAACAGAAGTATTTATATCACTACAAGAAAAAGTTAATCAAAGTCTGTCTAATAAAAAACCTAAGTAGATAAGTCAATATGAGAATCTATCTTTACGTATTAGCAGGATTACTATCAGCTTTAATAGGTTGGAATCTGGGACAATTCTTTCTCACCGACCTTGGTATATTTAAAGATTTTCCAGAAATTACTCTATTTCCTTGTATCGCTGTATCTCTCGCTTGTGGAATGGTAATGAATGAAATATTTATTAGTAACCCCACAAGACCTAAACGCAGCTTTCTTGTCGCCAGAATACCCTTACTCATAGCCTTTGGTCTAGGTACTTTAGTAGGTCTTATCGCTGGCGGTATATCCCAAATTCTCTTAATACCAGGAATTCATCTTCCTACACTAACTGTTAGGATAGTTGGCTGGCTTTTAATTGGCTTGTCAGTGGGTCTCGCAGAAGGATTAACTTGGCGATCGCACAGTATAGAAGCTGGCGACCCCAAACGCTTCTGGTATCGGCTCAAAATCAGCTTAATTGGTGCTAGTAGCGCCAGTTTAATTGCTGCTACAATTTTTGAGATTATTCGCTTAAATTCAGGTAAAATGCCAGATGGATTTAAAGCTTTAGAAGACCCTTTAGGCTTTTCCATCTTGGGTATATTGCTAGGTTTAGTATTCAGTATTACCAATTCACCTAGCTATTTAGCTGCTTTGAGAGCCGGTGCTGGATTTGAGTATACAGGAGATAAATATGAAATTATTGACTCACAATTAATATCTGTGAATAAAGTATTCCCATATATTGACAAATCCCTACTTAAATTTGTGACTTATAGTGAATCTGATGAAATTGAAGAAGGTTTGTCTGTTCAATTACCGGGAAAAGGGACAATTAAAATTGGTTCTACCGTGAATAAATCCCACATTTATATTCCTGAATTACCACCACATGTTGCCGATCTATTAGTAAACCGCCGGGAGACAATATTATCTCCTAGTTCCGTCTATTTTAAGACTATTGAAGTTAATGGACAGCGCCTAACTTCTACTAAGAAGATCAGATTAAAACATAACTATATTTTGACATTTCATACAATTCCTCAAGATGGAAAAAATCAAGATGAAAAAAATCAGAAAAAAATCTATCGGTTTGTATATTACAATCGCTTCCTTGACCCACAGGCTTAATTTAGCTACTAGTCTAGCAATATTGATATTAGCCGCTCTGGCTGATCCTAGTTGGGGACAAGTTAAGTCAGTGGATATTATTGATAGTCCTAAAGTTAAAGATGACCAAATAACAGTACGAATAAAAGTTAAAAACAAAGAAGGTAGTCCTATGATGGGTCTACAAGATACAGATTTTAAATTAATTGTAGACCAAAAAGAAGCTGAATTTAAAACCCAGAACTGGAAAAGCGCAGAAGAAACTGTACCCCCACCTGTTTGGATAATAGTTTTACTGGATTTCAGTGGTAGTATGAATGAGCCAGATAGTAAAGGGGGAAAGAAAATTCTGGGTGCGATTAATGCTATTCGCCAACTTACTAAAGTATCAAGTGAAAGAGGAAATAATACCCAAATATCAATAGTCCCTTTTGGGGAACCTAGCGTTTATTGTCAACAAGGTTATCCGGTTAATAAAAACACGCTGGATAAATTTTTTCTAGCGCAAGATGTTAAACTGCAATATAATTTGGATTACATGGCTAGCTTAACTCCCTGTGCTTCTACAAATTTATATGAGCCATTAAGACAAGCCGTTAAATTTTTATCTAATTCTCAAGATCCCCGTTTTTATTTACCTCCAAATTCTGATCAACCAAAACCAAGACTTTCTATTATTTTGTTATCTGATGGTTATCACAATGCTGCAAATGAAGAACAAGATTTTCAAGACCTGAGTAATTTGCTGAAAAGGAATAGCAATATTACTATCCATACTTTGGGGTATGGTCTAACGTCAGAGCAGTTAGGTGAAAAATATCATCTTGGTAGAGCAGCAACTCGCGCTGATATTGGTCAAGGTGCGAATAAAGTACCGGAAGAAGAGTTTGTCGATCAAAAACGGTTAGCGGAAATTGCTAATTTAACTGGAGGAATGACTGAATTTTCTGGAGACGCAAGTTCAATTGCAGAAAATTTACAACTATTCATGAATGATTTATTAGGAGAGTATGAAATTACCTACACCGAACCTAATCCAGAGCGTGGTTCTCAGCATCATGTCCAAGTTGAGGTGACTGTTCGAGGAAGTACACCAGTCAGATCAGCATCATCAGACTATACAATTCGTGCATTTGGTAGGTCACTTCCCTTACAAGTACGTCTGATCATGCTTATTTTTATTGCTGTGCTGGGAATTGGTGGTGTTGTACCATTTTATTTCTGGGGAAAACACTTAAAAGAAGAGGCGTTAAGTGATTAAATTATAGTTATGAAAAATCTCACAAAATGTCTTACATCATATTTAACCATTTTAATCTTCTTTGTCATCACTGCTTGTTCCCAAGATAAGAAAATGACGGAGACAACTACTACTCAATGTCCAAAGAAACTGGAAATACCTCTAGGAGCAAACGATGTTCAACCTATTGCTTTGAATACTCAACCAGTCATACAGTCAGGTATAGCTACGAATGATAAATTATTAGGATACTCTTTTGAAGCTAAATCGGGTCAAAAGCTTTCCTACACGACTAATCAAAATATTTGTATTTGGATTTATACTCCAGAAAATCAGATACTTTCGAGTAGTGAGTTACCCGTTACTGGAAAATACACCATTCAGATTTCTACACCGAAAGGTTCTACTACTTTTACTCTAACAATAAGTTTAGAGAATGCGACAGTAGCAACTACACCATCTTCTTCTCCTATGTCTGAACCCGTGTCAACAGAAGTTACACCGTCTTCTTTTTCTTCATCTTCTAATCCTGAGCCTTCAGTTTCTAATAATGATTTCACAAATTCGGTATCAGCACCTACCTCGATTTCTAATGAAACTCCTACGCCTTCAGTTTCGCTTAATGTTGATAGACCATCACCAGAGAAAATTATAGAAGCCTATTATAGTAATATTAATAATCATCAATATCAAGATGCTTGGAATATATTACCAACTTCATTTCAGGAAAATAAACAAATTCACCCAGATGGATATAACTCATTTCTTCAATGGTGGTACAAGGTAAATTATGTAGGAATTAAAAAATCTTCTTTAGTGGAGTTTAATAGTTATTCAGCAATAGTCAACGTCTGGACTAATTATCACATGAATAATGGTAAGTCTTTTCCTATACGTTTAAAATATTATATGACATGGAATGATACAAAGCAAAACTGGGACATTACCCAAGTTGACAAATTTTGACTTTTACATATTACTGAATGTTATCTAAATATAAATCTTACATCCATGAATATACTTTATTATTGTCAACTATTTATTCAGAGTGTGGAAAAAGGATTAAACATTAAGAAAATATTTCCATTACTAATATTATTAATCTTACTAATTAGTAGTTGTAGTAGCATCTCCCAGACAGCGCCACAACTTAGTTCTGATAGAATAAAATCACCTAACAATTGTCCAGATAAGCCTATTAACTCATTAGCAATTAATAATGTTCACCAAATTGAAATAGGTTCTCAACCTGTAACTGAAACTGGTCAAGCTAGTACAGACAAATCATTAGGATATACATTTATAGCCAAGTCTGGTCAAAAATTAAGTTATCAAACTAATGATGATATTTGTATCTGGATTTATACACCTGATAATCAAATTATTACTAGTAAATATTTATCGAAAAGTGGTAGATATATTGTACAAGTTTCCTCACCTCAAGGAGTAAGAAATTTTGAATTGAAAATGAGTCTAGATAGCCTTCAATCATCAGCTTATCCATCAACACCTTCATCCATAGTATCTGTACAAACTAATTCATTGATAACAGCACATCCAGATCCTGTGAGTTTTGTGAGAAATTATTATATATCGCTGAATAATCGTCAATATAGTCAGACTTGGAGCTATCTTTCACCACAATTTAAACGAATATCTGGTAGTTATTCAGAACACCAACGATGGTGGAATAGTGTCAGGGAAATAAAGATTGGTGATATTAAACAAGTTTATCAAAGTGATGATTCAGCTAAAGTAGAAGCTGAGTTGTGGTACGTCCTGAATAATGGTAGAAGTTTCAAAGATACAAAAAACTATATCTATCTAATATGGAGTAATGATCTCAATACCTGGTTATTTAATAACAAGTCATCATCTTAAGTTTCAAATCCACTATTTTTCTTAGTCAACAAGTAGTTAATAAAAATCATGAGAAAGCTAATTCCTTATTTAACCCTGTTAACAATTTATGGCTGTAGTACTCCAGAAAGTTCACCTACAACCATATCTTCAAGTTGTCCTGAAAAACCTCCAGCTTCAATTGCTTTAACTGGAAATGATGTACAAGAAATTTCATTAAATGACCAAACATTGACTAAATCTGGTCAAGCTAGCGCAACTAAATCAATTGGGTATAAATTTCCAGCCCAATCTGGACAAAAACTTAGCTACACAACAGATTCTAGTATTTGTATTTGGGTTTATAGCCCAGATAATGAACTTATTTCTGGAGGAAATTTACCAAAAACTGGTAATTATACTATTCAAGTATCTGCGCCTAAGGGGTTGACAACTTTCGATTTAAAAATGAGTTTAGGTATTCTACAAGCATTTGGAAATTCACCAAATCTACCAGCTTCTCCTACTTCTACTTCACCAAGTTTACCAGCTTCTATTTCTTCTGCTCAAATTAATAATATTGCTACTATATCAAAAAACACTCTAAGTCAGGATCAAGCACTTGAAATAGTTAAGAAATGGTATCAAGCTAAACCTAAGATGTTTGCTCCTCCTTTTGATACAAATTTAGTTGAACAGCTAACCACAGGAAAACTTTATCAAAAAATGATATCATCGGATCCAGAAGTTAGTCCAATTGCTTGGCTACGTACCCATAATTCTTATTATACATACAATAGATCGGAAATTAGAAATGTTCTTGATTTTTCCAATTCTGGTGAACATCCATATATAAAAGTTAAAGTTTTTGAAGAACTTTACCTTCATGCTCCCAACAGAATTGATACTGCAAATTCCGGCTCTTACCAAGGTAATTTTATGTACTTCTTTACAAATGAAAATGGAGTTTGGAAAATTTATGATTATCAGAAGGTAAACTAAATGTATAAAAGAACTGAACAAAGAAACCGAAAATCGAGATTTTCTCACAGGTTAATAAAAATAGCTATATCATCTTCTATATTAATATTAGCATCTATGATTTTACTGATTAAAAATTCACAGAAAATTACTATCTTAGATGCTGATAAGAACTGTCAAGAAATTAAAAAATTAGACTTAAAAAATAATTTTTCTCAAGAGCTAAATGGTATCATTAAAAAATCTCAACGTTTATGCTATTATTTTTATGGTGAATCTGGTAAGATAGTAAACTTACAATCGAACACCAATATAGTTTTAGTAAACCCTAATAAAAAGAAATATATTTTGCAGGGAAAATCTCAGATAATTTTACCAGAACCAGGAATTTACTCAATTATTATTCAAAATGAAAATGATACTAAAAATTATCAAATCTCTATTGCTTTAGATTTACAAAAGGAAATCGGGAGATATGTAAGTCATCAACCCCCAATAAGGTTAGTTACCAACTCTGATTATAATCATATATATTCTCAACACATAACTTATAACTTGGTCAGTGAACCAACCTGGATGGAAAGTCAAAAATTAAAACAAATAATTAATGATATTGTTTTATTCGTAGGTTCTAAAGGTTTACCAATAAATCGTTTATCTATAAGTTTGATAGATTTAGACAATTCAAAATGCTGCTCTTATGCTGGATATTTGGATCAAGAACCTCGATTTCCAGCAAGTATTGTAAAATTGTTTTGGATGGTAGAACTATTTGCTCAGTATAAGGCGGAATTTCTTAAACCGCAAAAAACTCTTGATCAAGAATTAAAGAAAATGATTCAAGACTCTAATAATGAATCGGCTAGTTTTATTGTAGATACAATAACTAGAACTAATTCGGGTACAAAATTAACTGGAGAGGAATTACAACAATGGATGCAAAAACGACTGACTCTGAATTTGTTTTTTGAACGAGCTGGTTATTCGCGCATTAATATTAGTCAGAAAGTTTTCCCAACTTCTTATCAAAAAAACGACCAACCTTCTGGGAGAGATTTACAAATGCGTAAAGATGAATTTAATCCTATAAGAGATTATACAACTACTCGTAATGTAGCTCGTTTATTATTTGAAATAGAAAAAGAAAAATCAATTTCTCAAAAATTTAGTCAACAAATGAAAAAGCTTTTAAAAAGAAGTTTATATCCAAAAGCCTGGAAAAATAAAGAATATAATGCAATTTCGGGTTTTTTAGGAGAATCCTTACCCAGAGATACTTACTTCGCTTCAAAAATGGGCTGGAATTTTACTACTCGCAATGATGCAGCTATTATAGGTAGCCCAGATGGTAAACATAAGTATATATTAGTTGTTTTTGGAGATGACCCAAGCTTTTATCGGGACAAGGAAATATTTCCACAATTATCACGCAGAATTTATGAAAAAATGACTAATTAAAGATTTTTAGACTGACATTCTGCAGGTTGCTGATTTCTATGACGCATTTCCCACAAGTTTCCATATCAGCAAATATTTTGCAATACTCTCTCCCGCCAGAGCCGCACAGCCCCAACGGGAAAGAGTATTGCATTGACTATCTTTCCTAGCTTGAGTAGCTCAAATTAGGAAAAAGCATTAGTCGAATGTTCCCTTTATAGTACATACTGGATATACTGTTGATCCTCTATCTTCAAGATGATATTCTTAATCCAGAAGAGGTACATAGCCTGAGGTTATTTAATAGCTTCGATGTCACACTAGTAAAATACTTGGAGACAAAGCTAAAGCTGCGGAATGTCGGCTTAAAAGTTACTTCTCTGATGAGAAAAAGGAAACCCGATAATTAATTATGGTAAAATATTCATTCTCCCTGAGAATAAAAGATAATATTGATGAATATGTCTATACATTAGATTTAAATTATGCACAAGAAAACTCTCCAGAAAGAATATTCAGTCCAGAAATTCGTGAAGATATCCGAACTAATCTCCAAAATAAAAGTCTGTGTGCTATAAAAGATAATTATCTTAACCAGATTATCCAGACTTGGATACAAGATATTAAAGAAGGTTATAGAAACAGTACCCTTACCCTCAACTTACCTTTATTAATTGAATCTAATATTGATAAACTGATTGAATATGGTAATCAAGAAATTCCTTCTATAATTAGCCCAAACTTGTCAGATATAGAACCACATACAGGAATGCTCCCACCGTTAGATTTTGGATAAAAGTTAGTTTCCTGCTCCAAGTATATTAATTTAGGACGATCGCAATGGTTAATCAACTTAATGTCAGTATTACTCCCCACCGGGAATTTTTACCTGCGGATACAAATGCTCAAAAACTCTTTCTCATGTTGAAGCTACGACCAACAAAAGATGTCGCTGAATCTCGTCCTCCGACTACTTTTGCTTTTCTAATTGATACTAGTGGTTCTATGTATGAAGCAGTATCAGGTAAGCCTAAAATAGATATTGTGATTGAGTCTCTATTGGCTCTTGTCCGTTCTGGTAAACTAGGCGCAAGCGATCGCATCGCCATTATCCAGTTTAATGAAACAGCTTCACAGATCATCGGCTTGACCAGCGCTACTCAAATACACCAACTAGAAAGCGCGATCGCCCAACTGCGGAATTTTAGCGGTGGGACTTGTATGGGATTGGGTTTAGAGAAAACCTTAAGGACATTGGAAACGCAAGAGTTAACCGTCAAGCGTACCCTCCTGTTCACCGATGGACAAACATTTGATGAACATGACTGTCGGGCGATCGCATCAGATTTTGCGACCAAAAATATTCCCATTACCGCTTTAGGAGTGGGGGAAGAATTCAACGAAGACCTACTGACTCACCTAAGCGATTCCACAGGTGGAACTTTATCCTATATAGTTCCGGGAAAAGCAGTCGGTACTCAGGTTTCTATTCTCAACTTACCACATCAAATCATCGCAGAATATAACCAAGCGCAGCAGGAAGTAATTACAAATCTAGCTTTAAGAGTTAAAACCGTTCCAGGTGTAGAATTGACCCGTATTGTGCGAGCTTATCCTACCCAAGCAGAATTCCCCTTGTCCCAACCTCCTTGTCCCATCGGTAATGCATCTGCTAATGATGATACAATCTTCATTGTGGAATTATCTATAGCTAGTCGTCCCACGTCCCGTGTCCGTCTTGCTCAACTTGGTTTAACTTATGATGTCCCAGGACAAAAAATCAGAGGTGAATTTCCCCCACAAAATTTAGTTGTACAATTTATCGCTGGACACGGAGGAGTGGCCCAAGTCAATCAAGAAGTAATGGATTACCTTCAACAATCTAATATTTCCCAGCTTGTGGGACAAGCCACAAAAATTGCGGAAAATAACCCCCAAAAAGCTGAAGAACTTCTAGAAACAGCGCGTCGGATGACACTTAGATTAGGGAATAACGCCATGACAGCATCTTTGGATAGCGCCCAAGAAGAATTACGTAAAACTCGCAAAATTTCTGGCGGTACGCGTAAAACTGTCAAAATCGGAGCCAAAGGTAAAACTGTCAAAATGGCTGTAGATATTAACGATCAACTTTCCCAAGACCAAATGCGTGAATTGACCGGAGCTTAGATTTTTTCCACATCAATATAAGGGAGTTAGATAAATGATTACTTGTTCTGCTTGTGGTTATGATCAAAATCTAGATGTTTCAGAATATTGCGATGCTTGTGGGTCAGAATTGATAAGAGCGATCCCCGCAAATCAATCCCCTACGATTATTCAGACACCCATTAGCCCACCTGAATCTACAGCTACAACCACCACAACCGCCAGACTGATTACAAAACAACCTCATCCTCCTTTAGCAGAATTTCCTCTGGATAATAATGTTCTCATTGGTCTTTTTGATCCAGATACAGGACCTGTTGATATTGACTTAGAAGCATTTTCTGGTAGTGACACTGTTTCGCGCAATCACGCAGAAATTTATCAGGAAGGAGGAGTTTGGAAAGTTAAGGATATTGGTTCTACAAACGGAACTTTCATCAAACCTGTCGGTCAAATTCGCTTTGGGTCTAGAATTACTCTACCTGAAATCTTAAATCCAGGAGATGAAATAGCCTTTGCGAAAGTACGCTTCCTTTTCCAAAGTCCATGATTGACAAAGTTCTCATCAATAATCAATATGAATTCTCTCGATCACAATATACTCAATAGTCTAGTTATTGAACAGAATAGTAGCATACTAATAGAAACTTACCAAGTAGAGATTTTAGCATATTTAGGTCAATTTACAACAGATGTCTACTATTTTCAAGTCAACATTGTGCTAAAAGATTGTATTAATAATATCGGCGAATTAGGCTTACTACGAATAGGTCAAATTGATGGTGGACTGAGTCGAGAATTAAAGTTGAGGGAATTAATCACTGATTATAAATTAATTGCTCCTCTTCTAGCCTCTAGAATAGTTGATTCTATCACTATTAATCTTAACTTACCTGATATAGAAAAACAATATGCTGAAGAAGAACATCTGGACGAGCAATCAGCTTATTTAGATGAATTATACTATAATGAACAGGAAACTATCTCTAACTCATCTTCACAGAAATTACTCTTACTTAATTATTTCCCTGATCAGATAAAAACTTTAGAAACCTGGTTGAATTTAGAACATACTCCAGAAGAATCTCTTGTTTTAGTTAGTCAGGTATGCCAATTTCTACGCTATGTACATCAACACAACTGGTGTCTTATTTCTATAATTCCCCAACTTGTCCAGATGACAACTCTTATCCAGTTTTTCGACCTTACAAATGCTTATCCTGTAGGCGAAGTTCTTCCCTCTGGATTATCAGGAGATTATTGCGCTCCTGAACTAGGATATGATAAAACACCGATTAATGAATTAATGAGTAGTTATACAGTTGGTGCGTTATTATATCATGCTATTCATCAACAACCTTTACAAATAGAACAGACTATCGATATTCAAGTCAAGCCGATTCCTCGCATTTATCAACTTCTAAAAATTAGTCTTTCTCCGATTCCAGAAGAAAGATTTACTCTCTCCCAACTACTAGGGATTTTAGTGGAAACTCGTCACCAGATAAGTACACCTAAAATTCATTGGCAATTTGCTAGTTCTTCAACAATAGGACTATCAATAAAACGGTTACAAAATGAGGATAGCTATGGAGTTAGACAACAGCAAGTAAGTAATACTGAAACAATTATATTGGCTGTTGTCGCTGATGGTATGGGTGGTATGTCTCAGGGAGAATTAGCTAGTAAAATAGCTGTAGAAACAGTTTTAGAAGAACTTATACCTACCAACCTAAAAACCGTAGAACAAAGACATGAATGGTTAATTTCATTAGTTCAAAAAGCTAATGAATCTGTGGCGAATAAAGTCAAAGATGGCGGAACTACACTTAGTATGATATTCGCTGTAGCCCAGCAATTAATGATTGCGCATGTGGGAGATAGTAGAATTTATTTGCTGCGTCAAGCAGAAATCCGCCAAATAAGTCAAGATCACTCTTTAATTGCTCTATTAATTGCTAGCGAACAGATTACGGAGGAGGAAAGTTTAGTCCATCCAGATAGAAATATATTGACTAAATTCATTGGTTCAAAACGGAGATTAAGTGATGGTTATATCCAAGATTTAAGAAGTATAACCCAAGAATTATCAATTACTTTAGAAAATGAAGATATTCTACTCCTTTGTTCTGATGGTGTTTGGGATTTAGTTCCAACAAATGAATTAGCAGAAATTTTTAGTCAACATCAAGATTTACAACTCAGTGTTGACCAAATTATGAACCATGTACTTGAGCGTGGTGCATTTGATAACGCTACACTTTTAGCAATACAATGTCTATTCAATGTCCCAGTTGTCTAGAACTAAATACTGAAAATACACTTACCTGTATTACCTGTGGTAATCCTCTCATTACTACTGCTATAAATTCTTCTGCTCTTAAACCAGGTACGTTATTAATTCAAGGGAAATATCGAATAGAAAAGGTCTTAGGACAGGGCGGGTTTGGAATTACATATAAAGCTACTTGTGTCCCAACGGCGGCTTCTGTTGCGATTAAAGAACTTTGGCCAGAAAACGCTGCTAGACAAGGAAATACAGTAATTTGGCCATTTTCTATCCCACCCATTGAACAACAAAAACAAATCACGAAATTCCAGCAAGAAGCTAGTAACTTAAAAAAATGCGTACATCCTAATATTGTCAAAGTTTATGATTGGTTTCAAGAGTTTAATAGCTCGTATATGGTAATGGAATTATTGTCTGGTAAGTCATTAGATAAAATTTTGCAAGCAGAAGGACCTCTAGATGAGAATCGAGTTAAAAATTATTTCTTACAACTGGCTGAGTCTTTAAAAGTTATTCATGCGCATAATTTACTTCATAGAGATATAAAACCTGAGAATATTATTATTGTTGACCCGGATAGAGCTGTATTAATAGACTTCGGTGCTGCTAGAGAATTTATTGCAGGACAAACTGGAGATATGACTCGGATATTAACAGCCGAATATGCTCCTTATGAACAATATCTACAGACTGCTAAACGCTCTCCAGCAACTGATTTTTATGCTTTATCTGCATCTATGTATGAATTATTAACAGGAGAATTACCAGTAACTTCTGCAGAAAGAGCATATAGGTTATCTAGTCAGGATTGTGATCCATTGACTTCACCACGAAAATTCAGGACTGGTTTGAGTCTCTTAATAGAAAAAATTATCCTTACTGGAATGCAGTTTAGAGTCGAAGATCGCTTTCAAACAGCTGATGAATTAATTGATGCTCTTAAGGGTAAATTTATATCTCCAGTTCAAAAAAGAGCACATAACTTAGTTAAAGAGGGTAAATTATCTGAAGCAATTAAAATTTATCAAAAATTACTCAACAGTGAACCTAATAATGGAGAAGTTGCGATTGAATTAGCATTAATACAAATATATGTCGATGCTAGACAAGCAGAATTAGTTGCGGAAAAAGCTGTTCAATTACGTGAAAAAGATGGTAGAGGATATGGAATTTTAGGACTGGTTAATTGTCATCGGTCTAACTGGAAAGAGGCGATAAAATATTTGCAACAAGCTGCTAACTTATCTCCTGAAGAAGTTTGGATACAAGCTAATTTAGCTTGGGCATTAGGTAAATGCGGTAATTGGATACAATCAGAATTAGCTGTTAATTTGGCACTAGCAAAAGATGCTAATTGTACTTTTGCTCTAAGTTTACAAGCATGGATATATTTTAAAAAACATGAATGGAAATCGGTAATTAGGGCTGGTACACAAGCAGTTTTTCGGTTAAAACAATTGACATTAATTAATCCTCCAGAAACAAAATTTTGGGTTTATCCTTTTTTAATTTATGCATTGGAAAAAGTGGCTATTAATCGACAAGCTGATAATGTTGAAAGACGTATTGAAGAATTTATTAATCAAGTACCTAATAGTTCTATAGCTTGGGGGTTGAAAGGCTGGAAAAAAGCAAAGAATGGTTTTTTCCAGGACGCTCTTAGTAGTTTTACACAAGCAAGTCGCAAAACAGAAGTTCCCAGCTGGGTAATCATAAATTATGCGATTACTCAGGAAAATATGCAAAATACTCTAGGCGCTATTCAGGTATATGAAATTTATACTGAAAAATTTCCTCCTTGTGCTTTCGTCTATTTTCGTCTAGGTACTTTAACTGGGAAAATAGGTCAATGGTCGCAAGCAAAATTACATCTAGAAAAAGCAATTCAACTAAATGGAAATTACGCAGCAGCTTATCACAATTTAGGTTGGGTTTTACTCAACCTGAGAAATCCAGATGGCCAAGTAGGGGATTTTCGTCAGATGCTATCAGCTTATCGTAGAGCGATTGAACTCTATACATTACAACAAAATTTTCCCTTAGCCACAAGGATTAAAAAAGCTTTTCAACTAGTTGATATAAAGGTCTAGCAAAGATAAGCATAAAATGGGATACTTAGAGTAATACTATTCAACTAGCCTCAGTATAATGACTTGATTATACTCCCACTTTCGTCCTAAGTTCAGTAAAAAGACGATGGCTTATTTAGGACTGACTAAGGAAAATAGAGACAGCTTTAAACAGACTATATGTAACTCCATCTGCAGAAAAGAGTTTACTATCAGGGAATTGATATGGTAGCAAGTGAGTCCTCTGTGCAATATGACGGTATAGAGTTGTTATACTTATACCAGGAATATCCTTCAATTAAACTGCGTAATCAACTAGTACAATTACATAGTGGCTTAGTCCGAAAGATAGCTCACAAATTTAGCCATCAATGTCATGAGCCTTATGAAGATTTAGAACAAATAGGTTATTTGGGTTTGATTAGGGCAATTGAACGCTTTGATCTTGGCCAAGGATACGCGTTTAGTTCCTTCGCAGTTCCATATATTCGGGGTGAAATGCAACACTTCCTGCGCGATCGCAGTACTTTATTAAGAATTCCCCGCCGTTGGCAAGAACTTTATCATCAAGGGCAAAAAGTCCGTAAAGAATTGGCATTATCTCTAGGGAGATCGCCAAAAGATAGCGAAATCGCCCAAAAACTGCATATATCTCTACAAGAATGGCAAGAAACCAAACTAGCGGCTCAAAATCGTCTCCCACTAAGCTTAGATTCTACCCTTGTTAACTATGTAGATTCTCCAGGGACTTTGGGTGAAATGTTGCCTTGTACCCATACAACTAAATTACAGCAACAAGAGGAAGAACGACAACAGTTACAAAGCGCAATCAGCATGTTAGAGGATAAGCCCCGGATGGCAGTTGAATTGGTGTTTGTCAAAGAACTTTCTCGTAAGGATGCGGCTGAAAAAATAGGTGCTAGTCCTATGACTGTAAGCAGGTATCTACAAAAGGGGATTCAAGATTTAATTACTTATCTTCAACCAACACTAAATCTTACTTAGATTTCAAATCAGTAATTGCTCCTCTTGTCATAGCTGCGATCGCCTTATCTGTAGCTTTTGGCAAGTGGTAATATTTACCTCCAGCCGTTTTGGCTAATTCTTTGGCGAACCCGGTCGAGACAAATTTGCTTTCAGTATCTATGACCAGCAATTTTATACTTGTAGCTCTGATTCTAGCCGCAATATCCAATAATTCCGCTTTAATATCCGGCTTTTCTCCTGGTTCTTGTGGTTCCCCCAAAGAACGCCCTAGAGATATATTCCCCCGTCCATCAGTAATTGCGACAATCACTACTTGTCCGATATCTCCCGCCATCCTGGCATTTAATCCTACACGTACTGCTTGAGTTAAACCATGGGCTAAGGGTGAACCTCCACCACAAGGTAATCTTTCCAAGCGATTGCGGGCTAAGGCGATGGAACGAGTGGGAGGTAATAAAACTTCCGCTTGTTCTCCACGAAAAGGAATTAAAGCAACTTGGTCACGATTTTGATAGGCTTCAGTTAAAAGTTGCATGACAGCACCTTTGGCTGATTGCATTCTATTTAAAGCCATAGAACCAGAAGCATCAACGACAAATACTACTAAGGCTCCTGCTTTACGAACTAAGCGTTTTGTCCGTAAATCACCCTGTTCCACAATTACTTTCTTATCTGGTTGTCTAGCCCGGCGGGACTTTTGATAGGGCGCAGCGGCTCTCAAAGTTGCATCTACAGCAACTCGAAGTATCTTTCCTTTAGGGATCATGGGTTTAATATACCGCCCTCTATCTGTGGAAAATATCTGACTCCGGCTACCTGATTTACCCTGTTGTTGCGCCATCTGGGCGAAATAGAGCACGCTGGAATCTAGAATTACTCCCTCTGGATCGAAGATAAATTCTTCGGGAATGCTATTTTCTTCTTGCTGTTCTTTTTCTGCTTGCTGCTCTTTTTCTGCTTCTGGTTCTTCTGGTTCTGAGTCTTCTTGATTTTCCGGTGGAGGAGGAGGTGGTGGTGGTGGTTCGGGTGGAGGCGGTGCTTGGGTGATAGTTGTTCTGGGGACTATGACCAATTCCACTGCGCGACGTAGATCTTCGGCATTAACTGCGTTACGTCCAGCTAAAGCAGCTACAGCTTTGGCTACGCGCACTGCGAATAATTCGGCGCGATGTCCTTCGACTCCACCACGAATTGCCTCATCGACTAAATAGGTAATTTGCTCTCTAGTGATGGTTACTTCTTTTAACCATTCGCGGGCTAAGATAATTTGGGTTTGCAGTCCATCTATATCTTCGCTGTATTGTTGGAGGAATTCTTGGGGAGACAGAGAATAAGCGATCGCCTGTTCTACAGCTTGTACCCTTTCATCCAGACCGAGAACTCCATCAGCAGAAAGTGCGATCGCAATTCGGTCCAATAAATGTTCTCTCAGCGGTCCTTCTTCGGGATTATAAGTAGCGATAAATAAAGTATTACAGGGATGTTGAAAACTAATTCCTTCTCGTTCAATTTGGTTACATCCATCAGACAACACAGTCAAAAGCTGGTTACTGATTTGGTCATCTAATAAGTTAATTTCATCTATATATAAGACACCTCGGTTAGCAGTAGCGAGTAAGCCAGGTTGAAAAACTGTTTTACCTTGCTGCACCGACTGTTCTACATCTACAGAACCCAAAAGTCTGTCTTCCGTGACACCGAGGGGGATTTGGACAAATGGCGTGGGAATAATTTCTGTGGCGATATTCTCTCGCTGATTAGCTAATAATTCGTCATCCCATGCTTCTGAATGGAGAGGATCGCTATTGCAAATTGACCCAATTACTACTTCAATAGGTGGTAACAAAGCATGAATAGCGCGAGCCATCACAGATTTAGCTGTACCACGACGCCCAGCAATTACTACTCCCCCTAAACCAGGGTCTACTGCTGCTAACAATAGGGCTAACTTAATGGCTTCTTGACCAACTACGGCTGTTAAAGGAAAAGCCGTGATCGATGGGGTAAGAGTAAAAGCGGGCATTATTTCTTTAAGGAAGCTGCTAATTTCTATAGGATAACAATTTCTGGCACATTTAATCTGAATGTAATTAGATTTTTTGGTGATAGACCGATAAAATTGAGCAATAAATATCAAAAATATCAAAAATAAGTCAATGCATCAACTTTTACGATTTAAAGATGAGACACTTCGTCGTCAATCTCTCACCCATCGCTCTTATCTGAATGAACACCCAGAAGAAAGTGAACATAATGAGCGACTAGAATTTTTGGGTGATGCTATACTAAATTTCCTGAGTGGGAATTTTCTGTTTCAACGTTATCCCCATATAGGAGAAGGTGAACTAACCCGTTGGCGTTCTTCTTTAGTGGAGGAAAAACAGCTAGCAAAATTCGCCCAAGAGATTGGTTTAGAAACTGAAATGCTTTTAGGTAAAGGCGCTATTCGAGATGGTGGTTACCAAAACCCTAATTTACTCAGCAGCACATTTGAAGCACTTGTTGGTGGTTACTATTTAGATAACAATTCCAATATTGAAGAAATACGCCAAATTATAGAAGATCTGTTTGCGTCAGTCTGTGATGAAGCTTTTGGGACTACACCTAGTATCAGTGCTAAAAGCCAGCTTCAGGAATTTGTGCAACGTCATATTTCATCAACTCCGCCTAAATACAATACAAAACGTATAGGTGGATCTGACAATGCTCCAAAGTTCATCGCCAAAGTTGTAATTGCAGATGAAGAACATGGAGAAGGTTGCGGGAATAGTAAAGCAAAAGCAGAAGAATCTGCTGCTGTTAATGCACTAGATACACTAAAGGAATTGTATTAAATGAGCAGTAATCTATTTTAATTACTTTTAAACATATATATTTACTTTATACTAAATCTATGCTTATCTAGATTCAGAGAATTAACTTTGTGGGGATTTTGTGCAGAAAATAATTTTTGTCCAAAACGGCAAAAATTTAGGTAAAACTTCTGGCAAAAGGTAGATTCCTGAGAGTCCAATTAAGTGCAGAAGATCATCCTGACAAGGAATTTGCTAAATAATTTGCCAAGAGTTTGCCAAAATCCCCAAAAATGTCCCAATTTTTGCCAAGATAGTATAATGTATTTTCTAAATATTCATTTGGGCTGAATCGCCATGAGTGAAAGAATCATTGAGAACAACGGTAAAACCTTTCTATTGCTAATTTTGCCAATTTCCTTTGTAATTATTTTCTTGGTTTCTACCTGGAGAATTTTACTGATGGTTTTGGTGCTATTGATCGGTTTAAATCTTTGGCAGCAATACAAGTGGGAAAACTGGTGTGAACAAGTTAATCCCATATTCTATCAACTGATTCGGGAAAATCAGGGTAGGATTACACCAGTGGACTTGGCAATTAGAGGCAATTTTCCTGGCACATCGGCAAAAAGATACTTAGATAGTAAGGCTACGGAGTTTGGTACTAGTTTTACAGAAACCGTAGGTGATAATCAAACTTACTACTTTATAACTGCCAGTATTTTGGGGGATATTTTAGATAGTAGTGAGCCAGCGAAAAAAAATACTACTTCATTAGGTGGTAAAAATGCTTATGCATTGGTAGCGCCACCACTAACCACACCGATAGATGAAGTGGGAGAAGAGGAAGTAGGAATCAAGAAAACTCTGACTCAACAATTAGCTTTTGGCTCTCTCCTACAATCTGAATTAGCCAAACGACTAAATGTTTATTCCAGTACAATTTATAAGCGGCGAAACGACCCAGATTTTGCCGAGTGGAGTCGCAGCCGTGATCCTGATGGCATAGCTTGGTCTTTTTCTCGCAAAACTAAGGATTTCTTCCCTGTAGATTAAATCCAGAATATAAATCTGGGAATGAGGAGAAAATAGATATATTTACAGGGAACAGGGAACAGGGAACAGGGAACAGGGAACAGGAAGAAATTTATTTATGAAAAGAAATAAAAACATTTTTTTCGAGATCCGCAGCGCGAAAAAAAACATCCTTATACAAATCCCCTAATTTTAATTATGGGGATTTTACTGTTCCCTGTTCCCCGTTCCCTGTTCCCTCTTAACTTATATCTTGATTTTTATGGGCTAAACCCACTGCTTGATTGAGGGAATTTAAGCCGTTTTCTGCCAGTTTTGCGAGCAACCCAGCTAAAATTTCCCGGACTACAAATGGACCTTGATAAATCCAGCCTGTATAAATTTGAATCAGGCTAGCACCAGCAGTAATTTTTTCCCAAGCATCTTCAGGAGAAAAAATGCCACCAACGCCAATTATGGGTATTTGCCCTTGAGTCTCCTGCCAAATAAATCGAATTACTTCTGTGGAGCGCTGACGTAAAGGTTGACCACTAATTCCTCCTGCTTCATCTGCGGGAGATTTACCAGTTGACTGAATTACCTCCGTTTTTAACCCATCCCGATTGATTGTGGTATTCGTGGCAATAATTCCCGCCAGTTTATAGGTTTTGACTAAATTAACTATCTGGGCGATCGCCTCCCATTCTAAATCTGGAGCTATTTTCACCAATAATGGTTTGTCTGAAGTATTTTCCTGTTGTAACAAGTCAAAAATTACACTGAGCATATTAGCATCTTGCAGCGAACGTAATCCTGGAGTATTGGGGGAAGAAACATTAATTACAAAATAATCACCTAAATTTTTCAGGAGGCAAAAACTCTGCAGATAATCCTGTGCTGATGCTGCCAAGGGTGTTATTCTAGACTTGCCCAGATTTATGCCTATAGGTATTGGTAAATTTGACTCTTTTTCGATAAGTGCTAATCTCTCCGCTAGTGCTGATGCACCGTAGTTATTAAAGCCCATGCGATTGAGAGCAGCTTTGTCTAATGGTAAGCGAAACAAGCGAGGAAGTGGATTCCCCGCTTGCGCGTGGTATGTAACAGTACCTAGTTCGGCAAAACCAAAACCAAAACTAGACCAGATAGTAGCCGCTAGACCATCTTTATCAAAGCCCGCAGCTAATCCGACCGGATTAGGGAAGTTCAGCCCAAATAAATTCTGTTCTAAGTCTGGATGTTTTAAGCATAAAGAATTCTGCAAACTTTTATTTAGACAATTACCAAAGGGTTGGTTTCTAATTTTTGATAACCAGCTAAAACTATGGATTGTTTGCTGATGTAGCCATTCTGGGTCTAACTTGACCAGATTGAACAAAAAAGGGTGAATTACTGCTTGATAAATATCCAATTTAGATTAATTATTGAACCACATCTACTAGTAGAATTAGATATTAACACCAAGAATAACACCAAGAAAAATGTGTTTTCTTCTTCCTCCACTTTGAGCAAACCACCAGGCTTACATCTATTGATTTGCCAAAAGCTGATGCGGCAGCTAGGAGGAATACTACAAAATATATAAAGTGCCAGATGATAATCGAGTCATCAGCCGTTTAGTATTACCTTTAGCTACTGGCAATCCAGAAGCTTAAATAAGGGTGTAGGGTGTAGGGTTATATTTTTTATAGCAGGATATAAATGACAACGCAAATCAAACCTAAGCTAATTATTCATGGTGGTGCTGGTAGTTCTCTGCAAGGGAAAGGAGGCATAACAGCAGTACGCGAATCTCTCCATACAATTGTTGCCGAGGTTTATCATCTCCTTGTCGCAGGTAAAAGCGCTAAATCCGCTGTGGTGCATGGTTGTAAAATGCTAGAAGATAATCCGCGCTTTAATGCCGGTACTGGTTCTGTACTCCAATCTGATGCCCAAATTCGCATGAGTGCTGCTTTAATGGATGGTGAATCCCAGAGTTTTAGTGGGGTAATTAATGTTTCACGGGTGAAAAATCCGATTGAATTGGCACAATTTTTACAAGATTCTCCCGATAGAGTTCTATCTGATTTTGGATCATTAGAATTAGTCCGAGAGTTGCAAATTCCTCCTTATAACCCGTTAACTGATTTACGTTTACAAGAATGGTTACAAGAACGTCAGGATAACTTTAAAAAAACTATGGCTGGAGTAGTCGCAGAAATAGAACCAGTCCCAAGATCAACTTCTCCAGCTGGATATGGAACTATTGGCGTCGTAGCTAAGGATATTTATGGACAGCTAGGGGCTGGTACTTCTACTGGTGGTAAAGGCTTTGAACGTATTGGCCGAGTCAGTGATTCGGCTATGCCTGCTGGTAACTATGCAACTAATTACGCAGCTGTCAGCTGTACTGGAATTGGCGAAGATATTATTGACGAATGTCTGGCGGCTAAGATCGTGATCCGTGTTACTGATGGTATGTCCCTAAAAGAGGCAATGCAACGCTCTTTGGCAGAAGCCGAGAAAAATCACCGGGATTTGGGAGCGATTGCCTTAGACGCTAGTGGAGCGATCGCCTGGGGAAAGACTAGCCAAGTTTTACTCGCAGCCTACCACAATGGCAGCGAAATCGGTGATACATTAGAATGGCAGGACAAACAACTAATTGGTTATTGTTAGTAGCACTTGCGGAGGTTTTACTATAGTGAAGAAGTAGAATATAGATTAAATTATAATTTCCCTATTTTGTATGGGGGATGAAAGAGTAATTAGGGAAGAGGTTATAGTGGTTAAACATTCATCTACTAAACAGCATTCGCCTCAGCCAGCTTTGAATCAAGAGATAAAAGATGCGGGGAATTCTTTTAGCACACATTTACAAAACCTATTGAAACAAAAAAAATATCGCCAGGCGCTAGACGATATCAAAAAACATCAGCGATCGCATCCTGGTGTTGGTTTCACGCCTAAAGAAGCTGAAGTTTGGTATTTACGAGGTCAGTGGGAATTCCAAAAACAGGACTTTAAACAAGCAGAAAAGTCCTGGGAACGGAGTATAAAATTGGGATTTTCTGGAGAAGTTTACTATTGGCGAATTAGAAATTTACTGGAGTTAAATCAATTAGACCTAGCTCTGAATCTAGCCAAAGATGCTTTTATTACTGAAAAACTTCCCAATGGCTACAACATTTGCTACCTAAAGCTGCTCTTACTTAAAGGAGATACTAAGACAGTTGAGCAATTAATCCAACAACAATCCGAGCGATTTAGTACTTCTGAAATTGATTGGGTTAAAGGCGTGCTTGACCTCAAGCATGGACAAACACAAGCTGCTTTAACAGCATTTGAGAAGATTAAGCAGCCGATTACACCTGGAGATTGTCCTGTTGCTTGGATTATTTATACCCAACAACTAAATGGGAATTGGGATACTCATAATACTCATAATAGTAACGATAGTAATTCGCAACACCCAATTTTAAACCGATTAAAAATCTATCAGCAGGCTAAAACAGAGAAAATCAGAGACTTAGATCTGGGAGATTTTCGACTAGAAGATAAAGCTACTCAAGAAGATTTGATGGTATTACTAATCTGTGAGCAGGCTAAAAATGAAGACTACTATAATGCGCTGAGAACTTTACTACAAATAGAGCGGCGTGTCAAACAATTTCCAGAATTGGAGACTTTGCGTCCAGTATTACTGGCGTTAGCTGGTGAACAAGTACTGCAGGAGGGAGATCCAGAATGTGCAGCAAAAATCTGGCAGATGTTCTTAAAAGAGCAACCATTTAACCCCCAATTAGCAGTTAACTTACTAGAAGTCTTGCGAACTAATGACGCTGTACAAGAACGTCAGCACTTATTAAATCGTTTTTTACAGTGGTTAGAACAAGAAGGGAAAAAAAATCCCCAAGTATGGCCAAGCGAAAGATTAAAACCAGTTCTAGCCCATCTCCACTGTTGGCTGGCAGATACTTTTATCTGTATGGACCGCTTCCGTGGGGCTGTAGGTGAGGTGCAGAAAGCGGAACGGATATTACCCTCATATCCAGAAGTGATTGCCCGTAAAGGAATGATAGCAGTAGCAGACGAAAACTATGCAGAAGCAACTACCCTACTAACTCAAGCTATAGAGCAGGGAAGTCGATATCCAGGAGCCTATCTGGGTTTACTACACTGTTGGGAAGAACTAGAAAATAAACCAGCATATGATGAAGCTCGCCGTCGTTTTGGCAAGTACTTTGATGACACAGAAGTAGAGACGGAGGTAGAAACATTACCTTGGATAGATGCTTTGTCCACCCAGAATTACGCATTATTTAGTCGTCTCGTCCAGGAGGAAGATCCACGAGACCCTCCTCTGTGCGCGTGTCGTATTTTTGTGGATGCAGTCAAGGGATTCCCTAATTCAGGTGGGAGAGTTTCTCTAAACCAAGTACAAGTTACTGAGAAATGGGACCTGCTATTGCAAGAAACTCCAGAAAAACCACAAGTTGATGTATTACAGGCGATCGCTCTCTGTATCCACCTATTTGCCAAACGAGAGAAAGGTATTGCAGCTTTGTGGAATAAGTATATGCAAAAACTTTTCTCATTGTCAGCAGTATATCCAGAAGCCAAAATTGCCCATTTAGTGGTGCAAGTAGTCAAAGAGAATAATCCCGCAAAATTGGAAGTTCCCCTACTGGCTTATCTTAGAACCATGCCTCAATCTGGAAATGCTTTAGCCAACATTCAACTACAAGCGCGTCGCTTTGGCATGATTAGCAGCCTGATTCCTAGTCTGGAAGAAGCACTACGTCGAGAACCACAAAATCCTTTACTTTTATTAGCGAGAGCCACTACTTACCCTGTAGACCATCCAAGTTATACAGATTTAAAACAACAAGGATTTGAATTAGCCCGGCGGATTCAAGACGCTAAAGCCCTAAAAGCTTTTCGGGAAGAACAGGCGTTTCTCACAGTTATGGAAGCTCAGCAATTGATCCCAGACCCAGATCGATTTGACCAGATGAATCCTTTCGAGCTGGAAAGTTTTTTAGACCAGATGATTCATAAAATGTTGGATGGCAAATTACCTAAATCCGAAATAGACCGGATGATACCAGAACTTAAACAAAGGATGTTAAACAATATGCCGAATTTTGCAGATGATAATGGGGATGATGAAATGGATTTCAACTCTTTCTTTGATACAATACCAAATAATTCCAGGAAGAAAAAAGGGAGAACAAGAGGTGGTCTTCAAGACTTATTTTAAGTTTAGGATTTAGTGGAGAGTAATGTTTTATGACTTCACAATATGAGTATTTAGGTATTGCTCCTGGTGCTACATCAGCGGAAATCAAAGCTGCTTATCATGCCAAATTACGTGAATTTCCTGCTCATACATACCCGGATGAATTTAAGGCGATTAGAGCAGCTTACGAGGCGCTACGTCAAGGAGCACAAAATCAACGTGAGAATTTTTTAAAAGTTCGCCCTCTAGAAGTAAAGCTAGACCCAGAGATGTTGTCCCAGTTAAAAGCAAAAGCGATCGCTCAATTGTCGGTCAATTTAGAGGATATGATTCGCGCCACATTTTAACCAATGACCCCCAATCAAGAAATCTTATTTGCTAAATTTCTGGATTATTTAAACTCAGAACAATCGTCCCCTCCTGAGTATGTTGACATACCGCCAAAATTTGCCCGTGTGTTTGACTCCTATCAAATAATTTCAGAGTGGACAGCATTACGTCATGAAATCAAGCAACAAGGGAAATTATTACGTTCTGCTCAGGATGCTCTTCAGACAGCATTGTCAGCGACTATCTCCGAGAAATCACAAATTCAAATAACTCTGGAAGAGAGCCAAAAACAACTTTTGGCGCAATCTGACCAACAGCAAGAAAAATTGCTGCGAGATTTACTGGGGATTATGGATGCTCTAGAACGTGCTTGTACTTATTGGCAAGAGGAAATAGAAGCTTTATCTACTAACTCTATCCCCAAATCTGTACCATCCAGAAGTTTTTGGAGAAAGCTAGGAGATTTATTCAGCTCTGAAGATACGGAAATTTCCCCCACTGAAACTTCCTCATTGTCAGCTTCCATGAGTGAGATTTTAATCAGTAATCAAGAGGGGGTAGAGTTAATCAAGCGATCGCTTTTAGATTTGCTGCGATCGCGCAAAGTTTTCCCAATTGAAGCTCTAGGGAAACCCTTTGACCCCCAGAAAATGTACGCTGTGGGACGCGAAAAAAGCGCTGATGTCAGTGAGAATCTAGTGATACAAGAAGTGGTCCAGGGCTACCTTTGGGGTAATCGTGTCCTCAGAGAAGCACAGGTGATAGTAGCCAGTCCATACACCCAAGCAGATGAATTATCTGCTGATACCCAATAATATTAAGTAGAAATTAAGTAGAATAAACTGAGGGGCCTTTGATTATGACAGCAGTTGGCATTGATTTAGGAACAACTAATTCTGAAGTAGCAATTGTCGAAAATGGTAAAGCCAGAGTCTTACCAGGAGAAGATGGAGATTTGATTTTACCCTCTTGTGTAGGATTCAACGATCAGAATAAGTTATTGGTAGGGCGGGAAGCATTGCGTCAGTATGCAGCTGCTCCAGAGCGGACTGTAAAATCGATTAAGCGCTGGATGGGAACTGACCATAAAACTACTTTAGGAGATAAAGAATATTTACCCCATGAAATTTCCGCGATGATTCTGCGGGCGCTGAAACTACGGGCGGAAAATGCTTTAGGAAAAACAATTTCCCAAGCGGTAATCACAGTTCCCGCATATTTTACCGATGCTCAACGACAAGCAACAAAAACGGCGGGAGAAATAGCTGGATTTGAAGTACTACAAATTATTAATGAACCAACTGCTGCTGCTTTAACTTATGACATACGTTCAGAAGAAACAGAGAAGCTGGTGGTTTACGACTTGGGAGGCGGTACTTTTGATGTTTCTGTAGTAGAAATTACAGGTGAAGTCACAGAAGTACTAGCTAGTCATGGTAATAACCAGTTGGGTGGAGATGACTTTGACAGATTATTACAACTTCATCTAGCAGACCTATTTCGTCAAGCACATGGGGTGGAAGTACCCAGTGATGACGCTACACAAGCCCGGCTCCTAAGAGCAGCAGAACAACTGAAGATTGACCTGAGTTCTCATGCTTTTGCTACAGTCAGAGAAGCATTTTTAGGTAGTAAAGGGAAAACAGCCTTACATTTAGAAACAGAAGTATCCAGAGAGGATTTGGAAAAGTTGATCCGTCCCCTATTAGAAGATACATTGAGCGCGATTGACCGTGCTCTAACAGATGCCAACCTCAAGCCTGAAGATATAGATCGGATCATCTTAGTTGGTGGTTCTACAAGGATTCCTTTGGTACAAGAAATGATCGCAGAGAGATTAGGTCAATCTCCCATTGATGGAATTCAACCCGATCTTTGTGTAGCTTTAGGAGCAGCTTTACAGGCTGGAGTACTAGTGGGCGAACCAGTAGAAGCTATCTTGGTAGATGTAATTCCCCATTCTTTGGGTCTTGCTGCTGCTGTGGATACGCCAATGGGGATTATGCCAGGTTATTTTAGTGTAATTATTCCCCGCAATAGTGTTGTCCCAATTTCGCGTTCTGAAGTTTATTCCACTCTGTATGATAATCAGCCAGCAGTTGAAATTGAAGTGTTTCAGGGGGAAAATCCCATAGCTGAAGAAAATGTTCCTTTAGGTTCTTTCAAGGTGGAAAACTTACCCCTCAAACCCGCCGGAAATGTGCGCATTGAGGTGAATTTTAACTTTGACCTCAATGGGATTCTGACTGTAACCACTACGGAAAAAGGTAAAGGTCAACAGGGAACCTATGTGGTCAGTGATATAGGTATACAGAGACTTTCTAGCCATGAATTAAAGCAAGCTAGGGAAAATTTGGATGCATTGTTTCAAAGTGATGAAACAATTGATACTAGTTCAGAAACGATAAGTGATGTACAGGATGCGACTACCGAGCTAACAGTACTTTTAGAACGGGCGCAAACAGTCATTTCTACTTTGGATACTGAGCAAGCAGCTGAATTGCAAGATTTGTTAACTCAGATCGAAAATGCGATCGCTCAAAAAAATGAAAATATCCCAGATCTACAAGTAGAGCTAGAAGATTTCCTTTACTACACTAGTACTAATAAGGAAGTGTGAGGAAATGCTCAAATGTCCTGTTTGTGGAGCAGTTTATCGTCCTTCTATCAGCATTGACAGACAAGAGGGACAAGAAGGACAAGGTGAGCTAAGTTGTCGGCGCTGCAAAGTGAATCTATCTGAATTGATCCGTATTCACGATCTATCTATTTGGTATCACAGACAAGCGCTAGATTTATGCCGAAAAAGAGATTATTTAACAGCTCAGGCGAATAATAATCGGGCGATCGCTTTGTATTCTCGTTATGCTGAGTTTCATACATTGGCTGGTAAATTATCAGCTCTACAAGGGAATTTTCGCCAGGCGATCGCCGCTTGGCGAATAGCATTGGAAATTGACCCACAAAATGAAATCGCTACTTGCTGTCTACAAATGGTTAGTCAATTTAAGATAATCGATACCTAATTGAGCAGATTCATATATTCTCCGGTAGTGTTTAGTGAGATAGTCGGTTAAATAATCCCGAATCAGCGGAGACTTACAGAGTAAAACCTGCTCTGGCTGATAAGTTTGTAAAACTCTCAGAAATTCTGCGCGTGTGATAGTTTTTGAATCTATTCTTATTTGAGAAAGAACAGCAATCTCTGGTGGCACTAACAAGCCTGAATAAAAAGCATAAATTGGACAATCTGTAAAAAACCAACGAGTAGACTTTTTATTCACTAATACCACCTTGAGAAGTTCTTTTCTCTCTTGACTTTGGGCTATAAATTTATGATTCTCCCATTGGGTAATTCCTAGTTTAATAGGAATAACAATAATTGAGAATATAACTAATATAGAAGCAACGCCTGACAAGGATATTTTTTTAAGTTTACCAATATTTAAAATAGGATTCCGATGACTTTGTTGAAAATAGTCAAATGATAACATTATTCCATATGTAGCTAACCAGACAAGAGGAATGGAAATGAGAAGATAATGATGGTACCAAACTGGTCGATGATTAAGCAGAAGTATATATGTAGTTACTAGCCAAGTAATAGGAAAGATATGCTCCCACTGTTTTTTGCGCCAGATAATGATGATTGATAGAATTGCTAAAAGTAAGTAATCAAAGTCCTGTAAGAGGAATGAGAGAGCTAATTTAATGCTACTGTTGCGGTTAAATGCTATTCTTACACTATCATCTATATGAGATTTTAGCAGTTGTTGATAAGTTAGAGAATTGCAGAAAATACCAATAACAATAAAAGTGATAATCAAAGAAGTTATCCACAAAGTAATATCCAGAAATAGATTTGACTTGAATATTTTCTGGAAGAATATTTTCTGGAATACTTTCTGGCGATTCTCAATCAAGTGATATTTAATTAACTCACATATAATTAAGGGGATTAAAAATGCAGTAAATAGCTTTATTTGTAAAGATAGAGCCAACAAACTTCCTGAGATAATAATTAAAATATAATTAAATATCTGTTGAAGATAAATACGTTTAGAAATAATTAATGTGTAAAATGATAGCAGAGCGATCGCTAGTGATGGTAAACCAAACATCACGGAAACACTCAACCTGAGAAAATTGCAAGAAATAATGAGTAATAAAGTTGCAATTATTGCAGCTACATTTCCTAAGTATACGCGGATGATTTGGCAAAAAGACCAAATCAGAATTGTGGAAAAAGTCAATGTCAGGAGACGCGCTGCTAAAATTGATTTACCAAACATTCCTAGCCAAAACGATAGAATAACCGTTGACATCGGCGGTTGATCGTTCCACATTTGTGTATACATGGCAAAGCCATCTAAACGTAACGTAGCTTTGATTAGTTCAATACCTTCATCGTATGCATCAAATTGAAACACTTGATTTATCGGCATGAAACAAATAGCAAAAATGAAAAAAGCCAGAGGAATAAAAATATTGAATAAGCAAAAATCTCTGAATTTACTCGAAGCAATCAGCCGTTTAGGTGAAAAAAAATGCATTTCTTTATAAATTAAGAGGGAACAGGGAACGGGGAACAGGGAACAGTACATCAATACCTTCGCCAAAATAAGAGTCCAGAAAAAACTCGGCAAAATAAGGTTTATCAAATCACCCTCGTAAATTGGCGAAGGTATTGTTTAGTGTAAGGGTTTTCCTGTTGGAAAAATGACTCCAATAGTATTGACTATAGCCAATCGGAAGAAGTTAAAAAATAGACAGTATAATAGCGTACTGTCTAAATCCATGAGATGTTTCTGCCTACTGTTATGACCGGAACTGCTTATACTGCTCACACAAACAACCCTTTCGTTTTAAATGAGACTGTGACGGTTGCTGAACTCATGCATCATGGCGCAACTCAAGAGGAAATTAGACAACAGGTAATACAAGGGAATTTATTCCAATTACGTTCCCAAGTTTCTCGTGAAAGGGGACTTTACACTGTACTCAAGCGCCTCCGTCAAGTACCAGATTCATATATTCAACTAATTGCTACTGGTAATTCTGAAATTTAGCAAATAGCTCAGGTGGAACACTAGCTATATCTACAGCACTACCCATTGGTAAAAGAATTCGTTTAGCACCAGCATCAAAAGCTACTTGTAAGCTACCTGCCAAGTTATTGACTGGAGTAATTGTCCCGCCAAGAGTCATTTCTCCAAAGATAGCTAATTGGCTCTGGACGCTACGTTTGAGGATAGTAGAACAGAGGGAGATAAACAAAGCTAGCCAAGTTTCTTCTGGAACACCAGTTCCTTGTAAGTCCAGTAATTGGAGTAAGAAATCCCAACTACTTGGGTTGATACTACTGCTGACTCGTTGAGCATTAGCTTTAAAGTAGTTAATTGCAATATTGGCATTATCTTTCATCTTTGTAGCACTAGCTACACCTGTCCTTGTGAGTTTTCCACTACCAGGAACGGCTTGCATTTCTAGTTTAAATACACCAATCATGCCAGTATCTCCAGCGCTAATAAAGTACAAGTGACCAGAAGTTAAAACTTCTTGACTAATTAAAGTCGATCCTCCCTGTTCTGGTAAAGAAACAAAATACTCATCCATTGTTTCTAAGTCGATGTAGCTGAAATGGACATCGTAAAATTCCATTCCGCCAATTTTCTTTAATTGTTCTTTGATCCGTCGTCTTACCCGCAGTGCATATACTAAACAATCTCTGACATCTTCTTGACTAAATGAATTATCTGGGAAAAGCAACTTGAGCAATCCCGATACCGTTTTACGGACTGCTTGGACATCTCTTTGTTTGAGGTTGTTACCCAGGCGAAAATAGCGGTCGATCGCATCAGCAAAACTGCGTTTGCGCATTTCCCGCAACCATTCAGCTAAGTAATCAACAATAAACCCATATTGATTTGTGAAATTCTCTGGACTGAATTTGGGGATTTCCCAACCGGGAATATAAGCGTGAAATCGATCGAAGAAAGCAGTATCGACCATAGCTTCGGGAAAAGGAGCCAGCAAATGAGATGTTTTCACCAAAGATTCCACACTCTGATTAATGTTACCGACAAAAACCATAGAAGCATTTGCCGTAATTTCGGCTTTACCACGGGCGAAAGAACCTGAAGCCATGTAGTCCTTCATGATTTGGACGCCATCATTATCCTGAAATGTGATTCCCGCCACTTCATCAAACGCCACTACGTCAAATAAACCCACCAGTCCAACGCGACGGGTAGACATATTATAAAAAAGATTGGCTACTGTGGTTTTACCACCAGAAATCAGGATGGAGTTAGGCGAAACTTCTTTATAAACGTGGGATTTACCTGTGGAACGGGGTCCCAGTTCACAGCAGTTGTAATTATTCTCGCAAAGTGGAATTAAGCGAGCTAGTAAATGCCATTTTACTTCTGCGCTGACTGTTGTTGGCTCTAGTCCAGTTGACCGAATCAACAGATCGATCCATTCATCACGGGTAAAAGCTGGACGACCTGCGAACAGTTCATCCATATCCACATTAGGCATTTGGATGGGTTTAAGACTGTCAATAATAAAGGGACTAGGTTTTTTCCAGGCTTCATACTCCATTTGTAAAATACACCAAATCCCGCTACCCAAGAGTTTGGGATTGAGTTTGACAATTTCTGGGTTAATTACGACATCTTTAATCCCCAGATTAGCTAACGTACCTTGGTAAATATCCTTTTTTTCGTTCAGGGTTACTGTTACTTGGTCAATAACGGTGAAGCGTCCTAGTTCTCTAATTTTGGATTTGACTAGCTCTGCTTCATCAGGACGAACATAGTTTTGGGCGAGGATATTTTTCACCCGATTCACACCTTCCCCAATTGTGGTTTCGTCATTGGTAGCGCAGTACATCCCCAAGAGATATTCCAGCACATAAATTGGTACATTCGCACCTTCTTTAATGCGCTTAGTCAAGTCCTTCCGTACTACTTTCCCTGGATAAATGCTGTTTAGCTTTTGGTTAAGGTCATCCATAAATCATCTGGTTAAAAATCGCCAAAGTCATTAGCAATCCCCAAACTAATAGTCCATGTTTCTCGCAATAATTCACTTTCATCATCCCCATCTTTGACAATTAAATCAGCGTGGTTGGGAGGACTAGCAGTAGTTACAGTCAATCTTATGCTAATTTCTCGCTCGCTGGGATGGATGCTCGTACTAGTTAAGTTTACTTTGGGGACATCAGTAATGGCGATATTGGTTTCGGGGTGATATAAAGCTACGGTAATAGGACGCGATCGCCATCTTCCTTCCACCGCTTCTGTTTGGACTAATGTTAATTTAAACCGATTATTTGTCACCCTGCGCACGGAGGCGCTGACCTGTACTCCTACTTTTCTGGCTAATTCTTCATCTCCTTTGACTGCTCTTTGGTGATGGTAACTCAACACAGGGACACAAATTTCTGCTAGGGATGCGCCACCATGAACAAATTGTGACCCCGCACCTTGGATGGCGAAACGCAATGTCCCCCGAGGAACAATAGCATATAGGTTGTCTTGGCTGTAGGGTAAGCGGAAATTTAATAAGGTGGAATCGCTAACTGGTTCTGTCGCTAATAGGTAGGCGGCGTTTGGTTTCTAGAATTGTTTCACCACTGGGTAAGGGTCGTTTATCTGCTTCTTGGATGGGGTGACGTTGATATAAAAAGCCGTGGTCAGCAGTAATAATTACGTTTGTTCCATTTAGGGAATTACAGATTTTTTTGACTAATTTGAGTAATTCTTTAATTGCTGTGTCACAAGCTGCAAATACTTGGCGATCGCTCGATGCTTTGTCACCAATTGCATCGATAACGTTGTGATAAATGTAAATCAGGCGATAGGGTTGGACTGCTGCTCTTCCATCCTCTGTATTCATGTCCAGCAAGTCTTTAGCACCGATTACCCTAGCATCAACCCGGCTATTTTGGCTAAGTACTTTCTCTCTGGCTACTATACCTTTAGTACTCATTCCATCTAGGAATACATCATCATTAGCTGCTATCAGTTCTAATTTTGATCCCGGTAATAATGCAGCCATTCCCAAGCGGGTAATACTAGGTAAAACGCCCAAAATTGGTTCTAAGCTAGTTTGACCGCGAACTTCTTGTTTAATTACTGTTTCTAGTTCGCTCGCTACTTCATAGCGCAAAGCATCGGAAATAATCACAAATGCTTTTTCGCGATCGCTCCTTTGGAGAATCGGGGAGACATATCTATTAAAGAATTTGTTTTGGGGGGGAATATCTGTTAATTCCCAGGAGTTTTCCCAAACATCCGACCAAGCTGACCCCAATTTATCCAAAAACCATTGGGTGTAGAAATTTTCGATATCTTCAATTAGGGATTTAAGAATATCACCATGTGCTGAGTCGCTAGCAAAAATAAAATGGCGATATGCTTGGTCAAATTTATATAAGTCCCTGGCGTAAGCTTTAAATAAAACTAGTGCTGAATGCTGTTGTGCTAATTCCCTGATTGTGTTGACATAACCAATCATGGCGATCGCAGCTGCTAAAGCTTGGTAAATCTTCTCGTATTTAGGAAACCAAATTAGCGTATGACGGGGTTTTAACCAATCTTTCCAGGAGTTTATTTCTCCGGTGGGTGTTCCTAGCTCAAATTGAGCCAAAGCAGTCCGCAGGGTTTTCACACAAGCGCGGATTAATACTTGATCCACAACTTCAAAACTGGCTGTTTCATACAAAACAGATGGAGAGAGATTTTCAATAATATTAAAGATATCTAATTGGTCTGCTATATCTTTGCTGAGAATTTTCCATCCAGGGGAGTCTTGCTGGTCGCGCATCCATTGGTCGATAAAAGCATAAGCTCGTTGAGCAGGGGCGATCGCCTTGTCTGCTAATTGTGGTGGAATTTCTCCATGTAAGGATTTGGCGAAATGAGTCACCAGCAAGTGAACGCATAATTTATTTAAGCTGGGGTTTGAGGAAATAAAACCCGTGTGTTCTTGGACAATATCCCAAAAGGCTGCTGGAGAAACGAAGCGGACAATATCAGCCCAGAGGGGGTTGTCGGTTTCTAATAAACCTTTTAGTAATACTCGGCGGATCAGGGCGATCGCATCGGGGACTTTTAGACCTGCGAGAACAGACAGCATGGCTAAATACAACTCCCGTTCGTCACTGTCGGGGGAAATAGCCATTGATTGGAGGTCTTCTGCACGTTTTTTATTATTGAAGAATTTTAAGTATTGACTGATGAGTTTTTCTAAGCGACGCTGGTTCAAGCCTAAATCAGCGTATATCAAAGCAGCAGGATCAGCAGAAAAAACTAAACCGCTTTTTTGGATATCTAAGAGCCAGTTTTCTTGGGGATGGGGTTCAGCAAATGGTGCGTAAAGGAGGAAGTTTTGCTGCGGATATTCGACTAGTAAGCGATATTTGATGGTGAAGGGATTGTCAGCGAGTTGGATTTTTTCCACATCCGCTATTTGTATTTGGTTGAAGTCGCTGGAAAATTGGCGATCGGGGTCGTACCAAAAAACTATCCGGCGTTGGGAGTGTGACCAACGGGCGGAATCTTGGAAGATATTTTGGATTGTGTTTTGGATACGAGCGGTATTCATTTGCTTAATTTTGGCTTTTACTGTAAGTCTCTTGGAATGCTTTTTCCAAATCCGTCATTTTTAACTTGAGTTTGGACTAAGAAGATTATGAGAATTCTAAGTCTATAGGTGCGATATTTTTCCAGTCTTCTGATTCATTTTCTGCACACCAAAGATCGTATTTTTGCAGGGCTAGCGCATCTCAAACCCTATTGACAAAAGGGTTTATTTGATGGAGGATAGTGTTGCAGAAGGGCGCTACATCAAGTTAGGTTTAGATATAATCTAAATCTACCTAGCTACCCAGTGAAGATTAATGCTAACGGAATTTAAGAAAAAAAGCACTGCTAAAACATTCGGTTTACCCAACTTAGACAGCCAAAATGTTATCAGCGAGTTTCAGCAGAATTTTATAGGTATAAAAGACCCGAGAGTGGACAGGACAAAGTTACATTTACTGAGTGATATCATCAGCATAGCTGTGTTGGCAGTAATAGCAGGAGCACAAGGTTGGGAAGATATTGAGGAATATGGATTAAATAAGCAAGCGTGGTTAGAGACGTTTCTAGAATTACCATTCGGAATACCGAGTCCAGATACCTTCAGAAGAGTCTTTGAGAGAATTGACCCAAAAGAACTGGAAAAATCCTTTCAACGGTGGGTGCAATCACTAGTGGAAAAATTAGGTTTAGAAGTAGTTGCGATAGATGGTAAAACTCACAGGGGGTCATATGACCGAAAATCTGAACTAAAGGCTTTGCATACAGTAGGCGCATGGGCGAGTGAACATCGCTTGGTTTTAGGACAAACAAAAGTGAATTGCAAATCGAATGAAATCACAGCAATTCCAGCACTTTTAGAAATGCTGGATCTATCTGGTTGCATCATCACTATTGATGCGATGGGTACACAGACAGCAATCGCCGAGAAAATTATAGATGCAGATGCTGATTATATTTTGAGCCTCAAAGATAATCATCCAACACTACATAAACAGGTACAAGATTGGTTTGAGAATGCACAGTCAATGGGCTTTGAAGGTATTGATGTGAGTATAAACCAAAGAGTAGAAAAGGGGCATAACCGCATAGAAAATCGCCAGGTTTACA